>ENA-ORXD01000056-ORXD01000056.1-sediment-metagenome-genome-assembly--contig:-NODE-56-length-208938-cov-8.292908_pt1 | contig 208938 bp, 157 predicted proteins | sample MGYA00237862_ERZ511471 | MGnify/ENA metagenome assembly ERZ511471 | reverse complement strand
GTAGCCCCGTCGGTGGACGCAGGCGAAGACAAGGTATCGGTGGAAGGACATCAAGTGGCGTTTTCGGGCAAGTTTACGGATCCCGGAAAGAATGACACCCATACGATATTGTGGAATTTCGGCGACGGCAGCACCGCGAATACGCTGAACGCCCTGCATACCTACGCGGATAACGGCAACTATACCGCCACGCTGACGATAACAGACGACGACGGCGGGGTGGGCGTGGATACGCTGACCGTTTATGTGGAAAACGCGAATCCGCAGGTGTATGCCGGTCAGGACGCGGGCATTGAGGAAGGTCAGACAATAACGTTTGTGGGTACCTTTACAGATGTAATCCCGGACAGCGCGCCGCAGCCGACGTTCCTCTGGGAGTTCGGCGACGGGTCCACGGCGAACACGCTGACCGCAGATCATACGTATCCCCAGAACGGGGTATATGTGGCCCGCTTTACCGTAACGGATAAGGATGGCGGAGTAAGCTTCAACGAAGCGACCATCATCGTAAGCAATGTGCCGCCGACCGCAAACGCGGGTTCCGACCGGCTGGTGAATATGGGCGACGATATCCTCTTTGCCGGCAGTTTCACGGATCCCGGAATTCTGGATACGCATACCTATATGTGGGACTTCGGCGACGGGCATACGGCTACGGCTCTAAACGCCCTACATACCTATACGGAAAGCGGTATCTATACCGCGTCTCTGACGGTCTTCGACGGAGATTACGGCCAGACGACCGATACCATTCAAGTTTCGGTGCAGGAGATGCTGGAAATTGTGAATAATCAGGCGTTTTTGCACACGGATACGGGTTTGGTGATCGTGACGCTGACGGGACCGGGCGAATTGACGGAAGTGACACATATCAAAGGCACAGGCCTTGATTTTAACACGGTAGTTCTGCACGACACGACGGAACAATCCAGTCTAAATATCCGGACAGTGGGCGTTCCCCGCTCTTTTACAAATCTGGGCGATGTCATCGTCAATAGTTCCCTGAAGAACCTCAAAGCAGCGACGGCCAATTTGAAAGGTGATGTTCAAATACTTACCGGCGGATTAAGCTCCGTGAAATTAATGAGCCTGGAGGACCAGGCAAGCATTACAACGGGACTGGGCGGGATTAATAAGGTATTGGTTAAAAACGACATCGCGGGAACGATCGAGTCGGCGACCTCAATCGGCACGATTGTCAGCCGGAAAGGCAGTTTGGCCTCGACGGCGGCGATCATCGCGAACACCGGCGAGATCGGCAAGGCTAATTTCGCCGGCGACGTCAAAGGAATGCTGCTGGCCGAAGGCGCGGTGGGCAATGTCTCCAGCGCAAAAGGCTGCTTGAGCGGCACAATCCGGGCCGGCGAAAGTATCGGGAAACTAAGGTTCAGCGAAATTGATGCGGCAACCATCAGTACCGGCGGCGATATCGCAGCGGTGGTATCCAAGACGAGCATCGTTGACTCCCTGCTGCTGGCAGGATTCGACATCGGCCTGGATGGTCTTCCCGGGACCGGTGATGAAGTGTTAAACACCGGCGGCGCAAAAATCGGTTTGGTTCAAGTGCACCCGGTAAAAGGCTACTTCGACGGCAGTTATGCGATGGCAGGCATTAAGCCTTACGATTATGACATAAATACGCGGATGATGCTGGCGCCGACGCCTGCCATGCAGGTCAGGTCTTCTTACGGCGCAATCGATAAAGCAACCGTTGGTCAGGTGTTCACGACGGGCAGCCCGGAAATAGGCACCTATGGATTGTTCGCCGCTACGGAAGACATCACCAATGTTAAATTCACCGAGATAACGGCATCAGGCGCGCCGCTGTTCGAAGTTCGGTCCCAGTGGCTCTGATCAAGCACTCGAACCAGGATTATGATGGAATAGAAATTTAAAATACTCGTTCAGGAACAGTACGCTGTTGGTACGTGGTAAAAAATATTTTGAGCCAAGTACCAACAGCTTTTTTTATAGACGAGGAGAAGGTGCCTGGTAGATCTGGCGATGCTGGCTGGGCAATGGCTGGAATGTAACCTCGAGCCGGAGGGCGCCTGTCCGTAAGAGATAGACTCACCTTTTTCGCCCCTGCGACGGCACCCTCGTAAGTTTATTATTGCTCTGACAGCGGCGATAACTTAGACTCCGCTATTTCTTTGATCAGGATATCTTATAATGGGAGCAGCCCGCTAATGTTAAGATCGAGAACCAGGATTGCGCTTTTAACTGTGTTAATCGCTCTGCCGGCTGGTCTGGCCGGCTGCCCCAAGCCGATGCAGATCGCTTATCCAATCCAGTTGCAACAAAACACTTTCGGCTTTTCTCCTAAATGGGCCAACAAGTACGTTGCTTACGTAGTAGTGTTGACCGAAGGCGCTGCCGACACTTCCGGTAAACCGGTTTTCCCCGGCTTGCTGGGAGAATGCAGCTCGATAGATGTAGAAAATGTCAAGAATTTTGACACTTTCGCGACTATATGGGCGATCCGAGCGACAAAACCGATATCCGCCGCTGACCTGCAGCTTAGGCCCGGACGAGTCCCGGAAGGTTTTGAGCAGATAATTCCCAACCCTTCCGAAAGTTTTAACCCCACTGAAGGCCATGAATATTACATCATGGCCTGCCTTCAACCGGCTGATGATAAATTTTTGTCCATGGGCGTTCGCTGGGTACCATCTTCCGCCGACGCCCCGCCGGTGCCCATAAAAACTCTTGCTACCAAAGACCCGTTCAAACACCGTCCTTCCGGGATGCTCTTTCCGGAAACCATCGGCAGCTTCCAGCGGCGTTCCGTCTCCCAATATGACCCCGCAGGAAACGATATAAGTGTTAACTATAACCATCTGGCTTTCCCACCCGTCATTGCGGACATCTATGTTTATCCCGCACCTCAACCGCAAAACGGAAATGCTCTCCGAGAGGCGCTTTTGCCCATCCACTTCGAAAAAATCAAACAAGTAATCCTCAACCAGCATCCCGGCAGCCGACTGATAAACGAGGAAGATGTCTCGTACCAAATGGGCGTAAAAACTTATCCGGGGAAAAAAGCTGTTTTTGAGTATGAAGGCAAGTTTGCCGACATTAAACAGTCCCTGCGGTCTTATCTATACGTTTTTTCCCCCGTCGCAGAAAAGTGGCTTATCAAATACCGTATCACCCATCCCGTTTACGCAGAAGCTTCCGCAAAGATCCGGGAATTTCTGGACAATATAGAATGGACGATTAAAACCCCGTAAAAGTTCTGCTGATTATGCTCTTCTTAGCGACCTTTGCCTGCGGACGATGCAGAAACTTGGCCGCCAGCAAAATTAAAATCTGAAACAGCTATCCCGCGATAGAAACACGCCGTCTGATTCGCCCTGCCAGTCCTCGGCCAAAACCCCCGGCTCAAGCCACATCAAGTCCCGCTGACGATCCACCTTTCTGGTGCAATACTACAGCTTTGATACTAAAATTAAGCTGTTCAGTTAACTTAAAATAGTACCTAGACCACTTGTCCTGTCGGAGTTATAATCAGGTGCGGCGAATCGTCTGTTTACTTTACCGGAGTAAATCATGATTGAGTCTCAAGGAATCCATAAAAAAATCAGATGGGCAAGACAAGTCCTGCTATTTTGCGTCATCCTGGCTATGGAAGCGAATTGTCCGCCCGTTTTTTCCCAACAAGACAATCCGGCGGCGTCCGCAATCCCGACACCATCACTCGTGACGCTGCCCACAACGGAAGAGCTGGATGGACGGATAAAACAACTGAAGGAACAGCGGGATCAGCAGCCCAGCGACGAGCAAAAGAAAGCATTCGAGGTACTCCTGGATATTTACAGCCAGGCGAATTCCAAGCTGGGTGAAATTCAAAAGTTCGAGGCTTCTATCGCTGAATATCGCAAGGCCCGATTGGAAGCTCCCGATCGGTTGACAGCGGCCAAAGAACAGATTGCCCAGATTCCGGAGCAGCCCAGGATAGAAGAAGATTTCACCAACTGGTCCCCGGAACAAATAGAACAGCAACTGGCCCGAGCAGGCGCGGACCTGGCCAATGCCCGCAAGGCGGTGGCAGATCGCGACGCCGAAGTCAAAAGCCGGACCGACAGACGCACGGTGATACCGGAAGCGTCCGCCCGGGCAAAGGAGCAACTGAAGGTAATCGCCGAGCAGCCAGTTACCAAGCCGGTCGCAGAAGAATCCGCTGAAATGAGCAAGGCCCGGCGGATCCTGCTACTGGCGACGCAGAAGGCCCTGGAGACAGAGGTTAAGCTATATGATGAAGAAATAATGAGTTATGACGCCCGCAAAGACCTTTTGCCTGCCCGGCGTGATCTGGCGGTTCTGCAAGAGAGTTACTATGCTAAGTTGGTAAAACAGTGGCAGGATATTTTGGACCGACGCCGCAAGGTGGAGGCGGAGAAAACCGCCAAACTGGCGCAAAAAGTTCAGCAGGAAACAGCACAAGCCTATCCGAAGATCCAGGAGCTGGCGGCGGAAAACGCCAAACTGGCGGAACTGCGGTCCGGGCCGCAAGGCCTGGTGGCGATTAATTCCGCCAAAGCAGCATGGTTGAAAAAAATCGAGAAAGATGCGGCTGATCTCGACAGCGATTTCAACCGGGTCAAAGAAAAGGTCAAAACCGCCGGTCTAACGGATGTAATCGGAGTTATTCTTTTAAAGAAGAGAGATGCCCTGCCCGACGTCCGCAACTATCGGCGTAGTATCCAGGAAAGAAGACAGGAAACCGCCAAGGCTCGTTTCGAATGGCTCAAATACGACGAGCGATATGCGGCTCTGGCAGATATAGACGGTTCTACCAGGGCGATTATTAATGATTTGGATCTAACTGCCGATAAGCGAGCGGAATATGAACCTGAGATAAAGAAGCTGTTGCAGAGTCAACGTGATATCCTCAAAGCATTGGTAGATGAGTATGATGGATACCTGTCAATTTTATCGGATTTGGATGTGGCAGAACGCCAACTGGTCGCTAAAACCCAGGAGTATAAAGATTACATAAATGAACACATCCTCTGGATACGAAACACCAGTGCCATTGATATCAGCGTTATCCTGCCCGCCTGGCAGGCGGTCCTGTGGGTGTTAAGCCCTCAAAACTGGTGGCAGGTTGTCGAATATTATGTGTATGATGTCCGCGGTCTTCCGATTCGATATGCTTTTACCATCGCATTATTCCTGTTTTTTTATTACCTGCGGCCGAAAGTACGCTCCCGAATGATTAAGGCTTCCGCCCGAGTGCATCAGAAGTACTCCGACCAATTCACCCTGACCCTGAGAGCCTTGTTCTATACCTTCCTATTAGCGCTGTATTTTCCGGCCATCCTGGCTTTTCTGGGATGGCGCCTGGGCCAGAGCTACAGTACCTCGGAGTTTACCAGCGGGGTAGCGGCTGGTTTTATTAGTATGGCGCAGGTCTATTTTGTGCTGGCGTTCTTCAGAATAATGACGTTACCCGAAGGTCTTGCCGTTAAACACTTCAAACTGCCGGAAAGCGCGGGCCGATTCTTGCAACGGCAGGTGTCCTGGCTGATGGTTTGCCTGCTGCCGCTCGCTTTCTTATTCGCGACCATGGAAAAGCAGACGGCTGCTTCCCGGCAGGAGTCACTGGGCAGGATAGCCTTGATTCTGCGTTTAGTCACATTAACGGTTTTCTTTATGATAATCCTGCGTCCTTCGGGAGAACTAATGAAGGAAATTCTGGAAAGGAAACGTGCAGGGTGGCTCAACCGGCTCCGGCTGCTATGGTATCCCCTAGCTGTCACCTTGCCCCTGGTTCTAGCCCTTACCGCGGGGATAGGTTACCAGTATGCCGCCGCCGAGTTGTCCACCTGTCTGCAAACCACCATTCTATTAATTCTCTCGATATTGCTTCTTTCCAGCCTTTTATCCCGCTGGGTTTCTGTTACCCAGGCCAAGTTGGCTATCAGGAGAGCCAGCCAGCGCCAAAGCATGATGACAAACAAGGCGGAAGCGGAACCAGGCTCAGGCGGAGACCAACCAGAGACAAGCCTGGAACTGGAAACAGACAAAGACCTTTATCGGATCAGTCAACAAACGCGACGGTTCCTGAATGTGGCACTGGGGCTGGCGCTGCTTGTCGGTCTTTGGTTGATTTGGAACAAGAATTTGCCAGCCCTGAGATTCCTCGACAAGGTGGAGTTGTGGACTATCACGGTGGAAAATCAGCAGGTTTCCATAAACCTGGCAAATTTGACCTGGGCTTTGGTCATTGTCCTGGCAACTGTTGTGGCGGCGCGTAATATTCTGGGATTGCTGGAGATAATGATTCTCCAGCGATTACCTTTGGATTCGGGCGTTCGTTTCGCTATTATTACCCTTTCTCGCTACCTGATCGTAATCACGGGATTGGTGATCGCGTTTTCCAAGATTGGCATAGGCTGGTCCAAAGTCCAGTGGCTTGTCGCAGCGATGACCGTAGGCCTGGGCTTCGGGTTACAAGAAATATTCGCCAATTTTGTGTCTGGTTTGATCATACTTTTCGAACAACCTATGCGTATTGGAGACATAGTGACCGTGGGTGACATCAGCGGCAAGGTTACGCGTATCCGGATTCGGGCCACCACCATTCGCGGCTGGGACCGCAAAGAACTGGTGGTTCCGAATAAGGAGTTCATTACGGGAAGACTGGTAAACTGGACGCTTTCAGATACCATATTACGCATGCAGTTTCCGGTGGGTATCGCCTATGGCTCCGATACAGCCCTGGCGGAGAAGACCTTGCTGGAAGTAGCTCACAGCCAACCAAAGGTATTAGCTAAGCCGGAACCATTTGTGATTTTCAAGGCTTTTGGTGAAAGCTCACTGGAATTTGAGTTAAGGCTCTATATTCCGGACCTTGACAGCTACCTCACAGTCTGGCATGGAATCAACCGTGCCATCGACGCTGCTTTCCGCAAGGCCCACATTGAGATTGCCTTCCCACAGCGTGACCTCCACCTGCGTTCCATCACCGGCCCCATCCCCATCAAGACACAGGAGAAAGCCGAGTAAACTGCACAACGGCAGTGCTCCGCCGCCCAGCAGTTATTTGCCCCGGCGGGCTGGTGGAAAAAAACAAGTTCCGCTTGATTCTCCCTACCAGTACTCGGCTATCATCCCCAGGTCGGTTATGTCCACTTTGCCGCTCTGGTCGAGGTCGCAGCCGTCGCACCAATCATTATCGCCGCTACACGGTGAATCCAGCCAATGGCTGGCGAAAAAGGCCAGGTTCATCATCTCGCCCAACGTGATGGTGTCAAAAAATTCTGTATTATCCATCGTCCCGGAAATGAGATTGGCATTGACCCCCCAGGCGTAAGCCGGTACGTTCGCCGCGGTGTGATCGCCCGAAGACCAGGTTACATTCGGGTCAACTCCGACGCCGTTGCCGTGGACTACCTGCAGACCTCCCGTCTCGTGGTCCGCGGTAACAATGATCAACGTGTCGGTTCGATTATCCGCCCAGTCGAGCGTCTCCTGCACGGCGTGGGCAAACTCGATCGTCTCCAGCACCGTCCGATGAATATCATTGGCGTGGCAGGCGTGATCAATACGCCCGCCCTCCACCATCAGGAAAAAACCGTTTGGTTCATTATCCAGAATATCCAACGCCGTTACCGTCATATCGGATAAGTGCGGCAGCGTCCCCAGCCCGTCGGCTTCGTAGGGCAGATGATCACTGCCGAACTGACCGCTTACCATCGTGACGGTTTGGGTATCCAGAGCCTGCATACTCGCTTTATCCGTGACGACCGTGTAACCTGCCACCTCGGCCAACTCCTGCGTCATGCCGTTGGCCCCGCCGCCAAAGAGTACGTTCGGCCGGGTTTGATTGATGTAATCGCCGGCAATCTGCGCCAGGTTATTCCGTGATGTTTCATGGGCCCCAAAAGTCGCGGGAGTCGCATGCGTGATATACGTAGTGGTCACCAGTCCAGTGCTTTTGCCCTGCGCTTTATAATATTCCAGCAGCGTCTGCAGCTCGCTGGAATCGCCGGGAATCGCCATACTGACCACACCGTTGTTCACCTTGACTCCGGCGGCCAGAGCGGTGCCCGCCGCCGCCGAATCCGTTATCGCGGCATTCGCGGAATAGGTGGTTACCTGCCCCTGATAGCTGAATGACTCAAAGCATAAACTGCCCGCGGAGCCGGTGGCATATAATCCCCCAGCCTTGACCTGCTCTGGTCCCATCCCGTCGCCAATAAAAAAAATCACGTTCCGCGGCCGATCCGCCGATGCCAGACCTACCCCCCATAAGACAATCAGCACCCCCCAGGTAATTTTCGGCGACTGATTAAACATTTCCACCTCACACACTAAACCGCCGGCATAATTTAATATATCTCTTTTCTGCCGTCCGGTCCATAAAAATCAACCCGCGGCTATGTACCGCGCAAGTGGAAAAACATAAATCATCCCTACTTGGCTGGGTGCATTCCTTCGTACTATATCATGTTCGGGCGAGCCTCAATCCTCCGGCGGGGCGGGCGTCGTGGCGGAGGGCGCAGAAATGAGACCGGTCTTGAGAGCCGGTACCGGCAGACGTACGATAGACAAATCGTCCACCCACAACCTGGACTCGACATGCTGCCGCTGAGCGGTGACGAGCAACTCGAGAGTGTCGGTGCCAGCCGGCGTGGTAATCGGAAAACTAATTTCCTGCCAATTCTCGTCAAGGAGAGCCGGGATGCGGATGGTATCCAGCAGCTTCTTGCCCCGCTTGAGGTTCACCCGCACTCCATAGAGACCAGGAATATCACGTCGGCCTTTGTAGTCGTAGGCGCGCAGCCAGGCGGATAGCCGGAACTTCTCCCCCGGCAAGGCGGGGATCGTCCGGACGAGGCTGGAGTTCTTGCAGTCGAAGAGCTGGGCGCACTGTTTGCCGCTGCGCGGATTGGTCGTCGAAAGCTGCACCGATCCCTTTTTGAACCCAGTGTGAACCAACTCCGGCTGTTTTGGAGCTTCGAACCCCGGATTCTCCGCCAGGTTCGGCAGGCTTTTCCAATCGGCAAGGACCGCCTGGGCGGATTGGGCGATCACCGGATCGGAGTCCCCGGCTAGCTGCTGCCACACCCCAGGATGCCCCGGTTGGGACCGGTGAACTGATTCGAATCCCTGGTCTATGGCCATGTACACCTCGAGCGGAATCACCCCGATGTGGATTTGGTCGTAGGGTCCGCGGTAGATCATCGTCCAGGGCTTGACGACCGGGCCTTCCATCACCTTCTCTTTGATCTCGGCTTTCGCGCGGGCCAGTGCCAGCGCCTCACGGGCCTGCCTGGCGGCCTCGGCTGGTTCGGTGAGAGTGGGCAGCGACTTCAGAATCCAATACTCGTGGACGCAGGGACGAACGAAACTGAAAATAGACTTAACCAACTCGACCCGCTGGCGCACTTTGTTGTCCCGTGCCTTTTGCTGGGCCTGCAAGAGTGCTTCCCAGGCTTTGTCCGCTGAGGCGGAAGAGAGCACCTGGAACTGCTCATAGTCATGATCGAGATCCAAGTCGCTTCGGTCGGGGCCATAAGGGTGGGGCGGCGCGGTGCGCCGCAACCAATCTTCGTAATCGGCCTCGAGGATTTCATAGAAGCGCCGCATCTGCGGCGCTACTTCGGCGAACAGGTCACGGTAGTAGCGGTCGAGGATCGTGTTCTCGTCGAGTCGCGGGTCCCACATCATATCCGCACAAACAACCGCGGCCTGACCATCCAACGGATAGGTGGGATTAAACTCCTTGTAATAGCCGCGGAAGACGTTGGTGCCGGCCATGTAGCGGATACGCCTGGCTTCCTGGTGCGGGTTGATCTTGGGAAGAGTGAACCAGCGGTCATCGTGATAGCCATAGTGCCCCATATTCTGAGCACCCGCGGCTAACCATTCGTCCCAGCCCTGGTAAATTCCACGTGCCATCGCGCAATAGAATGGCACAAGGTTCTTGTGCAGTTTCACCGTAGAAGGTGGGTATTTGACCGAGGCATAACTGAGAAAGCCGATCAGCTTATCGGGGTGCCTGGCCGAGACTTTCTCGGCGACCGCATTCATGAACTTAACGTAGCGGTCGGTCAACTGGCTGGTGTTGGCATCGGCATCGGGCGCGTCCATGGCGCGGCAATTGGCGCAACCGCAGTCGCCGGCGCCATCGTTCACCGCCAAGGCGTGGCAGATTCGGTTGGGACCGGCGTCAAACGCCCGGATAATCTGACTGGCGCAGAGATCCACGACCTGCGGATTGCTCACACAAGGCTGCCAGTTGATCTCGCCGGTGGGAATCATGCGGACGCCGTTAAGCTCCGGAAAATACTCCGGGTGCGACTGGCCATAATTCTTAGGGGGGACCAAGGCGTAGAAGTTGTGCATCATCGAGAGGGTAAAACCCAGCCGGTACCACTTGCCCATCGTGGGCCATTGGTTCTCGTGCTGCAGTTCCCAGCCTTTCGGATTAAAACCAAGATGTCGCGAGATCAGGAACGGCCAATCCCGCCAAGTGAGTTTAGGAACCGTCAGGGTCGGCTGGCTCTCATAAACATCGCCGATACCGCCCGGCTCCGCAGGCCAATACCGCCGGACCCCGACGCATTCGCGCAGGAATGAAACCACGCCGTAAGAGGTGCCCAAATCCAAAAAGCCCCGAATGACGAGGGTGTGGGGGTCCACAGTCTGGAGCAGGAAGCCGTGGAGGTTGGGAACGGTAAGCGAGGCGTAGCAAACCGGTGGAAGATTCAGATCCAGCTTTTTCCCCACCTCGGTATCGCCGATATAAATCGCCGGCCCGTCCGCCGGTTCGCGTTTGACCACGAAGCTGCCGCCGGTAACGAGATCAAGGTAGAGCTTGAGCAGATCGGCGGACTTCTCTTCAATCTTCGTGGCCTTGGCAGGCAAAACGATGGAGCAGGCGGGTTTGCCGTCCCTGGCGACGATGAAGAAATCCTTCTGTCCCGTCTGTTTCGGGGGCGGCCAATTAAAAGTCACCTTGTCAAGTGGCAGAATGACGGGATGCTTTGCCGCATCCGTTACCGCCGCTTCCGCTGAACAGGTGGTCGCTCCCCAGAAAACAATCAACGCCCCGCAAATAATCAGCTTCGACCGATTAAACATTTTATACCTCCAAAGTTAATGTCGCAGGTCTCAACAGGAATTATACATATATATTTTTACCCGGTTTTGGATAGCAAGTCCATAAGGAAACCAACTCTCCGGCCGCCAGGAAGATAAAGCGATATAATTTTGTAACGGCCCGCCGCTACCAAAATACCCTTGTTTAACTAACGAAATCTGGTACAAAAGATATATATTTTTTTGTTCCGGCTGGGTGCGTTACCTGGCTATCAAGAAAATCCGTTTTGGGGGGGGTTGAACGGGTACAAAAAATGAAATGCTATAATCTGTGTCAGATTGTTCTGGGGGCGATGTTGCTATGCGGATGCCAAAAGGTCGCCACGAATACCAAAGCAAAAAACTTTAACGAAGACGTTGACTATTTGAAACGATACGTTGATGTTGTCGTGCTTTCCAACACCGAGTCAGCCGCGGTGGCGGTGGTACCGCAGTACCAGGGACGGGTAATGACCAGCACCGCAGGCGGCGGCGAAAGTTTCGGTTGGCTGAATTACCCGGCCATTGCCTCGAAAGCGATCCAGCCGCATATTAACGTTTATGGCGGCGAAGAACGGTTCTGGATGGGACCGGAAGGGGGTCAATTTTCCATATTCTTCCAGAATGGTGACACCTTCGACCTGGACCACTGGCAGACACCGGCCCTGATCGATATAGAGCCGTTTAATCTGGTCGAAAAAACCGCTACCCAGGCGGTATTTCAAAAGAAAGCCTCGCTGACCAATATGAGCGGCACAATTTTTGATTTTCAGATCGAACGAACGGTTCGGCTGCTTGCCGACAAGGAGGTGCAAAGTATCCTGCATGTGGATATTCCGGCCGGCGTCCGCAAGGTGGCTTATGAAACCGATAACCGGCTGACCAACACCGGGGCTGAACCCTGGAATAAAGATAAAGGGCTGCTGTCCATCTGGTTGCTGGGTATGTTCAAGCATTCGCCCGGCACGACGGTGGTGATACCCATTATCGCGGGACCGGAAGACCGCCTCGGCCCAAAAATCAATGACAGCTATTTCGGGAAAGTGCCCGCGGATCGGCTGATCGTCGGGGAGGATGTGGTTTTCTTTAAGGCTGACGGCCGATACCGCAGTAAAATCGGCGTCTCCCCTCAACGGGCCAAACCGATAATGGGTAGTTTCGATGCCGATAACCTCGTGCTGACATTGGTGCAATTCGACAAGCCCGAAAATGCGACGGAGTATGTCAATTCGATGTGGGAATACCAGGCCCATCCCTTCGCCGGCGATGTGGTCAATTCCTACAACGACGGCCCTCCTGCACCCGGTAAAAAGCCGCTGGGACCGTTTTATGAACTGGAATCCTCCAGTCCCGCTGCCGCTTTGAAGGCGGGAGAAACTTCGCGGCATAACCAGAGAACCATTCATCTAACCGGGGCGAAAAAAGATCTGGATAAAATTGCCCGGATGGTCCTGGGAGTTACCCTCGAAGATATCGAGTCCGCCTTTCAGTAAATTACCAGGGATAAACCAGTAACGAAGAAAAATTTATGCCCCACCTGCTCGTATCATTACTTGTTCTTATTTTTAGCGGCTGTTCTACCCTATCGGTGAAAGAGCCAGCCCGGAATGAATATTACGCTAATCTGGATTTACCCCGCTTTCAGGCGGCTCAGCCGATCTGGCCGAGGGGATTGGAAACCGAAAAGAATCTTTTGGTGGGCTTTCGCGCCGTCTTTAAAAAACCGAACGGCGACGAGACCATTTTACGAATCACCGGTTCCGGCGTTTATCGCATCTACCTCAACGGCCGATTCATCGGCCACGGCCCCGCTCGCGGGCCCCACGGCTATTATCGCGTGGATGAATGGACCCTGGGCAAAGACCTGCTTAAGGAGGAAAATATTCTGGCAGTTGAGGTGGCCGGCTACAACATCAACAGCTACTACCTGCTCGATCAACCTTCTTTCTTACAAGCGGAGGTCGTTTGCCGCGGTCAGGTTCTGGCGAGTACCGCGGGCGGCGCGGGAGCACCTTTCACTGCGACCCTGCTGACCCAGCGGCTGCGGAAAGTGCAGCGGGCCAGTTTTCAAAAAACCTTTATAGAATACTATCAGCTCGAAGAGGTTTTCGATAAATGGCGTTATGATAAAGCCGCTGCTTTTCCCGCCGTCGAATGTTCCGTGCTCGCCCCGAAAAATCTGCTGCCCCGCCGAGTGCCATATCCTGAATTTGCCGTTCTATCGCCGATGACCAACCTTTCACGGGGAAAAATCCTCCGCGATGTCACCGTAACCAATCCCTGGAGGGACAGGTCGCTGGTCAACATCGGGCCGAAACTCAAAGGCTTCCCCGAAGCCCATCTGGATGTCGTGCTTTCCGCGGAACTGCAAAAAATCCAGCCGGAATCGTTCACCGAAATCAATCAAGACTACACGCCGGAAGAAGCCATCGACCTGCCGGAAAATTCCTTTCAGATAATCGATCTGGGTGCGAACAGGACCGGCTTTATCGGCTGCGCGGTGGAATGCCCAAAAGATACCCGACTGTTTTTGGTCTTCGATGAAATTCTCACCGGCCAGGATGTCGATTTTAGTCGGCTGGCATCCGTCGCGGCGGTCGGCTATGAATTTAAGCCGGGCGGCTACCAGCTCGAGACTTTCGAACCTTATACTTTGCGCTATCTGAAGCTGATTGTCCTGGAAGGCAATTGTCGCATCAAAAACATTTACTTGCGCGAGTATGCCAATTCCGATTCCACTTGGGCTGAATTCTCCTGCTCCGATGCCCGGCTAAACCAGAATTTTGAAGCGGCGCGTCAGACATTCCGCCAAAACGCGATCGATATCTTCATGGACTGCCCCTCGCGGGAACGCGCCGGCTGGCTGTGTGACAGCTTTTTTACCGCCCGGGTGGCCTATGATCTGTGCGGCGATAACGTCATCGAAAAAAACTTCCTGGAGAATTTTCAACTGCCGGCTAAATTCGAATTCCTGCCGGACGGCATGCTGCCCATGTGTTACCCGGCTGACCATAACGACGGTGTTTTCATCCCCAACTGGGCGATGTGGTTTGTGCTGGAACTGCAGGAGTATCTGGCCCGCAGCGGTGATCGCGAGTTAATCGATGCCCTGAAACCGAAAGTGCTGGCCCTGCTGGATTATTTTCGCCCCTTCCTGAATGAAGACGGTTTGCTGGAAAAATTGAACGGCTGGATTTTTATCGAATGGTCCGCTGCCAAGGATTTTGTCCAGGATGTAAATTACCCCACCAATATGCTCTATGCCGCAGCCTTGGAAGCAGCGGGGAAAATGTATCAGCAAGAAAAACTATGCCGGCAGGCGGAAAAAATAAGAGATACCATTCGGAAACTATCCTTCGACGGGACCTTCTTCACCGATAACGCCGTCCGCAAGGACGGACAATTACAAAAAACCGCTAATCGTACCGAAGTCTGTCAATATTACGCGTTCTTCTTCGGGCTCGCCAGCCCTTCGTCATATCCCCAGTTATGGGATACGCTCTGTCATCAGTTTGGACCCAAACGCGACGTTAGCCAGACCTGGCCGGAAATATATTCCGTTAATTCCTTCCCTGGAATCTATCTGCGGCTGGAAATCTTGAGCCGCTGCGGATTATACCGGCAACTCAAAGATGAAATCACCGATTATTTCCTCCACATGGCCCAGCAGACCGGTACCCTCTGGGAAAATACCGATACTCACGCCAGTTGTAATCATGGCTTCGCTTCTCATGTGGCCCACGTGATGTACCGCGACCTGTTAGGTATATACCATGTCGATCAGCAGAAAAAAATCGTTCGGCTGAGACTGGCTGATGTGGGGCTTGACTGGTGTGAAGGAAAAATACCCACCGCCCAGGGCGTCATTGATGTCCGCTGGCAGCGGCAGGGCGATACCATCCAATATCACACGCAGTTACCCCGTGGTTACAAACTTATCGTCGAAACCCTGGGCGACATCATAGCCGTGCCCCAACCTTGATACCGCTGGGCATATCGCCGCTGAAAAGCACACCAACGGACGTTAACTTCCTACTGCCGTCGATTTTTCGTACCGGCTCTTCATCTCCGCCAGCCAGGCGTCCATCATCTTGCCTTCATTGATGTAGGTAATTTTATCCCGCTCTGCCATCCGCGCGAATTCCGCGACCAGTTGCGGAGCGTCCGCGGCGGCCAGGCCGTAACGCTCGGGATAGGTCAGTTGCATGTACCATAACGGCAGCAGCAGCCGCTCTACCCGCTGCCGAACTATCTGGTCCGGGGCATGGTCCAGTCCGCGCGCCAGGATTTTAATGCCGTCCCGCACCAGTTCGATGGGCACCGTGTTCGCCGGGTCCCACGCGGCAAAAGCGTGCAACTCGGGATTCGCCGCTGCTTCCTTGAGCAGCGCCAGATATTGCAGCACCTCCGACGCCGCTGAGCCGTAGTAGCCGTGGCAGAAATCCAGTATGATACGCTCGGCATCCTGGCCCGGCTCCCACATTAACTGGGCGGCAAGATATTGGCGTAATTCCGCCAGTTCGCCGCCGGAGCCTTGATAGTTCGCCTGCACCATCAGTCCGTTCACGCCATGCACGGCGTAGTACTTGATGTCACGGGCGAGTCCCCAAAGGTTCTGATTAGGCGCCAGGTAGTGGGCAAAATTGGTAGCATAGTGCCAGACGAAGATACGCCTGGTCCGCCGGCTCCAGACGGCGAGGTAATCGGTCAGGTTGGCGCCCAGCCCACATTGCTCGAAGCCGTGGAAGTAACAGCCCGCGTGACAGAGCCGGATGATAACGTTGTCCCGCGGCAGAGTTTTTTCCGGCGGCTTGGTCGCGTAGGCGTAGGCGAGGGTCTCTATCCACTTATCCTGATACTTCTGGGCGACCACCTCCGCGATGGCATTGACAAATCGCAAAATGGGACCATGCTGGGATCCCTCTTCCGCTACCACCTTACTGCATGACTCACACTCGCACCAGCCATTGCCGTCATTCTGGGAGACGTCGATGATGGGTACGTCAGGATGTTCCTCAATCCAGCGCAGCACCTGCTGCGTGGCGATCTCCAGCACCGCCGGATTGGTCAGGCAGAGCTGGGCATGAATTGGGCCCGCTTTCCGCTGGCCTTTTTGCAGGCTGTAGTACTCCGGATGCTCGGCGAAGTATTTTTCCTCCGGGACCAGCAGATGGAAGCTGTGGACGTAGGGATGGAACGCCCACTTGCCGCCCACTTCCGCATCGCATTTTGAGTACGGACCATTGAGACGCTGCCGGACGGCGATCTCCCTGGGAAAGCTGTCAAAATACAGCGTCTCGCGATACATGAAGGGCGGCGAGTACACATAGTCGATAGCGGGCACCGCCACAATCGTCAGCTTGGGCGTAACCACGCAGTCTTTAGCCAGGTAACGCACCCCCAGCCAGCGCTCCAGAAAAACATAAACACTATAAACGACGGCCCGTTCGTTCTGGCCCATCAGCTCGATGACGCCGCTGCCGGGATCAGTGTGGATAGCGATGCCGTCCTCGCGCAGACGCTGGTCTTTCGGCTCGATGCGAAGCACGATGGCCTGACGGCGGGATTGGGTGTCCCCCCGCACGATGGGCAGGGTCGCGCCGGAGATTTCCTTGAGCCAGCGCTGCAGCTCTCCCGCAGCATAGGCGAAAGCGGCAGGACCTTCCTCCGGTATGCGGATGCTCCAGGCGGAGCCGCCTTTCTCGATTAGTACTATCTCGTCCGACGACGCTGTGGCCGCTGACGCCGCCGCCGACGCCGCCTGACACCAGCCGACCACCACCAACAATCCCGCGAATAACAACAATTTCAAATATGATTTCATCCCGGTCCCTTTCCCATCTTGATAATCCTGATTTCAGCTTATCCGCCGCGCGTTACCCGCGGCTATTTACCTTTAACTTATAGTATCTGTATCGCTTTTTGTCAAATATACTGTTTGGCGGGTGGCTTACCGCCTGCTTCTCTTTTTAATATTACCCGTCCGCCTTTCTTAAATCTTGACTGGCCTCGAGTGAGCGGTTATCATCTGCTTATGTTTCCTGGCCAAAACCAGACGGCCGGATGTAAGATCAATAAGAATTCGCCCCCTTTAACGCCTTATATAAAGGAAATCAACAAAATGAACCCCTCTTTAAAAAAGAAAAAGCAAGCACGTCTCGGACTGAAAAATTATTGTATCTGGTTGGTAATTTTCACCATATTCTGGTTGGCCGATTGTACCGTTGCCCAAACCGACAATACACTTAACCTCATCCCCCAGCCGGTCAGCCGAGAAATAACCGCTGGCAGTTTTACCTTAACTGCCGCTACAAAAATCATCACAACCAAAGATGAAGCCTCCATCAGGAACGTAGCGCAATACCTGGCTGAACATCTATCCGTGCCGACGGGTTATGAATTTACGATTTCGTCTGCCGATAATCCAAAAGACGCGGTCAATACCATACTATTCGAGCTAGCCAGTCCGAACGAGGAGATGCTCGGTAAAGAGGGCTACCGTCTGGCGATAACCACCACCCAAGTCGGCATTACCGCGAACACGCCCAACGGCCTTTTCTATGGGGTACAAACCCTTTTACAGCTCTTGCCGACCCAGATCGAATCGCCCCAGCGAGTCCCTGATGTCGAATGGAAAATCGAGTGCGGACAAATCCTGGATTACCCGCGATTTGCCTGGCGCGGACTATTGCTGGACGTCAGCCGGCATTTCTTTACCATGGAACAGGTCAAGGACTATATCGACACGATGGCCCGTTACAAATTTAACACCCTGCATCTGCACCTGACCGACGACCAGGGCTGGCGAATCCAGATTAACAAATACCCCAGGCTGACCGAGGTCGGAGCCTGGCGGGTTCCTCGGGTGGGAAAATGGGGAAAAGTCGATCCGCCGGCACCCGAAGAGAAGGCAACTTACGGCGGATTCTATACCCAACAGGATATTCGCGAGCTGGTCCGTTATGCTCAGGCGCAATTTATCACCATTGTCCCTGAGATCGACGTGCCCGGCCACAGCATGGCTGCCCTGGCTTCTTATCCGAACCTCTCCTGCACGGGCGGACCGTTCCAGGTCAATCCCGGCAACAAATTTTACCGTACCATCGAAAATACCCTCTGCGCCGGCAATGAGGAGGTGTTCACCTTCCTCGACGGCGTTCTGGGCGAGGTAGCGGAATTATTCCCCTCGCCCTACATCCATATCGGCGGCGACGAGGCCTTCAAAGGATTCTGGGCGAAATGTCCCAAATGCCAGGCGCGTAAAAAAGAGCACGACCTGAAAAACGAGGATGAATTACAGAGTTATTTCATCAAGCGGGCGGAAAAAATTCTGGAATCCAAGGGCAAATTGCTGATCGGCTGGGATGAAATCCTGGAAGGCGGTCTGGCCCCCAACGCCACTGTCATGAGCTGGCGGGGCATCGAGGGCGGGGTCACCGCTGCGAAAATGGGGCATAAAGTGGTCATGAGTCCCCGGCCTTACTATTACCTGGATCTTTACCAGGGTGACCCGGTAACGGAAGCGCCGACTTACAGCATGAGCCGGCTGCGCAACAATTACGAATTTGACCCGGTGCCCGAGGAAATCGATCCCGCGCTGGTACTGGGTGTTCAGGGCAACCTGTGGACGGAAGAGGTCTATACCCTTCGGCATGCCCAGTACATGACCTGGCCGCGCGGTTTTACCGTCGCCGAGGCCGGCTGGTCGCCCAAAGGCAAAAAAGACTGGCCCGATTTCCGCTTACGCGTGGAGCGGCAATTCCAAAGGATGGATGCCGCCCGCGTTAAATACGCGACCACAATGTACGACACTATCTTTATCCCGGAAAAAAGCCCCTCAGGCGAACTGTTAATCAAACTCGATACCGAATTAGAGGACCTGGATATCTATTACACCTTCGACGGCTCCTATCCGGACCTATACTACCCCAAATACACCGAACCTTTGACCGTGCCCCTCAATGCCCTGGAGCTGCGGGTAGTTACCTACCGGGGCGATAAGCCCATCGGCAAACAAATTATTATGCCCATCGAGACGCTTAAAAAGCGTGCCGGACTTTGACCGGCCCCAGGCGTCAGATGCTCGACGAAAAGACAGGATTAAATATTTTGTTTCTCCGGTGTTACACAAAGCCTGTTTGTGTAACAAAAAACTGGAAATATGTTACACAAAATTATTTGTGTCTCGTATATGTCACACAAATAAAACCGCTTAAGTAATTGTCGGAAAATTACTTACAGACAAAATGCCGCTGGTGTTCCTTCGCCTGCCGGTTTGGGTCGGTTGTGTGCTAAGCATCAGGTCTTTTGCATCGACACCTGCAGGGGCGGGGCGGCGCCGGTTTTGTCCTGACCCATGTAGAGCGTGATATGCGGGAAGGGGATCTCGATATTCAGCTCGTCGAATTTTTTCTTCAATCGGCGATTGAACTCGCGGGCTACCGACCATTGCTGGATGGGTTTGGTCTTGGTGCGGGCCTTGATGATCAACGCGGAATCAGCGAATTTGTCCAACCCGAGAATCTCGACAGGCTCCAGAATTCTGTCCTTAAAAGCCGGGTCCTGCCGCAACTCGGCGTCGATTTGTTTGACCACTTCAATGACCTGGTCAACATCCTCACGATAGGCTACCCCGATATCGAAAACATAACGGGAATAATCCCGGGTCATGTTGGTCACCACGTTTATCTCGCCGTTGCGAATATAATGCACATTGCCCGCCAGGTCCCGCAGAACGGTCAGCCGCATGGTGACCTTTTCCACCAGGCCGCCCTTGTCACCAACCTGGACCACATCGCCCACGCGAATCTGATCGTCCAGCAGGATAAAAAATCCGCTGATGACGTCGCGCACCAGGTGCTGGGCGCCGAAGCCCACCGCTACGCCCACCACCCCGGCAGCCGCCAGTACCGGACCGATCTTCACCCCGAGCTGGCTGAGAATCATAACCAAAGCTACCAGTATGATGCAGATTTTCAGCAAACTTTTTATCGTATCATTTAGAGTCCCAGCCCGTTTCTGGAATTCCTCATCGCGGTTCTGCTTCAGCCGGCGGAAAAGGCGGTTGGTAATTGCTTCGGCTATTTTCAGCACCATGAACATTAAAATCAGGATTAAAAGAATCCGCAGCCCGCTGGTCAGCAGCCACTGTCCGACCTGTTGAAGATATGTATTTATCGATTCCGGCATGATCTGCTCCTTTTAATGAATGATTCCGGCAGAATATTGTCAACTTCGGTAGATTATTTTTCGCCATCATTTGCATTTAGCTTGCCGCAAGCTGCCGCATCAGGTGGCCTCTGGCATGACAGGCAAACTCTGACACTGTAATTATAATAGTCAGTAAATTCGAAAAAACCACCGAACTTGGAAAAACCGCTAAATAGCGTCGCAGCCCGGAAAGCGGAAGTCACTTACTTTTTTCTGCTGCGTAAAACCAATCCGCCCAAGCCCAGCAATACTAAACTGGCGGGTTCAGGGACGGAGGCGACACGGAATCCGACGTTGTCGTACTCGTTCAGCGGGTTGCGGCTGAATCGGTTAGAGAACGCGCAGTCGGAGTCCATATTGCCGTACGACCCGCCACGCGCCGCGCGAAGGGAGTACACTCCGTAGTCCGGATCGCTGTGCGGGCTCTCCATCCACTCGTGCACGTTGCCCATTATGTCGTTGGTTCCGTTGAGTTCCTCGCTGCCGCTGCCGACCGCCCATGGGCCGTACGGGTCCGTGGCGTACCCCCAGCCGTCGAAGTAATTCCAGCCTGTCCCACTTACTCCGTCGCCCTGTGTCAGACTCTCGCTCGGCTTCGTCGCATAGGTTTGCACACTTGTGCCATTCCAGTAGGCCGCCTTGACCCATTCATCCTCCGTCGGCAGGAAGTAGAACGCATCCTTGTGGCGGTAAAGGTTCGTCCCGCCGGCAGCCTCGGCAACGCTCCAGGTCGCCAGCGCGTAATTGTTCGTGCCCTGCGTGCCGGTGAACTTGTACGCCGCCTGGTGGCTCGTGCTGGTATTCAGCCAGTTGACGAACTGCGCCGCCTCACACCAACTCACAAAGTTCGTCGGTACGTTCGTACCCGTCCAAGCGGATCCTTGGTCATATGCCGTCACGGGATTGCCCGTCACGGACACGCCCAGTTCGTCCTTGAATTTGTCCCATTGGTCATTAGTGATTTCATACGTGCCTATGCGGTAGTCGCCGGTGACGATGCCGTAACCGCTGGTAGGGTTCGTCGCCCCCGAGATCGACACGAAATCGATCGTGAACTGATTGTCTCCCGTTCCGAACATATCAGCCGACGCGGCCGAAACCAAACTCACCCACACCACCGCTGCACAGCAGGCGCAGCCCAACCACGAAACCTTCGCTTGCATCTCTTCTCTCCCTTAATGCTTTGCAGTCCTTAGTCCGCGGGAACGCCCAGACGAACTTCAGAATGCTATCTGTAAAATCATAATTATACCTCCCGCCCATGCATTTATGCAAGCAAATTTCATGATTTCCGCCGCCGCTCGCCCACGAATTGGCTCCCTCTGCCCGATTAGCCTTACCCATTTTACCCAATCGGAACCCCTTGCTCGCTCGCGTCATCTCGAAGGTTTTGTTGGGATGCGATACGCTACTTGACAACCTTGACCTTGGCCAGATAGATGCTCGTCTTGCCTTCGTGAGACGAATAGTAACTTACCCAAAGCAATCCGTCATGCCAGACCAGGCCCGCGTAACTGGTGTCGCCGCCGGAAGGTAACTTGAGGCACTCGGTCAGCTTGCCCGCCGCCGGTTCTATCCAGCATAGCGAGGTGGTCCGCACCCCGCCATCCCGAATCCGCTCCGGGCTGTGAATCATACGCACCGCCACCACATATCGGCCGTCGGGCAGACGGATCATGTGCGGCCCGCCGATATGCATGCCGAGGTCCTTCCACTGCCACTCTTTGTAGGGTGGCTGCGAAACGCCCAGCATCCCGGTGCCCGGCTGGCCGTCACTACCTTCTCGCCGCAGCAGACAGTACGCCGTCTCGCCCTCAAAGACGATGGATGTTTCGTTAGGCGAGCCGACGTCGAACAACCGATCCACCAGCACGCGGTATTGAACGCCGTCCTCGCTCGTATAAAGTCGCAGGAAGCGACTGGCCCGGTCCTCCGCTGTACTGTAGCCCATGCCGTAAGCCTTTCCCTTGTGCCAGGTGATCCGCCAGAGCCAGAAACCCGCCTCACCAATGTCATGGCCCTTGTCCCAATTCGTGCCGTCTTCGGAAAACCAGGCCACGGTCTGATGGCGCCCGTTTGTCGGCTGGGATAATCGGATAGCCCCTATCAACATGAGCCTGCCTTCAGGAGTGACAGTTATTTTGGCGTCACGCAAATCGCCGCGGTCGGATTGCAAGAGCGCCGCCGATTCCCATTTCGCGCCGTCGCTTGACGTGATAACCCGCAATGCTCCGTCGGGTGAGACGTGTCCTTTACCCTCGCGAAACACGCAGAACCAGCGGTCCTTGAACCGAACCAGGTCGGTAAAGGCATTATGCTCCGCCTGGTCCCATATCTTGCGGGCTTCTACCAATTGCAGTGATTCCTGCCCTTCCTGACCGCCCGCCGCCATGCCGCATAAAACGACCATAACACATAAACTTACCACTACCAGCATACCTGAACGCTTCATTTGTCCGTCCTTTCTTCGCGTCAATCCCGATTTCCAGATTAGCAAATTTGACGAACAAATCAACCATGAAATCATCTACCAGTTGCTTTCTGCCGCTCCCTGCCGTGACGCCGGTAGCAGCGAATACTAGCTCGGTGTTTGGCACGATGATCTGGCTGATTTCAGGCCCAGTACCCGATCCTCGGCCTCAGCTAAAATCTCCCGGATCCGCTCCGGGCTGGACGCCAGCCGCCTCATCTCTTCCTCCCACGCTCGCCGCCGCTGCTTTTCCTCTTCGATTTTCTCCTGCTGCTGCCGAAGCTCCTCCCGCGTCTTGCGGCTCGCCCGAAGCTGATTCTCGATCCCCGCCGGATGCTGGGCCCACTGACATTTTTCCAGTACCTCCATGATATCGCATGAGCGATACTCCCGCAACAGACCCGCCGCCCACGCGACAATCCGCTCCTGGCTATATGCCTTCCGCGCCGCCGGACCCAACTCATAAAACCCCTTCGCCAACCACTGGGCCACCTCTGCGTTCTTCCTGCTTTGTTCATCATCAACAACACCTGTCGTTGTCTGGCTCTCGTTACTGGTATCTTGTTTAGGTCCGGATTCTGGATGGGTGGTATTCAAATTTCGGACGGGTTTTGTATCAGATTCCGGACAGGTATCAGATGGTATATTTATCATATATCGATTGTTTTTGCCCTGACGGGTCTCCTTGGTTATCAGGGCCAAACCCTGAAGTTCTTTGATATTTTTATAAACCGACGATCTTCCAATTCCTGCGTCCTTGGCGATGGTAGCGATTGACGGCCAGCAATCATGATTATCAAAGTCTGCCCGCAGTAACAGAGCGCAGTAAACTTTGCACGCCGTCGTACTCATCGCCGCCAATTTGCCCTCGTGCAGCAGCCACAGGCCCAGTCGGGCAAACAGCGGCCTGCCCTTCTTATCCTTAAGCTTTTTCATTCGCCTGCTCCTCCTCAGCTCTCTGGTCCAGTTGCCTTGATATTTGCCACCAGCGTGCGGGTCTCGGCGCTCTGGATGCTCTGCGCCTGCTTGAAGCTTTCTGCCGCCGTGGGATTCTGTTGCTTGAACAATTCACTACCCTGTACGATCTCCCGCAGGGCCTGGCTCTTCTGCCGCGCCGTCTGCAGCGCCCCCACCGCCCGTGTACCATAGACTCCGCCGACCACCCCCGCCAGCGCTATGCCCAGTTCCAGCAGGTTATCCGCGACGCTCCACGGGTCCGGCCGCTCAACCGCTTCCTGCCGCGCCTGTTGTGTAATCTGATTGCTCTCCTCGCCCAGCAGTTGCTCCACTGTCTCCGCTTCCGGCAACTCACGCGGCAGCCCGTAATACGCCAGCATTGCCTCGCTCTGCCGGTGGGCTGTCCGAGTCAAACCCTGCAGCACACTGCTTGTCTGCTCCTGCTGCGCCGCCAGTTCTGCCGCCTGTGTCGTCCGCTGGTGCAGATACGCGTTTTGTTTTTGTGACTCACCGGGGGCCAGCCGCAAGGCATCGCACCCCACCGTCAAACTCCCCGCCGACAAACTCCCCGCCGCTAATACCAACATCATCATCGCCGTCTTTCTTGTCCGTCTCATCTTTGTACCTCCCATCATGTTTTTGCTTCTGCTTTTCCAGTGCTTCCAGCCGATACTCCTGCAGCCGCTGCCGATCCGCCAGCCGCAGCAACTCGCTGTTTACCTGCTTGTTCGATTCCATTAATTGATTTAAATCATGACGGATTAAAGCCAGTTCCTTCTGCAGATTGCTCCAGCCCGCCGCCAGCACCATCACGATCGCCGCCAGGTGCGCCGCCGCTCCCACCGTCACCTCCCGCCGGACGTGCCACCGGGAATATTCCGATTCGCCTTGATCCGCCTTTTTATTTCGCCGCATCACCTTCTCCCGCCTCCGCTGGCCTTGCCTTTTTCAGGGCTTTGCGTAAAAAACATTTTTGCTGCCCGCCCGCCACATCACCGCGTATGTACCCTCCGACACGCTGCCCTCCGCCACGAATGATTCTGCCAGGTTATACGCCGCCATCCCGCTGCCCGTAACCGGCGTCGGATTAAATCCCGCCTCCGTAATCTCCACCTGCTGCACACTGTACAGGTTATAACTTTGCCGCCCGATCACCTTCACCGCCCAAGCCGGCGGCATTGCCCCTGGCGCCGTCACCAGCGCCCCCTCCTGCCGCAACTGCCCCGCCCCCTCCCGCCGCAGCCGCGAGAGCTGCTCCTGCAGCGACGCTGCTCCTGTCTCTTGTGCCATTTCACTACCCTTTATTTTTAAATCTTAAATTTCAGATAATAAGCGTCGTCGTCCACTTATCAGCTAACTCGATCCGCACCTGCCGCACCTGTGGCCGATATTCCTCGCTCGCCTTGCCGAACCTTACCTCTCTGCCGCTGATGCCGCTCGTCACATCACCCGGCCGGATATCCGCGTACACTCCTGCCAGCTCCACCTCCTGGGGCTGCTCCTGTCGCCGCATCAGCAGCAGTTGCCCTCTTAACTGCTCCCGGATTTTATCCGTATCATCTGCCGCGTCCGCCGGACCGGTTTCTATCGTGTCGCTCTGGTAAAATATGCTCCCTGTTGTTACCTGCCGATACTGATACCCCCGGCCCAGATCGATTATCTTCCGCCTTATTCCCCGGCTGCAGTTGATCGGCCCGTCGTACAGTGTCGCCTCCACCGCCTCATCCGCATCGACGGAACAGGTTATTCGAAACTTCAGCACATCCTTGCAGATCGCCACCCACACGTCGCTGTCTAATTGATTGCTGCTCAGGTATATGCCGCACTCCTCCAGCAGGATGTTAAATGCCCCGCCGTATGGATACCATATTGCCCCGTCATCATAGGAAACCTCTACGTAATATCCAAACGACTCGCCCGCCGGATTCCGGCTCAAACTGGGCCGAAACCGACGCCGCTTGCACTGGTACGCCGCCGTACCGAAAACACCCGACAAGTCGTATGCCTGACCCTGGTTATATGGGCCGCCGCTGTACGCACCCGATTCATTGAGTACCCATTTGCGGAACACGTCGCGATACCGCACGAATTCTTCATTGCTGCTCGGCGAATACAGATTGAAATCACCCACCTCCAGCTCACTGTCCCATCCGTGTACTAACTCAAAGGTGCTTTCGAACCGCTTGATATCGCCCCTGCCCATTATGTAGTTGGTCGGCCTTGGCCGGCTTAGTTTCACAACCCCGCTTGCCATGTTCGTCCGCCCCAGCTCCAGCTTCTCGCCGGCCCGTTGATGCCGCAGATAAATCTGCCTGCCCGCCCCTAGCCGGTAAAATTCCAACACTGTCTTCACTTCGCCCGCCGTCGTCGGCACATACGCCGTAGCAAAACCTAATCCAGCCCGTTCACAAATCCGCTCCAACGCCGCTAGCGCACTTAGTCCGCTGATCTCCACATCACGCAGTAGATAGTCATCTTCCGCCTCCGCCATTCCTGCCACCCCCACCAACTCTGTCCCCGCCAGATATTCTCCTGCGATGTACCCGATCGCCTTCGCCACATTCCAGTGCCGCCCGCCCGCCGGACCGGTATCAAAAACGTAATAACTGCCGCCTGCTATCGTCGCCGCTGCCGCCGAGCAATTGTCCTGACCATCCGGATTGAATATCACTTCACCACTGTGAACATAGACACTTTCCCCCGCCTCAGTCAGCACCCGCATCCCGTTTACCACCTTACCCCCACTCCACATCATTTCATCTCGGGCGATTATCTCCACTTCCTCCGTCTTGCCGGAAATCCGGGCGATTCCTTCCACGATTACCCCGTTAAACAGTGGCCAGACCGCCGGCCTTCGACCCACCATCTCCGATTGGCATACCATCTCCGCTGTAATCCGCTGGCCCGGTCGGGCCGTTGTAGCTACATCTTCGAACCGCCCCGCAAGCCCCAACTCATGACCTACCACCCGAAACCGCGCCTCATTCAAACGCACTCCTTCCCGCCGCGTCAGTTCCACTAATTCCAGCCATGGCGCCGCCTCACCCCCTACCGTCACCACCACCAGCGGGCACCGCCAACTTAGGCTGTCCAGGCTAGGCGAAGAAAATGTCACCGTATTATCGCGCATAGTCAGACTGTTTCCTTGTTATGAAAATACTTCTCACAAATGTCTCCCCCCTGCTATCTACCACTTTACGCCGATGCTGATATCCTCAATACCCCCCTGACCAGCCATTCTCGCCGTAATCTCTACCCATGCTGCATTACCGTCGTCTCCGCCTCCATCCGCTGCGCCAGCCAACGAACGCACGCTAAATCGATACCTTACACCCTCTTGCCCCGCCGAACTCAGGTAACTGTAGAAATTAGCGCCCCGATACTCCACCAGCCCTTGCGGATTATCATAATCGATACTGCCTGAGCCGTTATCACCATAGACCGCGAAATATTCTGGCCTTACTTCCTGGCCTATCGGCCAGTACCACCAGCTTACTCGCATCCTGCCCGCATTTGCCGCCTGCCCTTGCAATTCGCTCACGCAGTTCGGCCGGGCAGGTAGCGCCTTGCCTTCTTCATCCAGCGTCAGCCTCACCACCGCCATCGTTCCTTGCTCACTCTTGCCCGTACCGCTTACCCGCCGGGCCGCGTAATAATACTGTTTGCCCGCCTGATGGGTAATATTATCCGGTATCTCCAGCAACCCCTCTTCGCAAGTCAGCGCCACGATTCTGCCATAATCAATAACTTCCTGTGCGCCCTCCCCGCGATACACACAGTAGCACCCGCCCATCAGCGTCCAGAACTCGCCTTCCACCAGACTCTGCCGCAACAGCCGTCCATTGCCAAAATCACCTTCCGTCATACTATTTAGAAATTTCGCGTCCATAATCTTCCATCAACTAATAGACCGATTGATATTCATACCGTCGTCGGTAAGCGTTACCGTGTACAAATCCGCGTCGTCATCGATATTCCGCACGGTTATCGTTCCGGTGAATTTATTTTGACTAGCCTTATTACCCCGCAGAGCCGAGGCAATTTCCAAACTGGCGGCAGCGTCGGAGCTGCCATTTACCTCAACGATATTTGCCTCTAAATAATCATAAGGATCGAAACCGACAAGCTGGAAATCCACCCGCTCGGATAAAATGGTATTACCGGTCCCATCCTCGATGACGATGCTCGACGTCGTCGCCCCGCCGGCGAATACCGCATCCGGCAGATCGATGCGGTAATAGCCCTTGCCGATCTCAATGGCTTTATTATCGGCATGAGCATCCGTCAAAGCAGCCAGGGCAGTCAGGTCCATCTTGCCGCTGATTGTAACGTCTTCGTCATCTTCCACCCGGATATACCACAAATCCAGATTAGCAATCGTCACGCCTGTCTTCGGCTCGCCGGTTAAACCATCAAACAGTCGTACCTGAATTGTAACATCTGCAGCCCCTTTTTTTATCTGTATAGTTCTATTCATTTTTTACCTCGATAATAATCTGGAAATTCTCTGCCAGGTTCCGATGCTGGAATATCCATCTGCCACCGTCAGTCCCGGATTTCTCGGACCGGCGTTTAGGCAGGGGCTGGATGATTTCAATCGGAAATCGCCGTTAGCGGGGTCCACCAACTGCGGATCAGTCCCGGATACATCAGTATCTTGTAGTTGATTACCGAATACTAACACCGAATCATAAAAGTTCTTATAGCAGTTATAAAAATAATTGTAGCCGTTATTAATGCCGTATTTATACTCTGCATAAGAGGTCATAATGCAATAACTGGAAGTTGTATGAAAAATATTACCCCGAATAACTATACCATAAATACTGGAGCTGATACAACGAGCTGAATTATACATGGTGTTATTAAGCACTGATCCACCCTGGCAATTATTGGTAGCAGTAATACAAGTTGAGCTGGCGGTGTTAAATTCGGTGAATATGTTGTTTTTAGCGATAAACAGCCCGCCGTTCGCATAGATCCCCCGGCAAGTTCCAGCGGACACTCCATAGAACTTACAGTTCTCAACATGTACCCATCCCGTATCCTGAGTGCCAATAGCATTACGCGTACTATATCCATGCAGCGTACAGTTAATTACCGATGCGCTGGATGCGTTTTCTAATTGAATGTCAGCCCCACCCGCAGCCGTACCATTTGAATAAATATCCGCATTCTTTATCGATAAATGGGAACCGCCCACAAAGGCCAGTCCTGGCCCGCCGTTGTCATAAAAAGCTCCGCCGTCAATATTAACATATTGATTAGTTCCATGAGCCGTTACAGCGTTATCTGTCGCACCGGACCCGTTACTGAAACTATTACAGTTTTTAAGATTAAGAACCGATCTTTTACCTGCCGCCCCCGTTGTACCTACGCCGCAGCCGTCTCCGGCATTGCCGGTAAAGTTACAATAATTGCAGGTGACCGATAGGTGCCCTACAGCGGCAGCAGAGGCTAGTATCAAACCGCTATTCGTAGCAGCGTCGGTAAAATTACAATAATTGAAAGTAACCGTAACATCCTTGGCCGAAGATTGAATATAGCAACTATAATCATCGCCTTGTTTAATGGTTAGCCGGTGGGAATCGTCCGTGCCGCTGATTGTTGAAGTCATATTGCCGCCATCGTCGTCAAATATGACCTTATAGGCATCCCCGCCGTCAATCGTAACGCTGCCGCCGCCGGTAATTGACAGATTCCAGTTGCCGGTAATTATCAAATCGGCGGTCAAAACATAATTACCATTACCATCGCCGCCGGAGGACGAAATCGTATGATTGCCATCCGTGGCAGCGTAGGTATATAAATCTGCAATAGTGGTAATATTAGCCATTAGTTCACCCTTATCGCTCTCACATATACTTCCACATCCGCCAGAGAACCGTCGCCTACCACGCTGAGCGAGCCGCTGGCAGCGATCTCGTTACAGCCATCATCGATTGAGCTGCAGTAACTGGTCGCCTTATCCGCCCCCACACTGACTGCGTCGGTAATATCGTTAGCACCGTTGGTGACCTTCCAGGTGCCGCCGTCGCCGCTTTTGGCGATGCCCCAGGCGTCGATTATCCGGTATTTAAAAGGGGCGTTGGCGTTGTGAATCGCCACCGTATTGCCTGCGGTCAGCGTCGCTATGAAAATTATCGGTATCCCACCTGCGGTATTGTCCTGATCGGCCAGCGATTTTCCTGTCGCATTCGCTGTCTCCAAACCTATTAGATTACCCGGACTGAAAAATATATTCGAACCCCGATAATCAGTGAGGCTGGTGATATCGCCCCCGTTGGTCACCACATCCGCTAGCCGGATATGCGGTACGCTCGCCGCTGGCCAGGAGGAATATTCATTTATTACCAGATTGCCCGATTCGTCCAGATAAACATAAATATGCCCTTTATCGTCCGCCAGGGTATTACCGCTGCTGCCCGCGTATTCTCGCAACACCGTTCCCGACCAGTATTTGCCCGCCTTAACCCCGATATTCAGGCCGCCTTCATCGAATACTCGCAAATCATTTGCCCGCTTCGTAGCCTGCAACAATCGATAAAGCAATTTGCGAAAATGCAAATAGTAAGGCGCCTGCCCCGTCTCGATATATTCCACCCCTGTTTCGCTGTCGCTGGTCAAGTTCAACAAACTATTGTCACTGGGATATGCTTCCGTCATGGCTTGTCCTTTCTTCAATCTATATTCAATAACAACCCGTCGCTAGTTGGGTCATAGCTTGCTATTGTTAAATTGGGCGCTCTTGGCAAAGGGTCTATACCGATCTCGCATTCAGTAATATTTTCACCCAAATTACCTTGCGCATTAGATATCCGTACTGCGAATTTATACCTGCCTGTCACTAACGGTTCACTTTCAAAACTTTCGATATCTGCGTCAAAACCGAACTCCCCCTCACCGAAGCTGCCCAGACCCCACCCAACCGCTCCTGTCCCGCTGTATCCGAAATCACCCGCTCCAAATTCGTCCAGTCCCCATCCCCATTTATCCGATGCTCCTTCCCAGATATCAACCGCCGCAATCGCTTCGTCATAATTTATCGATCCCTCGCCTCCGTCTCCATAGATCACCGCTTTATTGTTCAGTGGCAGCGTTCCCCGCCTCGGCCAGTTCAAAACTGCTCGGCAGCCGTCCAGTTCACTAAAGCCCTTCAGTTCCCCGGAAAAATCTAGATTACTTTCGGTTGGATCGACCGCTATCACTTCGATAGCCGCGACTTCCAGCGGATCGCACTGCACTAACAACGACCTTTGGCTCGCCGTCATTGTCGCTCCTGCCCATCGGCCGTTAACATATACTTGAAACAATTTTTCGCTTTCGCTGCTCTGCCAACTGACCAGTGCCAATCCCGTCAAAGTTACCAGAGCTCCGTTGCTTAGCCCTCCTGCCGGAAAAGCCATTGCCTTCACCTGCGTAATATTTTCCACACTACCTGACATCTTACTCCCCCAGTTGCGTATAGATTATTTCGTATTTGCACCGCGCCTGATTGCCCGCCATCAACTCTGCTGATGTGGTAAAGCTATCCATGCGGACCTGGCTGTAACACCGACCGTTCTGATCAATCATTTCATATACCTGTCCATCGATATAGGCGGCAATATCTTCTCCTAGCGCCGTCAGCGCCTCTATACTGCTCGCTGCCAGATATCCATATTGTCGCAGATTCCTCTCCCGTCTGCCTAAATCCATGCTTACCATCCCATCCAGGCCGGCAAATCCTCGCTGTACGTTCCCTCTCCGCCAGGACATAACTTCTATAATGTGCTGCCCGTGATCAAAAAATTGCTGGTTGTCGAATTTTATCGCCTTCAAACTCATCTTCGTTCACCCATCTGCTAAAGCCGTCTCAATCGCACAGCTCCTCCGCTGCGATACTGTTCCGTGAAACCATCTTCGTCCGTATCAAGCTCCAGTCTTACTCTGCTCCGCGCCGCGTGATATAGTTTCTGATAATGCAGCGACTTCTGCCAGTACCCCGCCGGATCCTTCTGTCCACAACTGCTGGCGGTAAGAACCGCTGACAATACCGCATACACTGACGCCTGTCGCAGTGCCCTGTTTTCGAGAATCTCGTCTGCCGTAATATCATTATCACTACCACTCAGCTTGATGCCAAAATACTGTAGCAATGCATATGCCGCTTCCTCCGCCTGCGGATCAAAAGTGCTGATACGATATTCCAGATCGCTGCCGCTCGGTACAGCCATCGGATCATCTTCCGCACTCTCTCGTATCATGGAGACGGTAAGCTGCGTTGGAGAATCGACTGATACCACTTCATACCCGCTGTCAATTGCTTCTCCATCTCGCACATAAATAACATGACCCGCTGCCACAGCGCAATTGATAAACGATCCCGAAGCACTGGTAAACGTTGTACCGCTCATCTGCCCGTCTATGCCTTGACAAAGTGTCTGGCTCTTGAGGTATAATTCGCGGAATAGTACCGGCTCCCATTTGAATAAATCTACATCTCGGGAAAACTTCACCATAATCTTCCGTCCTTATATGCTGCCTGCGTTATTTTATTTTCCCCGCTGGCATTTACTTTTACTTGCCGCTCTTAATAACTCTGCCCGTTTCTTTATCACCATTCTGTGCGGAGCGTGGATTTACATTCACTTAGCTAATATCACTGGAACCCTACGCTCCGCAATATTCAGAATGGTTTCACACGGTTCTTTAGCTGGTGCTTAAATCGCGAATGTATCCGTGCGCCTCTTCGTTGCGCAGCTCAACGGTGTATTCCCCGATAAGCTGACCACATTCGTAATCGCCGCCGGAAGCCAGAGGTTTAAAGTGAAAACTTCGGCCCGCCAGGGGCAATATCGCTACCCGCGAGCTGTCCAACAGTAACACCGCATCCTGCGGTACCCAGCGCGATACAATTACCCGGCACAGACCAAAATCGCTTTCATACAGACCGACCAAGTCCGTATATTTTTGATCTACCGCCCCAAAACTGCGATTGCTGGACATAAAGCCGTTGATTTTTCTCTTCTGGAACCCATTGACAACGATTAGATCCACGTTGCCGCTGCTCGATTCCCAGATCTTCCGCAGAGCGTAGTTGAGTTTAGTTTCATCCAAATCTGTCCCGCTGGGAAATCCCGAATCACCGGTATGGAAAGCGTTGGTTGAAACATGCTGGATAATCCCTTTGAGCGTTCGTCGCACGCTTGACGAACCTTCCGGATTACTGGCCGGCAATCCGCCGTTGATAATGCTGTTCTCCAGATCGCGCAGCAACTCACGTAAGCGTTCCTGCTTCTGATAATCCAACTCATCCGCCAATCCCAGCTTACGCGCCGCCAAATCGCTGCCCGAGACTTCCACTGCCGCGGTAAATATCTGGGTATAATTACCTTTTCGCACCCGATTGGTAAAACGTGCATCGGGTTTGTCCGCACCTTCCAATGCCGCATTACCCAAAATATTTATTACTTTATTATCCGCCAAATTCTCCGGCGTCGTGCCCGCGTAGCCGCGCACCACGGTCAGGGTATTCGAGTTGATGCCTGTTACCAGCATCAACTCCTCGCTGCCTTCCACTTGAATCTGATCGCCCATCTGGAATCGGCTGCCGTTATCCACCACAAATTCGGTGTCCGCCGCTGGATCGGTATAGGTACTATCATTGATAGCATCCTTATTGGGCAGCAAACTATCCTCCAGCCATTCATGATAGGTGCTCATTGCTGAATATAACGGATCTCCCAGGGCGCTCAGAAGGGGAGTTTCATAGGGAGAAACGATGCCAATAAGATCAGACACATCTTCTGCCAATTCCGGCAGAGTCGCCCCTGCCGAATAAGTCGCTTTTCCGGTAAATGACATTGCTATTTTCCTTTCCTATTTATTCACAATTGTTTATTTTTGCTTTCAAATAATCACTGATTTTCATCTACTCACCGAACGCCGCAGTCGCATATATTCTTGAATATCCTTTCTGCTTCCGCTGTGTTGCGCCTGCTGTGCCAGTCTAGTCAAGGCATTAACCCCGCCTCTGCCGTGCGCGCGGACCGTCGCGGTAGAACTTCCCAGGCCAGCACTTACTTCGCTGATCGCTCCGTGAAACAAATAAGACCTCTCATTCCGCAAAGTCTCGACCATGCCTTTTATCTCATCTTCTCCGATATTTTTCTTTAAGTGCTCACCGTCTGATTTTGCTATCTTGCTTTGGACCAGTAACAACCCAGCTTCCAGATCAATCGCCCCTGCCCTTACCAATTGCCGGGTTATCTCTTTTTCCATCACCATTTGGCTCATGTGAGTCTGTGCTTCTTTTTTTTCCTGTTCGATAGCCTTTAGATATTGAGTCAATTCTTCCACCTGTTGCTCGGCTGCCTGGGCCCGCTTACGATACTTGATCGCTTCCGACACGGGCACCAACTGGCCGGGCTCTGTCTCGTACGTCGGTGATAATCTGTGCCCTGGTATATCCATTTTGCCGGGCGGATCTATTTCCGGTAGCTGCTGCTGATTCTGTGACATAATGTCCTCCGCTTGGTCAGAGATTATTGCTGTCTCTGCCTATTACTTTTCTACACTTGCCCGATTTTCAAAAATAGCTTATTCGTTTTTATCTTTTTCAAAAACATATCCCAATTCTTTAAGAACCTGTTCTGTCGGCACACCCAGCTCTTTTTTCAAGGCTGCTTCTTGTAATTTCTCCAAAAGATTTTCCGGCAACGGACTGGGCCAATGGATTTCAATTTCTCTCTCCTGAGGTTGATTGGGATAAATCCCTGTTTTATCCAGAGCCAGCAAAATCAGCCGGCATATATCTGCGATGCCCTTGCCATAACTTTTTCGCTTACGCTCCGTCTTCGCCAAAACTCCCATCAGCGTCACTTTCAGAGCCACTGCGCTGGTGAGATTGCCGATTCGTCCCTTTAATATTCCTGCGGCGACCGATGCCACTCCGCTGGCTTTTTCCAATGCCTCGCGCACGTGATTAATATGGACATCCTCGCTGGGACTGCCGTTATCACCGCCAAACTCTTCTATACTTGCTTCGGTATTTTCCGTACTCCACATCCTGCCTGGCGCTACCACTCGATCCTCGAATCCCTCGATTCCTTTGCCCAGATACATCTTGAAACTCTGGAAGGTGATTCGGCTGGCCCGATCGCTCAGGCGGGTATTAAGTTCATCCTGCAAGGGAATCAACGGCTCGACATCGCTTTGGCCTTCATAATGCATGGGCAGCGGCATGTTTTGGATATGCACTACGGGAACCACCCCCAGCGGATTAATTCCTTCCGCGAGTAGCTGTCCATCTCGGTAACGCTGCCAATATCTGCTGCCGATTATCTCAACATTATGACTTGCCTTCTGTCGGCCGATACGTTGACCCCTGCGATCAACCGTATCTATCAGGCTTTCCTCCTGGCTGAGATTATTGTGTAACTGCCAGAAATGCTGGATATAAAAATTAATCTGGCGGTAATCGTTTTCATCTAAAATCGGCAGACTCCGCGGTGCTTCTATGGCCTCGATATTTATTTCTCTGGCTTTGGCCAGTACTTCTTCAAATGTTTTAAGCCGTGCTTCCGCGGAATCTGTCGAATACTTCCATAAACCATTTGCCTGTTCCAATACTTTAAATCTGTCTTGCCAGCGAAGGATCACATCTACAAAACCATAGATGCTCCCTAGTAGCGCCAACTCCTGCAAAAAAGTCATTCCACCATTAGTTTCAAACACCGTATCCAGTATCTGCTTGATTTGTCCTGCTCGTTGGGGATCGAGCGCCTGGCTGCTGATGTTAATTTGCTTGCCAAAAAGAAAATCCACCATGGTATCTATTCGCCAGGCAATATCATTTTCCACTACCACTTCTTTTCGGGAAACACCCGGCATCTGCGTCCCCGCCATCAGTCCCCCATAGAAACTGTAATTGACGCCGGTTATCCGGCTGGGCAAGCCATATTCTTGTGCCTGCCGATAGGGGCGAGTGGTCTCACTAATTTTATTGTCGCTTCCTACAAGAGATATTTCTTGCATTTCATTACGATAGTAATTCCATAACTTTTCATAATGCAGGATCATATCCATTGACTGTTCATTAACCAGCCAGTTAACATATTCCTCATCCAACATCTCTGGCGATACTGTCGAAGGGTCGGTATTAAAAAGCGAAAAATCAAATGCCATCTTGCTAACTCCGGTACCAGTTTAACATGCCAATAAAAAAGCTTTTCCTAACTCCGGTATTAACTTCTCAGTCGTCCCACACCCTTTACCGCAGCGCTCCAAATTCGCGCTAAAATTTTTGTCTTTTTTTCTTCCTTCTCTGACGTAACTCTTTGGCAGATAAGAAGAAATAATTTTGCATAAAATTTATTTTTCCACTGCCCCATGGTGACAAAAGTGCGCTGGAAATCCCCTTCTCCAGATAGATCGTCCTCATCTTTTCTTGTTGACAAATCCGGCTCTATTTGTCATTATTGAATTATGCCTATTTTCGACATTTACGACGATAGAACTCCGCGTCGGGTTAAAATTGATGCGGACCGGATAACCATTGGTAGAACCGCTGAGAACGATGTGATTATCGATGAGAGACGTTCCTCGCGACAGCACTGCGAGATCCGGCTCCAACCAGGTGAAGGTTACATACTTTGCGATCTTCATAGTCGTAACGGCACTTATCTCAATCAGAACCGGATTACCAGCCCGACTTCTCTTAGAGATGGTGATGAAATCGGCATCGGTAAATCCTCCATTCGTTTCTGGAGTAGCATGGCGGAAATGCTTGCCCCCCGATTGCCCATGGTGGTGAAAAAAGAGCCCCCGAAAACCGCTTCACCAGCTTCACCCGGCGGAAAAGCAAAACCAGCCAAAAAACATCCGGTAGCCATCTCCCTGCCTGAGACTATTGCTTTGCCTGATGACACCGGCATGAGGGCCTCTGATGAGGAAGATAGTAATTTAACCTGGGACTACCAGCTTAAGCTGGAAGAACCCGAGCAGGCTCACCTGCCTGTCCAACAGAGTTTTACCGGCCCTCTTACTCTAAATAATATAATGCCGCTCAATTACGAAGGTCGGCCTGCCCACCCCGCGGGAAAAGACGCCTCCGAAGTCTCCCAGGCGATGCTTCGGCTTAAGCAAATACTCTTAAAAAGCTTCCAGTTTTACGCTACCGATATTCACATCGAGCCTAAGGAAATTAATCTTGACATTCGTTATCGCATCGATGGTTATTTACACCCTGGCGGAACTTTGGAAACCGCCACCGCCCGGTCGGTTTATTCGATTGTCAAATTATTATGCAATCTGAATATTAACAAAAAAAATATTATGCAGGATGGCAGCTTTGCGGTACGTTTGCCGGATCGCAGAGTTGATCTGCGGGTATCTATTGCTCCCAGCACCCTCGGAGACAAGATGGTCATCCGGATTCTGGATAAAAATCTCGCCCCCAAAGGCCTGGACAGCCTTGGTATGGACTCTTACCTGCTGGAACAAATCCGACAAAGAGCTTTTAAAGAATCCAGCATGATTGTGGTCTGCGGACCTACAGGAAGTGGCAAGACCACCACTGTTTATGCCATCATTCAGGAAATGAATGCCCTGAATAAGAATATTGTCACCGTAGAGGACCCCGTCGAATATAAACTGGAAAACGTCACCCAAATTCAGGTCAATCCTCGATTCAATGTAACCTTTGCTTCCGCCCTGGCTTCTTTGCTCCGCCAGGATCCAGATGTTATTCTAATCGGTGAAATTCGGGACCCGGATACCGCCAAAATTGCCATTCAATCCGCCATGACCGGTCATCTTGTCCTCAGCACCGTTCACGCTCGTGATTCCATCGGTTGCATTTTTCGCCTGCTTCACTTGGGGGTGGAACCCTTCCTGCTGGGATCAGCCTTGACAGCAATCCTTTCGCAGCGATTGCTTCGCACCCTTTGTTCACTTTGCAAAATCAAGGTCAAACCCGCCGCCAGGGATATCATGCGGGCAGGACTGGATGAACTCGCAGGTACGGCATTGTACGCCGCCGTAGGTTGTGAACACTGCCTGGGCATTGGATACAAAGGACGCCTTGCGATATTCGAAATGCTGGCTATCACCGACCAAATCCGCGACGCTATCGCCAATCGGCCTACTTTTCCTCAATTGCGCGCTGCCGCCGGTGACTGGATCTTCCAGACTCTGCGGGAAGACGCCATTAAAAAATTGAAAAATGGTCAAACTTCTATGGAAGAATTTGAGCAAATCATCACGAAAGAATAGGTAAGCTTAATTCCCTCCTGATATCAATATATACCTTATCTATGTCTATTTAATTCCTTGATTTTCCTTCATATAGGCAAAAAAACCGTCTGGCTTCCACGAAAAAATAATTTACTAATTTTATTGCATATAATTCTTATAATAATTAGATTATGCCTGAAACGCTAGTCCAACTGAAAAATCATCTATTACGCCCTGCTTCCGACGGCTCAAACTCTGCTTTGTCGCGACTGCTTTCCGCCTTCTCGGTTTCAAAGAGCGAGCCTTCTCCCCCCAAATCTTTTGACGGTATAAATGCATCGTGTAATCCTGCCCGGCAGGTAGCGGTCCACGGCGTATGGGGCTCGTTGCCCCGATTGCTCGCCGTTATTCTCGCCCAGAGCCTTTCTCGCCCGATTTTATATATTACTGCTCACATTACCGAAGCTGACGCCGTTCAGGATGATTTGCAGACCCTCACCGAACAAAACGTCTTCCTTTTACCCGCCGCCGAGATCGATGAATCACAATCCGATCCTTTCTCCGAAATCTCCTGTGAGCGGCTGCGCATATGTCAATACCTTTCAAACAGTTATCGTTTTCCTTATAAAAATGAACCCTTTCCTGCGATAGACCAAAACTCTAGTCCCTTACCTCCTAACCTGATTATTTCCGCATCTATTCAGGCCCTGATGCAACCAGTACCCAGTAAATACTTCCTGAGTGGTCAATCGTTCCATCTTACTGTCGATCAGGAAATACCCGGCGGCCCCAATACCCTTATCCAGTGGCTTCTCGAGCATAATTTTAATCGCGTTGACCAGGTCGATGTTATGGGGGATTTTGCCTGCCGCGGCGGCATCATCGATATCTTCATGCCCAGCCAGGATTTATCCTCAACTTCGGACGCCGCCCCAAAAACTACCATGCCCCTGCGGGTGGAGTTCTTTGGCGATCAAATTGAATCCCTGCGATTATTCGATCTTGATACTCAGCGATCCCTGCACTCCATCAACCGCATCAACATCACTGGCGGCAGTAACCCAAAGCATACTCAAGAAAAAGAATCCTTTTTAAATTACCTGCCTCCACCGACGCTGTTGATAATTGAGGAATACAACGACATTATTGAGTCCGGCAAGATTGTAATTGACCGGCTCAGCCGGACAGCTGCGTTGTATCCTGTTGAAATGATATTAAAACAGATCCAAAATTTTGACACCTTATTTATAAGTCGATTTCCCTGGGGCGATTATGAAAATTCTTTATCCTTCGGCGCCCAATCCGTCCAGCGTTTTGAAAACCAATCGACAAACGCTCTCGCGGAAATCCTCGATAGCTCCCACGATAATGAAATTTATTTCTTTTGTGAAAATCCTGCTGAGCGTCAGAGAACAACGGAAATTATTTCATATCGCGATAAAATACCCACCAATAATCCTACCGCCGTTCCTGTGGAAAAAACCTTGCCTCCCCACTTCCATCTGCCTCTGGGATTTGTGCATCACGGTTTTGACTTGCCGAAAAATCGCCTGTTGATCCTGACTCATCATGAAGTCTTTGGCCAGCACCAAATCCGCCGGCACCTGCGCAAGATACAGAGTACCCATACGATCGAATCTTTTACGGATCTTACCCCCGGCGACTCCATCGTTCACTTGACGCATGGTATTGGCTTGTTCCGGGGGATGAAAACTTTGACGAAAACCGGCCGACAGGAAGAATACCTCGCTCTCGAGTTCGCCAATCGGGCGGTCATTCATGTTCCCGCCAGCAATATTGATCTGGTTCACAAATATGTCGGCTGTCTGCATGGCAAACCGAAGCTCAGCCGGCTGGGCAGCGGCTTGTGGGAGAAGCAAAAACAAAAAGTATCCGCCGCCGTCGAGGACCTGGCCGGTGAATTGATCGACCTGCAGGCCCGCCGTCAAACCTCGCCGGGTATAGCTTATCCGCCTGATACCATCTGGCAACACGAATTTGAGGATTCTTTCCCGTATCAGGAAACCGACGATCAAATCACTGCCAATCTGGAGATCAAACAGGATATGACTATTAGCCGTCCCATGGACCGTCTGCTTTGCGGTGATGTTGGTTTCGGTAAAACGGAGCTGGCTCTCCGGGCGGCTTTTAAAGCTGTCGAACATGGCAAACAGGTCGCGCTTTTGGTACCCACGACCATATTGGCTCAACAGCATTATCGTACCTTTACCCAGCGATTGGCGGGCTTCCCCTTTATCATCGAGGTCTTAAGCCGATTTAAATCCCCCAAACAGGCCAAAGATATTATTGCCCGCGCCGCCCAGGGTCGGACCGATATCTTGATTGGTACGCACCGTCTTCTCAGCCCCGATGTCCATTTCAAGGACCTGGGACTGATAATCATCGATGAAGAGCAGCGCTTTGGCGTCGAACATAAAGAACGCCTCAAACGCATGCGGGAAACTGTGGATATTTTGACTATGACCGCTACCCCTATTCCCCGAACCTTACACATGGCTCTGCTGGGCATTCGTGACATTTCTTCGCTTACCACTCCGCCGCTGGACCGGCGCAGCATACTTACCGAAGTCTGTTCCTATGACCGCCAGCGGATTAAACAGATTATTTTACGCGAGCTTTCCCGTGAAGGTCAGGTTTATTTTGTACACAATCGCGTACATAATATTTTCAGCGTCGCCGATAACATCCGACGACTGGTTCCTGAGGCCCGTGTTCTTGTCGCTCACGGCCAAATGCCCAAGCACGAGCTGGAACGCTGTATGATCGACTTTGTCAATTACCGCGCCGACGTATTAGTCTGTACCACCATCATTGAGTCCGGCCTGGATATCCCAAATGCCAATACCATCATCATTAACGATGCGGACCGTTTCGGCCTGGCGGAATTGCATCAGTTGCGGGGGCGGGTAGGCCGTTATAAAAATCGCGCCTTTGCTTACATGCTTCTGCCCATCAAACGGCATATAACTGCAAACTCGCTTCGGCGGTTGAAGGCCATTGAGGAATATTCCCAATTAGGCTGTGGTTTTCGCATCGCCCTTCGGGATTTGGAAATCCGCGGTGCCGGCAATATTCTCGGTTTGGAGCAGAGCGGACACATTGACGCGGTGGGCTATGAGTTATATTGCCGTCTTTTAGCAACTGCTGTACGCCGATTACGGTGTGAGCCGGAGCCGCAAAAAATCTTTACTCACCTAGAACTTAACATCAGCAGCAATATACCTCGCAGTTATATCCCTTCCGACCGTCAGCGGATGGATGTTTATCGTCGCCTGCTTTCCTGCGTTACTGCTGCGGACCTCCAACTGCTGGAAAAAGACTTGTTCGACCAGTTCGGTGAACTCCCCTCTTCCATGCAATTAAATTTACAGTTGGCCCAGGTACGAATCCTGGCCTCCAGCTGGTCCATTCGGTCCCTTGTCCAGCAAAAACCAGATTTGATATTTTCCCTGATGGATGGAGCTAAAATATCTCCCCTTTTTGATGGAGCCCCAGGCAGTATCCGCATTCCCGACGAACGTACCATCCACTTACGATTGCCTGCCCATTACTTTAACCAGCCCTCGACCATATTGGCTATTCTGCGAAAAATGCTGGCAAAATAATAAAACTTTGTGTTGTTAGATTGCCTGATATAATTTATACTTATCATCATACCCTTGTTTTGATTGGCTTGGGTTAGCGAATTATCGTAAAATATGCCGGCGTTGTTTAACCACCGTGGTTCTGCCATGCTATAATTTTCAAAAAGTTAATTTTCGCAGATTATTTTGCCCTAATTTGCGTTCAAACCTGTAAATGTTGTTCAAGAGAAAAATGTGATAGTATTCAGAAGGAGTTTTTGCTTTGCCCCTCGATAGATTGATTATTCCTTTCCTGATATTCTTTTCTGCTGCCACACTATCGGCGAATGTCTTGCCTGATTCATCTTCAAATTTAGCCCCGCGATTGGATGGCTCGTCCGCCGCCGCCCCCAGTGGCTCAGCCCTTTTGGTAAATAATGGAGCGGTAACTTCCATGGAGGTAATCGAGCTGATTAAGGATAAATTGCGTGATTTAGCCGAATCATTCGACCGCCAGAAATTTATAGATCAAGCCTTGCCTCTGATTTACGAATCGACCCGGACCGCCGTCGCCCGACTGCTGTTGTACCAGCATGCCCAACAATACATTGAAAAAATGAGTGTCCCCGCTGAAACCATTGATTCTTTAGTAGCGGAGAAACGTAAAGATATTCTTCATAAATACGGCAACAGCGAAGCAACTGCGCTGGCGGAGATGGAAAAACAAGGGCTTAATTTGGCGGACGTTCTCGAAGAATTCAAACGACAGTTGATTGTCAACCATTTTGAAGAAAATCACTTTAAACCTTCTTTGAAAATTACTCGTAATCAGTTGCTCCAGTACTATCGGGCCCATCGAAACGATGATTTTCATAATCCTCCGGTTATTCAATTCCAATTAATTGATATTCAGACCAAGCAATTTTTGCCCGCCGACGCCGCTGATCCGAATCAACAGCAGCTCAATCAGGCCCGGTCGCTGGCCCTCCAGTCGGCGCAAAAAGCCCTGACGCAACTGCAAAACGGCGCCGATTTTGATCAGGCAGTGCAAATATTTTCCCATGGGTTTCGCAAAAGCAACAACGGCCTGTGGCGGCCCATCAGCAATCCGCAAGATCTCCAGCAACAATATCGATCGATCATCCCCGCCTTGGCAGAAATACAGATAGGGCAGCATACCGGCATCATTGAAACCGACGATCACTTTTTTATCGCCAAGCTTATTGACCACCGGGAAGAAAGCTTTATCCCTTTTTCCCAGGTACAATCACAAATCAGTGATAAGCTTTATGAGCAGCGCTGGCTGGAATACCGCACCAAGCTCTACACCCAATTATTGGAAAAAGCCTCTGTTAGCGACTGGGAGCCATTTGTCCGAATAACTGCCGAAGCTGCCTATAACAGTTTTCACCAGAACCAGCCGCCGCCAGCTGTGCCTAAATAAATTCAAATTGTAGCCGCAAATGGAAAGAATTGATTATGGAAAAAAATATTCATAATATCTGGGCCCCCTGGAGAATGGAATATCTGAAAACTTTTTCCCTGCCCGAAAACATTAATACCAATGCTCCTGGCGGAAAATGCTTTTTTTGTCGCTATTGGGAAAATCCTGACCGGGACCGGGATAATCTCGTCCTTTGGCGCTGTCCGAACTGTTTGGCGCTCTTTAATCGTTTTCCTTATACTGCCGGGCATTTGCTTATCGTACCGCGCTTGCATGTCCCAGACTTGAGCAGCCTGGACGATAAAATCTTGTTGGAGATAATGGTTTTAAGCCGCGACGCTCAGCAGGTCCTTGCGCAAGCCATTCATCCTCAGGGCTTCAACATCGGTATCAACATAAATCGTTGCGCCGGAGCCGGGCTGCCGGATCATGTTCACTTGCATTTGGTACCTCGTTGGGAAGGCGATACCAATTTCATGTCCGTCATCGGCAACGCACGGGTTATTAGCCAGGCCCTGGACGAGCTTTACCATCAGTTGTCTCAGATTTCACGGCAACTTAATTTACCCTCGGTAAAATAATTTACCTTGGTCAATAATCACCGCTATCGTTCTATTCCACCCGGATAAGCATTTATTTAAAGTGAGAATAACATGACCATTAAAGAATTTCAGCAGGTAATCCGTGTAAAATACGAGCACCGTGACCGTGAAAGAGGTACTCCTGCCACTTTCCTCTGGTTTATCGAGGAAGTTGGGGAGTTGGCCACTGCCCTGGCCAGCCACGACCATAATAACAAAATAGAAGAATTCGGCGATGTTTTTGCCTGGTTGTGTACCTTAGCTAATATCAACGATGTTGATCTGCAGGAAGCCGTCAAAAAATATTGTGACGAAGGACACCTCGGCTACAAATAATTCCCGCTTTTTCCTGGTTTTTTACGATCGTCGCCTGGTGGGTAGTACAATGGTAAACTCCGCTCCCTTGCCTTTCTCGCCCCCAACAGTGATTGTCCCCCCGAGAATTTGGACTAGTTCCTTTACAATAGCCAGCCCCAATCCCGTGCCCGAATGTTCTCGGGTGACCGAGCCATCCAGTTGTCGAAACTTCTCGAAGATTTTTTCGTGATCCTCCGCGGTAATACCAGGCCCATTATCACTTACGCTTATCTGCACCATTGATTCTTCCGCCACAGTTGATATGCCCGCTGAATTACCCTCGATAAGACGTGCCCTAATGTTAATAAGACCGTTGGCAGGCGTAAACTTAATGGCATTATTCAATAAATTGAATAATATCTGCTGTAATTTGCCGGCGTCCGTCTCAATTAGCCCAATTTTTTCCTCTACATCCAGATTTATATTCAGTTGTTTTTTTTCTGCCATGGGGCGAGAAAAATTAAGCAGTGCCTCCGTGATTTCCCGAATAGAGCATTTTTCCCAACGTACTTGTACCTTGCCCGCCTCGATCTTCGCCAGATCCAGTAGGTCGTTTATAATTGCCAGCAGATGATTACCTGCCTCGAGTACATTGCTGACATAACGAATCCCCTTGGTATCATCTCGCTGCCGGGCTTGCTCTTGAAGAATCTCCGCAAAACCGATGATGGCGTTTAACGGCGTTCGCAATTCATGTGATACATTTGCCAGAAATTCACTTTTAAGCCGGTTGGATTCAAACAGGGCGACATTCTTCGCTTCCAGTTCACCCAAACGCAGATCCAGTGCCCGGTTGCTCTCCCGCAACCGGTCCTGAGCTAGTTTTAATCGCGTCAGCATCTGGCGAAAAGCATCTGCCAATCGTTCAAATTCATCGCCCGTCTTGATTTTTCCCGTAATATCCAGTGCTTCCTGCCAAGTGACCCTTAACCGATCCTCACCCTGGGTTATTTCCCCGCTTGAGTTTATTGTAGTCTCCTTTTTCTGATCGCTAATAGTTTCTTTATCCCCGCTGAGTTCTGACCCGTTGTTCTCTGGCAGTACCTGATCAGCCGCCTGTCGCAGACGTCGCACTGGTTGGAGGATAACCCGTTGGGTTATCAAATAAAACATCACCACAGCACATATACCGGATATTAAGCCGCTCGCTACGATAAAAATACGATTAAATAGCAAAGTCATGCCTGTCTGGCCGGCGGGTAAAGTCACGGAAATCACTCCTACTAGCTGCCCCTCTCTAAATACCGATGGTCCTTTATCGCCGCTGTCATCTTTACCTCCTGCGTCTTCGCCTGGCGTTCTTCCATGACAACCCCCTCCGGTCAAACAGCCGCTGTTGGCCCGCACCGCGCGCAGAAAACGCCCACGCTGTCCCTGCGGCATCAATTTGCTGAAAAAACCTGCGGTTTCTTCTTTTTGTAAGACAAAAAATTCCATTTCGTCTTTTTTCTGCAGAAAGGTTCTTATCCCCCTACGCACTAACCGATCTCCGGGAAGAAATTCTTTTTCCTTGATCGGCCCTTTTGTTTTGCCCTCCTGGTCGATCTCGGTGCCGTCCTCAGCAGCATTTACCGCCTCTTCCTCAAAATCCTGGGGGGCCTGATCTTCTTTTATTGGCATTGTGCCCACCTTTGCCGGCACCGTTATCCACTCGGTTAATAAATCTTCTCTTAATAGTCTGCCTTCTTCAGCCCCTTCTCCCGTCGGTATAAGCATATAGGGCATCTTTGACAAATGCGATATAGAAGGTTCTGCTTCCAATGCCGCCCAGCGGGCCGTATTAACTTGCCCTTTGTCTCCTAATGCCAAAGGGGGATATCGGCTCGGAAAATCCATATTTCTGATGTCTTGAAAATGCCGCGCCAACACCTGTTTTACTTCTGCTCGTGCCAATTCCCACTTTCCCTGTTCTACCAGTTTGTCCATCCATATATAGGGAACCGCCAGCCCCGCGGCGATTATCAGCAGCATCGCCGCCGCGAAGCCCACCCGACATTTAGTCGCCAATGACAGTGATAGTCGATACCATTTTGACATATTTTTCTTACATTCATTCTTTTATAACAAATGGTTATATAATCCTGTTTAACCTCCGTTTCATCAACTCAATCAAGGCGATGGTTCTGCCAATCTACCATTGTACCGTCCTGTACCATAGCTTATCAAGCTATACTTGAAGGCCGATAATCAGTCATCAGGATAATTCTGCTTTCACTCATTAAATCTTTCTGTCTCTCGTCCGATAAAAATCCTTTTTACAGTATTATTCCAATCAATAACAAACCTCATATGGACCTACCTTTCTCCTTACCATTACAAGAGATACGAATTATTAAATCCGCATTAACCGATTCGTCTGAAAGCTCGATAAATCACAATAACAGACATCCCACTTGTGCTGCCTGAAGCTGTGGGCTACGGTAATCCACTGGTTGTAATAAACTTGGAATACAAACTAATGAACCTCCTATTGGAACGGTTGGAAACGCGAATATTGCTGGCTGCACCCGTAAAGCCGATCTGCCTGGATTTGCTTGCCGCCGGCGACAGCGGTTCCAGCAGTAGCGACAATATCACCAACATTAATAACGGCGCCCTGGAGCTGATTGCCGAAAAAAGTAGCACCGTCCACATCTACAACAGCGGTATCTCTCTCGGTAATGCCACTGGCCAGGGTGATACCCTTTTTTGCCAAACCAATGGTGCCGTGGTTATTGAAGCGGAACGGGGTACCATCACCTTTCCCATGGAACTAAAAAATGCCACTGCCGGATATCAGGGCACCGGCTACATCGAAGATAGAGATGCCACCTCATCCCACCCGGAAAATGGGGGAACCGCCACTTACAGCTTTTATACCTTAACCGAAGGTGACTATTATCTCCATGCCCGGGTTTATTTTGACAACGGCAGCGAAAATTCGTTTTTCGTCAATATCGACGGTCAATGGGATCTTGGTGAAAACGGGCCTGGTGTCTGGGCTGATACCTATGACACTTGGCTTTTCACCACCGCCACTACCCAGGTTAATAATCCTGGTGCCAAAACCTGGCATTTAACTGTCGGTTGGCATACCTTGGAGATTCACGGCCGGGAAAGCCAGTCCAAACTGGACCGCATCGTCATCGACACTAATTCCGGAAATCCTGTTGATCCCGGCGCCGCCGAATATCTTTATGAAACATTTCAATATACTTTCCAGGCCGGTGCGGTAAATGATCTCTTTGGCTCCTCAAGCGGCACCACTAATACCATTACCGCTGCTGCGGAGAATGGCGAGGGACTGGGCTCAGCTTCTGATCCCTTGACGATAACTTACGACAATGGCGCCGCCACCCCTGGCCCTCCCGACTTGGATTCTGCCAGCGATACCGGCACCAGCAATACTGACAATTTAACCAATGATACCACCGCCACTTTCACCGGCTCCGCCGGCAGTGTTGAAGGCAGTTCCACTGTCTATTTGAGGGTTGGAGGCGTTAATAAACGCTCCGCCACCGCTGCTGCCGATGGCTCTTATTCCATCACTCTGCTCAACGGCGACCTTGCGGAAGGTGCCAACGCCGTCGACATCTATTACCTCGATCTCGCCGGCAACACCTCCGCCGATTCCACCAATCTGACGGTCACCCTGGACACCACCGCCAATATCCCCGCCGCGGCTCCGGACCTTGACCCAGCCAGTGACACCGGCACCAGCAACTCCGACAATCTAACCAACGATACCACCCCCACCTTCACCGGCCCCGCCGGCTCTGTTGAGGCCAATTCCACCGTCTGGCTGCGGGTCGCCGGCGTCAACACCCGTTCCACCACCGCCGCCGCTGACGGCTCGTATTCCATTACTCTGCAAAACGGCGATCTTGCTGAAAGTGCCAGCATCATCGACATCCTTTATGTCGATACCGCCGGTAATACCTCCCCGGACTCCGCCAATCTCACCGTCATCCTCGATACCATCTCCAACGAACCTGACGAACCCGACCTGACCAGCGATATCGTCAACGATACCGGCTCCTCCCAGGTCGATAACATCACCAACAACAAAAATTGTCAAATTACCGGCTCTGCCGCCGCCAACGGCACCGTTCACATCAAAGTCAATGCCGCTGATGTCAACACCACCGCCAGCGACGGCGTGGGAAGCTGGTCCTACACCTTTGTTGATGGCGATCTCGCGGAAGGTGCCAATACCATCAATGTCACCGTCGAAGATAGTCTGGGAAATCCGGAAAGTGATTTCAGTGACTCTCTGATTATTACTCTCGATACCACCCTCGCCACGCCCGGTCCGCCCGACTTGCTGGCCGCCAGTGACAGTGGAGTCTCTAATATTGATAATATCACCAAAGGAAACCTTCTTGGTAACCTGGAATTCGCAGGCTACGCCGACCCCGGCTGCTCCGTGCAAATGAAAGTCGGCGGCAGTGCCAAAGGTGCTCCCGTCCTGGCCAACGCCTCAACTGGTTATTGGAGCGCCACCCTGGCCAATACCGATTTTGCTCTCGGCGACAATAACGTTACTTTAACCATCACCGACACCGCCGGCAATACCGCCACCTCTCCAGCTTTAGTCGTAACCTACGATCCCGCAGGTACTCAGCCCAACGCGCCCAAACTCCTCGCCTCTAGTGATAGTGGTACTAGCAATATCGACGGCATCACCAATATCGCTGCCGCCGCTATTTACGGTTCCGTCGCCGCCGGTAATCCCGTGGAAGTCGGCGCCACCATTCACATCTGGACCAACAACGGCGGCTGGAGTGAGGTCGGCACCACCGTCGCCGATAGTAGCGGCAACTGGAGTTACACCCTGGTTAACGGCGACCTCGCTGAAGGCACTAATCTGGTAGATATTTTCATCACCGACCTGGCCGGTTCCGACTCCCTGCATTCCGATGATTTAACCATTGTGCTCGATCGCACCGCGAGCGCCCCCGCCGCCTGCGATCTGACTTCCGCCACCGACAGCGGCTCCAGTAATAGCGACAATATCACCAACAACACCTCGCCCGCCTTCACCGGAACGGTTGAGGCCAATGCCAGGGTATTTCTGCGTATCGACGGCGTTAATGCCAAGAACGTCCTGGCCAATGGCGCCGGCGCCTATACCATTACTCTGGATGGCGGGGAGATGACCGCCGGCTCCCATCTGGTGGACGTCTATTATGTGGACCCCGCTGGCAACACCTCTACCGACTCCGCCAATCTGACCGTCATCCTTGATACCGCCGCCGCTGCCCCGGCTGCCGCCCCGGACCTCGACAGCCTCAGTGACAGCGGCAGCAGCAACTCCGACAATTTAACCAATGATACTACCTCCACCTTTACCGGACCCGCCGGCAGTGTTGAAGGCAGTTCCACTGTCTATTTGAGGGTTGGAGGCGTTAACAAACGCTCCGCCACCGCCGCCGCTGACGGCTCCTATTCTATAACTCTGCAAAACGGTGACCTTGCTGAAGGCAGCAACACCATCGATATCTATTATATTGACCTCGCCGGTAATACTTCCGTTGATTCTGCCAATCTGACGATTACCTTGGACACCGCTATAGCCAATCCCTCCCTGCCAGATCTGATGGACACCTCTGACACAGGTTCTAATAACAGTGATAACATTACCGCTGAAACTAGACCCACCATCCAGGGCTTAGCAGGAGCTGTAGAAGATAACAGTGCGGTAAATATTTGGCTCGATCCTCCCGGTGCTGCGCCAGCCAGCCAGGTCGGCTCTCTTACCGCTGCCGCTGATGGTTCCTGGAGATATACCTTTACCAGCACTTCACCTTTGCTCGAAGGCACCAACAACATCTATATCATTGCCGTTGATCCTGCTGGAAATATTTCCGCCGCCTCTCTGGTTCTTTCCGTCATCGTAAGTTTCGACGTCGGTGCCGAAGCTCCTCCGGATCTGATCGCTGCCTGCGACACCGGAGTGCTCGACGATGACGACATGACCTCCGACACCACCCCCACCATTACCGGCTCCTGCCCAGCAGGTTCTCTGATTAAAATTCGCAGCAACAACGCCAATATTATTTCTTTTACCGATGATGACGCTTCGGATGGTAATGCCAATCCCGGCCAGTGGAGCTATACCTTCCTTCTCGGCGTTTTAAATACTGGCGTAAATACTATCGATTTTCTAACTATCGACACCAATAACAACACCAGCGACTGGAGTCTCGATTTGGTTATCACCATTGATAACTCCGTCGAGAAACCCACCGTTCCTGATTTAGTCACCGCAGATGACTCCGGCTCCAACAGCGGAGACAACATTACCAATGTGCCTGACCCCACCATAACCGGCTATGCTGAGCCGGGCAGCACCGTTACCATTGATATAAATGCTGCTGCTCATAGTGATACTGCTGCTGTGTCCCCGGATGGCACATGGTCTTATGGTATCCCTAATGGCTGGTTGCTGGAAGGTGCCAATGCTATCTTTGTTACCGCCACCGACATCGCCGGAAATATTTCCGTTGATAGTAATACGCTTAACATTACTCTCGACACGATAATTAACGCTCCCTCCATACCCGACCTCACTCCTGCCACAGACACCGGCGACAGTAACAGCGACAACATTACCAGTCATTCTAATCCTCGTATTGTCGGCGCCGCCGATCCTAACACCACTATTATCATACGCCTGGATCCCGATGGTGCCGCTACGGTGGTCGGAACTACTACCGCGGATGTTGCCGGCAATTGGAGTTATACTTTTGCCGGTGGTACTTTAGTTGAAGGAGACAATATCCTCGATATAGTTAGTACCGACATCGCGGGAAACTCCGCTGATTCGGACAATTTAACCATCACCATCGTAACCATAATTTCGACGCCCGATAGCCTGGATTTGCCCAACACCAGCGATCTGGGCCACGCTGATGATGATAATATTACCTCGTTAACCACCGCCACTGTTACCGGTGTCGCCGATCCCAACTGTACCATTTATCTGAGAAGCAATGGTAAAATCATCGGAAGCACTCTCAGTAACCTCGCCGGTGATTGGTCTTATACCTTCGATGGCATTGACGACCTGATCGAGGGAACAAATATCATCGACGCCTATGCGGTTGATTCCGTGGGTAACATCAGCGATTTCTCCACTGACCTGGTGATCTTCCTTGACACCACCATCTCTATACCCCAGCCGCCCAATCTGGAAAGCGCCTCCGACAGCGGCACCAGCGACACGGATAATTATACCAACGTCGCCGCCGCCGTTATATCCGGCACCTGTGAGTCAGGCGCTACCATCATCATCAGTCTCAACGGTAACGATAACTTCGACTCCATCACCGACGCCGACAGTGACGGTGAATGGTCCTACACCTTTGCCGGCGGGCTAAATGCCTCCTCTACCGGCTCTGCCAATACCATTAAAGTCGCCCAGGAGGATATCGCCGGCAACCTTTCCGGTTACAGTACAACGCTAATCATCACTCTGGATAATGCCGCTGATATTCCTGCCGTCCCGGATTTATCCGCCGCCAGTGACAACGGCGATTTCAACGACGACAACTTAACCAATATCCCCAACGCTACTATTACCGGTACCGTTGAGCCGAACAGTTCTCTCCGGTTATATATTGATACCGGCCTGGGTCCGGTCCTGATTGATACTATCAGCGAGCGGTTGATCTCTAGTGGTGCCTGGAATTATACCTTTTCCCTTGGCCAGCTCAGCGAGGGCAATAACGATATTACGGTTATCGCCATTGACAAGGCCGGTAATATTTCTGGCGATTGCCTGCCCCTGTCAATAACTCTCGATACTACTATCTCTCAGCCGGGTCTGCCCGATTTGACGGACGAGTCGGATACCGGCGATTCCAGCTCCGACGAGGTAACTTCCGACGACACCCCCACCTTTACTGGCCTGGCAGATCCCAGTTGTCATATTACTATCCGAGTGGACGGTGAACCGATTAACACCTTCGCCGCCGATCCCGCCGGTGTCTGGACTTATACCTTTGTCCTGGGGGAGATTCCCTCCGGCGTCCATCGAATTGATGTAGTAGCCACTGATTTAGCCGGCAACGTTTCTGTTCCCTCCGATGACTTGACGATCTGGCTGAATGTCGAGCCTACCCAGCCTGCCGCTCCCAACCTTCAAACTGCCAGTGACAGCGGTTCCATCCATACCGACGACCTTACCAATATCACTAACGCCGTGATTGACGGTAAAGCTGACTCAAATACCACTGTTTTCGTTTATATCAATGATAATTTGGTGGGTAATACCCTTGTTGACGCCAATGGTTTCTGGCAGTTCACCTTTGATAATGGCGATCTCGGTGAAGGCGAAAATAGTGTTACCATTATCACGGAAGACAGCTCCGGCTTGCGCAGCGCCGCTTCGTTTCCGATGGTTATCACCATCGATACCACATCTCCTGCGCCTTGTTTACCCGATCTCCAATCCACCAGCGATACGGGTATGAGCGATTCGGATAATCTCACCTCTGATAATACACCCACCATTGAAGGACTGACGGAGTCCTCCGCATTTATAGACCTGTACTTAAACAGCCAATACCTCACCCGACTTACTGCTACCACTAATGGCTATTGGTCATATACTTTCGCGCCTTCCCTCATGGCTGAAGGAGAAAACGATATCTATTCCATTGTCACCGACTTGGCTGGCAATGTCTCGTCGCCTTCCGACATTCTGACCATCTTTCTTGATCTGTATCAGGAAATCCCCGATGCCCCGATATTATCTTCTGACGATGATACCGGCTCCTCCAGCACCGACGGCCTGACCAATAATCCCGTTCCCACCATTTTCGGCGCCGTAAAACCGGACAGTGTTGTTGTTATTCTGGTCTCCGGCAACTCCGTCGCCACGATAAATGCTGACCATAATGGCCATTGGCAATACTCTTTTAATCCGGGGCAATTAAGCGAAGGTGTCAATCACATCGAGATTATTGCCACTGATTCCGTAGGGCAAAATACCCGCTCTGCCGCTTTGAACCTTACCTTGGATACCACCCCCCCCTTAATTTACAATTATTTCCCCGCCGATATCTACAGTCATACAATCCAGCGTATTGAGCTTTATGTAAATGAATCCGCTCTTGATACTCTGTCTGCTTATAACACCGCTGGCTATATCTTGTGTGCTTCTGGCGGCGATGGCTCCTTCAATGACGGAAATGAGTGGTCGATACCCATCACTTCCGTTACCATTGATTCTCTTTCCGGCCTGATTCAATTAAATACCGCTATTATTCTCTCCGACGATACTTACCAGTTGACCATTGACCCTGCTGTTTCGCTGCACGATGAAGCGGGTAATCTCGCCATCTTTAGCGCCTCTGCGAGTCATTTTGCCGGATTTTCGTTGGACACCGATACTCTGGTTTTTATCTTTACCATCGACACCGACGGACCTCCCGCCCCTTCCGCGCCCCAGCTCGATCCGGCTTCGGACAGCGGCCTTTATTCCAGCGACAACATAACCAACATCTCCAGCCCGCTGGTTCACGTCACCGCTGATCCCGAAGTTGCTCTTGAGGTAATTTGCAACGGCTTCTCTGCTGGATTCGCCAGCGAAACTTCCCCGGGATATTATCAGTTAATTATCTCCAGCTCTCTTGTCCGCGAGGGTGAAAACCTGCTTCTGGCCCGCGCTTTTGATGGCTTAGGCAACTGTTCGGATCTATCCCCTATTCAATCCTTTACCTATGATTACCGGCCACCCCAGGTTACCGCTGTCATAGTGGACCCCTTATGGATCAATTATGGCCCCAACTACATCAGTATTGCTTTCAATGAAAGCAATATCGACCTGACTTCCGCATTAAGCAGTGACAATTACCTTCTGCTCGCTTCCGGCGGTGACGGTTCATTCGACGACGGCAATGAAACCATTATTAATTTTTCCGATATCGGTTACCATCCTGCCACTCAGATGGTTACCCTGACTTTGCCCCAAAATGCCACCGGCTCTTCGACTTTATCGCCGGAGACATACCTGTTATCCGTTTTATCACAGAATACCATTACCGATATAGCCGGCAATCACCTCGCCCAGTCTTACTCCCAGCAGTTCAAGGTTGTCGCTGCCCAGGTTATCCATCGCAACGAGCATTATACCTTTACCACCGATACCGGCTCCATCGTTACTGTCCGATTGGAAGGCCCCGGTGATGCTTCGATACTCCTGGGCCAGGACATTGATTCGGATAACATTATTGAGCAAATCGCCCTGAACAATACCACTGCCTCCACCATTTTACGTATTATCGTTCGCGGCAATCACCTCCCCGTAACCGTCGGTGAAATTCTAGCGGACACCCCTTTGCAAGCTATTATCGCCCCGAACGTCGATATTACCCGGCAGATTTACATCCAAAATTCCCTCGCCGCCCTTAGGATTCAGTCCATCTGCGTTAATGCCGCGTTGGACCTGGTCTCCCCCGCCGATTCCGCTGCTGATAATTTAAATCCTGCCTTGCGCATCTATGCTAAAAACATCGAAGACAATGTCTGCCTAAACATCACCGGCCACTTGCGCTTGCTCAAAACCGATAGTTTCACCTCCGGTTCCCTTACCGCTGATTCCATTGGTTCTTTGGAGGTCAACAAAGGCAATATCAATGCTGACATAACTGCGGCGCTCGGTGATCTGGACCGATTTATCGTCCGCAATGGCCGATTTACTGGTCAGATTAACGTCAACCAAAATCTCCGGCTCTTCAACTGTAAACAAGGTATTATAAACTCCGATTTATCCGCCTTTCAAATCGGTTCTCTTTATGCCGATCATATTGACAACACCACCATCCGCGCCTTACAGAGCTTTCTTTCTCTCCGGGCCAACAATGCCCAACAACTATATCTTTCCTCGGCAACGACCATCGCCCGCCTGACTTTCAACAATAATGTATCAGACAGCATCTTCGCCGCCGGTACTGATCTGTTGTATCTCAAAATTAGTGGCGACGCCATCGACAATCTCTTCCTGGCCGGCGCCGACCTGGGCGGCGATTGCCTTTTAAACGGCATTAACGATAATTTCGCGCTCGGTCATCTCGAATATATACAGGTTCGCGGTTCTTTTCTCGACTCTATCGCTGCTGTTTCTGTCAATCCCGGCCCTGACCTGACCTACTTTACCGATGACGACAGCCCCGCTGACATCGGCTCGATCTTGAAGGTAAAATTTGGTCCCGCCAGCCTGGAAAATACCGCCTCCGACCACCTTTATGGCCTGCTGGCCGGCGGCGCCATTGAACCCTTCTTGTTACAAGGTCAGCTCTTTGAAGCTCCTTATGCGGACAACAATTTCCGCATGTCGATCCTGCATTAATCGCTAACCACAGCACCCTGTCAGCTTGGCAGAAAAACATTTGCCATAACCTCTTTTGACAGAATTCCTCTACGTTTCTTTAGGCAACGGACATTTCAGGATATGCAAGCCGCGAGGATTTCATCTTTTTACAATTCTCCAAAAACAATGTATCTTTATTAATAACAAGTATTTACAAATTATTCCGCGTCCGGTTCTCCCCCGCCCCCGTCTGGAAGCTATAATAGGGTTATTATTTGGCATATTATTTGCTTATTCATAAAATATGTTTATTGATATACGGGTTAATAGTCATGACATTAAAATTATCGCAACCTAATAATGTCAACGTTCTTATCAGCAATGCCGATTGGGCCTGGCCGCAAGCGGTTAAGCAGATTTTCCACCCCCAGGGTTTTAACGCCCTCGTGGCTAATTCCGCCGATGAGGTTGTCCGTTTGGTCACCAGGAACAAGATCCACCTGGCTATTTTAGATACCTGTGCCGCCGAATTTTCCGCTGCGGACCGAAATATCTCCGACCTGCGACAGGAGCTTTCTAGTCTGCAAACCCTGAAAATTATTCGCCGGCACGATCGACTAATGCCCTGCCTTCTGTTGGCCCGACATGTGGATGAGCGAATTCTCGCCCTGGCCTTGAACCTGGATGTTTTTTCCGTATTGGCCAAACCGGTTGATTTGGACCTTCTTGCCGGGCAGGTCCGGCGGATATTTTTAAAATATTATGCCATCAGGATGCCTTTGGGTAAAAATTCATTCTCCAGCCCACATCCTGCAGGCCAGGAATAATATTTCCTCGTAATCCAATGAAAAATCCTATATTCCATATAACCCATGTTTAATGTGATTTGTTAATGAAAGGAGTAACAGCCAGATGAAGATTAAACCTCTTGCCGATAAAGTTATTATCAAGCGTCTTGAAGCGGAGGGCAAAACCAGGGGCGGCATTGTCTTGCCGGAAACCGCCAAAGAAAAACCCCGACGCGGTAAGGTCATTCGCGTCGGCGATGGTAAAGTGCTGGAAAATGGCAGCCGACAGCCCTTCCAGGTAAAAGTCAACGACCTCGTTTTATTCACTGCCTACGGCGGTACGGAAATCAAAATCGACGGCGAGGAATATCTTATCATGGAGGAATCTGATATTCTGGCCGTCCTGGAAAAATAGCATGAAAATCCCATTCACCTTGTGTCAGATAAATCGGAGGTGTCTAACACCGGTGGTGGGATTTACGGTTGGCTTCGTTTGGTAGAATTAGATTAAATTAATTATCATAAAAGGAGAATAACACATTATGGCAGCCAAGAAGATTGTATTTAATAACGACGCCCGCCAGGCCGTACGGCAGGGTGTAAAAAAGCTGGCCCAGGCTGTGAAAGTAACTCTCGGTCCTGCCGGCAGAAATGTGGTCATCGAAAAATCCTTCGGTTCTCCCACCGTCACTAAAGACGGGGTAACCGTAGCCAAGGAAATTGAGTTGGAAGACGCCTGCGAAAATATCGGGGCCCAGATGGTTAAGGAGGTCGCCTCCAAAACCTCGGATACTACCGGTGACGGCACTACTACCGCTACCATCCTGGCGGAAAGTATCTTTGACGAAGGTTTGAAAAATGTCACCGCCGGCGCCAATCCTACCGAGCTGAAACGCGGTCTCGACAAAGCCGTGGATGCCGTCGTTGCCAAACTCAAGGACATGAGCATCACCGTCGATTCCAGCAAACAGATTGCTCAGGTTGGTACCTGTGCCGCCAATCAGGACGAGGAAATTGGTAAAATTATCGCCCAGGCCATGGATAAAGTGGGCAAGGACGGGGTTATTACCATCGAAGAAGGTAAAACTCTTGAGACTAACGTCGATCTGGTGGAAGGGATGCAGTTTGACAAGGGTTATATTTCGCCCCATTTCGTCACCAATCCGGAAACCATGTCCGCCGAGTTGGAAAAACCTTTCATTCTCGTCTATGAGAAGAAAATCTCCGCTATCAAGGATATTGTCCCCCTCTTGGAGAAAGTAGCCCAGTCCGGCAGACCTTTGCTGCTGATCGCCGAGGAAGTGGAGGGTGAAGCTCTCGCCACTCTCGTAGTCAACAAATTACGCGGTACCTTGAATTGCGTGGCGGTAAAAGCTCCCGGCTTCGGTGACCGGCGCAAGGCTATGCTCCAGGACATTGCCATTCTCACCGGCGGACAGGCCATTTCTGAGGACCTGGGTATTCAATTGGAAAGCATTACTATCAAGGACCTCGGCCAGGCCAAAAAGATCACCGTGGACAAGGAAACCACCACCATCATCGAAGGTGCCGGCAGCACCTCTGACATTAAGGGGCGGATCGATCAAATCAAAAACGAAATCGATAGAACCACCAGCGATTATGATCGTGAAAAACTGCAGGAACGGCTGGCCAAGCTTTCCGGCGGGGTTGCCCAGATTAACGTCGGGGCCGCTACCGAAGCGGAGATGAAGGAGAAGAAAGCACGCGTCGAAGACGCCCTCCATGCCTGCCGTGCCGCTGTGGAAGAAGGTATTTTGCCCGGCGGCGGCGTCGCCCTCTTACGGGCGGTAGAAGCCTTAAACAAGTTAAAACTCGCCGGCGATGCCAAAATCGGTGCGGATATTATCCGTCGTGCCCTTATCGCTCCCGTCAAACAGTTGGCGGAAAACGCCGGCCTGGACGGCTCTATCATCGCCCAGAAAATCCTGGAAAATCATCAAGGCAATCTCAACTATGGCTATGATATTATGCAGGAGAAATTCGGCGACATGATGGAGTTCGGCGTTCTCGTGCCCACGAAAGTGGAACGCGTCGCCCTGCAAAATGGCGCCTCTATCGCCGGACTGCTGCTGACCACCGCTGCCGTGGTCAGTGAAATCCCGGAAAAGAAAGAAGCCCCTGCCGCTCCTCCTCACGGCGGCGGCATGTATTGAGTTTGACTTCAAACAAAAACGGGCGTCCATGGGACGCCCGTTTTTTTCCTCGAAAAATTTGAACTAAAAACCGAAAAATTCAAACTCGAAAAATTTGAATCAAAAACCAAAAACAACATGATATTTTTCAAATATTTTTCTAATTCGCCTTTTTTTCTGCCAAATTTCACCAATTTAATGGGCAGTTCCGTCAGGTTTTTCCTCTTTTTCGCCATTTTTGCGCTTGGTTTGGCCGTTTTGGTCCTGCTTTTTCCCCTGATTTTAGCCTTTTTCGTAGCCGGTTTTTGCTTCCTGATCGCCCTTTTTTCCCTGAGATACGCCTGGAAGATCTATCGCCTTAATCGCTCTTCCCAGGACCAGCAGCCCCGCTATCATGTTGAAATCCACGATATCGACAACCATACGCTATAAATAGTTGTCAATTGGCCGGGGAACAACTATGGTTTAATCTGCTTTTCGGCTTCTTCAACCTCTTCAGGATATGGAATTCGCAGTTTCCAGCCGAACTGAAGAACATTGGGATTTTTGATCAGATCGGCGTTCGCCTGATAAATCACCTTCCAGAACTTTTCACTGCCATAATACATCTCGGAGATTTTACTGAGAGTATCACCCTTCTGAACCACATGGAAGCGTGGCGTAAGCACTTGCGGCTCCGGCACCAGCGGCGGGTTCTCAACGGACTCTTGCTTGGCTGGCTCCTGCGGGGCAGGCACTGCCTCTGCCGCCGGCATTGGGGGTTCTTTTTTTTCCTCCGATAGCAGTGATTCTTCCGGCGGCAGCGAAACCGGTTGTTCCTGCGACGGCGGCGGATAGGCTAACTCCGGCCTGGTTGGCTGCGGCTCTTTGTTCCGCCCGACTATCATTACCAGGGCAGCCGCTACGATTACGATTCCCAATACAATTCCAATTTTTATCTCGGATCGCATGACAACACCTCACTTATTAATAATCGCATTTGCCCGTTCACTAAAAACATCCTTTTCCAGGTCCTTGCCCGTGAACTGCGTTTGCGAAAAATATCATATCATAACACTTACTTTGCCGAAACTTCTTTAACTTTCTATCTGTCAATCATTTTTGTTGGTCGAGGACAATTTTTTAGCGGCATAAGCCTTGGTTCCGATCAATAACGGCGAGGCAATGGCAATCGAGGAATAGGTACCTATCACAATCCCGATAATCAAAACATAGTTGAAGCCGCGTAAACCCTCTCCGCCCCAGATATACATAATAACCAACACCATCAACGTGGTAAATCCTGTCAATATGGTACGTGAAAGTGTCTGATTGATACTATTATCAACAACCTCACGCGAAAGCACCGCTAATTTTCCGCGGTTTTCCCGTATCCGGTCGAAAACCACGATGGTATCATTCAGCGAATACCCGATCACGGTCAGGAAGCCCGCGATCATCGGCGGATCTATCCGGAAATCACCAATCAACAGTGCCTTACCGACTGCCGTACTCGCCAGCCAGGCTGACGCTGCCACCATTCCCAGGGCGATGCTGACATCGTGTATCAGGGCAATTACCGCTGCCGTGCCGAACTGCCAGTTTCCGAATCGGATCCAGATATAAGCGATAATCGCCAGCAACGATATCACAATTGCCACCAGCGCCGCATTCATGCCTTCCCGCCCTACCGACGGATCAATTTGGGTTACGCTGCCGAAGCTGGTCTCCAGTGACAAGGCCTCTTTAAACCAATTCTTTTGTTCGGTGTCAAATGTCTGCCATTCTTCCGGAGTACATCTGCCGTAGGTTATATCCGGCGAGATAATCGCCGCGGAAATCGCTTTTAAAGGTTGATCTTTAGCGACTGTTTCTCCGCCGGGGGGGAAAAGCCGGAATTTGTTACTGCCGTATTGGGCAAAACTGCTGCGGAGTTTAATCCGTTCAAAGCGATCCTGTAATCTTTCAAACGTCTCGCTGCTGCCCTGGCCAAAATCACAACTGACAAAAACCCCGCCTACAAAAGCACTTAGTTCCAGATGCTTGCGGACCAATTCCTCGGTAATGGGCGTCGCCGTAATATTCTGCGGCGACAGATCACTTTGAATATCCAGTTTGTCCGCCAGAGCCTTCCGCACCGCGTCACTTACTATCTCTCTCACTTTTATGGCGGACGCCGTCGCGTCCGGCAATGCCTGACTTATAGCCTCGTTTATCTGGGTGGGATTTGTCTGGCCGGTAACGATCATAAATTTCCCCGGCGTATCCAGGGCTGTTACTGCCGACCCTTCCATACGTCGATCACCCATGTTTATGCCCGCCTGGCGAATCTTATCCTGCACTTCCTGCACCGTCATGTTACTTGATTCAGCCAGGGATACGATCACTTCCGACTTATTGGTTTCGGTGGTGACTATTTCATATTCCCGCGAATCTTCCGGACCAATTCGCTGCACTCGCGCCGTTTCAATGCCGGGATTTTTCATCTCGCGGCCGACCGTCTGGATCGCCTGTTCCACTTTCTCACGCAGCGTCAGGTGCCGGGCCTTCTCCTGCTCGCTGAGCATCTCGCCGGCTCCTGCCTGGGTAAGCATCACATGAATACTGGTCCCTCCGGTAAATTCGATGGAATACATACTGCCGGGGCTTGAATGGCGGATAACCGTGAAAAACCAGCCCCCCACCACCAGCGCCAGAGAAATTGTCCAAAAAAGCGGTCGCATTCGCATCCAACCGACTTTCGCCACCTTTATCAATTGCATCATGTACAGCTTTTGGTTAATGATTCTTCGACTGGTAAGTAAGTCAAACACGCACCTCGTAACAAACACGGCGGTAAACATATTGCTGATTAATCCGATCATCAGCGTCAGGGCAAACCCTTTGACCTCCTCCGAGGCCCGCATATATAGTATCAGCGCCACAATAAACGTTGTGGCGTTAGCATCTAAAATCGTGCGTAAGGCTCGATCATAACCATTCTTGATGGCCATCCGCAAAGACGCCCCTCGTTTCTGCTCTTCCCGGATCCGCTCAAAAATCAGCACGTTGGCATCTACCGCCATGCCAATCATCAGGATTAAGCCCGCTATTCCCGGCATAGTGAATGTCGCCCTGCTGAATCCCATCACCCCCAGAATCAGAAGGACATTCATCACCAGCGCCAAATCCGCCAGCACCCCCGAAAGCAGATAATACAACACCATAAAACAGGTCACGGCGATAAAACCATACTTTGCGGCCTTATATCCCGCCATCAGATTATCGTGTCCCAGGGTTGGGCCGACGGTATATTCGCTGATCGGCTGATCTCCCAACCGCGCCGGCAGCGAACCGGCATTGAGCTTATCGACCAGGTCCGTAGCTTCCTGTTGACTGAAGTTACCCGTAATTTGCCCGCGATCTCGAATTGCCGACTGGATATTCGGAGCGGAAATCGCCTCTCCGTCCAGTAAGATACATAAGGGTCGTTCGATATTAGTCTTGGTTAATCGCAGAAAATGATCCGCTCCGATCGCGTTGAAACCGAACGCCACCGCCCAGGCACCGTACTGATCCGTATCCAGGCGGGCGTTCACCAGCCGCCAGGCATTATCTCCCGTTTCCCGCAGCATGCAGTCTTCGGGATTGTTCGAAGCCAGCACATATTCCTGCTCGCTAACTACACCTATAATGGCGCCCCGCACCCGGAAATCAGATGGATTTTTTATCGGCACCCAAAGGTAATTTGCCGTGCCACTTAGCTTGGGACCGTACAATTTCAAACGATCCTGCAGATTCTTTATCTCGGACTCACTCAGCTCACCTCCGTCGATAGTCGGCAGGATGCGGAATTCCAGCACTCCCGAACCACGCAACTGCCGTTTCAAATCTTCCGGATCATCGAGTCGGCCGGACACCTTGGAATATGCTTCATACGCCGTCATCAGCTCATCCATCCGCCCTGCTGCTTCCGGATGCTCCGTTTTCAAGCGGGAAATTCCTTCTTCGCGTTTGGCCTTCGACATAGACAAAATTTTCTCTAACAGACTTAAATCAATATTGGTCTGGTTAAGGCTCAACTTCGCCTGAAGGAGCTGCTTGTCCAGCTCATCCAGTTCATTTCGGGCCTGGCTAAGCTCGCCCCGGCTGAGAATATATTCTTTAATAAGTGTTTCTTTATTCGCATCAGCGCCCGACAATTCCGACATGCGGACCGTGCGATTGGGATCGTCCAGATTATTCCAGTCATGGAATAATTGAGTCAAGCCTGAAGGATCAATTCCCGTTTGCTCGATCTGTTCTTTTTGCTTAATCTCCCTGGTCAGAGCGGCATCGCGTTTGGCCTGGGCCTGCTTCTCCAGATCGTAGATTCGGCCGTACTCCTGGAGGCTAGCCAGTCTGTCCTTGGAATTACCCGCCAGCTCGGTAAACTTCTTTTCCCGTTCTTCTCCCGTAAGGAACATGGCCTGATCGATCTGCCGCCAGTCGATGTTATATGCATCCAGGGCCGCGCGCTGCTGATAGTAGATACCGCGCAACCGCCGGGTTTCCTGGTCGGCCAGCGGCATCTGGATCTCAATGCGATCGCTGCCGTGGGGCCGCCAGATAAGGTTCTTCTGACTGCCGGGATCTATACGCTGCTGCAAGATACGGATCATCTGTTCGGCGATATCACGCTTCTCCTGAGGCGTTAGTCCGCTGGTATCTATCTGATACAGCAAACTGGTCCCCCCCGCCAAATCTATCCCCGGCTTGAGCTTTTCCGCGGGGGGCACCATCTCCAGCAGGCAAAACGCAATCAAAACTATTATCAGCACGAACTTCCAAACCAGATTCTTATTCATAAAACTCGCCTTTTCTATCCTTCACTTTAACTATAACTATGTGTATGGCTCCGCGTCTTATCGTTATCTAAACCGCTTACTTTTCCTCATCGCCCAGCACGCTGTGGATGGCGCTGCGGGTGATCCGCATCTTCGTGTTGTTCGACTCATCGATTTTGATGACCACCTCTTTGTCGCGAACATCGACCACGGTGCCAATGATTCCGCCGATGGTCTGGATCCGCTGGTTCTTATTCAAAGATTCCAGTAGCTGTTGATGTTGTTTTTGCTTCTTCCGCGATGACCGCGAGGTAAAAAACAACAATACCAGTATCATCGCCATAAAAGGCAGCATCGTCTCAAACAGGGATGGATTCTTCTTGGGCGGCGGGGCAGGTTCCTCCGCGGAAGGCGCTTTGGTGGTGCTTTGTGTCTGGCTCTGATCCGTGCTCTCCTGCCCTCCGGTCGTTTCCGTTTGCCCCAATAATAAATAATCTTTCATTGGTTACCTTTCCTAACGTTAAAAAATATCAAGATATTTCGTTACTTATCCTTTGGGTTCCATAATCCGCCCACTGCCGGGACCATGCTGCGTAACGATCCTCGCGAATCGCCCGGCGTGCCTCGCTTAATAATCCCTGAAAAAATGTTAAGTTATGCAGGGTCACCAGAATCGGCCCTGCCATCTCTTTCACCAGAAATAAATGCCGTAGATATCCTCGCGAAAAATTTCGGCAGGTATAGCATGGGCACTGTTCATCCAGCGGCCCTTCATCCCGTTGATATTTTTGATTTCTCAATTTTATTGTTCCCGTCCGGACAAACGCCGTGGCGTTCCTGCCGTTGCGCGTCGGCAAAACGCAATCAAACATATCCACCCCCACTCCGATTGCCGCCGCAATATCCCGCGGCGTACCCGCTCCCATCAGGTAGCGGGGCTTACGGTTGGGCAGCTGCTCAGCCGTATGAGCTACCGTATCTATCATCTGTTCAAATGGCTCGCCCACGCTGAGCCCGCCGATAGCGTAACCGGGAAAATCCAGTTTCGTCAATGCCTCGCAGCAAAAACTTCTCATCTCTTTGTCCGTTCCACCCTGAACAATTCCGAACATCCACTGGTCACTGCGACCATGCGCCTCCAGCGACTGCTGAGCCCAGCGGATCGTCCGTGCCACCGCCCTGGCGATACGCTCCGGCGGGCTGGGCAGGGCTACGCATTCATCAAACGCCATTATTATATCGGCGCCCAGTTGATTCTGCAGCGCTGTTGCTCGCTGCGCATTTAGCTTGACCCGTTGGCCGTCTATATGCGAAACGAATTCCACTTCATCATCGTCGATGTGGTTCAGGCTGCTCAACGAAAAAACCTGATATCCGCCGCTATCCGTCAATATCGGGCCGTCCCAGCCCATAAACCGATGCAGTCCGCCCAGCTTCTGGACCACTTCCGCGCCGGGCCGCAGCATCAGATGATACGTATTTGCTAATATTATCTCAACTCCACTTTCCCGCAGTTGCTGGGGCATTAGTCCTTTTACCGAGCCGCGTGTTCCCACCGGCATGAAGGCCGGAGTCGCAAAAGTGCCATGCGGTGTACTCAACCGTCCGCATCGTGCCGTGCCGCTTTGGCTGGTCAACTCAAATGAAAACATAACTTTAATATGCCCGCACCAGGATTGCCTGCGGATAATAATACTGCAAAATTTTTATACAATCTTTCCCTTCCCGGGCCAGCGCCTGGCAGCCGTACTGGCACAGGCCCACCCCATGACCCCAGCCGTGGCCGTCACTAAAGCTCCAGAAATTACCTTCATCCTTTAACTCGTACCAGCTGCTCAGCAATCTCTCCTGGGGCGTGCTCACTGCCAGACGAAATGCCTCGCTGCGTATCCGACAGCGCTGATTGTCTCGGCCCGTCAGCTCCAATGCCTCCACCCGACCATAATCGCTCCGGGCCACAACCCTGACATCAACAATCTCCTGCCAGCCGGCCAACTGTGGATATCTGCCGATCAATCGATCACTCAACTGCTTTTTATCTATCCGCACCCTCGGCCAACGATAACGCTCTGGAGGAGCCGACAAACGGCAATAGGGGCAGGCCCGGCCGGCCAGCGGCTCGATAGCCCGGTCGCCAAAGGTCACTGCCGCACTTTGGGTATGCCCGCCGCAGATTGAGCTATAGTAGGTGGAAAATATTTTTTCTCGGCCTTCTTCGCCATACGCCAAGACAATGCCGCGTGTATCGTTCACTGCTTCGTTCACCCGCAAATTCTCCTGTGTCACACCGCCGTAAACCTGGCTCGACTGACCGCTGCCGATATCCCAGTTGTTCTGTTCGGTTTTTCCCTGCATCTGGTATAACGCGTATGTCCGTGCCGCGATACTCTGGGCTCGCAGAGCCGCTTTAAACCAATACGGATACATCTCCGAACCAACTACGCCTTTCAAATAACTTTCTATATCCACTACGTTGACCACGGCAAACTTATCCGGGCCAGTTGCTACGCATCTGATAACTCCGCGGTATTGCTTAAGCTCATCCGCTCCTACCGAGACCGCACTAGACTGGATGGGCACCATTTCTACCATCTCGGCAGTTAAAGCGCCTGCCGGCAAGAAACCCTCTCCCTTCTGATCCTGCAGCTGCCATCTGCCCTGATTACGACGCAGCACCACCACCTTTCCCGCTTTAAATCGCGCCGGTTCTTTTCTGTTTATGCCCTCCTTAATATCATAATCTGAGCCTTGGCATCCGATATTTACTGCCGCCGCCTCGAACAAAAAAACTCGGATCTTAACCGCAATATCTCCCGCCGGTTCCTGCTGTCCCATCCGGGCCGACTCTCTATATTCCTCCTTACTCTGCCCACCCGGCTCACAGTTTGCCGGCATCGAATGCCCTGCTAATATGAACAGCGCACAAAAGAAAAACTGATATCGACCGGGCTGCCTATAGCCGTCCATCGTTATTCTTCAATATTATGTAGTGATAGCCCACGTTCTTTAAGCCGCTGTTTGATTTCGTTGAGACTGGTCATCCCGAAATTCTTGCAACCCAGCAATTCCGGCTCGGTCCGCTGGACCAGATCGCCCACCGTGCTTATATTTAAACGTTGTAGGCATTTCCGTGAACGCACGGAAAGTTCCAGTTCCATCACCGGTCGGTTCAGCCATTCATTATCATCTTCGTTAATTTCTTCCGCAGAAGTCGATTCTCTGCCCGCCAGATTTTTATGGTCCTCGAGTAACTGGCCCAGCCGCAAGTTTTTTTGCTCCAGGATCGCCCGAATCTCCTTCAGGCTGGTCTCGCCAAAATTCTTATAGGCCAGTAAATCAGCTTCCGTGATTTTCAGTAAATCTTCCAGCGTTCTGATATTCATCTTCTTAAGGCAGTTACGCGACCGGACGGACAGCTCAAAATCCGATATGGGAATCTCCAGCACCTTATTGCGCTGATCCACCCGCCGCTCCTGTTCCTCATCGTAGAGCATCGTCTTGCTGGAAACGATATCCTTATAATACATCCGCGCCCGCGGGTGGTTGGGATGGGATTCGAGTACCTTAATAACACAGTTTATTGCCTGCTCATATTCGCCCATATCTTCATAAAGCACTGCCAGATTAAGCAGCGCGCTGACCATGGGTCGGCCGCTTTTAATACACTGATGATAATATTTTATCGCCTGTTGCTCATCTCCATACAAATCACAGGCAAACGCCAGGTAAAACAATGCCTCCGTATGATTGCTGTCCAGCGATACCGCACGTTCCAACTCCTCCATGGCCTTCTCATGCAGACCTTTGGCTTCATGGAGACGACCCAGCTGATAATGATATTCCGCGCGAATATCTCCCACCCGCGCCAGACGTTGCAGCTTATCCTGTGCCTCTTCCAGCCGACCTCCGCGTCGCAGGCAATCTACTTGTTTCATCGCCATTTCAAAGCTGTCTCTGCCGTGGCTTTCCGCCTGTTCAAATTCCTTGATTGCTTTTTCATAATCGCCGGTCTCGCGCAGACATTGGGCCTTCAAATAATTCTGTTCTGCCGAAGTCCCGGCTTTTTCCAGCCATACCAGCGCCTCGTCATATTTGCCCAGCGCAAAAAATCCCTGGGCTATTTTCATCGCTGTCACCGGATTACCCGACAACATCGATTTTTTGTCCTTGCACGTCTGACGAAGCTCTGTTTCAAACCGCTCTTGCTCGATGGCACTGCCGCGAACATACCTGAGCATCTGTTCAAATTGTTCTTCGGTCAATATTTCATTCTCATTCAGCAACACTGATATTTGCCCCGTTATAGTTGCCATATTTCTTGCTTACCTCCATCTGTCATTTTTATGACTACCGAATCCATATTATTATTTTCACCCCGGCCATTTAGGCAAATGGTTTATTATAAATGAGATAGCAAAACTTGCAATAGAAAATCACTTGTTCAACCAGAACCCTCTTTTAGCGTCGCTATATCCCCCCTTCGGACAAATCCCGCTCTTTATTATCAAACCGAACATTATTTGCTCTATTACCTGCTTAGATACCCGTCTGGAATACTTTTTAGTTGCTTTTTTTACTTCATATCAGGACATACCAACATATAATATTTATGGCGGTTTTGTTGTAACATTATATTTACAATAACTTTATAAAGCATTACCCTATACTCATGGCCCCACAATACAATTTTATCATTAATCCCAAATCAGGCTCAACTCCGAGTATATTGGCTATTAAAAGGGTACTGGATTATCTCCGCCAGCAGGGCTGTACGATTCGTTTGAATGTAACTGGCTCACTTCCTCACGCGGGGGATTTAGCTATCCAGGCTGTTGCAGACCGGGCTGCCGCTGTGGTTGTCGCCGGTGGTGACGGCACCGTTCGTACAGTCGCCCAGGCTGTTGCAGGTTCGGATCTGCCCATCCTGATTATCCCCTGCGGTACGGAGAACCTCCTCGCCCGCCAATTAGGAATTGACGGCTCGTTCAACACTACCACCAGTATCCTCACTCACGGCCGAATCGTCAATTTGGACCTGGCCCAGGCCAATGAACGCATCTTCATGGCCATTGCCGGCATAGGTTTTGATGCCCAGGTCATTGACCGGGTCAATCGCTTTCGCAAAGGCCATATCAGCCACAGAGACTATATTTGGCCGATTTGCCGGACCTTCTGGGAATACCATTTTCCCCCTATTCATGTGGTTGCCGACAATCGGCTCGTCTGCGAGGAACCTGCCTTGGTCTTCGTCAGTAATATCTCCCGTTATGCCGTTGGCCTGGGCATCTGCCCCCATGCTGATTACAGTGACGGCCTATTGGATTTAACCATCTTCAAATGTGCCCGTCAGGACCTACTTTTATTTCATGCCTTTATGACGGTTATAGGCAGTTCCAGTCCCAGTAGCTTAATCTATCGCCAAAAATGCCGTCATATTCATATCACCAGTCCTGACACCCGCACCCTCGTTCAGCTTGACGGCGATCCTGGTCCAGCGTTGCCTTTGGACATCCGTGTCACGCCCGCCGCTGCCAAGGTCCTCACCCCACCCCTGCCGGGTGACCCTGCCTATTGCCCACCCACTCGCCTTTGCCTCCTCCGGCAATGGCTGCTACGCTGACATATCCAAAAACTTTGCTTCTGAAATCTGAAATTCATGCCCGGGATTAACCATGTAAATTTTGTGGTTATCCCTTAAAGGCTGTTAAAATAGGTAATATAGGCGTGGTGATGGTTTGCTTATTTGTTATAATCGTAATAATGGTATTTTTGTTTTGCAAAATGGGCATGAAAATAAAGTTAATTTTTTTTGTTTTAACTTGACATGCAAACGCTAAAAGTATCTAATAATGGTATATAGCATCATGTTATTTTGCTTTTTGGATATCAGTATGCCATTTTGAGGAAAATATAGCGGGATAAAGGTCAGGAGGAAAGTGTTCCCCGAAAGAGAACATTTCTGACGATCTCCGCGTTAATTGAGAAAAAAACATTAATTTAGCGAATTGTTTCATTTGTTTTTGGCAAGGTACCGCTGACAGCGTAACTTGGAGCGGCATATTATTGGGGTACCTTCTTGACAGATGCAGGTAAGCGGTTTTTGTGCCGCAATTTGATTGCTTGGCGGTTGACGGATAATATTAAGTTTTTTATGCCGAGAAAATGCGGCAATGAAAGGAGGATTTATTGGTAAAGAAGGCGTCTGAGGCAGTGACCTGACTGCCGAAGGTGAGAGAAGAACATAAGTGTAAATTAGTGTTTCAGGCCTAAGGCGGTGATTGCATCCACCTGAGATCGCCGTCTTAGAGATAGTTTTATCAGGTGTTGAAATTTATATAAGGAGCAGGAAATGTATAAAAGGTTGATTTTAACTTTTGTCCTGTGTCTGAGTTTAACGGCTTTGGCGCAGGCAACCGGTCCAATAGCTTACTATCCCTTTGATGGGGATATCGATGACTATTCGGGCAACAGCAAAGACGGCGTTTTCTGGAGTAATGGCGCTACCGCCACCCCGACCTTCGTCTCGGGTAAATCCTTCCAGGCGATCTCACTCCAGGCCTATGACAGTTATAACACCGCCGGTGTCGGCGGCACCAAGATCTACGAATGCGTTATTCTGCCGGATGAGAGCTACTTCGATACCCTCGACAATATATCTATTGCCGCCTGGGTGAAATATAACTCCGTGATGGCTGTCGCCAATCAGGGTAATTATGCTGCGATTGTCTGCCGGGGTAATAATCTCCAGTATCAGATGTCCAGCAACTGGTATTCCGCCTCCGGCTATAGCAGATTTTATTGGAAAGTGGTAGGTAGCGGCTGGAATAACAGTACTTTTTCGGTCTTGCCCGGAACTACCAATGATCCGACTGCCATAACCGATTTTGACGAATGGTATCACGTGGTGGTAACGTACAGTAGCGCTGAGGGCACTGCGAATATCTATGTCAATGGTGAATTAAATATTTCCCAGACTAAAACTACTATATTGACGCCGTTGTCGGATACGGACGCGGCGGTGGCTATTGGTGCCCGTGCTAAGAGTGATTACACTCCGGAAGCCCTCGGGACCAGCACTGACGGTCTTATCGATGAGGTAGCCATCTGGGATAGAGTGTTGACATCCGCACAGGTAGCGTACATTTACAACAATGGTGTGCCGGAACCGGCCACGCTGGCCCTGCTGGGACTGGGCAGCCTGAGCCTGTTGTATCGCAGGCGTAAAGGATGAGTTTTGCTTCGGTATTAATGTTTTAACTCTAGTACCGGCGGGTGATGTTTTACATCCGCAGGAGAAAAATTAAACCCAGGACGGTTATTTGGCCGTCCTGGGTTTTTTATTCAACTAATAGATTTAGATTTTAGATGAGTGTTTTTTTGACAATCACATATCAAAACCTGTTAAAATGGGCAAAATGGCCGGGGGTTCTAATTTGTACATAAAATCCAATCCAAGGTCTTCTTATCCTGCTGTATGGATAAAAGAGTAATCTTTATATTTTCACTTGACTTATAAGCGTTAAAAGTGTCTAATAATTTAATATGTTATTCGCTTATATAGCTTTGTAAAAAAGCGGCGAGTAAATCGAGGAAGGTGAGAATATAGCTGGATAAAGGTTAGGAGGAAAATGTTCCTTAATGGGGAGCATTTCTAACAGTATCCGCGCATTTTGTGAAAAACATTAATCTTACGAATAGGTTCATTTATTCTTGGTAAGATATCGCTCAGAACACCAGCTTTGAGCAGAGCATCATTTACTTGATTATCTTTCTGATTAGCGGGTATCGGCGGTTATTTTCGAAAACGGATATAATTTTACAAAGACCGTTAAGTCAAGTGTTTTATGCCGAGAAAGATGCGGCAAAGGAAAGGAGGATTTATCGGTAAAGAAGACATCTGGAGCAGAAGCCTGACTGCCGAAGATGACAGAAGAACATAAGTGTAAGTGTCATGTTTCAGGCATAAGATGGCGGCTATTTCCACCTGAAGTCGCCATATTAATGGGAGTTTAATCAGGTGTTGAAATTATAAAGGAGCAGGAAATGTATAAAAGGTTGATTTTAGCTTTTGTCCTGTGTCTGGGTTTAACCGCCCTGGCACAGGCAACCGGCCCGGTAGCTTACTATCCCTTTGACGGGGATACCGATGACTATTCGGGCAACGGCAAAGATGGTGTGTTCTGGAGTGGTGGCAGTAGTACCGCCACCCCGACCTATGTCGCGGGTAAATCCTTTCAGGCGATCTCCCTCCATGAATTTGACAGCTATGATACCGACGGTATCGGCGGTACGCGGCTTGAAGAAGGCGTGATCCTGCCGGATGAGTCCTATTTTGATTTTCATGACACCGATGCGATAACCATAGCGGGCTGGGTTAAATTTAACTCCACGCTTACCGTCAATAACCAAGGCTGGTTTAGTGCGTTATTTACCAAAAGCAGAGCCAGCGATCAGTGGAGTCTGCAATCCAACTGGAATACCGGTGCCCAGCGGCTTGGCTGGCGGATTGGTCACACATCTGGTGCCACCAGTACCTTTTCCGTCAGACCCGGCACTACCGATGACACCATTCACCTGGGTGTGGATGAATACGACAATCCCGCTTGGGATACCTGGTATCATATCGTGACCACTTACGACGGCGCGACCGGATGGGCAACGATTTATATCGATGGTCAGTGGGACATGGCGATACAACGGACTTTGGCTGATAAAGAAATAGGTGACCGCAACAACATTCAGGCTGCGGCCGCCATTGGCATCTTTGCCAAAAGTGATTATACCCCCTGGGGTACAGGTGACAGCTTATCAGATTCTCACGATGGTCTCATTGATGAGGTAGCCATTTGGGATAGAGCTTTGACGCCGGCACAGGTAGCATATATCTACAACTATGGTGTGCCGGAGCCAGCCACTTTAGCCCTGTTGGGACTGGGTAGCCTGAGCCTGCTGTATCGCAAACGCAAAGGTTGAGTTTCGCTTTGATTGGTACAGCTTGAAATGTTTTACTTGAGTACCCGCGGGTGATGCTTTTCATCCGCAGGAGAAAAATGAAGCCGGGGGCAGCTTAAATAGTTGCCTCCGGCTTTTTCTTTAGTGTCAGGGCGCCGGTGGGGCACGCTTGGGCGCATTGAGCCGCTACTTGTTTTAGACCTTCCGCAATCGTTTTTTCAAAGGGTGTTGCTACGCGGACATCAAAGCCTCTGCCTACGAAGGTAAGCCCCAGTTTTTCACCGGCCGTTGCGGCGATATGAATGCATCGGCCGCAATCGATGCATTTGCCCGGCTCATAGATTATATCGGGATTGGCGTTATATTGCTCAAACAGCCGGCGGGTGCCTTGATAGCGGGTGGGATCAGCTCTATAGATCCCGGCATAGTGTCTCAGCCGGCAGTTTAGCGCCTTACGGCAATCGCAGTGCAGGCATCGTCGGCTTTGTATTTGTGCCTCATCTTTGGTTAAGCCTTCTTGGAGGGCGCCAGGTCGGCTGACTGGCGGGGCATTACTTGCCTGGGCCATAAATCTATCGATTTCGCCTTCCTGCAATTTGCCGATATGGGTGCTGAACGTCCCTGCCGGCCCGGTCACTTCCTGGCCCGTTAAATACTGGTCGATACAGAAAGCCGCATTTTTGCCGTCAGCCGCCGCCCGGACGGCAAGTCTCCCCGGCCGGATCGCGTTGCCCGCGGCAAAAACTCCCGCTAATTCGGTCGCGTAGGTCTGATTATTTGCTTTAATACCGTTTTTAGTTACTGCTAGACCCATTCCCGCGATTTCGTTTGGGTTGATTTTGCCTACTGCCAATAGAACCGCCTCAAACTCCTTTTGCAAATCGGCCAGTGACGGTGAGTTGTCCGCCCCGATTTTCGTCCCCGGACGAAATTTCGCTCCCAATTTTGAAATCTGGTTAATTTCCGCGTCCAGCACTTCGCGTGGTAGTTTATCTTCCGGCACCGCGTAGCGCAGATTGCCGCCGGGCTTTTCGTGCTCGTCAAAAACTTCGCAGTGGTAGCCTTCCTGCAGAAGATAATATGCCGCCGCCAGCCCCGCCGGCCCGGACCCCACGATTGCTATGCCTTTGTTTCGGCTCGGCCGGCAGACGGGTAAAAAACTCTCTGGCCCCGCCAAATCAACATCGGCGGCGTATCTTTTCAGCAGGCAGATTGGCACCGGCCCGTCTTTGGCTCCCCGTCGGCAGCCTTTTTCGCAGGGCCCCGGGCAGATTCTTCCCAATACCCCCGGCAGGGCGATATCTCGTTTTACCGTTTCGATTGCCGAACGCATTTGGCCGTCGGCGATCTGCCGTATCATCTGCGGGATATTCATATGTGCCGGGCAGATGCTCTGGCAGGGTGCCGTGCAATCCCCCGGATGATCGCTCAGCAGTAATTCCAGCGCCGCCCGTCGGGCCTGGTGAACTTCTTCGCTTTCACTCTCGATTCGCATGCCTTCTTCCGCTTTGGCCGCGCAGGCCGGCACCAGCCGTCCCCGGCCCAGGTCTTTTACCACGCAGACCATGCAGCTCGTGGACGGGGCAAGGCCCTCAAAATAGCACAGCGTGGGAATTTCAATCCCCAGTTTTTTCGCCGCCGTCAGGATGGTCGCTCCCTGCTCAACTTCCACCCGCCGATTATCTATTACAAGCCTGACCATCTTCATTTCACCTTCTGTCATTGTGAGGAGCAACGCGACGCGACAATCTCTTATTATCCATGTCTCGCCAATAATGATTCCTTCTCACTTTCTTACTTTCTCACTTTCCCACTTTCTCACTTTCCCACTTTCTTACTTTCCCACTTTCTTACCTTCTCACTTTCTAACTTTTCACATTTGACCGCCTCTTCGGGGCAGATGTTTTTACAATTGCCGCAGCGAATGCATTTTTCCCGATCAATTTCATGTTGTTCGTAAGGCCGCAGGGCGATTGCCTCCGCCGGGCAGTTCTGGGCGCACAGCGTGCAGCCGATGCAGTCATCGGTTATGGAGTAGGTGATAAGGGCTTTGCATCTGCCGGCTGGGCATCCACCTGCCAGGTGCGCCTCGTACTCACCCCGAAAATAGCGCAGCGTCGTCAGCACCGGATTCGGTGCGGTTTTTCCCAGTCCGCACATGCTGCCCTTTTGCACCATTATCGCCAGTTGTTCCAGCTCTTCCAGGTCGCCTTGTTTACCTTCACCCTCACATAGTCGTTGGAGTATCTCCAGCATTCGGCGCGTCCCGACCCGGCAGAAGGTGCATTTGCCGCACGATTGGTCCTGGGTAAATTCCAGAAAATACCGGGCGATATCCACCATGCAGTCGTTTTCGTCCAGTACCACCATTCCGCCGGATCCCATGATTGCCCCCGCCTGGTCCAGTGCCTCGTAATCTACCGGGATATCCCCCTTTTCCGCCGGCACGCATCCGCCGCTTGGCCCGCCGATCTGGACCGCCTTGAATCGCCTCCCTTCCGCGATCCCGCCGCCGATTTCCTGGACGATTTGATTGATAGTTATGCCCATCGGCACTTCGATTAGCCCGCCGCGCGCCACTTTACCCGCCAGGGCAAATACCTTGGTTCCTTTACTGGCTGCGGTCCCCAGGCCGGCGAAGGCCTCCGCCCCCTGCCGTATAATCCAGGGTACCAGCGCATAGGTCTCGACATTATTTACCAGGGTTGGCCGACCCCATAGCCCTTGTTCCGCCGGATACGGCGGACGGTAGCGGGGCATCCCGCGCCGTCCCTCGATACTGGCTATCAGGGCGGATTCTTCCCCGCAGACAAACGCCCCCGCCCCTTCGAAGACTTTTAGCTCTAGGGAAAAACCATCGTCGGTGCCGCGCGCATCGGTTTTCTGGTTATTATTTCGTAAGAGATTTTTTTCCTCACACAATCGCACTGCTTCTTTGACCCGCTGCACTGCCAGCGGATACTCCGCCCGGATATAAAAGTAACCTTCGCGGGCGCCTATCGCGTAGGCCGCGATTGCCATCCCCTCGATTATCCGAAACGGATACGATTCCAGCAGCATCCGGTCCATAAATGCCCCCGGATCGCCCTCGTCCCCGTTGCAGATTAGGTATTTCTGCCCTCCCGCTGCGCTGCGCACATTAGCCCATTTATTTCCCGTGGGGAACCCCGCTCCGCCTCGGCCCCGCAGCCCGGACCTTTGTAACTCTTCGATTACCTGCCCCGGCTCCAGTTCCTGCACACATTTTTTTAACGCCGCGAAGCCGCCCTTCGCCAGATATTCTTCCAGGTCTAAGGGATCGATTTGCCCGCTATATTCTGTAGCGATATGTATCTGCTTATCCAGAAACGCTGATATCGGCTGTTCCCGTACATCGATAGCGTACCTTTCCATACTTTGACCGCCGCGGTCGTTTAGAATATTATCCACCGCCCGGGTAGCGATGGTTTTTATTCGTTTCCCGATGCCTTTGGGCTTGAAGTGTTTCAGCAGAATACTCCTGGCATCTTCCGGCTGAACCCCGGCGTAGAAATAATTTCGCCCATTGGCGGGTATTATTTCCATCAGCGGCGTCTGGTGACACATCCCCACGCAGCCGACGCGCTTGAGTTGGGCCTTGATTCCGCTTTCCGTTAGTGCTTTGGTGATCGCCTGCTGCAATCTGCCGCTGCCGCGAGCCACGCAGCAGGAGCCTAATCCCAGCCGAATCTCGCCTTCATTATACGCCAAGCCCTCCAAAGGTGGCTTTTGGGGTAATTCAGCCCTGCTTTTTTGCAGTTCCAGGAAATCTTCCAGCATCTGCGGTACCCGCTGGGCGGTTAGATGTCCGTAGGTTACATTATCGATTTGCACCGCCGGCGCCAGCGTGCAGCATCCCAGGCAGGCGATTTTCTCCAGCGTGAACATACCTTCCGCGTCGGTATCTTCTCCTTCTTTCAGGTTTAGCTGGCGGCGCAGGGCGTCGTGGACCAGTTCAGCCCCTTTTACGTGACAAGCGGTTCCGTGGCAGACATGGATTATATGCCGACCCACCGGCCGGTGGCGAAATTGATTGTAGAAGGTCGCGACCCCCCAGATGCTTGCCGCCGTGATATCGCTGATCTGGCTTACCCGCTCCAGCGCCTCCTGCGGCAGATAGCGGTATTGTTTCTGGATCGCCTGTAGGATCGGTATCACCGCCGATTGCTCTCTGCCGATCCGCGCCACTATCTCATCCACGAATGATGTATCAACCGTTTCCATTTATTATCTTCTCAAGATTTTGGTTGTGTCCTGCGATTAATCGCAACTTTATTTACCAATGCCGTATAAATTATTCTTGCCGCGAATATACATCCTGCCCGCCCTAAACGCCGGCGACGCCTGAACCCCCTCACCCAGTTCATTTCGGGCGATTTCCTTGTACTCCCGTCCTGCCTCGACAATGATCGTCTCGCCGTTTTCACTGATCAGGTATATCAGGCCATCAACCAGTGACGGGGAAGCGCGAAAATAACCTTTTAGCTCATGCTCCCAGACTTTTTGCCCGTTTTGCAAATCATAGCTGGTCAGCTCTCCTGCCGTCGTCAGGAGAAAGACCAGCTTGTCATTCGCCAGGGGGCTGCAAATATCCGGCAGGCCGTCTTCCGCCGTCCAGACGATATGGCTTGCCGTAACCTCGCCTTTGCCGTCGGGTCGGATAGCGGATAGTTTATCCCACGGCTGTACTGTCAGTACCAGTCCGCCCGCGTATATCGGCGAGGGTGCCAGGTCGGGTCCCATGCACTCTGCCCGCCAGATTTCCTCGCCCGTCATCGGTTCGTAGGCGATGACCCACGGATTGCCGCAGGTAATTATCTGCGGCCCGCCGGACGTCTCGATTACGATGGGCGACGTCCAGCTTCCGGGCAGCGACCTGCTCTTCTGCCAGACGGTTTTACCGCTGCCGCTGTCCAGCGCGATGAGTTTTGAGTGTGGCTGATCATTTTCGTCGAGTTCCTGGTCGTATTGAATCAGCAGCAGATTGTGGTACATCGCCAGTGAGCTGGCGTAGCCGTAGGCGCTGTCGGGTCTGCCCAGGTTTAGCATCCACAATCCTTTGCCGGCGAAATCGAATCCCGCCGCGTCCCCGTTGGCGAAGATTGCATACACGCCTTTGCCGTCCGTTGCCATGGTGGGCGCCGCGTAGCCGGTATCTTCACTGACGCTGGGTGCTTTCGCCCGCATACTTTGCGGCGTAAATACCTCCTGCCGCCATAGCAGCTTGCCGGTATTGGCATCGTAGCAGTAAACTTCGCGTTTCTTGTCGGTCGCCCCGGTGAGAAAAATTTTATCTTGCCATACTATCGGCGAGTTGTACCCCGGCAGCGGCACCGGGCTTTTCCACAAGATTGCCCTGCCGCTGGGCCCGTCCCAGTTTTGGGGGATATCCTGGTAGTTGGATATTCCTTGCCCGCCCGGCCCGCGGAACCGCGGCCAATTCGCCTGGATTTCTTCCGGCGTCGCCCATGCCTTCGTAATAGCCTCTCGGCCCTCTTCACCCGTAACCATCTGCGCCTGTTGCGATGTAACTCCCGGCTGAATCTGCGGCGCGGTTATTGCCAGCAGCAGTACCGACCCAGCCAGTATTATTCCCAGGACTACCAGTCCCTTATTGGCTATTCTCTTCTCCCGTGTGACAGCGCCGCTGTCGCGGTTATACTGCTGCGGATTGGGCAATTTCTTTTGGTATTCCGCCGCCGCCTTGATGCTTATCAGAAAGACGATTATCGCCCCCAGCAGCAGGTATCCGCCTTGGCGGAGAAACTGCCGCTGGTTGAAATAGTATTGCCTTAGCTCCAGGTCCACCGTGCGAATCTGCTCGGCGATGGTATCATCAACCGGCTGATCTTTCAGTCGGCTCCGCAGTTCGTTCAGCGCCGGCGAGTCCTGCAGTTGGAGCTGATCGACGCGGAAATTAGTAATCAGCATCACCCCGGCGATGATAATTGCCAGTGCCGCCGCGATTACCGCTGTCGTCCGTGCGGACTGATAATAAACGTCGGCTTTGGAGTTCTCTGCCAGGTCATTGGGGTTATTTTTATTGTTAAAAAGCATAAAACGGGCTATTTTTGGGAATTTTTCTACTTTTTGCGATCTTTCTGACTTTTTGGTAAAAAACTAGGTTGTTTTTTCGCAATTATTCACAAATTTTTCGCGGTTATTCACAAATTTTGCGCAGTTATTCGCAATTTTTCGCAATTTTTCGCCGTTCAATCGGGCAGTAAATATAGCATCGCCCGCACGCCAGGCACCGCGCCGGGTTCGCCTCGTAGCTGCTTCTTTGCCTCCGGACAGCCAATCCCAGCGATTTTCCCCCGATTACCAGACCGATAAACCCGCCTAATAGCCACCCGCCCCAGCTATACTGCCGGCGGATCTCTTGTGCCTGCCGGTATAGCTCCTCCACCGGCTGGCCGGTAGTGCGAAAGGCGTCGCTTTCGTCGGTGGTATCGCTAACTTGTTTATTTTCTTCCAGATACACGCGTTCCGCCAGCCGCACGGTTTTATGCATCCGCGCCAACGGCTCATTCACTTTTGAGATCGACCACCCACCCAGCAGCATAAAAACCGGCAGCAGAACCAGCAGCACGACGAAACTTAACCTTTCCTTATCCGGCGGGGGGATATGATATTCGGTGGTGGGCCTTTGAATCGCGCCGAAGGGGCAAGATTCTTCGCACAGCCGGCAGTTGATGCAGTCGTTCGGCGTAATCGTCACCCGCAGCCGGGAAACGCGGGAAAACCAGCGGAGAATCACCCCGTACGGGCACAGGAACCGGCAGTATGGTCTGCCGATGAATAAGCCTATCAACAGCAAACTGCCGCCCAGGATCAAAATATTCAGCCCGCCCGTCAGCCGAAAGAAGGATACGAAGGGGTCATACTGGCAGATGATAAAGGCGCTGCCGGTCGCCGCGAAAAGCAAAGCCGCACCCAGATAAACGTAGGCTAATAGTCCAACAACGTGATCCACCCATTCGGGCAGCCGAACAGGGCGAACCAGTACCGCGTCCTGTATCGCACCCAGCGGACAGACGGCGGCGCAAAAGACTCGACCGAAGAATAAGGTAAATACCAGCGGCAGCAAAAAGAACAGCAGCACCGTTACCGGTATAGCGTAGCCGCTGTCGAAAATCGCCAAAGTAACATTCTGCACCGCCCCGATGGGGCAGATGCACCCCTTCCGCCAGAAGCCGAAATAGAGTAGCGAAAAGAGCATCAAAGCGAATATCGCCCGGCGGGACCGCCGCTTCAAAACCAGATAGGCCGCCAGCGACAGCGCCGCCAGCAGCACTGCGACATCGAGGTATTCGTAAATCATCGCCCGGGGGGCGGGGGTGGTGGTCAGCGGCAACTGATGGCCTGATTCAAAATCCGGCGGGGGGAACCGCTCCACCGCCCAGGCAAACCGGCCGGGTAATAACAGCAGGGAAAGAATAATAATCCGATAGCATAGCTGCCTCATGCCGTTTTATCCGTTCCCTTCAAGAGGTAAGGTTTATCCGCTGTTACGCGGGTGAAGGCGCCCGAAGGACAGGCGACGGCGATGGCGCATTCATTGCAATTCAGACACCGGTCGTGGCGGACCTGCAAAAAAAGCGAGCCGTTCCCGAAGGCGTTGCAGCCCTTGACACATTTGCCGCAGCCGATGCACAGCTCTTCGTCGATGGTATATTCATAGTAAGGGTCTTCCACGAAACGACGTTTAATCGCGCCGGTGGGGCAGAGCTGGTTCTCCGCGCCGCTATCCAGGGCGCGGGGCTCCGGCTCGAAAAAGCCGGTGCATAATTCGCAGTAGCCGCACATGGCGAAATTATGCGTGCATTTGACCGCTGATTCCTCCAATACGCAGTAGGTGGCGCAGTTGCCGCAGGCGATACACTTGTAAGGATCGATCTGCCAGACCGTTTTTTGGCCGGCGGCGGCTCTGGCCAAAACACCGACCAGCCCGCCGGCACCCAATAAACACCCGCCACGCAGGGTATTAACCAAAAAATTCCGCCTATTGAGATTTTTCTTATCTTCTGTCATTTTAATTTCTTAACTCATCATGTTTTGCCGATAACGCCGCTGGTAAGAGGCAATTCTCGAATTCTCTACAGTCCCGGCAGAGGTTTTGATATGGGCATAAATCATTTGGCGGGGTTTTATCGCTTCGCTTCAGCAGCGTAAAGCCCAATAGCACCAAGCCACCCAGGCAGCCGAGACGCAGCAGCCCTTGCAGAAGCTGCCGCCGAGTGCAGTTTTTATCAGCCGGTTTTGGGCTGGCGCTAGTCATATTAAATCAATTCCTTAAATTTACTGGTCAGTGGGGCGGTTGTCCTTCCGCAGGAAGATTCGCACCTGGCGGGCGGCGGGGTCGAGGATGAAGACCGTGCCCTTCTCATCGCAGGCGACGTCCAAGGCCCAGGCGGTGTTATCGGCGGTTGTTTCATTGCAGATGCGGTCGTGTTGGGCGAACTGCTGGGGGCCGGCCACTACGCCGACGAAATCGCCCTGGGGACTGTACTCCTTAACCCGCGTGAGGCCCTTTTCGCAGGTGATGAATCCGCCGGTCGGCAACAAGGCGAAATGGACCGGATTACAGCAGCCGCAGAATCCGGCGATATCGGAGGAAAATTTACCCCACCACAGTTCCAGGTCGCCGTCGAAGGTAAAGGCTTCAATACGGTGTCGGCCGGGGTCCGCTACCCGCAGCAGACCGTCTTTTGCAATGGCGATATCGAAATAGGAGCTGGGAACGATAAAGCCGGGGATGTTGCGGCTGTCGTCTTTCAGCCCAATTTTTTTAATCAGGGTGCCACTGGTATCATACCTTAATATGGCGCGATTGCCGGCGTCGGCGGCGAAGAGATTGTCGGCGGCGACGGCCAGCGAGGTTAAGATCGCGTCTTTGCCCGGTATCGGCCAATCGGCTAAGCGCGAGCCGTCGCTGTTATAAACCTGGATTTTATCGTCCGAGCCGAGGTAGATAGTTCCCCCGTCGGTAACCGTCAGACACCTGGGCGAAAAATTAAGGTTAATCTCCTTTACCTTATTGCCTGCGTTATCGTAGATTTGCACCTGCTGATCGCCGGCGAGGTAGATTTTTCCCTCCGGGCCGGCGGCGATAGCCCGCGGCTCTTTAAAGTCCGTATCAATCGTTCGGCCGGCGTCTTCACGGTAGAGGAACAGGTGGGCATCGATCTGCTTCAACTCGTCCAGTTTGTACTCGTATTGCCGGCCCAGGCCGCTACCCTTCCTGCCGGTAGTATCGATGCGGAGCAGGGCAATCAAGGCGGCGGCCAGCCCCAAAAGCACCACCACCGTAATCCATAAATTACCGCCGGATAATGAACGTCGTTTAGCCATGAAACGGATATCCTACCTTTTTAATATAATATCGTATTACGCTGGATTATTCAATTTAAAGTTGCCGTACCCGGCGTTGCCTGCCGCTGTAATTGCCGGATATTGGGCAAGTTATGCATGTTAAGCCATTTTACCGGGCGTCGCCGGCGGTTACGTCGAGGCAGGTCATGGTGGTCAGGTCCCGCAGGATGAGCCTGCCTGATGTAAAGGCCATCGGACCCCAGCTATCCGTTCCGGAGAGCACCTGGGCCTGGCCGAGCAGGTGGAAACCGGCGGGACTAGCCTGGGCCATGGTCAATAGCCCGGTATCGTTCAATACATAGATAATCCCATCCACAATCATATACGAACCCAGTCCGAAATGGTGCGCACCAGTGCTGGTCCAGACGACGTTGCCGGCGGGGTCCAGGCAGGTGAGCTCCTCATCGGGCCGAACACCGTAGAGGTAGCCTTCATAATAAATGGGGCTTTGCTGCGGGGAGCCGAATACCTCCGGCGGTAAACGATAGAGAATTTTGGGGGTTAGCTCGGGGCCGTCGCTAAGCTGGAGCATCATACTGCCGGCGTTATAGCCGCCGGAGAGAAATATCCTGCCGCCCTCCAAGATTACCGGTGAGGGGATATTGGCGATACTGATTTTCCACTCGTCGGTCTGCCAAAGGATTTTGCCGTCGTCGGCGGAAACAGCCACCACCCCGCCGCCGGCGCAGTAGAGGTACATCTTTTTACCCGCCCATTGCATCGGCATAATGGACGAATGGGTCATCGACCAGTTATGAGGGTTTTCGCTTTGCCAGAGGACCTTTCCGGTATCCGCCTGGACCGCCATCAGGAGGGCGGTTTTCCCCGCGGGCGCCAGGATGACCCGTTCGCCGTCGAGCAGGGGACACTGGCCGGCATACCAGGGCGGTACTTTGCTGCCGTATTCCTTAACCAGATCAATCATCCAGTAAAGCTTTCCCGTGGCGCTGTCCAGGCAGGTGACGTGACACTTGGGGCCGAGGGAGACGACGTATTTGTCGCTGACGGCGGGCACAGTGCGGGACATGCCGTGATTACGCTTGACCCGCACGGGATAGGAATAGCGCCAGATGTTCCTGCCGTCCGCCAGCGATAAGCAGCGCAGCACATCCGCCTGCTGGTTTCTATCGTAGTCGAGCACGTAAATCCTGCCGCTGGCAATCGCCGCACCAGCGTAGCCCTCGCCCATTTCGACGGACCAGAGAATCTTCGGCCCATCGGCGGGCCACCGGCGAGCGGGAGAGAATTGCGGTTGACCCTCGGAGCGGGCGATATTGTCGAAATTCGCCCCGCGAAATCTCGGCCAGGAACCCGGCAAATCACTGGGGGCGACATCGGGGAAGCTCTCCAGCTTGCCCTGGGTGATTTTCGAGCCGGTTAATTGCTCGTCCGGTGCCTGGGTGACGGCCTGATCCGGCTGCGGCAGGCGCTGGTGCAATTCGAAAGGTGCGGGCGTTTTAATCCACAGCCAAATAGCGAACAATCCCGCCGTGGTGACGACGAGGGGAATGGAGCGGGCTATAATAATTGTTTTTTTCATCGGTGAAACCATCTTACTCGTTCTGCAGAATCCGCAGCATCCTGCCCTTTAACGCCGCTGCCGCTGCCAGGCGCAGGGCGATTACGCCGCTGGCCAGTACCGCCGCTACTGTCAGGCCGACCGTGGCGTAAGGTATTCGCGGGCCGGGCGTAAGAAAAACCGGTAATATCGCGGCTAACGCGGAAATAGTTCCGCTGAGCACCCCTAACAACAACAAACCCCAGTGCTCCCAGAAAATCATAGTCACGATTTTGTCCCGGGTAAATCCGATAGCCTGGAGCATGGCCAGCTCACCGCGCCGCTCCAGGACATTCCGCAGCAGTACAATCGCAACAGCAACGCTGCCGAGAATAAGGGCCAGGCCACCCAGGACGGCGAAGATGGACAAGTACGCGTTCTCCACCGCCAGAAAGGCGGCCAGCCGCTCACCCGTTGGCGTCAGCTCCAACCCGTAATCACGCAGGCTCTTTGCCAGCGCATGGGCGACGGCGGCGGAAGCAGCCGGCGGGGCGTCAACCAGAAACACCCGGTATCCTTCTTCGGAAGGGAACCGCGGGACGAATTCATCCTCCGCGATGATGACGCTGCCCTGCATAATCGAATTTTTCAGAGCCCCCACCAGCCGAACCTTAAAGTTCCTGCCCTGTTCGTCGGTGTAGTCGATAGTTTGGCCAAGCGATTTTCCCAAGGCCCATATTATCGTGGCCTGGTCCGCGACGGCGGGTACCGCGTCGTCAACTTCGCGGCTGAGCAGGAGCCATGGGTTCGAGCCGGTCTGGTCAAGAGTCTCGACAAAGGTAAACGCGCCGCGCCGCGCGAAGGCCCGGGGATCGACGCCCCAAATTACAGGCCTTTGGGCGCGATTCAAATTCAGGCAACTGGCGTCCTCGCCCTCGTGCCGCCGCAGCGAGACAAAACTAACACCGGAGAAAATGTTTTCGTCCCAACCGAAGTCCCGGCGGGTCTTTTGGTCGTTTAAGTCGCGCACAATAGCGGTCGTGCTCCTGCCGAACCAGGCGAAGCCGCCCGTGCCGGATGCTCTTTGGGTGGTATCTTTCATCGGGGTTTGCTTGTTGGCTCCTACCGCGATTACCAGGAAGATGCCACAGGCCAGGATTGCTACCACCGCCAGGCTCCTTATCGGCCGGCGGGAAGTGCTGCGGATCGCCAAAGTGACTAAAGACATTTGGTATTTTTCGGATTTTCTCCCGCCGGCGGTGATGACGAGGAAACAGGCGGCTAACGTGCCGATCAGCATCAAGGCCCCGGCGGCGAAGAAACAAGCCGCGGCAGCGGTGCTGTCTTTATGACCCGCAGCCCAGGCCAGAGTCGCTAGCGCCGCTGCCAGACTCACGACTGCGGTTAATACACTGAATTTAACCCGGCGGGCGCCTCTGCCGGACGATGTGCCTTTCTGGAAACTTGGCCCGGAAAGTAACACCCGGACCGGCTCAGCAGCCTGATGCCGCAGCGTCAGCCAAATAGCTGATACCGCGATTAATAAACCCGCTAACGTCCCAATGCAAAGTGTAGCAGCCGTAGCGTGAAAGTAAATTGCCGAGCCGGCTACCGCACCCTTCCACAGCGAGCTAAGGCCATATATTATCGCCCGCGTATAGAGTAGGCCACCGGCACAGCCGATGGCGGAGCCGATGACGGCTGGTGGCAGGCCTTCCAGGAGCAGTAGTCGTTTAATCTTTCCCGGTGTGAAGCCCACCGCCAGTAAAAGTCCCGTCTCCTGCCGGCGTTGGTCGATGCCGAATACGAATAAGAGACCCATCAGCAGCACGGCGGACGCGATCAAAAAAAAGCTTAATCCCAGGAACAGCTCGCCGAAGCCCATGGCCTGATTAACGGCTGTCAAGGCCCGCTGCCGCACTGGCTGAAAATATAATCCGAAATCACTCGGTTCCAACCTTTGCCGAATCTGCCGGGCCAGTTGCTCCGGTGACAGGTCCGTCGGCCAGCGGATCGCAGTCAAACCGCCGAAGCGGTTGCGCCATAACTTCTGACCCGCCGACAAGGTGATAAACGCCTTGGGACTGCCGCGATATCGGTCCCAGTACTGCTCGTCCTGCGGGCGAATCTTGCCCAAATCAATGGGAATGCCCGGCTGCCAGTCGCGGCAGTTTTCCACGTCTTTCAGGCCGGGATAGTCCGGCATCAGGTCCGGGTCGGCTGCAAACTGCATCGGTACAATAGCCCGAATCCGAAAGTGACTTTCCTGCTCCTGAAGCTTCCCCATCGAGAGGAACACGAAATATCGCATTACCAGCTCGTCGCCAACCTGAGCCTGCAAATCAGTCGCCAGCCATTCGTTGATGACGACCTCGTCGTCTTTCAGGTCGGCGGGGATAAGTGGGCTGTCGGGCGTTTTCTCGATGGCGGTAACGATGGAATAAGGCGTCACGCGGTCCTTCACCCTTAGCTCATTGGCGAAATAACTAAAAATCCCCACCGCCTGGGGAGCCACCGCCTGGGGAGCCGCCGCCCTGGCTGCCTGCGCCTGGGCGTCGTCCAGGAAAATCCGCTCCGAACGCAACTCCAGTGTCTTACTGGTCGGTAGCTGTCTTACTTCCAGCGAGGCGTCGGCTAATTGCCATACTTCTTTGAGAGCGGTTTGAAGGGTGGCGTCGGTTGGTTTATCGCTATCATCAGCGGCTGCCACTAAAAGCATATTAGCCCGGTCCGTAAGGCGGGTTTTTTCCTGCAGCCACGCCAGGGGTACGAAGGCGTTGCCGGGCGCTATTTGATTAGCCTGCAGATTGAAGTCGCCGCCCTCGTTCGAGCGGGCGATCTTCCGCACGATGAGCCGGGCGGCGGTAGTTAAATCCGCGTCACCAGCTAAAGGGGCGTCGCGGGGCAAAAGCGAGGGCTTGCTGACCCGCAGGATGATTTCATCGCCCAGTCTTATCTTTAATTTTTGGGCCAGGGACTCGTTCAGGACCACACCCCCAGGGCCAGGGGTGAAGGGGCTATTGCTCCAGCCGAAGTTGTCGTCTATCCCTAATACGTGGATGTCGCTTACCCTGGTGTCGGCGGCGGGGTGTTCGATTATCCCGGCTAAATCCAGCACCGCGGCGGTGGGCGATTTTATCTGCCGACTTAGGTCGTCGGCCAGCTCGGCCCGGAAGAAGCGGTTCTGACCCGCGATGGCCCACTCCACGCTGTTTAATCGCGTTAAGGCTATTCGCCGCAGGCTGTACCGCAAAGAGTCGCCCACCACCAGCGCCCCGACCAGGACCGCCGTGCTGACCGCTGCCCCCAGTAACACCATCAGGTGCCGCCGACGGTAGAAACGCAGGTTGTTAATAATTAATCTTCCGCAGTTCACCGGGAATCTTCCTCCGGCTGCCGGGAAAAGGTAAGCGGTTTTAATCTTCCACCCGCCAGCTCCAGGATGGTATCCATCCGCTGGGCCAGAACCGTGGAGTGGGTTACCATTAAGAGCGTAACCTGCTCTTCATGGTTAAGCTCGACCAGTAAATCCACCAGCTTTTCGGAAGAAGCCTCGTCGAGCGAGCCGGTCGGCTCGTCCGCTAAAAGCAACTTTGGCTGATTGATTAAGGCTCGCACCACCGCTACCCGCTGGCGCTGTCCGCCGGAAAGCTCGCCCGGCAGGGATGATAATTTGTCAGCCAGACCCACTCGCTCGAGTAAGCGGGTCGCCCGCTGCTGAAGTGCCTGTTTCGTTTGTCGGTCGGTTCGGTCGGCCAAGGTTGGTACGAGCACGTTTTCCAGGGCGGTACACTGGTTCAAGAGGTAATGCATCTGGAAGACAAAGCCGATCTTGCGGCTGCGAATCCCGGCCCGCTGCCGCTGTGTCAGTTGAGCCAGGTCCTGGCCCGCCAGTAAAACCCGGCCATCGGTCGGCTCGTCCAATACACCGATAAGGTTCAGCAGGGTGCTTTTACCCGATCCGGAAGGCCCAACAATCGCCAGCCGTCGGCCCGTCTCCACCCGCAGGTCGAGGTCTTTCAATACCCATAGCGGCTGGCCATCAGAGGTAAATTCATAGCTTTTTGAGACATTTATTAGTTCTACCAGGGGCATATTTGCATCTCTGAATATACGCGTTAATACTTTATTGATAAGGAATTAACAAAAATAATAAATAAAACCAATAGGCCTTTGCCACGTGTAATTAACACGGGAAGGTCGGCTATATGTTAGTTATAAATCATAATAATTAATATATTATCATATTATTAAACATAAGTCAAATTAAAAATGAAATTATCTTATTTTTTTTACTTCAAGTCGTTTTTTTTATGTTAATTCATTGTGGTATAAAGGCATATAGACAACCGTCGTCAGAGCCGATTATCAACATGCCGTCCGCGACGGCAGGTGAAGCGGTGATAGACTCGCCGATTTCATAAGACCAAAGCTCTTTGCCGGTTGTCAGGGATACTATATATATACGGCCGTCGCCGGAGCCGAAGACGACTTTATCAGAGCAAATTACCGGGGAACTGTCCACCTCGCCCTGGGTCTGGAAGGTCCAGCGGGGCTGACCGGTTGCCTGGTCCAGGCAGTACAGCCGCTTGTCACGCGAGCCGACAACTACCACGCCATCGGCAAGGGCGGCAGAAGAGAAAAAGGGCTGATCCTGCGGTCCAAGCTGCCAGAGGGTTTGGCCGGTGTTGATGTCGGCGGCGAGGAAAAGGCCACCGAAGTTGCCGACGAAGACCCGGTCGGCTGAAAGAACGACGGAGGCGGCGATGTAATCACCGGTGTCAATCTGACGGACTTGCCGGCCGGTGCCCAGATCAATGAGGTGGACGGCGGCGTCACAGCCGCCAAAGACCGCCAAGTGCTCTTCGGGAGAGACGGCGGGCGAGCCGTTGATATAGTTTTCACTCTCATAACGCCAGATGAGTTTGCCCGTGCGGCTGTCCAGGCAATATAGCGAATTATCAAAGCTGCCAAAGATTATCGCAGCAGGCCCCGCTTTTTGCGGCAGAAACCAATTGGCGGCGCCGGCGATCTTGCCCTGGGTAGAAAATTTCCAAAGGAGTTTGCCGGCGGCGGCGTCCAGAGCGTAAAAATTGTTGTCCAGCGAGCCGATGTAAAGGGTGTCGGCGAGCAGGCAGCCAGCGGCTTCGACGGCGTCACCTGTGGTGAAGTTCCAGATTTCCCGGCCGGAGCGCTGGTCCAGGGCGTAAACCTTACCATCGCTTGAACCGATGAAGACTCGTCCGTTGCCGATGACAGCGGAGGATTTTATGGGGCCTTTGGTGGGGAATTTCCACAGCAGTTTCAGCGGCGGCGAGATATCGCCGCCGGCAAGGCCGGTGAGAGACTGATTCCCGTGAAACATCGGCCAGGAGCCACCAATAGTAATAATACTTTCTTTTTCGGCTGAAAGGGGCGTGGTTTGCTTAGATATTCCTGGGGCAAAATCGCCGGGCCGGCGGGTTTGGACGATAAACCAGATGGCTAAAAAAATACCCACGGTGAGCAATAAGATTAGGAAAACCTGCTTTAATCTTTTATGGGCGGTTAATAGCATTCATTCTTATTATCGCAGGAGTTACGGCAAAATTCAAGCCAGCCCTTTAAGGCAGGCAATGAGGGCAGGGATAATTTATCTTTTAGAAAATGCCATATTTAGGTAAAATGCTATAATAATACGCGATATGATCTGTCGTCTGGGCGGGTAAGAAATACTTTTTTATCCCGCCAAGAAATAAGATTTTTTGACAGGATAACATGATTTAAGAAAAAAAAGTGCGCGGTTTCGCAGTCGACATAGATCTTTTAAGACAAGGAATTTAGCCATGAGTAAAATATTTTGGATGTTAGGATGGTGCTTAATAGTGGGGATGGCAGCGAGTGCGAGTGCGGCGGAGTGGCCGCAGTTTCGCGGGCTTAACCGCGACGGCAAAAGCCAGGAGACGGGACTGCTGAACCAATGGCCAGAAGGGGGGCCGAAACTAATCTGGTCGGCCAGCGAGATCGGCGAGGGGTTCTCCTCGGCGGCGATCAGCCAGGAGATGATCTACACGACGGGACTGGTGGGCGAAGAGGGACTGGTAAGCTGCTTCGACCTGAACGGGAAACTGCTGTGGAAAAAGGTTTACGGGAAGGAATGGAGCGCCGCCGGCAGTCATCCCGGGGTACGCACCACCGTTACCGTTGATGATGATAAAATCTACCTGATCAGCGCTTACGGCAAAGTTGTTTGCTTTAACGGTAAGACAGGCGAGCTGGTCTGGTCGGTCGATACCCTGGAAAGATTCAACGGCCGAAATGTAAGATGGGGGATCGCGGAGTCGCCGCTGGTCTATAATGATAAAGTGATATGCACGCCGGGCGGTAAGGATGCCGGCTTAGTGGCGCTCGATAAACAAACCGGCAAAACTGTCTGGGTCACCAAAGGGCTGGACGAGGCGAGCGCCTATTGCTCACCCATGCTGGCTAATCATGGGGGCAAAAACGTAATTTTTACCGTGCTGGCCAAGTCGATTGTCGCGGTAAACGCCGATACGGGCGAACTGCTGTGGCGGGCGCCCCATGAAACCAGCTATGATATCTCCGCGGTCAGTCCTGTTTATCATGAGGGTCGGCTGTATGTCACCAACGGGTACGGTAAAGGCGGCATGATGTTCGAGGTGGCGGCGGATAACAGCGGGGTGAAAGAGCTGTGGGCCGACAAGACGCTGGACTGCCATCACGGTGGGGTGGTTCTGCGGGATGGTTTTATCTATGGTATCGCTATGAAGGGAGGTCTGGTTTGTCTGGACTGGTCCAATGGACAAGCGAAGTATTGTGATAAAGAGGTGAAAAAAGGCTCGACCATCTACGCTGACGGCAGGCTGTATTGTTACGAGGAGAAGAACGGCGCGCTAAGGTTGATAAAGGCAGAGCCGCAAGGTGATGAGCTGGTCGGGATGCTGAATATTACGTCGGGCAGCGGGATGCACTGGGCACATCCGTCAATCAGCAACGGTCGGCTGTACGTTCGCCACGGGGATGTGCTGATGGCATTCGATATCAGCGGAAAGTGATGACGCAGTACAATCGCAGCTAAAATTGTAGATAGCTTCGCCGCAAAGCAGCTCAGGGGGCATTCTGGGCAGCGATATCGTGGAAGATTTTATCGACGATTCTCCGAAGGAGATGTTTTAAACCCCCGTTTTGCCCGAGGCAGTCGGCGGCGGCGACGGCCTGCTCCTGGTAAGCGGCGATAAGCTGGCGGGCGGCGGCGGAAACATCTGATCGGGTAATGATATCGATTATTTCGTTCAGGCACTGAGCCAGGGGAGTGGTCCGCTGCCAGACGTTCAGCAGGAGCTGGTGGTCGTCACTCTTAGCCCGCTCGAAAGCAAGGGCTAAGATCAAGGAAGGGCGCAAGGCACAAAGATCATTGTTACGTTCCGGCCCGGTAAAGTCGTGCAGGTCATCGCTAATCTGGTACGCAATGCCCAGGGCCTGACTGAACCGGGCAAGAGCTCGGCCCAGCTCGTCGTCGGCACCGGCGTAAATGGCCCCAAGCTGCAGAGCAACTGTAAAGGCAGGAGAGGTTTTGCCGCGGAAGATATCGATTACCTCGTTCGAAGAGAGAGGGCGAGGATTGTGCATCCAGGAAAGCTCGGCACCCTGGCCGAGGCAGAGCTGGCGATGACCTTCCGAGGCAACCCGCAGCATCCGGGCAGTTATCAGGGCTGATACCTTCGCCTGGGCGATCATGCGGTAGCCTTCGCCCAGGAGAAAATCACCCACATTAAGGGCGATAGGCACGCCATAGGCTTCATGCAGGGTCTTTTCACCATAGCGCAACTTGTCCCCATCTTCAATATCATCATGAACGAGAGATGCTTTGTGAAAACATTCCACGGCAATGGCGATATCCCGCAGGCCAGGGGGTAAAATGCTATCCTGCCGGCCCCGCAAAGCCAGATAAATACATGCCGTCAATAAAGGCCGCCAACGCTTGCCGAACTTCGCCAACCACCCCCGGCTGATGATGGCGGTTTCACCTGCTGCCAGGCCCAAGGCTCTGGTCAGCTCATCCGGACTAAACCAGCTATTAACCTGCTGACGCACTGCCTCAATATCAATATCTCTGGAAGAATGGTCGTTTGACTGATTTCCATCGGCTGGCGGGAAAGATTGCACCTCCGCCCCGTCGCTCAAACAAGTATTCTCCTCGCACGAGGGTCGCTGCTTAAGCGGCGATGCATTTTTCGGGGTATATGAAACAGGTTTTTGCAAAATATCTTCCCTTAAATAGCAAACCAAACATTATCCAAAACCAGAAGTATAATTTATAGATGAACTCCTGCGGCTAGTCAAGCTTTAGACCCGGAGAAAGCGAGAAACGAAAAGGCTATAAAGGCAATTTAAGTGCTTTTGTAACAATACATTAGGCTTCTGAGGAGCAATTATGGTCAAGGGACGATTATTCGGCTGAAGAATTGACCTATTAGCAAAGGTTTGATAAAATAGATTATTTATACGTCAATTAGAACAAAGGCGTAATAAACTGTGGCCACCTTACTGGGTTATGATGATATGTTTCTGCAGCATCTAACGGGTCAGCACCCGGAACGGCCTGCACGGTTGACCAGCATTATAGAAACTCTCAAACAAAACCAGTTGTATGATAAGTTATTCCCGGTGGATCATAATATTGATCCGGACCCGTGGATATTACAGATTCATTCAGCGGAATATGTCGCGCGATTGAAATCATCCTGCGAAAACGGGATGCCGTTTATCGATTCACCAGATTCGGCGATCTGTGCGGATTCCTATGAGGTGGCTCGGCGAGCAGTGGCAGTAACGCTCCGGGCCTGTGATTTGATTATGACAGGCGTGGCAGAGAACGGCTTTTGCCCCCTGCGGCCGCCGGGCCATCATGCCGAACAAGACCGCTCCCTGGGATTTTGCCTGTTTAATAATATTGCGGTCGCCAGTCGCTATCTGCAACGACATCATGGCTTAAAAAGAATCTTGATCCTCGACTGGGATGTCCACCACGGCAATGGTACCCAAAACACTTTTTTACGGGATGACAGCGTTTTTTATTGCAGTATGCATCAACATCCCGCAACGCTGTTTCCCGGCACGGGCTGGCCCAACGAGTTCGGCGAAGGGCCGGGCCGAGGCTATACCCTCAACCTGCCCCTGGAGCCGGGGGCCGCAGACCAGGAGTGTCTGGAGCTATATAACGATAATTTTCTACCCGTGGCCCGAGAATTTCGACCAGATTTCATTTTGATATCCGCCGGATTCGATGGTCATTATCAAGACCCATTGGCCCAGTTAAATATGACCGAGGCAGGATTCGAACAATTAATCCACCAGACCAAAGACCTGGCCCGGCAATATTGCCAGGGCCGATTGCTGTCCCTGTTGGAAGGCGGCTATCATTTAGGCGCACTGGCAAACTGCGTCAAACAACACATTGAAATATTAATGCAGTAAACTATAATCTCTTGGGAAGCGATAAACAGATAAAAATTTTGAATGGAGATGGAAACAGATGAAAAAGAACCGGTGGTATTCGACGATAATCAACGGAATAATATTATCCTTCATCACCTTCGGCTGCGCCCAGGGTAGTCAAACGGGAAAGGCATCCCCCCCAACCGCAGATAAGCCAACGATAGTAGGCAAAAGAACCGCCTCATCCGAGAACTCATCTGCGAATGCCGGCGCGATGAATCAAACGGGTCTGACAGAAACAAAGACAAACAGTACCTCTGTCTGCCCGATAACGGCCGATAAAAAAGAACTAGTGTTCAACGACCTTTACCCCGCCGATAAAGTAAACGGCAGCTTCATCATTACCAATCAGAGTAAGGAAACCGTCGAGATCGTAAATCCAATCCGCAAAAGCTGCGGCTGCCTGGCGGATATCAAACTGGAAAACTATAAACTCGAACCCGGTCAAAGCACCAAGCTGAGCCTGGTTTACACGGCCAGTAATGCCCCAGGCGAATACAACCGGAAATTATTTTTGGATACGAAATCCCCGCCGCCACCGCAAACCCTGGAACTGCTAATCAAGTCCAATGTGAAGCCGATCGTCGACTTTAACCCGGAACAATTGGAATTTGAACTGCGGGCCAGTCCGAAAAACACCATGAAACTGACCGTACAAAGCACCGACCAGCAGGAATTTAGCATTACCAAGATAGATCCGGGCGATGATATTATACAGATTACTTGTGAACCGCAGGCAAAATCCATAGTCCATAAGCTGACGATAACGAATCTTAATTTTGACCGTTTGCGGAATTATAGAGATGGTGTTATCATTATTAACACAGACCACCCGAGGGCTAAGATCGTCTCAATTCCCTTTAAAGTGATTATGCCTTTTGAAGTATATCCCCGCTCCAAGACGTTTTTCAATGCCAAACCCGGTGAGCAGCTCACGGCCAAGATTAAAGTGATATCCAATTATGGCGAAGCTCTTGTCCTGGGCAATGTCCATAGTCAAAAAGGGTTTGTTAAGATACTCGACACCCAAAAAACCGACGACGGTTACCAACTGGAAATAAGCATGAACGTCCCAGCCCAAACGGACAAACCCTATATTAATGATATACTCCTGATCGAAATTAAAGACCATCCTCAGGATACGTTAAAGCTGAGCTGCTTCGCCCGAATAAAGAAGTAAAAACCCGCATAGACGAATATCTATCGTAGATGATAAAGCCATATAGACAGTTATGTCAGCAGAGCCGACGGGCGGGATTGATGGTCTGCGCTTTGCTGATAATAATCTGGATGGGCTTAAGCTGCGGGGATATTTCGGATTCCGGGACACATTATAAGCCAGTCGGAAGCCGGCCGGTACATTTTTCACTGCCTGCCGGCGTCCCTGAAGGGTTTAATCTGCTGATTACCGGGAACTGGCAGGGAAGTCTTCGGCCGTGCGGGTGCACGGAAAAACAACTGGGGGGGATCGATCGCCGCACGGCGCTAATACAGGCAATCGCCCCGGAGCGTCAGAGCCGATTGCTGATCGAAGCTGGACCGCTAATCAAAGGCGACGGCCGACATGACCAGCTAAAGCTGCAAACCTTCCTTTTCAGCGAGAAAGAACTCGGCTACGATTCGGTGGGTTTAACCCCAGAGGAATCAATCATGGCAAAGCAGGACCTGGCACTGGCGAGTGAGGACTGCCCCGTTATTGTCTGCAGCAATATGTCAGCAGAATCCAGGGAAGATTTTCAAACATCCTTTTTTGTGGAGAAAACCTTAGTCCATGGTGACAATAAACTCCAATGTCTGATTCTATCTCTGGCGGGTCCGGGCGATAACAGCGGCGTGACGAGCCGTAAAGTCCAACTGGAGGATCCCGTCGAAGCGATTCGCAGTATATTGGGGCAGCATATATTTCCGTCCGCAGATAAGGCAACCGGCAAAGTGACTATTGTCACTCTTTCGGCGGACGATGAGGCAGTGGTGGAAGAATTGCGGAAAATCGGTCAAATCGATATCCTCGTGGTGGTGGGCCATTTCGACGAACCCCAGCTTCTTTCTCAGCCGGGTGAGCGACCAATGGTTATCACCACCGGTTTAATGGGCAAGTACCTGACCCGCATAGTCGTGCCTTTTAATAATCCCGCAAAGCTGAATTTCGGTTTTTTGCCGGTCGAGTCAGACTATCCCCGCGATCCGGCAATAATCAGCCTTATAGAAGATTATCAGATGCAGTTACAAATGGAAAATCTCATAGGGGGCGAAAATCTCCTGCCGCGATATCCGCTGCCGGAGGGTAATCGATTCGTCGGCAGCGCCACCTGCGGACAGAACGGCTGTCACGAGCAAATATATGATAAATGGCGGGATTTCAAACATGGCCATGCCTTTGAAACCCTGCAACGCCCCGAAGTCAACAGCCAATATGACCCCGAATGTGTGGTTTGTCATACGGTGGGAATGAAATACCAAACGGGATTTCGCTCCCTGCAGGATACACCACAGTTAGCCGGGGTGGGCTGTGAAAGCTGCCACGGTCCGGGCCTATATCACGTACACAATAACCGCACGATTTATCGGGATGTTTTTACAAGCTGCGAAACCTGCCACGATCACGACAACAGCCCCGACTTCGCCGGTCATCGAGAGGAATATTTCTCCAAGATCCGCCATTGGACCGAGCCACGTGAATTCTGGCCATAACCCCTAATGTTTCATCAGACACACAAGTCAGGGAGAAATAAATATTAGGCCTTGGTGTCAGGCGGGAGGGTTTGGCGATATCCCCGCCGGGCCAGCATGGTCAGAGCGGCTCCCGCGATCAGGATAATCCCGCAGATCCATTGCCGGCCGCTGAGCTTTTGTGAAAAAATCAGCCAGGAATAAAAGGCAGTAAGAAAGGCGGTACTCAGCGTCGCGGTGTGCGTGGCGAGAATGCCTAAACGGGGAATAACCCAGTAAATGCCGATGTGGGGCAAGAAAAGATTGAAAACCGCGGAGGCAATCAACATCAGCCAAATAGCGGCGGGCTGAGTCAGCACGTCGGCCGGCCGACCCAACGTCAGAGAAAAGCACCACATGATTACAGCGGTATATGTTGCGACCATCCCATAGGCAACTAAAGGGTCCAACCGGCGGGTAAGACGCTTCAAACATACGCCGTAAACCGACCAGGCGAAGCCAAAGATCGTGACAAAAATGATTCCGGGCAGCTCACCGTGAAAACGAGCCTGCTCCTGGAAGACCACTACACCAATGGCCCCGGTGATAGTACCCAGGAAACCCAGCCAGAATTTCCCGCTTTTGAGCAAAAGCCGCTCATCGGCAAAAAACAGCATTCCCAAAAGAGCTGTCCAAAGGACAAACTGCTTGTTCAAAATGCCCATCATGGGAGGCTCAAGATATTTCAGGGACCATACGAAAAATATCTGCGCCACACTGCAGGGCAGCGCCGCGATAAAGGCCCACAACCAATTTTGCGCGGCAAAAATTTTGCTTTTCTGGCGCGAGCCGCGGATATATTTAAACCAGATGGTCAGCCACAGCAGAAACACCACAAAAACATACCGCCAACTGTTTTGATCCCAGACGCAAATGCCCTTGCGATAGAACTGGTGGAGGAATAAAGGGGTGGTAGCCCAGACCAAGACCACAAACAGCATGACCAGTGAAGGCGGAATTTCTGATTTTCTCGGTGACAAAGTCCTAAACCTTAAAACGAACGATTAATTAGCGCAAAAACTTCGCTATCATCCGGGTAACCGATGAGGTCGTCAAGTTAAAATCGAACCTTAGGGTCAACCGGTCGGTAGATGGGGGGAAAATTAGTTTAATATTCCGGGAAAAATTCATGGTAACGACAGCTTTTTCTCCTGCCGGGGCAGCCAGTCATGAAGAATGTATTCACAGTTAATTACCTTTTCCACGAAATCGAAGGGGAAATAATAGTAGTGGTTCGACGCTTCAAAGCCGATGCGGCTGTCATGGCGCGCTAAATGAAAGAGCTGTCGGGCGATTTCTATTTCATCGGCGGCAGCGGATCTGATAGTATCCAAATACGGTTTGCCGGCTGCACTACCAGCCGCCGCAGCGGCCAGGGCATCGCGGGAAATGGTAAAACGAGTTTGATGGGCAATACTCTGAAAATACAGGCAGCAGGTCTGGGCGATGCCGAAATCCTTTTGCAAACGGGGGTGATAAAGTGGACTGGTTTCATTGTGCAAGGCTTTTTCAAAAGCAGCCAGACCCGGTTTCCACAGAGCAGCCATTTTTTCAAACTGGGCGGCATAAATATCCGCGGGGAACGGTCCCCGCCAGGCATCGACGCCGTCAAACGGAAAACCCACCATCGTGGGGGTACGGTTGGTGGGCACAGGATAAAGCAGATTGGCGGGGCCGTTCTGGTAAGGCGCCGAATACAGGCCAACGTAAGGATGTTCACTAAAGGCGGCGCTAAAGTGCGACCAGGCTTGCAGTATGTCCGGCGCCGCTGTCGGACCGTAGTTATCCAGGGCGACATTCCTCAGGGTCAGCTCGACGGAAATATCCGAATTGACGCTGAATTCACGGGCAAGCTGAAGATTGGGAGAGGGGTATCCGCCCAGGGACCAACTGAGCATGTAACCGTCAATCCCGGCTTGGGTAAGGTTGCAGCAGTGCCGGGCGACAAGGTTCATAGCGGGTACGAAAGGCACGGCGGAAATCTCCCAAGTGCAGTTGGGGGCAATTTTGGCAATTGTTTTCATGCCGTGCTTTTGGGCGATCTGCCAGTTGCGGGCGGCGCGAGGACCGGGACCGACAGCACTAATGCTGTATTCGCCGACGGTAGTCTTGATGCCGCTATGTTCCAAAGGGATATCCCATTCGCTGACACTCATCAGGTATGCATTCTGGGGCAGGCGGTCCACCAGCGGTTCCACCCAATCATTCTGCCAACCCCAGTCCCAGAAGATTACCTTGGCGTCGGGATTACCCGCCCAGACCCCTTCCGCGATGGTGGTATTGATCTCCGCCACGACTTCAGCCGGTGTCCGCTGGGAACAGCGGGGGCAATTCCCGCCGCCGCCATGACACCAGCAATTGGTAAGGTTTTCCGAAGCGGTGATAGTAAACACGCCCCCCAGGCCAGGTACATTCTGGAAAATGTAGGTTAACGAATCTTTGACATATTGGCGCACCAGGGGGCTTGAGGTGCAAAGGGCGGCGTAAGAACCTTCCTGAACGCCTTTGAGCGGACGGCGATCGTCTTTCTCGAAAAAAGTCAGCGGCATCGCCCGCGGTTCGTTCATGTACAGGTAAATCTTAATCCCATAGCGGTTTGCCTGCCGGACCATGTCCCGCAAAGTAACCAATCGTTTTTCATGGTCCTGGCCAAATTCGCCAAAGACCTTATCCGGGGCCAACTGACGCAGTACCACGTGCATCCAGACGCCGTTGACACCGACTCGGCTGAGCCGCTGGAGCATACCCTCGGGATACGGGTTCAACTCCGGATGCAGCAGCGGATCGCCGAAAGACGCGAAATAGGAATAAATGAAGCGGATATTCTCATCCTTATCCGGCTGGGGTATAGCGGCTGGCGGGCTGCCGGTCGTTGTTGACAGCTCCTCAATAAACTGGAAGGGTTTTTCAACTGGTGGTTCGGCCAGCTCATTCCCGAAATATTTCTCTACAACTTGCTTGATTTGCTTACATCGCTGGTTCACAGCTTCGATAGGTGGGGAATACCGCAGCGGCGCGGTACCGCTTTGCTCGCCGCCCAGCTTGACCCAAAGAAAATCATCTTCACGAAGGGTAAAGGCAAGCTCCTCCTCGGAGCAGCCCAGCAGCTTGAGAATCTGCTCGCGGGAGATAAGATGCCAGTTGCGGCGAATCAGGGAAATGTAACCGCGTTTTAAAAACTGGTCGGAGATCGGCGGCTGCGGCGGTAAACCCATAGCCAAAGCCATTTCGCGAATCGCCCGCGGAGAAGTATCCAGCACCTTCGCCATCGTGTCCACCGATACCGATTCCCAGTTCCGCCAGACGAAGGTGTGCAGCCGGTCAGGAAAATGCGGCGCCAAAATAAAAGGCTCCTCGACTTCCTGCCGGGCGTAAATATGAGAAACAAAAAAGCTTGAATGAGTTACTATCCAAACGAGCATTATGACAATTCTTTTATTCAAGTGTGATTGTCCTTTTTTCATAAAATAACGTTAAACATTGGTAATCATAATTGTACGTTATTTTATGTCACCAGCGAGAATAAAGCAAACAAGCTCAATAATCAGCAGAGGTGCTCATTCGGGACGAGTCAGATAAATCGGGCTGGTCCAGGCGAGGTGGCCGTCTTCGGTAGTGAGGCGGACGTAAAGGGGATTATCTTTGTCAGGTCGCAGGTCGATGCGATGAGAAAAGTTTAGATTACAGGTGGAATTTTCGTCCGGCAGGCGGAAAAGGCGGATCCGACGATCCAGGCCGGCGGCGTCGAAAGAGAGGTCTTCCAGACGGATGTCTGATATTTTAATCTGCTTTTTGACAAGCGGGGTATCCAGATTGATGGTACCGGGGGCAGAATCAGCCAAAATAGCGTCGAAACCGGCTAGGCCGCCGGTGGTGATAGACTGCCAGGTGATAGTATGAGGGTCCGGCAGGGAAAGAGGTTTTTCCGGGTTCCAGAAGTTGATGGGGCGAGCCTGGATAAACTCATTGCCGATAATTTTGGCGGAGCCGTCCCAAGTGGTCTCCCGGCCCCGGCCGCGGTATTCAGCACCCTGCCATATAACACGGATTCGACGGCCCAGGTCGGCAGAGGTGAACGGTCGATAGGTATGGAGCAGCTCCGGACCGTTGAAGATGTCCAGCCGTTCGATGGGGGCGGAGCATAAAGCAGTAATGTTAAGTGTGACAGCATCCAGTCCCAGGGGAACAATGTCGCCCATAATGGCATGGGATTCATCGGGCAAGGTAACACTGGTATGAAGAAATAATCGAGCGCCGGTAGTGGCGTAGTGATGACGAAGGCAAAGAGCCTGGAAGATATCTTCACGGGTAAGTCCGGGTGCGAGGAAGCAGGTCAGGCCGCCATAGGAGCCGAACATGGAGGCGCCGGGATAACTGGCGCCGGGACGGCCCTTATGGCCGTCACTGTTGGCGACAATGCCCACCCGCAGGCCCAAAGCGAAGGCGTCATGCAAGAGCCATTCGAAGGTACCCCAGGCGGAATGAATTTCAACAGCCAGGGGGACATGAGAATAATCGGCACGGGTAAGATCGGCATATCGGCCGCCAACGTGAGCGTAAAAAAAGACATCCTTGTCCTTGAGGGAGCGGAATAATTCGTTGGTGGTGTGGCAGTCGGTGTCGAGGTCACTGTGGTCGTAAACGAGAGCGTGCGAGGAGCGATGAATCTGTTCATCATTATGCAGGAAAATGACATTGTGGTCGCCGCCCTGGCTGGTGTTGCCCGACCATTCGTAGCCGGGAAAGGAGACGAATCGGCCGGGCTGGGTGAAGGAGCGGTTTAACTGCTGCAATTGGGACCAGAACTCCCTGGTAATTTGGAAATCGTTGCCCTGATGGCACATAACATCAAGGAAGGCCTTATCGCGGGCAAATTGAAAGTAATCGGCGGCAGAATTGGTGCCGATGGTCTCTTCACTTTGGCCGTGCAAATCACCCCAAAATGATAAAAGGGCGGGAGAATTGATTATCCGGCAGGGATTGGAGCGAGCAAGAAGCCCGCCGGCAGGGTCGTGTAACTCAATAGTAAGATCGGTTTCCGCAGCAGTGGATAGATTCTCAATAACCGTGGTGCTTGAGCCAGGTTTAAAGGTGACCTTCTCGGGCAATAAATTGACGGGGTTGCTGGGTTTTAGAAAAATAGTGGCGTCGATTTTGTCGCTGGGATTGCCCCAGAGGTCCTCAGCCTTGAGGGAAAGGCGAAACTTCTGACTGACCTGAGCAGTGGTGGGCAGTACGGCGACCCATTTAACAGACGGGCCGGGGATAATCTTGAGGGTGGGACTTTGGGGCAGTTCCACATAATCATAGGTGGCGAAGGCGTCAACGAGCACCTTAAATTCGAAGGAATCTTCGCAAAAGGTTTGCATCCGAATACCGGGCGAGCCGCCGGTGCGATTGCCATAATGAACGATAATCTGATCGCCCTGGCGAAGGTAGCCCTTGACGACCTTGATATATAAGGTTTTGCCCCAGGGTCGAATGTTGTTCTTAACGTCAAAATGATAGGCTAAAGTGGCGCCGTTACTGGCTTCGATGGATACATAATTGGGGGCGGCGGGATGGGCAAACTGCGGTCGAGCCATGTCGCTGGCGAAGCGCTGGGTAATCTTGAGACTGCCGCTGTCATCGATGCCGAAAAAACCGGCGGTGTAAACCAAATCGAACGAGGCGTATTGACCGGCCTGAACAGGCTGCGATGCAGAGATAACGGCGGCACCTATCATATCACGCTGGTAAGTTGACAGAGGCATTGAAGAACGCTCCTTTTATTCTTATTTTGTTTGTAATATTACCAGGGCAAAAGGGATAAAATTATCCAATTATTGATTTCAGGAGAAAAATAATATGCTAAAGGTTGTATTGTAGTATGACAATACCTTTTTCGATATTTATCTGGCTGTGACTAGATCCTTCTAACGACAACTTTTGTATTATTCTTATAACATTACTGCATATTAGATGATAATATAACGAATATCTATATCAACAGGAGATTTCATTGAAAAATCAGTATAAAATTTTCATAAAGGCAAAAAAATTTTTATTTTTAAAATTTTTCTTTTGGTATTAAAGTGTAAGGGATATATGCTATTTAGTTCTATAGCGGCTGGGGTTTATACTACCCGTGTCGGGATGATATGCAGAAGTATACCTCTGTTTTTAAGGATTGGATAGAGGGATAGAAGAGGTGTTTGTGTTTGTGATAGAGGCACATTTCAATCCTTGAAAGGCGCTGCTGTAGCTCAGTTGGTAGAGCGCGTCCTTGGTAAGGACGAGGTCATGGGTTCAACCCCCATCAGCAGCTTTGGGGGAGCCGATGATTGATTTTGTAAATGGTGATAGTGGTACAGTTGGTAAATATTTGGATAAGCAAGCGGTTTTTAAGCCGCGAACTAGTGTAAAAATAGAAATTAGAATCTCCCAGAAACAGGAGGACACCTGACATGGCCAAGGAGGTATTTTCCCGGACTAAACCTCACGTAAACGTTGGAACGATCGGACATATCGACCACGGCAAGACGACCTTAACAGCGGCGATAACCCTGGTGCAGTCAAAGAAAGGACTGTCGAAGGCAGTCAGCTATGACGAAGTGGCGAAGGCCTCGGAAAGCCAGGGCCGACGCGACGCAACAAAAATTTTAACCATCGCTACCAGTCACCAGGAATATCAAACGGATAATCGTCACTATGCCCATATCGATTGCCCCGGGCACGCGGATTATATCAAAAATATGATCACCGGAGCCGCCCAGATGGACGGGGCGATCCTGGTGGTTTCAGCGGCGGACGGACCAATGCCCCAGACACGGGAACACGTGCTGCTGGCCCGGCAGGTAAATGTGCCGGCGATTGTGGTATTCCTCAATAAAGTGGACCTGGTGGATGACCCAGAGCTGCTGGAACTGGTGGAACTGGAGATTCGCGAGCTGCTCAATAAGTATGAATTCGACGGGGATCATGTGCCGGTAATCTATGGTTCAGCCAGCGATGTCCTGAACCACCCGGATGATCCGGAAAAGACCAAGTGCATCGATGAGCTGATGGCGGCAATCGATAAGTATATCCCGGAGCCGGTGCGGGAAGTGGATAAACCATTCCTGATGCCGGTGGAAGATGTCTTCTCCATCAAAGGCAGAGGTACGGTGGGCACAGGCAGGATCGAACGCGGGCAAATCAAAGTTGGTGAAGAGGTGGAAGTCGTCGGTATAGCCGCGACGCGAAAGACGACGGTGACGGGGGTGGAGATGTTCAACAAGACGCTGGATTATGGCCAGGCGGGCGATAACGTTGGGTGTCTCTTGCGGGGTGTGGAAAAGAAAGAACTGGAACGGGGTATGGTATTGGCCAAGCCCGGCTCCATTACACCCCATACCAAATTCCAAGGGGAGATTTACGTTTTAACAAAAGAGGAGGGCGGAAGGCATTCACCCTTCTTTACCGGCTACCGACCGCAGTTCTATTTCCGCACAACTGACGTTACCGGCGGATTGAAACTGCTGGGAGGAGCGGAAATGTGCATGCCGGGCGATAATGTGACGGTAGAAGTGGAAATTATCTATCCGATCGCTATGGAAGAAGGCCTGCGATTTGCCGTTCGGGAAGGCGGAAAGACGGTGGGAGCGGGTGTAGTAGTTAAAATCCTGGAATAAGCCGCTGAGAGCGGAACCCAAGAATAATTTTAATTATTATAAAAAAAGCAAAGTAAAGAACAAAATTAATACAAAAACGGGTGTGGCGGAGTACAGCCCCATCGGGAAAAAACAGCAACGTATATAAACTATGGCTAAAAAGACAAAAAGGGAATATTTTTGGATGGAATGCGGCGAATGCGGCGATTACAACTACCGCACCGAGGTAAACACGATGGGGGGCATCCCGAAATTGGAATTGAAAAAGTACTGCAAGAGACAGCGCAAAAGGACGGTACATAAACTGAAGAAGAAATGATTTTTTACCAGGCGCCTCAGGTTTACCTATAACCCTGTCTATACTATTTTGTTACCTCGTTACCAAATATGAGGCATAGGCCAGTAGCTTAATTTGGTAGAGCAGCGGTCTCCAAAACCGCCGGTTGGGGGTTCGATTCCCTCCTGGCCTGGTAGGGGGAAGATGAGGAGGAAAGTAAGAAGGTAAAGGGTGAGTTATAATAAATAAGTTTTGGCCAAAAAACCGCGGAAGTAAAATATGAGCTTGAGTTTTTATAAAAAAGGACAAGGTTATTATACCCGACTGTGCACCGCTCTGGCAGGCGGGCTGTTGGCAGGGTTAGGATGCCTGGCACTCAGAGAAAAACTCAGCGGTATAACACCCGGAACAATTATAACCGCAAGCGTAAAACCCTGGATACAGGATGGAATACCGCTGGTAATCTTCGCAGTTCTGGGTTGGATAATATTTAAATTAGTAAATATGGTTAAGTTTGCCGACTTCCTGATCGCTACCGAAGGTGAGATGAAGAAGGTATCCTGGTCGAGCAAAAAAGAAATCGTGACCTCAACCAAGGTGGTGATATTCACGGTGATAATAATGGCGCTGTTGCTGGCGGCGGTGGATGTCGGTTTTTACCAGCTTTTTGCCTGGATCGGGGTAATTAAGGAAGCGGCGAAATAATGGGAGAATCCCCCAAATTGACCCAGACCAAAGAAAAACACTGGTATGTTTTACGAGTAGCCTCCAACCGGGAGGAGAAGGTACGCGACACCCTGGCGCGGAAGGTGGAAATCGAGCAGATTCAGGACCAGATCGGCAGGGTCCTGGTACCCACGGAAAAGGTTAAACGGGTCAAAAGCGGACAACAGCGGGTCTATGAGCGAAAGATTTATCCGGGCTACGTGTTTGTGGAGATGGCTACGGCAGATGATGGCAGTATCCTGGAGCGGGCGTGGTACGTGATAAAAGAGACCGCTGGGGTGGGTGATTTCGTGGGCACGGAAGGCAAACCTACGCCCATGAATGATGTTGATGTGGCCAAAATGCTATCCCAGGCAGAGGCGCCGACCGATTCGCCGACCATCCAGATGGAATTTAAAAAGGGCGATCAGATAAAGATTAAAGGCGGAGCCTTTGAAGGGTTCGAAGGAGCGGTGGAAGAAATTGATGCGGAAAAAGGTACCGTGCGGGTCATCGTGACCATATTCGGCAGGGCGACCCCGCTGGATATTGAATATTGGCAACTGGAAAAGATATAGGAGAGGTTCAGGTTGGGCACACCTTAAATATTATCGTAGTTCTATTAATGATAATGTCCAGCCAAGATAAGAAAGTGACAGAAAGATGGCCAAGGAAATCGCAGGCAAGATAAAAATACAGGCGAAGGGCGGACAAGCGACCCCGGCCCCGCCGATCGGCCCGGCACTGGGTCAGCACGGCGTAAATATCGGTCAATTTGTTTCACAATTTAACGAACGGACGAAAGATCTCAACGGTATGATCGTACCAGTGGAGATTACCGTATTTAAGGATAAATCATTCAGTTTTATTGTGAAAAGCCCCCCGGCAGCGGAACTCTTGAAGCAGGCAGCCAATCTGGCCAAGGGCAGCGGGGTACCCAACAAAGAGAAGGTGGGCAAGGTAACCCGCCAGCAAGTGGAGGAGATAGCCAAGACGAAACTAAATGATTTGAATGCTTTTGATGTGGAGCAGGCATGCAAGATCATTGCGGGGACGGCCCGCAGTATGGGGATAGAGATAGAAGGTTGAGAGAAAAGAGAAAATCGCATCCTATCGATCCCCGGAGTAACTATTGAAATTATTATCCCGTATAATACCCCCATGGGTGCGGCTAACCACGGCCGGTGACAGTGGGAGCGATCAAAACTAAAGAATCGCGAGGTGAAAAAATGCGTTTTCGCAGTAAAAGGTACCAAAAAGATGCGGCAACGACCGGTAAGGAATTGTTGCCATTAGATGAAGCAGTGAGGAAGATAAAGGCCTGGGCATCGACAAAATTCAATCAGACCGTCGAATGTGTGGTGCATCTGGGAATAGACGCCCGCCAGGCGGAGCAGACGGTCCGTGGGGCTATTAGTCTGCCGCATGGGATCGGCAAGAGCTTGAAAGTGATCGCTTTTTGTGAGGGCGAAGATGCGGAACAAGCCAAATCAATGGGAGCAGTAGAAGCGAGCAGCGATGAATTAATCAGTAAAATCCAGGGCGGGTGGCTGGATTTTGACGTGGCCATAGCTCATCCCAAGCTGATGGGTAAAGTGGGCAAGCTCGGCCGAATACTGGGACCGCAGGGCAAAATGCCGTCGCCCAAGAGCGGAACGGTAACCGCAGATATCGCCAAGGCGGTGAAAGAATACGCGGCGGGAAAAGTCGAGTTTCGCAACGACAGCGGCGGCAATGTCCACGTGGCCGTGGGCAAGATAGATTTCGAACCGGAAAAACTGGTAGATAACATCAACGCCTTTCTGGAACAGATCAAACGAATGCGGCCGGTGTCAGTCAAGGGCAATTATATCAAAAAAGTGTGTATCAGCGCGACGATGAGTCCCGCAGTGCAGCTAAATATATCATTATAAAGCATGGTTACCAGTGAATAAGAGGCCAAAATGAGTAAAAAAGTCAAAGCTTTGATGGAACGGGAATATCAGTCGCGTTTTGAAAGCGTCGAGGAATGCGCGGTGGTATCGCTGCTGGGTATCAACGGGAACGACAACAACCAGATGCGCGGCGATTTGTTGAAAAAAAATATTCGGATGACAGTGGTCAAGAATTCGCTGGCCCAGCGGGCCTTCGAACATCTGGGCCGAAAAGCGGTCAATGAGTTTCTGGCTGGCCCCAGTGTGGTGGTGTATGGCGGGGAAAGTCTGGTGGATGTGGTTAAGGAACTGGTGCAATGGAACAAAAAGCTGGATAACCTCCAGATCAAAGGCAGCTATCTGGAAGGTAAGGCGCTATCGGCCCATGCTACCAAAGAGCTGGCCAAGATGCCCAGTCGAGTAGAACTGCAAGGCGGGCTGGTAATGCTGGCCCAGTCGCCTGGGCGCCGGCTGGCCGGCGCGATTGGCTCACCGGCGGCAACCATAGCCGGATGCATCAAGAGCCTGATAGAGAAACTCGAGGCGGCCTGAGTGGGCGGAAAAACGAAAAATATATTTTGATCGTATGATTTGAAAAGTGCGTAAGTAGAGGAGAGAAAAAAAGAATTTTCGGCTGAGGCAGTTGCCCCTCCGGGGTTAAAACGAGATAGCGGTATCTTGGCAATGGTTTCGGCGATGGTTTTACGGGTTAAAGGAGTTTAAGTAAGATGGAAGAAGAAGCGGTAGTAAGCGAGAAGAATTTCAGTGATGAAATCAAGAAACTCGGCGACAAGATTGTAAGCTTGACTTTGATGCAGGCGAAGGAATTGGGAGATTATCTCAAGGAAGTCCATGGGATAGAGCCGGCGGCGGGCGCGGTAGCCGTGGCGATGGCGCCCGGTGCGAGTGGTGCGGCCCCGGCAGCGGAAGAAAAGACCTCCTTTAATGTGGTACTCAAGGCGACGGGAGACCAGAAGATCAAGGTCATCAAAGAAGTGCGAGCGTTTACCGGACTGGGCCTGAAAGAGGCTAAAGACCTGGTAGATGGCGCGCCTAAGACGGTCAAGGAAGGCGTAAACAAGGAAGAAGCGGATAAGATAGCCAAGGCTCTACAGGAAGTTGGAGCTACGGTAGAGATTGCCTAAAAATTTATTTTTCCATTTTCCGGTTTAATAGTTTGAACCGGGGATGAGACCTTTGTTTTTCAGGAGGCAAATATGCCTGTCACTGAAATTAGAAAATTTGGTAAGTACACCGAATTCGCTGAGATTCCCGATCTGAGCCGAATCCAGGTAGATAGTTACAGCCGGTTTCTCCAGGCGGAGGCGCCACCGGAGAAACGCAAACATATCGGCCTGGAGGCGATGCTGCGGGAGATATTTCCGGTGGTCAGCTATGACGGCAACACGCAACTGGAGTATATCAGCTATGAGTTCGGCAAGCCGCGTTACAGCCCGGACGAATGCCGGCAACTACGACTGACTTATGGCCTGCCTTTTAGACTGCGCTGCCGGCTGGTTCGCAAAGAGCGGGAAGAAATCATGGAGGATAGCGTCTATCTGGGCGAAATTCCGCTGATGATCGGCGGGGGAGAGTTCATTATCAATGGGGCGGAGCGGGTAATCGTTAACCAACTGCACCGTAGTCCGGGCGTAGATTTTGTAATCGAGAGCCGAGAAGGCGACCGGCCGCTGCACGCCTGCCGGATTATTCCCGAGCGCGGCAGCTGGATTGAAATCAATGTTACCAAAAAGGAAATGGCGGTGGTTCGCATCGACCAATCGAGCAAACTGAGCATCACCACGTTTCTGCGGGCGATGGATGAGCGATGGGGCAGTTCCGAAGCGATTATCCGCGAGTTTTGCCCGACTAAGAATGTCTCCGTGAACAATCTAAAACCGGAGATGTGGGCGGTCGGCCCCATTATCGATAAGGAAAGCGGTGAAGTTCTGGTAAAGGCGGGCTGCCAGATCGGCGAGAGCCTGCAGCGGATTCAAAATTCCAGCCTCAAGAAGGTAGAAGTGGTGGATAAGTTGAAGGATCCGCTGGTACTCAATTCGCTGGCGGATGACAGCAGCGAAGATCATGAACAGGCATTGCTGAAGATTTATTCGCGGCTGCGCCCGGGTAATCCCGCTCAACTGGACAAGGCCAAGGTGTTCTTCAAAGAGAAGTTTTACGATGCCAATCGCTATCGGCTGGGCCGAGTGGGTCGATTCCGCCTGAATCGCAAGTTCCATCAGGACGTCAGCGAAGAAGAAATGACGCTACGGCCGGAAGATTTTATCAATTCCATCAAGTACATTTTAAGCTTGCGGAGCGGTGAGGGCATAGTTGACGATATCGACCATCTGGGCAACCGCCGACTGCGGACCATCGACGAGCTGGCGTCGGATGAGCTGCGCAAGGGGTTCCTGAAACTCCGCCGATCCGTGCAGGAACGGATGAGTATTAAAGACATCGATCAAATCAGTCGCATCGCTGAGCTGATTAACAGCAAAAGTGTAACCAGCAGCATCGACTTTTTCTTCGGACGCGGCGAGCTGAGCCAGGTCGTGGATCAGACCAATCCGCTCAGCCAGTTAACGCATGAAAGGCGGCTGAGCGCCCTGGGACCGGGCGGCTTGAACCGCAAACGGGCCGGCTTTGAGGTGCGGGACGTCCATATCAGCCATTATGGAAGAATTTGCCCCATTGAGACCCCGGAAGGCACGAACATCGGTTTGATTTCCTCGTTGAGCATCTATGCCGGGGTGGATGAATACGGCTTTCTGGTAACACCCTACCGCAAAGTGGAAAAAGGACGGGTAACCCAGGCATTACAGTTGCGAGCGGATGAGGAAATCGAGGCGGTGCTGGCGCCGGTGGACGTACTGGAAGACGGCAGCGAAAAACTTAAAGGCGGAGTAGTATTGGCCCGGGTGAACGGCGATTTGTCGCAGATCGACAGCAGCGGGATTCAATATGTGGATATCTCGCCCTGTCAGACGGTGGGGATTTCGGCAGCCTTGATCCCCTTCCTGGAACATGACGATGCCAACCGTGCCCTGATGGGTTCCAATATGCAGCGGCAGGCGGTGCCCCTGTTGAAGACGGAAGGTCCGATCGTGGCTACGGGTTTGGAAAAGGTTGTAGCCCAGAACAGCAGCATGGTGGTGCGGGCAGCCAAAACGGGAGTGGTTACTTACGTGGATGCCATGCGAATCGTCATCGACGACGCGGATGAATACCGACTGCGAAAGTTCGTTGGCCTGAATGAAAGGACGTGCCTGAATCAAAAACCCAACGTTACTTTGGGCCAGCGGGTCAAGAAGGGGCAGATAATCGCGGATGGAGCGGCTACCAGCCAGGGAGAATTGGCGCTGGGGCGGAATGTGCTGGTCGGATTTATGATATTCGACGGCTACAATTTTGAGGATGCTATCCTAATCAGTGAAAAGCTGGTCAAAGAAGATACGTTTACCAGCATTCATATCGAAGAATACGATATCGAGATCCGTGAGACCAAGCTGGGACGGGAAGAATTCACGCGGGATATTCCCAACGTATCAGAGAAGGCCCTGGCCAATCTCGACGAGGGCGGGGTGGTGCAGGTGGGCACCTGCGTCAAATCGGGTGATATTCTGGTGGGCAAGGTTTCGCCCAAGAGCAAAAGCGAACTGTCACCGGAGGAAAAGCTGTTGTACGCGATCTTCGGCCGGGCCGGTGAAGACGTAAAAAATGATTCACTGGAAGTTCCCAGCGGACAGGAAGGCATTGTGATTGACACCAAACGGTTTTCCCGCCGAATGTATATGAGCGATGAACAGCGTAAAGCCCACAACCAGTCGATGAAGGAATACCAGAAAGAGATGTCGCATAAGGTGGCCGAGTTGTTCCGCCAGATGGCGCGAGTAATCGAGCAGAAGCTGGAAGTGGTACCAGTGGACCCGGCGACGCGGCAGAAGATGGGTGTCAGCGACAACGATGAGTTAATCATGGAACAAGTGGCGTCATTCGATCTGGCGTGGGTTAAGCCGGCGGCCAAGCGGGAAAAGGCGGCGGAACTGATTCAGCCGTTCATGGCACGGATCGCCGAACTGCAGGAGGAGCAGCAGCGCAAGCTCCAGCAGATGAAACGGGGTGATGAGCTGCCTTCCGGGGTGCTGGAGATGGTGAAGGTGTATATCGCCACGAAGCGGCGGCTGTCGGTGGGCGACAAGATGGCGGGCCGGCACGGCAATAAAGGGGTAATCGCCCGGATTCTGCCGGTTGAAGATATGCCCTTCCTGGAGGACGGCACACCGCTGGATATTCTGCTGAATCCTTTGGGAGTTCCCGGTCGTATGAATGTCGGCCAGATATTGGAGACGCACCTGGGCTGGGCGGCGAAGATTCTGGGCTTCCAGGCGATTAATCCGGTTTTTGACGGGGCATCGGAAGAGCAGATCCGCGAGGCGGCAGAGGAAGCGAACCGCAAGATCAACGAGTTCTCCATGGAGATTGAGCAGAAAAAACTGGCACCTGCTGTCGAGCAGTTATATGTCAATATGCCGGTAAGCGGTAAGGTGATACTGTTTGACGGCCGAACAGGGGAGCCGTTCGAGCAGAAGGTGACGGTGGGATACATGTACCTGATGAAGCTGCATCACCTGGTGGATGACAAGATTCATGCCCGGGCGACAGGGCCGTACAGCCTGATTACCCAGCAGCCGTTGGGCGGCAAAGCCCGCACCGGCGGACAGCGGTTCGGCGAAATGGAAGTCTGGGGCCTGGAGGCCTACGGGGCAGCCTATGTTCTGCAGGAACTCTTGACGGTCAAAAGCGACGACGTGGAAGGCAGGACCAAAATTTATGAGTCGATGGTCAAAGGCACCAATATCCTGGAGGCGGGTACGCCCATATCATTCGACGTGTTGTGCAACGAGATTCGCGGCCTGGGATTGAATATCGTTCTCGAAAAGAAACGACTCGAGGCCGGGATTTAAGAGGTTCAACGTTTAACGTAAAAGTGAAGATGTGCAAGCCAAAGGTCGCCGGGTGAGACAGTTGATGGAAGAACAGGTAGCAAGGCGGTCAGCGTTTTTGGGATGATGAGATAAAAACGGAAGTAGGAAAAGCTCGGGCAGGTGGGTTGGCCCGAGGAAATATTAGAGATAAAGGAGTGGACCAGAGATGGTGGAGTCGATTTACGACCGAATCAACGATTATGGTTCCGTGAAAATTAACCTGGCCAGTTCCAACGACATCCGCAGCTGGTCGTTCGGCGAAGTACGCAAACCGGAGACGATCAATTACCGCACCTATCGACCGGAGAAAGACGGGCTGTTCTGTGAGCGGATTTTTGGGCCGGAGCGAGACTGGGAATGCGCCTGCGGCAAATATAAGGGCACCAAGTTCAAAGGGATAATCTGCGACCGCTGCGGGGTGAAAGTAACCCATAGCCGGGTCCGCCGCAAGCGAATGGGGCATATCAATCTGGCGGCTTCGATCGTGCATATTTGGTTTTTCAAGGCGATGCCGTCGCGGCTGGCTAATATCCTGGATATGAAGACTTCCGACCTGGAAAAGATTGTCTATTACCAGGATTATGTGGTAACCGATCCGGGCCAAACGCCGTTAAAGCTGAAACAATTGCTCTCCGAGGAAGAATATCGGCGGGCCCTGGAGACCTACGGAGATGTCTTCATTGCGGAAATGGGGGCGGAGGCGATTCGTTCCCTGCTACGGAAGATCAACATGGATCAAGAAGTGGTCGTGTTACGCGAAGGTCTGGAAAAGACCAGCAGCCAGCAGAAAAGTAAGGATCTCAGCAAGCGACTGAAGATTATCGAATCACTGCGGCATAGCGGCAATAGTCCGGAATGGATGATCTACGACGTCATTCCCGTTATTCCGCCGGACCTGCGGCCGCTGGTACTGTTGGAGAGCGGCAACTTCGCCACCAGCGATCTCAATGACCTGTATCGCCGAATCATCAATCGTAACAACCGCCTGAAAAAGCTGGTCGATTTGAATGCCCCGGAAGTGATTATCCGCAATGAAAAGCGGATGCTGCAGCAGGCGGTGGATGCCCTGTTTGACAATAGCCGCTGCCGCCGGCCGGTGCTGGGATCGAGCAATCGGCCGCTGAAAAGCCTGACGGATATGATCAAGGGCAAGCAGGGGAGATTTCGCGAGAATCTGCTGGGTAAGCGGGTGGATTATTCCGCCCGTTCGGTAATCGTAATCGGCCCGGAACTGAAGCTGTATCAGTGCGGCTTGCCCAAGAAAATCGCCCTGGAGCTGTATCAGCCGTTTATTATCCGGCTGTTGAAAGAGCGGGGCATTACCGATACCATCAAAAGCGCCAAGAAAATGCTGGAACGTCGGGACGAGCGGGTCTGGGACGTACTGGAAGAGACAATCCGCGAGCATCCGGTATTACTCAATCGTGCTCCGACTTTGCACCGGATGGGTATCCAGGCCTTCGAGCCGGTCCTGATCGAAGGCAATGCCATCAAATTGCACCCCTTGGTGTGTCGGGGATTCAACGCGGACTTCGACGGCGATCAGATGGCAGTGCATCTGCCGTTGAGCGTAGAGGCTCAGGCGGAGGCACATCTGTTAATGCTGGCTAGTAATAATATCTTCTCCCCGGCGAACGGCCAACCAATTATGTCACCCTCGCAGGACGTGGTGTTAGGCAATTTTTATATTACCTTGAGCCGGCCCCAGGAAAAGGGCGAAGGTATGGCTTTTAGCGGTCCCTATGAGGCGATGATGGCCTATGAGCAAGGCAAGGTCTCGATGCACGCCAAGATCAAGCTGCGCCTTCCGCCCAACAAACGGGCAATTGATGAGAACGACAAATATAGTAAATATGGCGCGGTAGTGGATAGTACAGTCGGCCGATGCATCTTTAATGATATCCTGCCGGAAGAAATGCACTTCTATAATTGTGCCTTAGGCTCCAAGGGCATCAGCCGGGTTATCCGCGATTGTTACGAACAGGTCGGACGCCGGGCCACGATCGACCTGCTGGATAATATCAAGGATAATGGATTTAAGTATGCTACATTAGCGGGTCTATCTATATCGATAACCGATCTGCGGATACCCAGCAAAAAGCAGGAAATCATTGATGTTACCCAAAAAAGAGTCGATCGTGTCGAGCGTAATTATAAGAGCGGCGCCCTGACCGAGGGCGAGCGTTACAACCAGATTATCGATGCGTGGACCCATGCCCGGGTGCAGGTTACCAATGAAATGATGCGGGAGCTGGAAAACGACGTTCGCGAAGGAAAGCCATATCTCAATCCGGTGTTCCTGATGACCGAATCGGGAGCACGCGGTCGAGTGGATCAGATTCAGCAGTTGGCGGGGATGAGAGCCTTGATGGCTAAGCCGTCCGGCGAGATCATTGAAACCCCGATTAAGGCCAATTTCCGGGAAGGTCTTAATGTTCTGGAGTATTTCAGCTCCACCCACGGCGCTCGCAAGGGACTGGCAGATACCGCCTTGAAGACTGCGGATAGCGGCTATTTAACGAGAAAGCTGGCGGATGTTTGTCAGAATGTAATTATCACCAAAAATGACTGTGGAACCCTGCAGGGCGTTAACAAGAGTGCTATTTACGAGGGTGAGCAGATATCCATCCCGCTTAGCGAAGTAATCATCGGCCGGGTGGCGCGCGATACGATTCGCAATCCCATAACGGACGAGATTATCGTGGCGGAAAACGATATCATCACTCTGGAAGTTGCCAAAAAGATTGAAGAACTGGGACTCGATACTATTCGCGTGCGCAGTCCCATGACCTGCGAGAGCAGCTTGGGAATCTGTGCCTGCTGCTACGGGGTGGACCTCAGTACCGGCCTATTGGTAGAGGAAGGCCTGGCAGTGGGGATAATCGCTGCTCAGTCGATTGGTGAACCGGGCACGCAGTTGACGATGCGTACTTTTCATACCGGTGGTATCGCGGAACGAGCGGTAATTGAGCATCAGGTTCAGGCGGGTCGGCCGGGGACGATAAAATATTCCGATCTCAATGCGGTAGATGTGCCCCAGGTGGATAATACCAGCAGACGAGTAGCCCTGAAAAGAAATGGTGAGATTATCCTGTTAGATCCCAAGGACCGAGAGTTGGATAGATACCGCGTGCCGTATGGAGCGGAGATTCTGGTGAAAGAAGGGCAAAAAGTTAAAGTGGGCGATGTCCTGGTCCAGTGGGACCCCCATAGTGTACCGATTCTATCCGAGGCGTCGGGTATCATTAGTTTTCAGGATATTGAGGAAGGCGAGACAATCCGTACGGAGATCGAGGCAGGTCAACAGCGTCGACCCGTGGTTATCGAGCACAAGGGTGAAAAGCATCCCCGAATTGTTATTGAAGATACGGAAGGCAGGATTTTGGACTTCCATTATCTGCCGGCCAAGGCGCGCATCCAGGTGGACGAAGGCCAGAATGTGCCCGCGGGGGCGCTGCTGGCACTTCAGCCGCGAGCGGTTACCGGGACCCAGGATATCACCGGCGGTCTGCCGCGGGTGACGGAAGTCTTCGAAACACGTCGGCCCAAGGAGCCGGCGGCGATGGCGGAAATCAGCGGCAGAATTGAATTGCGCAGCGACAAGCGCCGCGGCAAGATGACCATCATCGTCAAGTCCGAATCCGGTCTGGAAATCGATCACCATGTACCGCATGACAAGCATTTGTTGGTCCACTCGGGAGATTATGTTGATGCCGGTGATTCGCTGACGGATGGTCCGCTGGTGCCGCACGACATCCTGCGGATTCGGGGTGAGGAAGCGCTGCAGAATTATCTGTTAAACGAAATTCAAAGCGTCTATCGGGCCCAAAAGCAGAACATTAACGACAAACATGTGGAAGTGGTAATCAGTCAGATGTTGCGGAAGGTCAAGGTGGAAAATCCTGGTGATACCGATATGCTGCCGGGTGATCTGGTGGATAAAAATACCTTCCGGGCGGCGAATAATAAGGTGGCTAACAGTGTAAAGATTACCGAAGCGGGTGATACCGAGATGAAAGTCGGCCAGGTGGCCAGTCGCGAGGAGCTGGAACGGATTAATGAGCCGATTTCCGCTATCGGCGGCGATGTGGCAGTGGGTGGTAGGTGTCGGCCGGCTACAGGTACCATTATGCTGCTCGGTATTACCAAGGCCTCATTGCAGTCGGAGAGCTTTATTTCGGCGGCTAGTTTCCAGGAAACCACCAGGGTGCTTACCGAGGCGAGTATTTCTGGCCGGGTTGACCAGTTGTTGGGATTAAAAGAAAATGTTATACTGGGCCATTTGATCCCGGCGGGCACGGCCTTTAAACCGTATCTGGGGATCAAGGTCAAGCATTTGGCCCTGCCGCCGAAAGCGGTGGAGCTGGAAGCCAAGGAATTTATCGAGCGCCAGGAGGAAGAGGCCCGTGCCCAGGCGGCAGTCAAGGAAGCCCTGGGTTTGAAGGATTAATAGAAGTTGCAGGTTAAGTATAACCTTTTGGAGAGATTTATGCCGACATTTAATCAATTGGTAAGAAAAGGACGCAAAAAAGTTTACCGCAAAAATCGTACCCCCGACTTGATGAATTCCCCCCAGAGAAGGGGTGTGTGTTTGCAGGTGAAAACCCAGACGCCCAAGAAGCCGAATTCCGCCTTGCGAAAGGTGGCACGGGTAAGACTAAGCAACGGCAGGGAAGTCACAGCTTACATTCCCGGCATCGACCACAATCTGCAGGAGCATAGCATTGTATTGGTGCGGGGAGGCAGGGTCCGCGATTTACCGGGCGTTCGCTATCATATTATCCGCGGCGTACTGGACACGATGGGTGTAACCGGTCGCAAGCAGGGTCGCAGCAAGTACGGCGCCAAGATGGGAAAATAGCCCCGAGCACACGTTTTGGTGATGGGCAAAAAAAATAAAATATTTATACCATACTTTAACGGACATTTTCGGTTTTACGAATGTGGTTTTAGTTTTTTTATTTTTTGTGATGTCAAAATAATTGTTATGGGAGTTAATTAGATAATGGCAAAATTTTCCTCGGCATCGACAGTGCATCTTAAACCTGATTCCCGGTATAATAGTAAATTAGTAGCCAAATTTATCAACACCATTATGTGGGAGGGTAAGAAAACCGTCGCCCAGAAGGTGGTTTATGATGCCATGGATCTGATTAAAAAGCGGGTTAAAGATACCCCTCCTCTGGAAGTTTTTGAGACAGCGGTCAATAATGTCAAACCCATAATTGAGGTTCGCAGCAAGCGAGTGGGCGGCTCTACCTATCAGGTGCCGATGCAGGTGCGGTCTGCCCGACAGCAGTCGCTGGCGTTTCGCTGGATCATCAGCGCCACGCGCGCTAAAAAAGGCAAGTCCATGGCGGTTCGCCTGGCGGATGAGATAGCCGCCGCTTACCGCAAGGAAGGTGACGCCATGACAACGCGTGAGAATGTGCACCGCATGGCGGAGGCGAACAAGGCATTTGCCCACTTCGCCTGGTAATAGTGTTTAATGACAACTGCCACAATCCGGTCCGGTTAGAACCTGATTGTGGCAGTTTTTTATATCAACTATTTGTCCTGAAATTTATTGGCAACAGAAGCAATGAAATTTTGATAAAAGCTGGTTGCACCGTTTGTTGAATAATAGTTATGGATCTCAGCAAAGTTCGAAACATTGGAATAATGGCCCACATCGATGCCGGCAAGACCACGGTAACGGAACGGGTGCTTTTTTTTACCGGCCGAACCTATAAGATCGGCGAAGTTCACAATGGCACCACGGTGATGGACTACCTCGAGGAGGAGCAGCAGCGCGGGATAACGATTACTTCCGCTGCTACCACCTGCCCCTGGAAAGGTTATAAAATTAATCTGATCGATACCCCGGGCCATGTTGATTTTACGGTGGAGGTGGAAAGGTCGTTGCGGGTTTTGGATGGTGCGGTGGCGGTTTTTGACGCCAGCGAAGGTGTCCAGGCCCAGTCGGAGACGGTTTGGCGGCAGGCAAAAAAATATTCCGTGCCCTGCATCTGTTTTATTAACAAAATGGACAAAGTCGGTGCCGATTATGAAATGTCGGTCACCAGTCTGCGGGAAAAACTCCTGGCCAATCCGGTTTCGCTGCATTTGCCGATCGGGAAAGAGGGGAATTTTATGGGTTTTATTGATCTGTTGGATATGAAAATGCTGCTGTTTCAGGAGCAAAAAGTTGGCAGCTCGTTTACGGTGTACGAAATTCCGCAGGAATACCGCCAGCCCGCCGACAAAGCCCGCCGTCGACTGATCGAGCAGGCAGCAGATTTTAATGACGTGCTGATGGAAAAATATATCAGTGACCAACCCGCAACCTGCGAGGAAATCCTCGCGGGCCTACGGCAGGGTACACTTTTGGGACAATTACATCCGACGCTGTGCGGTTCGGCTCTGCAAAGTATCGGGTCCCGCAAAATGCTCGATGCCGTGGTTGATTTTCTTCCCAGTCCGCTGGATCGAGGAGCGGTTAAGGCGCATGTTCCGGATAAAACGGACAAGATCGTCGAGGTCACCTGTGATCCGGGCGGACCGTTTGTCGCACTAGCCTTCAAAATAACCTCCGACCAACATGGCGATCTGACATTTATCCGGATATACTCCGGCACGGTCAAGACCGGCATGCGGATACTCAACTCGACCCGGAATAAAAAAGAGAATGTTAATAAAATCTGCCATATGCATGCTAATGAGAGAATTTTGTGTGACCAGGTACAGGCGGGAGACATTGTCGCGATTGTCGGTTTAAAACAGACTTTAACCGGCGATACCCTTTGCCATTTGAAATCTCCGGTGTTACTGGAGAGCATAACCTTTCCAGAGCCGGTACTAAGTTTGTCCATCGAGCCGATAACCGCCGGTGAAGGAGCCAAGCTGGGGGAGGCTTTAAACACCCTCAAGCGGGAAGATCCTACCTTCCGGGCCCATTATCAGGAAGACACCGGCCAGACGATCATCAGCGGTATGGGTGAATTACATCTGGAAATCCTCCAGCACAAGTTGATTCGCGATATGAAAGTCAATGTTCGCGTCGGGCGACCGCGGGTGGCGTATAAAGAGACCATCAGCCAGCCGGCCCAGGGAGTGGGAAAATTTATCAAGCAAACCGGCGGTCATGGACAATATGGCCATGTTGTTATTGAAGTGGAGCCGTATCATCCGGAACCGCTCCAGGATAATTTAGTCTTCGAAGATAAGATAACCGGCGGCGTGATTCCCAAGGAATATGTCACTTCAGTCATTTCGGGCATCCGCCAGGCGGCGGCGACCGGCGTTTTGGCTGGTTTCCCGATGATTGATATCAAGGTCAAAATTATTGACGGATCCTATCACCCGGTGGATTCCTCGGATTTAGCCTTTCAGCAGGCAGGAGGTCTAGCTTTTATTGACGCGGTGCAAAATGCCCGTGCCGTTTTGCTGGAGCCTATCATGAAACTGGAAGTATTAACGCCGGATCAGTATTATGGTGCCGTGCAGGGCGATTTAACGCGGAAAAGAGCGGAAATCTACCAAACAGAACAACGCGGCTCCATCAGAATTATTCACGCCCATGTGCCTTTGGCGGAGATGTTTGGCTATGCCAGCGATCTACGCAGCATAACCCAGGGCAGGGGCAGCTATACTATGGAAACCGATACTTACACTCGAGTACCAGAACAGATATCGCAAAAAGTCCTGGAGACGGTTTATTGACAGGGTTTTCCCGGTTTTGGGGCGAAATTTCGATTTTATTAAATGCCATCAAACGTTGAGCAGGACGGCCAATAAGTGCATAACTGTATATATGACATGTACTTACAAAAAATTACCCAGCCTGGGATGGATTATGTTTATCAGCCCAGCTAGCCTAAAGCAGATTTAAGGGAGAAAAGGATATATCTGCCTATATATAGCCCCAAGCGGTTAAAATAGTTAGAAATATTTTTTTCTATTGACGAATATCCCGGAATAGCTATCATAACGGGTCTAATTATTGCTTGAGTGATTTTGATAAAGGTCAGCTTTCATTTCAATAATGAAGGACGGCTTGTGTAGGGGTGTTTTTTATAGAATAAGAAGTTTTTAGTGGAATAGATTGCTGGAGTAATTACGGTGGAGTCGGAAAAAATAAGAATACGAATGGAAGCCTACGATCATGGCGCATTGGATGCCTCCGCCAGCGAGATTGTGGACCATGCCCGTCGCACCAACGCCAGGGTATGCGGTCCGATTCCGTTACCGACGCGGATCGAGCGATATACGGTATTACGCTCACCTCATATTGACAAGAAGTCACGTGAGCAGTTTGAGATCCGCACTCATAAGAGGATTATCGACATTTTTGATGCTAATCCCCGTACGGTAGAAGCCTTGAATAAATTAGTGGTACCAGCGGGGGTTTTTATTAAAATTCGCGTATAAACACCGGTAATTTCAATGTTGACCTTTTTGGGGTTGACATTTTTTGTTTAATTTCTTTGGGGCAAGGCAACGAGAGAAAAAGATGAATGTGGCATTGTTAGGCAAAAAAGTAGGTATGACCCAGATATATGACGATAAAGGGGAGATGGTACCCATAACCGTCATCCAGGCTGGTCCCTGCATGGTCATGCAGGTAAAAACGCAGCAAAGTGATGGGTATAATGCCTTGCAGTTGGGTTTCGATGATGTCAAGCGTTCGCGGTGCAAAAAGCCTCAAATCGGGCATGCGAAAAAAGCGGGGGTGTCCGTCAAGCGGTTTATCCGTGAGGTTCGCCTGGAAGATCAGCCGGTGCAAAAGCCGGGCGAAGAGCTTAATGTGGAGTTATTTAAGGAAATCAAATATGTGGATGTGACCGGCACGAGCAAGGGCAAAGGTTTTGCCGGTGTAATGAAACGGCATCATTTTAAGGGTATGTGCGGTTCCCACGGCACAGAGCGCAAGCATCGTCACCCCGGCGGAATCGGGGCGAATTCCGGCGGTCGCGGAACCAGCCGTGCCATCAGACGGGGCAAAAAAATGGGCGGCCACATGGGCCATGTTCGCTGCACCACACGTAATCATCGCATTATGGGTATTGATAAAGAAAACGACCTGTTACTGGTAAAAGGCTCGATCGGCGGGCCCAGGAACGGATATGTGGTGATCGCTCAGGCCAAGACGAAAAGTTAAATTATATCAGTCGTGAATTGGTTCTAAGTTGTGGATTATATGATTGAGATAGCAGTACATAATAGCGAAGGTAAAGAAGTCAGCCGAGTACAGATTGATGAAGCTCTGTTAGGCGGAGTGATTAAACCGGCTTTGTTGAAACAGGCTATCGTTATGTATCATGCCAACAAGCGGCAGGGCACGGTCGCCACCAAGAGTAGGAGTATGGTAGAGGGTTCAACGACCAAGATTTATCGTCAAAAGGGCACCGGTAGAGCTCGGATGGGTACGGTTCGTACCAATATCCGGAAAGGTGGCGGGGTCGCCTTTGCCAAGCAGCCGCGCGATTTTAGTCAGCGAATGCCGCAGAAGCAGCGACGGCTGGCCCGCAATTCCGCTATTCTGGCCAAACTGCACAGTAATGATATGGTGGTAGTGGATAAGCTGCAATTAAGCCAGCCCCGGACCAGGGAGCTTGCCGCTATCCTGCGGAACCTTCGGATTGACAGGAGTTGCCTGGTAACTACCCACCAATATGATGAGATCCTTTATAAATCACTGCGTAATATCCCGCGGGTCGATATGCTGGAAGTGGATCAGCTCAACGCGGGGGATATTTGTAATCATCGCAAGTTGCTCTTTACTCGGGATGCCCTCGTTTTGCTGCTGGAGTCAGCAAGAACAGGGCAGGCCGATAAAAAAGCGGGAAACGATAAGGTAGAAAACTCTTAAATGGATAAGTACCAGGTAGTTATACGGCCGTTGATTACTGAACGGGGTACGCATCAGTCCCAGAGATTTAATGCGTATTCCTTTCAGGTGCATCACCAGGCGAATAAGACCGAGATCAAAGAAGCGGTAGAGAAAATATATAATGTTAAAGTATTGGATGTCAGGACCGCCAATCGCAAGGGTAAATCCCGGCGGCGGGGTCATACTCGTGGCACTACCGCCTCGTGGAAAAAGGCGATTGTCGTTTTGCATTCGGATTATCGGATTGATTTGTTCTAAGATTGATGAGGTTAAATAAATGAATCATCTGGCGAGGATTGCCAGTTGATAAAGGCTTGAAAGTAAAAGAGATAAAAAATGGGTATTCGTATATACAAACCAACATCAGCCGGCCGGCGAAACGCCTCGGTGAATGATTACGCCGAACTGACACGCAGCGAGCCGGAGAAATCGCTGATAAAGCGGATCAAAAAGAATGGCGGTCGCAACCACAGCGGTAAGGTAACGGTTCGCTTTCGCGGGGGCGGGGCCAGGCGGATATATCGTATTATCGATTTCAAACGCAATAAAGACGGTATTACCGCCGAGGTGTACTCGATAGAGTATGATCCTAATCGCACCTGCCATATCGCCCTCTTGCAATATGCCGACGGTGAAAAGCGCTATATATTGGCCCCCCTGGGACTTAAGCAGGGTGATATTCTGGAGAGCGGATCACAGGTGGAGCCGAAAATTGGCAACTGCATGCCAATGGCCACAATACCGGTGGGATTAGAGATTCACAATATTGAGCTTATTCCTGGCCAAGGCGGCAAGTTGGTACGTACCGCCGGCAGCGTAGCCCGGCTGGCGGCGAAAGAGGGTGAACAGGCCCATCTTATTATGCCCAGCGGTGAGATAAGGATAGTTCCCCTCAACTGTCGGGCGACAATTGGTCAGGTGGGTAACCTTGATCATCAAAATGTAACTATCGGCAAGGCCGGCCGGAAACGCCATATGGGCCGAAAGCCCCATGTTCGCGGCAAGGCGATGAATCCGGTGGCCCATCCGATGGGTGGTGGGGAAGGCCGATCGAATGGCGGCAGACATCCTTGCTCACCCACGGGGGTATTGGCCAAGGGCGGTAAGACCCGCAATCCGCGTAAGGCGTCCAATAAGCGGATCATTCGTCGTCGAAAGAATCGCCGCGGCGATCAACTGGTTTTGTAAATAAAAGGAATTTTGGCTTATGGGTAGATCGCTGAAGAAAGGTCCTTTTGTTGAAGAAAAACTTTTTCGCAAAGTCCTTAAACAGCAGGATGCGGGCACATTTGAGCCGATCAAGACCTGGGCCCGCCGCTGTACTATAGTGCCGGAATTCGTCGGGTTTACCTTCATGGTACACAACGGCAAGATATTTAATAAGGTATTCATTACGGAAGATATGGTCGGCCATAAGTTGGGTGAGTTTTCACCAACGCGTATCTTCCGCGGTCATAGCGGTAAGAAAGTATAAGGGTAAAAACAGGTAAGAAATTAATTTATTATTGCAGTATCGAAGAACATAAATGCTAAGTGGAAGTAAACTTAAAAGATGTCGACTTGATAAGGGGCTAACCGTCACCGCCCTGGCGCAGGCGATGGTGCCAGCTAATGTTTCTCCCGAGAAAGTAGCCGCAAGGATGAAAAAGTATCGGACGGCGATAAGTAACTGGGAGCGGAATTTATATCGGCCCCAGCCCCGGCAGACAGATATCGACACGTTAACCCGGGTATTGGGTGTGGATAAGCAGGAACTGATTGTCTGGTCCGCCAGCCATCGATTTGCTCCGATCGCTCCGCGGAAAGCTAAGTTGGTCGTGGATTTGATCCGCGGCCGATCGGTACAGGATGCTCTGGATGTCCTGCGTTTTACCAACAAGCGGGCAGCGGTAATGGTGGAAAAAGTGATCAGCAGCGCCGTGGCCAATGCGGATGAGCAGGAAGCGGATGTGGAAAGATTATATGTATCCCAGGCCTGGGTTGACGGCGGCGGCATTCGGCCGGGAACCCGGCGATGGCGGCCTAAAGATCGCGGCCGAGCCGTGTCCTTTACCCGACTGGCCAGCCATATTAATGTTACGCTGGACTTGGAATAGTAAGCCGGGTTGCGAGCAAAAAGATAACGAAAATAAGGTTATAAATTTAGATATAGCAGAATAAGTTGATCGGAAGAATTGACTTGCCGCTTAGGGCAGGAACTGAGGTAATATAAATGGGACAAAAAGTCTCGCCGATTGGTTTTAGAACCGGCATAACCTTGGGCTGGAAGAGCCGCTGGTTCGCTCCCAAGGCTGCTTATGGGGAGTTTTTGATTGAGGATCAGAAGATACGCAAGTTTCTGGATGATCGCTTGAATCGTAAGCCCCCCTATGCGGCGATCACGGATATAGAGATCGAGAGGACGCGAGACGATGTACGGGTGACGCTGCATACGGCTCGGCCGGGGCTGGTCATCGGTCCCAAGGGCGCCGAAATCGATAAGCTGCGTGAAGAATTGGAAGATCTTATCGACCGCAAGATGAATTTAAATGTGGTCGAGATTAAAAATCCCGAATTGAATGCCAAGCTGGTAGCGGAGGCCATCTCGGAGCAGTTAAGAAGGCGGGCCGCCTTTCGCCGTACTATGAAGCAGCAATGCGAGACGGCGATGAGCATGGGCGCCCTGGGGGTGAAGATTATGTGCTCGGGTCGATTGGGCGGGGCGGAATTGGCCCGGACGGAAACCCAGATTATGGGCAGTATTCCGCTACAGACGCTGGATGCCAATGTTGATTATGGCCTGGCGGTTTCAGTGACCACTTATGGTACGATAGGCATTAAGGTATGGATCTATCGTGGTATGTTCGGCCAGGAGGTTGAGGTTGATCCCGCCCGCAGACCGGCCCGCCGTTCCCGATTTTCCGGCAGGTAGCCAGGACCGAGATATATATTTTAGGATATTAGGATAAAAGAGCAAAGGATGATGTTATGGCGTTGATGCCCAAAAGAGTAAAGTACCGCAAGTATCAGCGCGGCAGAGTTAGAGGCGTTGCCACCCGCGGTAATTTTGTCGCTTTTGGTGATTATGGCATTCAGTCGCTGGAATGCGGGCTGATCAGCGGCCGGCAGATTGAGGCGGGCCGAGTGGCAGCAACCCATTTTCTCCATCGTGAGGGCAAGGTTTTCATCAGGGTCTTCCCTCATCGTTCGGTCTCCAAGAAACCGCTTGAGGTCCGCATGGGCAAGGGTAAGGGTGAGCCGGATCAGTGGGTAGCGTCGGTCAAGCCGGGTACCGTGCTGTTTGAGATCAGCGGTGTTACGGAAGAGGTGGCTCGCAAAGCGATTTTAAGAGTGGCGCATAAGATGCCGGTTAGATGCCGGCTGGTTTCCCGCCGGCATACCGCTTAAGCTCGTGCGGTTGGCAGGTGTGAACAGTAAATTAATAAATCGAGTGTTATGAAGACCAGTTTACCAGAGATGTGAGTCAAGAAAAGCCATGAAAGCTCGTGAAATAAGAGAAATGAATCCGGATGAGCTGGTTGACGAGATGGAGAACCTGCGGAAGCGTTTTTTTGAGATTCGCACCCAGGCAGTGACCGAAAAGCTGGAAGATCCCAGCCAGCTGACCAAGATCAAGCGTGATATTGCCCGTCTGGCGACGGTAATGCGGGAAAGAGAATTAGCGCGTCAGGCGGAGCAGGCATAAGGAAAAAAACGCCGGCGGAAAGGATCAATTAAGGATGTCTTCGGAAAAGCGAAAACCACTTATGCTGTATCAAGGCATAGTCACCCGGAAGTCCGGTGACAAGACGATTCGAGTGGAATTAAGTTATATTGACAGGCACCCCAAATACGAGAAGATTCTTCGCTGTCGGACAATTACTCATGTTCATGATGAAAAAAATGAGGCGCGCTTGGGAGATATGGTGGAGATTTGCAAGTGCCGCCCTTTAAGTAAGACCAAGAATTGGCGTTTGGTGCGGGTGTTAGCCCAAAGTTAGCTGCAGGCGGATAAGCGATTATTTTGCGTTAGTCAGGTAGAGGTGATGATACAACAGGAAACTATAATTGATATTGCCGATAATTCCGGGGCCAAGACCGCCTTGTGCGTGCGGGTATTGGGTGGCAGTACGGCGCGGGGTAAGTTTACCCGCCGTACCGCCGGTTTGGGAGACATTATAAAGGTCGCGATTAAAAAATCCATTCCCTCGATGACCCTGGATGATAAAAAGGTGCATCGCTGTGTGATTATTCGCAGTACGTATCCTACCCGACGACCCGACGGCAGTTATATTCGTTTTGATAGTAATGCGGGTGTTCTGATCGACGATAATGGAGATCCGATTGGCACTCGGATTTTCGGCGCCGTGGCCCGGGAACTGCGTGAGAAGAATTTTATGAAGATTATTTCGCTGGCCGCGGAGGTGGTATAGATGGCAGCCCATATTAAAAAAGATGATATCGTGGAAGTAATTGCCGGGGATTATCGTGGCTCCCGCGGCAAGGTGCTCAGAGTGGACCCGGCGCGGGGGAAAGTGGTGGTGGAGGGTATTAATCGGATCTACAAGCATGTTCGGCCTTCGCGTCAGAATCCCCATGGCGGCCGGCTGCAGATGGAGCAGCCCATCGATATCAGCAATGTCCTGCCCGTCTGCCAGAAGACGGATAAACCTACTCGGGTCCGCTATAAGGTTGAGCCGAGTGGCAAAAAAACGCGGGTGGCCCTTGATGGTAGTGAAATTGGGATAATTAAAAAGGCGAAGAGTTAGTTGAGCAAGAACAGAGGCGTTGGTTTATGACCCGGCTGGAAGCGTTATATAAATCGAAGATTGTACCGCGGCTGACGGAAGAGTTTAAATACCACAATCCGATGCAGGTACCCAAGTTGGCGAAGATTGTTGTCTCGATGGGTGTGGGCCGAGCGGCCCAGGACAAGAAGCTTCTGGAAGGAGCTATCAAAGATATCAGTCTGATTACCGGCCAAAAGCCGTATGTCTGCAAGGCGAAAAAGAGCGTATCAAACTTTAAGCTCCGCCAGGGTATGGAGATCGGTCTGAAAGTTACCTTGCGTGGTGCCCGGATGTACGAGTTTCTGGATCGTTTAATCAGTCTGGTGGTGCCGCGTATCCGCGATTTTCGCGGTTTAAGTTCCCATGCCTTTGACGGGCGCGGCAATTACTCCATGGGACTGTCGGAACAGGGAGTATTTCCGGAGATTGAGCTGGACAAAATCGTGGCCCAGCAGGGATTGAATATAGCGGTGATTACTACGGCACGAACGGATGAAGAAGGCCGACAGTTATTAAAACTATTCGGAATGCCGTTTCGTAGCTGAATGGTTAGCGTCCCGATTAGCCGGGGTCTGTTGAGGAATGCATGGCGACAAAAGCGTTAAGAATCAAGGCGGAAAAGAAACCAAAATTTCCCGTGCGGGCTTACACTCGCTGTCAGTTATGCGGTCGGCCGCGTGCGGTTTATCGTAAATTTAAGATTTGTCGGATTTGCTTTCGCAGCTTGGCCAACGAGGGCAAAATCCCCGGCGTCCGGAAATCGAGTTGGTAAGGAAAGATTAAAATTATTTGTTGTTTGAAGCGAGTTTAATATGAGTCATAGCGACCCAATTTCCGATATGCTCACCCGGATCCGCAACGGTATTCAGGCGGGTCATACTGAGGTTACCGTAAAAGCTTCCAAGATTTGTGAAGGTATCGCCCGGGTATTATTAGAGCAGGGTTATATCGAAGATTACGATCGTGTTGAGACGGACAAAAAGCAGGATATTCTGCGAATCAAGCTGAAATATGGTCCGCTGGGGGAAAAGATTATCCGCAAAATTACCCGTTCCAGCAAGCCGTCACGCCGGGTTTATCGTGGTATAGATGATCTGCCGCAGATTATTGCCGGTATGGGTATTGCCATTGTCAGCACGAATCAGGGAGTGCTCTCGGACCAGCAATGCCGCCAGCGCCATATCGGCGGTGAGTTATTGTGTTTGGTATATTAATATTTACTAAATGTTTTAGGTGTTTTTTTCGACGTATAGGTTTAATTTTTTAGAAGAAATCGAGATATGAGTCGCATTGGTAAAAAACCGGTGAAAGTACCTGCGGGGATTAAGGTGGAGCTGAAAGATCGTTTACTCAAGATCAGCGGTTCTTCCCAGTCTCTGACGTTTGATATTCATCCGGCAATCAAGGTGGAATATGACGGGTCTGCCGCCGAGATACGCGTTACCCGCAGCAGCGATCAGCGAACCCATCGTGCCCTGCACGGCACCACGCGAGCCGTGATTGCTAATATGATCGAAGGTGTCAGCAAGGGGTTTCAGAGAGGTTTGAAAATTTTTGGCACCGGTTACGGCGTTAAGGTTCAGGGCAGTAATCTGCTTTTGTCGCTTGGTTACGCCAGTCAGGTGAGCCTGGCGATTCCCGAGGGGATTAAAGTGGATATTAAAACCCCCGCCACACGGGGAAATGATGTCCCCGCCGAGTTTGTAGTAAGCGGTCCTGATAAATGCCTGGTCGGCCAGTTTGCCGCGGAAGTCCGCAAAGCGCGACCTCCGGAGCCTTATCTGGGCAAAGGGATACGTTATGCTGATGAAGTGGTTAAGCGGAAAGCAGGTAAGGCTTTAGTCAAGACGACATAATTTTTAGCAGTAACGGCTGTCTTAAACCGCTGCTGGTGAGAGAATAATGAATAAAGAGAAGTTTAAAGTTAGTCAGCATCTTCGTCGCCGTCGTCGAGTGCGCAAGAAAATTTTCGGCGATGCCAAACGGCCGCGGCTGTCGGTATTTCGGTCCCACCGGAATATGTACGCCCAGATTATCGATGATAATGCGGGTATTACTCTGGTGGCCGCCAGCACCCTCAGTGATAGACTCGACCATAAAGCAAAATACCCCGGTAACATAGCCGCTGCCGCCAAGATCGGCGAAGCGATCGCCCGTAAAGCTCTGGCTTTGGGTATCAGAAAGGTACGTTTTGACCGCAGCAGCTATAAGTACCACGGCCGGATTCGGGCCTTAGCTGATGCCTCACGCGAAGCAGGGCTGATATTTTAGCAATGATAATCATTATAAGTTCGGGAAAAAGTTAAGTTCATAGTAATAATTGGAGATGAAGGTGGCAAAGACTAAGCCCCAAAATCAGGGTTTTAATGATGACAGTCCTTATCAAAGCGAGGTGGTGAAGGTCTATCGTTGTTCGACGGTGGTCAAAGGTGGTCGCCGCTTCAGCTTCGCCGGTCTGGTGGTGGTGGGAAATCGTGCCGGGGAGGTAGGCTATGGCTATGGCAAGGCGAATGAAGTGCCACCCGCCGTCGAGAAGGCCACCAAAGAAGCCCGTAAAAATCTGGTTAAGGTAAATCTTTTGGGCAGTACCATCCCTCATCAGGTGATCGGCCAATTTGGCGCGACGAAGGTGGTCTTGATTCCTGCTAGCGAGGGCACCGGCGTGATAGCGGGGGCTGCGGCTCGTGCGGTATTAGAGTTGGCGGGTGTGCATGATGTTCTAACCAAAATTTACGGCAGTACCAGCGCCAAAAATGTTGTCAAAGCGACATTAAACGCCTTACAGAATTTATCCAGCCGCGAGCTGATTGAGCAGCTTCGTGGGGTGAGCATACCAGTTTCTTAAAGGTTGTCTGTTATGATGAGTCATGAAATTACAGCGCAGGTCGGAAAACACAAACCTCGCATTCGCCGCGGCCGGGGCCAGGGTAGCGGTTTAGGCAAGACCTGCGGCCGCGGTAGTAAAGGTCAGTTGTCTCGTGCGGGCAGTCGACCACCAATTACTATGGAAGGCGGCCAGATGCCTTTATTTAGGCGGTTGCCCAAGCGGGGATTTAATAACGCCAATTTTTCTCGGCGTTTTGCTATTATCAACGTAGGTCAGTTGGGTCATTTTGCGGAAGACTCTCGCGTGGACGCGGAGCTTCTGGTTCAGGCCGGTTTTTTACGCGATATGGATTTACCGCTCAAGGTGTTGGGCAGCGGCGAATTAAATCATCGTTTGACGGTGGTCGCTCATGGTTTTAGCCGCAGTGCCCGCCAGAAAATCACCAGTGCCGGTGGAAAAGTTGAATTGGTGGAAAAATCAACCCCCCATAAGGCAGATGTAGCAGATTAATGTTAGCCACGTTTTTAAATATATTCAAAATTCCGGAGCTGCGTAGAAAGATTATTTTTACAGTAGCGATGCTTTGTATTTATCGTATCGGTTTCCACGTGGCGGTGCCTGGTGTAAACCAGGAAGCGATGCTTAGTAAAATGCAGCAAAGCGATTCTTCTTCACCTTTGGGTCGCATCGCGGATTATCTCCAGATATTTACCGGCGGCAGTCTCCGCCAGAGCAGTCTCTTTGGGCTGGGCATTATGCCCTATATTTCCGCTTCGATTATCTTTCAGTTGCTGATTACCGTTGTGCCTGCTTTGGAGAAATTGCAGAAAGAAGGGGAGGTCGGCAGGAAGAAAATCCAGGAATATACCCGATATGCCACCGTCGGATTGTGTATGATCCAGTCGATTGCGGTGGTTTATTGGATGAGGTCCCTGAATTTTATCTATCTTGATATTGTCCAGAACCACTGGACGATGTTCCTGCTGATGAGTGCCCTGGGCATGACCGCGGGGACTATCTTTCTCATGTGGCTGGGCGAGCAGATCGACGAATATGGCGTGGGCAATGGTATCAGTCTTATTATAATGGCCGGTATCGTGGTGCAAATGCCCTTTGCGATTTGGCAGGTGATTAAAATGTCGAATTTCTCCGTTGATGCCCCTGCCAACGCCTTGGGAGCGTCGAAGATTTTCTTTTTAATTATTTGCTTTGTCGGCGTTGTTGCCGGGGCGATTTTGATCACCCAGGGCCAGCGGCGAATCCCCATTCAACAAGCGAAAATGATGCGGGGCCGACGGGTGGTAGGCGGCCAGCGGCATTATCTGCCCTTGCGGGTCAATCACGGCGGCGTGATGCCGATTATTTTCGCCGTTACCATCATGCAGTTTCCGCCCATTATTTTTTCCCAACTGTCCAAGTACACCCAGGCGAATGCCTTCTATGTTATATATGACGCCTTTCAACCCACATCATTTACTTATAATTTTCTCTATATCGCGATGATTTATTTCTTTGCTTACTTCTGGACTACGGTTCAGTTCCAGCCCAAGGAGATGGCCAACCACCTGCGGGATTATGGCAGTTTTATTCCCGGTCTGCGCCCCGGTCGGCGGACTGCTGAATACCTCGAGCGGGTCATGTCGCGGATAACCTATGTGGGTGCGGCTTTTTTGTCGATCATTGCCGTCGTGCCTACCCTGGTTTTTGTCTGGATGAATATCCCCTTCAGTGTATCGACCTTCCTGGGCGGCACCGGTTTATTGATTGTGGTTTCCGTCTCTTTGGATTTGGTCCAGCGGATCGAAACCAATCTGATTATGCGGAATTATGCCGGTTTTATGGAAGGCGGGAGAATAAAGGGGGCTTACACATGATTGTAATTTTTCTCGGCCCTCCCGGCGCGGGCAAGGGCACGCAATGCAAACTGCTGGTGGACCGTTTCGGGCTGAAACATCTGTCCAGCGGGGATATTTTACGTCGCGAACGCAAAGCAGGGACTGATCTGGGAAAACAGGCTCAGTCATACATGGACAGCGGCCAGTTGGTGCCGGACGATTTGATTGTCGCCATGATGATGAAGGAGATACAAAATGCCGGCCACCGCGGCGGTTTTGTCCTGGATGGGTTTCCCCGCACTATCGGCCAGGCCCTGGAGCTGGATAAAGCCCTGGAAAAAGCGGACAGGGAAGTTGATGTGGTGTTGAATTTACAGGTTGATGACGCCAAACTGGAAGAGCGGATTGTTGGCCGACGCAGTTGTCCCCAATGCGGCGCCGCCTATCATTTGACTTTCAACCCACCCCAAAATGATAATTTATGCGATCGGGGCTGTGGTCCATTGATGCAGCGGGCGGACGATACTACGGAAGTAGTTCGTAACCGTATAAAAAATTACCACGAGCAGACTTCGCCGTTGATTTCGTATTATTCTCAGACTGACAATCTTCACCATATTGACGGCAATGCCTCAATCGATGAGGTTACGGCAGAATTATTAAGTGCTATGGATGAGATCCGGCAGGATACCTGAATAAATGGCTGTTGCAATCCGCACGGAACGAGAAATTGGATTAATTCGCGCCGCCGGGAGAATCGTAGCCCAGGTATTGCAACGCCTTGCCGAAGAGGCGGTAGCGGGTGTAACCACCGCTCAGTTAGCCCAGGTGAGTGATCGGATGATAGCCAATGCGGGCGCAATTGCCTTGTTTAAGGGTGTAAAGAAGCCCCGGGCGAAGTTTGATTTTCCCGCCAGCATTTGCTGCAGCGTTAACGAAGAGGTGGTGCATGGGATTCCCGGCAGCCGCCGCTTGGCGCCGAATGATATAATCAGCATTGATTGTGGCGTTAAGTTAAAGGGTTATTGTGGTGATGCCGCCACGACGGTTATTATTGGTGATGCTCCGCCGCGGGTCCGGCAGTTGGTGCAGGTCACCCGCGAGATGCTGGAGATTGCCTTGGCTGAGAGTCGGCCGGGACGCTATTGGAGCGAAATAGCTGCTTTAATGCAGAATCATGCGGAAAAAACTGGCTTTGCGGTAGTCAGGGATTACGTCGGTCACGGGATCGGTCGTCAGATGCACGAGGATCCCAAACTGCCGAATTTCGTCAGTGAAGAGCTTTTGAAAAATGATTTTGTCCTGCGAAAAGGCATGATTTTAGCGGTCGAGCCGATGGTTAATATGGGTACGGATCGGGTCAGGGAACGGGATGATTCCTGGACCGTGGTTACAGCGGATGGTCTGCCTTCGGCCCATTTTGAGCATACGATGGCGATTACCGATAATGGCGCCGAGGCATTGACCGTCTTGAATTGAGTGGCTCGGATGATGGATTGGATTGCTTAATTGTTTTTGCCGGTGTCGATTTTTATGGGCACAGGATTGTAGGTTTATGGCCAAACGCGATGCTATTAGAGTGGACGCAAAAGTGTTGGAGGCATTGCCGAACGCCGTGTTTAAAGTTGCTTTGGAAAATGGTCATGAAATTCTGGCCCATGTTTCCGGAAAGATGCGGATGAATTTCATCAGGATTTTACCGGGTGATATGGTCACGGTTGAGCTTAGTCCTTATGATTTGGCTCGCGGCCGGATTATTCTGCGTAAGTAAGCCGCGGAATCAACAAGGAGCGGATATGAAAGTACGTAGTTCGGTAAAAAGGATTTGTGAAAATTGTAAAATTGTCAAACGCAAGGGTGTTATCCGGGTGATTTGCCCTGCCAATCCCCGGCATAAACAGCGCCAAGGCAGATAGCGAGGAATTATTATGCCCCGTATTGCTGGAGTGGATGTGCCCAATGAGAAACCGATATGGGTCTCTTTGACCTATATTTTCGGGATTGGGCCGGTTTTATCCAAACAGATACTGAAAGAGGCTCAAATCAGCGAGAACATCCGTGCTCAGGAGCTTACCGACGACGAGATCAGTCGCGTTGCTGGTATCATCGATCGCAACTATGTGGTGGAAGGCCAATTGCGTCGTCAGGTCAGCCAGAATATTTCCCGCTTGAAGGACATCGGCTGTTATCGCGGTCTGCGGCATCGCCGCGGCCTGCCGGTCCACGGCCAGCGAACTCGCTCCAATGCTCGTACCCGCAAGGGACCGCGTAAGACTGTCGCCGGCAAGAAGGGTGTCAAGGAGATGCACGGCTAATATCCGTTTGGGTGCGGGTAAGTGCGACCCTCTGCACTACAAAAGAGCTTTATAGGGTGAACTGATAACAATACCGAAATGTAGGAAAATTACATGGCTAAGAAAGTCGGCAAGAAAAGAGTGCGGCGTAATGTGGGCAAGGGAATTGCTCATATCAAGGCCACCTTTAATAATACTTTGATAACTATCACGGATGTTAACGGTGAAACTTTGTGTTGGGATTCGGCGGGGACCATCGGCTATAAAGGCTCTCGCAAAAGCACTCCTTTTGCCGCCCAGCGGGCTGCGGAAAAGTGTGCCAATACTGCCAAGAAATATGGGGTCTCGGAGTTGGAGGTCCGCGTTAAGGGCGCCGGTGCCGGCCGGGAATCTGCCATCACCAGCCTCCAGGCTGCGGGGTTGAGAATTTCCTCCATTGAGGATGTCACTCCTTTGCCCCATAACGGTTGTCGTCCCCGCAAGAGAAGAAGGGTTTAGTGTATTATCGCAGGGAAGCTGTTATTTTATAATTGGCGATTAACGCTATCAAAAGTTTGAAAAACTTATATTGGGAGCAAAACGTTATTTATGGGTAGAACTTTAGGGCCGGTTTGCCGTCAGTGCCGACGGGAAGGCATGAAATTATTTCTTAAAGGGGTGCGGTGTGAAACTGCCAAATGTCCGGTGGAGAAGCAGGATCGCAATAAGCCGCCCGGCATGCATTCCTGGCGTCGGGGCCGCAGTAGTGATTTTGGTGTTCGTCTGCGGGAAAAGCAGAAAGTCAAGCGTTATTACGGCGTCCTGGAGAAGCAATTTAGAATTTACTTCCGCGAGGCAGAGCGCGTGCGTGGTAATACCGGGGAGAAATTACTGGCTTTGTTGGAACGACGGCTGGATAATGTGGTGTTTAAGATGAACTTTACCCCCTCGCGTCGTCATGCCCGGCAGATGATTGCCGCCGGACATATCCATGTTAACGGCCGTAAGGTTGATGTTTCGAGTTATCGGGTCAAGAAGGGTGATCGGATTACTTTTAAAGCCTCGGAAAAAACCCAGAAAATGGTTAAATCTTATGTGGAGGCGGAAGGTGCTGTTCCCGTTCAATCTTGGCTGCAGGTGAATGCCAAAACCCTCGAGGGTGTGGTCGTGGCTTTGCCCACTCGCCAGGATGTCCAGATTCCGGTGGAGGAGCAGATGGTCGTGGAAATCTGCTCGAGATAGTCAGATAGGCGAGCCGGCCGGACGGGAATTTGTCAGTGAACTGGATTGCGTAAGTTTTTAGCTCTTGTTCCAGCTATTACCGGGTTTATGTTTACGGAATAATATTTTTGGCCGTAACCAAAAGAAAGCTTTATCATCCGGATTGGGCCTCAGGCGGTGGTGTTGCCGCTTGTTATGGATGAAGCTGATGGTGGTTAGGGCGAATTTGTGGAGGCCATAAAATGCGAATCAGGTGGCGCGGGCTTGAATTGCCGACCAGGGTAGAATTGGATGGGAAGGTTTCTACTGATAAATATGGCCGGCTTTTGATAGAGCCTTTCGAGCGTGGATTTGGCATTACCATCGGCAATAGTTTAAGAAGGATTCTTTTGTCTTCGCTGGAAGGAAGTGCCGTCACTTCCATCAAGATTGCCGGGGCGGCGCACGAGTTTTCCTCTTTGCCCGGCGTGATGGAAGATACCACCGACATTGTTTTAAATGTTAAATCGCTGATAGTACGTCTGGAAGGTGATGAACCAAAGACGATGAAGATCGATATCAGAAAAAAGGGTACGATAACCGCTGCTGACATTCAGGCTGATCCTGCCATCACCGTTATCAACAAAGATCAGATCATTGCCACCTTGACGGATGAAGTTGGTTTTAAAATGGAAATGGTGGTGGAAAAGGGTCGCGGTTATATCTTGGCGGGCGATGATGTTAAGGCGGAGAGCCGGGAAATAGGGGTCATTCCGATCGATGCTTTTTTCTCTCCGGTCCGCCGCGTGCGTTATAAAACCGAGGAGACCCGTGTCGGCCAGAAGATAAATTATGATCGGCTGATTATGGAAATCTGGACCGATGGCACCATTGGCCCGGAAATGGCGTTGGTCGAATCCGCCAAGATTTTACGCAAGCATTTAGGTCCATTTATCCAGTATTTTGAGGTGGGTAAAGACCTGGTCGAAGATCAGGAGAAGGTGGCTGCCGAGGTCCAGGTGACGGAGGCTGTCGATGAGGAGCTGCAGAAGAAGCTCGCTCTGCCCCTTTCCGCATTGGAATTATCGGTTCGTGCCAGCAATTGCCTGGAAATGAGTAAAATTGAAACCGTAGGCCAATTAGTTACTTACACGGACAGCCAGTTATTGGCCCTCCGCAGTTTCGGAAAAACCAGTTTGCGGGAAGTAAAGCGCAAATTAACGGATTTGGGATTGGAATTAGGAATGGAGATAAAAAATAATTAGTTTTTGCTGCCCGGTTGTGGGTGGTTTGGCGACATTTGAGGTTAAGAGAGAATATACTTTTCAAGAAGGTGAATTGTAATGCGACATCAGGTTTCCGGCAGACATTTAGGCCGAACCAGTGCTCATCGGCGGGCCTTGCGGCGTAACCTTGCCGCCTCGCTGTTTGAGCATGGAACGATCTCTACCACGGTGGAGAAGGCCAAATTTGTCAAGCCTTTTGCGGAGGAGCTTATCACGCTGGCCAGGGATGGCAGTCTGCATGCCCGTCGGCGGGCCATTGCCTTACTGGGGGATCGGGCAATATGTAAGATTGAGGATGGCGAACCGATCCAGGTGGAAACGGTTATCAACAAGTTATTTAAGGAGCTTGGTCCTCGTTTTGCTGATCGCCAGGGTGGCTATACCAGGATAATCCGCCTGCCTCTGCGGCGGATTGGCGATAATGGCCAACTGGTTTTGTTACAGTTGATTGGCGACCAGAAAGTAGCCGAAAAGCGTCATGTGGCACCGGAAACTCCTCCTGTTGAGCCGGCGCAGTCGCAGAAAGAGGCTTCCGTTGAGGTTCCTCCTGAAGCGGCAGATACTTCCACCCTCGCAAAGCCGGAAGCTTCCGCCGATGTCGACAGGGAAAAAGCTGTGGAGGATGTCGCGGAAGATAGTTCTGCCAAAGATTAAATATGAGGGAGGTCCGCCTTATGGGCCACTCGTGCCTGTTTTGTCGCATTGTCCAGGGGGAAATCCCTTGTGCCAAAATCTATGAAGACCAAACAGTTCTAGCCTTTCTCGATATTAGCCCCGTTAGCGATGGTCATTTTCTTCTTATCCCCAGGCAGCATTATAGCCGTCTTGACGACTGTCCTGGAACGGTGCTCTCGGTTTTAACCTGCCGTATCGCTCCTTTGGCCCAGGTGGTGCTTTCTGTGGTTGGCGCGGAGGGTTATAATGTTCTTCTTAATAACGGGCGGGTCGCCGGGCAATTGATCGAGCATGTTCATTTTCACATTATTCCCCGCCGACCAGCGGATGGGATTTTCGGCCGTTGGCCTGCCGGAGCATATCCTCCCGGCCGGATTGATGAATTAGCCCGCCGGATTCGTGACCACCTCTAGATTAGCCGTCGTTTTATTTGTTCTCCATTCGCGGGGGAGTATCTTCATTATATTTTACCAGATGAACCTGATTGCCGATGCGGTTAAATTCCACCAGGTCCATATAAGCGCGCATCAGCAATATTCCCCTGCCGGAAGGATTTACCAGATTTTCCGGCAGCGTCGGATCTGGTATTGCACCGGGATTAAATCCTTTTCCCTCATCGGCGACAAAGACATCGATTAGACAGTTATCGATGTAGTAATTTATTTTAATTCTTTTGGTTTTATCATTTGCATTGCCGTGCCGAATAGCGTTGGAGAATGCTTCTTCCAGGCTCAAGCGCAGGGCAAAAATCGCGTCTTCGGCATGACCGACTTTCTCTGCCGTGTTAACGATACGGTCTTCTGCGGCTTTGGCGTGGGGGTAATCGCTGGGAAACTCGAGTTCGCGGTATATCTTAGCCGGCATAGTAATTAATTATCAGAGGTAGGCCTGTTGCGTCATGGCAACTTGGCGAGTAAAAGTAATATCATTTTTGTCCTTGGCAAACGGCGCTTTACCGTTTGTCGGAGGGAAAAACAGGGAATTTTATTGCGTGAAACTTTGCAGGGCGATTTCTCTTTCTTGGTAAATAGCAAATAATTTATTGAGTTTGGTTATAACAAAAACCTCATACAGTGTCGGGCTTATCTCGCACAATTTCAATTGTCCGCCATTTTCCTCTACCCGTTTGCTCAGCCGGATCAGGGTTCCCAGTAAACTGGAGCTAAAATGTTTTACGTGGGTAAAGCTCAGCAGCAGTTGCACCTTTGGCCTTTCCGCTACCAGGGAAAACAGGGATTCGGTCAGATTATTGATTGTTACTTCTTCGAGAATTTCTTCTGCCAGCATTTCAACGACGCAGACATTGCCCTTCTGGCTGACAGAAATTATCGCGCCATAGTTTTTCATATTAATTTGCGTCCTTTCCTGATAAATCGACTTTTATCAAGTCGTCGGATCACGCCGCGCGCCGGCGCAAAAATTACTTCCTGGCCGGGCTTATTCTAAGCTATCCCGCCGTCGTCCTCAAGCCAAATATCACCTTTAACCTGGCGGATAGGTCCTGCCCGCAGCCGGCCGGAGGCGAATACGGCCGTGTATAACTTGTTTTGGCCCCGCAAATTATCAATTTTATGCAAATATATCCCTCGCCTTTTCCATGCGTGTTATTATCGTTGGCTGTCGGCAATTTCCCATCTTGCCAGCCAATTCAGCAGCTCGTCATAGTAGTAGATCGCCTGGTATTGTTCATGGAGTTTTCGCAATTGCCCCAGCACCTGTTCTGACAGCTCGCTTTGCCAGGAGTTTTGTTGATCCCGGCAGTAGAATATGCGGCAGCTTGCCAGCCGAAAATCCCGCGCCTGGCATCCCTTTCCCTGTTGATAGGGACAGCGGCCGCGGCTCGCGTCAAATTTCACTTTTTTTCGACTGCTTGCCGCCTCGGTTTGGCTTTTTTTCAGACCTTGCCAAAAATAGAGCATCTCCAGGGTAGTGGCATAGAGCCGGTGGTCGAAATTAGTAAAATCACAGCATCTGCCGCAGTTATCACATTGGGGATTTATTGGGCGGATATAACTATCGATTTTGTCATAGATTTCGGCGACCGCCTGCAGGCACTCTTTATGGTCTTGATGCGTTTGGATCCATTTTATCGCTGTTTCCTTGGTATTTGTCCCCGCCGCTTCTTGTGTAGATACTTCTCCGGCAGCGATTAATTCGATTAATTCCTCACTATGCCATCGGCCCTGGTTTATCCCCGGGCATTTCAAGCCCGCCTCCTGCCAGGCTGATTGGCTCCGCAGATTTTCTTTCCAGAAAGGCCAGTTACGGCATTGGTCTGGTCTTACCGGATAGACCACGCAGATTTTCCCTTTGCCGGTTTCGGTTAGAAAGATGCAGTCTTTACCCACTTTTTTTTCGATCAGGCTATAGCGTAGGCCCACCCTGTGGGTATATTTCCGTTGAAATTGTTTGGCGGAGATGCCCAGAAACTGGGCCATCGCCTTGATTTGGTCGTGATTGGCCCAGACATATCCTTCCTGGGGGCCGCTGCAGCAGTTGCCGCATTGTCGGCAGGAAAATTGCAGACCCTTTTTGTACCATTTATCCGTGGTATTATTCATCTCGTTTAGATTTTCCCCTGGGTTGCCCCTGCTGCTGCCGGCATTTCCTGCTGAATCGTCGTTCGCCAGGCGCTGCTGGTGACGGTGATTTCTTTGTCGGCGCTATTCCAGGGGATTCTTATTAAGTAGTGCCTGGGCGTACTTTGCCCAAAAAGTGCCTGGCTTGGTGGTAATGATGTTTTGCAGGTATTTTCGGCTTTGTTCCAGGAGGGTTTCACGATCGCCCAGGTGCCCGCTGCGGTTGCGTTGTTCCATCAATACCAGGGCCAGTTCCAGCATCGCCTCCACGCCGCCGTCTCGATCGGGATATTGCCGGGTTATCTCTGTCAGTCGGACTATTCTCGCGTCCGGGTCTTTAATCAGCAGCGCCTGGGCCAGTTCGATATTGTCTAGCAGAGGATCAGGCGGCGATGAATTCAGTCGCAGAGTTTTCAACTGGTCTTCGTAATTGAGCTGATGAGAATCCAGATCGATAAATTTTGCCAGTCTTTGTTCCTGATGGCGATGACCGGTGCGGTTTTCTTTTATCAGCATCATTAATTGTCCGATTTTCATTTGCAGTGCCGCCAGCTCATCGAGGGTAATAGTATCCGGCGGGGCGGTGAAAACCGTCGCCAGCCATTTGTTCCAGAGGCTGCTCTTTTGGGAGTTTTCTTTGCGTTCCTGCAGTTTTTGCTGACATAATGCGGCTGCTTCTTGCAGCAGTTCCAGTGCCTTTTCGAAATAATAGGGTTCGCTGATTCTTTCTGGTTGACGGGCGGCGGCCAGGCGGGCCAGCCGCCAGCGGGCCTCGATACTCACTTCCGTCTGCCCGAACCGCTTCACGATTTCCTGCCAATAATTTTCCGAGTGAATTTTCGGAATATACGTATAAAAACGCAAGGCATCCTCTTCGTACAGGCTTCTCATATCCACGCTCAGATCCAGCAGCTCTCCCAGATAATAAAGCGCGTCGGCGAGTCTTTTATTGTGCTGCTCGGTTTTGATAAACGCATTAATATGATCAAGAGCGTTGGCCTGGGCGAAAAATACTTTCCAGGCCTCGCGCCTCGCCAGCGCGGCGGGATTGCCCTCATTAAGATAGTTCAAATCGCTGGCGCTGACCACGGCTGCCGGGCCGAACGCCAGTTTCCATTCCCAGCGTAGTTGGGACATGATTAATTCCGGCGTTAGGTAGGGGAACTGTTTTTGCCGCTGGTTAAATTCCTGTTCCAACTGGGGGATGATGCTGCGATTTTGCAATTCCGGGATCTCGCCGGGACTGTACCGAAACACTTGCGCCTGGAAGTCTCGTTCATCCATGCCGATGCTGTAATGAAACAAAATTACCGTACCCGCCAGCATCAATCCGAATATCGGCATGACTCCGCCCGGTCGGTAGCGCAGAATATGCCCGACTGTCAGTACCACACCCAAAATGAGTATGCATATTAGAAATGCCAGTCCCCACGGCGCGTAGATAACCGCCCAGCGATGCACATCCTGTTCGGGATTGCCTCGGCTGAAGAGCAGCCAGTAGAGTACTTCCGGCAGCAGACATACGATAGCCGAGACGAACTTGGATTTGAATCGCATCGGTTCGAAACTAACTGCTGCGCAACTGACCAGCAGGCATAAGCTAAGAACCGAATTATGACCGAGTAAATAGCTTACCGCCAGAAAGGGCACGGCATACAGCAGGTTATAAAATTGCGCGATGATGATGGGAATGGTGCATAACAGTCCCATCAGCAGGGCGATGATAATTATCTGCATGGGAAAATGAAAGATGTTTAACGGCCATAGAAGCTGATCGATCAGATCGTTTGAGGTGTAGGGGCTTTTCACCTGCCACCATACCCCCGTCTGCATTCGCAGATAAAACATATTCAGCAGGCTGTAAAGAACCAGATTTATTACCCAGTAGATCGATCGGCTTCTACCGGGGTAATTCATGGTCGCCCCGTTGGTAAACCATCTTTTTGGCGTATTATTTTTATCCATTACGCTTTATATCCGACCATTGCCAGCACGATTCCCCAGGTAAGCTTTTCCCGATAGATATTTACGAAACCAGCCTGTCGGATAAACTTTTCCAGATATTCAGCGGCGCGGAAGCCTCGTACGGATTCGGGCAGATAATGATAAGCACCGCTTCTGTCATTAGCTATGATACCTCCTGCCAGCGGTAAAACAACCCTAAAATATAGGTTATAAATCCATGCTAAGACGGGGTTTGCGGGCAGGGTGAATTCCAGGATAACCACTTTCCCGCCCGGCTTGAGTAGCCGATATATTTCCCGCAGACCTGCCTGGGGATCGCTGAGATTACGGATTCCGAACGTGCAACTGATGCAGTCGAAGCTGGCCGATTCCAGGCCGGTTTTCTCGGCGTTAAGACATAACCATCCAATTTTACATGGGTTATGTCGGCCGGTTTTGGGGCGCTCGGATATAGGAGCTTCTTTTTGCCTTGCCCGTGATAACATCTGGGAGGAAAAATCCACCGCCATGATTTTGTCCAGCGCAGGTTCCGCCCGCTTATATGACAATGCCATATCACCCGTCCCGCAGCACAGATCGAGAATCGATTGGCCGGGTTGGACTTGACTGAGTTCTACCGCCCGCCTTCGCCAGCGACGGTCCAGATTGAAGCTCAGCAGATGATTCAGCAGGTCATAGGTTGGGGCGATGCCGGAGAACATCGCCTGGATTCGCTGCTGCTTCTCTGCCGGATGGAGGGGGGCTTTAAGATTGCTATGGGATAATTTCAAATTCATCTTTTGCTGCCCCGCAATCCGGGCAGGTCCAGCTATCGGGTATATCCTCGAATGCCGTTCCCGGCTCAACGCCGTTGTCCGGATCGCCCTGGGCGGGATCGTATATATAACCGCAAAGCGTACAGCGATACTTTTTCACGATGGTTCTCCTTTCGTCAAATAGTATGTTCCCCTGCCCTGAGATTTTCGTCAACCTGCGTTTTTAAAATCCCCTTCGTTTTGACATTTCCGCTGTTTTGGCTGGGTATATTTTTATCCGAGATTTTTCCTCGTCTCCTGCAGCAGGCGGATATGTCCGACTTCCTCCTGAATTAAAAGTTCCACTTTTTCCTTGTTTTCGCTGCGGACCGCATTTTTCAGGGCGCTGAAATAGGCGATTGTATCTTTTTCAAAACCGATCGCCAGTTCCAGGATGCTCTCGGGCGTCTGCAGTGACAGCAGTAATTTCGTGACATCCTTGTTCAGGTTGAACACATGTGTTTCCGCCAAACTGTGGATATAAGCCGCCACTTCCCCTGTTGGGTCCACTTCGTGGGCATCGCTGGCCCGGCAATAGTGTTCCCGCATCTGGGCGAAGACCTCTTCGTGCTCTTTTTCTTTTTCCGCCAGCTCCCGCAGGAGCTGCTTTACTGCCGGGTCTTTGGTTTTAGCCGCCGCCTGGGTATAAAATTTCTGCCCGTTCCTTTCGATTTCCTCGGCGAGCCGCAACACTTCTGAAAGGCTGTATCTGTTAGCCATATATTATGCCCTGTCTTTCTGATATATCCCTGTATCCGGTTTTGGTCCGGCGATCAATAGTTTTTCCCGTCCAGTTCGAAATAATCCTGCGGATGCTGACAAGCCGGGCAGGTCTTGGGTGCCTTGTTGCCCACATGCACATAACCGCAGTTACGGCAGACCCAGCGTACCGGTCGCGGCCGCGCGAAAACCTGTTTTTTATTCATATTTTCGATCAGCTTACGATATCGCGTTTCATGGCGTTTCTCCGACACGGAAACAGCGCGGTACATCGCCGCCACCTCCTTGAAGCCTTCTTTTTCCGCTATTTTGGCAAAGCCGGGATACATCACCCGGTTCTCGTAGTGTTCTCCCTCTGCCGCTTCTTCCAGGTTTTTTACCGTTGTGTCAATTATACCTGCCGGGTAGCTCGCCTGGATTTCCACCTGTCCGCCTTCCAGGAATTTGAACATCCTTTTGGCGTGTTCTTTTTCCTGTTCTGCCGTTTCCGTGAAGATCGCCGAGATCTGCATATAGCCTTCCTTGCGCGCCTGGCTGGCGAAGTAGGTATAGCGATTTCGGGCTTGCGACTCGCCCGCGAAAGAGGTTAAAAGATTTTTTTCTGTTTGACTGCCTTTTAGCGATTTCCCGCCGCTTGTCATTTTCGCCATTTGCAAAACTCCTTAAATTATTCAAATCTCCTATATTGACAAGATACGATAATTTGATCTGGTCGATTTATCTTTTAGACCTTATAGATTTTTAGTCACAACTGCTATAATAGTCAAGAAATACATGAAAAATCCCCCAATTTATCTTATCCCCGCAGATATATAAAAAATTGCTGCTATTTGTCAGTTAATTTTTGTTTTTGAGGGATTTAATGGTCTTTTGTGCTGGTCGGCTTTGCTTTAGTAGCTGCTGATTGCCGTGGGATTTTGGGCGTTATCCCGTCCGCTGGGAAATAGTGTCTCTCCCGGCTCGAATTGATTGCCTGATACGATTCGGGCGATAGCGTTCTTTTTGGTAACCTGGATTACGCGGATTCGGCCCAGGATTTCGCCGGTGATATGTCCCAGTACTTCGCTTGTATCCGGGTCGATTACCCTTTGTGAGGGCGGCCGGACCACGAATTCATCTCCCACCTTGATATTTCTGTCTTCGCCGCCGTTGATGACGACTTGATTATTGATTACCGAGGCGATTTTGGGTTGAAACGGCTTATCTACGATTGTCCGAACGATTTCGCTCACTGCCTTATCCAGCATTTCCGCGGTTGCCTTGCCCAGTGATGTTTGATAAAAACTTGCTCCGCCGAAGGCATTTTGTTCCGTATCTACCTTTGTTTTATCGTCCCGCACCTTTCCCTGGACATCGAAGCTGGCCATCACCTGGCCGCTTTGCCAGTCGATAACATACATCGTTGCTGCCACCAGCGCGTATCCGCTGTCTCCCAGTGGGCCCCACTCATGAGGTCGGAAAATCCCACCTTGGGCCTCCACGTGTCCGAAATCGGTGATGGTCCCCTTTATCAGGTATCTTATATCCGTCAGACGGTTGGGGGTGGCGTTGGTTGCCTCGGCCAAGCTGCTCCCTCTGCTCTCTTTTGTCCATCTGCCGCCTCTGCTGCTTCTGATACTGCGTTCTTCCAGGACGGAGCTTACTTGGCCCCTCTCCAGCACCACGTAGCGATGGGTTTGAATCAGCCGGTTAATCAATTGATCTGCCAGTCCTTCGCCCAGTTGCCACTTACTGCCGCTGGGGGCCATATTTTCAAAGCTCAGCACCGCCACGGTCGGTTTGAAGTATTTTGCCTCCTGTTTCGGTGTGTACTGTACCCTCTGGCAACCTGCTATAATCAGCATCGCCGGACCAGCCGCCAGCAATATAATTGCCCGGCGAATATCCAGGTTAGCCGCCCTTTTTTTGTCCTGTTTGGGCTGTTCCATACATAAAGTTATCGGCTGTTGCCCCACGATAGCTCCAAAATCAGTGTACCTTTTTACTTAGTCGGGGCACTTCTTTTACCCATTATGGGCATAACTCCTTGTATTACATAGAAATATGCCTTGATCCCCGGGTACGGCTGTCACTTAGCCTTTTTAAGGGAAATTTGCCAATTTTCATCGTTCTGCCGATATTCATTTTATTAATGGGTTTAAGACGCATCATAATTTGAAAAGACTGGTATTGAATGCCTTCAAAATCACCGGCAAAAAACTATATTTTTCATCCCCTGTTATTCGCCTGGTTGCCCACGCTTTCTCTTTTTTCGCATAATATCAGGAGCACCTCTGTCGGCCAGATATTCCTGCCCGCCGCCTTATCGATAACCTTAGCTTTACTGTTATGGTTATTGTTCTGGCTTTTTTGCCGACGAACCCATAATGCCGCCGCCGTCGTTTCCCTATTTATATTTCTGTTTTTCTCTTATGGCCCTGCCCGTGAAACCATCAGGTTTCTTGTTCCCGTTTTGTCTTTTAGTGGGATTGATCGGCTGCTTTTACCTTTTTGGCTGGTTTTGTTTTTGCTTGGCGCATATCTGATTATCAAAATTCGGCGAAGTTTTTATCAGCTTACCATGGTATTAAATATCATTGCCTTTTGCCTGGTTAGCTTAGCTTTGGCCAGGATCGCCCTTTACGCCGGTAAAAATTACCTCGGTCGCTCCTGGCGGTACGATCCGGATTTGTCCGGCGCCGCATTAGCCTCTTTTACTCCCACTGATACCGGCCCAGCCCCCGACATTTACTATATCATCCTGGACGCCTACGCCCGAGCTGATATTCTCCGCGATTATTTTCAGTTTGATAATTCAGAATTTATCACCTATCTGAGTAATAAGGGTTTTTACCTTCCTCGGCTTACCCATTCCAATTACTGTCAGACCTGCCTGTCTTTAGCTTCTTCGCTGAATATGACCTACCATCATGATTTAGCCGCCTGCCTTGGCCCGGATACCGGCAATGTTTTACCCTTGAAGGGCATGATCCAGGATAGCCGCCTTTTTCGTTTTCTCAAGGAGCATAACTACCGCATTATCACTTTTGCCAGTGGTTATCCCATGACCGAGATAAAAGATAGCGACGGGTATTTTTCCCCCGGTTGGGTATTGGACGATTTTCAGGGTGAGATTTTAAATCGCACCCCGGTCCCCACCCTGCAGTACCTATTTAAGCTGCCGCCCAGCCGATGTAAGCGGATTCTATACGTTTTCGACCGGCTTGCCCAGTTGCCCCGTCAGCCGGGCCCCGTTTTGGTTTTTGCCCATATTGTCGCCCCCCATCATCCCTTTGTTTTTGGACCACAGGGTCAGATCCTCCTTACCTGTAGGCCCGATCGATTCTCCGATACCCCAGCCAACGAGGGGCAGAGGCAGGAATATATCCGTCGTTATATCGATCAGCTTATTTTCATCAACCGCCAGACCCAGACCCTGATCGACCGCATCCTGTCGCAATCGAGATACCCTCCCATTATCATTATCCAGGCCGACCATGGTCCTGCCTCGACGTTGGACTGGGATAATCCATCCCAATCAGCTTTTCGGGAAAGGTTTGCGATTCTTAATGCCTATTACCTGCCCAGCTTCGATTACGCCGATTTATACGATGATCTCAGCCCGGTTAACACCTTCCGCATCGTCCTTAATCACTATTTCCAGACCGGCTTACCCCTGCTGCCCGACGAGAGTTACTTCTCCCCGGTTATCCATCCTTACCGATTGAACAATGTTACCTCGCTGATTGAATAATTCCGCCGGTTTTATTCATCATTTTGTCAAATTCTTTGCCTTTTATTGTTTTGCCCTTGTCCCAGCGGTATTATATGGGAAAAATAGCGCTAATTGCCTTCTGCGGGTTTAAGATGACCATTTAATAGCTTGTGTTGAGGTCGGTCCCCATGATTCGTATCCGTTACATTCATAATATTGCCTTGCCCGTCAACCGGACCATCATCGAGCAGGTACAGTTGATTTTTCGGCAGAATTTTCCCAGGCTCGCCGCCTACGCCGATAAAATTCCTGACCTGCTCGCCCACCCTTTTGAGCATCGGTATCAGACTATTTTATTGGCCGCGCAGACCGCTTTGGGCCAGGTCACCGGCTTTTCCCTTTTCCTGCATTTTCCCGAGATTAATTTTTCTTTTTTGGATTTTCTTGCCGTCCGCACCGAAGGTCGGCTGCATGGCATCGGCAGTGCCCTCTATGAAGCCACCCGCGAATATTGCCAGGGCATTTCTTCATTGGGTTTGTTCATGGAGGTTCAGCCTGACGACCCTGCCTTGACCACCGACCCTGCCCAGCTCGCCCAAAGCAGCTTACGTCTGCGATTCTACGAGCATTACGGCGTTCGGCCTATCATCGGCACCGCCTACGAAACTCCCGTCGGCCAGCCTCCCACTACTGCCTATCTGCTTTTTGACAGTATGAATCGAACCCTTCCCTTACATCGGGATCAGGCTCAGCGCGCCGTCAGGATGATTCTTCAACGGCGTTTCAGTCACATCGTTGATAAAGATTATATTGAGCACGTTACGCAATCTTTTGTTGACGATCCCGTGCGGTTTCGTCCCCCGCGCTATGTGCGGGATTCGGATCATCCCCGACCCGTTGTTGACCATCGGCTGGAAAAGACCTTCACCCTCGTTATGGGTCATAAGCACCTTATCCATCATATTCGAAGCCGCGGTTATTTCGAAAGGCCCGCCCGCGTCGGCGTCTTGCGGGAGGCGGTTTCCGCTTTGAATCTTTTTACCATCATTCCGCCCCGACGTTACAGCGAAAAAAACATTCTCGCCGTTCATGACCACAACTTTGTAAATTTTCTCAAGGTCGTTTGCACCAGGCTTCAGCCTACCGTTCCCGTCTATCCCGATACTTTTCCCATCCGCCGGCCCGACCGTCGTCCCCGTTTGACGCCCGTTCAGGCCGGATATTATTGTATTGATGCCAGCACCCCCCTCTATCGTGATGCCTACCTGGCCGCCCGCGATGCCGTTGATGTCGCCCTTACTGCCGCCGATGAAATACTGGCCGGCTCGCGTGTCGCTTATGCCCTTTGCCGACCGCCCGGCCACCACGCCGAAAGGAGAGTTTACGGCGGGTTTTGCTATTTCAATAATGTCGCCGTTGCCGCCCATCACCTCAGCCGCTACGGGAAAGTCGCCATTTTGGATATCGATTTTCACCACGGTAACGGCACTCAGGATATTTTTTACGCCCGCAGCGACGTCTTAACCGTTTCCATTCACGGCCATCCCGACCATGCCTTTCCTTATTTCAGTGGTTTTGCCGATGAGATTGGCGAAGGCCCAGGCCGCGGCTTCAACTTCAATTTCCCCCTGCCCGCGAATACCGCCGAAGCCGCCTATCTCAAAGCCTTTGAAAAAGCAATCAATTGTATCAAACGCTTCCGACCCGATTTTCTTCTGGTCAGTTTGGGGATGGACATCTTCAAAGGCGATCCCACGGGTACCTTCCTTCTTACTACCCGGACCCTGGCCCTCATTGGCGAACGCCTGGCTGGCCTGAGGCTTCCTTTGTTATTTGTCCAGGAAGGCGGTTATAATCTTCGAAATCTCAAACGTGGGGCGGTCGCCCTTTTTCTCGCTGTCGCCCGGACCATCGACCCCCAGCCTTTTATCCTGGATAGCAATTCTGCGGATCAGACGGGCTGAAGTCGTTTCTGTGCCTGGTTTTGCCTTTGCCTGCCCAAAACGGATTATTTAATCCCTTTTTATCCCGGCTTAATCCACGGTTTCCACCAGCGTCTTGTCTTCGACCACCAGGTCATAGAGTTCTTCCACGTTTTTATTCAGGAGGCGGATGCAGCCGCGGCTGGCCGATTGGCCGATTTCTTCCGGTTTGATTGTGCCGTGAATGCCGAAGCCTTCTCTGCCTTTCGCGTCGCCCTCGCGTCCTTCCAGGCCGATCCAGCGCTCCCCCAGCGGGTTTTCCGGGTCTTCCGGCTTATAGAATTTGCCGTTTTCCTTATCATGCCAACTGGGGTCCATCTGCTTGAGTTTTACCAGCCACAACCCCGTCGGAGTGCCTCGGCCGGGCTTGCCCAACCCCACTGGATAGCTCCGCACCAATATATCTTGCAGGTACACCGACATCTGATAACGCTGCTTCTGTACCTTTATCCGGACCGGACCGGTTACCACCTTGATTACCTCGCCCACCCGCAAACTCGTCGGGCTGGCGATCTTATTGATCTTTTGCAGGAGTTGATAGGGCAAGTTAAATTTCTTGCCGATGCTCGCCAGGGTATCGCCCTGGGCTATTCGATATCGCTGACAAACCTGGTCGTTATCCAGGATAACCGAGCTGAACAGCCACTCATCCGCCGCCTGGTTCAGTAACTGCCGCGCCTGGTTTTCCTGATTCGGTTCCAGTCCCGCTGCCACCGCCTGGCTTAACTTTTCCCGACCGGTGATATAATCCTTTTTCGCCATCGCCGCCTGTCCTGCCTCGAAGAGTGCTTGCCCCGGATTGGGTAGGGGATTGACCAGCGGGATAGCGCCATTTTCAACTTCCGCCTCCACCTTGACGGGCTGCTCCGGGCCTTGCGGTGCGGATCTGATTGCTTCTGGGATATTGCCTTGCTCCACCTCACCTGCCGACGTCGTTTGCACCAGCGGGTCTGCCGGGTTAAGGCTTGCCTGCCCCTCAGTTTTACCAGCGCCCACCGGCGGCCCCATTACCCGCCAGATAGCGATCAGCATTACCGCTATCAGGGCCACAAATAGGATTACCCGCCGGGTTTTGGTCCTTTTTTGACTATCGGCGTTTTTATAATTAGCCATCCTTTGCTCCTGTTTTTTTAAATCGCCTCACGTGCTTATCCGTCACCAGCATATTCAGCCGGACATCGTGGTCGTAGGTGGGCAGCTTGTCCACCACCTGTTCTTCGAATCCCAGTCCGCAGCTAACCCCTTTAAAGCCGTTCGTCCCCAGGAACCGGTCATAAAATCCGCCGCCCTTTCCCAGCCGGTCTCCCTGCAGGTCGAATCCCACCCCCGGCACTACGACCAGGTCGATTTCGGTAATATCGGTCGGCGTGCCGTTTTTCGGGTGTCTTAGCCCATGCCGATCCTGATGCATCTCGCATTCCAGGCTTTCGATAGTCACCGGCACAATCTTGTTCTGGTGCCACTCGACGCTGGGTACCAGCACCTTTTTACCCGCTTTCAGCGATTTTTTAATTAAACAGGTGGTATCGATCTCGTGTTCCAGCGACAGGTACAGCATTACCACCTTCGCCTGCTGAAATACTTTCGTTCGACCCAGCTTTTGGCAGACCGCGCAGCTTTTCGCCTGCCGTTCCTCGCTGCTTAGCTGGCCGATTTTTTCCCGCAACTGTTTTCGCGCCGCGCGTTTGACCATAACTACTTTTACTTACTTTAATAATATCGATTCTTGCTCGATAAGCAAGCAATCAGCCGAATATTATAAGTTTAATAAAGGCTGTATTTTAATCCCTGCCCCGGCTTTGGTTAAGCAAATTTTCTGATTTCTCCCTACTGAACCATTTTATTCTTTTTTCTGATATCCCGTTCTCTGTGGCTGATTATATTGCCGATTTATAGCGGCGTATGATTACGCTGGTTTTTCCGCCGGATTTTGCTAATAATTAACTTATGGACCTTTTTGCCGACCAGGAGCAGAAGAATCTTTTTGCCGCTGCCCCGCTGGCTTTGCGGATGCGGCCGCGGACGCTGGAGGAGTTCGTCGGTCAGGGGCATTTCGTCGCGCCCGGCAAGCTCCTGTGGCGGATGCTAACTGCCGATCGGCTAACGAGTTTAATATTTTTCGGCCCGCCCGGTACCGGCAAGACCACCCTCGCTTACGTTATCGCCCGCCAGACCGCCGCGGAGTTTATCCCCACCAACGCCGCCACCATCGGCGTAGGTCAAATCCGCCAGATTACCGCCGCCGCCCACGACCGCCTGGCCGCCGAGGGGCGGAAGACCGTGCTCTTCCTCGACGAGATCCACCGGTTCAGCAGGAGCCAGCAGGATGTTTTACTCGACGACGTGGAGAACGGCGTCGTCATCCTCATCGGCGCGACCACGGAAAATCCTTTCTTTTCCGTCAATTCCGCATTGGTCTCCCGCAGTACGATTTTTGAGTTCCAACTGCTTACGCGGGAAGAGATTATCCAGGTAATCCGGCAGGCTTTAGCCGACCGCGAGCGCGGCCTGGGACAATTCGAGGTGAAGATTACCGACGAAGCCCTGGAGTACCTGGCCCTGATGAGCGACGGCGACGCCCGCCGGGCCCTTACCGCCCTGGAGATCGGGGTACTATCGCAGCTCTCGCAGCAGCAGGATAATAAAGGAAAGACTAAATCGCAGAAGATTATTTTTGACAAGGACTTGGCGGTCGAGTCCATTCAGCGTAAGGCGATTGTTTCCGACGCGGCGGGCGATAATCATTACGACCTGGCCAGCGCCTTGCAAAAGAGTATGCGGGGCAGCGACCCGGACGCTACGGTTTACTGGCTGGCCCGGCTGATTGAGGGCGGGGAGGACCCGCGGTTCATCGCCCGGCGGATCGCGGTCTGCGCCGCGGAAGACGTGGGCAACGCCGACCCCATGGCGACGGTGCTGGCAGCAGCGGCGGTGCAGATCAGCGAATTCGTGGGTCTGCCGGAGGCGCAATTGCCGCTGGCGCAAGCAGCTATCTATATCGCCTGCGCCCCCAAGAGCAACCGCAGCGCCCAGGCGATCTGGTCCGCCGGCGGCGATGTCCGCAGCGGTCGAACCGCGCCCGTGCCGGATCATCTGCGGGACAGCCATTACGCCAGCGCCAAAAAACTCGGCCGCGGTGTCGGCTATCAATACCCCCATAGTCTGCCCGACGCCTACGCCCCGGGACAAAAATATCTGCCGGAGGAGTTCGCCAAAACCTACTATCAGCCGAGCGACCGCGGGCGGGAAAAACAACTGGCGGAGTATCTGGAAAAACTGCGGCAGATTCAGGTGAAATTGAAAGAAAAAAAGGAAAAATAAAAAGCCCGTAAATGTGCCCGCCAAAATGCGATTTGAGGGGTAAAAGACACCGGTTTGCGTCAAAATTGCGCAAAATTTACCAGTTTTTGCCAGGAATTGGCCGGTTTTAACCGGAAAATACCCGATTTTGTCTCCTATTTTGGTTAAAAAGGAACTTTTTCCGAGCGATAAATCAACGTTCCAAGCTCAAAGATACCGGCATAAAATAGGAATATAAAGATATATTTACACCACAAGGGCGCGAAGAGCGCAAAGGGAAGAATAAATCAGCCGCGAATTAACGCCAATAAACGCCAACCCATAAGAATAAAATATTTTGACAAGATTAACAAGATTATAAAGAGCAATATATAGTTAATAATAAATATATCACCCGGCGGCGCGGCGAGAAAGGCATGAAGGGCCGCCTTCGGCGGAGAACAGGCGAACAGTTGAGCAGGCGAACAGGTGAAAGAAAAAAGAAAGGATATTTCTCCCGCAGAGACGCAAAGAAAAGAAAAATATTATCCGCAGATGACGCCGATAACGCAGATTTAAAAGACAAGAAAATAGACAGGATTTACGGGATCATATTAATCAAATTTAAGATCTCAAATTTCAGATTTCAGAGAGAAAACATAACCACGGATTTCACGGATTACACAGATTAGGATAAAAGGCCAGGAGATTTATTATATAATTAGGATATATAATTATGTTAATCTTGTAAATCCTGTCAAAAAATTATTTTGACGAAACGGTGCGAGATTTCGCACTCTACAAACTTCCGGATCATCGGGTAATGAATAATTATTTCTCCCGCAAAGGCGCAAAGGCGCGAAGGAAGAAGAATTATAAACAGGATAACGGGGTTGATATAAGAGTTTATGGCATAAGTGGTTAGGGGATAAAGGGAATATTACATATAAAAAAACTAATAATATGCTTGCTAATCAAGGACGGAGCAGATATTTTAGTTAATGACGAACGCGTGAGAGAGAGCCGGCAGCTTTTCCACGCGTTTTTATTTGCGCATTCATTTATAGCAGTTATAGACAGCGATATAAAAAATTAACCCGGTGAGAGAGGGATGGACCTTCTCTTGGCTGGGTTATTTTGTTGCGTAAAGGCTTGAAAGGAAAGTGTTATGAAGAAGTTATGTGTTATATGTATATTGTTTTCGGTATGTGTCAATATTACGACAGCGGAACCTCTGGGGATGGAGTTTATTCATATCGGTAATGCAGGTAATGCGGATGACAATAGCGGATACGGTGGGGTTAGCTATGGATACTATATTAGCAAATACGAAGTGACCAATGCCCAGTGGAATGCGTTTGTTAATTCTGCAGGAGCTCCTACAGGAAATCCGAGCATCGCTTACGATGAAAGTGCCTATTGGACCGGAACCCAACTACCGAACAACGAGGTCAGCTGGTATGAGGCGGCACAATTCTGCAACTGGCTAACCAGCGGTAACAAAAGTTTCGGGGCTTATCAACTTGACGTATATGGCAACATTACAGTCAACCGCACTGCAGCGGTTACGGCTTATGGCAAGGTTTATGTAATTCCTACACAGGATGAATGGTATAAAGCGGCCTATTACAAGCCAGATGGTAGTGGTTATTCACTTTATGCAAATGGCTTAAATGAAATACCTGCTGCTGACAACGGCTGGAATTATTACGGTGGAGCCTATGATTCGCCCTGGAACGTCGGCACGGGAATAATGGAACAGAACGGAACCTATGATATGATGGGCAATGTCTGGGAGTGGACTGAAACCCTGCTAACTGATGGGACTTTCGTCCTTCGCGGAGGTTCATACCGCTACGATCTCGGCAGCGGCCCGCTGAGTGCGGCCCAGGGATATAATCGACTACCGGATTTAGAGAATATCAACGTAGGATTTCGTGTTGCCGAAGTACCTGAACCCTGCACGGTTTTATTACTTGGATTAGGCGGAGTGGCACTGCCAAAAAGACGTAGAAGAAAAGAGACAAATCCTGATACATTTAAATTTGAATAAAACAATCTGGTGAGAGAGGGATGGCCTTTCTCTAGCCGGGTATTTTTGATGCTTTTTATGTCAGAAAGTTTGGTGGAAAATGCAGAAAACAATAATAGTCCCGCAAAACAATTATTTAAATATTATGTACCGAATTATATTTTTATTACTTTGCATATTTTGCATTATGGCTGATGGAGAAATTCTTATATTTAATGATGGCAATACGCACCAAATAGACTATAGGATTGACGATTCCATTTATGTTCAAAACAGCGAATCTGGAAATCCGACATTAGTCAAGCTTATGGACGGCGGAGAAATATGGGGAGATTTAGTTGTCTATGATACTAGCGAAGCTATTGTTCAAGGAGGATATATTTACGACGATTTAACCGGCTGGAACGAGGCAAAAATTTCTATTATGGGTGGACAGATCGGCACCATACAGGCCTGTGGAAGCAGCGAGTTTGTTATTACAGGAGGGGATGTCCATTATGATTGTAATTTATTTAAGAAACTCGAACTGACCCAAGAAAGTATTGTAACAATCTACGGGACAAATTTCAATTACCCATACGGACCAATCTCATTTCCAGATGGGTTAAACTCAGATTTTTACGGAACAATAACAGGTACTTTATTAAGCGGCCAATCAATAGATTGGCCATTCAGACGCGATGAATATCATACCGGAGAACTAGTATTGTTACCCGAACCCTGTACGATTTCTTTGCTGGCTTTAGGTGGGTTGGCCCTACTGAGAAAGCGAAGGAAGATAAGATAATCGGACATATCACGCTGCGCGCGAGAGTTGAAAGTTGAGAGTAGAAAGTAGAAAGAGTAAGCAGGCGGCGCTGCGCGAGAAAATTGAAAATAGAGAGTAGAAAGTAGAAAAAGAAAGAATAAGAAAGCGGGGCGGCAAGAGAAGCGCGGAGAAAAACGGTGCGAGATTTCGCACCCTGCAAACTTCCGGATCATCGAGTAATGAATAATTATTTCTCCCGCCAAGGCGCGAAGGCGCAAAGATAAGCAGGAAAAATCAACGACATGATTAACAGAATTGACAAGATTTTTGAAAACCAACAGGTTAAGATTGCCGCGTCGCTACGGCTCCTCGTAATGACATTCTATGAAAAGTTCAACATTTAAAATATGTTCAAAGAAACCCCCTGCAGTGCAGGGGGCTAAAATTTTAACGCGTGGACCTGAAGGTCCACCCTACCAATGCTCATTAGATAACCGCGTGGGCAACGAGTTGCCCAGCCTACCAATATGGGGTAAGCGTGGGGAGATTAGCCTTTGCCTTTTGCGTACCAGTCGGGGTCCTGGGCGAGTTTGGACGTGGCCTCTTCGGTCATCATCTTGAAGGCGGGGTGGTCGCTGGGCCAGGAACGCTGGGCAAAATCGCCGTCGGCCATTTTTTCGATTTCCGGCTGAGCTTCGTGGAAATAGCTGCCGTAAATGTGCAGCGAATCGGTGATATCGACGTATCGGCCGACCTTGATGGGCCGGGCGAGCTTTTCACTAAGCCGCTCGGCGACGAGCCGCTGCAGGTCAGTCAAAGCGTAAACGTTCATAAACCAGGCTTTGTAAAGGTCGCGGCTGCGCCAGTGCGAGTTCATGTTAAGGTAAGACTGATTGTAAGCGTTCTGATGGAGTCGAAACCACAGCCGCTGCAGGCAGGGCGGGTCGTCGGTCTGGGGGTCGCAGTTGGGCATCCAGGTAATGGCCTGGGCGCGGCGGGTGTGAGTGGTTCGACTGAGCTTGTCCACGATGTAATCAATCTGATTGACGGGAGGAAACGGTCGAATGCAGTTCGGATTGCGCAGGTCCGGGGCAGGCGAGTAGGCAAAGAGCCGCTCGTGGTAAGTGTAGGTCCATTTGCCGGCGGCAGGGTCGATCCAATGGTCGTGAATGCCCAGGCAAACCTCCTGACGATAGGCTTCCAGCTCCTCCGGGCCGCCGGGAAAGTTCTTGTGGATACGCGGCTCGGCAAAGGGGTCGTCAACGGTAATCATGACCGTGGCGTCCCGGCTGAGGGGGTCGGAGGGCTTGTCATACTCGGTCTTAATCTGGGCGCCGTGATGCCAGACAGTAAGCACCGCTTTTTCCCAGGCTTCCGGAAGGCAACGGGCGGTGATAAAAAAGGTGGGAATATTGCCGGTGGCAGCGTCCAGAATGGGCATGTCAAATCTCCTTCAAAAACAAAAAACCAGCCTGGTTTAAAAATAATCAATCGATAAATCACCCAAAACCGGCAGCGGTGTGAAGCCGGGACACAAACAGAATAATAAGTCAGCTTATAATTGCAATGTAAAAAAAGAAAAAGACAAGAATTTTCAGGAATTAGCCCTCTTCGCCAAGGCTAGGAAGCGGCAAGCAGGATTAATAAGTGATATATAAGAATTTAAATTTTTTAAAAAAACTATCAGGATTCATGTGACATATCGGGGCGGTCGGCAGGATGGAGAATTATAGATTGCCACACCGCCCCGCTGGCGGGGCGAGGAACAGGGCCGCCTTTGGCGGGGAGCAGGAGAGCAGTTGAACAGGAGAACAGGTGAAAGATAAAAGACGTGGCAGGCAGTTGAACAGGAGAAAGACAGAAGATGCGGAAATGCGTTCCTGGCAATGAGAAATACGGGTTAATTTTGTTGGTTGCGGGGAGGTTTTTGGTTTTTGGAGGGTTCGGCGAGGTCTTCTTCTAATTTTTTGAGGGCGTCACTAAGGGCGGGAAAGGCGGTAGGCTCGACCCTGGGGTCGTCAAAAGAGCCGGAGACCCGTACCTGGACAATCTGCGGCCGAATCGCATCCAAAAAACTGGAAAGAATGGGCAGCTCCGGGAGATATTGGGGCGGGTCCACCATGAAAACCAATTCCAAATTTTCGTCAGGGCCGGTCATCAGGCCGGCACCGGTCAGGGAGACGGCACTGCCCTTCAAGTGGATGGGGTCGTAACGGGTTTTATCGCCAATGATGTCGGCGGTGATGGTGGCTTCATTGAAGGCGCCTTCTTTGGGTAAGGAAAGATTAAGCACATGCAAGAGTTTGGCGGCGATGGGCAGCTCGCCCAGGACGGCGTCCTTGATGACAAAGACAAAGTTTCCCCGCCGGGGGTCGTCAGCGGCAGGCTGATTCAGACTGTACCAGCCGTTGAATCGGCCGCGGAGATTCTGATATTTTTTTCGTTTGCTGGCGTTTAAGATGTCGGCGAGATTGATATCCAGGAACTGCAGGTCCAGATTGTAGCCGGTACGCCGGCTGCTGAAAAGCAGCTCCGCTTTGCCGGCCAGTCGGCCGCCACAAAGGGCGCCGCTGATTTCGGAAAGGATTAAATTCTTATCGCTGCTTTGGTAGCTGACTTTGCCGGTAAGATTATTTAAGGGTCTTTGCTTGATGAGCATTTGCGTGGGTAATAAATCGGCGCTTAGGGTAAGCTCGCCGGCGGTGCGGTTAAAGCGGGCAGAGCCTTTGATCTGGGTGTGAATGGATTCGGTCAATAAGGGAGTTTGCATGCAGCCGTTTTGCAGGGCAACCGAACCGACGCAATCCCAGATTTTGTCGCGCTGGTCCTGCTCGTAATGGTCCAACTGAAGGTCGAAATCCAGCAGGCCGGATGGCTGGATCCGGCCGGCAATCGTGTCCGTCGGCGCAGGCAAGGCGCGCAGGAGTTTGTCGCTGAGGGGGACCGAGGAGCCTTGCAGGTTCAGGCGATATTGGTTTTGGCCCGAAGTAGTGTCGAATGAGCCGGTCATGCTAACACTAGAAGGGCCGTCAATACTGGTTAACCGGTCGATATTGATTTTGTTGGGGTCAACGGTGATCCGGCCGGTTACGTTCTGCCAGGTATAATCCAAATCAGCCAGGCGCAATTGGATGTTTAAGGGGGTAATCTCCGCGTGGTAATTATATTGAGGCTTCTGGGGAGAATGTTCCAGAAGCAAACTGACATTGACTCGGCCGGCGGGGTCGATCAACTCCCAAATTCTGATTTTTCGGTCGGTGAAAAGTTTACGCAGCGGTTCGTCCAGGACTAAGGGCTGCCCCCGCAGGTTTAAATGATAATCGTTGTCAGAACGGAAAAAGCCGGTTAGCTGAATGCGTGAATTATCGTGACGGCCCTGGAGGGAGCTGATGAGTAACTGATCGTTGTTCAAGCGGCAATGGGCCTGGATGTTTTCCAGGGGGTAAGGAAAATCCTGGTAGTTGATTTTGCCGTCATGAAGGGCCAAAGTGATATGGTAATTGAAATTGGGCATTCTCGAATGAGGGGCGGGGCCGGACTGGTCGGCAGGCGGAAGATTTGTCCGAGTGGGCGTGGTGTTGTTCCAGAATCTTCCCTGGCCGCTGATAGTGCTGACCAGGCGGGCTTGCAGACAAAAGTCCCGGGCTTTTGGGGTTAATTTGCTCGCCATATAATCGTCGAGGAGCATATCCGTAAAATCAAACTTACAGTCGTATATCGGAGCGTGCTGAGATAAACCGGCGACGGTACCGGCGAAAGAAATTTGTCCGCGGGCGGCCTGGGCTTTTTCGATGTCGAAGGTGAGCAAATTGGGGTCCCAGAGTAATTTGCCCTGGCTAATGTGAATGGGCAGCGGTAAATCTTCATGGCAGATATCAACGTTAATCAAGTCAATGTCCAAATTTTCCTTTAGACGGTCCGCACCAGAAGTTTCGATATGATATAAAGCATTAAGTGAGCCGGTGGGGGCGAACCGGTCCCAGAGTTTTCTATACCAGGAGGACATGGCGTTATAAAGGTTCTGGTCCAAAGGCATATTTTCGGCGCGGATGTGAATGTCATAGTGGTCGCGGCCGGGCTGATGGCGGTCCCAGAGGCCCTCGATGTTGATGAGCCGGTCGGCTTCGCGGGCGGAAAGCGGGCCGATGTCCGCGTGGTCGGAGGTAAAAAGGATCGGCCCGTGAATGTTCTGCAGGATATAAGGGTATTTACCATAGACGCCGGCAGCACCACGGCAGAAGAGAGTACCCTGATATTCAATGTTACCGGGCAGGCCCTGCTTTTGCCGGTCGAGGTCGCGACGGCGGATCATCCGCAGCTCCAGGTCCAGCCGGCCGGTGGGAGAGTAAGTATCGATGGTCTTCCCCACGGCAGCGGGCAGAGAGTTTATCAGGGCGGTTAGTAAATTGTCGCTGCGATTCGGGTCGTAATTTTCCCACTGGCCGGCGGGAACGTCAAGATCCCGAGTTCGCAGGGTAAGGTCGAAGTCGGAATTTTTCGAGTAAGCGTCAATCTTTCCCGTCAGGACAAAACGACAGTAACTTTCAAAACCGCTGTCAAACTCCTCGATAAAAATGCCTTCGCGGGAGCACACCAGGTGCGCCCGGACATCGTGCAGAGGCAGATTGATTTTGTCGAGTGGGATAATGGCGGAGGCATTTTGGGCGTTAATCCGCAAGACATGTCCGGTGGCGGGGTCGTAGGTGCTTTGGACGATAATCCGGCCACGGGGGGAAAGCGACTCGTAAAGTCGGCGCCACTGGGCCAGCCGAGGCGGCAGGGTCTGAGGATTAATCGCTTCGAGCAAAAAATTGGCATTGGTGGTAAGCTGACGAGTGTGAAAGTTATAACTGCCGTTAAATGAAGACCCCGTCAGCAAGCCCTGGTCTCCGCTGCGGAGGTCATAATGATAAATGTTAAGCTCACGGGGGTCGGGAAAAATTCGGCCGGTGATATTTTGGCACAGCGGGGGGGTAATGCGGCCCTGAGCCAGCTCGCGATACTCGATGGTACTGCCGCGAAGGATGACCAGAGGTCGAATGGCGGCGGCAGAGGAGGCAGGGACCAGATGAAGCAACTGCAGATTGGTAATGTGCCGGTCGATATCGTACCAGATGCTCAGTTGGGCGGATTCAGCGACGATTTTTTTGACAATGAGTTTATTCTGCAGGAAACTCCAGAAATCATGTTCGAGAATGATGTCCCGGGCGGTGAAGATAAGATTGTCGGCTATATGGGGCCGATCGGGCAAGTACACCCGCAAGCCTTTGATGCGTATTTTACTGAGAATGCCCAACGAGGCGTATTCTATTTCGACTTCGCCGCCGGTAAAGCGCTGCAGGGTGTTGATGACGAGGGGGCGGAATTGATTGTCGTTGGTGTAATACCAAAATAAAGAGTAACCGGCGGCTATCAACAGCAGTAAAATAAAGGCGGTTATGCGGCGACGGCGGATCTGACGGGGAGAACGCTGGTGCAGACGGCGGGTTCGGAAATGCTCCCACCAGGACCAAAGGTTTTTGATTTTCGCAGCAATAGACATACTACAGGTCATTTTGAGTAATTAATATTGTTTTGTATTCGCTTAATAATCGTCGCATAAGGGGGTAATTTTCCCCGCTTATGGCTGGTGCGAGTTTTGCTGCTCTTTGAGGAATAATTGGACCTGCTCTTTCAGGCAGTCGAGGGCGTTATCAGCGGCAACGGTAGCAACGCGTCGGCCCCGGCGGTAAATGACAACCTTGTCCCGGCCGCCGCACAGGGCTACATCCGCGTCGTCAGCCTCGCCGGGTCCGTTGACAACACAGCCCATGACGGCGACCCGGATGGGCTGGCGAATGTCAGCCAGGGCGGTCTTGACTTTTTCCACAATACTGAGCAAATCAATTTCCGTACGACCGCAGGTGGGACAGGCGATCAGTTCCACACCCCGGCGCGGCCGCAGGGCCAGGCTGGCGAGAATTTCGCCGGCAACTTCAATCTCCGCCACCGGGTCGCCAGCCAGCGAAACGCGGATGGTATCACCGATACCCTCTGCTAAAAGTGCGCCCAGGGCAGCGGCGGAACGGATGGCGCCGGTTTGAATGTCGCCGGCGTGAGTTACACCCAGGTGCAGGGGATAATCGAAGGCCTGGCTGAGAGCGCGGTTGGCCAAAATGGTATGGTGAGCATCGTGGCATTTCGCCGAAAGGACAAGATTGTCAAAATGGTTATCCTGAAAAATGGTGACGTATTCGGTCATCTTCTCCAGCATCAACGGGATAAGGTCCTGATTCTTTTTCGGGGCAAGAACCTGACCGCGACGGCGCTGCCGGATACTACCCTCGTTGACGCCGATCCGGATGGCTACGTGGTTGGTTTTGCAGGCGGCGATGACCTCTTCGACTTCTTTACGGTTGTTGATATTTCCGGGGTTGAGGCGAATCTTATTTACGCCGGCGTCAATCGCTTCCAGGGCGCGCTGGTAATGAAAGTGGACATCGGCAATTATGGGTATGCTTATCTGCTTGATGATTTCCGGCAGGGCGGCGGTGTCCTGGGCGGTGGGAACCGCCAGGCGGACCATCTGGCAGCCCTTATCAATCATCCGGCTGATCTGGGCGATACACCGGTCCGGCTGAGAGGTGGGGACCTTGGTCATACCCTGGACGACGACGGCAGAGCCGGCGCCGATAGTTACGCTACCAATCTTAACCGGGCGGGTCATCCGCCGGGTAGTTTGCGGGATTTTTGACATCATCTATGCTTCTTATACCATTTATAAGCCAATTTATAGCTAATAAGCATCGTAAGTCCTTAATTAAATGTAGTCAACAGCATGATTTTTTACTTGCTGATATTGTTAATGAAATCTATCCTAACGGAATACAAGACAGAGGTCGATTCATATGAAATACTATTTAAGTGCCTGTAAAATAGGACTTTATATTACTGTATTTGCGCTCTTAGCGGGGGTAATAATCATGGTGGGCTGTACGGTTAATCTGCCCCAAATCCGAGTAAAGTCGCCCGATATTCTTACCTTGAGCGAACCGCCGCCCGCAATCCCCGTAGTCGGTGCGATTACCGCTAATGATGCACAATACGAGAAATATAGCGGATATGTTCGCGATTATTTATTTAACCAGTTGGGGAAAAAGGAGTTACTATATAAGCGGCAGGTGACCGGCCCGGCAGAGGAGCCCAATGAAACGCGTCAGATTCTCAGCGGCCAGCTCGATTTTAACAGGGTAGCCAACCCCACCGATAACAGTAAAACAGCGATGGAAATCCAGATAAAATTTGATCTGGGTGATAAAGGCGACAGTTTTGTCCATTCAATTACACTGTCGGGGATTATTGAGCAAATCGATCAGCCGAGCATCGAATCGGCGCTAAGTTATTATGTGGATAGTTACCTGGACATGATTTTTCCTCCCCGGCCCAAGGAAGGTATCACTATGGCGCGGGGATACAGTAAATATGACCGCGAAGGCAGGGACCTGGCCAGGCAGGGCGATTATACCGAAGCGCTGGAAAAGTTTCGCCAGGCAATCGACGCCAAACCCTACGATCATGCCGCCTTATACAATGCGGGCCTGGTGTGCGAGGCCCTAAGCAATTATGAAAACGGGTTGCAATACTACCGCCGGGCGTGGCAACTGAAACAACGTCCCGAGTATAAAAAAGCGATTGAGCGAGTCGAAGAATTACTCTATGGTCCCCAAGGGGCGCCGCCCCCGCAGCAATAATCCGACAGGGAAAAACAGCAAACCGTTACGATGAAAATATATACCTCATGGGATGATATGGCAGTATCGGCGGAAGGTTCCGTCGTGACAGTGGGTAATTTCGATGGGGTGCATCTGGGCCATCAGGCGATAATCAAACAGGCGCGGCAACTGGCCCGGCAGGAAGGGTTGCCGTTAATCGGCGTGACCTTCGACCCGGCGCCGGCAAATGTGCTACATCCGGGAAAACCGCGGCAGATTCTCACCAGCCGCGAGGTTAAGGTTAAGCTGCTGGAAGAGCAGGGGATGGATCAACTGCTAATCTTAAGTCCCAGTGTGGAGTTTTTATCGCTGAGCGCGGAAGAATTTGTCAAGAACGTGCTGATAAAATATCTGATGATGCGTCATATAGTGGAAGGCCCATCTTTTAGTTTCGGGCGTGACCGGCAGGGCAGCGGCGCTACATTAAAAGAGTTCGGTCGGCAGCTTGGGTTTTCAAGCTGCCTGGTTTCCGCACAGGCAGTTACGCTGGGGCAGGGCGAGCAGGTGATTGCCAGCAGTACTTTGATCCGTCAGCAGATTATCAAAAGTCAATTTGAAAACGCGCGACAATGCCTGGGTTATTACTATATGCTGCCGGGCAGAGTGGTTTCCGGCAGAGGTATAGGACGGGAAATAGGATATCCTACGGTTAATTTGCAGCCGGTGCATCCGGAGCAACTGGCGCCGGGCGAAGGGGTATTTAGCGGCTATGCCCGCTGGGGCGATGATTTTTCCCAGGCGTGGCAAAGTACGCGGCAGTACGCGGCGGCGATAAGCATCGGCCGACGGGAAACGTTCGCTCAGACTGAGGGCTGGGCGGGAGATAACCAAATAGAAGCGTATCTGCTGGATTGGCCCAGCGGCGAGGCGGATATCCGCGGGAAGTATCTGATATTATCATTTGTGGGAAAAATCCGCGGACAACGCAAATTCACCGGAGTATCCCAACTGCAAGAGGCAATCGAGCAGGATTGCCAGGTGGTACGCGATAGTCTGATGGAGAAAGGAATTGTAAAGCAGTGAAATTTACTTCCGCTAAAAAGATGATCGAATCGGCACGTAAGGTTCTGATTACGACGCACATTCGGCCGGACGGCGACGCTATCGGGAGCATGACGGCGCTGAAAGGCATTATCGAGGATTTAAGCGAGCGGAAGGGTCAAGAGCGGCAGGTGCAATTATTGCTTTTGAGTAATCCGAGCGAAAATTATATGTTTCTTTTCGCAGAAAAACCGTGGATTTGGGGGTCAGATATCCTTTCGGAACAACCCATCGACGATTTATTGGAACCGTTCGATCTGATTATTGTGGTAGATACCAGTGCGGTACGGCAATTGCCGGGCATAAGCGAATACCTGGTCGAAAGGACAAAAAACGCGGAGCAGACAGGTAAAAATGTACTGGTAATCGATCATCACTTGACCGGTGACGCGATAGGCAACTGTCTGCTGGTGGACCCTGGGGTATGCGCAGCGGGAGAAATAGTATTTGACTTGAGCGGGCATTTATTAAAGCGGGGTGAACCGTTAAAAACCGATGTGGCAGGGGCCCTGCTGACAGCGATCGGAACGGATACGGGCTGGTTCCGCTTCGAGAACAGCACCGCCCGAGCCTTCGAAATCGCAGGTGAGCTGATTCGAGCGGGAGTGAAGGCGGATGAACTATACCAGAAATTATATCAGAATTTCCCGCCGGAAAGGCTGATGCTGCTGAACCTTACCCTGGAAACCCTTGAATTGCAATACGACGGCCGACTGGCGGTGATGCAAATAACCAAGGCCATACTGGAAAAAAGCCGGGCCAAGCGCAGCTATATCGAAAATATTGTCAATGAACCGCAGCAGATCGGTACGGTAATAGCCGTGGTGCTGCTGGTGGAGCAGGAGGACGGCACGACGCGGGTCAGTCTGCGAAGCAAAAATACGATAGATGTCAATGCGGTGGCCCGGAAATTCGGCGGCGGGGGTCATGCCCGAGCGGCGGGATTAACGCTAAAAGCAGATTTGGCGGAAGCACGAAAAAGGGTAGTCCAGGCTATGGGAGAATCACTGCCGTAGTTGCTTAAGTTGACCGGGCGGATATGGTCGGGAAATAGGGCAGGGGGTTTGATAAGGGTATTACTCAAAGAGGGCAGAGCCGATGCGGAGCAAAGTGGCTCCTTCTTCGACAGCAGCGATATAATCCTGGCTCATCCCCATAGAAAGATGTTCAAACTGAGAGCCGACGATTTTTTCACCGCGGATTTCTTCAAAAAGCTCCCGCAGGCGGGCAAAGCAAAATCTGGGATCCGGGGGTTTGCCTGATCCGCAACTGGGTAATTCGGAGTCCTCCAAATATTCGCCGGCCCCGCTCAACAAGGGAGCCATGGTCATTAAGCCCACAATTTGCAGATTAGGAAGGGTATTAATTTGTTCCGCCAAAGGCATAAGTGCCCCAACTGCCAGGCCGAATTTTTGTTTTTCCTTGCTGGTATTAACCTGCAGAAGGATTTTCACCTTTTGCTCCAGGCCCAGCCGAGCCGCGGCGGTGTTGATTTCTTCCGCGAGCCGTAAAGAATCGACCGAATGAATCATATCAACGACGGGCAGCAATGGTTTAACCTTGTTCCGCTGCAGATGTCCGACCATGTGCCAGTGGGGCACGGTCCAGGAGAGAGTATCATCATCGGGACCAACCGCGGAAGGTGCTTCTAAATTATCACTGTGGGTCAAGTTTTGACTGTGGCTGAGGTATTCTTTAACGGCGGCCTGCCGTTGGAGCAGCTCCACCACCCGTGATTCACCCAGCTCCACGAGGCCCAGGCGCAGCGAGGCATAAATGGTATCCATCTCAACCGTTTTGGTCACGGCAATAATGCGTACATCGCGCCGGTCACGATTAACCCGGCAGCAGGCGTCGGCGATGTTGGATTGGATCCGCTGGAGATTATCCGCAATTTTATTTTTCATCAGGAATTATTTTAGGCGATTTATCGCAGTTTGCAAGATAAGTTTTTAGATTAGCTAACCAGTCTTTTTCGAAGATAGCGTTCTTGCCTATTTAAACCAGTGAACCTATAATGAAGAATTATTTGGCTGATAAAATGGGTATTTTCGGAGAAAGTTAATTAAATGCTAAATAATGCGGAAGAGGCAGGCAATGTTCATGTCGGCACTGCAAGAACGAAAAGCTATCGCATCGGAGCGGTGAGTTTTTTCAATGCCCGACCGCTGATTTATGGTCTGGAGCAGCGAAAAAACATTGTTTTGCAACGTCTCGTTCCCGCGCGAATTGCCCAGGCGATCGATAACGACCTTATTGACGTAGGGCTGGTACCCAGCATCGATTATCAGCAAACCGCCAACGAATGGCAAATCCTGCCGGTGGGGGGGATCAGCTCAGCGGGTGAGGTGCTGACAGTACGACTGTTTTCACATCAGCCTCTGGAGCAAATAAGCCGGGTGGCCTGCGATCCCGATTCGCATACATCGATAGTATTACTGCAGATTATCCGACATTTTCGAGTTTTGGCCGACGTCAGGGTCGCGGGCGAAGCGGGCCAAGGCCCAATAGAGATTGTCCCCCTGGAAGGAGATGTCATATCGGCAAATGGGCGTGCCAGCGAAGAATCAGCGATATTATTGATTGGTGATAAGGTTATGCCGCAGCTCAGCAATAAATACTGGTCCTATCAACTGGACCTGGGTCAGGCGTGGACGGAATATACCGGCTTGCCATTTGTGTATGCATTCTGGGCGCTCCGCGTCCAGGACAGGCCAACCGGCGAAATAGAAGACATTGTGTCGATCCTACAGCAGGCCTACCGTCAGGGTCTGGCGGAAATCGACCGCGTTGCGGAAATATACGCCCCGACTCATGGATTTGAGGTTGAGCAGGGTAAAAAATATTTACGCGAAAATATTTCCTATTATTTTAGCCGACGGCAGCAGCGGGGATTGACCAGATTTTATGATCTAGCCTATAAGCTGCATCTGGTGCCTTTCCAACGGCCTTTACGCATATATACCGGATTACAATCCGCACTTCCCACAGCCGGCGGGTAATATCGGAAGAAAAACCATGAAGCTATGCCAAAGCGGCAGGATAAGCAAAGAAGAAGCCCTCGGGCTTTATCAAAGCGGTTCGCTGCATGAGCTGGGTTTGATGGCGGATGAAATTACCGCGCGCAAGCATCCGGGCAAGGTGCGGACGTATGTGGTAGAGCGAAATATCAATTACACCAATATCTGCCGGTCGCGGTGCTCATTTTGCGCGTTTAGCGTATCGCCGGCCGAGAAGCGCGGCTATACACTAAGCTATGAACAAATCCGGGAAAAGATATCCGAACTGAACGATCTGGGAGGTACGCAAATCCTACTGCAAGGCGGGCTGAATCCGCATCTGGCCTTTTCCTGGTATGAAGAGCTGCTGCAGCGGCTAAAACAGGATTTTCCCCGGCTGCATATCCATGGATTTTCGCCGCCGGAGATTGTTTTTTGGGCGGAACACTTCGATATGGCGGTGGCGAAGGTATTGGAGCGGCTGCATCATTCGGGCTTGGATTCGATTCCCGGCGGGGGAGCGGAAATCCTGGTGGACCGGGTCCGCCGCTTGATATCACCGGGCAAATGCAGCAGCGGGGACTGGCTGGCGGTGATGCGGCAGGCGCACGAATTGGGACTGGGAACCACGGCGACCATGATGTTCGGACATCTGGAGAGCCTGGAAGAGCGGCTGGAACATCTCGAGCGGCTGCGTGATTTGCAGGATGAATCTCTGTCCCGGCGGCGGACGAAAACATCGAGCGGTTACTTCACCGCCTTTACCTGCTGGCCTTTTCAGGCGTGCCACACCCGGCTGGGCAGTCGACTAGTCAATGATATAACCAGCGGAGCAAACCGGCGGGAAAACCAGATACTACCAGCCGGGGCCTTCGAACAACTGAAAATGACGGCTCTGGCCAGGATATTTCTTGATAATATTGAGAATATCCAGGCTTCCTGGGTAACCCAGGGGGGGGATATCGCCCAGTTGAGCCTCTTGATGGGATGCAATGATATGGGATCAGTGATGATGGAAGAAAATGTGGTTTCCGCGGCAGGGACAGCATTTAAGTTGACACGGGAAAGACTTAAAGAACTAATCAATTCGGCGGGTTTTCAGCCTGTCCAGCGGGATTATTATTATAATCATCTGCCATGAATAACTAATTCAAGAAAATTCGTCAGAGCTACCGATAATAGAGGGGGCATAAGCCGTAACCGTATATCTTTTGGCCAGTTAAGTGCCTGTCACGGAGGCTGGGATGGTAGATCTGAATGTTATAAAGGAAATATCGGCACAAGTACTTGCTATACCTACGCTAAAGGGCAGTCCCGATCGATACCTGATCGATCGGTCGGCACGGGTATTGCGGCATTGCGGCAGTATCGCACAGCTTAAGGAAGTACAGTGTTTTCAGATTGATCGGGAGAGCCTGAATATTGCGGCGATGTTTCGTGACGCGGGTTTCGCCCGCTATGCCAACCAGTCGGATAAGGCGGCCCGAATGGTCCTGGCTGACCTGACCGATGAGGACCTGCGTGACTTTTCCGCCCAGATCGTCCAGGAGAAACTGGTGGGGCTGCTGGATGCACAGCAGGTGGAAAGGGTCTGCGGGATTATCATGGAGTCGGGCAATCGTCATACCCGGTTGATTGAGGCGATGATACTTTCGGATGCCCGCAATCTGGATGATATGGGGGCCGTCGGGATTTTTAATGAATTTCGCCGGTATGTCTTTCACGGGCGGGGCGCCAGTGAGGCCCTGAACAGTTGGAACCGGAAAGTGGAGTATGATTACTGGTCCGCCAGATTACGGGAAAGTTTTCGTTTCGAGCCGGTGCGAAAGCTGGCCCAGATTCGCCTGCGAACGGCGGAGAAGTTCATGAAACAACTGGAGATCGAGAATCGGGCGGCGGATTTTGAAGACACCCTGCTGGAACAGCAGCTCGATGACTCCGCTGAGCCTAAGACGCAGACCTCTCCGGCGACGGTGCTGCATCGACCGGCGAGCCTGCCGAATAACGAGCCGGCGGGGAAGAAACCGGCTGCCGTTTACGAAACCGTAGCTAAAAGCGTCGATCCCGCCAAAAATTATCGGCCGTCAGCCAAGACCTATTCCTGATTGATATTGATATGCTTATCCTGCGCAGCCGAGTTGTATTACCGGGAGATACTCCCGAAATCGCCGGTGGGGCGGTGGCGGTGGATAAGGGGATTATCCTCGGGTGCGGGCCGGCAGAGGAGATACTGGAGCAATTCGAGCCGGCGGAGCAAATCGACCTGGGCGAGTGCGCGATACTGCCGGGATTAATTAATGCCCATACCCATTTGGAGTTGTCTTGTCTGAAGGGTAAAATTCCTTACCAGAGCGATTTTATTGACTGGATTCGCCAGGTGACGTCATTCCGCAGATTACAGGCGGATGTTAGTTTGGATGAAGTGATACCCTCCGCTTGTCGGAAAAGCCTGGAAAGCGGGGTTACTACGGTGGGGGATGTCTGTTTTCGTCACCGGGCCTGGCCGTCTCTGGCAGGCGAACCAATCCGAAAGACATGTTTTGCCGAGGTATTCGGGATGACGGCGGATCTGGATCGGCCCCGCCAATATCTGGATAAATGCATCAAAGAAACTAAACCCGATTCGTTACTGCGGCTGGGATTATCACCTCATGCGCCCTACACGGCTGGGCCGGATATCTATCGGATGACGGCTCAACTAGCGGCCCAGCATGGTCTGGTGCTGACCACCCATCTGGCGGAAACCACTGCGGAGCGGGATTTCCTGATGGGTGAAGTCGCGCCGTGGCGGGAATATCTTAAGCAGGTTCATCATTGGGATGATTCTTTTATCCCGCCGTGGACGACGCCGGTGGAATATTTCCTGTCGCTGGACCTGGCGAAGCAGCCGTTTCTCTTGGCCCACGTAAATTATATCAGCGAGGAAGAGCTGGAAAAGTTATCCCGATCTAATCACAGTGTGGTATATTGTCCCCGCAGCCATCATTTTTTCGGCCATCCGCAGCACCCCTGGCGTAAAATGCTTAGTAAAGGTATAAATGTTTGCCTGGGAACGGATAGCCTGGCCAGCAATGAATCGCTGAGCATCCTCGATGAGATGCGCTGGATCTATCGGAATTTTCCTGATTTCCCGCTGAATATTCTTCTACGGATGGCGACCATAAACGCAGCCGCGGCCTTGGGCTGGGATGGTAAAATAGGCGTTTTACAAGCCGGTAAAGATGCGGATATTATCGCTATACCCTTGACGGATTTACGGCTGAGCGCTCTTGTGGATATTATGCAATCCGCCGCGAAACCGATATTTACCATGGTACAGGGTGATATCGTGCATAAGATTGGGTGATTAAAACAGCCCTAAAATGTAAGCTTGCGAAAATCTACTCATTATAATAGACTATTCACAGTCCTATATTTCATAGGGATTGTGTTTCGCGGGAATTTTAGGAGAGGTGTCCGAGCGGCTGATGGAGCTGGTTTCGAAAACCAGTGTGCGGGTTACCGTACCGCGGGTTCGAATCCCGCCCTCTCCGCCATTTTTTGCGCAGCAAAAAATGGCGAGATCTCACCAAAAGCCTTTGGCTTTTGGTGGATCCGCTACATGAATATAACTAAGCGCAGCAAAAAATGGCGAGGTCTTACTAAAAGCCTTTGGCTTTTGATGGATCCGCTACATGAATATAACTAAGCGCAGCAAAAAATGGCGAGGTCTTACTAAAAGCCTTTGGCTTTTGGTGGATCCGCTACATGAATATAACTAAGCGCAGCAAAAAATGGCGAGATCTCACTAAAAGCCTTTGGCTTTTGATGGATCCGCTACATGAATATAACTAAGCGCAGCAAAAAATGGCGAGGTCTCACTAAAAGCCTTTGGCTTTTGGTGGATCCGCTACATGAATATAGCTTTGCGCAGCAAAAAATGGCGAGATCTCACCAAAAGCCTTTGGCTTTTGGTGGATCCGCTAAGTTGAGTTTACTGCCCTGCGAAAGGCGGGATGAGAACACGCGCGATGCGAAGCATCGCCCCTGCGGGTTTGACACACCACAGATGAGCCGGGCAGAAAATCCCTCCCTCTCCAATGGCAGGTCAAAACTGTCTTGAGGACGTAGATCGCCGCGGGAATACAGCCGACATCCCAGCCTTTGCTTTATTAGTTAGCACTGACTTTTGTCCGGAACCCCCCCTTTTTCCGAAAATTCCGGCCGATAACTATATCTTTACTCTTGCCGCCGGCGATATATTACATAAAAGACAATCAAAACAACCAGGATGATGATAGCTATCCATTGATACATAGTCACCCCAAGAAGCGTACTTGCCCAGCCCATGCACAGACCTCCTTTTATAAGGTTAAGGATAACGTCAATAAATAACCGGACCTTCTAATTGATAATGCTTTATGAATAATATCGCCTCATCCTGCCGGCGACAATTTATACATTTATATAATAACAAAAGGACAGTCAATAAAAAAAATTGGCAAATAACCGTGCCCCAGCCGACGGAGTATAAAATTTCGGTTCAATCTGGAAAGGGTTGGTGAAATAATCTGAACCCCTCAGTTGTTGTTGTCGCCTTTGGCGGATTAACTTCTTGTTCTACAGGAACTTGTGTTTCGCCTGGGGGCCAAAACTGGCGGGGCTGTTTTGGCCGAACGGTATATAGGGCGAGCAATCACTTCATGGCGGTATATTTAATAGTCGCGGCGCCCGGCTTTTGCGTTATCTCGATGGTTACGCCCTTTTCCATCAATTCTTTGCCTGACAAGCGGATTTGATTTATTTCATCATAGTTTTTCAGCAGATAGGTGGTATTGGGATTCAGACCGCGAAGCTTCAGTTCTGCCGATTTGTAAATACACTGCTCGCGTCGAAAGGCCTGCACGAAGCCTTCACCCGCCTCCGGCCGGTTGAACTGCCAGCCGATCCAATCTTTCTGAGAAAGTGTATATTCGGTCAGCGGGTAGAAATCGCCGAAATAGTCCGAGCTGATCTGGCACCATTCCTTATATAATTTCATGATTAATTCATCATCCACCGGTGCGCGGAAGTCAAAACAAGCGGTATTGGCAGGACACATGTTGCTGCGGCGGGTATAGGAATTGTAGGAAAGTCCGCCCGTGCCCCAGCCCCAGCCGCCGGCGTTGGATGGTGTATAACCGGTTCCGTAGAACGGCAGCCAGAAAGACAGGCCGTAAGTTTGACTCTGCTGACCTATCGGCTCAAACAGGTAATCGCTCCGCAGTAGCGGCACCGAACGCCGCATGGTTTCCAGATCGTTACGATGGCCGCCGGACGCGCAGGAATCAATGAGCATACCCGGATGCCGCCGCCGCAGCTCATCCCAATAGGCCAGGTAATCCATGATGTATTTGTTTTCCGTAATACCCTGTCGGTCCGGCGTGTCTTTTTGTCGCCAGTATCCCAGCGGATCGATGTTATAGTCCTGTCGATACAGGTCTATTTTTTCTTCGGTGATAATCTTGTCGATATGATTAACCAGCCAGTTCCAGGCTTGCGGGTCACCCAGGTTTAGCAGGCCGCCGCCGGCCCCGCCGATGACCCAGTCCGGATGTTCCGTAGTCAGCCAGGTGCCGCCCGCCACGCGTTCCGGCTCGAACCAGACGATGGTTTTCACCCCTTTTTGGTGGGCATATTCGCAAATCGCGCGTAAGCCGTGCGGGAAGCGATGCTCCCGCCGATCCACTTCCCACGTGCCCGTCCAGGGCCAGCCGTTTTCGGCGGCGCCGACATACCAGCCGGCATCCATCCACCAGTAGTCTATTTTAAGCCCTTTCGCCAGATAACTATCGATAAATTCTTTTTGATTCTGTTCATTAGCCTTGGTCATCTCGGCAAACTGATGCGAGCTGCAGGCGTTAAACATCGGCAGGGGCAGGTTCTGCGGAATATTGTGCTTAATCATCCATCGTCGCCAGGTATTCTGGGAATCGATCCAGTCGCCGCCTTTCCAGAACTGCAGTACCATCAGGGGTGTACGAACTGTCTCGCCGGGCAACAGTTTAAAGTGGGTCGTCTCCTGGCCCGCTTGAATTTGTAATGAGCGATTATTGTCGCGGATAAATTCCGCCATCCATTGCCCCGGCCAACCAACTGCAATCAGAATACCCTCATTGCCGGCTTGCAGATTATAATACGGCCAAACCCCGCCGGTCCCCCGACCGCCGGGAGGAGCAAAACGCTGCTTCTCATCAGGGTCCAGGGCGGTGATTAAAGGCTCAAAATCATCCATTCGGACAAAAGTACCTTTCCAGTGACGCAGTAAATATTCGTCACCGGCACTGCGTTTGAACCGGGCATCGAGTGCCTTGAGATTTTCCAGGATCGGCGTATCCTCCTGGCCGCTATTGGTCAGGTAAATTGTCCATTCGATGCTGGCAAAATCAGTATATTCCAAACCCTCCCAGCGGACCTCCAGATCGGTATCCGTATCCCGCCAGGTGAGGTTGTGGGCTATCCGGTACTTATCGATATTTTTATGTTCCGCGGTAAATTTCCAATTCTTCAGCAGCTCATGGGAGGATTTACCCCCATAGGTGAATGAAAATGGCGGCAGGGCATTTTGATAATCATATTTTTGTTGCCACAGACCAGCCGGATTGTTAGGCCCGATTTTCATTTGGGCCATGGTGGTGAGCCAGAGCAGCCAGTCGGGCGGAGCGGGGGCAAAATCCTCAACCTTAATGGTGAATTGTCCCACGTAATCGGCATGTCCGCTGGGGGTAGTTGCTTCCGGTCCGACAAAATCCAGATTACCAGCCGCTATCGGAGAAAGGATTTTAAAATCCGTAATGCGGTAACGTTTGCCGCCGGAGGAATCATCATAAATCCACAGTGAATCTTTAATGCCGTCATAGCTCTGCTCGCCCGCCGCCGCCACATCGCTCAGCGGCCAGCCCATGGTATTACCCGACCGGTTGATTTTAAAAGCCGCCGGTTGGGAGACATCGACGGTTACGGGAGCGTAAACTGACAAAACGGGAATATTTTTGTCGGGTACAAACAGATTCAAACCAAAAAATTTAATCTCAGAGGTGCACTCGAAATGAAAAGTATAAGTCGTGCTGCCGTCTGCGGGACGGAATTTCACCAGTCGGCTGCCGGGATCATTCATCCATTTAATCTGGTTGGCGTTTTGGGCTATGTCGCCTTGATACATGAAAATGTCCCAGCAGGCGTCCGCCGGCCCGCTGTTCCAGCGGGCATAGCCGTCCTGGCTACCGTCTTCATGACAGCCGAAAACCGTAAGGGCGCTGATCTCCAGGGCATAGCTGCGTGAGGTAAGGGTAAAAAACAATAGCAGTATCAGCAGGGAGGGACAAGTTTTCTTCATGTCAAACGCTCCTAAAAAAATATTTTTCACCCGCGAGCTAATGCGGGAAAGTTAACAAGCTGGCTGCCTGTCCCGCCGCGTTATCCGGCACGCTGGAGACCATATAATTATCCAGGCCGTTGTTAATGAGCGATATTCCCAGGTTGGCTTCCGCGCCGCGGTAGCTTACGTCGAATTCTCGCGCCTGGATAATCCGCTCGTGCCGTTTGGTGGATAAACGCATCATCAGCTCGCCGAAAAAACCGCCTTCTTATCTGTTGCTATTTGCTTCAAGTCATTTTTTCTCTCAAACATGACGAACGAACCAGCGTCGAAAATCAAATATATCTTTCGATGATACTATAATAAAACACTTGACATGTCAAATCCAAAAACTATAGTAATAAAGTTTGTAACCATAAGGGAATGCGACCGGCTGAGATAGTTATAGACAAAAAAATAAATGATTATAAAATTAGTAAAATTATAATGGGTCAAGAAAGAACTGCTGTGAGCAGGTGATTGGGCAGACATTGTTATAGGCGCCTGTCGCTAATCGATATTGAGTGAGAAGTATGAAAGTAGATATTTCCGGGAAGGTTGCGGTGGTAACCGGCGCCGGCAGCGGCATAGGCAAGGCTTGTGCTCAGATGCTGCTGGCCAATGGAGCCAGGGTCGTCATTGCGGAAGTGAACGCACCCAATGGCAGTAACGCCGCGAAAGATTTGATGGCAGTTAAGGATTTTCGCAAAGGAAGATTACGATGAAACTGGCACGTTTCCGGGATAAAGCAAATTGTATATATAATGGAATAATTGTTGATCAAACAGTCACCTGTGTCGAGGGCAGTTTTCTTGATGACTGGAAACCGACGGAGAATAAGCTGCGCTTATCGGAAGTAACGCTGCTGGCGCCGATAGTTCCCCACAGTTTACTGGCCCTGGGTCTGAATTATAAGGCTCATGCCGAGGAGGGCAATGACAAGCTTCCCCCGGCGCCGGCTATGTTCATCAAAGCGGTTTCTGCCGTCAACGATCCCTTTGCCCCGATTGTTTTGCCCCGGATGGCGCCGAATAAGGTCGATTATGAAGCGGAGCTGGCGGTGATAATCAAAAAGGCTGCCCGCCATGTGCGGCAGGAAGATGCCGTGGATTATATTCTGGGCTATACCTGTGCGAATGATGTCAGCGCCCGGGATTGTCAGCGGAACGATGTTCAGTGGGCGAGGAGTAAATCGTTCGATACTTTTGCCCCGCTGGGACCCTGGATAGAAACCCAGTTGAACCCGAATAATTGCCATATTTGCAGCCGCGTCAACGGCCGGGTTATGCAGAATGCCAATACCTCTTTGATGATTTTCAAGGTTGATTATATTATCAGCTACCTGTCGCAGTGTATGACCTTGCTGCCGGGTACCGTTATTTTGACGGGCACTCCCGCGGGTTGTGGATTCGCCCAGAAACCGCCGGTATGGCTGCGCCACGGCGATACGGTGGAAGTCGATATTGAGGGAATTGGAATTTTGAAAAATCCGGTGGTAAATGAATCATAAGCGTTCAGGGCTTGTCGTATAACTATTAATGTACCCCCACCATAAAAAGTAAATCAAATAGAGATATATAAAGATCATTGTTACCGATTATGCCTTCGATGATTTAAGCATAGAAAGCAGCGTCTTATCCCCATTCGGCTATCAGGTTATCGGGAATAAAAAACACCAGGGTGAGGCGAATCTCATCGAGCTGGTGCGCGACGCGGATTATGTCATTACCCAGTTTGCTCCGGTTAACCGGTTGCGTAAGCGTGTAGCGGAAATAGTTCTGTTGCATATCAGGGAGGGCAGGATAATCAACATTGTCAATCGTATCCCTGTAAACGCCAGATTGAAAATATCGCCTTTTTGAAAGGTCTGATAGCTGCTACATATTACAAGTTGACCATAGTGTTCCCGATCAGGTCGAGTATTCAACCTGCAAATATTTTATCGAAGCCGGATTGAAGCTGGGATTATATGCCTGATTTTGTCCCGATCTCTGATTCGGCTATTGCAATTAAATTATTTTTTTGGTTAAATATTTAACGGTGCAGACCGCTGGCGAAGATACTGGACCGTCCGGCTTCGAGGAAGTTGCTGCGCCGGGGCCATCCGGTAAATAGCGGTCGATTTAAACGGAGAAATTACCAGGTCAATCAAGGCTTTATTAAGGGGAAAAAATGCAGCTTGGGCAAAAAATAATCCAGTTTTCGCTGAAACATTACAAAGGGGTAACAGTTTTTATGCTGTTAATTACCCTGGTATTTGCTGCTTTCATTATCAGGATTCGCGTCGATACGGACCCGGAGAATATGCTCTCGGCGAGCGAGCCGATCCGCGTATTTCACGATCAGACGAAAAAGGCCTTTGATCTGAGCGATATGGTCGTTCTGGGCATCGTCAATCCCGATGACCCCGATGGCGTATTCAATCCGGAATCGTTGCGGAAGATTTACGAGCTGACGGAATTTGCCAAAGAATTAACCTGGCCGGCCGCGGACGATCCGCGGGTGCAGGCCGGCGTAGTCACCGCCGATATTATTGCTCCCTCGGAGGTGGATCACATCGAGCAGGCTGGTCCCGGGGTGGTGAAGTTTGCCTGGCTTATGCATAAGCCGCCTGCCACCCGGCAAGAGGCCTTGAGCATTCGGGACAGGGTTCTTTCCAATCCTCTGCTGAAAGGGACATTGGTCAGTGAGGACGGCCTGGCCATCTGCTTATATTTACCGTTGACCAGCAAGGACCAGAGTTATCGGGTTTATAAGGAATTGAATAAGAAGATCGCCCAGTTGGGGGGTCCGGAAAAATATCACATCACCGGCCTACCGGTAGCGGAGGATACTTTTGGGGTCGAGATGTTTGTCCAGATGGGTATCTCCGCGCCGCTGGCTATGATTACTATTTTTGTGTTGATGTTGATTTTCTTCCGGAAGCTGGTGTTGATTGTATCACCGATAGTAATCGCCCTGGTAACGGTAATTTCCACCATGGGGCTGCTGATCGGATTCGGATATCCGGTTCACATTATGAGTTCCATGATTCCGATTTTTCTGATGCCTATCGCCGTCGTTGATTCGGTGCATATTTTATCGGAGTTTTATGATCTTTACACCCCCGCCAAAGGGAAAAAACAGGTTATCAGCGAAGTAATGCATAATTTGTTTATCCCGATGTTATACACCTCTCTTACCTCCGCGGCGGGATTTCTTTCTTTATCGCTGACTCCCATCCCGCCGGTTCAGGTTTTTGGTGTTTTTGTGGCCGTTGGAATCGCCATAGCCTGGATCTGGACGATTATTTTTGTGCCGGCTTATGTAATGTGGATTCCGGACAAATCGCTGGCTAATTTTGGTGCGGCTTTGCATCACGCCGAGAAGCCCGGCCGATTAGGGCAATTTCTGCAGTGGCTGGGTTCGTTCACCTTGTCTTATGCCAGGGTTATTGTTGTTTTCATGGTTTTAATCACACTGGCCGCCGTTTACGGCATAACCCGAATTCGCATTAACGACAATCCGGTAAAGTGGTTTTCCCGCAGCCATCCCATTCGGGTAGCGGATATCGTATTGAATCAGCATTTTGGCGGCACGTATATGGCTTACCTGGTGCTCGATGATGCCGGTCAGGGCAAGATTACCGACAATTTCCTCGACGCTCTGCGATATCGTTTGAAGCAGCGGGAAAGAGAGTTGTCATCCGCGGGCGACCCGAACGCGTCAACAGGCGATCAGACGGCGTCAGCGTTTAATCTCGCCGGCAAGGCCCTCGCGGAAAAAGCCCCAACCGCCGCCGATAAAGAGACCTTACTTAACGATATGAGTGAATATGCCAATGAGAAAATGAATAATTCCACCGGAAATACCGCCGACGCCTGGTATGAAATCGCCGATTTCTTCGATCTGGAAAGAGAGGGGCTAAAGATTTTTAAGCAGCCGGAAGTGCTTCGTTATCTGGAAAGACTGCAGGACTATATGCTGACGGTTCATAACGACGGCCGGGCGCTGGTCGGCAAAACCAGTTCCGTCGCTGATGTGGTTAAAAAAGTGTATCAGGAGCTGGTTGACGGTCGCCGGGAAAATTATCGCGTGCCGGATACCTTGCCCGCCGTGGCCCAGAGTTTGTTGCAGTATCAAAGCAGCCACAAACCGGATGATTTATGGCATCTGGTCACGTCCGATTACCTCCGGGCCAATATCTGGTGTCAGCTCACCAGCGGCGACAATTTGGACATGAACAAGGTTGTGGCTGATGTCAAAAAGTTCATACAGGACAATCCTCCGCCGGTGCCGCTGGCATATCATTGGGCCGGTTTAACCTATATTAATACGGTTTGGCAGGACAAGATGGTTTCCGGCATGTTGCAGTCTTTCCTGGGCAGTTTCCTGGTAGTGTTTATCATGATGACCATTCTGTTTCGTTCTGTCTGGTGGGGGCTGATATGTATGATACCTTTGACCATTACCATTGCCCTGATTTACGGCATCATTGGTTTTGTCGGCAAGGATTATGATATGCCCGTTGCCGTGCTGAGTTCACTGACCCTGGGAATGGCGGTGGATTTCGCCATTCATTTCCTGGAGCGTTCCCGGGAAGCCTATCGCAAAAACGGCTCTTGGTCAGCTGGCGTACCTGAGATTTTCGGCGAGCCAGCCCGTGCGATTACCCGAAATGTTCTGGTCATTGCCGTCGGATTTTTACCGCTATTGGCTGCTCCGCTGGCCCCCTACAAGACCGTGGGCATCTTCCTTTGTGCGATCATGGGATTATCGGGTGCGATTACCCTGCTGGCGCTGCCCGCGGTGCTCCGCCTGGGCGAGAGATATTTTTTCCGACCGACCATCCAGCCCGCCGGGGCTAGCTGTAATTGCGGTTTGTGTATCATCGTTTCGGTCGCGATGGTTCTCGTCGTCGCCTTGAATATTCATCAGTATGCCATGGTCGGCTGGAGCCGATTAGCCTGGTTCAGTGTCGTTTTGATTCCTTTGGCCGCCTTGACTTGTGGAATCCTTTCACGACGCCGAGCTTGCAGAACCAACGAAAAATCCTGAAACAGGAATACGTAAGCCGGTATTCCCTCAAAAACATTACGGAAAAGAGGTAGTGATTATGAAAACTAGCTTATCTGGCATTATGATTGTTTTACTGGCGGGGTTAGCCTGGGCCGCGACAGAGGAAACGCCCGACGTCGATAAGATTGTTCATAAAGCCAACCTGATGGCTTATTACCAGGGCAACAACGGCAGGGCCAGAGTCGAGATGACCATCACCGCCTATGAGAAGATGGACGACAAAGGCAATCCCATCGGTGATGAGAAGAAGAGTGTTCGCACCCGGGAGTTTATTATCCTGCGCAGTGACGTCCAGGACGGCGGGGATCAAAACTACTATGTTTATTTCCAGAAACCAGCCGATGTCCGGGGGATGGTGTTTATGGTGCACAAACACACCGACCTGAAACAGGATGATGACCGTTATTTATATTTACCCGCTTTGGACTTGGTCAAGCGGATCGCCGCCGGTGATAAGCGTACCAGTTTCGTCGGATCGGATTTTTTATATGAAGATGTTTCCGGTCGGAGCTTGCTGGAAGACAAGCACGAGCTGGTGGAGACCACGGAGAAGTATTATGTGATTAAAAACTCCCCCGGCGCGCCGGATTCCGTCGAGTTCCAGTATTACAACGTCTTCATCGACCGCCAAAATTTTATGCCCGTCAAGATGGAATATTATGATAAAAAAGGCAAGTTCTATCGTCGTATCGAAGCCCTGAAAATCGAGACTATCCAGGATTATCCTACGGTTACCTTATCCAAAGTGACGGATATAAACAAAAAAAGCGCCACGGAAATGAAATTTTCGGAGGTTCAGTACGATATCGAGTTGAAGGACATCTTTACCGAGCGGTATTTGCGTCGTCCTCCGCGCGAGGTAATCAGGTGAAAAACCGTTTGTTTATTAATGTCCTGTTGACCTGTCTGACTGTCCTTTTGACGGGGCAAGAGCTACTTTCCGCCCCGCTCGATCCCAATTCCACGCCTCCAGCCGACTTGGCCCAAAAAGATTTTTGGGATAGGATCGGCTCCTGGACCAGGGAATTTCCCCTGGAGATACATGGTTTTGGTGAGGTCCGAGCCGGCGGGCGTTTCCTGAACGACCCGCATGAAAAAGACATGTCCATCATGGAGACCCGGATGCAGTGGGATTTCTTTGCCCCGCTGGAACAGATGAGCTTGAAATACAAAGCGGATGTTTACGGCGATTTTGTGACGAAAGATGTTCATTATGATATGCGAGAAGGAAACATTACCGTTCCTTTCGAGTTTATGGATGTGAAGGTCGGCCGGCAGATTCTTACCTGGGGTACCGGCGATTTGATCTTTATTAACGATCTTTTCCCGAAGGACTGGGTCTCTTTTTTCATCGGGCGGGATACGGAATACCTCAAAGCCCCTTCTGACGCCGCCAAGGTTAGTTTTTTCCACGACTGGGCCAATCTGGATTTGGTTTTTACGCCCCAGTTTGACCCCGACCGTGGTATTACCGGCGAAAGAATTTCCTATTACGATCCTTTTTCCGGTGATCTTGCGGGAGAAAATGCCAAAATTTCCGCAGGCAATCCGGATCGTTGGTTTCGCGACTATGAATTAGCCCTGCGGCTCTATCGCAACATTAATTCTTATGAGTGTGCCCTGTATGGATATCGAGGTTTCTGGAAGAGTCCCGGCGGGTTTGACCTGGCGGGTCGGGCCATCTATCCTGATTTGAATGTTTACGGCAGTAGTATTCGCGGGCCGTTAGCCCAGGGGATTGCCAACCTGGAAGTGGGCTATTATCAGTCTGCCGACAATGAAAGCGGCCGGGACCCTTTGGTAAAAAATTCGGAGATGCGTTATCTGGTTGGTTATACCCGGGAGTTAGCCCGGGATTTTACCGGCGGCCTGCAATATTATGTCGAGCAGATGGTCAATTACGATAACTATGTGTGCTTTTTGCCTGCTTCCATCCCGGCCCGGGATGAGTATCGGCAGGTAATGACGGTGCGCCTGACCAAATTGCTGATGAATCAGAACCTGCGTCTGAGTTTTTTTACCTATTATTCTCCTTCCGACAGCGATGTTTATGCTCGTCCGCAGATTAATTATAAAATCAATGATAATTTAGCGATTGAGAGCGGGTTTAACGTTTTCTTCGGTGATTATCCCTACACCTTTTTTGGTCAGTTTCACCGCAACTCCAATTTCTACGCAGCGGTGCGCTATAGTTTCTGACCGATGTACTTGCCAAAACTACCCGCGGCAGAATAACCAAGCCCGCACCGGCGGTAGCGATGCCTTTAGAAAATCACGTCTCTTGATTTATCTGGCTAACCTGGTTTTTCTCCAATTGAGTGCCTGTTTTTATAAAATACTAAATGCTTGAATATCATTGCCGAGCCAATTATAGTAAGTTGACGGAACTGAATCCAACTGAAACAGGTTAAGGAGCCAGCCGTGCCCGAGATAGTCATAAAATGGCTGGGACATGCCAGTTTTAAGATAAGCACGGAAAAGGTAAAGCTTTATATCGATCCGTGGAAACTGGTCCATCCTGCTGCGGACGCGACGATTGTACTGGTAAGTCACAGCCATTTCGATCACTACTGCCCCGAAGATATTGACAAGATCAGCACCGCTGATACCCAGCTAATCGCTCCTGCTGATGTTGTGGAACAGCAAGACGCCGGCAGGGTGTTGAAACCCGGCGAGGTGGTTGAAAGGTCGGAGGCAACAGTTACGGGCGTCGTATCTTACAATCCCAAGAAGCAATTTCATCCCCTGGAGAAGAATTGGCTGGGATTTATTATCGAGATCGACGGCCGACGGATTTATTACGCCGGCGATACCGACCTGACGACCCAGATGCAGGCTATTACGAATATCGATTTGGCTTTGCTGCCGGTAGGGGGCACTTATACCATGAACGCCGACGAGGCGGCCCAGGCGGTCGCCCAGATAAAACCCAGGCGAGCGATTCCTTACCACTGGGGCGATATTGTCGGCGGCCGAGAGGATGCCGATAAATTTGCCCGAATAGCTGATTGCGAAGTAAGCATTCTCCTGCCCGGCGAGAGCTTAACGCTATAGAAGATATATAGGGCAAGCTCCGGCAGACAATGGGGCGATATTTACAATATGAAGATTCGGTGGGGGAATAAAGATAAGAAATAGTCTGCTATATAACGTAAAATTAGCGGGAATTATCGCACCCGATAACGGAAAGGAGCAGGTTTTCATGATTTTTACCAGAAAACGTACGATTATCTCAGTATTTTCGGTGTTGTTTTTTTTGGGATTTTGTTCAAGTTGTATTGAAGGTGCGAAGGCCATAGCCGGCGAGGAAAAGCCGCCCACGCTGGATGAGGTGTTGCGGGCGAAGACCGATCTGTGGGGGGAGGCGGCGCTGCGGCAGGAAAACGGGGCGAGTTACGAGTTTTTTGCGGGTCTTTTGCCGCCGTTGCGGTATGTAAATGCCATGTTCCGGCATTATCCGATTGTGTTAAGCGCCCCAAGACATGAGATGAAGGGCCGTTTTGTCAGTAATGGCAGCGGCATCAACGACATGGCGATGCTGCCGGGCCGTTGGCATGAAATAGGCACTCCCATACATTTTCGGGTAGGGGACGAGTTGGAAATTTTTGGCAGTGATTTAAGCCAGTTGGATGGTCCCTATTTTGCGGAAGGATATTTGCCGGTCGTCCAGCTTAAATATAAAGAATATGGTTGCGTGTACAGTCAGGAAGCGTTTATGAGCACCGATCCCGAGTTTGTCGAGCATGGCGCCGTTTTTGTTAAATTTACCCTTCTGGAGGGCCAGGCAGGCGAGGTGGCGGGGCGGGTCAGATATAATGGGCTGTTTGAATTCAGTCATATGAATCTGTTTGATGGCGCTCTGCGCGGACCGAAGAAAAAGGAAGTTGTTCTATTGGCAGATGATAATTGGCGCTGGGAGGGCAATTGGAATATGCTGCAGGCGGATCTCAAGCCGGGGCAAGCGCTTTATCTGGTGATATATACGGACAGTCCAAAAGAGCCGCCGAGTATGAAGATTAACGCGGCCACCTATGAAGAGCATCGCGCCAAGACCATAAAGACGTGGCAAGATCTGCTGGATAAAGGGATGAAAGTTGAGACGCCGGAGGCGGTGGTGAATGATGCCTGGCGGACAATGCTCATCGGTATATATTCGCTGGTGCGGGGTAATAAGATGTGTTACAGCTCCAACAACCAGTACCAGGGATTATATGTGGCGGAAGGCAGTGACGCCGTTCGCGGTTTGATGATCTGGGGGCATCTGAAAGACAGCTATGAGATGATGCCGCCCATAATCAAGTCGGTAAGACAGGGGGTGATGTATCATCGGGCGGGGATTAAACTCCAGATGTTAAACCAATATTACTGGCTGGCGCGGGATGTGGAAGGGGTACTTAAACTCCGTGATATTTGGTCGCCCGAAATCGAGCGCATTATCACTAAACGGGAACCCGAAAACGGACTGCTTCCCCGGGAAAGATATTGCGGCGATATTCCCACGCCCGTTTATAATCTCCATGCCAATGCTAATGCGTGGCGTGGTTTGCGCGATACCGCCGCGATGCTGGAGGAAATGGGTCTGAAGGATGAAGCCCAGCGGGCGGCAAAGAATGCCGCGGAATTTCGCCAGAAAATTATCGAAGCGGTAAAAAAGAGTGAATTTCATAATGTCGAACCGCCTTTTATCCCCGTTGCATTATTCGGTGAGGAACAGCCTTATGATATGCTGCCGGCGAACAGGATGGGCAGTTATTATGACCTGGTAGCTCCTTACGCCATAGTATCGGGGGTGTTCGGTATAGGAGCGGAGCGGCAAAAGTGGATGATAGATTATTTCCAGCAGCATGGAGGTCTTTGCATGGGAATGGTCCGTAATTGCGGCTATGCCCGGGTTATCAAAAGTGGAGTAAATGATCTCTACACCCGTAGTTACGTGATTGCATTATTGCAAAACGATGACGTGGAGAAAGCGCTGGTGAGCTTCTATGGCAAACTGGCTCAGGGATGCACCCGAAATACCTTTATTGGGGGTGAAGGAAGTTGTCTGGGGCAGGTGGATGAATATGGCAGAGAATTTTCTTTTCCCCCCAACAGCGCCGCTAATGCCCATTTCCTGTGGATGCTGCGGTACCTGCTGGTTCAGGATTGGGACATGGATGACGACGGCAAGCCGGAAACGCTTAGGCTGATGTACGCTACGCCGCGGCGCTGGCTGATGGATGGTAAAACGATCAAGGTAGAAAGAGCACCGACGGCTTTTGGGGAGGTGTCGGTGGTGATGCAGTCCAGGCTGAAGGTCGGCGAGATTGTCGCTGAGGTAACGGCGCCGCCCCGGCCGTGCCCCAAAATGCTGCTGCGGGCGCGGGCGCCGGACGGCTGGAAGGTAACCGGCGCCAAGCTTGCCGATAAAACCCTGACGGTTGATAAGACCGGGGCAGTAGATATTTCAGATTCGAAAGGTATTATAGAGGTAACTTTCCAGGTTGAAAAAGAGTAACCCACTAGAGCACGAAAGGTGAAAACAATGCGAAAGTTTTTGATACTAGTGTTAACATTGATGTTTTTTGGCACAGGGTTTGTTGTTGAAGGAAAGGCCCAAAATCCGCAGACAGCAGCGGGAAATCAGACCACAGAGCTTAAACTTCCATCATTGGACGAGATGGTGCGTGCCAAGCGAGACGTGTGGGGCGAGGCGGCAATGCGGCAGGAGAATGGGGCCAGTTACGAGTTTTTCCAGGATTTACTGCCGCCGCTGCGTTACGTTAATAACGACTTCAAGCATTACCCGATTGTATTCAGTGCCCCTAGAGACAAACAAAAAGCCCGCTTCGTCAGCAACGGCAGCGGGATAAATCTTCGAGCCAACTATCAAGGGTGGAAAGACCCGGGTTATCCGGTGTCGTTTCGGGTGGGCGAGCGTGAAGAAAAATACGGCCAGGACGTCGGACGACTGGACGGTCCCCATTTATTGCAGGGATACTTGCCGGTCGTGCAGCTTAAATACCGCGAATATGGCTGTGTATATGGTCAGGAAGCATTTTTAAGCACGGAGCCCAAATACTCCGATCAGGCGGCGGTATTTGTCAAGTTCACCCTGCCGGAGGGCAAAGCAGGTGAGATTACCGCCCATATCGGGGCAGATAAGAAGTTAGACTTTGACGGGAAAACTTTGTGCGATAAGGATGATAACGTATATTTATGGGTGGGCGGGGGAGATTGGCGGTGGGATCCCAATTGGAAATTTATGAAGGCTGATATAACCAGCGGAGATGAACTTTATCTGGTGACCTACACCAAAACAAGCCGGGAAAAACCGCAAAGCATAATCACACCTCAGATATATCAGCAGCAACTCGACAAGACGATCGCCACCTGGCAAAATTTGCTGGATAAAGGTATGCAGGTCCAGACGCCCGAAGCAATGGTCAACAACGCCTGGCGGACGATGCTGGTCGGGACTTACTCGCTGGTGCGGGGCAACATAATGATGTACAGCTCGGATAACCAGTATCAGGGATTATATGTAGGGGAAGGCGCCGACGCGGTCCGCAGCTTAATGATCTGGGGGTACCTGACAGATGCTTACGAAATGATGCCTCCGCTCATTAAGTCAATGCGGGCGGGGCTTGTTTATCATCGGGCGGGGATGAAACTGCAGATGTTGAACCAGTACTATTGGCTGACCCGCGATGTGGAAGGGGTCGATAAGCTGCGGGAACTCTGGCAGCCAGAGGTGGATCGGATAATGAACGACCGCGAGCCGGACAGCGGCCTGTTCCCGCGGGAGAGATATTGCGGGGACGTCGGTACCCAGGTTTATAATCTGCGGACCAATGCCAATGCCTGGCGGGGACTGCGGGATACGGCGGCCATGCTGGATGAGATGGGGCAAAAAGAGGAAGCCCAGCGGGAGACGAAAAGCGCGGAGGAATTTCGAAAAGTGATAATTGAGGCGACTAAAAAGAGCGAGTTCCATAATGTTTCGCCCCCATTTATTCCCATCGCGTTATTCGGCGAGGAACAGCCTTATGATGTGCTGACGGCCGACAAGTACGGAAGTTACTATAATATTGTAGTCCCCTATACGATAGGATCCGGAGTGTTCGGGGTGGGGGCGGAGCGGGAAAGATGGATGATAGAATATCTTCAGGAGCACGGCGGGCTGTGTATGGGGATGATCCGCAGCCGGTCCAATTCTGAATATTGGGTAAATAAAAGCAACGTGAATGATTTGTATACCAAACGTTATGAGCTGGCACTGCTGCAAAATGATGACGTGGAAAGGGCGCTGGTGGGCTTTTACGGCAAGCTGGCCCAGGGTTGTACGCGGGATACCTTTATTGATGGTGAAGCGACTTGCCTGGTGCCGGTGGACCAATACGGCCGGCAGATTTCGCTGCCGCCCAATAGTTCGGCGAACGGTTATTTCCTCTGGATGCTGCGGTACCTGCTGGTTCAGGACTGGGACATGGATGACGACGGCAAGCCGGAAACGCTTAGGCTGATGTACGCTACGCCGCGGCGCTGGCTGATGGATGGTAAAACAATTAAGGTGGAAAGAGCGCCGACAGCCTTCGGCGAAGTATCGGTGGTAATGCAATCCAAGCTGAAAGCCGGCGAGGTTATTGCGGAAGTAACGGCTCCACCGCGACGGTGCCCCAAGATGCTGCTGCGAGCGCGAGTACCTGAAGGCTGGAAGATAACCACCGCCGGCGTTGAAGGAACCACACTGCCCGTGGACGCCAGCGGAGGGGTGGACGTTACCGGCAGGACAGGAAAATTCGTTATAAGTTTTAAAGTTGCGCAGGAATAATAATTAAGTTGAACAGGAGACGACACATGAATTATGCCAGAGGTATGATTTTTACTTTACTGATCTTCGGGGCGAGTATGGTCTGGGGTGGGCAAACGCCCCAACCATCCATGGCCACTTATGATGAAGTATTCCGGTCGAAGACGGATGTGTGGGGCGAGGCGGCAATGCGGCAGGAGAATGGGGCCAGCTACGAGTTTTTTGAGCAGCTTTTGCCGCCGCTGCGCTATGTCAATGCGGAATTTATCCATTACCCGGTTGTTTTTAGTGCTCCAAAACATAAGCAAAAAGCGCGTTTTGTGAGCAACGGCTGTGGCATTAACAAGCTGGCAAATCGAGAACCTGCCTGGAAAGAGCTTGGCAATGCAGTGACATTTCGGGTAGGCGACCGTGAGGAACTCTATGGTCAGGACCTAAGCAAGCTCGACGGTCCCCATTTGGCCAAAGGATATTTGCCCATTGTGCAATTGAAGTACCGGGAATACGGCTGTGTGTATGGCCAAGAGGCGTTTTTGAGTACGGATCCTGTTTTTGCCGAACATGGGGCGGTATTTGTCAAATTTACTTTGGCCGAAGGAAAAACAGGCGAATTGACCGTTCATGTGGATAATTTAGAGCGGATTTGCAAAGACGGGAAGATGGGATTGAAATTCGTAGGGCGGTTAAAATTCAGCAACAACTGCCTGGTTGATAAAGATGGTCAGGCTCTATTATGGTCAGGGGGGAATTGGCGCTGGGATGAAAACTGGGGTTTTCTAAAGGCAGATATTACTCCGGATAGCGATCAATATCTCGTGGTGTTTACGGAACCCTGGAAAACTGATATGCAGGAGAAACTGGCTGAGAAAATATATGACACCCATCGCGCTAAAACCATAGAGACATGGCAGAAGCTGTTGGATAGAGGGATGCAGGTCCAGACCCCGGAAGAAGTGGTCAACAATGCCTGGCGAGCGATGCTGGTTACGACTTTCTCCCTTATACGTGATAATATCATGTGGTACAGCGCGCATAATCAGTATCAGGCGCTTTATGTGGGTGAGGGCAGTGATGCCGTACGCAGTTTGATGCTCTGGGGATTTCTGGATGATGCTTCGCAATTGATACCGCCTATTATCCGGTCGTATCGGCCGGGCGTGGTATATCATCGAGCGGGATTCAAACTGCAACTCCTGGATCATTATTACTGGCTGACCCGCGACGCAGATTATGTTGAAAAAAATCGTGAGTTATGGCTTCCCGAAGTAGAACGCATAATAAATGACAGGAATTCCGATAATGGTCTGCTGCCGAAGGAGCGATATTGCGGAGATATACCCCGGCACGTATATACGCTGAATTCCAACGCCAATAGCTGGCGTGGTCTGCGGGATACGGCGGTGATCCTGGAAGAGATGGGAAATAAAGAAGAGGCAGAAAAAATGCTGGCGGCGGCGAGTCAATTTCGCCCGGCAATCATAAAAGCGGTAGAGCAGAGTGAAGACCGCGGGGTAAAGCCGCCGTTCATTCCTTTGGCACTGTTCGGCGAGGAAAAGTCCTATGACGTGCTCACCGCCGATAAGGAAGGCAGTTACTGGGACCTGATGGCGCCCTATATAATCGGTTCGGGCGTATTTGGGCCGGGGGCGGACCGAGAAAGGTGGATGGTAGAGTATTTGCAGCAGCACGGCGGAATCTGCATGGGGATGATTCGCTGTCGCTCAACGTCGGAATACTGGGTAAACAAAAGCAACCTGGATGATCTGTATGGTCTGCGATATACCTTAAAACTTTTGGAGTATGACGACGTGGAAAAAGCGCTGGTCAGTTTTTACGGCAAACTGGCCCAGGGCTGCACCCGCGATACTTTTTATGACGGGGAAGCGACATGTCTAAAACCGATGGACCAATATGGCCGACAAATATCCCTGCCGCCGAATAGCACGGCTAACGCATTTTTCCTCTGGATGCTGCGGGACCTCATGGTGCAGGATTGGGATATGGATGACGACGGCCGACCGGATACGCTTAGGCTGATGTACGCCACGCCGAGGCGCTGGCTAATGGATGGCCAGACGATCAAGATAACTAACGCGCCAACGGCTTTTGGCGAGGTCTCGGTGGTAATGCAGTCCAGGCTGAAGACGGGCGAGGTTGTCGCTGAGGTAACGGCGCCGCCGCAGCCGTGCCCCAAGATGCTGCTGCGGGCGCGGGTGCCCCAGGGCTGGAAGGTAATTGAAGCTACTGTCAAAGACCAAAAACTGCCGGTAGATGAAACCGGAGCGATTGATCTGACCGGTAAGACGGGGATCTTTACCGTCAGTTTCAAGGTAAAACAAGATTAAGCGATAGAGAAAGTTTATCCAATCAAAGAATAAAAAAACCGCCACCGATATGATTATGCGCGTGGCGGTTTTGCTTTTTTACGCCTTAACGTTAATCAAGTTCGAATATCTGACATTTACCGTCGAGCCGGGGTACCGGTAACTCTTTGTCGTCGATTTTTATGGTAACGACGGCGCGGGAATCATCAAAGTCGGTTCTTCGCAGCAGGACTTTATTGCCTAATTGTAAGCCGGAGATAACCGGGCCTTGTCGGCTGGGCACATCAAAGGTGATGGGTCGGCCGGTGTCCAGAAAATCCCGGTACTGCAAAGAATCGGCGAAAACTTCCTGCATCAGGCGGGCTTCAACGGCTAACTCCTCGGCGGGACACCACATGTAAAAGGTGTCCGTACCCCGCAGGAGCATATGCCAGAGCAACTCCTGATACTTTTCCTGGCTGAACTGCTTGACCGCGGGATCGGGATTTTCCGGCGGCACCGTAGTGTTCCAGTGAACCCAGTTGATAATGGGAATATCAGCGGGGGTGTGGGCGCAGGCGTTGGAGGCTACCAGTAGCATATTATAAAACCAGCGATAATCAGGGTTGTCAAAATCGTACCAGTCAAATCCCCAGTACCAGGTATAAGAGACGGGCATGGCAAAGGTATAGCCGGTCAGGTCAAATTCCGGCTGAAACCACGAGCGATATTTGGCCCGCTGATCCGCCAGGTAAGGAATCCCTTCGGTAATGGGTTTTTCAAAGTAATCATACCAATAACGATACGGGCCGGTAGGATAGACGCCGTAATTGCCGATGAGAGCGGAGGGGAAATAAGCCTTAACATTATCAGCGAGGACTGCCCGCTGCATATCGCAGCGAATGGTTCGCAGGGCATTTTGAAATTCGGTGAAGTTGTCAATATCCTTGATATTCTCCCGGCAGCAGCGGCACTTTTTGGAATTGGCCCAGGCATTGTTCCATTCGATGGGGCCGTCGATCTCCCAGTCCACAAAGATCAAATCTATGTTAAGGCCCTGAGCTTTATAACCGCGGAGAAAGTATTCAATCTGCTCTTTTATAGCGGGATAGCGATCTTTCAGAGCGAAGGGACATCCCATTTTATGATTTTTATCGAAAGAATCGTCGAAAAATTTATTACCCTGGTCGTCGATATGGAAAGTTGATTCGTCACCGTTAAAAAAACTGTTCATACATTTATTGGCATTGACATTGACTTTTATGCCCAGTTTCTGCTGGAGGGCGCCGAGGCGGAGACTCTGAGCGAGAGATTTCTCCTTTTTGGTATAATCCCAATTGGCGAAGACGCCGATACCGCGATCATGCAATTGTTTGATAACCGCCTGAGCCTGGGCATCATCCAGCTTGTCCAGGCTGCTGACAATGACCGGCCACATGCCCATGGGCAGACGATTACCCATAGGGTATTTGAGCGGCTGGGTGCTTTCCAGGGCGACTTTGAGATTTTTGGGTAATTTATCCATGTCCAGGGCAGTTTCCTCAGCGGCAGGCGCAGGCAGTAGATGAAACAGGCGCGTTTCGCCGAGGGGGGCGCTTATCATTAATTCGGCCTGGCCGCCGCGAAGTTTAAATTCTACCGGTTTGCCGTCGGCCAAATCAATGATTTTCCCTATCCTGAAATCCAGGTCGCCGAGCAAAACGGTGGTGTCGGCATCAGTAGTTTCGTGATTTATGATAAACAGGAAGCCTTCATTCTGGTTTGCCCGAATCGCAGCCTCGATTTCCGGATTGGAGGAATACACGTGTGCTTGAATACCGGCATCCTGGGTAATCGCACGCATTAGGCCCTGAAGCTGACTGCGGGCTATTGGTTTATTTTCCAGATAAGTGTTAAAGTATGTATCCTGCAGGCAGAAGCCCAGTAAATAAGCTTTGCCTTTTTCCACTATTTTGCGGACAAGGGCGGGATTCTTCTTGTCGGTACTGATTACAACCTCGCCCGTGGTTACCTCGCAAGGCCGGGGACTTACCGCCGCCAGGTAAAGTTCCTGCCCCAGGGCTAAGCCATTAAGCAAAGCCGCGTTAATGGGCGATTCATCCGGCGGGGGTGTTGGTCGATAAGCGTCCGACATCCAATGAGGTTTTACTTTTGGGACCCATTGGCCGGTTCGTACGATTCTGTCGGTTCCTGCGGCGCTAACGCCGAAAATATCTTTCAAGGTATCCAGGGGTTCCTTGTATTCATCCATCTGGGGCAGGCAGTCGGCAATTACCACCCCGCCTTTGCGGACGAATGCGGCAATATTTTGAGCGACGGATTGGGGCAGCAGCTTAACATCAAACAGGACAAGAATCTGATAGCCATTTAGGCTGTCATCTTTAATCTGCTCCTCGTGGATAATATCCAGTTCGCCGAAGGCCCGCAGGAAAAGCTCGTAGGAAACACCCACATTCCAGTATTCTTCCTGCAATTGGATGAGCTGGGTTCTGGGGAAGAGCATGCAAGCCTTGGCCTTAACCTTGGGCGCGTTAAGCAGTTTACCCCCGGCTTTTTGAATGAGACGAAGCCCCTCGCCCAGTGATTCCCAGTGTTTGGCGTCAATAGGAATACCATAACCGGTAATGAGGTAATTACAGCCTTGAGCTACAGCGGTGGCGCTCATCTGGCGCTCCGACCAGTATTTCGCCGCCAGGTCCGGGTTCATATACTGACTGTACCACCTCGGGTTATATGTTCCTACCCAGAAGCCCAACTGTTTGCCGTAGGCCTGGGTTAAGTTCCGCATCTGGGCGAAGGAATAATGGGCCTGACTGATGCGGGGCTGGGGGAATCGGCCCATCTCGCCATAACGATAGTCAAAGGTCATATAGGGGTAGATGTCGTAGATAAATAAGTCAGCGAAATTTCCCCCCCAGTGGAAGACATCGTCTATGGCTAATTCGCAGTGGGAGTTGACGCCCGAGCCAAAAATATTGTGACTGTCATGGGTTAAGGTTACGTTAAAGCTGGGATCGATCTGTTTAATGATGTGGTAAACCTTCTTCCAGCCGTCGGAGAAATAATCGCTGCGAAAGTTGATCACATCGAGCCATTTTTTCGGGTCGTTTTTTATGGATTCCAGATCGTCGGGCAGATCATAACCGTAGCGGTTTTTGAATTCCGCCTTGACCGGGGGATTATAACCAAAGGATTTTGGACCCCAATGAAAAGGCTCATCCTGGTAGGTAAAGACATTGTATAATCTGGAAATATCTTTTACTTTCGCTAATTGTTTTTCTGCTTTATTCCGCACGGCAGCTTCATATTCGTCGGAATAAACACATATTTTGGGCGGCTCCGTGCGGCCAAACAGCTCCAGGGGGCTAAGATGGCTACTGATAACCATGCCGCGTGACTGGGCGTAATCCAGGATGGTTTTCTCATTTTTGCTGGGTGAACCATGAAAATCGCCATATTGCAGGCAGGTAAAACCGTGGGCGATGATATTGTCGATAGTATCACGCAGGGTTTGTTCACTTAACGGCTCTGCCTGACCCGCCTGCCAGCCGGGACCGGCGGGAACGGGGCCAAGCTGAGTAGTAATGGGGAAAAGGCCTTCCTTGACAATATCCACCCGCGGCGCAGAAGATGGCAGGGCCTGCTGGGCGAATAGACCCGACGACAAGACTAACAGAAGCAGAATGATATCACCGAAGTGGAAAATTTTCGACATGGCAAATCTCCTTAAGAAATAAATTAGTGAAAAATTACCCCTTCGCACCGAGTTAAACTCTTGCGCGAAGGGGTAGTTATCTGTGAAATATTAAATTTCATGCGGGTATTTTGCTGATCCCGGAATTTCCCGCGAGTCAGGTTACTTGGAGTATGCCTTAATAACCTTAGCCAGGGCGCTGCCAATCTGCTCGCAATCTTCTGCCGTAAAGGTCGGATAGGCAAAGCAGGTAAAGGTATGGCTCTGATGCCAGACGGCATTGGGCACCGCCACTTTACTATAATCGACGCTGTGGGGATCGGCATATTCCTTCGATTTAAAGGGGAATCCGCTCTTACCGAATGCGTTATACTTCTGAAAGGCCTTTTCCGTATGGCACTGGGGCCAAAATACCCGCCAGCAGGGTGCTCCTTCCGCGCCGGCCGCCTTGACAAATTTGTCAATGTCACAGTTCATATCCTCAATGTTCAAGGTGAAGGCCATGACAAACCAGCCGTTCTGCCGCTCAGAAGTGTCGATGGGGCAGTATTTTACCTGGGGCAGGTCTTTGATTTTGTCAATGATGATGTGAGCGTTCCGCCGGCGGGCGGGCATGTTCCAGGTGTCAATGCGTTCCAACTCCGCCAGGCCGATTGCCGATTGCATCTCCGTCATGCGGTAATTCCAGCCGACCATGTTGTGGATGTAGGGCAGTTTCTGCTCCAGCTCCAGTAAATTCAGCCGTTCCTTCACGTCGTAGCCGTGATCGCGGAAGCTGCGGGCGTTCCAAGCCCAGTCTTCGTTATCGGTGGTTACCATCCCGCCTTCCCCGCCGGTAGTGAAGGTCTTATTCTGGCAGAAACTACAGGCGGCGATATCGCCGAGGGTGCCGGTCTTTTTGCCTTTATACGAGCCGCCAAAAGCCTCGGCATTGTCTTCGATGACAAAAATTTTATGCTTTTTGGCAAAGGCGTTGATTTTATCCATATCGCAGACGTTGCCGTATAGATGGACCGGCATAATAGCCTTGGTACGCTTATTGACCAGCTTCTCTGCGGACTCGACGCTAATGCAGTGATCTTCGAGGTTGACATCGGCGAAACGGGGAATAGCGCCCGCCTGGACCACGGAAAAACTGCTGGCAATAAAGGTGTAACTGGGCACGATTACTTCATCGCCGGGGCCGATGCCCAGGGCGGTCAGCCCAACGTGAAGGGCAGCGGTTCCCGTAGCGACACTAATGCCATATTTGCTGCCCTGCCAGGCGGCAAATTTCTTCTCAAATTCCATACCTTTTGGCCCCGTCCAGTAATTCACCTTGCCGCTGCGGAGAACTTCCTCCACCGCCTTAATCGCCTTCTCATCAAAGCGGGGCCAGCCGACGAGTTTGTTGGTTACCGTTTTGGAGCCGCCGTCAATCGCTAATTTTGTTGACATTTTAAATACCTTTCTAATTTTTACCCCTGGACAACAAAAAACAACTTCTTCATATATTTATTGTAAGAAAAATTATAAACCAGGAAGGTTTTTGTAACAAGCAATTTTCTGGAGACAAACAAGCAGAAAAAACAACTACTTGACGGTAATGTTAGTTTGGAGTAATTTAACTCTTTTAAAACCATAGAAATAATACGCAACTTTATACGACAAACAATCAGACAGAGACGGCTGGTTGTAGGTTGCCGATGTCGATAGCGCTGTAACTTGCTCTAAACAATGCACTTAAAGTATTGGAGCGGCCATGTTGGAAAATATTCAGACAAATTTTACTAATTGGGACTGGGTTATCATTGTTATTTACCTGGCTTTTACTGCCGGCGTTGGGATCTCGGTCAAGCGCTATATCTCCAGTGCCACCGATTTTATGGTAGCCGGCAGGGGGCTGAAGACCCTTCTGGGCGTTGCCACCATGATCGGCTGTGAGCTGGGCCTGATTACCGTGATGTATTCGGCCCAGAAAGGCTTTACCGGCGGGTTCGCCGCTTTTCACATCGCTTTTATGGCGGCGGTGGCTACCCTTTTCGTCGCGGCTACGGGTTTTATTGTCGTGCCCTTGCGACGGATGCAGGTGATGACCATCCCGGAATTTTACGAAAAACGCTTCAGTCGCAATGTCCGCATCCTCGGCGGTTTAATCCTGGCCTTTGCCGGCATCCTTAATATGGGGTTGTTCCTCAAGGCTTCTTCTCTATTCATTACCGGGGCTACCGGGATGAATTCGGAGGTTGCCCTGAAGATTATTATGACCGTTTTACTGCTTTTGGTTTTGCTTTATACCGCTTTGGGCGGCTTGGTTTCCGTGGTCGTGGTGGATTACGTCCAGTTTGTCATCTTGTCGGTCGGATTGGTGTTGGCGTGCGTCTTGTCCATAAAAAATCTGGGCTGGCACAATATTGTTGATACCATTACCCAATATAAACAGGAAGCCGGTTTTAATCCGTTTTTAAGCGAGCAAGGTTTCGGCTGGTCTTACGTGGTATGGATGTTCTTTCTGGGGATAGTCAGTTGTGCCATCTGGCAGACCGCGGTCATCCGTGCCTGCGCCGCCGAGAGCACCAAGGTCGTCAAAAAATTATACACTTTCTCTTCTTTAGGATTTCTCATCAGGTTTCTGATCCCCAATTTCCTCGGCATATGTGCCTTTGTCTATATGGCCCATAGCGTTGAACTGAAAGCTATTTTCCTGCCCGAAGGAGTAGAAGCCTCTTCCGAGATTACCATGCAGGCTATGCCTATCTTTCTGGGGAAGATTTTACCCACCGGCATCATTGGTCTGGTCACCGCCGGTATGCTGGCCGCTTTCATGTCCACTCAGGACGCTTATCTGTTGTGCTGGAGCACCGTCTTGACCCAGGATGTTATCGCTCCCCTGTGCAAAGATAAATTGTCTTCCAAGGCCAGGATATTTACCACCCGTGTTTTTTTGGTGCTCATCAGTATTTTCACCCTCGTTTGGGGGTTGTGGTATCCCCTGGAACAGGATTTATGGGATTATATGGCCATTTCCGGGGCCGTCTATTTTACCGGCGCCTTTGCCCTTTTATTCCTGGGCTTATACTGGAAAAGAGCCAGTAAAGTGGGGGCTTATTTGTCTTTATTTATCGGCTTTGCCGCCCTTTTAGGTTTGGATGCGGTCCAAAAAGCACTGAATCTTAACGAATTTTTCAAAGACCACAATATTACCAGCGCGAAAATTGGGCTTTCCACCATTGCCGCTGCCACGGTCGTTATGATTGTCGGCTCTTTACTCTTCCCCGATCGCGGTAAGGCTTTTAATCATGAGGAGCATTATAAGGAGTAATAAATGAATTTCTGGATTACTTTCTGGACGATATTTTTCTTTGCCAGCTTGTCCATTTTCAGCGTTATGGCGGTTATTGTCGCTATCGGCGGTTATTATAACATTCGGTCCCTTTTTAAGCTTTTGCTGGCGGGCGCCAAACAAGCGGACAATAATCCGGACGAGAAGCAATCTTAATATTCCCCAGGACAAAAAAAGCACTTCGATTAAAGTATCCCGTCAAGTTATAAGGGTACGGAAAATGCGGCATTTATGCTTATTTCAGTTTTTGGTTATGGCTCTTTATTTTTCCTGGGGTTGCGCTGTCGAGCAGAAAGCTGCTGTAAAAGAATTGCCCGTAATGATTGCTCATTATACCCCGGAGCCGATAAACCTTGATGGTAAGCTTGACGAACCGGGGTGGCAGAATGCGCCGGTTTATCCGCTGGTTGTTGCCGACGACGTTAAAGACCCGCTGCTGGAAGGGGGTAAAATTCGCCTGGCCTGGGACGATAAATATTTTTATCTGGGAGCGGAGCTGGTCGATTCCGATGTGGTGGCGGAGGGTGAAAAGGATCAACTGCGGCAATTTCTCCTGGGGGACGTGGTGGAACTTTTCCTCAAACCGGACGACCAGACGTGGTACTGGGAGCTGTATGTTACGCCGCGGGGCAATAAGAGCAGTTACTGGTTCCCCGGCCGAGGACGGGTCTCATTGGACAGCGCCTTTAACCCGTATGAATGCGGCTTGAAAGTGGCGGCTACCTATGACGGCACCCTTAATAACTGGCAGGATGTGGATAAAGGATGGACCGCAGAAATGGCTATGCCGATAAGCGAGCTTACCAAACGCGGGGAAAGCTTTGGCCCGCGGGCGACATGGCGGATTTTGGTGGGACGCTACAATCATTCCCGCTATCTTTATTTGAAAGAATTGAGTGCGACTCCGAAACTGTCGATAACGAATTTCCACACTCTTAAGGAATACGCTATTTTGCGACTAACGAAATAAAGTGACGCCGGCAGTTGCCCGGAGGGTTTAATGAGGTTATGGTATGATCGATGTTATTAATCGTTTAAAACATCCTTTTTTTGCTTATGGAAGCGAGTAAATCTTGGTGCAAAGAGGTGTAATTATGAGAGCCGGAAGGAAAATTTTCTGCTGTTCACTGATGTTGGTTTTATGTAGTTATTATGCGGCGTGGGCGGACGGCCCCACGGAGCAGGAAATCCAGAAAATGCAGCAGGCGATGCCCACCAAGGCGCCCGCCGCCCCCAAACAACCGCGAAAATTGCTGGTTTTCAATCTCTGTGAAGGATACAAGCACGGTTCTATTCCTTATGGCGCTATGGCCCTGGAGATGATGGGCCGAACCACCGGAGCCTTTACCGTAGTGCAAAGCGAGGATATGGCGGTGTTTCAGCCGGATAGCCTCATGCAATTTGACGCGGTGCTTTTTAATAACACCACCAGGCTGAAATTCGCCGATCCCAATCTGCGCGAAAGCCTGATGAATTTTATTAAATCCGGCAAAGGTATTGTCGGGATCCATGCCGCCATCGATAATTTTTACGATTGGCCGGAAGCGGCCCAGATGATGGGCGGGTTATTTGACCTGCATCCCTGGATATATAAAGGCACTTGGGCGGTGAAAATAGAGGATCCCTGCCATCCGGTGGTGGCAGCGTTCGAAGGAAAGGATTTCAAAATCATCGATGAAATCTATCGTATCAAACCTTTGAACCTGCGCCAGAATTGTCGCGTGCTGATGGGGCTGGATATGACCGACCCGACCAATCTCGCCGTCAAAGAAATTCGGCCGACGGATAAAGATGTTCCCATCAGTTGGGTCCGCGATTTTGGCAAGGGCCGATTATTCTTCTGCTCTCTGGGGCATAATGATGATCTTTTCTGGTTCCCTGCCCTACTGCAGCATTATCTGGCGGGGATTCAATTTGCCCTGGGCGACCTGGAGGTGGAAACCGCGCCCCTGGCCTTTAAAGACCGCAATTTCGCGGATTTTGAAGATAGCCTGGCGGAAGTGGCAAAATATGAATTCGGCCAATCCCGCCAATGCCAGACATCTGTCGATGATTTTATTCGTAGATCCTGCGATTCACCGGAAATGCTGCAGAAAATTGAAGGCAGCCTGCTGCACTTTCTCCAGTCGGACGCCACCCTGGCGGGGAGGCAGTTTGTTTGTAAAGAATTGAGCATTATCGGTACCGCGCAAGCGGTGCCCGTGCTGGAAGAGATGCTTACGGCTGAGGCGACTTCGGATATGGCGCGTTACGCCCTGGAGCGCATTGACGCCGGCCAGGTCAATGATGCTCTGCTTCGGGCCTTGGATAAGACCACCGGCAAAGTGAAGATCGGAATTATCAATTCCCTGGGCGAGCGACGTAACGCCCAGGCGGTTACCGCCTTGGCGGCTCTGCTGGGTGATGTCGATCCTCAGATCGCTGCCGCCGGCGCCGAGGCATTGGCGAAAATCGGCGGCGAATCGGCGGAACAGGCCCTGGCCCAGGCGGCTGCTAATGCCCCGCCGCAGTTGTGGCAGATACTGGCCCAGGCCCGGCTCATCTGCGCTGATAAATTCCAGGCGGAGGGTAACTCGAAAGCTGCTTATGACATTTATCAGCAGATGTATGGAGATAACGTTCCTCACCCGATTCGTCTGGCAGCCCTGAGAGGTTTGGTTTTGACGGCGCCGCAGGAGGAGAAGGACAACCTTATTCTCCAGGCGGTTAAGGGTGATAATCCCCAAATTCGCAGTGTGGCGGTCGGCTTGTTTCGAGAGATACCGGATAAGGAAATTACCCGCAAGCTGTTAAAGGTTTTGCCGGGATCATCCCCCGAAGCTCAAGAGCAGCTTATCGCAGCTTTCGGCGATATAGGCGATCGTGCCGCTTTGCCGGCGGTTACCGCAGCCGTCAAAAGTGATAATGAACAGGTTCGTCAGGCAGCCTTGAGCGCGTTAGCCGCCTTGGGCGAGGAACCCGCGGTTTTACTGCTGGCTGGTGTAGCAGCGACTGCCGCCGGAAAAGAACAGGACCTTGCCCGTCAAAGCCTGGACCGCCTGTCCGGACCAAATATTGATAACACCATACGGGAGTTGATTAAGGGACAGATTAAGGCGGACATAAAAACAGAATTGGTTCGTTCCTTGGGACCGCGCCAAACGGAAAATGCTGTACCTTTGCTGTTGCAGACTGCTAAAGATGAAGATACCTCGGTGCGCAGTGAATCCTTTAAGGTATTAGCGGAGCTGGCGGGCGAGCAGGACCTGCCGGCTCTGATAGGGCTGCTGGCTCAGGCCCCAAGCACCGCCGACCGCAGCGGTGCGGAAAAAGCCGTCATTTCCCTGGGCAGCCGTATGGAAAACGCCGGTTGTACCAAATATATCCTGGAGATTTTACCCACAGTTAAGGAGGAGAACCTAAACTGCTCATTACTGAATATCATGGGAAAATTAGGAAATGACATTGCCCTGACATCGCTGCGCAGTGCTCTGCAGAACAGTAATCCGGAAATCAGTATGGCAGCCCTGCGGGCTTTGGCAGATTGGCCCTCCGCGACGCCGATGGATGATTTGCTGAAGGTGGCCGGGAATGATTCCGAGGTTACCCGGCGGGTGCTGTCACTGCGGGGTTATATCAGAATGGTCGGCCTGAAAAGTGATAGATCGGCTGCTGACACCACCAGGTTGCTGCAACAGGTTATGACCATGGCTGATCGATTGGAGGAAAAGAAAATGATTCTGGGGGTGCTGCCGGACTACCCCTGCCCGTCGGCGCTGGCACTGGCCCAGTCTTGCCTGCAGGAAAAAGACCTGGCGGCCGAGGCGGAAAATGCCGTCAAGAAAATCGAAGAAAGCCTGAAAAAGTAGATTCAAATGATTTTCTGGAAATGACAGGAAATAAAGGAGTCGTCAATTTCATGATTATGAAACAAACAACCAAGAATAAATCATACTGCCTGGGTAAAAATAATCATAAGCAATGGCTTATTTTTATGCCGTTGGTATTGCTGACGAGCATATTATTCTGCTCCTGCGCTGCGCCACAGATTAAACCCGCCCCCGGGGTAGATATGGTGGAAAAGACCGTTGATCCCCTTATGGGGGACTGGCAGGGCACCTGGAAATTAAGCTCCACGGAGCAGTTGCCCTGTGTCGCTCAGGTTATCGCATTGGGTGATGGTAAATATCAGGCGAATCTCTTGCCGAGGTTTGATCAGCGGGTCGAACCGATTGTGGTGCTGGAGGGGGGGGTATCCGGCGGTGAGGTCCGTTTGGACGGCTGGGCCAACCAGGGCAGGGTGAAAGACACGGTTTGGGAAGGTTTTATCGATAATAACCGTTTCACGGGCGTTTTTTACGGCGCGAAAGCCGGCAGTTTTGCCCTGTATAAGATAGTCAGAAACTCGCCTACTCTGGATGACCCGCCCCCGGCGGGGGCCGTGGTCCTTTTTGCCGGCAAAAATTTCCACAATTGGACCCAACTGGACAAAAACGGCAAAACCAAAAAACTACAATGGCAGATCGTCGATGGAGCTATGGAAGTAGTTCCAGACACCGGCTCGATTATCACCAGGAGGAAATTCAACGACTTCAAATTGCATCTGGAGTTCCGTATCCCTTTTATGCCTAAGGCTCGTGGGCAAAAACGCGGCAACAGCGGAGTTTATATCCAGGGCCGATATGAAATTCAGATTCTGGACAGCTACGGCCTGGAGGGTCGAGATAACGAATGTGGCGGAATTTATAAAGTTAGTGTTCCGCTGGTAAATATGTGTGCTCCTCCCATGCAGTGGCAAACCTATGACATTACCTTTCATACCGCACGGTTCGACAAAGCGGGCAATAAGATTAAAAATGCCCGAGTGTCGGTAACGCACAACGGTCTTAAGATACATGATAATATCGAGTTGCCCGGTCCGACGGCAGGGGGGCTGGGCGGCCCGGAGGATCAACCCGGCGGTATTTACCTGCAGGACCACCGGGACCCGCTGCAGTTTCGCAATATCTGGCTGGTCGAATTCTAGATGCGCCGCGGCGGCAATCAGTGTGATATGCTTCTGAAGAAAAAACCGGACGGGGTGATATATTTCTGTCCGGCCAGGGGCAGGAACGTTTTAGGAGAAATCCATCCGGAAACTGATTACCCCTTCTTCTAGCTGGCTGGATATCCTGCAGCCGCTCTTGTTGAAAACCTTCTGCATCGCTTTATTTTCCCGCAGCACCTCAGCGGTAAAGCCGGTGATTCCGTTCCGCCGGGCGATGTTAATCAAGGTTCTTAAAAGGAACGAGCCGATGCCGCGATTTTGCCAGTGGTCCCGCACCACGAAGGCTACTTCCGCCAGGTTGGTTTTGGCGTTCAGATAGTATCGGCCGATGGCGATGATTTCCTCGCCGAACGCCTCCGGCAGCGTGCCGACAATGGCTACTTCGTTGCGGTGATCGACATAGACGAAGTCTTGGATTTGTTTTTGGGGTATGCGTTTCATCTCTTTCATAAACCGGTAATAAACGGTTTGTTGCGAGAGGTGATAGAACAGGTCCCGCATCTGCGGCTCGTCCGTCGGATGAATGGGCCGGAATTTAATCTGCGTGCCGTCGTCGAGAACAAAATAGCTGGTCAGCTCCGGCGGGCCGACCCGCATTTTACCTTCCACCTCGCTCATTTCCTTGCGGATATATTTGGCCTCAATAGCCTCCTTGAGCAACTGTTCCCGGAACTGGGGATGAGCGATGCTGATAAGGGCCATAGCCCTTTCCTGAATATTTTTGCCATGCAGGTAGGCTACGCCGTATTCCGTTACGACGTAATAAACATCTCCCCGGGTGGTGACCACCCCCGCTCCGGGACTCAAACGTGCGGTAATCCGGGAGATAGCGCCGTTTTTGGCGGTGGAAGGCAGAGCGATAATAGCCTTACCGCCTTCCGAACGAGCTGCCCCGCGAATAAAATCTACCTGGCCGCCGATCCCGGAGAAAAATTTCGTCCCCAGCGAATCGGCGCAGATTTGGCCGGTAAGGTCAACCTCCAGCGCTACATTAATCGCCACCATCTTTTGCTGCTGGCTGATGACAAAAACATCGTTGACATATTCCGTCGGGTAGAAGGAGAAGAAAGGATTATTGTTGATATAATCATACAATTTTCTGGTGCCCATGCAAAAGCTGGCGACAATTTTGCCGCGGTTAAGTGATTTCCGGGCGCTGGTTAAAGCCCCCGACTCAATCAAATCAATAATAGTATCGGAAAACATTTCAGTATGCAGGCCGAGGTCGTGTTTATTCTTGAGGAATTCCAGCACCGATTGCGGGATCAAGCCTATCCCCAGCTCGAGGGTTGAGCCGTCTTCCACCAGGGCGGCGACGTTCTCCCCGATTTTACGGGTTACATCCGTGGTTTCAGCGATGTTCATCTCCAGCAGCGGTCGGTCCACCGGGACGATGATATCCAGATCATTAATGTGGAGACTGCTTTCGCCGAGGGTGCGGGGCATTTGCGGATTGACTTCCGCGATGACCAGGGCGGCATTTTCCGCGGCACTTTTTACAATGTCCACCGAGATGCCCAGGCTGCACATCCCCCGCTCATCCGGGGGCGAAACCTGGATCAAGGCCACATCCAGCGGTAATTCACCCGAGCTGAATAAGCGCGGTATGTCCGAAAGGAAGATGGGGGTATAGTTGCCCAAACCTTCCTGGATCAGGCCGCGAACATTTTCCGCAATGAAAAAACTATTGACGCGGAAGTTATCCGCCAACTGTTTGGCCGCGTAGGGCGCTTCGCCCAGCGTCAGCAGATGCACAATTTCGGTATCTGCCAGATTATCCGCGCGATCGACCATGGCGCGAACCAGTTCCAGCGGCTGAGCACAGCCGGTGCCGATAAACACCCGCTGTCCCGGCTGAATGTGCGTCATCGCCTGCTGGGGATTTGCCAGCATTTCCTGATATTTCTCCTGCCAATTAAGGTCATAACTGGCTTTTACGTTCTTTGCCGTCATTTAATTAAGCTCCATCAAAATAAAAGACCCACCTCCGGGGTTTACGGTTTTTTTAGTGTGATTCGGGCGTCCGCGGCGATGGAATCAATCCCTTTTGGGCCGGCGATAAAGGGATTGATGTCCAGCTCGACAATTTGGGGGAAATCATAAACTAACTGACTGAGCCGCTGCAAGCCGTTGGCAATCGCCTCCAGATCCACACCCGCTTCGCCGCGAATCCCCGTTAATAGCGTGTACGAACGTGTGCCTTTGAGCATTTGCATGGCTTCCTCGGAGGTAATCGGCACCAGATGGAAAGTTACGTCTTTCATTACCTCGACGAATATCCCGCCCAGGCCGAACATCAGCATCGGGCCGAATTGCGGATCACGGGTCATGCCGATAATTACCTCCCGGCCGCGGGGGCACATTTTTTCCACATATACGCCTTCCAAGCGTGCCTTGGGCGCCCGTTGTCGGATCCGCAGCATCATTAGGTCATAAGCGTCCCGTACCGCGTCCGGATTGGCCAGGGCCAGCTTGACGCCGCCGATATCCGATTTGTGCAGGATATCCGGCGAGGCAATCTTCATCGCCACGGGGTAGCCGATCCGCGAGGCGATTTCGACCGCTTCCTCGCTGCTGGCCACGAGACCGCCGTCAGGCACATTAAAATTGTAAGCCCGCAGGATTTCCTTCGCCTTGGCTTCCCCGATCTGGTATATGCCGCTGCGGCTTTGTCGGGCGATAATTCGCTCGACCCGTCGGCGGTTGACGGAGAAGCGTTTGACCACCCGCGGCGGGCGATTTCGCCAGGCGGCATAATCGCACATCGCCTTCAGGGCAGCCACTGCCCGCTCCGGCGAGGGATAATCCGGCAGGCCCAGGACGACCAGTTCCTCTCGGCCTGGCATGACGTCCTGGCCGCCCATAAAGCTGGCCAGCACCGGTTTTTCGCCTTTGAGGCAACTGGCGATTGCTTGGGCCGTCTCCGCCGGTTTGGTCATTGCCTGGGGGGTAAGGATTACCACAATGGCATCCACATTATCGTCGTTCTGGGCGGCATTGACAGCGGTCACATAGCGGGCGGGTTCAGCGTCGCCGAGAACATCGATGGGATTGCCCACGCTGGCAGCGGCGGGCAGTTTCATCTTCAAGGCGGTAGCGATACTGTCGGTCAAGGTTGCTACCCGCATACCCAGATTTTCCACGGCGTCGGCAGCCATTATACCGGGTCCGCCCGCGTTGGTTATGATAGCTATGCGGTCGGACTTGGGTATGGGCTGCATTGAGAAGGCGGTGGCATAATCAAAAAGCGATTCAAACGTCTCGGCGCGGATTACCCCCGAACGAGCAAAAGCGGCTCCATAGGCAATATCCAGACCCGCCAAGCTTCCTGTATGGGAAGAGGCTGCCTTGGTGCCCGCGGCGGTCGTGCCCGATTTGAGGATAACTACCGGCTTGGTGGCGGAAGTTGACTCAGCGATTTTGACAAATTCATCGCCGGAGATGATGTTTTCCAGATATCCGACAATCACTTTAGTATGTTCATCAGCGGCGAAGGCCTCGAGGAAATCGCTTTCATTCAGATCAGCTTTATTTCCGATACTTACCAGTTTTGCCAGTCCCAGGCTCCGCTGCGCCAGCCAGTCCAGCATCGCCGCCGCCAGGGCCCCGGATTGCGACAGGATGGAGATATTACCTTCCTTGGGCATTTTGGGGGCGAACGAAGCGTTCATTTTATGGTGAATATTGATTAGGCCCAGGCAATTAGGTCCCAGCAATCTTACGTTGTGAGAGCGGCACAGGCTGACCAATTCCTTTTCCAGGGCGGCCCCGTCTGCGGAAACCTCTTTGAAGCCGGCGGTGATTACCACAATCGCTTTGGCCCCGGCAGCGATGGAATCCTGCGTAGCCTGCAGGACCATGCCGGTGGGCACCGATAGTACGCTCAGATCAATTTTTTCGTGGTAGTCTTTGAGGCTGGCGTAGCATTTCAAAGACAGTATTTCTTCGGCTTGGGGATTGATGGGTATTATTTTTCCCCGGAAGTTGCCTTTTTTCAGATTGGCAACTACTTCATAACCTACTTTACCGGGTGTTCGTGATGCCCCGATTATCGCTACCGTATCGGGTAAAAACAATCCTTCCAGCATAATAAAACTCTTCCCTTCAATTTGGCTGTAAACATAATATTCGCCTAAAAAAAAATAACATTATCTCAGGTCGGACTAACTTCTTGCTCTAGCCGGCCCCCAAAGTATTATAATATATACACTTTTTTAGTGTAAGTTCCAACAATAAAAAGTACAATTTCATTATAAATTGTTTATTTGCATATAGTTGGCTTTGGGGATTGTCGTAAATACAGTATTGACAATAAGGTGTATTCCTGTTAAATTTCACCTTAATATCTGCCTGCCGAGTATATAAATATCCATCCACAGGAAGGTTGATTTCATGAAAAAGCTTTTAAGAGATTATAATCGCAAAGTTAATCGGTTATTATTGGCAGTGGTTAGCTTAATGGTCGGTTTGGGTTGTATATGGTCCGGCTGTGGTGAGTCGCAGTCAGCCCAGACCAGCCGGCAGTGCGAGCAGAGCGTGGCCGAGGCTCAAACCCTGCTGCGGGGCGACCGGCAGGAATTAAGCCTCAGCCAGGCTGATCTCGATAGTCTCAAAGATACCCTCGCCGACCAACAAGCAGTATCACCGGTACAAGAAAAGCAGATTGCTCAGGCAGCGGTGAATCGTCTGTGGGGTCAGGCGGATACCTCTCTGGCCGAGTCTTTGGCCCAGGTTGACCAGTTGGCCGACAAGGTCCAACAGGGCGACAAGGAAGCTTTGAATCAGGCGATCGAGCAGTTATATCAGGCTGCCCGAAAATTTTCCGACCAGCGAAATGCGATTTCAGATACCGCTATGCAGGCCAGCCGCCAGCGGCTGAACCAGGCGGAGAATGACCTTAATGCCGCTTTCACTCGGGCCGGTGCGGAGCGTAATTATTCCGCCCAAATCGCGCCCGGCTTGATGCTGGCGAGCTTATATTTGATGCAGGCCAGGGACGGGCGGCTGCGACTGCAAAAGCAGGACATTGCTTTTGGCAGTATCTATCGGGACATCGATTTTGGGGCCTTGGCGGTTGCTGCGGAGCAAACTATCGCGGCTCAGTCGCGAGTCCAGCCTTCATCAGAGCTTATTGCCCAATTGGAAAAACATCTTGCCGAACTGCGCAATCTTTTATCTGCCTGCGAAGCAAATATTGCCAAATTATCGCAGGAAAAAACCCGTTTGGAACAGCAATACCAGCAAAACAGCCAAAAACTGCATGAAATTCACCAAAAATACCTGGCGCTTCTTGAGCAGGCCCAGTCGCTCCAGGGTAACCAGCGTTATCAGAAGTTGCAGTCAGCTTACACGCTTTGGGCGGGAGATAATTCCTCGGCCCAGCCGCAAAAAAGCGGTATTTATTATGAACAGCAGACCGAATTGGATCAAAATCGGTTGAGCTTTATTAATAGTGACCTTGCCCTGGAACAAGACCGCAAGTCCGGACTGGATGCGTCTATCGCCAAATCAGCGGAGACCTTAATGAAGCTGCGGACTTTATCCCGGCAAGCCGATGAAGCGGAAAAGAACCTGGAGAAATCCCGCCCCCAAAAAGCGCAATTAGTCGCCTCCCTCGCGAGCGATCTGGAAAGAATCAAATCAGCCGATAAATCATACCAGCAGTTACGTATGGAGGTGACCGGTTTATATCGACAGTCGGTCGAAACCTTTTCCCGGGTGATGCAGGCCGCCCTGTCCGCCGGCCCGGATTATGCCAAATCCAAAGGTTTCGCCGATCAATTATCGCAAACTGCAATTCGTGAGCAAATGGAGCTTTGGCGTCAGGATGCCCGGCATTACGAGAATCTGGCGAACGATGTTCTGGGCAGGATAACCAACATTCCGGAGGTACACGATGCGGTTGCTTCTTTGATAGAGGAGTACAAGGGCCTGTCTTCCCAGGCCGGTAAAAGTGCCGATGAGCTTTCTTCCCAGATAAAGACCCCGGAACCGCCGCAGGAAGCTGCCACGCCGCAGGAAGCTGCCACGCCGCAGGAAGCTGCCACGCCGCAAGAAGCTGCCACGCCACCGGTCGCTCCTGAGCCGGCCCAGGAAGCTGTTGAGCCGAATACCGCACAGTCGGTCATCCCTGCGGTCGCCCCGCCGGCCGAGACTGCTGCGGATGCCGCCGACCCGAACACCGCTAATCCGCCCGACCCGAACGGGGCTTTATAGACAACCTCGAAAATTGTCTTCGCGGCTTAGGTAAAGTAATCTTCGTTTCTTAAAGCCCTGAAAGGGCGCAATATTATAGCCCAGGGTGAAACCCTGGATTCAATTGTTATTTACTAATGTTGCCGCAGATCTTTAATCTGTTTTTGCTGCTCTTTGATGGTTTCTTCCAGTTTTTTGATTTTTTCTTTTAATTTATCCGAATCTTCCTGGTTTTTTTCATCTTGCTTTTTTAGTTTATCATACTTTTTCTCGATATCCCGATAAGATTCGTTGCAGTGCTGCAGTTGGTTTTGCAACTGCTGCTCTCGAGGGGTGTTATTACCGGTTTGGTCGGCAGGAGCCCCTTCGGTCCCGGCTGACTGGCCGTTGTCGCCCAGGTCAACTAACGGCTTGTCCACCTTCAGGTTGACGCAGCCCGGATTTAAAAATATCACCAGCAGTAAAAGGATAGACAGCCCATATTTTTTAAACATAGCATACTCCTTGTTAACTTTCGCAGATTTTTTTATCAAATCCCACCCATTATAATTTCTTTTTAGTTTTTCACTTTCTCACTTTCTTACCTTCTCACCTTATTACTTCGCACACACCTGCGGGGCGAGCCTGGGCTTTTAAGTCGCGGTCGAAGTCCTGCATTAGTTTTTTGAGTTTTTTTACGATCTTCGGATGCTGGTCAGCCATATTTTTGGACTCACTGATATCCGACTCGAGATTATACAGCTCTTCGGGCAGTTTCAGCTTCCATTTTCCGGCACGCACCGCCTGCAGTTCGTTTGCCTTGTAGTAGAAGAAGGCGTCATGGGGCGATTTCGCCTCTTTTTGGGCCGCCATTAGCGGCCAGATGTCTTTGCCGTCGATGATACGGTCGGTGGGCGCCGCGGCCCCGACCAATCCGGCGAAGGTCGGCAGAATATCGATGGTGGAAGTAACTTCGCGGCAGACTTGGCCCGCCGGTATATGACCCGGCCAACGCATGATGCAGGGTTCACGCATGCCGCCTTCGTAGGTTGTCCCCTTCCCGTCCCTCAAAGGCAGGGCGCTGCCGCCATGGTGTTTTTTAATCAGCCAGGGACCATTGTCGGAGGTGAAGATTACCAGCGTATGTTGGTCAATTCCTGTCGCCTTTAAGGTTTGCAATATTTTTCCTGCCGATTCATCAACCTGCTCGACCGCCGCCTGGTATGCCTGTTGCGGATCTTTTACGTAGTGCTTGTCGGATACGAATAAGGGGGTATGTACCAGGTTATGCGCCAGATAGAGGAAGAACGGTCGATCTTTATTCGCCGTTATTATTTTGACCGCTTCCTCCGTGTAGCGATCAGCCAAGGTTGTCTGATCCGCGGGTCGTTCGACAACCTCTTCGTTCCGCATCAGAGACGGATTCCACCAGGAGAGTGCTTCTTTCCGCAGTCTCCAGGCCTCATCCAGGCGTTCGGGTTTGCCGCCTTCCGGGTAGATTAAGGGCATATCATTGCTGTAAGGCACGCCGAAATAACTGTCAAATCCTTGCCGGGTCGGCAGAAATTCCCTGCGATCTCCCAGGTGCCACTTGCCCACGCAGGCGGTTGCATACCCTTGCTTTTTGAGAATTTCCGCGATGGTTATCTCGTTGGGATTTAAACCGGTTTTGCTTTGGGGTCTTAGAACATTGGGCAGTGAAACTCGCAGCGGATAGCAGCCCGTCATTAGGGCAGCCCGGCTGGGTGAGCATACTGGTGCCGCCACATAGAAATCCGTAAACTTCATTCCTTCACTAGCCATCCCATCCAGGTTGGGCGTTCTGATATTCGGTGAGCCGAAACAGCCAACGTCCTGATACCCTTGATCGTCGGTGAAAATAATAATGAAGTTGGGTTTGCGCCCTGCCTTTAGTATTTTTGCTTTGGTACAGGATGGGACCATCGCGCCGGTAATTACGCTGAAGGCGGATACTTTGAGAAAGTCACGACGTGATACATAAGTCTGCTTCACGACATCCTCTTTTTATTGCGGAATTTAAGGAGAAATACTATATATGGTTATTGTAAACATCAGGTTGTGCCCCTGACAAAGAAAAACTTGTGGACGATGGGGAAAATGGACATTCCAATGTTGCTGATTATGGGCTGTACCGCTGGCGGCAAAGGCAGGCTGGCCTTTGAATTAGCCCGCCGCCTGACGGGTGAGATACTCAGCATTGACTCGATGAAGGTTTATCGGGGAATGGATATCGGCACCGCCAAGCCCAGCCGGCAGGTCATGGACGCCATCAGGCATCATTTAATCGACGTGGTCGAGCCGCACGAATCTTTCAGTCTGGGCCGGTACCTGGAATTAGCCCAAGAGGCCATTGCGAGCCTCCAGGAGAATAATTGTCCCATAATCGCGGTGGGGGGCACCGCCATGTATATCAAGGGACTGCTGGAGGGGATTTTCGATGGTCCCGCCGCCGATTTGAAGCTCCGCGAAGGTCTTAAAGAGCAGGCCGCCGTCCTTGGTTTGGGTCGGCTGCACGAGCGGTTGCGTCAGGTGGACCCTTCCGCCGCCGACAGAATCCACCCCAATGATGCCCGGCGGATAATCCGCGCCTTGGAGGTATATGAGCTTACCGGCCGCCCCATCTCTTCCTACCAGCGGCAATTCGACAGCGGTCGTTTCCAGTACAACTGGCGGCTGATTGGCCTGCGCCGCCAGAAGGAGGATTTAAGCCGGCGGATAAACCTCAGGGTAAAAAATATGATCGAGCAGGGCCTGGTGGGGGAGGTTGAGTCTTTGCTGGCCCGGCCGTTTCCTCTTAGTCCGCAGGCCTCGGTAGCGGTTGGTTATAGTGAGATAATAGATTACCTTGCCGGCCGGCTCACCCTGGAACAGGCCATCGAAAAAATTAAGATCAATACCCGCCGCCTTGCCAAGGGCCAGCGGACCTGGTTCCGCCGGTTTCCGGCTGTCGAATGGTTCGATGTCGCCGCTGACGATACCGCTGATGGACTGGCTGATGAGGTCATGCATCGCCTGAATCTTTAGTCTAGGATAATTAACGGGTAACCGGGGTCGAATGGTTTGACGTGGTCGATGATGACACCGCCCTGTGCCGGCCGGCAAGCCTTATCGTGTTGTGACCGCCCGCTTCGAAGTGGTCCGGCTGTATTACCGCCTGTTTGGCAAGACCCCGCCGAAGCAAAAGCCCGCTCTTAGCCTGTTCTATCGCGGTATCAGTATCCTGCTGGCCTATGCCATGCTGATCAGTCCGACCCTGATAACCCAGACCGCCGATGCCGCCACCCAGTATGCCAATATCTCCACCCTCGCCTGGGGCAAAGTTGGCAACACCATAACCTACGAATACGACGCTAA
>ENA-ORXD01000055-ORXD01000055.1-sediment-metagenome-genome-assembly--contig:-NODE-55-length-210094-cov-4.991677_pt1 | contig 210094 bp, 176 predicted proteins | sample MGYA00237862_ERZ511471 | MGnify/ENA metagenome assembly ERZ511471 | reverse complement strand
CCGGACAAAAGTTGTGGAAGGTGCAGTGGGAATGGTTAAACTGGCTTTGGACGAGCTAAAAGATAAAGATATTATTGAATTGGATGACGAGCGAAAAGCAAGCATGGTCAGCAATCTGATGGTAGTTCTATGTTCAGATGAAGCGGCACAACCGGTGCTGAACGCAGGTTCGTTGTATTAAAATAACTGTATGGCTAAGAAAAAATCATTTGTGCTTAGGATTGACCCGGAGACTTACGATGCATTGGAAAAATGGGCATCGGATGAATTTCGTAGTACCAATGCACAGATTGAATATATTTTACACCATGCATTACGAAAAGCGGGCAGAGCTCCGGTCAATAAAGGTAATAAATCAGTAACCGATAATCAGACAAGTGATGAACAGGAATAAATATGTATGTCCGAAATGTGGAAATCGTTATTACGATGTTGGTGAGATTCGTGTAGCCGGGGGTTTTTGGTCGAAAATTTTTGATATTCAGGGCCGTAAATTCACGTCGGTTACCTGCACCAAATGTTCCTATACCGAATTTTATGGTGTTCCAAGCAGTAAATTAGGTAATGTTTTTGATTTCTTTACCAACTAATAATCATATCCATCTGAAATTTAAAACAACAAGAGGTTCGATGCGGACCTCTTGTTTTGTTTCGTAATGAAAATTAAACTTTAAATTTCTTACAAATCAAGCTCAGTCTTTGGTGCCCTACCGATAATCCGTTAATTTTACGCTGCTTTTTTGGATAGTTTTAACCTGTTACTAAATAATCAAGTAGGATGGCTATAAGTGCTTTACAATTTGAGCGATCAAAATACGCTCCCAAGTTACCCAAGGCTTTACAAGGCCCCGTAAAAGTGGTCGAAGGAAAGAAAACCGAATCGATTGCCGATCAGGAAGAAATCCAGAAACTTTTTCCGAATACCTATGGTATGCCACTCATTGCCTTTGAAGAAGGCGCTGATGTTGGTACACTTCCGGTAATGAACGTAGGTGTTATCCTTTCCGGTGGACAAGCGCCTGGTGGCCATAATGTTATTTCCGGACTGTTCGATGGATTAAAAAAACTGAATCCTGAAAACAAGTTGTACGGTTTTATGGGTGGTCCTGGTGGACTGGTCGATCACAAATACATGGAACTGACCAGTGAAATTATTGATGAATACAGGAATACCGGAGGTTTCGATATCATTGGTTCTGGACGTACCAAACTCGAAGAGGAAGCACAATTCGATAAGGGTGTTGAAATCTGCAAGCAGTTAAATATTAACGCACTGGTGATTATCGGTGGCGATGATTCTAATACGAATGCCTGTGTGCTGGCCGAGTATTACCTTCAGAAAGAAACCGGCATTCAGGTTATCGGTTGTCCGAAAACCATTGATGGTGACTTGAAAAACGAGATGATTGAAACTTCTTTCGGTTTCGATACAGCCATTAAGGTTTATTCCGAGCTTATCGGAAACATTATGCGTGATGCTAATTCAGCAAAAAAATACTGGCACTTTATTAAACTGATGGGGCGCTCGGCTTCGCATATAGCATTAGAATGTGCATTGCAGACTCAACCGAATATTACCCTGGTATCGGAAGAAGTGGCTGAAAAGGAACAGACATTGGCCGAAATCGTTGATTATATTGCCAAAGCTATTGTTCGTCGGGCAGAGGATGATAATAACTTTGGGGTAATCCTGGTTCCCGAAGGATTGATTGAATTCATTCCGGAAATGAAGACTTTGATTACCGAATTGAATGATTTGCTTGCCGAAGGTCAGCAGTCAGCCAATGAATTCAAAGCATTAAGCAGTGATGTGGAGAAACGTCAGTATGTGATTGGCAAACTAACTGATACTTCATCAAAGGTATTCGCATCACTTCCTGAAGGTATTGCCAAGCAGTTGACACTTGATCGTGACCCGCACGGAAACGTTCAGGTTTCAAAGATTGAGACAGAAAAGTTGCTGATTGAGATGGTAGATGTACGCCTGGCGGAAATGAAAAAGGCAGGAACTTATAAAGGTAGTTTCTCAGCGCAGAATCACTTCTTCGGATACGAAGGCCGCTGTGCTGCTCCGTCTAATTTCGATGCAGATTATTGCTACTCACTTGGATCGACTGCATCGGTATTAATTGGAAATGGAAAAACCGGGTATATGTCCTCAGTTCGGAATACTACCAAACCAGCAGATGAGTGGATTGCCGGTGGAGTTCCGATTACCATGATGATGAACATGGAGCGTCGTCATGGACACATGAAGCCTGTTATTCAGAAAGCTTTGGTAGAACTTGACGCTGCACCGTTCCTTAAGTTGGCTGAAAATCGCGAAAAATGGGCGATTGAAACCAGCTATGTTTATCCGGGCCCGATTCAGTATTTTGGCCCAACCGAAGTTTGCGATGCGACCACCAAGACACTGGCGCTTGAGCAAAGTAAATAATCACGACCCATATTATATGAAAGGCTGTCCTAATTCCGGACAGCCTTTTTTATGCTTTGTTCGAAATGTAATTAGTTCATATTCTTAAGACTATTTGAAATAATCCCACCGTGTTTCCATTTGACGAAAGTGCCCTTTTGTGTTTAAACATCAATATTGTACGATTTCGAACATACTTTGTTCTGAAGCGTTCAATTTTTTGACCCTCTATATTTATTTTAATCATAGATTAATCGATATAAGTATTTGTATATGAAAATGATATGTGTTTTGGCACATTTCCTGTTTAAAACTGATTGAACGGACAAAAAACAGATTAAAGAATAGGAGATAACGTCATGAAAACACAAGTATCAAACTCAACAAAAAAGGTGTTTACCACCTTCATGATAGTCCTGACAATAAGTGTAATCAGCATTGCTAATGCTCAGGGGTTATCGGGCTTCGTCGCTATGCTTTCGCCAATAAACGGAATGGCTAAGACCAAAGTAGAAAAAATGACCACTCTGATTAATACAAATATCGCCGATAGTGAATTGAAAGTGGAAGACTGGATGAGTAGCGATAATTACTGGAGAGTAAATGAACAGGATGAGCAACTGGGAGTGGAAGATTGGATGAGTAATGAAAGTTATTGGGGAGTGAATGAGGAAGCCAATCTTTACGATAGCCCGCTTACTGTTGAAAACTGGATGTCATCCGACTCTTACTGGACTGGAAATAAACAGGAAAGTGAAGACTCGCTTATTGTTGAGAATTGGATGGCTTCGAACGAATATTGGGGCGTAAAATAAACAGAAATTTCCAACGCAAATAGGTTTATAATTTGGTTTAGTTACATTATGCACAGTTTTTTCCGAGTAGAGGTTGCACTAACAAGTGCAGCCTCTCTTTTTTGTTAACTCAAATTTACCATTCTTTTTCCTGCTTGGAGGGGACCGGCTTATTCACTACTTTTGTCGGTTAATTAGATTAAATAAAAATAAAATCATTGCGGATTATATAATGAATCACTTAATAATATACGCTCATCCCAACCCAAATTCACTCAGTCATGCTTATTTGGAGGTGATGAAAGAACAGACACGAGCGAATGGTCACAATGTGATTGTCAGAGATTTGTACCAAATGAACTTTAAACCGGTCGATTATGCAGCAGATTTTGAGAAATCGCGCAGAGGCGAATATCCGGAAGAGATTTTAACTGAGCAGGAATTCTTGCAAAAAGCCGATTTGATTAGCCTGATTTACCCGGTTTGGTGGGGAAGTATGCCCGCTATTATGAAAGGTTATTTCGATAGGGTCTTTACCCGCGGTTTTGCCTTCGACTATCATCCTGAAAAGGGATTGTTGAAATTGATGAAGGGTAAAAAGGCGTTGGTCATTAATAACATGGGAGATTCAAGGAAACATTCCGACCAAAGCGGTATGACTGATTCCATTCTCAATTTTATCAAGTCAGGCGTTTTTGGATTTTGTGGTATCGAGACGGTCGATCACATGCTGTTTGGAAATGCCACGACACGTGATAAAATAGTACGAATTGAATACATTGAACAAGTCAGAAAATTAATATCAAAACACCTGCCAGCAATGGCAACAGTTTAAAATACTGCCAGGCCAAACGGTCTGGCTTTATTATGGCTGGTCGAATACGTAGGAGATGATATTAGCTCCCATTTGTAGAGCTTTTTCTCTCAATGACCACGGATCATGATGAACTGCCGGATTTTCCCATCCATCTCCTAAATCACACTCATAAGTGTAGAAGAAAACCAAGCGTCCCTTATAGAAAATACCAAATCCCTGTGGTGGTTTCCCATCATGTTCATGGATTTTAGGCAATCCATTCGGGAAATCGTATTTCTGGTGATATATTGGATGTGAAAAAGGAAGCTCCACCAATTCACTCTCCGGGAAAACCTTTTTTATTTCTCTCCGGATGTATTTGTCTAAACCATAATTATCATCGGCATGAAGAAAACCCCCAGATTCCAGGTATTTGCGTAGATTTTTTACTTCAGCATCGGTAAAGAAAACATTACCGTGACCAGTCATGTCCAGAAACGGATAATTGAAAATTTCAGGGCTTCCGACATCAACTGTGGCTGGTTCGGGGTCGATATTTGTCCCGATGTTTTCATTGCAATATTGAATAAGATCCCCCAACGAAGTTGGATTGGCATACCAATCGCCGCCACCGCCATACTTGAGCAAAGCAATCTTGACAGAAGTTTTTGCTTGTGCATCAGCTGTAAAAGTGAGTGCAATAAATGCCATCATCCACAAAATACCTCGAAATGTCCTTTTCAATTTCATGAAACTACTCCAACTCGTTAATGAGGTTAACGGTGTGGCAAGCCACTACTCCGGCCGTTTCGGTACGTAATCTCGATTCGCCCAGCGAAACGGGCTGAAAACCACTGTCGAAGGCTAACTGAATTTCGTCGGGTGAAAAGTCACCTTCAGGACCGATAAGTATCAACACATTTTTACCTTTCGGCAGAATATGACTGAAGAGTTTTCTCTCTGTCGGCTCGCAATGTGCAATATATTTTTCACCGTCAAATTCTTGGGAAATGAAATCCTGAAAACTGATCATTTCGTTCAAAACCGGCCGGTATGCTTTCAGCGATTGTTTCATGGCAGAAGTAATAATACTTTCCAACCGGGCTGGTTTTATACTTTTCCGTTCGGAATAGCGACATAAAAGCGGTGTTATTTCGTCAATTCCGATTTCGGTCGATTTCTCCAAGAACCATTCAAACCGGTCGATGCTTTTGGTTGGACCAATCGCGATATGCAGTTTGAAATCTCTTTTACCAACTTCATGCTGTGCATCAATTATCTCTACTTGGCAGGCTTTAGGATGTGCATGCCTGATAACCGCTTCGAAAAAACTTCCTTTGCCATCAACCAATTGGATTTTATCGCCCTCATTCAGGCGCAGAACGCGTACGCAATGTTTCGATTCGGTTTCATTTAATGTATATTGATTTCCGTTCAGATCGGGCGTGAAAAAGAGATGCATATTCTAACGGGCTTGTTATTTTGCGACAAACTTAGCGAAACATTTTTGGATATTTATAAAAGGCCAGTTCACCACTGCGAGGTTCTATATCTGACCAGGACTGAACGGCAAAACGTATGGCTACGGCTCCCGATGTTGGAAGGATGCGGTTAAAATGCTCCAGCATTCGGTCGGCCAGAATAGTTTGTGTCGGATTATGTCCGAATACCAGAACACAATTTGATTCATCCGGTGTTTTTGCCAAAATACTCAGAAACTCGTTGGTTGTCAATCCATCGTACAAATCCTCTTCTTCCCGAATGGAATGTTCGGGATACCCTAAAACCGCAGCGAAAAATACAGCCGTTTGTAATGCTCTGTTGGCTGGACTTGAGATGAAAGATAGGTGTTCCGGTAACATCGGTTTAATCTCCTCGGCAACCATTGTGGCATCCACTTCGCCACGGGTGGTTAAATCGCGTCGAAAATCGGGTTTTGGCTCATCAGTATGTTCGGCTTTTCCGTGACGAACAAGAACAACTAGTTTCATGGAGTGTAGTTTTAAATGAAAATAAACTGTTTAACTCACTTCTATCAGGAACATTTCAACGATGTTTTCACCAATATTAATGCAAAAAAGAGAGGATTTCAAGTACTTCACCAATCGGGCATGTATTTTCTTTGAATTAACAAATGTGGAATCAATAATTACAAAACTGAAACTATATATTTGAAAGTCAACGTATAGTGTTGTGTTTGTCGTTCGATGAGGAAATATTTCGTACTATCCTAAAGGTGATAATATGCAAAAGTTGATTTTACAAGATGGAATTTTGTGGAAATTTCAATAATAAGTTAAATTAGTGAAAACCAAAGCTTGAAGCTAATTGATACGTTTACTAATCCTTCTTATCGGTATATGTGTTGCTTCTGTCCCCCCTTTATTTGCAACAAATCATCAATCAACGGACGAAACAGCAAAAGGAATTAATCATGGTGCTTCGGGAAACCTGGAGGATAGATTGGTTTACAGGGTACAGATATGTGCCTTGCGAAGACCGGTAAAGGATGCGCGGATTTTGCAGAGAAGAACCAAAGTTCCCGGACCGTTTTACATGAACCGGTACGATGGATTTCATCGCTACTCGGTGGGCCGTTTTTTTAGTTTCGAAGATGCCATGCGCTACAGGGCCTATCTCATAGACAAAGGTGTTGACAAATTTATTTTTGTAGTGGCTTTTTATCGTGGACAGCAACTCACAGCCGGGCCGGAAATAACGCCTTCCTCATTTTCATTCCAGTGAATCACACGTTATCTTTACACGCAAATTTTTCTCATGAAACGAATTGGCCTGTTATCTGACACGCATGGATACATGGACGACGCCATACTCAAATACCTGTCGGAATGTGACGAAATATGGCATGCAGGGGACATTGGCACTCTGGAAGTTATCGATCAGTTAGTTGCTATCAAACCGCTACTGGCAGTATATGGAAATATCGATGGCAATAAAATCCGGCAGGAATATCCGCAACACCAGCGATTTTTGTGTGAAGAAGTGGATGTCTGGATGACGCACATTGGTGGCTATCCCGGACGATATGAACGATATGTTACGCCTGAAATCTATCACCATCCGCCCAAATTATTTATTTCGGGCCATTCCCATATTCTGAAGGTTGTGAATGATCCGAAGCTTGGATTGTTGCACATCAATCCCGGAGCAGTCGGAGTACAGGGATTTCATCAGGTTCGCACATTGATTCGCTTCTCCATCGATGGTTCCCGCATTTTTGATCTGGAAGTGGTGGAAATGGGACGTCGTGGCTCGTTTACAGAGTAAAGCGAGCAGCTACCCAGTTGTTCCTTTCCTGGTAGCCAGCAGGTTTTAATCCTGCTTCTTCTGCTTTCGCGGAAATGGCTGGTAAATCTTCCAGATAGAATCCGCTCATAATAATCTCTGCTTCTTTACACATCACTGAAGTATAAACAGGCAGATCCTGAAGCAGAACATTTCGATGAATATTGACATAAATCACGTCGAACTTATATTTTCCCAGGAGACTGGCATCTCCTATCGCAGCATCGATGTTAGAAATCTGGTTAATTTCCGCATTTTCAATCGTATTATTATAGGCCCATTCATCGATATCGATGGCTGTAACCGCCTCGGCACCACGCATAGATGCCAGGATACCCAGAATACCTGTTCCGCACCCCATATCGAGAACCTGCTTTCCCTGCAAATCCTGCTTTAGAATGGCCGAAATCATGAGATAGGTGGTTTCGTGGTTCCCTGTTCCAAAAGCCATCCTCGGGTCAATCACGATTTCGTACTCCGCTTTGGGCGCGTTGGTGTGAAATGGTGCCCTAATCAGGCAGCGATCTTCCACCAACAGCGGCTTGAAATAATTCTTCTCCCATACCTCATTCCAGTTTTGGTCGGGAATTACTTCCGTTTGAAACCGGACTTTGAACAGCGAAAGATTATTCAGAGTCTCATCTTGGAGTAATGTTTCACTGAAGACTGAAGTGGGAATAAATGCTTCAACGGCTTCGCTTGTTTCGCTGAAACTGTCAAACCCCAGTTCACCCATTTGAGCGGTTAATATTTCACGGTTAATTTCGGAATCAGGTTCCAGAAAACAACTGACTTTGGTATATTCCATCGGGATAAAATTAGCTGTCAAAGATGCGAATTTCGGTTGAATATTGGCACTAAAAAATGCGAATCACCAGGTTCATACCCGCCCGGCTATAATGCCAGTCGTCAAATCCCGCAAATACACCAATATTTCCGCTGAAAAGCACCTCAATTAGGGAGTAACCAATTTCGGTGTATTGCGGATAATTAGGCATGGAATAGTAACTGGCCCATACCAGTTCACGCCATAGTGTATTACTGATTCCGGGTAAATATTTCAGTAGAATATAAGGTGCTTTGTAAGAAATATGCCCTTCAATAAAACGGTTATCTGTTCGAAGTTCATAATAGCCGGGAATAAAGAATCCATGCCGGAATTCACGGAAAAGAACCGGTGACGGTTGACTGTTGGTTTGAGAAAAATCGCTGAAATGGATGTGTTCGTGGTTCGGAAACCAACCGCCCCTGAGTTCATATGTGAAACTGGTTGCTGAATTGATATGTATACCTTGAGTAATACCCGCTTCGAGGTAATCAAAATCAGCCGTGCTGTTGAATATTCCTTTGATTCCCTTGTTGTATTGTAACCAGAAAGTCGGAAAATCAGAATGCGCCATCTCTTTCACACCCTCCTTCACCCGGTAATAATAACGGGGAGTGTATTCGATTTTCAATTTCAGAATCGTGTTAATCTGGCTATTCAGGTTTTCGTCCGTCACCAGGTGATTGTGCGGAAGATTATTTAGGTAAGGAACATTATTTCTGAAAAAGGAATAATCCGTTGAGTTTTCCAGGCGCCGTCTGTCGTTCCAGCTAAATCCAGTATGAAGTACCAGGCCATTGGCTACATCTATCCGGTTACGAAAATCGATATAACGATCTTCGTAATAGCGGGCATAATTTTCTTTGGAGAAAAGTGATGCAACCGCATTAATAAATGGATCAATAGCGTATAAATCGTTAAAATCCAATGTGTTTCGGCCAAAATTGAGATTGACAACTCCCCGATGCATGGGAGCATAGGTCAGTGCGGTGTTTCCCCCCCAAAGCACTGCCTCACGATTAATTGCCCAGGTTCCCCATGGAGTAAACCAAAAGGCATGACCAGGACGTCCCAATTTATTGAAAGTGATCTCCTGATGAATTTTCCAGCCATCAACCGCATTGAAACCGGTTGATTTTAAATTGATCAATCCCGGGTATGAAATATGGAAACTGGTATCGCGATTGTGCCATTTTTTGCCGGTAAAAAGTGGTCCGAGGTAACCTGAAAGGAAGGAATCTCCTTTCTTCGTTGAAGCAAATATGCTGCTCGCGGGGGCCTTATTTTCCAATGAGTCGCGTTTATGGAAGCTTTCCAGTTCATTCTTTGTTAACGGGATTGGCCTTATTTCATTCCAGTAGGCTGTATCCTTATTTTCAGCTCCGGAAACAACCACTTGCTGGTTTTTCTCTTTCAATTCAAGAGACTGTTCTTCCTGATCATCCGAAATTTTTGCTTCGCGCGACATCAAACGCGAAAGTCTGTTCATATCGCGGTTGTTTAAATCTTCCTTATTCAGGATTTCCGACATTTTTGCAATGCGTTTGCCATCTTTAACCTCGTGCCCCTGAGGCGTTTTGTTTTGTTCTTTTACCGAATCTTCCTCTTCTTCTTTTTGGGCAAACTGCGGCATCGTATTAACTGGATTTACAGCAATAAGCCGCGGATTAAGAACAACGTCTTTGTACTTCACCGATCCACCGAAATGCACACTGCCCTTTACTCCTAAAACGCCTCCTTCAAAGGCATAATTATGTCCCACTGGCATCCAGACACCGGGTTCCACTTCATCGAAAACCTGCCTGACATTAACTTCGCCAAATGGTGTGTCAAAATTCAAATCGGCACTATGTAAACACCATAAACCATCAATGATATATATATATCCGGAAAAGAGCTGTTTGCTCCGACGTTTTGGAATCACTTTGATTTTATCGATTGTATAGGAACCTTCGTAATTAAAGCCTTCATATACATAGTTATAGTGATTGAACGCATTTTTAGCCAAAGGCGAAATCAGAATATCGATGTTATCGTCATACAGGCTGGCACCAAAAAATCTCATTACCGGGAAATCCACAATATCCGGAAAGGTCGAATTAACCGATTTGATTACCTGTTTATAATGGTCAGGCGCGTCGAATGTAATGGTACTGTAAGTTTCATCGACGAAGGTGTCGCCCGATTTAACCTCTACTGATTGTTTCCGCAACTGATTACGTATGATACGGGATACCTTTTGAAAATGAACTGTACCTCTCAGATAAACATCCGCTTTATATGATTCAACCTGGTTTTTATGAAAATTGGATAGTCCGATTACATGCCGCATGATTGGATAGGCAGGATCTTCACCGTTCCCGTAAACCCTGATCTCCCGGAGTTGATGGATCTGATCCACCATGGTGATATTCCTGGTAATCGGGTTCTTGGTTACTTTAATCGTGATGGTCTGCGGAATATATCCCAGACTACGGTAAATAACGGTATAGTTCCCTTCGGGTATATCGATGCCGTATTTGCCATCCACGTTGCTGGTCGTACCCTGCGAAAGCTCGCGGATAAAAACGGTTGCATACGGAATGGGTTCGCCTTTTTGGTCAGTGATTTTTCCATTAAGTTCTTGTGATATTGCCAATCCGGGCAACAGCGCGACCAGGCTAAATAGAAGTAATCCAACAAAATATCGTATAGCAGAAGGTTTGATCATAAGCTCATATATCTACTTAGATGCAATTTAACAGCTATTCGTTGAATAATAACAATCCATTATCAGAAATGGTCATCGGATAAAAAAATAAGGTGACCAAAAACAATGTTTCAGTCACCTTTATCTTGAAAAAATTACAAATGCGATTATTTATCGCAGAAGGAATTTTAATAGGCGTTGATAATTCCGAGGAACTCTTCAGCTTGTAATGAAGCACCACCAATCAGACCGCCATCGATATCGGGTTGAGAGAAGAGTTCAGGAGCATTACTGGATTTGCAAGAACCTCCATAGAGAATTGAAATTTCTTCAGCCACATCTTTGCCGAATTTGTCAGCAATCAGGCTGCGGATGAAGGCAAGCATATCCTGTGCCTGCTCGGTTGAAGCCGTTTTGCCGGTTCCAATAGCCCAAATGGGCTCATAAGCGATCACAATTTTTTTAAATTCGTCAACCGGAAGTTGGAAGATCGTTTCGTCCAACTGTCTTTTCACATACTCGTTCTGTGTTTCTGCTTCACGAATTTCCAATGGTTCGCCACAGCAGTAAATGGGAGTCAATCCGTTTTCCAGTGTCAAAGCCACTTTTTTGTTCAGGATTTTGCTGGTTTCATGGTAATATTCACGACGTTCGGAGTGACCAAGAATCACGTAGGTTGCGCCGGTTGATTTTACCATTTCAGCAGAAACCTCGCCGGTGAAAGCCCCCTTGGCTTCAGCTGCACAGTTTTGAGCCGATACTGCCACACGATTGGTGTCAACGCTTTCAACCACTTTGGTCAGGTGTGTAAAGGGGGTTCCCAGTACGACCACTACATTTTTATCGCCTTTGGCAACTACCAGTTCGTTTACTGCTTTGGCCAGTTCAACACCGTCTTGCAGGTTCGTATTACATTTCCAGTTTCCGGCTACAATCTTCTTTCTCATTATGGTTTGATTTTAAATGATGAATGGTTGCTATTCAAGTTATTAAAACTGGCGGCAAAGATAAAAACATCCGGCCGAAGTTGAAAATACCTGAAAGCGCTTAATCCCGATTTAACTTTTTATTCATTTCCGGCAGAATTTCATCCCGAAAGGTTGAGGAATCAGGGATGTCATTGTTGTGCCATTTGGCCAGAATTGTTCCTTTGTAGGTTAAAATGAGCCCTGGATTGGAACGAATCATGGTTTTGAGGGTAATCTCGTCTGTTGACAGGAAAGGGTAGGGCGCATTATTTTCTCCGATGAAAGTCTGTTGTTCATCTTCAAGCGAAGCAGTGAGGCAGATGAAATTGTATCCCTGCGCTTCGGCCCACCGGGATAATTCGTTTATGCGTTCCTGATTTTTTACGGATGACCTTTGCAAATCGTATGCGATTAGCATAAAAGTGAATTTGTTGTCATCCAGGAAATAATCGGTTACATCGTCGCCTTGCGGTGTCTGGATGGAAAAATCGTGAATCGGAGGTACGTACCCCTTTTTTACAAGAATCGGTTGGTCCATGGCCTGAAATTCCCAGGTAAGTGAATCTCGCCAGGGAATATTCGCTTCCGAAAATTTCTTTACTTCGCCGGTTTTTTTGTTTTTGTAATAGAAATTGTTTTCATATACATCGGCCTGTGCATCCGGCGGGATTTCCATGGCTTTCGCGATGTTTACCCCAACTTTGTACGGTCTGAAATCAATGAGAGGAAGATGATTATAAGACCAGGTAACCAGAATGATATAGGTCAATACAAATCCTGAAAACAAAAATTTGCCAAACGTTCTTTTAAACGGATGATCAGACTTCTTCCTTCCGATGAAAAGGATAATGGCCAACAGAATGAGGACAATGTTTTTATAAAAAGTTTGCCAGTTGGTAATCACCAAAGCATCGCCGAAACAGCCACAATCTGTTACTGGGTTATTCAGCGCCAGATAAAGTGTCAGTGGCGTGAAGAAGCTCATAAATATCAGTGCCATCCAGGAGAAAAAGCGGAGAAATGTTCCGCTAAGCAATCCTACTCCGATGGCAAATTCGGCAAATGAAAGGATAAACGACAGTGGCAGTGCAATAGGAACTAAAAAATCAAGATGAAAGGCGTAAAAGTAATCAGTGATTTTGTATGTGCCTCCCCACGGATCGATTCCTTTCACAAAACCCGAAAAGATAAAAACCAGGCCCACCAGTATGCGGCTGATATTTCGGAGCCACTTCATCATTCTTCGCCGAATTCGAGTTTTACCATCGCGAAAATGGCGTAGTTGATCATATCGAGGTAATTGGCTTCAATTCCCTCAGACACCAACGTTTTTCCCTGGTTATCTTCAATCTGCTTGGTACGTTTCAGTTTCATCAGAATAAGGTCTGTAAACGAACTGATGCGCATCTGCCGCCAGGCTTCACCGTAATCGTGGTTTTTGTCCATCATCAGGTTTTTGGCCTTTTCCAGATTCTCAAGAAACATCCTTTCGGTAATATCTGCTGGTAATTCCTCTTCCGATGGCCCCAGCTCAAGCTGTATCAATGCCATCGAGCAATAGTTGATGATGCCAATGAATTCAGCCCGGGCATCTTCGTCGATTTTGGAAACCCCCTTCTCTTCAATGCTGCGAATTCGTTGCGCTTTGATGTAAATCTGGTCGGTCATGGAGCGGGGGCGCAGGATACGCCACGCGGTTCCGTAATCGCGCATTTTTTTAACAAACAAATCGTGACAGATGCTGATAATATGATCGAATTGCTGAGCTGTCTTCTCCATAGTTTCCTGTTGTAATGAACCATAAAAGTATAAAAATATGAAAATCGGCGTGCCAATTTATTTTTACTTTTGTAGAAAGGCACTCCGAACCTGTTTTCCCACTTCTGAAAAATATTCGGATTGTGCCGGTTGAAAAAAGATATTATGCTGTTTACGCGTAAAAAAGAACCCTTTTATGCCCGGAAAAAAACCATTACACTGGATGGCCGGTTAATTGAAATCGATCATCCCATGGTGATGGGCATTTTGAATGTTACATCTGATTCCTTTTACGATGGAGGAAAATATGTCAGCAATAAGGCTATCCTGAAAAGATCTGAGAAGATACTGGAAGAAGGGGGAGAAATCATCGATATCGGCGCTTATTCTACCCGTCCTGGGGCAAGGGATATTCCCGTTTTAGAGGAGGTTGATAAGCTGAAGTCAGCTGTTCGTATGGTCCGAAAGGAATTCCCGGATGCGATTATTTCCATTGATACGTTTCGCGCTTCTGTGGCCCGTGACATTGTCAATGAAACCGGTCCGTGCATTATCAACGATATTTCCGGTGGGACCATGGATGACAAAATGTTTGAAACGGTGGCTGAGCTCGGCGTTCCGTACATCATGATGCATATTCAGGGGACGCCCAAAACCATGCAGCAAAATCCGCACTACAACGATGTGGTACAGGAAATTTTGATGTTTTTTGCCGAAAGGGTTCAGCAACTAAAACTACTGGGAGTAAAAGACGTTATATTAGATCCCGGATTCGGGTTTGGAAAATCGGTCGATCACAATTTCGAACTGATGAATCGGCTGGATTCTTTCGGGTTGTTTCAATTCCCGCTTCTGGTGGGCGTTTCACGCAAGTCGATGATTTGGAAATTGCTGGGGACAACAGCCGCCGAGAGTCTGACCGGAACCACCACGCTGAATACGGTGGCGTTGATGGGTGGAGCGGATATCCTGCGGGTACACGATGTGAAGGAAGCGGTGGAAACTATAAAAATTTACAGCAAGCTGAAAAGCATGGTCAAATGACAGAGTTATTCATTACCATACGATTTCTCGATTTTTTGGATGTGTTGCTGGTGGCTTTTCTTTTGTATGAGCTTTATATGCTGATAAAAGGAACAGTAGCCTTCAATATTTTCATGGGAATATTTATTGTCTACCTCGTTTGGCTGGTCGTAAAAGCGCTAAACATGGAACTGGTTAGCACTATCCTTGGTCAGTTGTTTGGTGTAGGAGTGTTGGCGCTGATTGTGGTTTTTCAGCAGGAAATAAGGAAGTTTTTGCTTTTGTTGGGAAGTCGTTATCAGGCCAATAGTAAATTTTCGTTCGAGAATCTTTTCCCGCAACATTTCAAATCGACAACCGAGTCGAGTCTTCGGGCCATTGTAGATGCCTGCAATGATATGGCACGTGCCAAAACCGGTGCATTGATTGTGATTGCCCGTAGCACTGAGCTAAGGGAGTTTGCCGAAACCGGTGAGATCATTGATGCCGGTATCACGGCTGAATTACTAAAGAGCATTTTCTATAAAAACGCGCCACTACATGATGGGGCCGTAATTGTTGTGGGAAATCGCATACGGGCGGCACGTTGTATTTTACCTGTTTCGGCCAAGAAAAATCTACGTCCTTCATTAGGATTGAGGCACAGAGCAGCGCTTGGGATGTCGGAGCAGACTGATGCATATGTTGTTACGGTAAGCGAGGAAACCGGACGTATTTCAGTGGCTCATAATGGTCAACTCGATGAGAATCTAACTGTGGATAGTCTCTTTAAAAAACTGGAAGAAAATCATGCAGCCTGACCACAAAATGAACGTATGGGAGTTGCTCAATTACTCCTTCTTCACCTATGGTGACTTGAAGATTTCCATTCTTCGGGTTGCAATAGCTGTGTTGATACTGGCAGGTGCTTATTTCATATTCCGGCTCTTCCGCAAATGGATGGAGCATTTGGCTGTCGCCGAAAAACTTGGTGTAAATCGGTGGCGTTCCTTTATCCGGATTATCCGTTTATTCTTATTTTTTGGAGCAGGTCTGGCCTCGTTAAGCATGTTAGGGTTAAAAGCCAAACAAGTATTGGCCTATCAGCTTTTCAAGACCGACAATATAAAGTTTACTGTCACTCATCTGCTGGCCGTACTAGTCATTTTGTTTATTACCCGGTTTATTCTAAACCTGATAGAATACCAGTTCGATAATAAAATTAAACAGAAACGATTCGATCGGGGGCGTGGAAAATCCATTTACACCATTGTCCAATACCTGATTTGGTTTGCAGCCATACTCATATCACTTCAGGCACTGGGACTTCAGTTGACTTTCATTGTCGCTTCATCAGCAGCCTTTCTGGCAGGTATCGGATTTGGATTGCAGAATCTCTTTAACGATTTTGTGTCAGGCTTAATTATCCTGTTTGACCGATCGCTTGAAGTGTACGACATCGTGGAACTGAATGACGGAACGGTAGGACAGGTCCTCGAAATCAATCTCCGTGCTTCGAAAATTCTTACCAGGAATAACCAGGTATTGATTGTCCCGAACTCGAAGTTTACCCATGATATCATTGTTAACTGGAGCCACAATGAGGATAATACCCGTTTCCACGTAAGTGTGGGCGTAGCCTATGGCTCCGATGTTCGTTTGGTGGAACGGCTTCTCCTTGAGGCAGCCAATGGCCATGAAGATATCAGTGCCAATCCAAAGCCTTTTGTTCGTTTTAACGATTTTGGCAATTCGTCGCTTGATTTTCAGCTGTATTTCTGGACTGCCAACGGTTTTTATGTGGAGAATCTAAAAAGCGAATTACGCTTTGCGATTGACGACCTTTTCCGCAAGAACGACATCAATATTCCTTTTCCGCAAACCGACGTTCATTTCAAAAATCCCATCATTGTCCGGAACGATCCTTCCTGATTTTTTCTTTTATGTGAATTTTTCCTGCATTCCTTTCGCAAAATTTTGGAGATATAGTCAGTTCTTGAATATTTTAGGAACCGTAAACCAAATATCAGAAGAATGAAAAATCGACGTGAATTTGTGAAAGCCTGTGGGGCTATCGGCGTAGGACTAACGGCAGCTCCTTCCATATCCTTCGGAAATACAACATCACCAGAATACCCATCGAAACGCCCGGCTCCGGGCGAACGTAATTTCACCAGCGACGCTGTTGAACGGGTCATTCGCGAAATGAACGGGAAGATAAAGGACCCTAAGTTGGCCTGGATGTTTTCCAACTGTTTTCCGAATACCATCGATACCACGGTTACCTACCGGGAAAAAAATGGGAAGCCGGATACGTTTGTTATCACCGGCGATATTCATGCCATGTGGCTGCGCGATTCGTCAGCACAGGTCTGGCCGTATCTTCCTTTGATTAACGAAGACAAGAAACTGAAAAGCATGGTAGCCGGACTGATTAACCGCCAGGCCGAGTGTATCCTGATTGACCCTTATGCCAATGCTTTTAACGACGGTAAAGGAAACAGTGAGTGGATGAGCGATAAGACCGACATGAAACCTGTGTTGCATGAGCGGAAATGGGAAATCGATTCGCTCTGTTATCCTATTCGATTGAGTTACCATTATTGGAAACATTCCGGAGATACTTCTCCTTTCGGTGAAGAGTGGAAAAATGCCATGGAGTTAGTGGTGAAAACCTTCCGTGTACAGCAGCGTAAAGAAGAACGTGGCCCGTACTATTTTATGCGCGAAACCTTTATCAACACCGATACCATGCCCGGACGGGGCTGGGGAAATCCCATTCGTCCCAATGGACTCATCTGTTCCGGGTTCCGTCCGTCCGACGATGCCACAGTATATCTTTTTCTGGTACCTTCTAATTACTTTGCGATGGTTTCGCTTGGTCAGATGGCCGAAATGAGCAAGGCAATTTATCACGATACCGCTTTCGCTGAAAAGTGCACCGCTTTCGCTGATGAAGTGGAACGGGCATTGAAGGAACACGCAGTGTTCGAGCACGAAAAACATGGTGAAATTCTGTCATACGAAGTGGATGGTTTCGGGAATACCAACTTTATGGACGATGCCAATGTGCCAAGCTTATTGGCTTTGCCTTACCTGGAAGCTTTCTCTCCGGATGACCCACTTTACCATCGTACCCGGAATTTTGTATTGAGTGAGGACAATCCGTGGTTTTGGAAAGGAAAAGCGGCCGAAGGAATTGGCGGACCGCATGTGGGATTGCATTATGTCTGGCCTATGGCCATCATTATGCGGGCTATGACCAGCAACGATAAGGAAGAGATTGCCCATTGCATTAAAATGTTGCGGAACACCGATGCCGGTACTGGATTCATGCACGAAAGCTTCAATAAGGATAATCCCGAAGATTTCACCCGCAAATGGTTTGCCTGGGCCAACACCTTGTTTGGCGAACTGCTGATGAAAGTAGACAAAGAACATCCTGACCTTCTTCAAAGGACTTACGAATAAGTAGGAAATAACAAAAGGTGTCTCTCGATAGAAAGGCACCTTTTCTATTTTCAAAGCTATAATTACACTTAATCTTTCTTGCGGAATGCGTTCCTGATTTTCTCCCAGATGCTGGAATGCTTTTTCTCCTGATCAGCCGGGGACTGGTTATCATCTTGTTGTTGCAATTGCTCTTTGTCTTTGTCCGATTTGTCCTTGTGTCGTCCAAACAACCAGCCAAAATCGATGAATTTCTTACGTGGTAGTTCATCACGATAGTGAGGAATGTCAAGTGAAGCCAGTAACCTTTGGTCATCTCCCATATCGAAACTATGATACCGCAGCGCCGCAAAGGATCGATCACTGTAAAGTTTATGAAAGAAATCACCAACAACCGGCAATGCCATGCGGGCACCCTGACCGTAATACATTGTGCGGAAATGAACAGCCGGATCTTCAGCGCCGACCCAGCAGCCGGTCACCAAATCGGGTGTGTAACCAATAAACCAGCCATCGGCGTGGTTTTGGGTGGTACCCGTTTTCCCTGCAAAATCACTGCGAATCCCAAAACGGGAACGAATGGCTTGGCCCGTTCCGCTGTCTACCACTGCTTCGAGGTAATGAGTCATGATATGAGCAGTTTGCTGCGAAATGACCTGTTCTTCAATCGAATCTTCATCCTGATGGAATGTTTTTAACACGTGTCCTTTTGAATCTTCGATACGGAGGAGGTAATAAGGTTCCACTCGTTTTCCACCGTTGGCAAAAGGTGCGTAGGCAGTTACCATCTCCTCCAAAGGAATATCGGCAACTCCCAGTGCCAGTGAAGGAACTTCCGGTAAATCGACATCGATACCCATTTGGTGTGCCAGCCTTACCGTATTCGACATGCCGGCATCGAGCAATACCTGCACCGACACCGTATTGATGGACGCGCTCAACGCACCTTCCAGCGAATAATAACCACCATATTCGTCTTCTGCATTATGAGGAGTCCAATCGTCGTATTCGGGGTAAGAAACCTCCTCATTGGCGTAATATTTATCGGGTTCTACCCCGTTTTCCAAAGCGGCAGCATACACTATCGGCTTGAACGTGGACCCTACCTGCCGGCTGGCTGTTACATGATCATATTGGAAAAAACGAAAATCGTTGCCGCCAATCCAAACTTTCACGGCACCATCATTGGGTGAAAGTGCCAGGAATCCGCATCGTAACGTACTCAATGAATGTTTCACCGAATCAAGTGGAGTCATCTCAACCGTTTCAATGTCTCCCCAGTTGAATACCTTCATCGGTATCTTTTCATTGAAAGCTGCACTGATTTCTTTTTCGGTTTTTCCGGCATCTTTCATTCGGGTGTACCGGTCAGATCGTTGCACTGCTCTTTTTAGTACGTCTTCGTCATGTCCCCAGGGTTGCCGTCCGCTCCAGTGTTTGTCGAAAACATCCTGCAGGCTTTTCATTTGCTCCTGCATGGCCTCCTCGGCATATTCCTGCATCTTGTAATCGATGGTCGTGTAAATTTTCAATCCATCAGTGTACAAGTCATACGGATCGCCATCGGGTTTATTCACATGACTACACCAATCTTCCATTTCCTGTCTGATGTGTTCGCGCAGGTAGGCAGCCGGTCCGGTATTGTACACCAAATAGTTGTAATGCAGGGTAAGCGGAGTCTCCTTATCTTTTTCACCATCTGCTTCTGAGAGGTAATTGTTTTTTACCATTAGGCTGATAACGAGGTTTCGGCGTTCTTTCGAGCGTTCGGGATGCAAACGTGGATTGTAAGCGTTACTGGCTTTAAGGGTTCCTACAAGTGTCGCTGCTTCCGGTACTGTTAAATCAGCCGGTTTCTTATCGAAAAATCGTTCCGAAGCGGTTTCAATGCCGAACGTATTTTCGCTGAATGGAACCGTATTTAAATAGAGAGTCAGTATTTCGTTTTTTGTGTAAATCTTCTCCAGTCGGTAAGCAATGATAGCTTCGCGGAGTTTATTGACAGGCATGGAAAGTGGCCCGTAATTGTCGCGCCCAAAAATATTCTTGGCAATTTGCTGAGAAAGGGTTGATCCCCCTCCGGCACTTCGGTTCTGAAGCAAAATAGATTTAACAAACACACGCAGCAAGGCCCATTCATCAATCCCACGATGTTCATAAAACCGTGAGTCTTCCGTCGCTACCAACGCATGAATCACATTGGGCGAAATTTTGTCGAAACTCACATTGCTTCGGTTCTGAATATAATAACGTCCCAATAGATGTCCATCAGCTGAGTAGACCTCCGAGGCTACCGGATTTTTGACATCTTTTAATTCTTGTGTGGTGGGCAATGGACCAAATGCACCAATGTAAACCAGCACGAATAGTGCTCCCATTAGAAAGAGCCCAAACAGCGCAATGTTGAGCACCCATCTCCAAACTCTTTTCTGTTTGATTTGTTTGGAATTATGATGTTTGCGCTTCTTTTGTACAGGCGTACGTTCTCCTTTTCCGTGTGTGGAAGTTGTATTTTTTTTGTTTACCATGAATCTGTCTTTGTCCGATACAAAATAATATTGTTTTGATGAAAACAGGTAATTTTATTGGAAAGAGTTTTCCCATATTTCTGCTATTCCTAAGATAATCGATGATTTATCCGGTTTCCCGGAGAGATTCACCGTAGTTAAGACGGATATAATCTAAAATGAAAATACAAACAGATGAAAATAGCCATATCAGGAAGTACAGGATTTATCGGCGGTGCACTGCGCGAAGCATTTGTGAACTCAGGCATTGAAGTGGTTCCGTTGCTCCGGGCCGATTTTAAACGGGGCGAGAATTATCTTATACAGTTGCTGAACGGAGTAGACGGCATTATCAACCTGGCAGGAGCGCCCATTGTGAAACGTTGGACACCCGCTTATAAGCAGGAAATTATGGAGAGCCGGGTCCAAGTAACCCGACAGCTGGTAAATGCGCTTAAAACCATGTCTCCCGACGATCGTCCGGAAATGTTTTTATCGGCATCTGCTATCGGCATATATGCCAATTCGGGAACGCACGACGAAGAAGTATTTGAGTATGGGCATGATTTTCTCGGCGAAGTAGCTACCCGTTGGGAAGGCGCTGCCGCTGAAGTGAAAAAACTAGGAGTGCGGTTGGTCATTATGCGGATCGGACTTGTCCTTGGGAAAGAGGGTGGCATGTTTGGGCAATTGTTACCCATATTCAGAATGGGCGTAGGTGGAAAGGTTGCCAGTGGAAAGCAAGGTTTCTCATTTATTCATCTTGAAGATTTGGTTGGAGCGGTTCAATTTCTTTTAGCAAAAAAGGAACTGAATGGTGTTTTTAATTTTACAGCACCTTATCCGGTGAATAATGAAACATTTACCCGAAAATTGGCCCGCAAATTGGGAAGACCTTCTTTTATGTCAGTCCCTGCTTTTGTATTGAAACTGGCATTTTCAGAGGGAGCAACGGCTTTAATATCCGGACCAACTGTTTTACCACGTAAGCTGACAGAGGCTGGATACACTTTCCTGTTTCCCGATATTGATTCTACGCTTGACGACTTGATTAAATCATAAAAAATCCCGGAAAGTAAATTCCCGGGATTCATATATAAAAGGCGTTTTAAATGCCAATTAGTCAAGTTGCGGACCGGCAGCAACCAAAGCTTTACCTTCTTCGTTGTCGGTATATTTCTCGAAGTTTTTAATGAAACGTCCGGCCAGGTCTTTGGCTTTGGCATCCCATTCTGCTGCGTCAGCGTAGGTATTACGCGGATCGAGAATGTTGGTATCAACACTTTCGAGAGCAGTCGGTACTTCCAGATTAAAGATCGGAATCATTTTGGTTTCCGCTTTTTCAATTGAACCATCCAAAATACGGTCGATAATACCGCGTGTATCTTTAATCGAGATACGTTTTCCGGTTCCATTCCATCCGGTATTTACCAGGTAGGCTTCCGCACCGGCAGCTTCCATCCGTTTTACCAGTTCCTGGCCATATTTGGTCGGGTGAAGCGATAGGAAAGCAGCACCAAAACAAGCAGAGAAAGTAGGCTGCGGAGAAGTTACACCACGCTCAGTTCCGGCTAGTTTAGCAGTAAATCCTGAAAGGAAGTGATATTTGGTTTGCTCCGGTGTCAGTTTGGAAACAGGAGGCAATACACCAAAAGCATCAGCTGTCAGGAAGATAACTTTCTTTGCGTGACCTGCTTTCGATACTGGTTTTACGATATTATCGATGTGATAAATCGGGTAAGAAACACGGGTGTTTTCGGTTACCGAACCATCGTTGAAATCGATTTTACCATTTTCATCAACCGTAACGTTTTCCAAAAGAGCATCACGTTTAATGGCATTGAAGATATCGGGCTCGCTATCTTTGTCCAGACGGATAGTCTTTGCATAACAGCCACCTTCGAAGTTGAATACACCCTGATCATCCCATCCATGTTCATCATCACCAATCAATTGGCGTTTCGGATCGGTTGATAAAGTGGTTTTACCGGTTCCGGAAAGACCGAAAAAGATAGCTACATCGCCGTCTTTACCTACATTAGCAGAGCAGTGCATAGCAGCAATGCCACGAAGAGGCAGGTAGTAGTTCATCATGGCGAACATGCCTTTCTTCATTTCACCACCATACCAGGTTCCACCGATTACCTGCATTTTTTCAGTCAGGTTGAATACAGTGAAAACGTCAGAGTTTAAACCCTGTTCTTTCCAGTTGGGGTTAGTGGTTTTTGAACCATTCAGGACCACGAAATCCGGTTCGCCATAATTATTAAGTTCTTCGTCGGTAGGACGGATGAACATATTTTTTACAAAGTGAGCCTGCCAGGCAACTTCTGTAATGAAACGGATTTTCATGCGGGTATCTTCATTTGCACCGCTGAAAGTATCCATTACAAAAAGGCGTTTGCCAGAAAGCTGATTGGTAACAACACTTTTCAATTGTTTCCAAACACTTGGTGAAATGGGTTTATTGTCGTTAGGAGAATGAGGAGTAGTCCACCACATCGTGTTCTCAGTTGTTTCGTCCTTAACGATATACTTGTCTTTGGGCGAACGTCCGGTGAAAACACCAGTCATCACATTCACAGCACCCAACTCAGTCACAACACCTTTCTCATAACCGTCTAAACCAGGTTTAGTTTCTTCTTCGAAAAGCTGCTCGTAAGAGGGGTTGTAAAGAATCTCTGTTACATTTTCAATCCCGTAAACAGACAAATCTAAATTTTTCATAATGAGATAATTTGATAAAGGTTTTAATGCTCGTAGTTTCGCAGTGGTCAAAGATAAATGAATAATTGAAAATCCTATGCTCTAAAACATCTTTTTGCTGTAAAGCATAATCATTCTAAAAAGCTGTTTGGCTATGATTTTTAATGGGTGTAAGTATAAGTCATTCAATGCTGTAATGAATCGATAAAAAATAAAAGAAGACAGTCGCAAATCGTAGAATTTGCCTGTCTTCTTTAGAAATATTGTTATTTAATTTAAATAAATAGTGTCTTTTTAGGACCTCGGATGATGACGATTAACTGTATCCTTTAGATAGTCTTTATCGAGGTGGGTATAAATCTCGGTAGTTAGGATTGATTCATGTCCCAGCATTTCCTGTACAGCCCGTAAATCTGCTCCACCATCAATCAATTGCGAAGCAAAGGAGTGCCGGAAAGTATGGGGACTGATGTTCTTTTTGAGATTGATTTTTTGCGCCAGATTTTTAATGATGGTAAATATCATTACGCGGCTGAGTTGTTTTCCACGGCGGTTTAGGAAAAGAATATTTTCGCTGTCCTTGTCCACTTTCAGTCGCTTGCGGTAACCAATCAGATATTTGTTGATATCTTCAATCGCTTGCTTGCTGATTGGAACCAGACGTTCTTTATCGCCTTTCCCTTCAATTTTGATGAATTCCTGATCGAAATGGAGGTTACTCAACTTTAGATTGACCAGCTCAGAAACGCGGAGACCGCAGCTATAAAGCGTTTCAATCATGGCTTTATTTCGTTGCCCTTCCGGTTTACTTAAGTCAATGGCATTAATCAGATCGTTGATTTCCTGGTCACTAAGTATATCCGGCAACTTTCTTCCAATTTTTGGCGATTCGAGCAAAGTCGTCGGGTCATTTTCAATCACGCCTTCCATGAGTAAGTACTTGTAGAACGACTTAATACCCGAAATGGTACGGGCTTGCGTACGCGGACTAACACCTTTTTGGTTCATCCATTCAACAAATTCACGAAGATGTTGGAGTTTTACCTTGTCTGGCGGAAGTTCCTTAAATTTGTCTTCCAAAAACGATATCAGTTTATTGATGTCGTTAATGTAAGCGCTGATTGAGTTTTGAGAAAGCGATTTCTCAAGTCTCAAAAACGATTCGTATCCCTTTTTGCTCTCAACCCAATTCATAATGAAGCAATTTTAGTTTTTACTTGTAACAAATTTGAATAAATTTGGTTTAAGAAAACATTTATTATTGTTAAAAGACGCAGGGGGGATGCAAGTAATTGTTTTTGAAATAATATGATGTTTTCTTTTTGACATCTAGTTAAATATAAGAATTATCTGAGTTAAATGAAAATTATTTTAATAAATGGGCCCAACCTTAATCTTTTGGGCGTTAGAGAGAAGACAATCTACGGAGATCAGTCCTTCGAAGAATATTACGTAAAACTGAAAGAACGGTTTCCTCAAATTGAATTTGAATATTTTCAATCGAATGTGGAAGGGGAAATTGTGAACAAACTGCACGAATTTGGTTTTTCGGCCGATGGTATCATCATCAATGCGGGAGCATATACCCATACTTCGGTGGCCATCCGCGATGCCATTTCCGGAATAAATACCACAGTGGTTGAGGTACATATTTCAAATATTCTGACCCGTGAAAGTTTTCGACATGAGTCCATTATCGGGCCGGCTTGTCGCGGCAGTATTATGGGATTTGGTATGGATTCATACCGCTTAGCGGTGGAAAGTTTTCTGTCCGAGGGAATGTGATTTTAATGTTATGACAGAGGAATAGCCGGGAATTCCCCAAATATCTTTCCTTGTGGGATATTGTCAAGTATGTCAGGTAATTAATTGTGTGATGTAGGGAGGTAATATTAAACAAATCTTATTTCCTTCTGTTAGAAAGGGCAAAAGAGTGGTCGTTCGCTTAAATCACTTAATTTCGCAGCCCAAATCACCATATTAAAATATCTTTCTATCAAGATGAATCGAAACAAGCATACAAAAATTGTCGCTACTCTTTCCGACAAGAACAGTAATCCGGAGTTTATTTCACGGTTGTACGAAGCAGGAATGAATGTTGTTCGTATTAATACGGCACATCAAACGCCTGAGACGGCATTGAAACTCGTAAATGATATTCGGACAGTATCCGATTCTCTGGCTATTTTGCTCGATACTAAAGGACCTGAAGTCAGGACTAAAAATATTGCCGAACCCATTGTTGTGAAAAAGGGGGACCGTCTTTTGATTAAAGGCGGAGAGGGCCAATCAGGACAAAACGTATTTTTTGTTGACTATCCCGGATTTGTGAAAGACGTTGCTGTCGATCGGTCTGTACTGATTGACGATGGTGAACTGGAACTGAAAGTTGAGGCAGTGAAAGATGATGCCCTTGAGGTTGTTGTCGTCAATGACGGGGAGATCAAGAATAGAAAGAGTATCAATGTTCCCGGTGTTTCATTCTCTTTGCCGGCCATTTCGCCGAAAGATGAGATGTTCATCGAATGGGCTGTTGAGCACGATCTGGATTTTATCGCTCACTCATTTGTTCGGAATAAGGAAGATGTGCTGGCGGTACAAGAGATTCTCGATCGGAAGGGAAGTAAAATCAAAATCATTGCCAAAATTGAGAACCTTGACGGTGTGAACAACATCAACGAGATTCTTGATTATGCTTATGGTATTATGGTTGCCCGCGGTGACTTAGGGATTGAGATTGCTGCGGAGAAAATTCCCGGAATTCAGCGTCAGATTATTCGTCGATGCGTAAAACGCAAAAAACCGGTTATCATCGCAACCCAAATGCTTCACAGCATGATTCAAAATCCAAGACCGACGCGTGCAGAAGTAAGTGATGTTGCTAATGCTATTTTCAACCGTACTGATGCGATTATGCTTTCCGGCGAAACTGCTTATGGAAGTTACGCTGTTGAGGCAGTTGAAACCATGACTCGCATAGCGATGGAAGTTGAGAAGAGCAAAGATAAACGCAATGACCTGCCGGTTCCGCGTCTTGATGGCGAGGTACCCGCGTTCTTGTCAGAAGCTGCTGTGATGGCTGCTGAAGAGCTGGATGTGAAAGCCATTGTGACCGATACCCTTACGGGAAGAACAGCGCGTTACCTGGCCGCTTTCCGCAGCAATCGTCCGGTTTATGCAAAATGTCACACAGGAAATGTGAAACGTGAACTGGCTCTTTCATATGGTATATATGCCAGTGAAATCGTTGTGAAAAAGAACAAGGACAAACTGGTGAAGCACGCTCTTCGCGCTTTGGTTGATGAAGGTTGTATTGCCGAAGAGGACAAGGTGGTTTATGTAGGTGGAAGCTTTGGTGTTGGGGGTGGAACTTCCTTCATGGAAATTGCCGAGGTCGGACAGTTGACCCGAAGAAATAAATCAGATTCAGGAGTTGATTCCAAATAAAAACCTTATAAGACAAAACAAAAAAGGAGGCTGATTCAGCCTCTTTTTTTGTTTTGTCTTATCGCATATCGATAACCTCCACATCGGGATGTTTGGATGCATCAAACTTGAAATAACTATCAGGCAAATCCTGGTCGGTTTTCATGTTCTTTAAAACAACCGTATACAGATTTCCGTCCTTACTGTAAGTTTTGGCCTTAAGAATATGATAACTTGATGCATCGATATAAAGCTGAACCCGAGTGAAATCTTTATTCAGATCTTTTGGATACAGGTCAATCACGAAAGCTTTTTTACCATCAACTGTTTCTTCACCAATGTACCGGTATTTAAATCCTTTTTCATAAATAGTAAAAAGGTTGGCCGGATTCAGTGAATTATCCTGTCCGGGTGTATTATCCGTCACATTTACTTCTCCGGCATCCGGAAGGTAACTCCAGTTGGTTTTGCCATCGGAATAAACATCCATACTGAGTGCCGGCATATGAAGCCGGTATTGCTCTCCTTTGAGTGCCACCCAGCCATCGTTGGTTTCACTAATGTCTTCCTGTTTATTCTCAAGGGTAAATGAGAAGTCTATTTGAATGGTTTTATAGCTTTTCGTTGTTGCCGAAAGTTTGTCAAGAATTTCTTTCGCTTTGCTGTCCTGCTGGGCAAAAAGCAGGCTTGTTGCCATGACGAGCAAGACAGTTAATGTAAAATTTTTCATTCTACTCATGATTGTACTCCCTATAAAATGGGTTTTGTTTTTTAAAGGTTATTCAATAATTGTTCCAAAGAATATTCATCCTGCAATAATACCTGGCGCGCCTTGCTTCCTTCATTCGGTCCAACAATGCCGGCAGCCTCCAATTGGTCCATAATCCGGCCTGCTCTGTTGTAGCCAATGGAAAACTTCCGTTGAATAGACGATGTGGATCCGGTCTGGTTCAGAACAACCAGTCGTGCGGCTTCGTCAAACAGGTCATCACGGTTTTTCAGATCGATTGCACCTGGCCCATCTGCGTTTTCATCCAAGTATTCCGGCAACAGAAAGGCAGTAGGATATCCGGGCTGATCGCCAATAAAGTGTACAATGGATTCCACTTCCGGGGTGTCAACAAATGCACACTGAACACGCGTCAGATTGCTTCCGGTAGAGACCAGCATGTCACCTTTTCCGATCAACTGGTTGGCACCCGGAGAATCAAGGATGGTTCTGGAGTCGACCATTGAAGCCACACGGAAGGCAATTCTTGCCGGGAAGTTGGCTTTTATCACACCCGTAATAATATTGATTGATGGGCGCTGAGTGGCAATGATCATGTGAATTCCAACGGCCCGGGCCAACTGAGCAATGCGGGCAATCGGAAGTTCAATCTCTTTTCCTGCCGTCATAATCAGGTCGGCAAACTCATCGATGATGACCACAATGTATGGGAGATATCTAAAGCCTTTTTCAGGATTTAATCTTCGTGAAATAAATTTCTGATTGTATTCTTTGATATTACGGGCGTGGGCTTTCTTCAACAAATCATACCGGTCGTCCATTTCCATGTTCAGCGAGCTCAGGGTATTTTTTACCTTCTGAACATCCGTGATAATCGGATCGTCGTCTCCCGGCATTTTGGCCAGGAAATGTTTTTCTATCACAGAATAAAGGTTGAGCTCTACTTTTTTCGGATCGACGAAGACGAACTTCAGCTGCGACGGATGCTTTTTGTACAACAGCGAAGTAATGATGGCGTTTAGTCCAACCGACTTACCCTGACCGGTAGCTCCGGCAACCAGAATATGTGGCATCTTGGTCAAATCGACCGTGTAGGTTTCGTTCGAAATGGTTTTTCCCAAGGCGATGGGCAGTTCAAATTCCGACTCCTGGAATGTGCGCGAAGCGATGATCGAACGCATGGAAACGATTTCCGGCTTTCGGTTAGGCACTTCAATACCCACGGTTCCCTTTCCGGGAATAGGAGCAATAATACGGATTCCCAAAGCCGCTAAACTCAGGGCAATATCATCTTCCAGGTTTTTGATTTTTGAAATCCGGATTCCCGGTGCCGGGACAATTTCGTATAATGTAATGGTCGGACCGGAAGTTGCTTTGATTTTGACAATCTCAATGTTGTAGTTTTTCAGCGTCTCTACAATCCTGTTTTTATTGGCAATCAATTCCTCATTAGTAACCTGTGGATTTCCGGTAGACCACTCCTTCAACAGATCGAGTGATGGAAATTCATACCTGGAAAGATCAAGAGTGGGGTCATAGTCTTCCAACATATCCTGCTGTATGGAATCCACCATGTCATCTTCCACTCTTTTTTCAACCTCGAGTTCCGGATCTTTTGGACCATCTTCTTGCGTTTCTTCCGGCTTCTTTTGAGAAATGTTGTCGGATTCCGTTTCCAGTTCAATTTCTTCGATATCGTTATCGTCGGCATAAACCACTTGTACTTCATTATCCTCTTCAACTACTTTAGCGAACGAATCGTCTTTTTCGTTGATAATTGGGGCCCTGGGGTCATTGAAGACTTCCTCGTCAGAAAGAGTGGTGTCAGTTGCTGGTTTTTTGGGTGGACGGGTCATCCACGTTCGCATTACCGGCCAAGCATTTTCGAAGGCAATGATGATGCAAATTAGCATGGTAGCCATCAGCAGGAAGAAGGTTCCCACATTTCCGATCACCGAGTTAAACCACTGGCTGACGAAAAAACCATATGCTCCACCCGGGTATAAATAAGATTGTTCGTACAACGGAGCCATAAAATAGCCCAGTGCCACCGATGTCCAGATAATAAGGAAGATTCCATACCCGAAATTTCGGGACAAAGAAATCTTGTGAATTCTTCCCAGACGGATAGCCAAAACGAATAAAAGGTAAACCACACCAAAAGAAGCAAGACCTATGCCTTGGTTAATAAACCAGTCGGCCATAGTGGCTCCCCATTTCCCGCCCACATTCTCAATCTTTAGATGGGGGTTGGTCATTATCTCTCTGGCGGTGATATTGAGTTGGCTTTGATCTGCTCCTCCCGACAGAAGAAAGGATATGAGTGATATGAGCAAATAAAGAGCAAAGAAGAATAATCCGATGGCAAGAATACCACCGACCCGTTCCCAGTTACTGAGTTTGCTCAGACGGCTCCTGAAGTTGGATTTTTTGTTGTTTTTTCCGGAAGTATTTGAGGTCTTTTTCCTGGCCATTTACCTGATAAAGGTTTAAATCTGAATGAAAAATGTGCTAATGCTCTGCAAATTTAACCAAATTTTTGACGCGTGATGTGGTAATCGGGATACACTTCAAATTTTGAGTGTGACGAAAATCATCATATGGATATATCCGAATTTCTTTCTTTTTGCAAGGTTTTACCGTGTTGATGGTTGTGATTTGTAGTTTGCCACTTCATTAATCGTTCAAACTATAAGAGGTTGTTGCAAAGCATGATTTTGGGTGGACGAAGGGGACCTGCAACTCACTAATTTAGGGCAAAATTCGAAAAAATTTATAACATAAAACTATGAATAAACTGGCAGTGGTGGCCCTTGGAGGTAATGCTTTACTTCGCGGCGATGAGCAAGGCACCATCGAACAACAGGAATCCAATACAATGGATACGTTAGAGAATCTGGTTTTCCTGTTAAAGGAAGGGTACGATCTGGTAATCACACATGGAAACGGGCCGCAGGTGGGAAATATCCTGTTGCGGAATGATGCTGGAGAACAACTGTACGGAATTGCTCCAATGCCGCTGGATGTGTGTGTAGCTGATTCGCAGGGAGGAATTGGTTATATGATAGAACGAATGTTCCGGAACTTGCTTAACAAACACGGATTTCAACGGAACATTATTTCCATGATCAGCATGGTGGAAGTAGATAAAGATGATCCTGCATTCGATGATCCAACCAAACGGATAGGAATGATTTATAGTGAAGAACAGGCAAAAAAATTACAGGAAGAAAAAGGTTGGGTATTCAAGCCTAGTCCAAAGAAAGATGGTGGTTGGCGTCGTGTGGTTTCATCGCCGTTTCCCAAGCAGGTGATGAATAAGGAGGTGATTGAATCATTGGCCAGACAAGGAAATATTGTGATTGCTGCCGGCGGTGGCGGAATTCCGGTTTATTTCGATGAGAATAACGACTACCGGACCGTGGATGCAGTAGTGGACAAAGATTTAGCTTCGGCCACTCTGGCGTCAAGCATAAAGGCTGATGAATTGTACATTCTTACCGATGTTTCATTCATTTACAAAGATTTTGGTTTACCAACACAGGAAAAACTGGAGTTTCTGGATTATGCCGATACCGTGAAATACCTGGAGGCAGGAACCTTTGGTGAAGGTAATATGGCCCCGAAAATACGTGCAGCCCTGCAGTTTGTAAAGAACGGCGGAAGCAAATCGGTGATAACCGAAGCCAAAAAGCTGGCTGATAAATCATATGGTTCAAAAATCACGATGCATTACGACGACTAATTTTTTACCGGTGAACCGGAAAGATTAAAAGTTAGGTTGCCCGGTAAAGAATTCTCAATTTTGTAAAACTATTATTCTCATCATAAAAACGACAAGAAAATGGCATTCAATTTACGTAATCGGAGTTTTCTGAAATTGCTCGATTTCACCCCGCAGGAAATACAATATCTGTTAAAATTGTCGGCTGATTTGAAAGCAGCAAAATACGCAGGTACCGAACAACCCCGCATGACCGGGAAAAATATCGCCCTCATTTTTGAAAAATCGTCGACACGTACACGTTGCGCATTTGAAGTGGCAGCTCACGACCAGGGTGCAAATGTAACTTACCTGGGGCCCAGTGGCTCACAAATTGGCCACAAAGAATCGATGAAAGATACGGCCCGTGTTTTGGGCCGCATGTACGACGGAATTGAATACCGCGGTTATGGGCAGGATATTGTGGAAGAGTTGGCTCAGTATGCAGGAGTACCGGTATGGAACGGTTTGACTAATGAATTTCATCCGACCCAAATACTGGCCGACTTCCTGACCATGATGGAACACACAAACAAACCTCTTTCGGAAGTAAAATTTGCCTACCTGGGAGATGCCCGAAACAACATGGGGAATTCTCTAATGGTGGGAGCAGCTAAAATGGGAATGGATTTTCGTGCTGCAGCGCCGGTTGCCTGCCAACCTTCCACTGAATTACAAAACACTTGCCGTGAAATTGCGGCCGAAACCGGCGGGAAAATCACAGTAACGGACAATGTCGCGGAAGCAGTAAAAGATTGTGACTTCCTATATACCGATGTATGGGTATCGATGGGCGAACCAGCTGAAGTTTGGGCGGAGCGTATTGAATTGCTGAAACCTTACCAGATTAACAGCGAAGTCCTGAAGATGACAGGTAATTCTAATGTGAAATTCCTGCATTGCCTGCCTGCTTTCCATAACCGGGAAACCAAGGTAGGAGGAGAAATCTATCATAAATTTGGTTTGGAAGCGATGGAAGTAACCGAAGAGGTTTTTGAAAGTCCTGCTTCTATTGTATTTGATGAAGCTGAAAACCGGATGCATACCATTAAAGCCATTATGGTAGCAACGCTGGGTCAGTAATATATATGGAAAGCTAAAAGGAAAAGCCGGGTAAGCCCGGCTTTTTTTATTCTTTGGAGACAAATCCTACACCATCAACGTTTTTTTCAACCATGGGATCGCCTTTGTACCGAACCCATCCAACTCCGTCAAGGTCTACTTTCAGATGATCGCTAACGTTAACTGAAGCATACCCTGCACCGTTAATGGAAATTTCGGCCCGGTTAACTTTCATGTCGTATGCCGAGATTTTGCCGGCACCTTCAATATGACTGACAAGGGAACGTGCCTGTCCGGCCAGATCCATGGTCATTCCTCCTTCAATATCAATTCCCAGTTTTTCAGTCACCAAATCCATTTTAAACCGGCCTCCTCCATCAACTCCGATGTTCAGATTGTCTGACATTAATGGTTCAGTGGTTTTCAGGCTAACATATCCGCTGATTTTCAGATTTTCGAGATTTTTTACAGTGATGTCCAGGTGAATTCTTCTGGCCAGGTTTTCCCAGTCATCATGATGTTCACCCCTGTCAAAGCGGGTGTCAATAATTTGTAACTCTCCCTGATCGACAGATACTTTTAGCTCATTCATCAGGGCGTTTGGTGCTTCCACTGATATCCCAGGAGTATTACCCTGTGAAAGGTTCACTGTAAAACCTCCTCTCAGTGAAATGGAGTTGAAATCCTGTACGGTAAACGTTTTCCTGTCATCCGATTTGTCCTGTCTGCCCGCATTGCACGATGTGGTAAAAGCAACCGTAAAAAACAGGAAAAGAATAAATAATGATTCCTTTTTCATTAGATTGGATTTTTGGTGGTTCCGTATATGGTAATTAAGCAATTGAATAAGAAAGATTCCGGTTGACCGGAATGAGTGCTCATCAGATTACAAAGACCGGAGTCGTTTCGTCATCTGCCAAATATTAATAGATGTAAATAATACAAGAGTCAGAATGACCACAATAACCAAAATCTCCATATAGCCCATAGCGCTTAACTGTATCCGAAAATGGTAAATACTGTAAAGAGCTGTTAATGTAGATACGACTACCAGCTTCAGCGCATCAGACGGTTGCTCGGTCTTCGATGTCCGATGGGTAAAATACAACGTTATAGCCGCCAGAACCAAACTAATACCAGCCATTTGGTAGTTTCCCAATACAATATCAAGCGCACTGTACAAAATTGGTATTACTGCGAAGACATACAGTATGAGAACAAGGCTGTTCAAAATTCCCTTCGCCTGCTCCCGGTTTTCTGCACGGGCAAACAATCCAAAACGTTTGAACGGAATTGGACTAAACTCTTTATCTTCCAAATCAGCTTCGCTCGTAATAATTTGGCGGCGCATCGCTTCCTTTATGGCTTCTTTAGCCGCTCTTGGGTGATAATCATTCCGTTTCCGAAGAGCAATAATTAAATCGTGATCGGATAATTGGGCCATTTTTTCGGCAAAATCAACTTTTTCAGGATCAAATACTTTATCTGTTTTCAGCATAAACTTTCTTTACTGTGTTATGTTTGTTGAAATTGTCAGCACGTTCTGTCTGGTTCTGCAATTTAATCAAAAAGCATGCAATGGTACTGAAATGGTCAGTCTTCTTGCATTAAACTTCAGATGAATGACACAGCAGTTTAAATGTAATAACAACAATTGTTAATTTTGTTACGCTTACGCGAATTAGCATATAAGTATATCGAAGACTAAATAAATTACTATGAACAATTTTGAATTTTACAATCCGGTACGAATTGTATTTGGAAAAGGTGAGATTACTAAACTCAAAGGCTTGATTCCGGGAAATGCAAAGGTGATGCTTACCTATGGTGGAGGAAGTATTAAGAAAAACGGAGTATACGACCAGGTGAAAGCGACTCTTCGGGGAGTGGATGTGATCGAATTTGGCGGCATTGAGCCGAATCCGCATTACGAAACCCTGATGAAGGCCATCGAAATAGTGCAAAAGGAAAAAGTGGGTTTCTTGCTGGCAGTTGGCGGCGGTTCCGTTCTCGACGGTACCAAATTCATTGCCGCAGGAGCACTTTGGCCGGGAGAAGATCCATGGGAAATTTTAACCGGTAGAACCGAATTTCCTTTGCTGAAAGCACTACCGCTGGGTTCTGTTCTTACGCTTCCCGCAACAGGTTCAGAAATGAATGGAAACGCTGTGATTACCCGTGTTGAAACGCAGGAAAAACTGGCCTTTGGTTCGCCGCTGGTGATGCCGCAATTCTCCATTCTCGATCCGACGGTTGTGTTTTCATTGCCAAACAGGCAAGTGGCCAATGGAATTGTTGATGCCTTTGTGCATGTAATGGAGCAATATCTTACCTATCCGGTCGATGCACCTATTCAGGATCGGTTTGCAGAATCCATTCTGACGACATTGATCGAAGAGGGGCCGAAAGTTTTGGCTAACAGAAATGACTACAACGCAGCAGCCAACTTTATGTGGGCGGCAACAATGGCCCTTAACGGATTGATTGGTGTTGGTGTACCGCAGGACTGGGCAACACATACCATCGGACATGAAATAACTGCCTTCCACGGTGTCGATCATGCGCGCACGCTGGCCGTTGTCCTTCCGGGAATGATGCACATTAAGCGAAGCAACAAAAAGGATAAAATTCTTCAGTACGGTGCCCGTGTTTGGAATATTACTGACGGAACAGAAAATGAACGAATCGATCAGATTATTGCGGCGACTGTCAAATTCTTCGAATCAGTTGGCATTCAAACGCACCTGAGTGATTATGATATCGATGAAAGTTTTATCACGAAAGTAAAGAACCGGTTCCTTCATCGCGGAATGGTGGGCATTGGTGAGCACGGTGACATTTCACCTGACCAGGTTGCAGAAATTTTGGAACATCAACTTTAGTAAGACGATTGTTTTTTCAATCATACCGGCCGGGAGCAGTTTTGTTTCCGGCTTTATTTTTTCCTGGTCGATGAATTCTTATGATTTCCGGAATGGGGAAATTCCGTAATAGGGCAGGTGTTGCATGAACCACTACATCCCCGGCAGGGAGCTGGTTTCCAGAAATACCGAATGGTATCAATTGCCTTTCGGATAATGAAATAAACGGCAATGGCAATGATTACGATAGTTATCAGTGTCTGAACCATATGTTTTTGTTTATCCGGTAATTAACATCCCCACTTGGTATACAATAAATGCCATAAACCATGCCACACCTGTAGTATAAACAACGGTTAGCAAAGCCCATTTCCAACTCCCCGATTCCCTTTTAATAGTCGCGATAACAGCAACACAGGGGAAATAGATCAGTACAAAGATTAGGAAGGAAAGCGCCACAATAGGTGTAAAGAGAGGCTTTCCGTCTTTGGGCCCGGAAGTGTATTGTTCGGTCTGCAGTTTTTCCTGTAAGAGGTGTGTGTTTTCCGGATCATCATTTACCTGGAAAAGAATGGCCATGGTACTCACAACAATCTCTTTGGCAGGAAGACCAGCCAATAAACTTACACCCATTCGCCAGTCAAAGCCCAATGGCCGGATAACCGGTTCAATGGCTTTTCCCATCCTGCCAATGTAAGAATTCTCTATCCGCGATGATTCCTCCATCAACGTCAGGTGGTGCAAAACCGAATCGCGTTTAGTGGTCAGCAAATCGGCCTGCTGAGGGTGAATAGCAATTTGGGACTGATAAAGTGCACTGGTTTCCTGTTTTTGCTGAATAAATTGTTCGGTTTGCGGGCTCGTACGTGGGAAATATTCCAGTGCCCAAATAGCGATAACGGCCACCAGAATGGTTCCACCAATTTTTTTCAAATACTGGCTACCTTTTTCCCACATGTGTAAAAATGTATTTTTCAATGTAGGCATCCGGTAGGGAGGAAGTTCCATGACAAAAGGGGTCTCTTTCCTTTTGAAAATAGTACGATTGAAAAGCTTCGCTGTGCCCACCGCCAGTAAAATACCCAGTAAATAAAGTCCCATCAGGACTAATCCCGGATACTTTCCAAAGAAGGCTGAAATCAATACAATGTAAACCGGCAACCTTGCAGAACATGACATGAATGGAATAATCAGCATGGTCAGCAGGCGGTCGTTCCGGTTACGGAGTGTTCGGGTGGCCATAATGGCCGGTACATTGCACCCAAATCCCATTACCATGGGAATAAATGAGCGTCCGTGCAGACCGATTTTGTGCATCAGTTTGTCCATGATGAAAGCCGCCCGCGCCATATAGCCAGTATCTTCCATAAAGGAGAGGAAGAAGAACAGGATAAGAATGTTCGGCAGAAAAACGATTACACTGCCTACTCCATTGATAATTCCATTGATGAGCAAATCTTTCAGCATCCCGTTGGCCATTCCATTTCGAATCAAATCGCCGAGCCATGAAATACCGGCATCTATCCAGGCCATTGGATAAGCACCAAATGTAAAAGTTGCTGTAAAGGTGGCTAACATGAACAGCAGAAAGATGGGGAAACCAAAAATTTTATGAGTGACCAGTTTGTCAATCTGCTCAGTAATGGCATGTTGCCTGCGTACACCTTCGCTGTAACTCTCTTTCAGTGCACCGGCAATAAATCCATATTTGGCGTCTGTAATCAGGTGTGAGCTGTCATCATCCAGTCGCTCTTCCAGACGCTCAATTTCTTTTTTGGCTGTTGAATTAATCTGTTCCGCGTTGGGAAAATCGTCGATGATTTTAGTGGTCTCCGGATCTTTATCAAGAAGTCTTAAAGACAAGTAACGTGACGACGCCCTGGCCGGTGCTGGCTTTCCCTCACGGATGACTTTTTGCAAAGCTTTGATGGATTTCTCCATCTCCGCACCATAATTAATGTGAATGTGCCGCACGATGGGGTCACGTTCTTCATACACATCAATTACTTTGTTGAGTAGTTTGTCTATTCCAATGCCCTTGTTGGCCATGGTCGGAATAATGGGAATTCCGAGCAGTCGCCCCAATTTTTCAATATCGAGTCGGGCGCCACCAGCTACCAGTTCATCGTACATATTCAGTGCCAGCACAACCTTGATATCCATGTCGATAAGCTGGGTCGTGAGGTAGAGGTTGCGTTCCAGGTTGGAAGCATCGACCACATTGACTACAATATCCGGCGTTTCATCGATGATGTATTTCCGTGAGTAAAGTTCTTCAGGCGTGTAAGCAGTTAACGAATAGGTTCCCGGAAGATCGATAAGTGTAAGCGAATAACCTTTCCAGTGAAGGTTGGCTTTGGCCGCGTCGATGGTAACACCACTGTAATTTCCAACATGTTCCTTGGCTCCTGAAGCCCTGTTAAAAAGCGATGTTTTTCCGCAGTTGGGATTTCCGGCCAATGCTATATTGATTTCCTTTCCTTTGACACCAGCTGAAGTTTTGAGAGTTTCCAAATCGATGGTGCCGTCATAGGTCGGTTCAACATAATGGCGGGCTTCTTCTTGTGATACCACCTCTATCAGCCGCGCTTCTTCGCGTCGTAACGAAACATGATACCCCATGACCTGGTATTCAACCGGATCACGCAAAGGAGCATTTTTTAAAACTTTTACCTCTTTTCCACGCACAAACCCCATCTCCGTTATCCGGCGGCGAAAGGCGCCATGCCCCATCACCTTAGAAATAACGACAGTATGGTTTTCACTGACTTCAGAAAGACGCATGTAAGATGCTAATTTTTACGTGGTTACTTTGTAATTAGAACAAATAAAAATAATGGCAAAGATATTTCTTATTTGTTAAAAAGCTGAACGAGAAGAGGAATATTCGACGTGGGTATGCGATTATTTTGCAACTTCGCGCCGAACCTGAATCGTTGTATAATGGAATTTGAGAGTTTTTATGAGAAAATTCAGGAAGCACTCCATAAGGTTCCGGATAATATCCGGATTCTGGAAAAGCAAATTGATATAGAACTTCAGAAGGAGTATTTCCGCTTATCGCGGGAAATGAAGGAAGGTCTGGATGCAACTGAAGTGTTGGAACACGCGGAAAACTTATTCGATAATACCATTCCGGTTGATGCGAAACAAAAGCTATTGGTACAGCTTGCGTCGCTCGATCGGATTGAAGCATTACGATTGATTGAGCGTTTCAAGGCAGAAGAACAAGCAGATTTAAGCGATTGGACGGAGCTGGCCTTTCAGGAGAGTCGTATCCGGCTTGAAAGCTCATTGCTTGGCGAACGCCCTGTGTTTATCTCTTCGGGATTAGGTGGTCGGGGCCATAAGTTCCGTTACTTCGGCGCTTTGTTCTCTCTGGCTGATGAGCCTTTTACTGATTGGCAAAAGGATTTATTACATAAGGAAATCCTTTTCGCACTTGACCATTATGGCTCCGAACTCGAATCGATTGAGTTTCACAAAGGATTTGTTGCGCTGACAGCCATGATTCCCATCCGTGAACCGCTACGGAACATCTTTCGTGATATCATCATGGAGTGCAACCAGATTGGCGGTTTCCTTCGGACTGATATGCTCATAACCAATGTCAAACAATTCAACGCCGACGAATTGAGAGATATTCTGGAGAATAAAATCCTTAAAGACGAAAATAACAATGAACAAACAGATTAACCTTGCTTTACAGGTATTGCCCCGGGCACAGGATAAAGATACCTACGATCTGGTGGATGAAGCCATCCGAATCATTAAAGAATCGGGAGTGAAATATCGTGTTTGTCCTTTCGAAACAGTAATGGAAGGAGACTTTGATGAATTAATGGAAGTGGTAAAAAAAGTGCACGAGGCTTGTTATGCCGCCGGTACCGAAAACATGCTCGCTTACTTAAAAATTCAGAGCAATGCAGAAACTCCGGTATTTATCGAGGATAAAATGGCCAAATACGACGGTGCATAATGTTTTGACTCTCGGAAGGCTACCGGAAATTGCATGTTTTTTTTCGAAAAAAGCCTCCCAATTTTAACGGTGTTTATTGAAAACTCTTTATATTTGCACCGCTTTCAAAAACAAAAGGACCCGTAGCTTAACTGGATAGAGCACCTGACTACGGATCAGGAGGTTGGGGGTTCGAATCCCTCCGGGTTCACAAAGAAGTTTCTTGCAGTGAGGAACTTCTATTTTTTTGAAAGATTTTATCACTGCATTGCCCGGACCCGTAGCTTAACTGGATAGAGCACCTGACTACGGATCAGGAGGTTGGGGGTTCGAATCCCTCCGGGTTCACAGAGGAGTCTCTTTAAAAAGAGGCTCCTTTTTTTTGTCTCAAAATCTCTGTCTGGTATATCTCCTCTTACCAGATGTTAGAAATGATTTGTAACGTGGAAAAAGGAAATTCTCAATCTGGAGAGAAGTGCAACAGCCTTTACGTTCGTTAAGGTTTTTTAGGTAATTATTTACAATTTTTAACAGAAATAATTCGTCATACCCCGGGGGTGGCGGTTATATTTGTGGTACATTTTTTTTCATAAGTTTAGGTTTAGTTAGGTTAGTTAGTTTGGTTAGTTTTAGTAAAAGGATGGACCGCCCGGTCTGTCCTTTTCTTTTTTTGTTTAAAAAGGTTGGAATAATCCCTCCAGCTTAAATGGGTACTAGAATGAAGAAAACGTTTATTTAATCTTTAGTTAATATTATTTGAAGAGTCGCTAATTACTTTTGCAGCGATTTCATAAGTTTAGGTTTAGTTAGGTTAGTTAGTTTGGTTAGTTTAGTAAAAGGATGGGCCGCCCGGTCTGTCCTTTTCTTTTTTGTTAGTCTTCAAAAAGTTGCATCAGTTCATCTTTGGAGACCGCTCTGAAAGGATTATTTGTATTAATGAATTTCTCTGCCAGCGTCGATTTCTTTTCCTTCAATTTCTGAATCTTCTCTTCGATGGTCCCTTCGGTGATAAACCGGTAAACAAACACATTTTTGTCCTGACCAATGCGGTGTGCCCGGTTTACCGCCTGCATTTCAGCTGCCGGATTCCACCACGGATCGATAATGAACACATAATCGGCTGAGGTCAGATTTAGACCGACTCCGCCTGCTTTGAGTGAGATGAGGAAAATGTTATTGTCCGGATTCTGCTGAAAATCGTCGATTACGGTTTTCCGATCGCGTGTTTGACCAGTGAGAATACTATATGTCCAATCATTCTCTTCGCATTCTTTGGCAAGCAACTTTAATTGCCTAACGAATGATGAAAAGACAAGTATTTTATGGTTTTCGGCAACGAGAATGCTGAGCATGCGCAGAATTTCATTGAATTTACCCGATTCCATGTGATGATTTTCCTCAATCATGGCCGGATGATTGGCCAGTTGCCGTAATCGGATAAGTCCCTGCAGAACGACAAACGTTGATTTCTCCAACCCGATTTCCTCGATATTCGAAAGAATGTTATTCCGGATGGAAGACTTTTCAGCTTCGTAGGCTTTCTTCTGCTCCGGCGTCATATCGACATACCTGACCAATTCGCTCAAAGGCGGAAGATCGCGAGCTACCTGTTCCTTTGTACGACGCAGAATGAAAGGCTGAATAAGTTGTTGTAGTTTCTTCTGCGCCTCTTCATCGTTTTTTCGTTCAATCGGGGAGATAAATTCTCGCTTGAACCAAGCCAAACTTCCCAATAATCCTTTGTTCAGAAAATTGATTTGTGACCATAAATCAGAAAGTGAATTTTCAATAGGAGTACCAGTCAGTACCAACCGATGTGAGGCATTCATGTCATTAATGGCCCGATAGGTTTTCGAGCCCGAATTTTTAATGTATTGCCCTTCGTCGAGAATGATGTAATAAAAATTGTATTGTTTCAGGAATTCACGATCATTTCGCACGGTTCCATATGTAGTGAGAATTACGTCGTGCTGGTGAATAATGTCCTGCATGTTGATTTTGTGCCGGCGGCGTGCTCCTATATATTTATAGTATCTCAACGTTGGAGCAAACTTCAGGATTTCATCTTCCCAGTTGTGAACCAGCGAGGTAGGCAAAACTATTAAACTGGCCGGCTGATGATTTAGTGCAAATTGTCGGTTTTTACCATCATCATCTACTTTATCAAACAATGTTGGATATCCGTTGATCTGACGTTGGGTTTTTACCAGTAATGCCAATGTTTGTATTGTCTTTCCCAGTCCCATATCGTCGGCCAGGCAGCCACCGAAGTGAAGCTGGTGAAGATGGTACATCCAGCCAAAACCTTCTTCCTGGTAAGCACGCAGCATTGCATTGAGTTTGGGTGGAACTTCCGGAGCTTCGGGCTGTTCCTGTGTTAGTTGCTCAAACTTCTGCAGGTATTTCTTATTGATTCCTTTCAGGTTATTTTCGAGAACCGGAAAATGGTGTTTTCTGAGTTTCAGATGTTCCGCCTCTGATTCCGAGAGTGTAAAGATGTCGCGGTATCGGGCAAACCACTCTTCAGGAAGGATGGCAATTTCGCCGTTTGGTAACTGAAATTCGCGAATTCCGTTGAGAATATTCTTCTTGAGCCGGACAAACGGAAAGCGGAAATCTCCAAAATGAACATAAGCATATATATCAAACCAATCGCTTTCGTCGCTGATTTCTATATCGAGCATATGGCCGCCGGTATAGTATGGACGGTCAAGATTGTGTTGTTCCCGTTCGATGTTGGCTTCGTCAAGCTTCTGCTGATGTTCGTTCAGCCAGTTGATTAATGCATAGAAATAGCGACTGTCGCCTGTATTCGAGACCCCTTCAGGATGCAAACCCGTAGCTGTTTTAACCAGTCCCATCGAACTGAGCAATTTCAAACATTTCTTCTCCCAACTTTTTTCACGTTCGAATTTGTGAAAGATGTAATTTCCGTTTTGTTTTTGAAGATAAACGGCTTGCATATCCTTGTCAGTATACGGAAAATCACGATGATTGTACCGGAATTTCAGCATTAGATGAGTAATTCCACGCTGGTCCTCTTCAAGGGCGAGGATGGCTTTCTTCGTGGGATTTCCTTCCACAATATCGAAGCCTTTTGCATGAACCTGGTGGTGTCGGATAGCACTGAGCACAAAAGTCCGGTAATATTTATCTTCCACGCTTCGCGGGATGCTCACATAATTCTTCTCGAAAAAGGGCATCAGTTTGTTTCCTGAAAGATTATCAAAAAAGTATAGTTTTCCCTGGTAAAGTATGCGACACGGATGGTTGGTCAGTAAAATGACATTACGGTGCTGAAGGGCAATTTCCTGATCGTGATAACGGATGGTGAGATAGTAACGGGTTTCATGTTCGAGCCGCTCAAAATTAAACACTGCACTGGTGTTGCGGTAGCACAGTTCAACTCGATCTTCTTCGTATAAATTACTGTATTTTGATTCCTTCCGGTAAAGCGGAACTGGCTCTGTCTTCAGTAATTCAAGGCATTTCAGAATTTGCTTTTCAATATATGGTACAACTTGCTTGGTGAAAGTATCGAGGTCGATATTCTTGAAAAAGTCACTCAAACCACCTCGGGAGCCAAACCTGTCCAGCAAATTTTCGTTGCTGTATTTCTCCATCAGCCCGATCAGCTTTTTCTGGGTAGGGGAGTAGGAATAATCTCCGTCATCGAGGTTATGGGAATGGATTTTCTTTACAACGGAAAAAAAAGTATTCTGGTCTTTCTTTTCAACCAGGTACGGGGCGAGAACGTAGCCCAGATTCCGGTGCTCGGTGATGGCAATAATGAACTGTAAACTCACAAATAAGTCCCCTTTGTTAACTTTTGCTGGTTTGGTGCGAAATAAATAATGTAGTGGTTCAACCACCAGCTTTCTTTACTTTATAACCTTCGCTGGTTAAAAGTTGCATGGCTTTGTCACGGAAATCGCCCTGAAGCAAAATTTCTCCATCCTTTACTGAACCTCCGACTCCGCATTTGCTTTTCAATTGTTTTCCCAAAGCTTTCAGATCTTCATCGGTTCCTTTAAATCCGGTAATAAGTGTCACCTCTTTGCCTTTCCGTTGTTTACGGTCGAGCATGATTTTCAGATTTTGTTGGGACGGTGGTAATGTATCCACCTCTTCCTGGTCCTCGTATTCATAGTTGTACTGATCGTCAGTAGAATAAACAATACCCTGCCGGTCATTTTTCCTCTTATTCTTTCCCATACACTCAATTAGTTTAGCGTGATGCACACCGGATGCACAATGTTGATTCAGGCATGATAGCAATTCGGCCCCACGGAATCACCTGACCACAACGGGTACATTTTCCAAAATCGGGTGACTCTATTTTGTCAAGCGCCTGTTCCAGTCTGGACAATTTTACCTGCTTTTCTCGCATGGCAGCCTCATTCACACTGCGGTTGTTGATGGCGTCCATTCGGCTAACCTGGCCTATTGCACAATCCGGCGCTTCCGGGCGTGTCAGCTCTTTTAACTCAACCAGTTCTTCCCTGAGCCTGGACACCTTGTCTGTTATAGTATTCCGTAATTTTTCCCGATCTTCGCTTGTCATCTTCGCCTCCGGAATGAAACTGTCAAGTTTTCAATCCTTAATATTTATTGTTTGTAAAAATCACTTTCTGATAAAGAAAACTTTAAAAATAAATATTTCATTCGAAAAACATTGGAATCGAGCCGAAAATATCGGGCGGCTTTTTGAACGTGCTGATTGATTAATACTTTGAGATATAGGTTGTGTAGCACATGAATAATACGCTCTACAATGGCCTTTAATTTCACGAAATTCCTATTTTTGAAAAAATTATGTGAATTAATAAGAAACTATTTCCTGTTAGATGAATAAAGTTGTAAAAAAGGAGTTTTTCTCGGAAAAGGTTGTCAGATTGGAGGTTGAAGCACCCCTGATTGCCCGCTCCAGGAAAGCAGGAAATTTCGTTATTCTCCGTGTGGGAGAAAAAGGAGAGCGGATTCCGTTAACGATTGCTTCGGCGAATGCCGAAAAAGGAACCATCGATTTAGTGGCTCAGGTTGTTGGAGTTAGTACATCGAAGCTGGCTGATTTAGAGCCGGGAGATTACATAACCGACCTTGTTGGACCGCTTGGTAAACCCACGCACATCGAAAAAGCAGGAACTATTCTGGCTGCCGGTGGTGGTGTTGGAGTCGCGCCGTTGCTGCCCATTGTTGAGGCGTTCAAGAAAGCCGGAAACCGGGTAATTACGGTTTTGGCTGCCCGTAGTAAAGATTTGATCATTTTGGAAGATCAAATGCGTCAGTGGTCCGATGAACTGATTGTGATGACAGATGATGGTTCTCACGGTAGAAAAGGACTGGTAACTGCCGGGATGGAAGAAATATTGCAGCGGGAAAAGGTCGATGAATGTATCGTAATTGGTCCCGCCATTATGATGAAGTATGCAGCGATGCTTACCAAAAAATACAATGTACCGACACAAGCCAGTCTCAACTCAATTATGGTTGATGGCACCGGGATGTGTGGCGCTTGTCGTGTATCGGTCGGAGGAAAAACACGCTTTACTTGCGTAGACGGACCTGAATTTGACGCACATCACATTGATTTTGACGAAATGCTTATGCGACTCGGCGGATACAGGGAAGAAGAGAAAGAAGCATTGGAACGTTATCATTTACAGCACAAATTGGTCGAAAAGTAATGAGTTTAGATTCGATATACCTGAAACAGGAACGCGAAGCCGAATGGCGTGCCGACCTGAGAAAAAAAACGAAGAATAAGGATCGCATGCTGATACAACGGGTGTCCATGCCTGAGCTGGAGCCTGAAATCAGAGTGAATTACCAGGACCGGGAAGTAAATAGTGGCTTAACCCGTGAGTTGGCCATGCAGGAAGCAGTCCGTTGTATGGACTGTGCCAATCCCACCTGCATCGAAGGATGTCCGGTCAGTATTAACATTCCGAAGTTCATTAAAAATATTGAGCGTGGCGAAATTCAACAGGCGGCAGCTGTGTTGAAAGAAACCAGCGCATTACCGGCTGTTTGTGGTCGTGTTTGTCCGCAGGAAAAACAGTGTGAAGCACAGTGTTTCTATGTGCAAAAACTGAATCAACCTGCAGTTGCCATTGGTCATCTGGAGCGTTTTGCTGCCGATTTTGAGCGTGAAAGCGGAGTGATGAGTGTTCCGGAAACGGCACAGCCCAATGGGATTAAAGTGGCTACTGTTGGTTCCGGTCCGGCCGCACTGTCGTTTGCCGGCGATATGATTAAAAAAGGTTACGATGTAACGGTTTTTGAAGCATTGCACGAGATTGGCGGCGTATTAAAATACGGTATTCCCGAATTCCGTTTACCAAATAAAATCGTCGATAAGGAATTGGAAAACCTGCAAAAAATGGGCGTTCATTTCGAAACCAATTTCATAGTAGGTAGAACGGCTACTTTCGATGACTTGAAAGAGAAGGGATTCCAGGCCTTTTTTATCGGAAGCGGTGCCGGTTTACCCCGGTTTATGAATATTCCTGGAGAAAACTATAACGGAATTCTCTCATCGAATGAGTACCTGACAAGGGTCAATCTGATGGGTGCGCAATATGAAGAAACCGATACACCTGTTTTACACGGTAAGCGTGTGGCTGTGATTGGTGGCGGTAATACCGCTATGGATTCAGTTCGTACCGCATTGCGGCTTGGAGCGGAAAAAGCCATGATTGTTTATCGTCGTTCGGAAGAAGAGATGCCGGCCCGTATCGAAGAAATCAAACATGCGAAGGAAGAGGGTGTGGAATTTCATAACCTATGTAATCCTCTGGAATATTTTGCCGACGAAAACGGACGGGTTAACCGGATGAAATTAAACCGAATGGAGCTGGGTGAACCAGATGCTTCAGGTCGCCGCCGTCCGGTTCCTATGGAGGGGTCAGAATTTGAAATGGATGTGGATTTGGTCATTGTGGCTGTCGGTGTCTCTCCAAATCCGCTGGTACCTTCCAGTTTGAAAGAGTTAGAAGTAACCAAATGGGGAACCATTGTGGTCGATGAAAACAATATGCAGTCTTCCATCCCTGAAATGTTTGCAGGTGGTGATATCGTCCGGGGTGGTGCAACCGTCATTTTAGCCATGGGAGATGGTCGTCGTGCTGCCGAAAAGATGGATCATTTTCTTCAGAAAAAATATGCTGTGAATTAATATCTAAAGTAAATCAAATGAAGCCTGATCTTTCTGTTTCATATCTTGGATTGGAACTAAAAAGCCCCATAATCGCTGGGAGTAGCGGATTGACCAATTCCATCGAAAGTCTTCGGGAAATTGAAAAAGCCGGGGCCGGAGCTGTTGTGCTCAAATCTGTATTCGAAGAGGAGATTTACCTCGAATATGCCGAGGAAATGAAGAAACTGGGGCCGATGGATAACAACCTCGAGTTTCTGGATTATTACGATTACGAAATTCGACAAGGAAATCTCCTGAGGTATATTCAGTTAATCTCGGATGCAAAGAAAGCATTGTCCATTCCGGTAATCGCCAGCATCAATTGTGTTTCGAACCAGGAGTGGGCGTTTTTTGCGCAGAAACTGGAAGAGGCAGGTGCCGATGCCATCGAATTGAACATGTTTATCCGGCCTTCGGATTTATCGCAAAGCAGTAGGGAAAACGAAAGTGTTTATTTTGATATAGCTACCCGCGTGGCTTCAAAAATCAACATTCCGCTTTCGCTGAAATTAAGCCCGTACTTTTCCAACCTGGCCGGCATGATCCGGGATTTGTCCTTTGCTGAAATCAGTGGACTGGTATTGTTTAACAAGTTCTACAGCCCTGATATTGATGTGGAAAAAGAGACGGTGATCAGTGCGGATATTTTTTCAACCGATTCGGATTATACACTTCCGTTACGTTGGATTGGCATCATGGCAAAGCGGGTAAATTGCGATTTGGCTGCTTCAACCGGTATCCACGACTGGCAAACAGTGGTGCGGTTGCTGCTGGCAGGAGCTTCGGCGGTTCAGGTAGTTTCAGCCATGTATGTCAATGGAATTGATGTGTTGAAAGATCTCAATCAGGGGTTGAGTGACTGGATGGAACGTCACAACTATGCTTCCATTGACGATTTCAAAGGCAAATTAAGCATTGGAAACGATATCGATCCGGCGGCTTATATGCGGGTGCAGTTCATGCGCCATTTTGGTGATCACGATTAAACAAAATTTAATACATATAACTAACCGGCTTTTAATGACAAATGAAAGCCGGTTTTTTTTGTCCACGTGTGATTTGGAGCCGGAAGTGGTTTCAGGAATGTTTGCAAAATTTCTTACCTTTCGGCCAACTATTTGACATTTCTGTAGATATTGAAAATGAAGACCAGAATAAGCCGTTTTACTATTGTTTTCACTTTTTTGTTTGCACTGACTGTTATTCCGGTGATGGCACAGGTCAAAGTTTCGTCCGAGGTTGTTGTCATCGGAGGGAAAAAATACCTGCTTCACACCGTTGAAAAAGGGCAGACATTGTATTCCATTTCCCAGTCGTACGATGTTCCGCAAACGGATATTGCCGACGAAAATCCTTCGGTAAAAGACGGACTTTCGATTGGTGAAATCCTGCGTATTCCTGTCGACAGGATGCAAAAAGGTGAATCCCGAAAGGAAAAGAGACGCCGCCGACATAAATCAGAAGAAATGCAGCATGCGTTGCCTCCTTCAGTTGATTTCTTTTTTCATCCGGTGAAACCGCAGGAAACGGTCTACTCTATCTCCAAGCAGTACGGTGTCGATGTACAAACCGTTTATCAGTACAATCCGGAAGCCCGGAAAGAACTGCTGGTAGGCGAGGTTTTGCGTATTCCGCGAACAAAAACAACAGCGACGGAAACGACCGTACAACCAGGTCAATCGGATGCAAATTATTTTTATCACAAAGTGGAAAAGGGGGAAACGCTCTATTCCATTTCGAAACAATATAACAGCAAAATCGGTGATATTCTGAATGCTAATCCCGACGCCAGGCAATCGCTCGAAACCGGAAGCATTTTACGAATTCCCAAAACGACGTTGACCGAACCGTCACAATTGATTCCAACCGCCTCCGGCCAGTTTTTTACCTACAGGATAGAAACCGGAGATACCTATTTCAGTTTGAAACAACGGTTTGGAGTAGCGCAGGAAGAGTTGACACAACTGAACCCGCAGCTTTATGATGGATTGAATGCCGGTTTGGTTATTCGCATTCCGGAAAAACAAGTGGCATCCACCCGCGTTGTTCCCATCGATAAAAATCTGTTCCAGTACCATACTGTTGCGAAAGGTGAAACACTGTATGGTCTTTCACATCAGTTTAATGTGAAAATCAGTCAGCTGAAAGAGCTCAATCCTGTATTGAAGCTGCGTGGCCCAGTCGTTGGAGAACAATTGCTTATTCCCAAGCCAGGTGTGCCGGAAGAGTTAAAAGAGAACTTTACGGATGAAATAAAAACGAATATTTCAGGGAATACGCCTGCCTACGAAGTAGAACCAAATCCTGCAGCGCCGCGTGCCGAATGTATGGGAATGGGCTGGTCAGGTGACGAGCCCATAAAGATTGGATTATTCCTGCCACTTTATCTTCAGGCGAACGACACGGTGAACTTTATCCGGATGACACCGGCTGAAATTCAGAAGCAGATTGCAGAACAGAAAGCGGCCGGAATCGACGATCCGGTTGTGGACTCGGTGAAGGTTAGGCAGGATAAAATATTGTATGGCCCGTCAGTCAATTTTCTCGATTTTTATGAGGGGGTTTTATTAGCCCTCGATACATTAAAACAGCAGGGAATTAAAACCGAACTTTACGTTTACGATACCAATCAGGATACCAGTGTTATCAGGCAATTGGTATTACGGCCCGAATTTTTGTCGCTGAACCTGATTATTGGTCCGGTTTACCCGAAATGCCAACAACTGGTTTCAGAACTTTCGGCGAAAAATCGAATTCCAATGGTGTCGCCACTCTCTTCCGATGGAGGTTTTGCAGATAGAAATCCTTATTATTTCCAGATTAATCCTGACAAGATGTATCGTTTAAAAGCTACGGCTGATTATCTGGGAGACGACTACTTTAACAAGAACTTCATTGTGATGCAGATGGGCAATAATGCACATCTGGACGAGGCACAACTGGTTGATTGGGTCCGGAATAAATTCTTCTCTACCGGCTATTACGATCAAACACCATCGGTACTTTTCCATGAGTTCGATTTTCGCGAAGGCGGTTATTACGGGTTGATTCATCTGCTCGATCCGAACAAGGAGAATGTGGTGATAGTGCCCATGAACCGGGAAGCCGATGTAAGTGTGGCCGTGACGAACCTGAATACAGCTGCCAAGAAATACAACATTACACTGGTGGGACTGTCGGAGTTTTCGCGTTACCGGAGTATCGAAACTGACTACCTCCACAATCTGAAACTGCATTATCTGACACCTTATTATATTGACTATCGCGATAAAGGAGTAGTGCGATTTATTGAGCGTTACAGGAACAATTTTTATGATGAACCCAATCAGTTCAGTTTCCAGGGATACGATATCACGAACTATTTTGTGAATGCGATTCAGAAGTTTGGTACCGGATTCTCAAGTTGCTTACCATACCTGAATGTGCATTTATTGCAGGGTGATTATAACTTTCAGAAAGTTTCAGACTTTGGTGGTTACATGAACCATACGCTGTACATCATGAAATATACACGCGATTACCGGGTGGAAGCTGTTGGAAAAGTTGGCGATCTACCGTTACTGCTTTCCGGGCAGCCGGAAGAAATGCAGCCCGATAGTACCCATCAATCGAACAATGTGATGACCTTCCCGGGAAACCGGAATTAACCGGTCGACCGAACCGGCCTGCCAACGGTGGTAAATACCGGGAAAAAGCAAGCGGGAAAGCAAACGCCGAAGGATGTTCCTGACGCGTGTGTTTTCCCGTTTGTTTTGTACTATCTCTTTCCCTGTCCGGGCGCTCTTGAAAATGCGTACGTCTTTGTTTAAAAGCTTTTGCTGTTCTTTTTAAAACTCGATTCGTATAAGCGATCGGCCTTTCTAAGTAGCGAGCTGGAAGGAGAAACGTATAAAGGTGTGACGAGAAACGTATAAAGGTGGGTACGAGAAACGTATAAAGGTGGACATGAGAAACGTATAAAGACGGGAGGAGAAACGTATAAAGTTTTGTGGTACTCTTTTTCTCTCCCGAAAGGCGCCTTTTATTTACCCAATCGGCTCTGCAGGCAGAGCTTTCTTTTACCCCTGCACCGGGACCAAAGTGAATCAGGATTTTATTTTGATGCGAGAAAGTTCCTGTTTTCTCCATTTTGGGCTCCCGTTTGGGTTGGGGCAAAACAAAAATGGAAAAACGGGGACCTCAGTGAGACTTTCAGAAACAAAAAAGGAGGCTGCAGGTCAAAATTCCGACCATTAAACAGCCCCTCTTCTTGTCTAACGTTTTTATTTATTCAAATTCTTTGAAGGCTTTTTTTATCAAAGAAATGGCGTCGGCCATTTGCTCTTCGGTGATGGTGAGCGGCGGTGTAAACCTGATGGTGTGCTCGTGTGTGGGTTTGGCAATTAAGCCATGTTCTTTCATTGCCAGGCAAACGTCCCAGGCAGTTTTGCCATTGGTGGGTTTAATCTGAACCGCGTTCAGCAAACCTTTACCCCGTACCTCTTGAATCAACGGAGAGTTGATCGCTCTCATTTCCTTGCGGAAATAAGCACCAATTTTCTCCGAATTTTCTACTAGTTTTTCTTCTTGCAACACCTCCAGCGCAGCAATAGCAACTTTTGCGGCGATTGGGTTTCCACCGTAAGTAGAACCATGCTCACCCGGTTTGATGGTCAGCATGATTTCATCATCAGCCAACACACACGAAACCGGCATCAAACCGCCAGAAATGGCTTTTCCCAGAACCAGAATGTCCGGACGAACTCCCTCGTGGTCACAAGCCAGCATTTTACCTGTGCGGCCCAGTCCTGTCTGTACTTCGTCGGCAACGAAAAGCACATTGTGTTTTTCACACAGCGCTTTGGCTTTTGTCAGGTATCCATCTTCCGGAACATACACTCCCGCTTCGGCTTGAATAGGCTCGACCAGAAAACCGGCTGTATTCGGGTTCTTCAGCTCTGCTTCCAGCGCTTCCAAATCGTTATAGGGAACTTTCACAAAACCAGGTGTAAAAGGGCCGTAATCGCCGTATGCATCCGGGTCGGACGACATGGAAATAATGGTGATAGTCCGGCCATGGAAGTTACCGTCACAACATACAATGCGGGCTTGGTTTTGCGGAATGCCTTTTACTTTGTACGCCCATTTTCGAATCAACTTCAGCGCTGTTTCATCGGCCTCTGCGCCCGAGTTCATAGGCAACATTTTGTCGTAGCCAAACAACTTGGTGATGTATTCCTCCCATTCACCCAGCACGTTGTTGTAAAAAGCACGTGACGTCAGCGCCAGCTTGGAGGCCTGTTCAGTCAATGCTTTCACAATTTTGGGGTGTGAGTGACCTTGGTTCACAGCTGAATAAGCTGCCAGGAAATCATAGTATTTTTTCCCTTCGACATCCCATACAAAAATTCCTTCACCGCGCTCGAGCACAACGGGAAGTGGGTGGTAGTTATGTGCTCCGTATTGATCCTCACGAGCGATGTAATCTTTTGTCGTCATATTCATACGTAATATGGTTTTATACAATTGGAAATTTATCCGCGGGAGTTGAAGCTAACGGATTTTATTTGCATTATCAAAATGTTCTGCAATAGCCCGGTTTTTATTTTGCCGTTAAACCGGAAGTGAAAAATGAAAAGCTGTTGTTAATTGTAACCGGATTATTTCCAAAAACGGATAATTAAAACCTCTGCCAGCAGAGCACCGATGGCCAGGATCAGGAAGAACCGCCAAAGTTGTCTTCCGTTGTGGATGACATTGAATTGATTCGAAAGTTTAGTATCCGAAGTGGTAAATAGTTGGACTTGTTTGAAACCAGTTCGATGAAGTTCATCTGTGAGTTGACCGGCTTCATAATAATTAAAGTCAGACTCTTTTCGGTTGTAGTTAAAAGCCAGCGGTGTGGCTCCGTTTCCGGAAGTCAATAAATAATTGCCGGCTTTTGAAACGGCATCGGTTTTCAATTGTAACCGGTTACCGGGAAGAGGCTGGATCGCAGGCAGCCATTCGAATGAATTGCCAACTCCCTTCAGTTTGATTTCTCCCTGTGTGTTTCCGTTTCCCGGGAAGGGAAGATCTATCACCTTATCACGGCCGATGGTGTAATACAAAGCTGAGCCATGCACACTGTTCAGCACCATTTTGTATATCAGTGGTACAAACAGTGCATTTATGAAAAATTCGCGGTTTTTACCGGAAGGTGGTAGTGTAAAAAGAAAGCATTTTCCATCTCCGGGCTGACTTTCGCTGAGAAGCAGATTTCCGTTGGGCAGTGTCAGAATGGGTAATGCTGCGGGATGAACTGTTTTGCTTGGGAAATGGGAGTGGATTACTGGCATATCACCGCTGGGATTCGGTGAGCTGAAAACATCCTGAAAAAGTGGATTCGACGCATCCAGCGTGGATGTGCGCATAGATGTGGTATCGATTGTCCCGGAATACGGATTCCCCTGCATTTCTGTAATAAAACGATTATATGATTCCAAATCACCATTTCTGGCCGGGAAGAAAACAACCGTTCCGCCCTGCCGGACAAATTCAGTAAGGCTGGCCATTAATCCCGAAGAGAGTTCAGGAAGCTCCGAAAGAAAAATGATGCGCTGTTGATTGAAGTCACCTGTCCGGACCTGTTGCCAGCCAACTTCCTGATAATGTACTAAACTGTCGGTCTGAAGTAACGCTGAAAGATATTTTTCTCCTTCATCATTACCATGAATAACAAGAGCATTAATCTGTCCGGTTACCCGAAAACCCAGATAAAGCGTGTTGTCATACGTTACCGGATAATCGGTTAATTCCACCCTGGCGTTCTTAATTCCCGCACTTCGGGCTGTGAATTTCAGCGAAACGGTTTTTTCCTGGTTGGGGGTTAAATCAAAACTGGTGACAGCCCGCAGTGAGTCATTTTCAATATACCGCATTGGTACGTCTGTCAGTTCCTGGTCACCGTTGTTTTTCACCCGGGCGTAAAGTGTTTCGGCCGTTCCTTTGATTCTTCCGGGTACGGCAAACCAGGCAGAGTCGACCAGCAGATTATTGGATTGCTGCGTTTTCAACAAATCAATATTCAGACTCATCGAGGTATCGGCTTTTATTTGCTGAATATCCGCGGTGTTTTTCTGAAAGTCGCTGAAGAGATAAACCTGAGATGTACCCGAACTATTTTCACTTCTCAATCGTGCTGAAAGAACCCGAATGACTTGTGATAAAGCGGGACGGGCAGGAGTGGCTTCCAGTGCACTGATTCGGTTAATCAGCAAACTTCGGTCGAGCAGACGCTGGTTTTGCAGCGACAAATCATTTGTCACCAGGGCAAATTTGGTGTCAGCCGGATAAGTATTGGCTAAGTTTATCGCTTCCCGTTTGGCTTGTTCAAGCAAATTATTTCCTTCCGAACCGGCCAGCATACTAAACGAATTATCGATGTAAATGCCGGCTTTATCCAAATTGGTCGTGACTGACGCATTCTTCGGCGGAATAAACGGATGGGCGAAAGCGGTAACCAGAAAAGCGATAGCCAAAATCCTACTGGCCAGTATCAACAATTCCTTCAGGTGTTTTTGTTGTTTTTTCTCCTTCTTTAGTTGGCTGAGCGCTCTCACATTGCTGAAGTAAACAGTAGTGTACCGCCTGAATTTGAAAATGTGGATAATGATGGGAATGAGAATCAGGAGCAGCGCCCAGAAATATGTCGGATATAAAAAGGTCATTTGCGTCAGTGTTGATAAAAGGTTTAAATCATGCCCGGCTCCGAAATTAGCTGAAAATCGGAAATCCGCCAAGGCCGTTAAAAGCTGGCCGAAAGTTTCAGATTAATTCTTCTTCCCGTCAGGTAATTAGGTACCGCATGCATTTGGTTGTACACATCGGTTACCCAGAAATAAGAAATGGTATTGTTGATGTCCATCAGGTTGAAAACTTCCAGCGACACGGAAGCATTCTTAACGCCTAATCGGGTTTTTATATTTTGGTTGTCGCCGGAAAACAATGTTTTGGTGAAGCCGATATCTACGCGGCGGTAAGGCGGCATCCGGAAGGTGTCCATCCAGCGCTCATTGTTTGGTGGACCGAAAGGCAATTTCGAACCGTAATGCAGGGTTAGGTACATTTTAATAGACGGGTATCCCGGGAAGTAATCCTGAAAAAAGAGACTGAAATTGACCCGCTGGTCTGTTGGGCGAGGAATATAGCCGGGATAAATAATTTGCGTATTGCCGTTGACATCGGTCACGGTGTACTGGTCACCGATAATGTCTTCTTCCGTTTTCATGAGTGAAAGACTGGCCCACGACTCAATGCCGCTTACAAACTCGCCGTTTAACTTCATATCAAGTCCATATGCATAACCATTGGCCACTTCTCCCGAAAGGTAACGGATACGAATATTGTCAATCTGGTATGGAATGAGATTCCGGAGTGATTTGTAATAGACTTCGGATGAGAGCTTGAACGGGCGTTCCCACAAACGAAACAGATGGTCGACGCCAGCCACGTAATGTGTCGCGTCCTGAGCCTTTACATTCCGGTTGATTTGTCCATCGATGGTCTGCAGTTCCTTGAAAAAGGGCATTTGCCGGTATTTTCCCCAGGCCAACCGGAAAACATAATTCTTTTGCCAATTCGGGTACCACGTGGCTGAAACACGCGGACTCACGATGGTTTGTTCGTTGAAATTCCAGTATTGAGCCCGAACTCCGCCATTTAGGTTGAGATTGCCGTCGGACAGCGGAATGTTCCAGGTATCCTGAATAAACCCGGAAAAGCGGTTGCTGCTGATGTTGTTTTTTGCATTTACTGACTGGTAGAGCTCCACCGCCTGGTCGTTGCGTGGCAGCGAATAACCGGCAGAGTCCCGCATTTGCCACTCGTTGATTTTTTCGTCAAAGGTTTCATGCCTGAATTGCACTCCCCAGTCTATTTTGTGATTCCCTTCCCAGAGTTCTCCACGGTGTTCGATACTCATTACGCGGGCATCCAGATTGTTGCGGGCATGGTCGAGATAAGAGCCGATGCCAATATTCATGGTGCTGTCGGCGTAAGTCGCCGAACCGGGAGAGATATCCACTTCGTTCAGCAGGTATTGTCCGAGAATATCGTATCGTTCTGCTTCCACCGAGTGAAAAGCAGAAGCAATCAACTTTAGATGAAGCTTGTCGATAGGATGAAAATTGAGATTCAACGCACCGAGTTTGGTTTCGTACCGGTCCTTTTCCTGTCCGTCGAAGTAAATCTTCAGCTGGTACACCTGGCTCCATGTCCCGTATTGAGTTTCCCTTGTCGTCGGAATAAATTGGTACACGTTTGAGGCAATATTTCCCAGGAAACCCAGACTCAGTTTTGGTGAAAACTGATAGGTGAGGTAAGTTTGGAAATCCAGAAAGTTTGGAGAGTAGTCGCCTTTTTGATCCAAGGTTCCCAATAAGTATCGGTTGGTTTTGTATCGAATTCCGGTTGTATGCGTGAAACGACCTTTCAAGGCTGTTCCTTCTACATGAGCTGAAGCCCCCAATAAACTCACTTCCGCGGAAGCAGCAGTTTGTTGCGGTTTCCGGTAATGAATATCGAGCACCGATGACATTTTGTCTCCGTACGAAGCATCGAAACCGCCCGACGAAAACTCAATGGACGAAACCATGTCAGGATTGATGATGCTCAAACCTTCCTGTTGTCCGGAACGAACCAGAAAAGGCCTGTACACTTCAATTCCGTTGATGTAAACGAGGTTTTCATCGAAGTTTCCACCGCGAACCGAGTAACGGGAACTGAGTTCGTTGTTGGAATAAACGCCGGGCATGGTTTTCAGTAACGCTTCCACGCCGCCTCCTGAAACTTCAGGTATGTGTGTTGTGAACTTCGGATTTAGTGTCGTCATCCCGTTTTTCTGCCTGCGGGCTTCCAAAACAGTTACTTCATCAATCTTTCCGGGAAGCAAGTTCAATACCGGCGTAATCGTTTTTTCTTCTCCCGGAGCGAGGGAAATTTTCATCTCGACCGATTGATAACCCACGCGTGAGATATAAAGCGTCTCTTCCTTTCGTGCCGGAACCTGCAAAATGAAGCGACCATTTTCGTCGGTGCTGGTACCAACAGCCAAACCTTTGAGGGAAATGTTAACCAATTCGAGCGGCGCTCCTTTTTCGTCGGTCACCTGTCCTTTGACATGAGCCGTCAAGGTCTGACTGTTTCCTGATAAAGAAATAAAGAGCAGGCAGATGAGCATAGAAAAAGCGACGAAAAATTTTCTCATAAGAATCGGGCGCTTCAACGTGAATTTGGTTACCATAAAGATGGTTAAATCGTCTGAATTGAGCGAATTTAAACTAAAGGAATGATTTTCTCCCGCTCATATTTTTGACTATGTTTGCAAATATCACATAATTGTGAGACTGAGAAAGAATTGTAGAGTATAGATTTTTCCGTGAGTGTACGTTACAAACCATTGAACTCGGTGCTGGTGAAACCTGCCGGCCCTGACTGTAATCTCGATTGCAGTTACTGCTTTTACCTGGAGAAGGATGAGCTGTTTCCGGATACGAAAGTACACCGGATGTCGCCGGAAATCCAGGAAGAAATGATCAGGCAGGTGATGCAACAGTCGGGACAAAATGTTTCCATCGCCTGGCAAGGTGGTGAACCGGCTTTGATGGGACTGGATTTCTACAAACGGGCGATTGATCTGGAAAAGAAATACGGTTACGGAAAAGTCATCGGCAACGGTTTTCAAACCAACGGCACATTATTGAACCGCGAATGGGCCAAATTCTTTAAGGAATATGACTGGCTTATCGGCTTGTCGCTGGATGGCCCGCAACATATTCACGACCATTTCCGTAAGGATAAAGGTGAACAGCCGACCTGGGAAAAGGTAGAAAATGTGGCCAAAATACTGATGGAAGAAGGCGTGGCGGTAAATGCCATGTGTTGTGTGACCGATTATTCAGCTGATTATGCAAAGGAACTTTACAATTATTATAAGAGTCTTGGTTTAACTTACATGCAGTTCATTCCCATTGTGGAACCGGACAAGGATGATCCCACCAAAGCAGCATCCTTTTCGGTGACGGCAGAGAAATATGGCAAGTTCCTGGTCGAACTTTTCGATTTATGGCTGGCCGATTTCGAAAACGGACAACCCACCACGTCCATTCGTCACTTCGAAACGGTTTTTCACACGTACGTGGGAATGGAAGCCCCCGAGTGTGCTTTTATGCGCGAATGTGGAGTTTACACAGTGATTGAGCACAATGGCAATGTTTATTCATGTGACTTTTTTGTCGATCCGAAATACCGTTTGGGAAATATTCGGCATGACAAAATTGTTAATATGCTGAATTCCAAAAAACAACAAGCTTTTGGCCGTGCGAAGAGTGCTGTTCCTGTAAAATGTCGTCAATGCCCTTGGTATACGAAGTGTTACGGTGGTTGTGCGAAGGACCGGATTAAGGACCCGCGCGATCATCACAAACCACGTTTTTGTGAAGCATACATGATGTTTTTCGAACACGCTGATGGTGTGCTGACTCAAATCGCCGCTGAATGGAAAAAACAGCAGGTTGATTACCAGGAATATCAGCAAACCGGTGGGACTTACAATGCATTTAAGGATTTTGTGAAGAAATAATTTTTATGGCGAAAGTTTTGATATTGACCACCGAAAATGCTGCCCGTTCACAAATGCTGGAGGGATGGCTTCGCTATTATACGCGGAATAATGTGGTAGTTCGAAGCGCCGGCTTGAAGCCCTGCGACATGGATGCGTTTGCCGTAAAGGCAATGATTGAGGCAGTGGTGGACATCCGGGAAGCCAAAAGTAAAACACTGGGAGATTTGGAAGAAAAACATTTTGACCAAATTATTACGCTTACCCCCTTGGCGACCAGTGAAGCGATGAGTAAATACCCGACAGCAACGGTGGAGGAAGCCATTTTTGACGATCCGAAACGGGCAGAGGGAGAAGAGGAAGAGCGATTGAAAGTATATCGCCAGAGTGTTGATGAAATAGATGATTATGCCTTTAACTATGCGATTCGTGAGTTGGGGCTTGAATTTTAAAAGGGGGAGAAATGAAACAAAAACAGGAAAAGAGTACTTTGGTCGCTGGCCGGATATTGGCCGTATTATTTTTTGTAGCACTGGGTTGGAGCTGTTCGACAGACAATTCGTTAGTTCCGATACCGAATCAACCGGGTAACGGGAACGTACAAGACTCCACATCTACCGCAACGACGGACACCACTTCAACGTCGACGTCGGGTAGTACAACTACACCCACATCGGGTTCTGTGACTTTTCAGGATGCGATGTTAGCCGAAATCAATCTTGCCCGGACACAACCAGTTAAATATGCAACACAACGACTGACTGGCGAATATAACTCAGGTACCGACAATGGTGCCTACAATGATTTAACCAGTCGTTCTGCTGTAAATGCCTTAACTTTAAATGATCTGCTGACCACTTCGGCAACGAAATATGCCAAGTACATGGCTGATAACAACGTTTTCGGACACACCGAAAACGGTACGCCGCAATCACGTGCTCAGGCCGAAGGTTACACCGGCTCGGTTGGAGAAAATATTGCTGCCGGATCGTATCCATCTTACAATGCCGATTCTGATCCGAACGGAGCAGCCATTGCCTTTGTCAAACTGCTGATTATCGATACAGGCATATCCGGTGTTGGTCACCGAAAAAACATTCTTAGTAGTTCGTATAAGGTGGTTGGTATAGGTTTTTACCGGAATACAGCGAGCAAATTTGACAACTACCTGGTTCAGGATTTTGGTACCAAATGATCATTCGCGAATCAAAAGATGAATCGTTATGATGACGCAATTCGAAATAACCCTTTCACCACACAGACGAGGTTACCATTTAATCACCGGTGAAATTCAGCGACAGCTTCCTGTGTTGCCCAAAGTCGGACTGGTTCATTTGCTGATCAAGCATACTTCGGCAGCGCTTTCGCTGAATGAAAATGCCGATCCATCGGTGCGTTATGATTTCGAATCATTCATGAACAAACTGGTCCCGGAATCTGATCCCGTTTACACGCACGTGCTGGAAGGTTCCGATGATATGCCAGCTCATCTGAAATCGTCACTTATAGGGGCAAATCTTACTATTCCGATAACCAATGGTCGTTTGAACCTGGGAACCTGGCAGGGAATTTATCTCTGTGAATTCCGGAATCACGGAGGTTCGCGAAAGATTGTGGTGACGATCATGGGGGAATAACCGGATATTGCACGTCATATTTATTCATCAGGTTTAGAAACATTTTATATTAGGTTGTAGCAGTGAATGAAGGGGTAATCCTGCATTCGGTCATTTTTATTGGTTTGTTTTTTCCGTTGCTTTAAGAATCTATTGGACAAGATTCGACTATACAAACCGATAAAACGTACATATACGCTATGACTAAAAAATTACTGTTGGGGGCGGAGGCCATCGGACAGGGCGCAATCGACGGAGGGATGTCGGGCGTCTATGCCTATCCCGGGACCCCTTCCACCGAAATCACCGAATACGTTCAGGAAAATGAGGTAGCGAAGGAGCGGAACATTCACCGCGAATGGTCTGCCAATGAGAAGACAGCAATGGAAGCGGCACTGGGCATGTCGTATGCCGGTAAGCGAGCGATGGTTTGCATGAAACACGTGGGCCTGAATGTCGCAGCCGATGCATTTGTCAATTCGGCCATTACCGGTGTAAACGGCGGATTGATTGTCACCGTTGCCGACGACCCATCGATGCACTCGTCTCAGAATGAACAAGATTCCCGTTTTTACGGAAAATTCTCCATGCTTCCCATTTTGGAGCCGTCCAATCAGCAAGAGGCTTATGAAATGGCCCGCACCGGATTTGAATTATCCGAAAAGTTGGGTGTTCCGGTTTTACTTCGTATTACCACCCGTTTGGCGCACTCGCGTGCCGGCGTGGAAACAGTAGAACCGATGTCTGAAAATACTGGCTCATTGCCGAAAGACCCTAGACAATTTGTACTGCTTCCGGCCATTGCCCGTGTTCGGTACGCCGGTTTGCTTGAAAAACAAGATTCTTTCCGCGAAAGCGCGGAGAAAGCACCGTTCAACCAGTTTTTTGATGGACACGACAAGAGCCTGGGAATTATTTGTTGCGGCATCACCTATAATTATTTGAAAGAAAACTACCCGGATGAATGTCCTTATCCGCATGTAAAACTCAGTCAGTACCCGTTACCGGAAGACATGCTGAACAAGCTGGAACAACAGGTCGATGAGATTTTGGTATTGGAAGAGGGATACCCGGTGGTGGAAGAGTTGTTGAGTGGTTTCTTCTGTCATGGTCGCCGCATTTTGGGGCGTCTCGACGGAACACTTCCCCGTATGGGAGAGCTCAATCCTGATCATGTGGCGAATGCCTTGGGCATAAAAGTGAAAAAGGGAGAAAAAGCTCCGGAAGTTATTGCCAACCGGCCACCGGCTTTGTGCAAAGGTTGCAGCCATCATGATACGTATAAAGCCTTGAACCAGGTAATGGAGCCGTTTGGAGACGGACATGTGTTTTCCGATATTGGCTGTTACACACTGGGTGCGTTGCCTCCTTACTCATCTATCAATTCCTGTGTCGATATGGGCGCATCCATTACGATGGCGAAAGGTGCGGCTGATGCCGGATTATTTCCATCGGTTGCTGTGATTGGTGACTCTACTTTTACCCATTCGGGGATGACCGGTTTACTAGATGCTGTGAATGAAAAAACACCGATTACGGTATTGATTTGTGATAATGAATCGGTTTCGATGACTGGAGGGCAGGATTCTGCTGCTTTGGGCAAAATCGAATCAATTTGTCTTGGTTTGGGTGTTGATCCCGAACACTTACATACCATTGAAGCACATCCCAAAAATCACGATAAGTTGGTAGAATTGCTTGAACGGGAAGTAAATTACGAGGGCGTATCGGTTATTGTTCCTCGAAGGGAATGTATTCAGAAAGCGGCCCGTCGTATCCGTGCGGAGAAGATGAAGAGTGAACAGAACGCTTAGTCAAACCGAAAAAACAAGAATTATGAAATGTGATATTGTATTGGCAGGCGTAGGTGGACAGGGCATTTTATCGATTGCCGCTGTGCTTGGCATGGCTGCCGTGGAAAACGATTTATACCTAAAGCAGGCCGAAACGCACGGAATGAGTCAGCGTGGCGGAGCTGTTCAGTCATACTTGAGACTTTCTGACGCTCCCATTTACTCCGATTTGATTCCGGCCGGAGAAGCCGATATTATTCTTTCGGTTGAGCCGATGGAATCACTTCGTTATTTACCATTCCTGTCGAAAAAAGGTTATGTGGTGACCAATACCACACCATTTGTCAATATTCCTGATTATCCGGAGCTGGACAAGGTATTGGATGAAGTAAAAAAACAACCGCATCACATTGCCATCGATGCGGACAAAGTAGCGAAAGAAGTGGGCAACTCACGCGCATCGAATATGGTGATGCTGGGAGCCGCTTCACCGTTTATCGATATTCCGTTCGGGCTGATTGAAGACGGAATTCGCAAAATTTTTATGCGGAAAGGAGAAGACATCGTCAACCTGAACCTCGAAGCTTTGCGGGCCGGAAGAAAATTCGCGGAAGCCAACCGATAGATATTATTTCCATATAAAAGAGAGAGTCTGTCCATTTGCTTTTTGGACAGGCTCTTTCTTCGTATTCATTTGGGTAAAAACATCAGGACATAAATAAAAATTGTCAAGACTTTATTTTAATACATCAAGACATAATTTGAAAACGTCAGGACATTTCGAACAAAATACTTAAACATTTTTGCTAAAAGGTCTTGATGTTTTTGAAAAAGATCAAGACGTGATTTTAGGAAGTCCGTATTTTTTTAAATAAAGTCCGGACTTTTTTAAAAAAGATAAGGACCTTCTCTCAACAAAGTCCCGATCTTGTTGAAAAAAGATCGGGACCTCATCGCAAAAACATACGGACCTGTTTTAAACGAGGTCTGTATATTATAAAAGATGAAGCGGTGACTCCGGGAAAAATGAGGCGGCCTCTTCTTTGTATCGCTAAGTTGCTTTTATTCTTTTGCTTTATCTGTTTCTGTGTTGGAATAAAACCGTTCCAGGATACTCATGTCGTTGGCTTCTTTCGACAGAGATACGATGGTTTCGTGCGGAACATCGAACAGATCGAGGATGATGAGTCCATCGAGGCAATTATTGAATTTTGGATCGACATTGAAGCCGATGATTTTGGCATTTAGTCCCAAATATTTTTTTAATAGGACAGGTAGTCCTTTGTTGTATTCATCGATGTCACCAATGAATTTGTCCAGCGAACGCAAATCACCGGTTAGGTTTTCAAGCGCCACGTTCAGGTTTTCATCGCGGGTGGTTACTTTGTGACGGTTGCGTGGCCGGATAAACCGGGCTCTTTGGTAATCGTAAAAGTTGGCCATGATGTAACGAATAATCAGCTCTTTCGATTTCTCGGAATACGTATTGCTGATACTTACGGGCCCAATTAAATAGCGATACTCGGGATTCCTAAGAAGAAAATACAGGATTCCTTTCCAGAGCAGAAACAGCGGTAATGGTTTGCGTTGGTATTCCTTCACGATGAATGAACGTCCCAGTTCCAGCGATTGGTTCAGCGTATCTTTGAAACCTTTTTTCATCCTGAAAAGGCTTTGGGAATAAAATCCCTGAACGCCAAACTGCCTGAGGATATCAGCACCTTTCCCAATGCGATAAGCACCTACAATTTTCTCCTCATCACGGTCCCAGATAAACATCTGGTTGTAATACAGGTCAAATTCATCCAGATCGGTGGCGCTGTTGGTACCTTCCCCTACTTCCCGGAAGGTAATTTCGCGTAGCCTGCCAATTTCATGCAGGATGTTGGGCATCACCTCGGATGGCGCACAAAAGATTGAATAGTTTTTAATATCGAAGAGCAGAAAATCCGGATTCAGATTTCTGACTTCTTCGAGAATAGCCTCTTTCGATGCCGGAGCGATGATTTCTTCCGGTTTGGGTTTGCTTTTCAGCGAATAATTGAAAAAACGTTTTACTTCCAGTCCGGTATCAAGACAATAGGTTTTTGAGCGGAGGTAACGGCCATACTGATGAATATCGGTGAATGAATGTTGCTCCTTCACCGGAATCGGATTTCCGATGCGCACTTTAATGGTTTTCCCTTTCTTATTCAACAATTCAGAAGCAAGTCGTGCAGTTCGGAGGGTCGGATGAATACGTCCCAGCCAGTGGAACATTCGGCTGTTGGTTCCGTGAAAAAAGATGGGAACCACCGGCGCATCCGATTTTCGGATGAATTTGATGGCCGGATATAACCATTCCCGATCGGCAATAAAGTTGGCCGAGTTGTAGGTGGTCGATACTTCCCCTGCAGGGAAAATGCTGAGCACGCCACCTTCCCGAATGTGGTCCAGTGCGGCTTTCATCCCGCTGACGCTGGAACCTGCTTCGGGCATATTTTCAAACGGATTGACCGCCAAAAAGTACTCACTGATGGGCTCCACTTTTTTCAGGAGAAAGTTGGCCAGTACCTTCTGATCGTTGCGGACCATTGACATCAGCTTGATCAGCAAAATGCCATCGATGCCTCCGAAAGGGTGGTTCGAAACCGTAATTAATCCTCCGGTTGCCGGAATGCGTTCCAGGTCCTGCGGATTAAATTCCAGACGGATATCAAGGTAATCAATCAATGCATCGATGAATTCAATGCCTGATTTATTGGCAATTTCTTCATAGAGCGTATTTAGCTCATTGAAGCGCAGGAGGTGCATCAGAAATTTGGCAAAATATTCGCCTCCAAGATATTGTATAAAGGGACTGGCTTTGACCAGGTCTTTAGAGCTAACTATTCCCATGGTTAATTTTGACATGTGCTAGGTTGGGCTAAAGATAAAAAAAATGGTTCTTGAGCAACATGTTCTTCAAAGATGTAACCTTTTCGTATTCCAGTTGAAAAAAATGCGGAATCAAAATGTACTGATTTGAAAAGTGTAACTTTGCCGCAAAAGAAGCAAATTGAGTCAGCATTTAAGTAAAATGGAACAGTCAGGATGGTTGCCGACCTCGGTTAAGGAGATGAAGGCGTTGGGGTGGGAGGCAGCTGATGTTATCCTGTTTACGGGTGATGCGTATGTGGACCATCCGTCATTTGGGGCGGCGGTTATCGGACGTATTCTGGAAGCGGCCGGATTGCGTGTGGCCATTGTTCCGCAACCGAACTGGACTGACGATTTGCGTGACTTTAAAAAGCTGGGCGCACCACGGTTATTTTTCGGCGTGACTGCCGGGAATATGGATTCGATGGTGAACCATTATACCGCCAATCGTCGCCGCCGCTCCAACGATGCTTATACGCCGGGAGGAAGAGCGGGCGCCCGTCCTGATTATGCTTCGATAGTTTATACGAATATCATCAAAAAACTTTATCCTGATATTCCCGTGGTTTTAGGCGGTATCGAAGCTTCGCTGCGCCGTCTGACTCATTATGATTACTGGTCGGATAAGTTGAAACCGGGAATTTTGGAAGAGAGTGGTGCAGATTTGCTTTTTTACGGCATGGCCGAAAAATCCATTTCTGAATTTGCCCGGCTGGTCCAAAAAGGCGTACCGGTGCAATCGTTGACCAATATTCCTCAAACCGCTTTTATTATTCCATCAGGAGAAAATTATGCCACTAAATCTGATTGGGAAACACTGGAGTTAAGTGCTCATGAGGAGTGCCTGACAGATAAGAAGAAATTTGCTTCCAATTTTCGGTACATCGAAGAGGAGTCAAATCGTTGGCAGGCGAAGAAACTAGTTCAGCAGGTTAACGCCCGGCAGATTGTAGTTAATCCGCCCTGGTCACCGCTTTCCACAAAAGAAATTGACAAGATTTATGATTTACCCTTTACCCGGTTGCCGCATCCCCGTTACACCGGGAAAGGAGTGATTCCGGCATACGAAATGATTCGTCATTCCATCAATATTCACAGAGGATGTTTTGGCGGTTGTGCATTCTGTACCATCTCGGCGCATCAGGGAAAGTTTGTGGTCTCCCGTTCCGAAAAATCGGTAATGAAAGAGGTAGAAGCAGTCGTCAATATGCCCGACTTCAAAGGAAATATTTCTGATGTTGGGGGCCCGTCGGCTAATATGTACCGCATGGCCGGAATCGATCAGGAACTTTGCCGGCAGTGTAAAAGACCTTCATGTATCTATCCGTCGGTGTGCAGGAATCTGGAAACGGATCATCGTCCGTTGACTGATTTATATCGAAAAGTAGCGGGTTTTCCGGGCGTGAAAAAGGCGTTCATCGGTAGTGGCATTCGTTACGATCTGGCCTTTCACCAAACCGGCGATGAAACGAAGGATAAAGGGAATCTGGAATATCTTCGGGAAGTCATCCGGCATCATGTTTCGGGCCGCCTGAAAGTCGCGCCGGAACATACTTCGGATGATGTATTGAAGGTGATGCGGAAACCTTCCTTTGAATTGTTCAGGCGGTTAACGGCCTTTTTTCATGCGGTAAACCAGGAAGAAGGACTGAATCAGCAGTTGATTCCCTATTTCATTTCCAGTCATCCGGGAAGTACCCTGGAGGCTATGGCCGAACTGGCAGCCGAAACCAAGGAATTGGATTTTAAGCTGGAGCAGGTACAGGACTTTACGCCTACGCCCATGACGGTTGCTACAGTGATTTACTATTCCGGTTACCATCCATACACACTCGAGAAAGTAGATGTTCCACATACGGAAAAGGAGAAGTTGGCGCAGCGGAAATTTTTCTTCTGGTATAAAAATGAATACCGGAATTCATTGAAGCAGGAGCTGCAGCGACTCAATCGGCCTGATTTGGCAGAAAGGCTGTTTGATACTCAGGAACAACCTTCGGGAAAGAAAATAATTCTGTCTAAACGAAGGAGACAATCAAAAACTCATCGTAAACGGAGTTAATCTTTCCGAAAAAGGCGTCCCTGCCAGGTATTTCGTTCTTCCAGGCGCTTTTCTACTTTGGCAACAAACTCGAAATTCTTCAGTCCCCAGCGTGGTGCAATCAGTAAATCGGCTGGCGCAGAACTGACAAACCGCTCAACGATGATTTGCGGATTCAGCCGTTCGAGGTAATCAACGACCAGTTCTCGATATTCTTCTATAGAGAAGAGGTGAAACATTTCCGGGGTTTCGGCATACTGTTTCGCCATTACAGTGCCTTTGTGAATTTGCAACTGATGTAATTTGAGATTCTCCACGGGCAATTGTGAAATGATTTCTGCCTGTTTAAGCAGGTCATTTGTGCTTTCGCCCGGAAGGCCCAAAATCATGTGTGCACAGTTATGGATGCCTCTCTTTGAAGTTTCTTCTAATGCTCTTACAGATTCTTCCCAGACATGGCCACGGTTAATGGCTTTCAGCGTGTGATTCAGAACCGATTCGATGCCCAGTTCTACCATGATGTAGTACTTCTCTGAAAGCTCCTGTAGGTGGTCAAGTATTTTATTGTCAAGACAATCGGGGCGGGTGGCAATTACTAAACCAATAACACCGGGATGAGCCAGTGCTTCGGAGTACAAGTTTCGAAGGTCCTCCACGGGAGCGTAAGTATTGGAATAAGCTTGAAAGTAGGCCAGGTATTTCATTGCTTCGTATTTCCTGGCAAAGAATTCAATTCCCTTCTCCAGCTGGTCGGTAATGCTGTTTTCGAGGTGGCAATAGGTTGGTTTGAATGTCTTGTTGTTGCAGTAAGTGCAACCACCGGTTCCCCGACTCCCATCGCGATTAGGACAAGTAAAACCTGCATCAATGGAGATTTTCTGAACCCTTTCATTAAATTTGCGCCTGAAAAAGGTAGGAAAATCGTTGTATCTCCGTTGATGTCCCCATGGAAAATTTCTGTTTGTTTGCGCATCAGCCATCATGGCCGCAAAGATAGCGGTATTTTATTTTCGGGGAGATTCCAAAATTATGTCTAACGGTTCATTTCTTCTTAATAACTTAAGGTTCCAAGGGGCTTTATTCGTTTTTATTTTTTAAACCTTTTTCTATCTTTAGCCACTAAAGTAACTGGTTGATTATGTTTACAGAAAAGGATATTCAGGAAATAAATAATCGGGGTAGCCAACTTCCGGAAGTCGAACATCAAATTGAGAATTTTAAGAAAGGATTTCCCTTCATGAATGTTCTTCGTCCGGCCACTGTAAACGACGGTATTATCCAGTTGGATGAAAGTCATATAGAAAAGTATATAGGCATCTTTGAACACGAAGTCAACCGGGGAATTGCCATTGAAAAATTTGTTCCGGCTTCGGGAGCTGCCAGTCGCATGTTTCAAAAGCTGTTCGCTTTTCAGGATGAAGCAAAATCGCAGAAACAAGCGGTTTCGTTGCTGAATGAGGAAGTGCATACCGATGTAAAAGCTTTCTTCAACAACCTGTCGAAATTCGCTTTTTACCATCAATTGCCCGATGAATTGAAAAAGCATGGAGACGACGGACATTATCCATATCTGGAAATCCTCCAATTTGTATTGACTGAAAAAGGACTGAACTATGGTTTCCTGCCAAAGGGTTTATTGCAATTTCATCAGTATGGTGAAGTTTCGAGAACTCCGGTTGAGGAGCATATGGTGGAAGGAGCTTTATACGGCAAAGATTCGAAAGGTCAGGTGAGTTTACATTTTACTGTTTCACCGGAACATCGTTTCTTCTTTGATGAGAAAACCGATGAAGCAGCCAAAATATTTGCGCATCGATATTCGGTGAATTACCAGATTGGTTTTTCGGAACAAAAACCATCGACCGATACGATTGCCGTTACACCTGAGAACAAACCTTTCCGTCAGCAGGACGGAAACTTGCTTTTCAGACCTGGCGGACATGGGGCTTTGCTCGAAAATCTGAACGAGATTGACAGTGACATCATTTTTATAAAAAATATCGATAATGTTGTGCCTGACAGACTAAAAGAGCCGACTATTCGTTATAAAAAAGCGTTGGCTGGTGTATTACTGTATTACCGGCAAAAGGTTTTCAATTATCTTCGCGAGCTGGAAAAAGCCAGTGTTGCGGTGCCGGATAAACTCATCGCTGAGATTTCGGATTTTCTGACGAAAGAGCTTTGTGTTGAGACAGTGGAAAGCCAGTATTATACTGAAAAAGAAGATTTGGTACCCTACCTTCGAAACAAACTAAACCGGCCCATCAGGGTTTGTGGAATGGTGAAAAACGAAGGAGAACCGGGTGGTGGTCCTTTCTGGGCACGCAACTCCGATCATACCATTTCGTTACAGATAGTGGAAGGAAGCCAGATCGATCAAAACAGTAAGGAGCAAACTAAGATAGTCGGGCAATCGACACATTTTAATCCGGTAGATTTGGTCTGCGGGGTTCGAGACAGCAAAGGTGAAAAATTTGACTTACTGAAATACCGTGATCCGAATACCGGTTTTATTTCTCATAAATCGAAGGAAGGCAAACCACTAAAGGCGCAGGAGCTTCCGGGACTTTGGAACGGCGCAATGGCCGACTGGATTACACTTTTTGTGGAAGTACCGGTCGTTACCTTCAATCCGGTGAAAACCGTCAACGATTTGCTGAGAAAAGAGCATCAGGACTCCTAAGTGGGGATGAAATTGCGTTGGGAAATTTGATTAACAGGTACGCAGACAGGTAAATTTTATGGAACAAGGAGCTAAGGACGATTACGAAAGCAATGAAATTGCTCTGTTGATTGAGCGTTATCAGAAGATGCAACACGAGGAGCGTGTTGAGTTTTTTGACGTTGCGGAGTTTGAATATATCATCGACCATTACGCCGACAGGGGACATCATTCCCATGCCGTAAAGGCGGTTGAAGCTGGATTGATGCAACATCCTCAGGCGCTTTCACTCAAAGTACGGCAGGCTCGAATTCTGCTTACTCAGGGAAAAGTGGAAGATGCAAAAGAGATGCTCGAAATGGTAGCGGGAATTGAATCTTCGAACCCGGAGATTTTGCTGATGCTCGGCACATGCTACAACTTTTTGGGCGAAGGGCATAAAGCCACCTTCTACTTCGAAGAAGCGGAGAAAACAGCCTACGAGGAAAAGGATGAAGTGCTTTACAGCATTGGCGTGGCGTTGATCCAAAACAGTGAATACAACCGGGCGATTCCGTTTTTCGAACGGGCTCATGAAGAGAATCCGGAGAACGAAAATGTGATTTATGATTTGGCTTTCAGCTACGATAAGGTAGGAGAAAGCTACAAGTGCATTCAGTTCTACAACAAATACCTCGATCTGGATCCGTTTTCCGAATTTGTGTGGTATAATTTGGGCATTGCCTATAATCGGGTCAACGATTTTGATCGTGCCGTGGAAGCATACGATTTTGCTTTGGCGCTGGACGATAACTATGCTTCAGCCTTGTTCAACAAAGCGAATTCATTGGCCAATGCCGACCGGTTGGATGAAGCCATTGCCAATTATGAGGAGTATCTGAAAATTGACGGTGATTCGGACGAAACCTATTGTTACATTGCTGAATGCTATTTTCACCAGAGGAAATTCAAGGAATCATTCGAACATTATAAAAAAGCGCTGCAGCTGAATACGTACAATGCAGATGCATGGTACGGTGCTTCAGTTGTTCTACTGGTTGAGGATAAGATTCCGGAAAGCCTGGTATTTCTAAAAAAGGCGCTGAAACTGGAAGATGATAATCCTGATTTCTGGCTCACCTTCGGTAAGGTTAATTCGACACTGAATTATTATGAGGAGGCTGAAGAAGCCTTCCAGAAAGCGCTGGAACTTGACGAAAACAATCCGGACAACTGGCTGTCGTTTGCCGATTTTTATTACGAATATGAGCAACTGGCAATGGCTATTGATACCTTGTTGAAAGCCAAGCAGAAAAGTAATGGAAGTGCTACGTTGAATTACCGTTTGACAGCATATTTGCTGGAAAATGGTGACGAACGTTTGGCCATGCACTATCTGGAAGAAGCACTGAGTGAAGATTTCAGTCAGTATCATGATTTGTTCGATTTTTGTCCGAAAGCGTTGGAAAGCGAACCTGTCAACCAGTTGATTGATAAGTATAAAACAATTAATCATTACCATTAACAATGATTAACTTTTAAAATACTGACAGAATCCGGCCGGAAGAGATTTCGGCCGTTTTTTATATTATTTTAGCCATCCGGAAGAGTGAAAACATTAACATAAGCGATGAAAAAATACTTGAACCTATTTACCAAAGGTTTGGCCATGGGGGCCGCGAATGTGATACCTGGTGTTTCTGGAGGAACGGTGGCTTTGATTACCGGAATATTTGAAAAGTTGATCGACAGTATCAAATCCTTCAATTTAACGGCATTGAAACTGTTGCTAAGTGGAAAGTTCCGCGAATTGGCACGACACATCAATCTTGATTTTTTGCTGGCTGTATTTTCAGGGGTTGCCATTAGTATCCTGACATTGGCCCGTCTGTTTGATTTCCTGTTCAAGAGTTATCCGGTTTACATCTGGTCCTTCTTTTTCGGATTGATTCTGGCTTCCGTGTATTTTATCGGAAAGACGATTGAAAAATGGAATTTGGGTGTCGTGATTAGCCTGATTGTCGGGACCGCATTTGCCTTTTCTGTATCGGTGCTCAGTCCGGCTTCGGAAAACTCCTCCATGATGTACCTGTTTATTTGCGGTATCATAGCAGCGTGCAGTATGATTCTTCCGGGATTGTCAGGTTCATTTGTTCTTATTCTCCTGGGTAATTACCAGTTGGTCATGATTGACTCCATTAACAATCTCAACTTTATGGTGTTATTGCCCGTCGTTCTGGGAGCTGTAATTGGTCTGATGGCTTTTTCGCACGTTCTGTCCTGGGTTTTCAAGAAATTCAAGGATCAGACCATTGCTTTGCTGACAGGTTTCATCCTCGGTTCCATGGGAATTTTATGGCCCTGGAAACACCCGGTATATAAGCTCGATGCCCTGGGAAATGTCCTGATAAAGAAAAGTGGTGAAAAAGTGGTTTCAGGTTACGATTGGTTCATTCCGGATACGTTGACGACCGCAGTTGTTGTGGCAGTTTTGTTAATGGTTGCCGGCATTATCACCATTTATCTTTTGGAGAAATCGGCTCAAACTGTTGAAGAATCATGATGCAAACATTCGGCCTGATTGGATATCCATTGACCCATTCCTTCTCGAAAAAATTTTTCAATGAAAAGTTTTCCCGAGAAGGAGTTGATGCGATATACGAGAATTTTGAGATAGACTCTATCGGTAAGTTGCCTGAAATTATTCGGGCAAATCCGATGCTCAAAGGGCTGAATGTGACTATCCCATACAAACAGGATGTATTTGCTTATTTGAATGAAGTGGATGAGGCAGCTAAAGAAATTGGCGCTGTGAATACCATCCGGATTGAAAGGGACGGGGATAATTACCGTTTGCACGGATTCAATACCGATGTTGTCGGATTTAGTGATTCCATTGAACCATTATTGCAGCCGCATCACAAAAAAGCGCTGGTATTGGGAACGGGTGGCGCTTCAAAAGCAGTTGTCTGGGCATTGCTGAAATTGGGCTTATCCACAGTTGTGGTTTCGCGCTCGCCAAAAGGTACTGGGCAACTCAGTTACGATGATTTGAATGAAACATTAATGGCTGAATATACGGTCATAGTGAATACCACGCCACTGGGAACGTATCCGAAAACAGAAGGATTTCCCAATATTCCGTATCGGTTTATTAACGAAAAGCATCTGTTGTACGACTTGGTTTACAATCCCGAAAAGACCCGTTTCCTGGAAAAAGGGGAAGAGCAGGGAGCAGCTATCAAGAACGGATTAGAGATGCTGCACGGTCAGGCGCTGGCAGCCTGGGAAATCTGGAACCGATAACATTATTGAGTCCGCATCAGTCCCTGGGAAATTTCTTCCGGATAACCGATATCCACCAGGAATAATCCACGTGCAGCAGCGCTTGAACCCGCTTCACGGCGATCTTCTGCTTCGATGATTCGGGCAATTCCTTCCGGCTTCATTTTACCCATCCCGATATCGAGCATCGTGCCAACCACTGCCCGAACCATATTCCGCAAAAATCGATCGGCCTGAATGGTGAAAATATACCGTTGTGGCTCCTCAGTCCAGAACGATTCCATAATCTTGCAAATTCCTGTTTTTACATCGGTGCCGGTACGACTGAAGCTGGTAAAATCGGAATAATTGAAAAGCAGTTTGGCTGCCTGGTTCATCTTTTCCGTGTCAAGTAAGCGATAATGATTGTACGTATAAGCACGGCTGAACGGGTCTTTATGTTTCGAAATGAAATATTGATAGGTTCGGTACGTGGCGTCAAATCGTGCATGCGCTTTATTGTGTACCTTGTAAATGTTTTTCACCGAAATATCGGGAGGCAGGAAACGGTTTAACCGGAAGGTAAAGTGCTGATCATCCAAAATTTCCGATTCGGCATCGAAATGTGCTACGAAGAAGCTGGCATGAACGCCGGTATCTGTTCGGCCTGCACCGGTTAAACGGATGGTTTCGCGGGAAATGGTGGAAAGGGATTGTTCCAGAACTTCCTGGACACTAACTGAACCGGGTTGAATTTGCCAACCATGATAATGGGTGCCATCGTATGCGAGTTGAATAAAATATCGTTGCATCAGGAATTTTTTACCATCGATTTCAATCGGGAATCCACAATGGATTGAATGCGTATTTCCCGGTCACCAAAGGTAAAAAAAACTGACATTGTTCGTAGCGACTGTTCATCGTGACGATCACCAAATGCATTGGATGGAAGGCTTTCGGGATGTTGCAGGTTCTTCTCCGGTCGTCAGTCAATTTTTTAATCGGGATTGGTTCGGCTCCATCACCATCAACACATCGAAGGAATATTCCGCATCCGACTGAACTCCGATTCGGTTTCTGGGTTATTATAACTTAATGACAGCATATAGTGAAAAATATTTTACAGCTTCTTAAATTAAAGTATTTTAGGAAGTTTTCAGACCATTTAAGGTTAACTATTTTTAACAAAATGTTATTGGCTAATCTTTGGTAAACCATTAATTTCGTAGGCATTCAGAAATAGAAGTTTTCAATTAATAGAAATAACCTTTCGGAAACATGAAACGAACATGTTGTGATTATCGCAAGTAACAGTGAGTATAATTGCATTGACATGTGCGTTCCGTTCGACAATTAAAAAATAAATAACATTCGGATGAATCAGTCAGTAGATATTAAAGAACTCAATGAGAGGATTCAACAGGAGAGCTCATTCGTCGACATGATTACCATGGAGATGAATAAAGTGATTGTAGGACAAAAACATTTGGTAGATAGTTTGTTAATCGGATTGTTATCTGATGGGCACATTCTGCTTGAAGGTGTTCCCGGATTGGCAAAAACATTGGCCATCAATACACTTTCGCATATTGTGAAGGCAAAATTTGCCCGTATTCAGTTTACGCCGGATTTGTTGCCGGCCGACTTGTTGGGTACCATGATTTACAGCCAGAAGAACGAAGAGTTCATGGTTAAGAAAGGGCCGATTTTCACCAATTTTGTTTTGGCCGATGAGATCAACCGTGCACCAGCCAAAGTGCAGTCGGCATTGCTCGAAGCCATGCAGGAACGGCAGATTACTATTAGTGATCATACTTATAAACTTGAGGAGCCATTCCTTGTAATGGCTACCCAGAACCCGATTGAGCAGGAAGGAACGTATCCGCTCCCGGAAGCGCAGGTCGACCGTTTTATGCTGAAGGTTGTTCTTGACTATCCGAAGAAGGACGAAGAACGGCTGATTATTCAGCAAAATCTTCTCAAAAAATTCCCGGAAGCTTCACCCATTCTGGCACCTGAAGATATTATCCGTGCACGCGATATTGTGAAGGACGTTTACATCGATGAGAAGATTCAGAAATACATTGTCGATATTGTTTATTCAACGCGTCAGCCGGCTGAACACGGTTTGCCGAAATATGCCGAAATGATTACGTACGGTGCATCGCCCCGTGCTTCCATCAGTCTGGCACAGGCCGCTAAATCCTACGCATTCATCAAGCGTCGCGGTTACGTTATTCCGGAAGATATCCGTGCAGTTTGTCACGATGTGCTGCGTCACCGTATCGGACTGAGTTACGAAGCCGAAGCCAATAACCTGACCAGCGAGGAGATTATCTCCGAAATTCTCAATACCGTTGAGGTTCCGTAGTGGCGGTTTCCCGGAAGGGGAAATGGATTTTAAACGGAATGAATTAGAAACAAACAAGTTATTGTGCTGTGGAAACATCGGACCTGCTAAAGAAAGTTCGGAAAATTGAGATAAAGACGAGAGGATTGTCCCGTAATATTTTTGCCGGGGAGTATCACAGTGCTTTCAAAGGCCGTGGAATGGCTTTTAGCGAAGTGCGTGAATATCAGTTTGGCGATGATGTGCGGAACATCGACTGGAATGTGACGGCCCGGTACAACAAGCCTTTTATCAAGGTATTTGAAGAGGAGCGGGAGCTGACCGTGATGTTGATGATTGACGTGAGTGGTTCGCGTGAGTTTGGTTCATTCGAAAAGCTGAAGAAGAATGTGATTACCGAAATTGGCGCCATTCTTTCATTCTCGGCCATTTCCAACAACGATAAAATAGGGGTGATATTTTTCTCCGATAAAATCGAAAAGTTTATTCCGCCTCAAAAAGGACGAACACATACTTTACGCATCATCCGGGAGCTTATCGAATTTCAGCCCGAATCGAAAGAAACTGACATTGCTCAGGCAATGCAGTACCTCACAAACGTGATGAAAAGAAGGGTAACAGCATTCGTCATTTCCGATTTCATCGATAATAATCCTGATTTGGAAAAGGCGCTGCGTATTGCCAACAGCAAACACGATGTGGTGGGACTGCAAATTTTCGATGAACGGGAAACCGAGTTGCCGTCTATTGGCATGGTGAAATTCAAGGATGCCGAGTCCGGTGAATATCTTTGGGTGGATTCCTCGAGCCGGAAGGTGCGGGATGCTTACCAAAAATGGTGGAACGACTACCGCTCCAAACTCGATATTATGATGAAGCGTTCGGGCATCGATTATGTCGGCATCAACACCCGTGATGACTATGTAAAATCGCTTGTTGCGCTGTTTAAGAAAAGAGAACAATAATCAATGAACGTTACACGAACGATGAAATATATAACCTTCGCCTTTGCGCTGTTGCTTTTTCTGGCATCCGGTGTCCAGGCGCAGGAAATAAAGGCACGTGCCACGCTCGACCGTGATACTATTTTACTGGGTGACCAGATTCATTTGAACCTGGAGCTGGAGCAAAATATCGGGCCGAAGATTCAGTTTCCGCAACTGCCTGATACCATTGGCAAATCTATTGAGGTGCTGGAACGCACTCCGATTGATACCATGCAAATGGGCAACAACCGGATCATGCTTCGGCAGAATTACCTTATTACCAGTTTCGATAGTGGGCCGCACCCGATTCCAGCCGTTTGGTTCAAACTGAAATACGATCAGCTGACAGATTCCATAAAGACCAACAATCTTAGTCTGTTTGTTTTGGTTCCCAAGGTGAATTTAAAGAAAGGTCCGGCTGATATCAAAAAACCATTTGATGCTCCGGTAACCCTCAAAGAGATTGCTCCGTGGCTTTTCGGTGGCATCTTAATTGCGGCCATCATCTTCCTGCTGATTTATGCCATTCGTCGAAGGAAAAAGAAATTGCCGTTGTTCCAGAAACCGCCCAAACCGAAGGAACCGCCTTATCGTATTGCATTGAGAAAGCTTGATCAGATCAAAGAAGAGAAACTCTGGCAACATGAGCATGTGAAGGAATATTACAGCCGTATTACTGATACTTTGCGTGAGTACCTTGAAGGGCGTTTCGATGTGATGGCCATGGAGAAAACGACCGATGAAATTATGGTCGAGCTGAAGTACGATACGGTTAAACTGGATGAAAAATCGTACAAGCAGCTGAAGGAGATACTGGAGCTGGCTGATTTGGTGAAATTTGCCAAGTTCATACCAATTGAAGATGATAATCAGATGTCGCTGGCCAATGCTTATTTCTTTGTGAATCAGACGAAGATTGAAGAAAAAACGCCGGAAGTTGAGGAGGACAAAGATGAAGTAGAGGGCGACGAAGTAACCATTGATTTATCGGATAAAAGGGGAAGAAGAAAATCATGAGTCAGTTTACATACGCACATCCCGCATTCTTTTACCTGTTTCTGCTGTTCATCCCTATGATTGGTTGGTATGTATGGCAACAGAAGAAATCGCGGGCGAGCATACAGATATCGACCCTCAAAGGCTTTGAAGCTGCACCGAGGACGTGGAAACATTACCTGCGTCATCTGTTGTTTGTTTTCCAGTTAGGGGTGTTGTCGCTGCTGATTATGGCGCTGGCACGGCCGCAGTCGACTTCCAGCTGGGAAAATGCCACTACCGAAGGCATTGATATTATCATTGCGCTGGATATTTCCAGTTCGATGCTGGCGCGGGATTTTCAGCCCGATCGATTGGATGCTGCTAAGAATGTAGCCATTCAGTTTATTTCCGGCCGACCGTACGACCGTATTGGTCTGGTTGTTTTTGCCGGCGAGAGTTTTACGCAGTGTCCGTTGACTACCGACCATGCCGTATTGATTAACCTTTTCAAGGACATTCACACGGGGATGATTGAAGACGGAACGGCTATTGGAGAAGGTTTGGCTACAGCTGTGGCACGGTTGAAGGACAGCAAAGCCAAAAGCAAAGTGGTTATCCTGTTAACCGATGGTGAGAACAACCGGGGTGAAATTGCGCCGGTTACGGCAGCCGAAATTGCGAAAACCTTTGGTGTAAGAGTTTATACCATTGGTGTGGGAACCATCGGAACGGCACCTTACCCGGTACAAACACCGTTTGGCATGCAAATGCGAAATATGGAGGTGAAAATTGATGAGCCGATGCTGAAGCAAATAGCCCAGATTACCGACGGCGAGTACTTCCGTGCAACCGACAATGCCACACTGAAATCGATTTATAAGCATATAGATCAGCTGGAGAAATCGAAAATTGCCGTAAAGCAGTTTAGCAGAAAAACCGAAGAGTTCGAACGGTTCGCTATTCCGGCCATGTTGCTGGCATTATTGCTGGTATTCCTGAAAAATACGATATTCCGGAATATTCCGTAAGGATAACAGGATGAGGATGAAGGGCACGGCCCTGTGATGAAGAATTATTAGTCAGAAATTAAAAGGAAAAATGGAATCATTCAGGTTCGCAAATCCCGAATATTTATATCTTTTGTTGGTTATCCCGGCATTTGCAGTCATCTTTTTGTTTGCTCGCAGAGGTCGGCGAAGAGCTATCCGCAAATTTGGAAACCCTGAGTTGCTGGCCGGTTTGATGCCAAGCGTTTCAAGTGGTCGTCCGGTGGTGAAATTCCTGATTTGGATGCTGGCGCTTGCATTTATTATTGTCGGAGTAGCCAGGCCTCAGTTTGGTTCAAAACTGAAGACCGTGAAGCGTAAAGGAATCGAAATCATGATTGCGTTGGATGTTTCGAACAGTATGTTGGCCGAGGACATTAAACCCGATCGGTTGGACAGGGCCAAAAGAGCGATTGCCAAATTAACTGACCGGCTTCAGCAAGATAAAATCGGATTGATCGTTTTCGCCGGACAGGCATATATTCAGTTGCCCATTACAACGGATTACGCTTCGGCAAAGTTGTTCCTGAGTTCGGTCAACACCAATATGGTTCCGGTTCAGGGAACGGCAATCGGAGCAGCCATCAATCTGGCGGCGCGCTCGTTCTCACCTAATTTTGAAGGCAACAAAACCATCATTGTCATCACCGATGGTGAGAATCATGAAGACGATGCGGTAGGAGCCGCTAAGGCTGCTTATGAAAAAGGGATAACGGTCAACACCATTGGAATGGGATTGCCCGAAGGTGCACCCATTCCGGTTACATTGCCTAACGGACAGCGAGATTACCGGAAAGACCGAAAGGGAAATACCATCATTACCAAACTGGATGAGAACATGCTGACCGAGATTGCTACTGCCGGAGGAGGAACGTACATCCGGGCCAACAACGCACAGGTAGGTCTGAACAGCCTCTTTGATGAGCTGAACAAGATGCAAAAGGCCGAAATTGAATCACGTGTTTATTCTGAATATGACGACCAGTTTGGTTACTTTTTGGCCATGGCTCTGGCATTGATTTTGCTGGATTTTCTGGTTCTTGACCGGAAAAATAAGTGGTTACGCAATTACAGTTTGTTTAAATAAGAGCGGAGGATTTTTTCTTCCGGTAACGAAATAACAGAGAAGGATTTAGTTATAATGAGCATGAGAACATTCATGTTGGAAAAAAGGATACGGATGAGACAAATCATTCTCATAACAATGATATTGTTCCTGGCTGTTCCGGTGTTTGCGCAACAGGAGCGCAAGTTCATCAGGGAAGGCAACAAGGATTTTGCCAAAGGGCTTGAGGATACCACCAGCCTGGATACGTTAAGTTTCAGCAAAGCCGAAGTGGCGTATCGTAGGGCATTGCAGGAAAAACCGGACAACTTCCAGTGGAAGTTTAATCTGGCCGATGCCATGTACAAACAGGCAAAGCCAGCAAAAGCTGCTGAAGAATTTGAACAGTTGGCTAAAGAAACGAACGACAGCAAAGAGAAGGCGATGGTATATCATAACCTGGGAAATTCGTTGCTGGCACAGAAAAAGATCGATGAGAGCATTGATGCGTACAAAAAATCGTTGCGACTGAATCCCACCGATATAGAGACGAAGTATAATCTGGCTTACGCCGAAAAGATGAAGCAGCAGCAGAAAAATAAGGACAAGAACAAGCAGAATCAGCAGAATAAAAACGACAAGGATAAAAATAACAAGAACAACCAGGATAAGAACAAGCAAAACAAAGACCAGAACAAGAACAATAAGGACAAACAGAATCAGGACCAGAAGAAAAATCAGGATCAGAATAAACAGGATCAAAACAAGCAAAACCAGAATAACCAAAACCAAAATCAGCAGAATCAGCAGCAGCAACCTCAGCAGAACAAAATTTCGAAACAGAATGCCGAGCAAATGTTGCAGGCCCTGCAAAACGATGAGCAAAAAACACAGGAAAAAGTACGTAAACTGAAGGCGCAAAAAGCGCAACAGTACAAGATTGAAAAGGATTGGTAGCAGTATCAATTTGTAGTCACGGAAGTCATCCGGGATTTTCCCGGGGTTTTGCTAATTTTGAGGCATGTTGACAATGCAATACAAATTAATCACGAAATATACAGGCATACAGATGATGAAGAAAAAGACCCTGTTTCTTCTCTTGTTTACGCTCTTTGCCGGCTTTACTGCCCGCGCCGACGATGTTCGGTTCACCATGTCGGCACCCAATGTGGTAGAGCTGGGAAGTCAGTTCCGGCTCTCTTTCGTGTTAAACAGCGAAGGAGACAATCTCAAGCTTCCGGAATTGAATGATTTTGATGTACTAATGGGGCCCTCCACTTCGAACAGTACTTCTATCCAGATGATTAACGGAAAAACAACCTCTTCGGTCACGTTTTCCTACACCTACATTCTTCAGGCGAAAAAAGAGGGAAAGTTTACCATTCAGCCTGCCACCATCGATGCCGACGGCAAAACTTATACCTCTAATCCGGTGACCATTCAGGTGGTGAAAGGTTCAGCGAAACCGGCCGGTGGAGGAGTTGACGAACCAGCATCGACACCGGGCCGAATTGATTCGAAGGACCTGTTTGTGAAAGTCGACCTGAGTCGAAAGACAGTGTACAAAGGTGAGCATTTGGTTGCCACCATTAAAATTTACTCTAGAGTAAACCTGAGTGGATTTGATGATATTGAACTTCCCAATTTTGAAGGGTTCTGGTCGCAGGATATGGACCTGCCACAACAGATTTCACTTCAGCGTGAAGCATATAATGGAGAGATTTACAATGTGGGAACGCTGAAGAAGACCATCCTGTTCCCGCAGCAAACCGGAAATATTACCATCAAGTCTGTGAAAATTGTGGCGTTGGTGCGTCAGCGCATTCAGCAACCGCAAAGCATTTTCGACGATTTCTTCGATCAATTTTCAACGGTTAAGGCTACGGTACTGAGTCAGCCCGTGACCGTACATGTGAAAGCACTTCCCAATGCACCGGCCAATTTCTCAGGCGGCGTGGGGAGTTTCAGTATGGAGTCGTCCATCACAGCTACTGACGTAAAAGCGAATGATGCCGTAACGCTGAAATTGAAGATTTCCGGAAACGGGAACCTGAAGTTGATTGATGCGCCCAAAGTAAATTTTCCGGCAGATTTTGATGTATACGATCCCAAAAATGCCAGCGATTTTAAAGCTACAGAAAATGGCCTGGTAGGAAGTACCTCGTTTGAGTACCTTGTTATTCCACGTCATGCGGGCGATTTTACCATTCCGGCAGTCGACTTTGTCTATTTCGATCCGGTAACGGGAAAATATGTGACAAAAACTACCAAGTCGTATGATTTGCATGTGGAAAAAGGCGCCGGTGGTCCGGCAACTACGGTGGTTAGTTCATTGTCGAAAGAGGATGTGAAATTCATTGGAAAGGATATTCGGTATATCAAACAGGGAACAACAGAACTGTTCCATCGTAACGATACGTTCTTTGGTTCGGTGAACTTCTACCTGATTTACCTTGGCGGTGCATTCCTGGTACTGATTTTCTATCTCTTTAACATGAAGCGCATCCGCGAGAATGCCAACCTGGCCCGTGTGAAGAACCGCAAAGCCAGTAAGGTTGCCATGAAACACCTGAAAGTGGCTCACGGGTACCTGAAACAAAACGACGCCGAGAAATTCTACGAAGCTGTTACCCGCGCCTTCTGGGGCTACCTCAGCGATAAGCTGACTATCCCGGTGGCCGATCTCAATAAAGAGCGTGCAATAGATGCCTTACTGCAACGCAGTGTTTCGCAGGAGTTGGTCGACCGTTTTATCGAAACGCTCGATAGTTGCGAGTTCGCCCGATTTGCTCCTGGCGGAGGCTCAGCCCGCATGAACGAAATGTATGACAATTCCGTTGAGGTGATGAGCCACATGGAAAAGGAGATTAGGTAACGATGAAACAGAATCAACAGAACAGGGATTCGATGAGAAGAAAAGCATTACACATCATAGGAGTGTTAGCATTGGTACTGATGTCCGGCGCTACATTCGCACAAAAAGCAGAACTGGATTCCATTACCCGGGCTGACACATTGTATGCAAAAGGGCATTTCGAGCAAGCTGCCAGTGTTTATTCAGGTATCCTGAATCGCGGATACGAATCGGCCGACCTCTATTTCAATCTGGGAAATGCTTATTACAAATCGGGCAAAATCACCAAGGCCATCCTCAATTATGAACGTGCCCGTTTGCTGGCTCCCAACGACGAGGATATAAAGTACAACCTCGATTTGGCTCAGGCGCATGTCGTCGATAATATTCAGCCACTTCCGGAATTTTTTCTGACCAAATGGTGGCACAGTGTAATCAATACCCACTCGGCCGATGAATGGGGAACACAAAGTATGATTGCCTTCTTCCTGGCTTTGGTCCTTTTTGCGTTGTTCCTGTTTGCACAATCGGTGCGCCGGAAGAAACTGGCTTTCTGGATCTCAATTCTTTCGCTTACCTGGTCGGCGTTTACTTTTTCGTTTGCGTCGAGCCAGAAAAGCAAACTAACGCATCGGAATACGGCCATCATTACGGCTCCAACAGTGACAGTGAAAGGTTCTCCCAGTGAAACGGGAACCGAGCTGTTTATCATTCACGAAGGCCTGAAAGTGAAGCTTACCGATAGCCTCGGAAAGTGGAAGGAAATTCAGCTGGCCGATGGAAACAAAGGCTGGGTGCAGGATTCCATCCTTGTTCGTATATAAGCTTATTACCATTTTCAACCCTTTATTCCTGGCAGGAAGCAGTTAGTTTACCATTGCGCTTCGTATATCCCTTTTCGATTGTTATTTTTGCAATCGAAAACGAACACGATGATGGAAATTTATCCTGCGGGATTTGAATCAAAAATTGGTTTCGACAAAATACGTGACTTGCTGAGTCAGCGATGCCTGAGTACACTCGGAAAGGAGATTGCTGCGCAGTTTAGTTTCTCGTCTGATCACGATGTTATCGTCCGTCAGCTCGACGAGACGGTGGAATTCATGCAAATTATTGCAGAGGAGACCAATTTTCCTACAGGCTATTATCTCGATGTTCGTCCCGCACTGCAGAAAATCAAGGTGCCCGGTACGTTTCTGGAAGTGCATGAGCTCTTCGACTTGAAACGTTCTCTGGAAACCATTCGTGCCATTGTTAATTTTTTCCGTTCCAGGGAAGAAGATGCATTTCCGCGGCTGCGGGAAGTGGTTCGCGATGTACAACTCTTTCCGTTTGTGTACGATCGCATCGACCAAATTATTAGCAAGCACGGAACCATCAAAGACAATGCTTCGCCGGAATTAGCGCAGATTCGACGCGAAATATTTTCCCGGCAGGCCAGTGTTTCCAAAATCATGCAGAGCATTCTACGCAAGGCCCAGGCCGAAGGGTTGGTGGAAAAAGATGTATCGGCTTCTATCCGCGATGGCCGAACGGTTATTCCAATTGCAGCCGGAAATAAGCGAAAGCTGAAAGGAATTGTGCACGACGAATCAGCTACCGGACGAACGGCTTATGTGGAGCCGGAGGAGGTAGTGGAAGTGAACAATCGCATCCGCGAACTGGAATCGGCAGAGAAGCGTGAGATTGTGAAAATATTGATTCTTTTCACCGATGAAATTCGCCCGTACGCCGATGACCTGGCTTACTCTTATGGCATTCTGGCCGAGCTTGATTTTATTCGTGCGAAAGCCTTGTGGGCCGTCGAAAGCGAGTCCGTCAAACCGAAAATTTCAGAAAATCTGGAACTGGAGTGGTTCAAAGCCCGGCACCCGTTGCTCGAACGTAACCTGAAGACCGAAAAACGCGCCATTGTTCCGTTGGATATCACCCTCACCGAACAGAATCGTATCCTGCTCATTTCCGGCCCAAATGCAGGAGGAAAATCGGTCTGCCTGAAAACGGTTGGACTGGTGCAATACATGCTGCAATGCGGATTGCCCATTCCGGTGAGTCCGGACAGTCGTTCCGGATTATTTGAACGCATGTTTATCGATATCGGTGACGACCAGTCACTGGAGAACGACCTGAGCACCTACAGTTCGCATCTGACGAACATGAAGTTCTTTACGAAGAACAGTACACCCAAAACGCTGGTGCTCATCGACGAGTTTGGAACCGGAACCGAGCCGATGCTTGGAGGTGCTATTGCCGAAGCCGTGCTTAACCGTATCAACCAGTTGGGCTCTTATGGCGTTATCACCACGCATTATACCAATCTGAAGCACTTTGCCAGCTCTGCTGATGGCATCGAAAACGGCGCGATGTTGTATGATTCGCACCAGATGGAGCCGCTATTCCGTTTGCAAATTGGTAAGCCGGGAAGTTCCTTCGCCTTTGAGATTGCCCGCAAAATCGGTTTGCCGGAAGATATTCTTCAGGAAGCCAGCGATAAAATCGGACAGGAGCACATCGACTTTGATAAGCATCTGCGCGACATTGTCCGCGACAAGAGATACTGGGAATCCAAGCGTCAGCGTATCCGGAAGGTAGAACGTCATCTGGATGATATGGCCGGCAAGTACGAAACCGATTTGGAAGAGACCGAACGGATGCGGAAAGAGATTCTGGCGAAAGCCAAACGCGAGGCAGAAGAGATGCTGGCGGGTACCAACCGCATGATTGAGCGCACCATCAGGGAAATAAAAGAAGCCAACGCCGAGAAAGAGCGTACGCGCGAAGTACGTCGTGAGCTGGAAGATTTTCGCGAGGAGGTGGAAAGGAAGGCGACCGACGAAGAAGAGCGGATAGCCCGGAAGATGGAAAAGTTGCGGGAGAAAGAACAGCGTCGTCGTGAAAAATCACCGCGGAAAGAACCTGAAAAGAAAAGTGCCAAACCGGCCAAACCGAAAGCACTAACATTGGAAGTAGGAGCGAAGGTCCGTCTGTCGGGGCAACAGGTTACAGGAGAGGTACTCGAAATTCAGGGTAAAAATGTGGTGGTCGCTTTTGGCGCGTTGCGTTCAACGGTGAAAAGCGATAAACTGGAATTTGTTTCAAACAGTCAGTTGAAGAAGACCGAAGTCCGTAAGAATTCCACCATTGCCCGGATAAACGATGCCATTGCCGATCGAAAAATGATGTTCAAACCGGAAATTGATGTGCGTGGCATGCGGGCCGAAGAGGCGCTGCAAAAAATTCAGGACTTCATCGACGAAGCCATCATGGTGGAAGCTTCTGAACTACATATTCTTCACGGAAAAGGAAACGGCATTCTGCGCGAACTTATCCGCAACTATCTCCGTACTGAGCCAATGGTACGGCATTACCGCGACGAGCATGTGCAACACGGCGGTTCCGGGATAACGGTGGTTGAGCTGGCCTGATTTTTATATGTACGACACAACATTTCGCTTCTTGGAATTATCTGTGTAATCCGTGGTAAAACAAATACAGACCACAGATAACACAGATACCCACAGAAAAAAATCCAATAAGTATTACACGGTACTAATCAGTGGTGATACAATTAACTCATTCATTTACTATCTTCTTAAAATAATCTGTGTACATCCGAGTAATCCGTGGTGAAATCAAATTAGTCAGTTATTTACTTTATCACCTTTTTTCCTCACTACAATCCTTCTCACTTCTTTCAGCAACAGCGGAAAGGCTGGTGTGAGCATCATGTGGCCGTAGCCCTGCATTTCGTATAGTTGGGTGTTTTTGTGGCCCACCACCTTCATCATGCGCATCAGGTAGGCGTTCTCCTCGTAGCGTCCCAGCATTTCCATGTTGCGGTCGCCGGTGATAAGGAGCAATGGTGGAGCATCTTTTCGCACCCAGTAAAGCGGCGCCAGGCTGTCGACTACCGGTTGAGTTCCCGGAATACCCCGCTCGGCCCGGATAGTGAAATGAGTGATGGTGTGTCCGCTGAAGGGAACTAATCCGGCAATGCGATTGGCATCGATATTCCATTTCTTCAGGTAGTTTTTGTCCAAACCCACCATCAGGGTGAGGTAACCACCAGCCGAGTGACCCGAAACGAAAATCAGCGTCGAATCGCCTCCAAATTGCTCGATATGGTTAAATACCCAGGCAACAGCTGCCGCTGCATCATCGATACAATGCTCCGCTTTAATATGGGGCGAGAGCCGGTAACCAACACCAATAACGGCCATGCCCTGTTCTTTCAACGCTTCCGGAATCTCTTTGTGTCCACCTGTCAAACCGCCACCGTGAAACCAGATAATGGTGGGGAAATGCTTTACATTCTTCGGGTAATACAGGTCCAGCACGCATTGCTGCCGGAGGTACTCATCGGCCTGGTTGAGTGAATCGCTGTAATATGGAATGTTGGATTGGGTAACGTATTCGGTCTTTTGTGCGAATGTTGATGCAACAAAAAGTACCAGGGTAAATAACAGGTATATCTTCTTCATCGGTTGTTTGGTTTGATTAGGTGTTTTGCTTTGTGAGGTTCAAATATACAAAACCTTGATTTATCAGTTTCGTCCCCAATAGAAAACTGATAAATCAAGGCTGTATAAAAGGAGGTATTCCTGAAAGTTTATTTCACTCTTGCGTACTCCATGCCAGGGCCGTCACAGTTCTGCCAGGTATTGATTAACTGGTCACTTGACTTTAGCCAGAGTACTTCCATGCCAGGGCCGTCGCAGCTACCGATAATAGGACTGTCGGTATTAAAATCAAGTTCAAAATAGGTATCTCCATTTTGGTTGGTGCTTAGAAAAGTGCCTGTCGCCTCGTATGTTTCTCCCTGGTAATCCCGGTGTTTCGTAAATGTACCGTCGGAATTAAACTGGTAGTATTCTTGCCAATCCATATTCTCTCCCGTTGTTTCAGAGTTCGGTACTTGCCCGGTCATTTTTACGAGTTGCCATTTTTGTGGAAAGCTAGAGCTATTCAAACTCTTATCCTTGGAACAGGAAACCAAAACAAAGAGCAGGAGAACTGGGAATAATTTTTTCATAGCAGTTTTTTTGAATGAATCATTTAGGTTAATAGAAATCGGAGCCTGAATAGATTTATCACCCGATAACGCCATATAGGCTGTGGTCTGATAAACCATCTTTCTGTTTGGTTAGATGGAATCCCTGGAAGGTTCGTTGCGTGGGATTCCTTTTTGGCCGACAGTAACAGTCGAATTCTTTCGCTGCCCATCTTTTCCAAAGTTCTAAGCTTTGGAAAAGTTACTGCGTACCTCCCGGGAATAAATTCCGCATAGCGGATAAAAAAGAGTCTTCTTATGACAAGATTTTAAAAGATATCTTTATCGTCAACCGGCGGAATCTTTGCTTCCAGTTTTTTTATGGTTTTCTTCAGGTTTATAGTTTGAATGCTGCTGATAACAGAGCCGAATATGAAGCCAAACCAGAGAAGAGATGTTGCATAGGGCCAGTGTTGTAATTTAAACAGGGCTCCGGTTAAGACTAAAATTGCTGCAGCACTATAAAGTAGATTCATTAATCTCTCTGTTCGTTTGTTCTTCATATGTTTTGGTTTATACTAGAAATGAGTTGGCGAATTATCAAACCCACAGAGCTGACCTATCGCTAAATAAATGATTTACTCTGCTAAGCAATATCGCACTTTGTTGTAACAGTTTCTCCGGAATCCAAATACTACTCTACACTGCAGTCCCCGTTATTAATATCTTCCTGGGTTGGGTTATAATAATTATCCCTGATATCAAAACCAACAGTACTCACTGAGGCAAGTAAACGCAGTCCGCAGAAATCCTTTAAAGAGTCATTTCCGGAAATACTCAGGCCTCCAGCGTTTACATTTCTCAAATGTATAAGCCCATCCAGGTTTTTTAAGTAAGTATTTCCTGCTATTCCCAGTTCCCGGCAAGTTCTTAATTCCGATAATCCATTGATGTCTTCTAAAGCATCATTTCTCACCAGAGTAAGACGTTTAATATCAATTAGCCTGGCCATGTTGCTTAAACTTGTTACTAAATCATTATTGGAAAAATAAAACTCGTCTGTAATGGAGATATTTGACAACCCTGTAACGTTGGTAAGCCCTTTATTATTATATATCCGAAGAAACCGAACGGTATTGTTAATTCCGGAAAGTCCATTCAAATTGGTTAGACTATCGGTATCGGAAATTATAATTTGATCTGTCACATTTGTGATGTTTTTTAATCCGTCGATATGAATAAGTTGTGGGTTCATTCTAATCTCCATGAATGAAATTCGTGCAGCTACACTTTGAAAACCATTAAGGTTTTTCAATTTTTGATTATTTACGATTTGGATAACTGCATCGTCTTTGAAATTAGCATTCGAAAAACCATCAATATCCTCTATGCTTGTTCCCAGAATAAAGCAATCACCATTAATAAATTTAATACTACTTAAACTTTTTGTATTCGTGATATTTTCACCAGAAAGCGAGATCGATCCATTAATACGGTCGTAGAAATTTGCTCCAAACCGGTTCAACTGATCCTGCGTTTTTATCTCTGCATATCCATCATAAACTCTTTCTACATCCTTTACATTGATTGTCACAGAGGAATAGTCGATGATGTCACCGTTTTGAACTTTAACAGTTCCTGATATAACCGGATTAATCAAAAAGTTATAATTGTCTTTATTTAATACCGTTAATTCGCCTGTTTTAGAATCGATAGAGAAAGCATCTTCAGGAGTTTGGGTGGTAATCGAGAAGGTTAGATGCCCTCCATTTGTTGATGCTGGAATCGTTCCAATAACTTGATTGCTTTTTGGAAACTCATCAATCTCTGTTACAAAATTATCCACTTGAACAGTAATTGTCTTATCATCGTTGCTACAAGCCATGGTAAGCAAGAACAACACATTTAATAAAAACACAAGTTTTGTTTTCATTTTTATCATCTGTTGGTTGTTAGGTATATACAAAATATAAAAAATCTCTCAAAACCTCATCATTCTCTTATTCAGTATACTTGGTGTTAAGCTGCCCAATTTTCCGTTCACATACCAGATTGATACGTTCATCATAAAAAATCGACCGTTCACCAAAAATATAGGGCTAACTAAAAAATTCAATTTATATCCATTCCATGGTTTCAGGCATACAGATGTTTCAGCAGGCTAACAGTGTGGAGAGAAAATTGGGAAAGACAGACCGTCATGGCATTCATTGACCAAATGAGCCTGTCGTGGCTGGAAGTGCAGCAGCAGTTCAATAAGTCAGACGAGTTGTCCACCCTCATCGGACAGGTGGACGAGTTAATTGCGAATACCATGGCTACGGCCCGGGCCAATGCCACCCGGAAATCATCGGTTGAAGAAGAACAGTAATTGTCGTTTTTTTTGATTCGTTTTGTGGTTAATTACTCAGGTTAGTTAAATTTTAGTCGACGGAAGTCGCCGGATGAATGTTCGGCGATTTTTTTTATAGCCTTCAGCCATTCGGTAGGCTGACAACCTGCTCGTGTTAACTTTTCGGTATGAGGATATTCTTTGACACAAGTTGTTACTCAATGATGATGGCTATTTGATAAAAATTATTGACCCCGCCTAACAACCTGTATTTGATATAAAATGCGCTGCTCCATTCTTTAAAAGCCTTGAACTCGTGAAGAGGAACATTGAATTCGTCAAAAAAGATAATATCTCCTTTTTTCAGGTAGGGAGTCAGTAAAGTTAGCACATATAGCGTAGCCGAATATATATCGGCATCCATGTGAATTACCTTTCTTTTTTCGGGACGATAATTGCTTAAAAAGGGCAATAGGGTTTGCTGAAAAAGCCCCTGGTAAAAAGTATGCCGGTCATCATCGATAACAGGTGGCGTATTTCCGTTATTCATGTCGCCTTTTTTAAATGGTCCCCACGATTCCGGCAGCCCTGTGAACGTATCGAAGCCGTAAAACCTGGCGTTTCTGTCTTCGATACGGTTTATCCACCATCTAAACGATCGCCCTTTGGAAACACCGAATTCCAAATAGTCAATATGGGTATTCAAATGATGCTCTGTGATTACTTGCTCGTATAAATGTTCACGTTTCTGATAATCAAATTTTCCGGTATAAAAGTCGTTTGGGCATTCTGTTTTGTGAACCGAAACCCATTTCGACAGCTCCGCAATGTGTGCAAGAAAACTGAATAGATGAATTGGAATGAACCTATCCAGTCTCATCAAAAAAAATATACTCTTCAACTTTCGTGGAAGTATCCTTAATAATCTTTTCCCGATATTCATATTTAGTACAACAAATTCCGTAATAAATGATTTATCTAATTCCTATTGTAGCCAAACTGTTCACACGAACCAATATTTGTAAGGTAAAAACAGTCCTTAAACATCATTATAAAAATCGTCCCGCATCTTTTTTATTATCGATGGTCAAGGTAAAAAATCTTCTGAAACTTTTTATTCCGATTCTTTAGCAGACATTATTTTGATTCAACAAAATTTTCGTTCACATACCAGATCGGTGTGTTCACCATAAAAAATCGACTGTTCATCAAAAAAATCTGGCGGATTAAAATTTTCAATCTACATTCATTACGCAATTTAATGTGGACAGATTTCTTGACAGGATAATGATGGTCTGGTGAATGAAAAGTGGGAGAGATAAACAGCCTTGATGTTCGGTAACCGGATGGGCTGACCCTGAGTGACAGTTATAACAATAATTTTCAGTGTCTATCCCAGTGTATTCCATCGAGCCTGTCTTACCACAAAAACATAAATGGAGAAAGAGTAACATTAGCGGTTTTTTTGGTTAATTACTATTGTGTTTTAAAGTCGCCGAAAGTCGCCGGGAGATTCCCCCGGCGACTTTTTTATTGCCCCGCTACCTAATATTCTTTAAATATCTGATATTGTTAGGAAGCATAATTTATTGGCGGACCATACTGTACAATTAACATATATTCATTAATTTGTAGCCAGTTTTTCGGACATCGAACTAGTAACTTAACCTATTAAATGCAAACTATGGAAAATAATGCGAAGAAGGGCGTCAGCCGCAGGCGCTTTCTGGGGACTACTGCTGCCGGAATGGCCGGACTGGCCGTGCTTCCGGGACTCTCCTCCTGCAAACAGAAACCTGCTGCAACAGAAAAAGTCATCCGTATGGGGTTTATTGGCATGGGCCGTCAGTCCATGTTTCTGCTCAACGGATTCCTGCAGATTCCGGGCACTCAGGTCGTAGCCGGATGTGATGTATACGGAAGAAAACGGAAACGTTTTGAGCAGCGAGTGACCGATTTTTATACCAAAGCCGGTCAGAAAGCTGACGTGAAAACGTATGAAAAATACACTGATTTATTGGGCCGCGACGATATTGATGCGGTAGTGATTGCTGTTCCCGATCATGCACATGCCATGATTGCTGTGGCTGCCTGTAAAGCCGGCAAAGACGTATACCTCGAAAAACCGATGACCTTCACCATTAAGGAAGGACAGGTTCTGAGAAAAGTGGTTCGTGACACCAACCGGGTACTGGGCATTGGTAGCCAACAGCGTTCCGATCCCAACTTCCAGCACGCTGTGAAGCTGGTACAATCCGGTGCTCTGGGTAACATTGAAAAGATTAATGCATATGTTGGTGCACCGCCAACTCCTTATACACTTCCCGAAGAACCGGTTCCGGATGATTTGAACTGGGATATGTGGTTGGGCCCGTTGCCCGGAGACATTCATTTTAACAATGAGCTTGATCCACCTATTTCACTTGATCCCCCGCAGGACGAGCAGTTCTGGGGTGCCTGGCGCTGGTACAAGGAAATGGGCGGTGGCTTTACCACCGACTGGGGTGCTCACATGTTTGATATTGCTCAATGGGGCTTAGGTATGGACGGTAGTGGACCGGTTGAAATTTCGCCTATCGGTGATGGAACCGAGTTCATGACGTTTAAATATGCCAATGGAACCGTGATGACTTCCGAACCTTTCGACGATAAACTAACCAAAGGTGTGAAGTTTTGGGGCGAAACCGGATGGATTGAAGTGGCCCGTGGTTATTTCAATGCTTCTGACGAAAAATTCATGCCTGAAAAATCGGCAACTGAAGATGAAGGCCCTTACGAGACTAAAATTCCTCATCAGGTGAACTTCATCGAAGCGGTTCGCGAACGGAAAGATCCGGTTGTTCCTGTTGAAATCGGGCACAGCAGTGCCACCGTTTGTAACTTGGGTAACATTGCCTGCGACCTGAAACGTACCATCAAATGGGATCCGGAAACGGAAACATTTGTGGATGACGAAGACGGTGCCGCTACCGCGAAATTAAGTTATGAATATCGCGCTCCCTGGAAACTGATTTAGTTGCCATAAGATAGATTTATTGGTTAATAGTGCAGGCTCTTCAAGCAATTGGGGAGCCTGTTTTTTGTTTGAAGTTTTAAGTGTTATGTGTTAAGTTTTAAGAAAAGAGAGGTTAGATTTTAGACATCTCCTGCCTGGCGTCTTGTGTCTGATGTCTAACGTCTCGTTTCTTTCTACCGCTAAACAGGATGATTGCATTCACCGCGAAAGCGGAAATGATGATCCAATTGCCAATCATACGGTCGCCATACAGGCTGTAAATTTTTCCGGCTAATGCCAGAATACTTCCGGCTGCCATTGCAGCTGTACTTCTTTTCTCGCTGGTGCGGAAACCGAGTAATCCTGCCGCAGTCGGAACAATAAATGCACCTGAAAATACAGCCAGGGCAATGAGCAACACTTGTATAATGGACGTCACTTCCAATGCCAGTAAAATGCTGAGTCCGCCCAGTCCGAGAATGGTCAGACGAGTATTTAGTAACGAATTTTTGGTGTCAAGTCCTTTGGAAATTGGGTCACTAATGATAATGGAAGCAGTCAACAGGGTTGTATCGGCCGATGACATTACCGCCGAAAGCAGGGCCGCCATCATCAGCCCGATTCCCCATTCCGGCATTACATGAATGATAACCGGAATCAGAGCGGAACCGGTGTGGTAATCCAGATTTGGGTACTGATAACTGGCAAAAACGCCGAGGTAGGTAATCAGGAAGGCAAACGGAATTAGAATAATTGCTGAAAGCCTGACACTTTTCCGGGCTGTCTCCTCACTATTGGCGCAGAACAGTCGCGAGTAGATATCTGGTCCGACCACAAATGTGGTGGAGTAGGAGAGCAACAGTACCAATAGGTCGAGCACGTCGAAATGTTGATTAAACGGAAATCCGAGAGGAGTCATTTCCATTGGCGCTACCGGGAAATGAAGGAAAATATAAACCGCAGAGACGAGTACGCCTGTGAGGATAAAAAGCGCTTGAAACTGATCCGTCTTCAGTATGGAAACCTGTCCGCCAATAAGCGTGTAGAACACGAAAACCAGGCCGGATCCCATCACACCGTAACCGTAACCCAAACCAAAAAAACTGTTCATGATTTTAGCTGCACCGATGATTTGTGCTGCCACAATGCCTATCCAGGCCAATGGAATAATGACAGAGGCCAGGGTTTTGGCTTTTGGACCGTAGAAATCGCCAACCAATTGCGGTAGGGTGTATTTACCAAACCGGCTGACATATTTGGCCAGCGGTATCAAAACGATGAATCCGGCCGCCGCCGAAAGCATCAGCCACGAAGCGGCCCAACCCTGTAAATAAGCCAGATTGACGGTTCCCAGGATGGCTGAACTTCCCAGAATGGTGGCCAGCATGGAGCCGGTCACCTGCCACAAGCTACCTCGTTTTCCGGCAACGAAGAAGTCACCCGTAGTTTTGATCTTCCGGGAGGAGCGAATACCCACCCAAATCATAATGACAAGATACAGAACCAGGAAAACGTATTTGATCATGCCGCCGGACGTTTTGATGTGGTGCAAAAATCGGACAAAATATTGGACCGCCCAAATGGTATGCTTTTCGTGCTATTGAAGCGCTTCTTCTGTTCTCACTGAAGCTTCGCCTTCTTCCCGGAAAGGAGGACGAAATACCCATACGATTCCCCACAGTGAGGCAAAAGCGGTGATGAGGTAAAACATGAAGCTAAGTGCGATGGAGAGATCGCCGGCCAAGCCCAGTTGTTGAGAGCCATAAAGGAAAACTAGCTCGCGTGCTCCGGCTCCGCCAATGGTAATAGGCAATGCTGCCGCAACTGACGAAAGGAAAAACAGGAACAGGTAATCGATCAGGTTGGCCTGCTGATGAAAAGCCAGCAATATAAATAGTGCCGAAAGCAATTGAGCCAACTGTAAAGTCAGCGACCAGCCGGTAAGTGGCAAATGAATGCGAAGAAACAGCGGAAAGAAAAGTTTCAGCAACAGGAGAAATCCGCCGTATACCAAAAAGTATCCTACCCAGGCCCATTGCCCGTAAGGTATTTTAATGGCCGAGAAAAAATAGAGCGTGATGGTAATGAGTCCGATAGCGACCAGACCGGATACCCGATCGATGACTACGGCACCAAAATTCTTTTTCAAGCCGTTTTGCCGGAACTTATTCACCAGGTAAATTTTATAGCCATCTCCACCAATTCCTCCCGGAAGGAATAAGTTGTAAAACATCCCCATCCAGTAAAGTTTCAGATTGAGCCACCATGCCAGGTGTGCCCCGCTCTCGCGGAAGAGAAGGTTAAGCCGGAAAGCCGCCAGCACTTTCGACAACACAAAAAACAGCAATGCCAAAAGCAGGAAACCCGGTGTTGCCTGCCCGAAAATGTGCATGACTTCCCTGAAAGAAATTTTGGAAAGTACCCAGGTAATGGCTCCTGCCGAAATCACCAGTTTCAGCAGGTTTACGCCTATTTTTTTAATTTGCTTCTTCTCCACCGGTTACCCGCCTTACTTTATAGGGTGCTTTATGTTGAGATTCGTAATATGTGCGCATCTGGTAATCGAGCAGCAGTCCCAGCGTAACGATTTGGAAACCGATAAATAGCAGAATGATTCCCAGCAGCAGCAACGGGCGTCCCCAAATGTCTTCACCCATTAATTTCAGGATAAAGAAATAGAAGAGGATCACTCCACCAGCCAATCCGGTGAGAATGCCAAATGTACCGAAGAAGTGCATCGGTTTCTGCATATACTTGCGGAAGAAAAGCATCAGGATAAGATCGCTGAGGACCCGGAAAGTGCGTGACAAACCATATTTTGATTCTCCGTGAATACGCGCATGGTGTTTCACATTCACCTGCTCAATTTTTGCTCCTTCGTAGTGAGCCAGTACCGAAATGAAGCGATGAAGTTCTCCGTACAATGGAATGCTTTTGGCCATATCGGCACGGAATACTTTGAGCGCACATCCATTATCCTTGATATCCACTTTCGTCACCCGGCGAATCAGCCAATTGGCCAGTTTCGACGGAAGCTTCCTTAGAATAAATCCGTCTTTCCGTTTTTCACGGATACCGGCAACCAGATCGTAATCACCTTTCTTGGCCATCTCCACCATCATAGGAATATCCGATGGATCGTTTTGCAAATCGCCGTCCATCGTTACGATAAAATCGCCGGTGGCATAGTCGATGCCTGCTTTTAATGCCGGACATTGTCCAAAGTTTTTCTTCAACTCAACGAGTTTCAGGTGCGGGTCATTCAGCGATTTGATTACCTGAACTGTGTTGTCGGTCGAACCATCGTCAACATAGACAATTTCAAACGGGTAGTCGGTTAATGCGGCAGATATTTGTTCAACCAGTGGCCGGATGTTATCCTCCTCGTTAAAAACGGTGACCACCACTGAAATTTTTTCCATGGAATGTAATTCTTATTTGAGGCAAAATTAGGATTTTTGGCCATGCGGCCTAAATTTATTGTGTGGTAAAATGAAAATGAGGCTTACCCTTTTTCTGATTTTGAGATTTGTCCTAATCGTATGGAAGAGAGACAAAAAAATATTTATTTAGAACAAATATCAATAGGAGAATAAAGCCGTTTATTTGTATTTTGGTGGTGTGTGTAAATTGTTTATAATTAGATTTATATGCATGAGCCGTGGTGGATTGTTTGATCATCTTGTTGGACATGAATTTGAAATTAACATTCGTTAACAACCAAGGGTAATCGACAGTAAAAAAAAATATATATATTTGTAGAACCCTGTAGAAAGAGAAGTGGTCGTCTGTTTCTTACAGGGGGGATTTGAGGTTAAATAATTTTTGTTGGTGGAAAATTAAGGGCGGTATTCTTACCGCCCTTTTTCTTTGTTATTCAGTTACAGGCACTGTTTTAAGACTTCCCTGTGTTTTCCGGGATTACGTTGACATAAAAAAGGCCCTGGTGAAAGGGCCTTTGGACGATTTTTGGACGATTCCGATTTAATAATTGTCGTTTTCCTCTTCAAAATAAGATTTCGGATGCAAACAGGCGGGACAACGTTCCAGTGCTTTCTCTCCTTCATGTACATAACCGCAGTTCCGACATTTCCAACGAACCTTTTTCTCTTTTTTAAAGACAGAATCGTTTTCCAGATTTTCCAATAATTTCCGGTACCGTTTTTCATGTTCCGCTTCCACTTCCGCTATTTTCCTGAAAGCGACAGCCACTGCTTTGAATCCTTCCTCTTCGGCAATTTTGGCAAATTCGGGATACAGGTCAGTCCACTCTTCGTTTTCACCTTCGGCTGCAGCCAACAGGTTTTCGGCGGTTGTGCCTTCTATTCCGGCAGGGTATGAGGCGGTGATCTCGACCATTCCTCCTTCCAGAAAACGGAAGAAACGTTTAGCATGTGCAATTTCGTTCATGGACGTTTCCTGGAAAATGGCAGCAATTTGCTCATAACCTTCTTTTTTCGCGATTTTCGCATACATATCGTAGCGGTTTCGCGCTTGCGACTCACCGGCAAAAGCTTTCAGCAAATTTTGCTCGGTCCGTGATCCTTTGATACTTCTCTCCATGTGTTAATTGATTTTTGGTTTATTTTGGTTTGACTAATCTTTCTCGAACATGTCCTTTGTTGCCCCACATAATGGACAAACCCAATCATCCGGCAAATCTTCGAATGCTGTACCGGGTGGGATGCCGGTAATGGGATCACCCTCCTCCGGATCGTAATTGTAATGACAAACCTGGCAGGTCCAGGTTTCGTTTTCGGCAGAAGCTTCTTCCACCGGTTGTTCCGTTTTTTCCTCTTCGAGTTTTTCCTTCTCAATATAGGTTGGAGCATTCTTCGGTGACAAACCCTTTCTTACTTCATGATAATACGCGTAGGTTAACGGATTGGCCTCTTCGTCAATTACATCATAATCGAGTACCTCTCCAATAAAGAGAATATGTGTACCGATTTCGTGCGTTTCCGTCACTTTGCAATCGAACCAGGCCACCGATGAATCGGTCACGATCGGAGCACCGCTTTTAGCAGTGATGTAATTCACTCCATTGAACTTATCAATGTCGCGACCGCTCTTATAACCAAAATTGCCAATAAGTTCAGGCGAAGCATCTTCCCGCAAAACGGAGAAAGCAAAAATGCCGCTTTCGCGAATCATTTCAGCCGTCAAGTTATCCCTGTTGCAACTAATGGCGAAACGTGCAGGCTTTGCCGTTACCTGAAATGCAGTATTGGCAACATAACCACCCATTTTGTCTCCTGCTTTGGTCGAAATTAGGTATAGCCCGTAGCTTACCTTGAAGAATGCATTGATGTTCATGGATTGCTGTTTTGGGTGAATAAGCTACTAATTTAAGGATAATGAGGGGAAATAAACAGGAATTGAAGGACTGATTTATCGTTAATAATTATCCATAATATGGAGATATTTTAAAGATTAGATAATTTGGATTATTAAAATTTCAGTCATAAAAAATGAAAAGCAATTGGCTTATCTTTATGTTTTTCAACACTCCAGCTGGTTGAATTTTTCCTTATATTCGTCTCGGTATCGCACACGGTACAAGAACTAAACCAAACCAACTAACTACCATGAAGGAGAACAGACGAACTTTTCTGAAGAAATCGTCGGTGGGTGCAGCTGGCATTACCATAGGCGGAATTGGCATGTCAGCCAAAAGTTACAGTCGCATCATCGGGGCCAACGAACAAATCAATGTTGCTGGAATTGGAACACGAAGCCGGGGTGATTATCTGGCTGGTGAGTTCGGAAAAGCCGCTGGTTCAGTGGTGACGCACATTTGTGATGTGGATGCCCGGGTGGTGGATAAAACTATTGCCAATATTAGGAAAGCTACTGGAAATACGCCCAAAGGCGAAAGGGACATTCGTCGATTACTGGAAGATAAGACCATTGATGCCGTTTTTATTGCCACTCCCGACCATTGGCATGCTCCCGCCTCATGGATGGCTATGGAGGCTGGAAAACATGTGTATGTGGAGAAACCTTGTTCTCACAATCCGAAAGAGGGAGAGTTGCTGAAGAAATTCCAAGCCAGGTATGGTAAGGTAATTCAAATGGGGAATCAGCAGCGTTCAGCTCCTGAAACTATTGAAGTTATCCGGGATATTCATAATGGACTGATCGGTGAAGTATACCTGGGGAAAGCTTTTTACAATAACAAACGGGGTACCATCGGGGGCGGAAAACCTGCTCCGGTTCCTGATTACCTTGACTGGGAACTTTGGCAGGGACCAGCTCCTCGTGTCGCTTATCACGATAATTATCAGCCATACAACTGGCACTGGTTCTGGCATTGGGGAACCGGAGAAACCTGTAACAACGGTACTCATGAACTGGACGTTTGTCGCTGGGCTTTGCAAGTTGATTTTCCCAAAATGGTTAAAGCCACTGGTGATCGGTATTTCGACAAGAAGGACGACTGGCAGTTTTACGATACGTTGCTCAATCATTACGAATTTAAGGACAACAAAGTGATTACCTGGGAAGGCCAGAGCTGTAATGCAGCTAAGTTATATGGCCGCGATCGGGGCTCGGTCATCTTTGGAACCAAAGGCTCGGTAATTGTCGACAGAGCCGGATATGAAGTTTATGACTTGAGTGGTCATAAGCTCCGGGAACTGAAGACAGGGCAAACATCGAGTACCTCTGATACAATTGGCACCGGTGATTTGATGACGCTGAATCACATCAATAATTTTCTGGACGTGGTTCGTGGAAAGCATGTTGAACAGCATTCTCCCATCGATGAAGCGCACAAATCGGTTATGTTGTGTCATCTGGCCAATATCGCCTGGAAAATGAAGCGTCCGCTTACCTGTGATGAAGTAAACGGCCATATTAGGAATGACGATGATGCCATGAACATGTGGGGTAGAACTTACGAAAAAGGGTGGGAGCCCAAAATTTGAGAATCGATAGCGGTTATTTTTTTTCTTTTATTATAGCATAGAGTAAGGGTAAAGTAGCTGTCCGGGAGGATGGCTACTTTCATATTTCTTCCATGTATTGAAAATGAATTCGGAAAGAGAAATATGCGTTCGTTCGTTCCCGGCCATGGGAACAAGGTTCGATATGCTTATTCTGGGACAATCTTCACATGTTTGTGAGGTACTTTTTCATGAAATCCGCGTAGAAATGGAACGCATTGAGTTTCTTTTCAGTCGTTTCAGCGAAAATGGTCCGGTTTGGAGAATTAATCAGCAAAAGCATCCCAACTGGATCGACATACCATCAGAAGAGCTTTGGCAGGCTTTCCTTGCTTGTCGCGAATATCATCACAAAACAAAAGGGGTATTCGATATCAACATGGGAGCTTTTATCAATTTATGGAAAAATAACATCCAAGCACCTTCAGCAGAGGAGGTACAGACATGTCTCCCTTTCGCTGGAATGAATCAGATGGAATTTGATGAAAGTGGCCAACATATCCGGTTTTTTTCGGGAAGACCCGGAATCGATTTTGGCGCATATGGTAAGGGATATGCGTTACAAAAGATTAGAGAAATTCTATTTGCCCACGAAGTCAGCCAGGCTGTTATTAACTTCGGCGACAGCTCCATATTAACGCTTGGGAAACATCCTGCCGGAGAATATTGGCCGATGTCCGTTCGAAATCCGATGAAGCCGGGGGAGATACTTCATGATTTTAAAATGAATGCCCAATCCCTGACGACTTCTTCCAACATGCAGTTGTCGGATGACGGATGGAGTCGGAAGTTTCATCATATTATTCATCCGGTAACCGGAAAACCAGTAAGTGAAGGCAAATCTGTTTCGGTGTTAAGTAAGTCTCCTGTTGAAGGTGAAATAATGTCCACCGCTTTCATGTTGCTTTCGCCGGAACAGTATGATGTTGTTTTGAATGAATTTGAATTCGATGAAGTAGTGGTAGTTACTTTCGGTTCGGGGACGGCAATTCAGAAAAAACAATTTCTTTGCAATAGCCAAACTAAACGAAACCAATAGTTATGAAAGACGAACGGACACGGCGGCAATTTATCCGCGACGTTTCGTTACTCAGCAGCTCAGCTGTGCTTGGAGCGTCGATGCCTTGGTTGAAGGCCATGGCCGAAGAATCTCAGGTTGGGAGCAGTGCCTCCGACCGGGTTCGCCTTGGATTTGTTGGTATCGGAGATCGCGGTCGTGCTCTTCTTCTCAATTGTCAGCAGCTGGAGAATGTCGAAATTGCATTTGTTTGTGATAATTATGAACCGCATTATCAAAGAGCGATTGAGCTTACTCAAGGCAAAGCAAAAGCATTTTACGATTACCGGAAAATGCTCGATGAGGCTGATAACCTCGATGCAGTTATTATTGCTACTCCGCTTCATGAACATGCCCATATTACCATTGATTTTCTGAACAGCGGCATTCACGTGTTTTGCGAGAAGTCGATGGCACGGACATTAGCGGATAGCCAAGTCATGGCATTGACGGCTAATCGTACGGGTAAAATCCTGCAGATTGGTCATCAACGAATGTTTAATCCGGCTTACCTGAAGGCTTATGAACGGGCTGCTTCCGGCGAAATTGGACAGATTACGCAAATCCGGGCTTACTGGCATCGCAATAACGATTGGCGTCGTCCGGTTCCGGAAGGTCATCCCGAACTGGAACGGAAAATTAACTGGCGAATGTATGATGAGTACTCTGCCGGGCTCATGACCGAACTGGCTTCTCATCAAATCCAGGTAGCGAATTGGTTTCTGGGAGAAACACCAATGCAGGTAATGGGATCCGGCTCCATCTGTTTCTGGAAAGATGGCCGTGAAGTTTACGACAATGTAGCCTGTGTTTACGATTATCCGAAAGGCGTGAAGGTTATATATGATTCGGTCATCAGTAACCGAAAATATGGACTGGAAGAGCAAATCATGGGCCATCTGGGAACCATAGAACCTGAGGTTCGCAAGATTTATTCTGAAAATCCGCCTTCAGCTCCCGGTTTTCTTCAGTTGATCAATAATCTGGAAAAAGATATTTTCGAGACCATTCCCATCGGTGGGGCCAGCTGGGTTCCGGAAACGGCGCTGCAATACAAAGGTGAGTACCTGGTGGAAGATTACCAGTATGATGATACCTTGTTGGAAATGGAAGGTTTTGTATTAGCCGTTCGAAATGGGCGACCTCATCCGGGATTATTGCGTGAAGGCTATAATGCGACAGTGGCAGTATTGTTAGGTCTGCAAGCCATGCAAGAAAATCGGATCATCGATTGGCCCGAAGAATATGCCTGGGAAAAGAACGCAGAGCTTGCGTAAAAATATTGAAGTATAGAACCATTAAAATATGAACCTGTGAGTGATTGGATCATTACCCGACAGCGGAGAAATAGGGAGCTGATATACTGGGGTATCAGTTTTGTTATCGCTTTTCTGATGAATGTTTACAGCATAGCGAAATACAACACCTCGTGGAACGAGTTGTACACGCAGCTGCACATTGTGCTGCTGGTCAGTTTTGTGCTGTATCTCATCTTAGCTGTTATCAGGTTAATTATTTTCGGAATCATCAAATTAATTCGAAAGATAGCCTGAAGACAACATCTGGTAATCGTAAAATTTAAAATACAAAGTGATGAATCAGCCCGATTCGACTTATTTGACGGAAAAACTTGATTTGGCAATTCCGTTGATTGGCGTTTATGATACGCCTGATTTGGATGCATTTCCAAATGTGGTGGAGCCGGTTAAAGGCCGCCATGCTTGTTTGTTCTCATGGTTTAATCAGTGGCAAAAGGGAACCTGGCTTCGATTAACTGCGGATAATTTCGGCTGTGGTGGAGCAGGTTTTTACTGGTTTTCGAAAGAAAGCCGTTCGAGAGAAGAATTCGTTGAGTTTTTGTGTGATGACGAAGGTTTAAAGGCCAGTCATGACAATATGAATGCATGGATCGACCAAACGAAAACCTATCATCCGGCACACGAAAATTTAATCGTTGGGCCGTTAGTGCCGGAACAGTACTCGTATCTGAAGACGGTTACCTTTTTTGTCAACCCGGATCAATTGAGTAACCTGGTTGTGGGAGCGCAATATTTCCAGCATCCGGAAGATGGCGATCCGTTGAAGGTTGAATTTGGTTCGGGATGCAGTCAGCTGCTCACAAAAGTGGCTACTGCCGATCATTCGATCGCCACTATTGGTGCGCTGGACTCGGCAATGCGACGTTTTCTTCCACGCGATATCCTGGCATTTACGGTTAGCAGGGAGAAATTTGAAGATTTGTGTCGGTTGGATGATGACAGTTTTCTAAATCGTCCATTTATTGAAACATTACGAAAAGCCAGAAACGGTTCACTGTCATAATAAAAAAGGTAAGTGTATTCCCGGAAACGGGCACTTACCTTTTTTTATCTTCAGGATGGATTGAAATCAACGGTTCGGCGCTGACGGTTACTTTCAATGCAAGCTTCCAATACATCAATAACCCTTTTCGATTCTTCAGGCTTTACCAACAACTCTTTTCCATGCCGGATAGCTTCATATAGATTTTCGTAAAATACCTTGAAATTGCCGGGAATGGTTCTCACGTTGCCTTTGTATTCCACACCGTTAATATTGGTATGCAACATACCCCACCACTCTTCGGGTTCTTCGTTCCAGTCCGGTTCATCAGGTAATCGGCCGGCAGTTAGCATGGCTTCCTGTTGATCAATTCCCCATTTGAGGAAGGAGCCTTCAGTTCCATGTAAAATCATTCGGGGCCCGGGCTCTCTAACCAGGTATGAACTTTTCAGAATGGCATTGAATCCGTCATAATGCAACCGGATATCGTAATAGTCGGGAACTTCACCTCCGGCACGGTGGGCGGCCAGGTGACAAGTAATTGCCTTTGGGTCGCCGAAAAGAACCAAAACCTGGTCAATCATATGTGAGCCAAGGTTGAAGAGCACGCCAGTTCGTTCATCGCCGGTTTCTTTCCAGTTACCTTCGCGGACAAAATTCCGATAACGATCAAAGTGTGACTCAAACTCCACCAAACGTCCAAGCATGCCTGCTCCCAGAAGACTTTTCACCGTAAGGAAATCACTATCTAGTCTTCTGTTTTGGTACACAGTCAGTATTTTGTCATTTTTTTTGGCTAACTGAATCAGGCGGGCAGCTTCTTCGGTAGTTTTGGTAAAAGGTTTTTCAACCACTACATGTTTTCCGGCTTCCAATGCCTTCATCGTCATTTCATAATGATAAGGATCAGGAGTATTGACGATGACCAGTTCAATTTCAGGATCATTGATGATTTCATCATACGAACGGACAATCGTTGCTTCGGGGTAGTTCCGGGACGAGATATTCTTCGTCCGTTCGAGGATTTTACTGATACTGAAATGAGGATTTACCTTGAGTGTCGGGCCGTGAAAAACCTGACCTGACATACCGAAGGATGCCAGTGCTGTTTTAATAACTTTTTCCATAAAGAATACATATTACCGTCATTCAAAGATAAGATTTCTGATTTAGAATGCTGGTTTTGAAAATGTTCTAGTTAAACATATTGTAAAACATCTGTGTCATTGAGCATAAAACCTTGATAGCTGAGCGTTCAAGCCATAACTTTAAGCAAAGTAATCATTAATCATGAACCATCCCCGGATTTCAGATTTCTGTCTTATTCAGGGTATAAAAAACTTCGATTATGGTACAAAATATCTTAAGCAACTACTCAGAGGTTTTCAGACAGCAGAAATTGGAAGGGAACTTATCTCCTGGTCCGGTGATTACCATTTCGCGCGAATGTGGATGTTCAGCCAAACGAATTGCCACTAAGCTGTCGAAAATACTGACCGGATACAGCTACCTGTCGGAAACTAAAACCGATGTGGAATGGCGGTGGATTAGCAAGGAAATTCTGGAGGAAGCTTCACAGGAACTGGAAGTGGATCCGAACCATGTGAAAAACGTTTTTTTGAGTGAGAAGAAATTGCCACTCGAAGAAGTGACCAGTGCATTTTCAACAGAGAAAGTGTACGATGCGGACGACCAAAAAGTGATTGAGACGGTAGGAACGGTCATCCGTTCATTCGCCGTTGCAGGTCATCATATTATCGTTGGTCGAGGTGGTGAAATTCTGAGTCAGGGAATTACTGACAGGCTGGCCATTCGACTGGAAGCACCACTTGACTGGCGGGTGAACCGTATCATGCAAATCAGCAGTCTTTCGCATTCCGATGCCCGCGATTATGTGATTGAAATCGATCGGCAACGTGACTTGTTTGTGGAACACATTGCCGGACGGAAAGTGAACAATTCGGATTTCGATCTCATTTTCAATTACTCTACGATGCTTGACGATCATATTGTCGACGCGATTGTGAGTGTTCTCAAAAACAGGCAAATCATTTAATAAACCACAAGAAAAATTTAAACGGAGGCGCTAATTATCAGCGCCTTTTTTGTGGCCATTTGATGCAGGAAAAGTCAACATTTTTACTAACTTGCTACACATTCCACTGATGCTAACAGAACCGAATTAAACCTGCTTATTTGCCATGAAAAAATTTTTCTATCCATTCGGATTAGTTGTTTCCCTGATCCTGTTTTTAACTCTTTCCTGCCAGCAAAAACCGAGGACAGGAGAGTGGCTTGTAACGAATTCCGTTAATTTTGAACGGTTCTGGAAATTGAAAGATATTCAACAGAAAGATGAGAGCTTTGTGTTGGCAGATAATAATTCCGGAATTCACAGCAAATTTGCCCTGAAGGATTTCAAAGTTGAGGCGAATGTGAAAACCACCGCTGGAGCCGAGGGAATTTTTTGCATCCATTTTCCACAGGATACCGAAATTCCTGAACATACAGGCTATCATATTTTCATTAACAACAGTGATTACGGGGTTGGAAACCAGGAGAAAACCGGAAGTCTGAGTCATATTCGGAACAATTTTGTGCGTACAGCCAATGATGATCAATGGTTTAAACTGACTGTTGAGGTCGAAGGCCACCACATTGTTGTAAGTGTGAACGGAAAAGAAGTGACTGAGTACGATGAGCCGACATTGCCCATGCGCGAAAAGCAATGTGCCCATATGGTTTTTTCGGAAGGTTCGCTGGCATTGTATAAAACTTCCGTAGATGGGGAGATTGCTGTCAACGAAGTTCGTGTAATGCCTCTGGAAAAAAAGGAAGAAACAGGAGCTTCTGAACCGGAACACGAAGACAATATCACCCGGCAGCTTACATTGCTGAACCAAAGGGGATTTCCGGTAATCGATTACCATTCGCATTTGAAGGGAGGCTTGACGATGGATGAGCTTCGTAATCATGGACGCGAATTGGGCATCAATTACGGTGTAGCTGCTAATTGCGGATTAAAATTCCCGGTAACGGATGATAAAACGCTGGGTGAATACCTGGAAAGCATCAAAGATGAACCGGTATTCAAAGCGATGCAGTGCGAGGGACGGGAGTGGGTAACACTCTTTTCTCCGGAAGCGGTTGCTAAGTTTGATTATATTTTCACCGATGCCATGACCTGGACGGATGATAAGGGCCGGCGCATGAGGCTTTGGATTCCCGAGGAGACGTTTGTTGATAACGATCAACAGTTCATGGAAATGCTGGTCAGTCGCATTGAGTCAATCATGAGCCAGGAACCGGTCGATATTTATGTCAATCCAACTTTTCTGCCCGATGTACTGGTTTCGCGTTACGACGAATTGTGGACGCCAGAACGGATGGACCGCGTAATTAATGTTTTGAAAGAGCATAATGTGGCATTGGAAATTAATGCACGTTACCGGATTCCAAGTATGGCCTTTATCAAAAGGGCAAAAGATGCCGGACTTAAGTTTTCTTTCGGAACAAACAATGCAGCCAACGAATTAGGAAGGTTAGACTATTGTTTAGATGTAATAGATTCATTAGGTTTAACTCCCAAAGATATGTTTGTACCCCGGGCGGCCGGAAAGAAAAAGGTACAATTAAACGGATTACCTGAAAAAATCACGGGTTAACTGTATTACAGTCAACTACGATAATTTTTTCATTAATTTATCACATGTGCAAAGATTGGTTACATTTCTGAAAAGAGGGACGGGGGTCCCTCTTTTCTTTGGTGGGTATATTATTTTTTGTAAAGCGCCGGACTTACTAATCTCTTCTTATTTTTGAATCCATGGAAAATCTCAAATTTATCGGGCAACTTTCCGGAGGAATTCATCCTTCATGGCAGCCTTTTATTAGTCCGGAAATAACCGGTATACTTCAAGAGATTGAAAAAAAGGTGTTGTCTTCATATTACACTCCTTCGCACGAAAATGTATTGCGGTTTTTATCACTTCCGCTGAATGAAATCAAAGTGATCATTTTGGGACAGGATCCATATCCTCAGGAAGGAGTTGCTACCGGCCGTGCTTTTGAAGTGGGCACATTGAGATCGTGGTCGGAACCTTTTCGGAACGTTTCCCTCAAAAATATTCTTCGGTTACTGTATAAAACCAGCAAAGGTCGGGTCGTTAAGTTTAATGAACTGAAAGGGCAACTTGGACAGGGATTTCAGATACTTCCTCCTGGAGAACTGTTTAAGCACTGGGAAAAACAGGGAGTATTGTTACTGAATACAGCATTCACCTGCGAAATCGGAAAACCTGGCAGTCACAGTGCTTATTGGCAGCCTTTTACCGAACGTTTGCTGAAGTTTCTTGCTGCCAGTGTGCCATCGGCGAGTTGGTTCATATGGGGTAACCATGCCGAAAAGGCCACTGCCGGACTGGAGATGAAACATGCCTACCATACTCAGCATCCCATGATGTGCTACGATAAACCCGGGCGCACTACCGATTTTTTATTCGGAAGAGTTAATCCGTTTGATGCTTTGAAAAATGAAATCGACTGGACCGGTTATGCTAACTCCGAAGAAAATGTCATCCAACCAAGTTTGTTTTCTGAATAAATCTGAATGCATCGTTAATTATCGTATGTCGAAAAACATCCTGAAAAGGCAAATTTTGACCGAGCGGGACATCTGTCTGAACTCTTGCAATATGTAAAATGTTATGATTGATATTTGGAAGCTCATTCACAGGAAACTGCTTGGAAATTCTGTCATGGCGGTGAATAATTCGTAACTTGCATGGAGAAGAATTAACGATAAAAATCAGATAAATATGTTTAAAAAGGAGGTTTACATAGAGCGAAGAAATCGCCTTCGTGAAAAAATGAGCGGAGGATTGGTTTTAGTCCCGGGAAACGTGGATGCACCCATGAACTATCCGGACAACACCTATCATTTCCGGCAGGATAGTACGTTCCTTTATTTCTTTGGCATCAACAAACCCGGACTTTTCGGTGTGATTGATGTGGATGAAGGCAATGATTTTGTTTTTGGCAACGATGTCGATATCGATGATATTATTTGGATGGGACCGCAACCTACTATCAAGGAGCAGGCCGCCGAAGTTGGTGTGAAATGTACCGATACATTTAATGAAGTATATGCCTATGTGAACAAGGCTTTGTGGCAGGGCCGCAGAGTGCATTTTGTACCTCCGTACCGGGCTAATAACCGATTGTTGCTGAAAGGTTTGTTAGGAATACATACGGCTAAATTGCCTGATTATACATCGCTGGAGCTGATTAAGCATATCGTTGATATGCGTTCAGTAAAAGATGCATACGAGCTGGCTGAAATCGAAAAAGCCTGTGCTACCGGTTATGAAATGCACGTAACGGCCATGAAAATGGCAAAAGAAGGTGCCAGTGAGCAAAAAATTGCCGGAACCATCGAAGGTATTGCATTGGCTGGTGGAGGCAGCATTTCATTCCCCATAATTCTGTCGCAGCATGGCGAAACACTGCATAACCATGATCATTCGCTTACGCTAAAAAAAGGTAAGTTAATGCTGACGGATGCCGGAGCTGAAACGGCAATGGGATATGCTTCCGATTTCACTCGCACCGTTCCGGTTGGAGGAAAATTTACACAGAAACAGAGAGAGATATATGAAATTGTTCTGGCAGCGAACAATGAAGCCACTGCTTCTGTAAAACCCGGTGTTCGTTACCTGGATGTACATATGAAAGCAGCTCGTGTGATTGCTTCGGGATTGAAAGATTTAGGCTTGATAAAAGGCGATGTAGATGAAGCCGTTCGTCACGGTGCACATGCCTTGTTTATGCCTCATGGTTTGGGACACATGATGGGACTGGATGTACACGATATGGAAGACTATGGCCAGATATATGTTGGATATGATGAAGAAACCCGGCCTGTAGAACAGTTTGGAACCGCAAGTCTGCGTCTTGGCCGTAGTTTGCAGGAAGGATTTGTATTAACTAACGAACCGGGCATTTATTTTATCCCGGCATTGATTGATAAATGGAGGAAAGATTACATCAATACCGAGTATATCAATTTCGATAAAGTGATGGAGTATATTGATTTTGGGGGCATCCGGCTCGAAGATGATTTGGTTGTCACCAGTGAGGGTGCCCGAGTCCTGGGCAAACGTCTTCCCATCACTCCTGAGGAAGTGGAAGAAACAATGCGTAGTTAAAATAATTAATGTTGAAATATTAATAAAACAGCCGGTTTTTCAAGCCGGCTGTTTTTGTATTCACAACGAATTATTATGAATCAACAATTTAGCGAAAACTGTGTTTGTATTTTCAGTTTGTTATAACCATAATTTGGAAATTATCATGAATTGCTGTAATGATAAAGGTCCTGTTTAGACCAATTTTCATTGATTAGATTTATGAACCTGACAGAATACAATAAATCAAGTGTTAACATTAACAATATCAAAAAAATGAGAAACAAACTGGTTGTGCTTTCATGCGCACTTTGTGCCGGATTGTTTTTTTCACTGACGTCATGCAGTGAAAAAAGTAAGACGGCATCTGCTGAACCGGCAATCAATCTGGCCGATCTGGATACAACAGTAAGTCCGACCCAGAATTTTAATGAGTATGCTAATGGTGGATGGAAAAAAACACATCCGATTCCAGCCGAAAAGAGCCGGTATGGATCATTCGATCAGTTGGGCGATAAAACTGAAGAGCAGGTAAGAACTGTTGTTCTGGATGCGGCCAACAAAACCAACGAGCCCGGAACTGTTGCCTACAAGATTGGAACTATATACAATCTGGGTATGGATACAGCTAAAATCGAGCAACAAGGTCTGACTCCATTGAAACCTTATCTCGATGAGATTGCTGCTATTAAAACTCCAACGGATGTACAGAAGATGTTTACAACCTTTGAAATCTACGGTTTTACTACTCCGTTTGGTTTCTACGCAGCTCCTGACGCCAAAAACAGCGATTTGGTTATCTCTCAAATCTATCAGTCTGGCCTCGGTTTACCCGATCGTTCTTATTATACCGATGACAACGACCATGCGAAAAAGCTTCGTGCAGAATATGTTGATCATGTAGCTAAGATGTTCGGCTTAATGGGCGACGATGAAGCAACTGCAAAGCAAAATGCAGAAACCGTAATGCGCATGGAAACCCGTATGGCCAACGCTGCTATGACTCGTTTGGAGCAGCGTGACCCGGATAAAACTTACAACAAAACCAACCTGAAAGGATTGGTTGAAATGGCTCCCGATATTGACTGGGCTTCTTATTTTCAGGGTATCGGTGTAAATCCGGAGGATATTAATGTGGAACAGCCTGCTTTCATGAAAGCTGTTGACGCAATGATTAAAGATGTGCCGGTTAATGATTGGAAGACCTATTTCCGTTGGTCGTTAATTGACGGAACCGCTCCTTATCTTTCTGATGCTTTCGTAAAACAGAATTTCGATTTCTTTGGAAAGACGATGAGTGGAGTTGAGGTAATGCGTCCACGTTGGAAGCGTGTTCAAAGAACAGTTAGTGGTTCAATGAGCATGGCCATCGGTCAGCTGTATGTCCAGAAATATTTTCCGCCCGAAGCGAAGCAGCGCATGCTGAGTCTGGTGGAAAATCTGCGTAAAGCACTGGGTAACCGCATCAAAAATCTTGCATGGATGGGCGACGAGACCAAAGAGAAGGCCGAAGAAAAATTGGCTGCCATTGGTGTGAAAGTTGGTTATCCCGATAAATGGAGGGATTATTCAGGTTTGGAAATCAAAGATGACTCGTACGTACAGAACGTTCTGCGGGCACGCAAATTTGGTTTCGAATACAATCGCAACAAAGTGAATAAACCGGTTGACAAATCTGAATGGCATATGCCACCGCAGATGGTGAATGCTTATTACAGTCCAAGCATGAACGAGATTGTATTCCCGGCAGCTATTCTGCAGCCTCCGTTCTTCTTCATGAATGGTGACGACGCTGTGAATTATGGTGCTATTGGTGTGGTTATCGGTCACGAAATGACACATGGTTTCGATGATCAGGGACGTAAGTTCGATAAAAACGGTAACCTGAATGACTGGTGGACCGATGATGACGCTAAGCGTTTTAATAAACGCGCGGACGTTTTGGTTAATGAGTTCGATCAGTTCCTGGTTGTGAATTCTGATACGGTTCACGCTAACGGACGTCTCTGTCTGGGCGAAAACATCGCCGACCTTGGTGGTTTGAATATAGCTCACGATGCTTTCAAAATGGGTAGTAAGGAAACCGGAAAGATTGATGGTTTTACGCCCGATCAGCGTTTCTATTTGGCTTATGCACATGTATGGGCGCAAAATATTCGTGATAAGGAAGCTCTCCGCCGTACCAAGGAAGATGTACACTCTCTTGGTCGTTACCGGGTAATTGGCCCGTTGCGGAATTTACCGGCTTTCTATGCGGCCTTTGATGTGAAACCAGGTGAATACATGTATTTACCTGAAGACAAAAGAGCTGTCATCTGGTAATCAACAGATATAACTTACAAGGAAAATCCTACTTCTTTTTGAAGTAGGATTTTTTTGTTGCTGATATGCTTTACCTGTCCGTTTATGTATTTCAGGATCATTCATGGTTCTTGAGGATTGTTAAAGTAAAAGCAATAAAATAATTTATAATGATTAAAAACACATTGATAATTTAATGGAACTGAAATTTTATTCGTTAATTGGGTTATAAATCGTAATAAATTAACTTATTGGTTTTCACGTATGCTCGAAAGTTTAAAACATCAGGTTTATAAAGCAAGTCTGCGATTGGTTGAGCAGGGACTGGTTATTTTTACCTGGGGAAATGTAAGTGCAATTGATAGAGAAAGCGGACTGGTCGTCATCAAACCTTCCGGGATTTCATATGACGAGATGATTCCTGCGGATATGGTGGTCGTGGATATTGATGGAAAGGTGATTGAAGGAGAACTAAAACCTTCTTCCGATACGGAAACACATTTGATTTTATACCGGAGTTTTCCGGAAATTGGAGCGATTGTACATTCACATTCCGAATATGCAACAGCCTGGGCTCAGGCTGGTTTGAGCATTCCTCCATTGGGCATCACACATGCCAATTATTTCAATGGTGAGATTCCCTGTACTCCACCGGTTGAACAGAAACCGGAAGATGCCAATCCGGAGCTGGCAACAGGTAGTGTTATTGTGGAAACATTCGATCGCATGAATTTAGATCCTTCGCGTATTCCCGGAGTATTGGTTTATGGTCACGGGCCCTTCTGCTGGGGAACGGATGTTATCCGGGCGTTCGATCATACAGTTGTGTTAGAGACGGTGGCCCGGATGGCTCACCATACACTGGCACTGAAAAACGTATTACCCGTTGAAAAAAAATTTCTTGACCGCCATTTTTTTGAATAAGCAATACATCAATTTTCAATCATAAAAAAAGAGACAATCGAAATCCGGTTGTCTCTTTTTTGTATGATTTGTTGATTGTTATCCTTCGTAAGCGTTGATTCCGTTGGTTTCCATAGCACGGTCGACTTTTTTTACCAGTCCTTGAAGAACTTTGCCCGGACCAATTTCCGTAAAGGAAGTAGCGCCGTCAGCAATCATATTCTGCACTGTTTGTGTCCATCGAACCGGAGCAGTGAGTTGAGCCACAAGATTTTTACGGATTTCATCCGGGTCGGTAACGGCTGAAGCGTTCACATTCTGGTAAACCGGGCAATTGGGTTTATTGAAAGTTGTTGCCTCGATGGCTTCAGCAAGTTCATTGCGGGCCGGTTCCATCAACGGGGAGTGGAAGGCACCACCAACCATTAGTTTGAGAGCGCGTTTGGCGCCCAATTCAGTTAATTTGGCACAAGCTAAATCAATACCTTCGTTTGAACCTGAGATAACCAGCTGACCGGGACAGTTGTAATTGGCCGGAACAACCACATCATCGATTTCAGCACAAACTTTTTCCACTACATCATCTTCCAATCCGACAATGGCAGCCATGGTAGAAGGTTCCAATTCGCAGGCTTTCTGCATAGCCATCGCTCTTTTGGAAACCAAAACCAGTCCATCTTCAAACGAAAGAGTTCCATTGGCAACCAGTGCCGAGAATTCACCTAATGAGTGACCGGCCACCATATCGGGTTTGAAATCATCGCCCAATGTTTTGGCCAACAGCACTGAGTGCAGGAAAATCGCTGGCTGGGTTACTTTAGTTTGTTTGAGATCTTCGTCAGTACCTTCAAACATCAGATCGGTAATACGGAAACCGAGAATATCATTGGCCTTTTCAAAAAGTTCGCGGGCCAAATCCGAATTGTCGTACAGGTCTTTTCCCATTCCAACAAATTGGGCTCCCTGTCCGGGAAAAACGAATGCTTTCATCTGCTAAATTATTAGTTCTTCAATTTTCAGAAAGAACACAACCCTAATTAAAATGCACTTTTGATGTCATTTTACAGGGCGGTTACAATACAGTTTGGTAAAGAATAAATGCGTGGCAAAGATAAACATTGTCCCTCCGAAAGAGAAAAACCAGATGAAAGTTCATCTGGTTTCTGGTCATGTAGCGTCAAAAAAGCTCCAATTTATGAAAGATCGGAACTAATAAGTCGAATAAACTCTTCACGCGTGGCTACCTTCTCAAACGCTCCGGTAAAATCGGAAGTGGTGGTAACCGAATTCTGTTTTTCGATACCCCGCATAGTCATGCACATGTGCTTGGCTTCAATCACAACGGCCACGCCAAGGGGATTGAGTGTGTTCTGTATACATTCCTTAATCTGTAGTGTGAGACGTTCCTGCACCTGCAAACGGCGTGAAAAAGCTTCTACCACACGGGCAATTTTGCTTAATCCGGTAATATATCCATTAGGGATGTATGCCACATGCGCTTTCCCGAAAAAGGGCAACATATGGTGCTCACAGAGCGAATACAGTTCGATGTCTTTTACGATTACCATCTGACGGTAATCTTCCTTGAACTTGGCCGAGCGCAGAATTTCTTCCGGGTCCATGTTGTACCCCTGGGTCAAAAACTGCATGGCTTTGGCTACCCGTATAGGGGTTTTTTCCAATCCTTCCCGATTGGGATTTTCACCGAGCAAGCCCAATACATCACGGTAGTTTTCAGCCAGTTTTTCTACATTTTCGGTATTGTAATGTTCTACTTTGCTGTATCCTCCGTTGTCTTCTTTGTTAAGCGAAAACTTCATATAACTATTCCTTTCGGTATTTCTTCTATTGATGTCTGACTGTTGTTTATACAGCGTGACGGAGATCTATAACCATCGGCACGTCCGATTGTTTGGAGTTCTCCAATTCGGTCCGTATAAAGTTTGTTTCTAATTTTTGCAAAGGAAAGAAAACTGCAGATCAAAAACAGTGATCCATCTCTTGATTTACAGCATCTTTAATTAAACTGAGTACAAATTAAAGACAAATATTAACCTTTTCCTCAAAAGTGAGTAAGAATGTGTAAAAGGTAATTTTCAGAATGGATGGGATCATTACCTTTGTCAGTTGATTAATTTGGTGTAATCCAACGAAACTATCTGATGAAGATTCTTTTTGTAGCTGCGACTTGTTTTGAACTGAAGCTTTTCCTGGAAAATCTTGAGGAAATAGAAGGTGAAAATTCCCCGGTTTCACATTATCGCTGGCATGATTTGGAGATTGATTTAATTGTGACTGGTGTTGGACTTTCCTTCACTACCTACCATCTGACCCGTCTTCTTCAGAAAGAAAAATATGATTTGGTGATCAATGCCGGAATTGCCGGAAGTTTTTACGACGAACTTTCCATTGGAACCGTCGTTAATGTGACGTCAGAGCAGTTCGGAGATTTGGGTATTGAAGAGCCGGGAGGTTTCAAAACATTGTTTCAGGCAGGCTTTCTGAAGGAAGATCAATTTCCCTTTAAGGGAGGAAAGTTATTGAATCCGCATTTCAACGGCGACATTGAACTTCAGGATGTAGATGGTTTGAGTGTGAATGTGAGTCATGGTTGCAACAAAACCATCGACCAGTTGAAGATGAATTTCGATGCCGATATCGAATCGATGGAAGGAGCAGCCGTTTTTTACGTTTGTCTGATGGAGGAAATTCCTTTTCTCGAAATACGCGCCATTTCCAATTACGTTGAATCGCGCGATACCACCAAATGGGACATCCCAACCGCGTTGGAGAATCTGACGGACGAATTGTTGAAAATTCTTCGCAACTTTGCTACCGTACCACAGATTTCATAAATCATGAACTTAACACTTGGATTTTCGACGTGCCCGAACGACACGTTTATTTTTGATGCGATGGTCCATAACCGCATCGATACCGAGGGACTGACCTTCGAGACGGTTATGGCGGATGTTGAGGAGTTGAACCGACTGGCATTTGCCGGCGAGATTGATATCACCAAGTTAAGTTACGCGGCTTACGCTCAATTAACTTCCCAATATGTATTGCTCGATGCAGGAAGTGCGCTGGGGCGGAATAATGGACCGTTGCTGATTAGCAAAACGAAAATTTATCCTGACGAAGTGCCCGGTTTACGCATTGCGATTCCTGGTAAGCATACCACTGCCAATTTGTTGCTCAGCGTGGCATTTCCTACAGTGAAAGAGAAAAAGGAATACCTGTTTTCGGATATCGAAGAAGTCGTCCTTTCAGGAGAAATGGACGCGGGTTTGATTATTCATGAAAACCGCTTTACATACCAAAAGCGAGGATTGAAAAAAATCATTGATCTGGGCGAGTATTGGGAAGAACAGACCGGATCACCTATTCCGCTGGGCGGGATTGTGGTGAATCGGGATTTGCCACGAGAGGTGCAGGAGAAAGTCAACCGCGTGATGAGACGCAGTGTGGAGTATGCCTATGAGCAACCTGATGCGTCCTATCCGTTTGTGAAGCTGTACGCACAGGAAATGGAGGAATCCGTGATGCGCAGTCACATCGATTTGTATGTGAACGAATTTACCCGGAACCTGGGTGACGAAGGCAAACAAGCTGTTCGTACCTTGTATAGCAAAGCTGAAGATCTGGGCATCATTCCTAAAATGGAACGCTCGATATTTCTCGATTAATCGGATAAAAAATATAAAACCGGAGTCAGTATTTGGCTCCGGTTTTTTTATGAAGTTTTAGTGCTTAATGATCTCGCGTAAACACGGGTCTTCCGAGCTTCGACAAATCCGGATTGAAATAGTAGCCATCCATATCGAAGGCTTGTAAGTCCTTGGCTTTAGTGATTTTATTTTGGATAATGAATCGTGTCATCATACCGCGGGCCTTTTTTGCCCAGAAGGAAATCATTTTGTACTGACCGTTTTTCCAATCTTTAAATTCGGGTGTAATGATATCAGCTTTCAGTTTTTTCGTGTCAATGGATTTGAAATATTCGTTCGATGCCAGGTTGACCAACATATTCGAGCCACTTTCATCCAAATCCTTTCGGATGGTTTGAGTAACGGTTTCCTTCCAGTAATCGTACAGGTTTTCGAAATGATCAAAGGTAAATTTGGTACCCATTTCCAGTCGGTAGGGGCGCATCATGTCTAAAGGACGTAAAACCCCGTACAGGCCGGATAAAATTCTCAGATGTTTCTGTGCCCGGTTGAGATCTTTCGTTTCCAGTGTATCTGCATCTAATCCAGTGTACACATCGCCGCGGAAAGCGAGAATTGCCTGACGTGCTTCCGGAAATTCAAATTTCGGTTGCCAAAGCTGAAAACGTTCATAGTTCAGCTGTCCCAGCTTGGGACTAATGTGCATTAACTCGGAAACCTGGTCGGAACTTAATTTGCGCAGATGTTGTATAAGTTCTTCAGACTTGCCAGGAAAACGTGGCTGAGTATTCTTTTTTGTCGCCAGCGGCGCTTCAAAATCAAGGGTTTTAGCGGGAGATATAACGATTAGCATATTTGATTTTTTATTGAAAAACAGACTTTTGCCCGAAAGGTTTTTGGTCTCAGGAGAGTTTCATCTCAAAATTTTCATTCAATTGGAGATTGCCATCCGTTTTGGAACCATCAGGTGTCTCGAAACCTTTAATTTTTGATGTTTTTCCCTTTAAAATCAACTGTTTCACCTGGTTGTCGGTTAGTTCTTTGTTCATAAACAAAAACGGAATGCGAAGGGAACAATGTTGAAAATTGGTACAACCCCAGGCCGTTTTCCCTTTCACGATAGTTCCCTGTTTGCATTTCGGACAGATGAGCTTCTCTTCCTCTTTTTCTTCCAGTTGGATTGTGAAGTCATTAGTCAATAGTAGTTTACCGTCGACCTGTCCACCATCTTTGGTAAAGCCCTTGATGATACCGGTTTTTTTCTTTTGAACCAGTTGTTTGATTTGGCTGTCGGTAAGTTTCTTTTCGAGGAATTCAAAGGGTAAACGAAAATCGCATCCATCACGGAAGGCGCTGCAACCCCAGGCTGAACTTCCTTTCAGCACGGTTCCCTTTTCACACTTAGGACAGGTAAGTTGATCCACTTCTTCCGGTTTCTCTTTATTTCCGGTTTTCCCGGAAGGCTTTTCCTCCTTTTCGTCCTCAATAATGGTAATTTCTTTGCGCGGAGAGCGTTTTACCTGGTCGACAATCTCCGACACCATGGTTTTCATCTCCTCCATGAATTGGGACACTTCGTATGTACCTTCTTCAATTAAGCGAAGTTTCTTTTCCCATTGGCCGGTCAGCTCTGCTGATTTGAGCAAATCATTTTCGATGGAGCCAATCAATTCGATACCGGTTTTCGTGGCTAGGATGCGCTTTTTATCGCGCACAATATATCGGCGGCGAAACAGTGTTTCGATGATGTTTGCCCGCGTTGACGGCCGGCCAATACCATTCTCTTTCATCAATTCCCGCAGTTCGTCATCGTCCACCTGTTTACCGGCCGTTTCCATGGCGCGCAGCAAGGTGGCCTCGGAATAATAGCGCGGTGGTTGCGTCATCTTCTCAGCCAAATCCGGTTCGTGCGGACCACTTTCTCCTTTCTCGAATGCCGGTAAAATGTTCTCGTCCGCCTGGGCTTTACCACCGTCGCTCTGGTAAACGACCCGCCATCCCGGATGGAGAATTTGTTTCCCGGTTACCTTGAAATCGACTTCGTTAACGGTAGCGAGTACGGTAGTATTGGCCACTTTACAGTCGGGGTAAAATACACTGATGAAACGCCGTGCCACCAAATCGAACACCCGCTTTTCGTCGGGCGTCAGGTTGTAAGTGAACACGCCGGTTGGTATAATCGCGTGGTGATCGGTAATCTTTTTATCGTCAAAAACCTTCTTCGATTTCCGGATTTTGTCATTTAGAAGTGGTCCGGTGAGTTGTTCGTAAGGTTTCAGCTTTTTCAGGATATCCGGAACTTTCGGATAGATATCGTTGGGCAGAAAAGTGGTATCAACACGGGGATAGGTGGTTACCTTTTTTTCGTACAGGCTCTGAATAACACGCAAGGTTTCATCTGCCGAAAGGCCGAATTTACGGTTCGATTCTACCTGCAGGGAAGTTAAATCGAAAAGTTTTGGTGGTTGCTCGGTTCCTTTTTTCGTTTCCACGGAAGTGATGAACAGATCGTGCCCTTTTATCTCTTCCAGTTTTTGCTGTGCTTCTTCCTGATTTGCAAACCGGCCGCTGCTGGCGCTGAAAACCGTTTCCCTGTAGGTGGTTTTTAATTCCCAGTAAGGTTCCGGTTTAAAGTTGTCAATTTCCAGCTGTCGTTGAACCACCAGGGCGAGGGTAGGCGTTTGCACCCGGCCGATGGACAGCACTTGTTTGTTTTGTCCGTATTTCAGTGTGTAGAGCCGGGTTGCGTTGAGCCCCAGCAACCAATCGCCAATGGCTCGTGCACTTCCGGCCGCATACAGCAAATCGAAATCGGAACCATTATAAAGTTTATCGAAACCTTCTTTGATCGCTTCTTCCGTAAGGGAAGAAATCCACAGTCGCTTGATGGGTTTTTGACACTTTGCTTTAGTGAGCACCCAGCGCTGAATCACTTCTCCCTCCTGGCCGGCATCACCGCAGTTAATAACCTCATCGGCCTCAGTCACCAGTTTTTCGATGGTATTGAACTGCTTTTTCACACCCTCGTCATCGATAAGTTTGATACCGAATTTGTTGGGAAGCATAGGAAGTGTGCGCAAGTCCCACCATTTCCAACGCGATGTATAATCGTGAGGTTCCTTAAGCGTACACAAATGACCGAACGTCCAGGTGACCTGGTATCCGTTTCCTTCAAAATAGCCATCACGGCGGCTTTTGGCTCCCAGAATATCGGCTATTTCGCGGGCAACACTTGGTTTTTCGGCTATGCAGACTTTCACGCTTTTATTGATTTGTCACCAAAAATAATGAGCTCAACCTAATTCGACGACAAATCAGGGACGAAGTTTTCAACGATTGGCATTTGGCAGACAGAAATGACTATCGGAAATCGAAATAGAGAACCATACTCTTGGCGTATTCATGTCCTTGGTTGTCAAATTTCGACGGTTGCCCCATTGGTCCCAATTGATTGGCTTTTTTAAATTTCGTCCCGATAGGACTGATCTCATGCATGAATGAAATATTTCCCTCGGGAAAGGCCGGTGATGTATTGCTGTTAGGCGCTCCATGTGGCGATTCCGGAGTGAACATTCGAAGAAAGATATCGGGTGTGGCACAAAGGATACTGAAATCCTTATCGGTTGTTTCAATAGATGCCCAGTAGAATCCTTTATGGTATCCTTTGAATTCAGAATATTGATAAGTTTCACCGGTAATTGTGTTGTTATAGGCAGAATGCCACACGGCCAGTGTGTTTCCTTTCATTCTGTTTTTCCACACCCGGTAAGGTCCGTAACCCATCCAGGTCATTCCTGTGACGCGGTCTTCCGGAAAACGAAAACTAATTCCCATGAAATCACTGAGGTAAGGAGGATAATAGCTACACTCAAGTTTGAGTATGCCATTTTTCATTACGGTCCATTTCAGTTGCTGGAAGCGGTTTTCATAAACCGGTTCAATGGCCATACCTTCTGCGGTGGAATGATAACTGAATGATTTAAAATCAGGCTTTGGCCCGGTAAGTCTTGGTCCGTTGTTAAAAGGAATTTCAGTACCATTGGAAATCACCTTCTCGAGGTAGCCACTGGTTTTACAGAATTCGAACACCAATTTCCCGGTTGTTACCTTTAGTATTGTGTCCTTTTCGGTAATATTAACTGGCTGACTTCCCGGTCCCGGAAGCATGGACGAGATCACCTCTGCAGGAGTCCTGACCGGCCAACTCCATGTATTTATTTTTTTCTGATGAGGATCCGTAATAGTCATATAAAGTACATCCGCGGTCAGAAAATTGGCGGGTACATCGATTGATAATGTTCCTTTGTCTTCGGGCGAAATGGCTGGCATTTTCGCTTCTCCGGAGGCAATTGTCTCCTGCATTCCTCCGGTTATTGGAGCCAGTTTCACCCATTTCCATTCCACCTTGCACTGAGACAAATTGGTGTATTGATAACGATTTTCGATGTGAAATTTTCCATCGAATTGTGGTGTGATGATTCGCTTTTCAAAAAAGACGGGAGCCCAAATCTCGCGAATGGCGTAGAAACTGGCTTCTTTTTCCCGGTAGGGGCCTAAAATTCCATCGGGTGCATGATTACCATCGGTGTCGAGCTGGTCATTTTTATCAGTGCGTACTACTGCCTCATCAGAAAAGTCCCAGAGGAAACCTCCGGCTGATAACGGGTTGTTCCACATTAGGTTCCAGTAATCTTCCAGTCCAGCACCGGCTCCTCCATCGTATAGCCCATGCAAAAATTCGGTCGGGAAAAAGATTTCATTACCATGAAAGAAAGTTCCGGCTCCGTAATCATAATCGATATAATGTCGGTTATCCGTGTTCTTAAATAGTTGTCCGGGATGAATGACAGGGCGATGCTGAGGGTCGAATATCAGAAAAAGATTGTCCAGATTAGTATTCCAGCCGCCTTCATTTCCATTATCCCAAATCACAATGGAAGGATGATTCACATCCCGATCGACCATTTCCTCTACGAGTTTGGTTCCCACTTCGGTGTCGTAAGCCGTTTGCCATCCGGCCAGTTCGTCCAGCACAAATAAACCCAGAGAATCGCAAACATCGAGAAACTGAGCATCCGGCGGATAGTGAGACATGCGAACCGCATTCATGTTCATCTGTTTCATCAGTTTGACATCGCGGATGCTCAGTTTCTTACTGGTCGTACGTCCAGACGAAGGCCAGAAACTATGCCGGTTGACCCCTTTGAATATAACTTTAACTCCATTTACGTAAATGCCGTCATGCGGGCGAAGTTCTACTGTTCGGAATCCAAAATTCTGTTCGGTGCGATGAATAACCCGGTTTTTCTTTAACTCAAATACCACTTTGTATAGGTTGGGAAACTCAGGGCTCCACGTTTTTGGATGATCAAGGTGAGTGGTCAGTCGGGCAAAAGATTGTCCGCTGGTAACAGGCACTGAAAATGCCTTTCCAACGGGCTGGTTATCTGAAGTAAATAGTTGAGCTGAGATTTCGTTCGCATCATCTACATCGGCCATATAAACATCTGCTGTAAAATCTCCGTTTTGTGCGGCGTTGATGGCTGTCCGAACGATATGTTGTTGTGGTAAAGCTTCCAGGTATACCGGGCGGAAGATACCGCCAAAAATCCAGTAATCACATCGACGTTCAGCCTCGTTGACCGATTCATTGGATGAATGTTTGGCCACAGTCACTTCCAGTTGATTAGTGGAATCGAATTTCAGGAGTTTGGTAATATTGTATTTGAACTGATAAAAAGCGCCCTGATGGACGGGGCCTGCATCTTTTCCATTGATTTTGATTTCTGTATCGGTCATGGATCCTTCGAAGACGATGTTGATTTGTTTCCTTCGCCAATCTGCCGGTACATTGAAGGAATACCGGTAAATGCCTTTTTCTTTTCCGCGAATGGAATCGGGATCGAGACCATAATTGTACTGACCAAATCCTTGAAGCTCCCAGTTTGAGGGAACAGGAATTGTGGACCACATACCACTGTTTCTGCCGCTGGTACAATAAAATTCCCAGTTAACTGTATGGTCTTTATCGGTTCCCGAAAGATATTTAATGACGGTTTGCTGTGCGTTGACAGTAATGACAAGAAAAGTTGTAATCAGAAATGGTATGTAGTATTTCCAACGGGCAGAAATGCAATTCATGGTTTGAAATATTGGTTTAAAAAAGTCAGGGCTGTAAATGTAACACTTATCGTAGAAATTACATTGTATCAGTTTAATTCAGTTTGGAAGGTTCTGGATAACAATAATAGTTTGGATGTTTTGCTTAATTTAGTGGGAATGATTTAACCAAATTTAATCGTAATCAATGAGAACACTGAGAATCGCACTCATTTTGTTATTGTTGCCAGTCTCCATTCTGGCACAAAAAAACCAGACACATTTTCTCTTTCGTGATCCTGATCTGCCTTTAGAAGATCGGGTCAACGATCTGGTGTCACACTTAACTCTCGAGGAAAAGATCAGTCAGTTGGTCTATCAGGCACCGGCCATTGACCGGTTGGGGATACCTGCTTATAACTGGTGGAACGAAGCGCTTCATGGAGTGGCTCGTGCCGGTTATGCGACTGTTTTTCCGCAATCCATCACCATTGCCGGGTCGTGGGATAAAAACCTGATGTACCGTGAAGCGACAGCGATTTCGGACGAAGCCCGTGCAAAATACAACGAGTGGATTCGTCGGGGAAAACATGGTATTTATGAAGGGTTGACCTTCTGGTCGCCTAACATCAATATTTTCCGTGATCCACGATGGGGAAGAGGACATGAAACCTATGGCGAAGATCCCTATCTCACCGGTATGATGGGGATGGAGTTTGTAAAAGGAATGCAAGGGAATGATCCGCATTACCTCAAAACAGTAGCAACAGCCAAACACTTTGCTGTTCACTCGGGACCGGAACCTTTACGCCACAAGTTTGATGCGGAAGTTACCGATCGCAATCTGTACGAAACTTATCTTCCGGCTTTCCGAAAGCTGGTCGTCGATGGCGGAGCTTATTCAGTTATGGGAGCCTATAACCTTTTCAGGGGATTGCCTTGCTGTGGTAATCCGTTTTTGCTGCAGAAGATTCTTCGCGACGACTGGGGTTTTAACGGCTACGTGGTATCGGATTGCTGGGCCATCAGTGACTTTTTTCAGTTCCAGAAAACAGCCAAGGATGCAGCGGAAGCAGCTGCTATCGCTATCAAAGCAGGAACCGATTTGAACTGTGGGGTTTCTTTTTCCAGATTGGATACGGCTATTAAGCGAGGTTTGGTAACAGAGGCAGATATTGACAAAGCGGTAAAACGATTGTTTCGTGCCCGTTTTAAGTTGGGGATGTTCGATCCGGCCGACCGGGTTCCATTTTCGAAAATACCTTACAGCGCCAATTGTTCCGATGTAAATGACCATTTGGCGCGTGTAGCAGCGCAGAAAAGCATTATTTTGCTCAAGAACGATAATCAGACTCTTCCGTTAAGCAAAAAGCTGAAAAACATTGCCGTGATTGGTCCCAATGCGGACAACTGGGAAGCCTTAATTGGAAACTATAACGGTATACCTAAACACCCGGTTACAGTATTACAAGGAATTAAAAATAAGCTTGAACCTCAGGTGAATGTAACCTATGCTCAGGGAAGTGATTTGGCCGATGGCATCCATAACCTGGTGCCTGTACCGTCAATTTACCTGCAAACGGAGGACGGTCACCAGGGAATTACCGGTGAATACTTCGCGAATGCAGAATTGAAAGGAAAGCCTGAATTTACCCGTATAGATGATCAAATTAACTTTTACTGGGGTGCCGATTCACCATCACCTAATCTGCCCGATGATGATTTTTCTGTCCGGTGGACCGGATATATCGTTCCTCCCATCACCGGAACCTATCATCTGGGGTGTTGGGGAATGCCCACACTGGACGTTTTTTTAGAAGGAAAGAAAATTCTTAGTCACAATACTGAACACGAAGCTTTTTATCATGAAACGGATGTGCAGATGGAAGCGGGTAAGAAGTATAAGGTGGTTTATGAATACAAAAACTGGTATGGGGATGGTGATGCCAAACTGGTATGGGCTATTCCCAATCAGGATATGTTAAAGAATGCTGTGACCACTGCAGAGAAAGCTGATGCTGTTGTGTTGGTATTAGGCTTGTCACAGCGCCTGGAAGGTGAGGAAATGCCTATTAAAGTTGATGGTTTTAAAGGAGGAGATCGCACTAATCTAATGCTTCCGAAACCACAGCGCGATTTGATGAAGGCTATCAGGGCTACAGGGAAACCTATTGTTTTGGTTCTGCTCAACGGAAGCGCGTTGGCTATCAACTGGGCAGCTGATAACCTGAATGCCATTGTGTCGGCCGGTTATGCGGGACAGGAAGGCGGGAATGCTGTTGCCGATGTTCTGTTTGGTGATTACAACCCGGCGGGAAGGTTACCGGTTACATATTACAAATCAGTTGACCAGTTACCTCCGTTCGAGGATTATGATATGAAGGGCAGGACCTACCGCTATTTTACCGGAGAACCGCTATTCCCGTTCGGATATGGATTGAGTTACACCACGTTTAACTATTCGGATTTAAAGATTCCTCATATGGTTTCTTCCGGTGATTCTATTCCGGTTTCCGTTAAAGTGACCAATACCGGTAACCGTGATGGTGATGAAGTAGTGGAATTGTATGTTACCGATGAGAAGGCATCAACGCCACGTCCCATCAGACAATTGGAAGGGTTCAACCGAATATTTCTGAAAACAGGTGAGAGCAAAATAGTTCATTTCACATTAACTCCGCGAGATTTATCGATGATCAACAAACAGGATAATCTGGTTGTTGAACCCGGCTGGTTTACCATTTCAGTAGGTGGAAAACAACCTGGCTTTACCGGACGTGCTAATGCAAGTACAACATCGGTAGTTACCGGACGATTTAAGGTGAATGGAAAACTGTTTAAACTGGAAAAATAACCAGAAGAATATCAGGGTAAAACGGGGCCTTACGCCCCGTTTTTTATACCTTTAAAAGAAAAAGAACATGGCTGAAACGGTTAACCGTGTTCCGGTAGCGGCCGGACGCTTCTACTCCGGTTCGCCGAACACACTGCGAAAAGAAATTCAGGAGTTCCTTTCTTCAGGAACTACCTTACCAGCGACTGATCGATTGATTGGTCTGATTGTGCCTCATGCAGGGTACGTTTTTTCAGGCGGTACAGCAGGAAGATGTTATGCCCGTATTCCTGAAGAGAACAATATCGAAAGAGTCATCCTTATCGGATCTTCACACTATGCCTCCTTTCATGGTGCTTCCATTTATTATGTCGGTGATTACGAAATGCCGCTGGGAGTTGTACCAATCGATCAGGAGGTTTGCCAGAGCCTGATTGAAAAGGGAGATATTTTTAGTTTTCATCCGGCAGCACATACCGAGGAACATAGTCTGGAAGTGCAGTTGCCTTTTTTGCAGGAAAAGCTGAAATCAGGTTTTCGTATTGTTCCCATCCTTTTGGGACAAGTTCAGCCCAGGGAATGTAAAAAGATTGCCGAACAGCTTACATCTGTGACCGATGAGCATACATTGTTTGTTATCAGTACCGATCTGTCACACTATCCGGATTATGATGGAGCCAAAGCAGCCGATACTGAAACCATTGAAGCGATTACATCAGGTGAGCCGGAAATATTCCTCGACGGTCTGGATCGGAACAGCGGGAAACACATCTCCAACCTGCATACTTCTTGCTGTGGATGGACTTCTGTACTTACATTTTTGTATCTGACCAAACAAATGGAGAATGTGGTCATCCGAAAGGTACATTATTCGAATTCGGGCGATTCAGTTTATGGCGATCATGAAAGGGTTGTAGGTTACGGAGGTTTGGAGGCGGTAATTTTGAATGCTGATCAGATTTATTTAAGTGAACAGGAAAAAGCCATGCTGAAAAAGCTGGCAGAAGAGGCCATTGAACAGTATTTTGAGAGAGGCGGTCGCGATGACATGGATCCCGAATTTCTTCCGCCTGTTTTTAAAGCAAAATACGGTGTTTTTGTTTCGGTTTATGTCGGCGACAAGTTACGTGGTTGTCTGGGGCGTTTTGATGAACGTGAACCGTTATATGAACGAGTGCGTGATTTGGCCATCGCTTCAGCGACACAGGACTCCCGATTTGAGCCGGTAAGTCCGGAGGAATTGGTTAACATGCGTATCCAAATTTCTCTGTTAACTCCGCTTAGGAGGATTCATGATCCTTCGGAGATTGTTCTGGGTAAACATGGAATTTATATCCGCAACGGATTAAATACAGGGACATTTTTGCCACAGGTGGCCACAGAACATCATTGGACTGTTGAAGAATTTTTGGGCTATTGTTCTAAAAATAAGGCTCATTTAGGGTGGGATGGCTGGCGGACGGCTGAGCTGTTTGTTTTCGAGACCATCCTTGTGTAATTCAAATCCGTCATAAATTCAGGCATAGGTACAATAATTATTTATTTAACGTCGTTTTAAAGTATGCTTAATATAATTGTGGAATTTAATAAGCATTTTTGACGTTGTGTAAAAGTGCAAATCACAAAAACGAGAGATTTATGGGAAGAAAAGAATATTTTGAAAGTTTGGAAGATTTGCGTTTGCTTAGAGAATCACTTTTGACGAAAGAAAATGATGATCCTCTTTTCAGAAAACAATCAAAAGATGATATGATGCGAGACATTGAGAAACGCATTCATCAGTTAAAAGAAATTGTGGAAAGAGATTAAGAGAAACGTAAGTTGAGACTGTCCCGATAGGGACATTTTTTTTGCCCATACTTTTCCGAAAGGCCTCCTTCCTAATAATTCCTCCAATCGTGTTAACAAAGTTTTACTACTGTTATTATCGCCGATAAAATTTATAATTTTGCTCAGGTTCATAAATGAGGAAGATTAAGGAAATATATCGCAGGAATATCTATGGAGTGATTGGCACCCTGGCCTTTCACCTCATTCTGCTGACCATTTTTTTATTAGCTGAGCTTAAAACTTCCAAAGAGCCAAAGAACGAAGGGATTATTCTCGATTTTACTGAACAACCACCCCCAAAGTTGCCAGAGCCGGAAATTAAAAAAGAAAAAGCGGAGTCAGCCTCCACAACTTCGTCTGTCGATCAGGGTTCCAACCAGGCTGTTAATGATGCATCGAAAGCGAAACCAACAAAAGATAAGTTTTTCGACGAATCGTACCGAAAGGAAATTGCGGAGGCAAAAGCACTGGTTAATGACGTGAACAAAACGCTTTCGCAGAAAATTCCAGATATAGGCGATGTGAAAATGCCTGAGGAGACCACCGAGGGAATGAAGCCTGAAGAGATAAAAAACACGATTTATAAGGGGAAGAGTAATATTCATTATTCGCTTGAAAACCGTTACCATGTTCGGTTACCGATTCCGATTTATCTGGCACAGGGTGGAGGAGAAGTCACGGTAGATATCGTAGTTAATCGAAATGGAAGAGTACTGAGTGCTGAACCAAGGCCCAATCCGAACATTACAGATATTATGTTACTGGCTTATGCCAAAAAGGCCGCACTAAATACTGAGTTTAATGCTGATCCCAAAGCCCCTGAAAAACAAAGGGGAACGATTACCTATAATTTCGTTCCCCAATAGCATATAATTTCAAAGTCTCTTAGGACACAAACTGACTGAAGTTTTTCATGAATTGAACCCGTTCCCACGCGGCCGGATTTCCTGAAGACGAATGCTTAAGTAGACCTGAAAAATCATCGATGGATTCAAATTCTTTCTCAGTCATCCATTTTTTCATATCCTCCAGTAAGATTTTAATGTGCTTGGGGCCGTGTTTGTAAATAACCGATGCAATCTCAACCACTTTAGCACCTGCCAATAATTGCTTCACAATGGCGTCACCCGATTGAATGCCAGTTGAGGCAGCCAAATCGCATTTCACTTTTCCGGACATAAGCGATATCCAACGAAGAGTCTGGCTGTAATCACCCGCTGAAGATAATATCGGACCGGAGGTAACTAACATGTTCTCGATATCGATATCCGGCATCCACGTTCGGTTGAAAAGAACAATTCCTTGTACTCCTAACTCCGAAATCCGGCTGATATATGAAGCCAGGTTGGAACAGTAATATCCAATTTTCAGGGAAACCGGTAGCGAAACAATTTCTTTGACTTGATGAATAATGGCTTCGGTAATAACTAGGTTGTCCAATTGTTCCCGATCGTCATCTGAAGGAAGAAAGAAGAGGTTTAGTTCCAGACCATCTGCACCGGCTTCCTGAATTTCCTTTGCCAGGTACATCCATTTCTGGCTTGATACACAATTAATGGAAGCAATGACGGGTATTTGAACCGCTTCTTTTGCCTCTTTGATCAGTCTAAGATATTTTCGGACAGAATCTTCGTAAAGTTCTTCTTCCGTAAAATCGAGTGTTTCAGGAAATAGGAAAGGCCTGCCCGTCATTCGGTGTTCGGTTTCTTTCATTTCGAGAATAATCTCTTCTTCGAATAGTGATTTTAAAACAACGGCGGCAGCTCCGTTAGCTTCCAGTTCTTTTATTTTTTCAACTGAATCAGTGAGACCTGAACTGGCAATAATCACGGGATTCTTTAACGAGAGTCCCATGTATTTCGTCGAAAGATCTGGCATAATGATAGCTTTGCTGGTTAATGTTATTTGGGTTAATATACAAAGTTTAACCGCAAAAACCCACTATTCAACTGAAATACCTATTTCGACAAATGAAGCAGAAAATTTAAACTGCGCCGGTTAAATTCATCGGCCTGTTCGATGTTGCAAACGTGGCCGCATTTGGGTAAAATGTCAAGGTTGGTAAACGGAAATTTTTGCCAGTAGTCGATGGATTCATCCAGGAAATTAAAATCCTGACTTCCCATAATCATCAACATAGGCGATTTAAATGGCTTGTTAAAATAAGAATCAAGATTTTTCTTCAAATCAGCCAGCAAACCAAGCCACAATTTAAATGCTTCCGATTTTATTTGTGCCGCTTCTCTTACAAAAAGCCTACGGGCAACTTTGTGATTCCGGTAAGGCATTAAAATCCATGCAACCAGCTGATATAATTTGTGGTAAGGAATGAATCGCGAAAGAAAAACACCGCTTTTAAAAAGCAGATGGGTCCGACGGTTGAGTTTCATCACTCCACCGCCAATAATGACAGAAGCAACTACTTCGGGAGCCATGTCTTCGATGATACGAATGACAATGGAACCCATTGAAATTCCGATGAAATGAGCTTGCTTGATATTCTTCTCCTTCATCAGGGTGAGCACATCGCGGGCTACCATCCTAAAGGAGAACTCATCGACATCTGGTTTCGATAAATCCTTGGAATTTCCGTGATCCCGTAAATCGGGAAGTAATAAATTAAAATGACTGCGAAAAGCCGCAATCTGGCGGCCAAATGTTTTTGAGCTTCCGCCGGCACCATGAATGAAAACAATCCATTCTTTGTGCTGCGGTTGAGTGTATTCCTGAAAACTTAATACTTCCATCGATAATTCTTCTATCAGAGTGCAAAGTATAAAAAACCCGTTCGAATGACAATACCGATTCGAACGGGTTATACTGTTATTCCAATTTTAGATGAAATCCGTTTAAAAATTATAGGTCAATCCAATACCAAGAAACTGTTTTAACTGGACCCTGGGGCCGTGTTCAACCCCGCTTGAATCAACATATTTGATGTTGTCATCATACTTTATTGACGTGCCAAAATTGGCTGTCAAAAATTTGTTGATTTCCATATTGAAACGGATATCCCAGTTCACATCAATGTTTTGTGGTTTATCCAAATAATTGGAAAAGAGATCGAGTTTTGTTTCCAAATCCACATTCTTCATCAAATCCGTCTTGGTGTAGGCAAATTTTGCATAGGCACCGAATTCAGCTCTGAATTTATCACCAGGGCTAACACCGAATGCTCCGACTGTTGAAAGTGAATCATCCAGCAGAAAGGTAAATTTTGTACTAACCGGTGAAATAAAGGCCGAAAAATCCTTGTTGGGTTTGTAATCAAAACCGAGGGCAAAATTCATGTAGCCCGGAGCCATGAAGTTAGAAATGTACGTTTGCTTATTTGGATAATTGTATCCTTTGGCAAATTGGGTTTTGAAATCATACAAAGCCGTCAGATACCATTTGCCATCAATTTTATAGCCATACTTGGAAGAGAGGCTTAATTTGTCGACACTTTTGCGCAGGCTTTCGCTGCTGTTTTTAACTAAACCATACTGTACATCAATGGAATTATCCCAGGCATGATTATTCTTCTTTTTGTTGGCATTCATGTTAAAAAGAAAGGTACCCGAAACGGAACCATCTCCACCTTCAGCCCAGTTGGTAAGGGTTACCTGAGAGAAATTGAGCGAACTGTTTCCGTTGATTGTCCAGTATTTTGTTGTATCGGCCGGCGTTTGCGCCTGAATCACAGTTGTACCGGCAAGGATGATTATGAGGAAAGATAATTTTCTCAGCATTGTTGTTTGTTTTAGTTCGGTTATGGTTTTATTTTTCATTAAAAAGGTGCACATCCCGCTGTGGAAATGGAATGGAAACACCTTCTGCATCGAAGGATTTCTTGACCTTTTCGGTGAAATCGAAATAAACGCCCCAGTAATTCTGGCTTTCTACCCATGGCCTGACGACAAAATTAACGGAGCTATCTCCAAGCTCCTGTACGGCTACAAAATAGGCAGGGTCTTTCAATATCCTTTCATCCTCTTCCAGCAACCGTTTTAAAATATCACGGGCTTTATCAATGTCATCCGAATAGCCAATTCCGAATTTCATATCGACACGGCGAGTAGGCATGGCTGAATAATTGATCAAACTTCCGGTAGCCAATCCACCATTGGGAATAATTACCTGTTTGTTGTCGGGAGTAACCAAAATTGTGTTAAAGATTTGGATCTCTTTGACCGTTCCCATGTGTCCCTGGGCCTCAATGAAATCGCCAACCTTAAATGGTTTAAAAATTAAAATAATGACACTACCGGCAAAGTTTTGCATCGTTCCCGAGAGGGCCAACCCAACGGCAAGACCTGCAGCACCCAGAATGGCAATAAATGAAGTCATTTGGATCCCAAGCATACTTGCAATGGTGATAATAAGAAGAACTTTTAAGGTAATATCGAGTAAGCTGATTAGAAAGGATGACAGTGAAGGATCAAACTCCCTCTTCGTCATGGCTCTTCGTATTAATTTGTCTAATCTTTTAATGATCCAGAGTCCTACAATCAGAATAACAACGGCATAAATGAGTTTAAGACCCCACATTTGGATAAGATCCCATGCCGCGGATGTGTAGTTGTTCAGGTTTTCCATCTTTTTTGTCTTTAAGTGAAGTTAATTAAGTTCAAAATTGCTTGATGTGAAATCGTTACATATGTCAAGAATAAATCTAAATAAAAATGATTAATTATCTTATACAATACATAAATGAACTTTGACAATTGCTTAATGAAATAGCCATTTATCTGCTGATTGTATTTCTTTTTTGCAGGCATTCTTCATGTATTTATTCCCAAAGAACGAATCAACGATATCTTGGTAAAAAGAATGTACTCTCGATTGTGAATGCTACCTCGCTGGGAATTCCCTTACCCTTATGTTCCTGTGGTGTTATACCTGCGGGATTATCTTTTTACCGGAACGGAGCCTTCAAAGGTGCAACTGCTTCTTTTCTTATTTCTACACCCCAAACAGGGATTGATTCAATGTTGGTTATCTATTCAGTGTTAGGTCTGCCAATGGCACGTGTTCGTTCTGTAATCGCATTTATTACCGGAATCGCCGGAGGCATTATCACAAACAATTTAGATAACGAAAAATCTATTCAGTTGGTTCAACAAGAGACGGAGAAAGAGTCAAATCAAGGGATTGGAAAGAGATTAGCCGAAGTTTTTCGCTATGGTTTTTGCGAAATGGCTTGTTGATAGCTGCCTTGCTGGCCGTTTTGATTCAGGATAGTTTTTTCACAGCATACATTATTCAACATCGTTGGATAAACATGCTAATAGTGTTGGCAGCATCCGTTCCTTTGTCTGTATGTGCTACCGGTTCGGCACCGATTGCGGCCGTTTTAATGTTGAAAGTATTTTCGCCCGGAGCGGCGTTTTCCTGATGACTGGTCTGGGAACGAATGCAACAACGCTGCCAGTTCTTTGAAAAACCATCTGGAAAAAGCGACACTGGCATACTTGTTAAGAATTACTTTGAGGACCTTAATAGGAGGATGGAGTATCGACCGGTTTTTAACTGTTGAATGGTTTTCCACAACTGGCACACAGTCTATTCGTGAGTGTTTTATTTTGGAAACGTGGTAGTTAATCGCTTCTATTTCGCTTATCCTTTTGTTTGTATTGAATATGGCGATAAAATGGCATAAATCCCGCAAGGAGAAGTTACGTCAACTTGAGAATGACGCCTTCAGCAGATATAAACATTTGTTGCAGAGGGAATAAATTGCGTTAACTGTAAGGCACATGTGGCGAATGGTATCAGGAACCTGGAAGCTGTTGCCAATGTGAAAGCGGACGTGGATAGTGGCGAGGTGCGCACTCAGGGTAATACGTTTGATGAGGAACGAATGCGGCAATCTGTCGGAAAGGGAGGTTACATCTTCAAGGGAGAGAAAAACGGATCTTCACTTCATTTTGAAAAAAGAGGAATCGTACTCAATTGACGACTCCTCTTTTTTTAGAATTTTTGTTCATTTTGCACTTTCATTCTTTCACTGTTTTCAGCATATCGGCATATCCCGACATTTCACAATAGTTGTCAAGCAGAGCGTCAGATTCGAAACCTCCTAAAGCTTTAATTCGGTTCCAGTCACGACAGGCACCTTCTTTATCACCGACTTCATAACGGCTTAATCCACGAGCCAGTAAGAGACATTTTTCATTCGGGAGCAATACGATTCCCTTGTCAAAATGTTTGATTGCACGCTGTGGATGTTGTTTCAACAAGAGTTGCTTATTTCCTTTAATGAAGTAATGAGTGGCCTGTGATTGCAAGTTGGACGATTCTGCCAATTTGAAGGCAACTACAATTTCCTTTTCCATCGGGACGGCTTCCCTATTATTACATCCCGGTTTCCACATGCCATTGGTTGTTTTCAGAACACGAATAACCTCATCATCCATGGCAGAAGAAACACTGTTAATAACAACGAAATCATTTAATGTTCCATCGGTTTGAACGGTAAACTGAATGACTTCTTTGCCTTCCCTGAATTCTTTGGCATCATTTTCCGGGTACTCCAATTTGGAAATTACGTATGCATTTAGTGATTGTAGCTTAGCTGCGGGTGGGTTTAATAAAAATGCGGCGCCATCAACGCCCACAAATTCCGGAGGCGACACCCGAACTTCTTCGATGTTTTCCTGACTGAATGCAAATGCTGAAAGAAGTAGTCCTGCGAATAGTAAGAAGAGTTTTGTTTTCATGGCTTCTCGTTTAAAGTTAGACATAATCTGTTTGATGCGTAGATATATCGTTTCCGGTTAAACCGGTAAATAGAGCCAACTCGATTAGAACAGTTTCCTTAACAATACTCTTCAAATCAAGACGTTAAATTTCAAGTATAGTGCCATGTTTAGTAATACTCATGCTATTAGTTGATTATGAAATTGAGTAGGGACGAATGACCGGTAGTGACTGTCCGTAAATGAATGATCTTGTGACCGATTGCGAACAAATGACTACACTATGGTAAGTAGTTTGTGTGGGTTTTAGAAAAAGAATTCTTAGGAAAAGAATATTTATGAGTGATAAGTAATAGTAAACTGACAAAATTTCATTCTGACAAATATGGTGCGTGTCAAAAATTCCTGATAAACAGATTGTTGAAGACAAGATGGCCGATTGTTGCATTTGGCAATGCATTTGCTAAACAAGTGAAGGAAAAGAAAAACGAAAAGTTGTTTGGAGCAATATATAAGTTGTTTGTTTTTAGGAAAACAGACGGTTTTGTGTAAGTTTCATTCAACAGAAAGAATAAAAATACAGACATGAACTTCAATAATTTCACCATTAAGGCGCAGGAAGTAGTGCAACAAGCAATCCAGATTGCGCAGGGAAACAACCAACAAGTGATCGATACCGGTCATCTGTTCAAGGGATTGTTCAGCAAAGCAGAAAATGTGACCGGTTTCCTGTTGAAAAAATTGGGAGTGAACAGCTCCGTTTTGCAACAAGCCTTGGATCAGGTGGTGGCAAGTTACCCCAAAGTTTCGGGAGGGGAACCTTACCTGTCATCGGCGGCTAATACTGTCATTCAAAAAGCAACTGGTTATTCGCAGAGCATGGGAGATCAGTTTGTTTCGGTAGAGCATCTGTTGCTCGGTTTGCTCGATGCCGGCGATCAGGTGAGCAAAATGATGAAGGACAGTGGGATCTCCAAAAAGGAACTGGAAGCAGCTATTGCCGATTTGCGCAAAGGTTCAAAAGTTGACAGTCAAACGGCTGAGGATACATTTAACTCTCTCAACCGGTTTGCGATTAATTTAAATGAACGAGCCCGTTCGGGAAAACTCGATCCGGTGATTGGAAGAGACGAAGAAATTCGGCGTATTCTGCAAATTTTGTCACGTCGGACCAAGAACAACCCCATTTTAATTGGCGAACCGGGTACCGGTAAAACAGCCATTGCTGAAGGTCTGGCACATCGAATTGTAAGAGGCGACGTTCCGGAAAACCTGAAAACCAAGCAGATTTTCTCACTCGATATGGGAGCATTAGTGGCTGGAGCGAAGTATAAAGGCGAGTTTGAGGAACGACTAAAAGCTGTAGTGAATGAAGTGGTCAAAGCTAATGGGGAGATCATCCTCTTTATCGATGAGATTCATACTTTGGTTGGAGCCGGAAAAGGTGAAGGGGCTATGGATGCAGCCAATATTCTGAAACCGGCCCTTGCTCGTGGAGATTTGAGAGCAGTTGGTGCAACTACATTAAATGAGTATCAGAAATACTTTGAGAAGGACAAAGCTTTGGAGCGTCGTTTCCAGATTGTCATGGTCAATGAGCCGGATACATTAAGTGCGATTTCCATTCTTCGTGGATTAAAGGAGCGTTACGAAAGTCACCATAAAGTCCGGATTAAAGACGATGCAATTATTGCAGCGGTAGAGCTTTCGCAGCGGTACATTACCGAACGGTTTTTGCCCGATAAGGCCATCGACCTGATGGATGAAGCGGCAGCGAAATTACGTATGGAGATGGATTCCCTTCCGGAAGAGCTGGACGAAATCGAACGTAAGCTGAAGCAACTGGAGATTGAGCGGGCTGCCATCAAGAGGGAAAATGATACGCGGAAGTTGACAAGTCTTGATGAGGAGATTGCCAACCTGAGGGCGGAACAGACTAAATATCGTGCTTCGTGGCAGGCCGAGAAAGATGTAATTGACGCCATTCAGCGACATAAATCGGAAATTGAAGAAATGAAGCTGGAAGCAGAACAGGCTGAGCGGCAGGGAGACTATGGTCGTGTGGCTGAAATTCGTTATGGTAAAATCAAAGGTGCCGAAGAAGAAATCCAACGTCTGCAGAAGGAATTGGCCAAACTTCAAGGTGAATCATCCATGATAAAAGAAGAGGTTGGAGTGGAGGATATTGCGGAAGTTGTAGCTCGCTGGACAGGAATTCCGGTTTCCCGTATGATGCAAAGTGAAAGGGAAAAGTTGTTGCACCTGGAGGATGAGTTGCACAAAAGGGTCGTTGGGCAGGATGAGGCTATCGCAGCTGTGGCCGATGCTGTTCGCCGCTCTCGCGCAGGATTGCAGGATGAGAAACGACCGATAGGTTCGTTTATTTTTCTGGGAACTACCGGCGTGGGAAAAACAGAGTTGGCAAAGGCATTGGCTGAATATCTTTTCGATGACGAGAACATGATGACACGAATCGATATGTCGGAATACCAGGAGAAATTCTCGGTAACGCGGTTGATAGGTTCGCCTCCCGGATATGTTGGTTATGACGAAGGTGGGCAGTTGACCGAAGCTGTTCGGCGCAAACCTTATTCGGTGGTGTTGTTCGACGAAATCGAAAAAGCTCATCCAGATGTGTTCAATGTGCTGCTTCAGGTGCTCGACGATGGCCGACTGACTGACAACAAGGGACGCCTGGCCAACTTCAAGAATACCATCATCATCATGACCTCGAATATTGGATCGCACATTATTCAGGAGCGGTTCGAGAATATGAGTGATGAAAACCGTGAAGAGGTACTGGAACAGACCCGTTATGATATGCTTAATCTTTTACGAAAGAGCATTCGTCCGGAGTTCCTGAACCGTATAGATGAAACCATTGTGTTCACTCCGCTGAATCATAATGAGATTAAAGAGATTGTTCGCTTGCAGTTCAACCTGATTGCAGAACGATTGAAAAAAAGCAACCACGAAATCTCTATTAGCGATGCGGCCGTGGAATGGGTGGCTGCCTCCGGGTTCGACCCGCAGTTTGGAGCCCGCCCAATCAAAAGGACCTTACAGCGTTTCGTGCTGAACGATTTGTCGAAGCAGTTGTTGGCAGGCACTATCGAAGCGGACAAACCCATCCAGGTGGATGTGGAAAATGACACTTTAATATTCCGAAATTAAAAGTAAATCCCCCGGTTGAGAGAGCCCGGGGGATTTTTTTTGGTTTTTACCGCAAGCGGACTTTTTGAACAACCGATTGTTCGTCGTCAGTCCATCGCACAAGATAGGTTCCGGACCCGGGCTGAAGCCGGGCGTGAGTGGTGTGGTTGATAGAGTATTCTGTGATCTTTTGGCCGAGGAAGTTGAATACTTCCAGCTTCCCGTCGAGAAATTGTGAGGCCGATACATGTAGAATTTGTCCGGCACTATATATATGAACTTGATCATTTGTCAAGTCTTCCAATCCAGTTCCATTTTTCAGATGGAGCAACAAATTGTTTTCATTATCACCGGCAAAAGCATCGAACAGCAACGTGTCACCACCTCGTATATCCAGTATTTCACCGGTAACTGTATTTTCAAGTAAAACGGTTGTTCCATTACCAAATGAAGGAGAGACTTCTCCGGAAATGGCTAATTCGCCGGCATCGGAGATATATAATCCTACCGGGAAACTTTCCGGATAGGTTTTGACCTGATTAATAGCCAGTTTTTCTCCGTTCTGATTGAACCAAAGTTGGGGTACTCCGATGTCATAGTATATTAATTTCCGTGAATCTTCAAGTCGTTCAAACTCGTCGCGGTTGTTTTGGTCGAATCGGATTAAGGCAATATCACTACCGTTTGGACCAGTAATTTTTAGTCGGACAATGTAATCATCCGGTTGTCCCTGCTTCAAAAAATATTGGTCGGTAGGAATACCGTCATCCAAATTGACCGAGTAATTGTTGTTATTGACCGCTTCAACGAAGAATCCCTGCAACGGTGGAATGTGATCGGTAAAATCAGGATTGGTTACTGTTCCTTCCGGAGAAATGGTCAGATATGTTTTGGTATTTGGATCGAACATATAAGCTGTGCCCGTCGTATTGCTTTGATTCGATTCAGACCAATCGATGGCTCCCAATCCCGGATTCCCGACAAAGTTGAAATTATTGCTGCCATCATCGAAGTACATGGGTGTTGTTCTGGTTCCTGAAATGGGACTTCCGCTAAAGACTAATTCCATTTCTTCACGGGTACTGTAAAATCCGTAACCGGTAAGCGGCGATAATGACAATGTTTGATCGGAAACATAGCTCCATGCACTTTCATCCGCAGGTTTGGAGTTATCGTAGGTAATCAGATACACCATACCGTAAACCGGTTCGAACATAGCCACTGTATTGTTTTCAACTGGCGGCGTCAGGAAAAGCCATTTACCCGCAGTCAATGCCCGTTTGGTATAAAGTATACATTCTGCCGGAATGTACTGCTGTCCGCCAAGTGAGGCATCTGATTCGAGCACCAATGTTTTAGGATTTACTGCTGAAGTGAGTATCGGATATAGATTAACTCCTGACGGAATAACGGCTTTCATGGTTTCATCCGGGATACCGTTATTCCAGTTAGCTGCATTGTTCCAGTTGTTATCCGCAGTTCCCGACCAAATCGTTTCCAGATTAGGTGATGTTGTTAATGTCTGTCCTGTATTCACTGCACCAAATGAGGATTCTGCCGGGTCTTGCCAGGTAAAGTCTTCGTAATTAGAACCGGAACCGGTTAGTTGAATGGAGAAATTTGCCGGGGTTGTCGTGGTCTCTTCAGGCGCAATTTCAATTGATGTTAAACCTGTAGCATCTCCTTCAGTTGCAGTGACAGGGCCTTCATAACTGATGAATTGGACTATTTTGTGTTGAAATGATATAGCTAAGCCATCCGGTCCCATTTGTAATTTGCCACAGTCAATTAAAACAATCGAAAAAGTACCATCAACTGTAATTGATGCATTTTCAGCGAGATTGAATTCATCTATTATGGTTCCTCCATTTCCATTGTAATGAATCAGGTTGAAATCTTCAAGCGAATAGTTTTCTGCATTTTCTAAAACGATTTCGACCTGAGCATGATCGTCACCATCATCACTATAGTGAAATTCATTAATCCATGCATTGGGCAAATCATCCAACGGTGTGATGAGTGTTGTTTCCGGTATAGTACCATCCGTCTTCACATTGGTGGTTTCATCAGCTCCACGGTAGGGGATGATTCGGGCTGACCACCGGGTTTCATTACCGGGAATATATACTTCAGCAGTAGTTGTGCCAGCTGCCTGTGTAATCAATGCTTCTCCATCGCTGAAATCAGAGTCTTCATCAGGCATTTCGCCATCTATTGGTAATTGAGGAACAGTTTGACTGACCAGAATCAGATAACCGTTAGCCAATTCGTCACCACTATTTTCATCCCACTGAAGAGTGAATGTGTTACCGTTTTGTCCGGTCATTCGGAAACCAGAAACGTGATTTGTAGGTTCTGTCTCCAGCGCCGTTCCACTCACTGCCACCAATATATCGTTTGTCAATTCACTGGTTTGATGAGATATTTCCCCCGAAGTGACTCCGGACACATCCGGACTGAACCGAACATAGATAGTCGCCGATAAAGAGCCTTCAGTTCCACTGAGTGACAAAGGCGAATCATTTCCCTGCCAGTTATTTTCATCAGTGGATAATTCAAAGCCTTGAGGTGGTGTAATAATCAAATTATCGCGGAGATACTGTGCCGAAACGGTATAGGAGGTAGAGACAGAGTTCTCACCAGTAACAACATCACCGAAGTCAGAAATATTTTCACTTGAAAGAGTGATCTCAGGTGCCGGCTGATCTAAAGTAGTGACCTCACCGGTGGAAGCTTCACTCTCCAAGACCGAATTGTCTGTCATCAATCTGACAGCCTTTAGTTGATAGTAATAAGTTGTTGAAAATTGAAGTGATGTTGCCTCATAAGAAGTAACATTTCCAATGTCTTCATCAATCATTGGAGAAGTTAAATCCGACTGAGTGCTGATAGTCAGATGATATGAGGTGGCCTGGTAACTGGCCAGCCATTCAAGTGTAAACCGGTTATAGTCAACAGAGCCTGTCTGGATATTATCGGGTGCTACAGGTGTTCCGGCTGTAATATCAAATGAAGCCTCAGTACTGATGGCCTCCTGCTGCGAATTATCAACGGCTTTTATCTGATAATAATAGGTTCCGTCCTCCAGCACAGGTAAATCTGCTTTCCATGTTGTCCCGGACGAATAACTAAGAGTAAATGATTCTGTGAGATTGCCTGATACAGTTCCATATATCACTATTGCAGAAATTACCTCGCCGTCATCCGAAACAGATGCAGATATGGTGTTGTTGCCGGTTACTTCCGTATCGGTCATAGGTGAAGGAGAGAAGGTCACACTTCCAAATTCCGGGACAGGATCGTTATCAAAGAGAGCGTTTTCAGTATCATCACTATCCGGATCGGGTGGTGTTGGTGGTCCTGTTTGAGCGAATGATAGATTCTGAAAGATAATGGTTAGGCTAATGAGGAAAAGAGACGTTACAATTTTTTTCATCGGTGAATGATTTTGATAATTAGGTTAATAGTTGTTTTATATCTTGGTAAGAACGTTTTGGTTTTTCTCTTTCCCTATAATTAAATTACGATAAAATCATTTATAGACAAGTTTGTATTGGAATGTTTTATAACAACTGGATAGGATAATTGGTATGATTTGTGAGTTATTATAGGATGCAAAAATATTACTATAAATAAACGATTCCGGCTAAATAAAATACGGGGATGGTAGTGAATAAAAAAAGCGTAACCAAAATGATTACGCTTTTATGGCGGAGAGAGAGGGATTCGAACCCTCGGAACCCTTTAGAGGTTCACACGCTTTCCAGGCGTGCCAGTTCAACCACTCCTGCACCTCTCCCTGGGTGCTGAATTCCGGCTAATATGCCGTGACTCCGGGGCACAAAAGTAGGAGATTTTTTTTATCCGCAAAACATTTTTCTCAAAAGAAAAAAGGGTTCGCCGGCGGGCAGTATTTTCCTGTCTAAGGAACCTGTCCCTTCCTGATCACAATCTTGTCTTCCTTAATGTATTTTTTGTTGCCTTTTCCATCGGCCAACCTTATGGCCAGGTCGACTGGTGTGCCTGGTTTCCAGTCGGGACCGCTCACTGCAGTGAGTTCCATGAAACCACCCTTAATATCGGTTGATTCTTTATCGAAGGAGCTTTCGTACCCGTCGAAACTCATGTCGCTGGGGCGGATGGCATATACTTCCGCATGCAAACCGGCCGGCAGTGGTTGTCCGCCAACTGTAGTAATTTGTGCGGTAATTTGAATACCCTCGCCGGAGGAATCTGTTGAAGACGATTGAAGAACAACCTCCGCCTGGATATGAAGCTCGGTTCCGTCCAACAAGATGACACTAGAAGCTTCACATGGGCATGGCAGCCTTGTTGTGGCACAGGAGGTCATTAGTACGATACTTATTAAAAAAAGGAAAATATTCAGTTTCATATCCGATGATTTGGAGCAAAATAACAAAAACCCTTCGATTAACATGGGGGAATGTCAAGGGTTTTTATTTTTACTTTTCATAGCTTTGATAAGCCTAAACAAAAATGAAGTTGACTATACTCCTAAATGATGGAATAACCAGATAATTAATCGATTTTTATGACCAAAAACTGATAGGTATGAAATTAATTTCTTTGTTTTCACTAATGATTGTATTAATAATGGCTGGATGTTCTAACTCCCCGAAAAGTGCGGCCGGAGAGGATGTGATTGGGCAAAAGGTAAAGGAATTTGCCAAAGTTAAACTGACCACTGACATGAGTCAGCTCGACGAAAACCAAAAACAGATGTTGTCGCTGATGTTCGACGCGGCCGATTTAATGGACGACATTTTCTGGCAGGAAGCCTATGGTGATAAAGAGACTTTGCTGGCCAGTCTGAAAACGCAGGCTGAAAGAGATTTTGCCAAGATTAATTACGGCCCATGGGAACGGTTGAATGGTAACAAACCGTTTGTGGATGGTGTTGGCCCAAAACCCAAAGGGGCTCAATTTTATCCAGCAGATATGACGGAACAGGAATTTGCCGATTGGAACGATTCCACCAAAACCAGTCAGTACACCATGATTAGACGTGACACGGATGGTAAACTCGTTTCGATTCCATATCATGAATATTTCAAGGACAAGATTGAGAAAGCCGCATCGCTGATTCGCCAGGCAGCAGAGTTGGCCGGAGACCCGGGACTGAAGAGATACCTGGAGCTGCGTGCCGATGCGTTACTAACTGATAATTATTACGACAGCGATATGGCCTGGCTCGATATGAAAAATAACACAATCGACTTTGTGGTTGGCCCTATTGAAAATTATGAGGATCAGCTTTTCGGATACAAAACATCGCACGAAGCTTTCATCCTGGTAAAGGATAAAGTATGGAGTCAGCGGTTATCGAAATTTGCTGCAGTGCTGCCTGAACTACAGCGGGCATTACCTTGTCCGGCTGAATACAAAGCTGAAATGCCCGGTTCTGATTCCGACCTGAATGCATACGATGTACTCTATTACGCAGGCGATTGCAATGCGGGCTCAAAAACTATTGCGATTAATTTGCCTAACGATGAACGTGTTCGGGCAGCCAAAGGCAGCCGTAAACTACAGCTGAAAAATGCCATGCGAGCCAAGTTTGATAAAATACTGGTCCCGATTTCCGATTTATTGATTGCTCCCGATCAACGTTCACACATCAAGTTCGATGCTTTCTTCGAGAATACCATGTTTCATGAAGTCGCTCACGGACTTGGATTGGGAAAAACCATCGATGGAAAATCAACTGTTCGCGAGGCACTGAAAGATACTTACACATCCATCGAAGAAGGAAAAGCCGACATTCTTGGATTATGGGTTATTACGAAACTTCATGATATGGGCGAATTCTCCGACGAGGATTTGATGGATAACTATGTCACCTTTATGGCGGGTATCTTCCGTTCGGTGAGATTTGGTGCAGCCAGTGCTCATGGTAAAGCTAATATGATTCGGTTTTATTATTTCGAACAAAAGGGAGCTTTTACCCGTGATGCTAACAGCGGTACCTATCGTGTCGATTTCGGGAAGATGAAACAGGCTATGACCGATTTGTCAGATACATTGCTGGTTATCCAGGGGGATGGCGATTACGCAGCTGCGTCGAAATTGATCAAAGAAAACGGTTATATCCGTCCGGAACTTCAGAGTGATTTGGATCGCATTTCTGCAGCTGGTATTCCAAAGGATATTGTTTTTGAACAAGGAAAAGCCGTGCTGGGGCTGAACTAATAATAAAAGATATTTAAGTTAAAACCTGCTTTCGTTACGTGAGCAGGTTTTTTTATTAGGAGTAGAATCCTAATTAACATATATTATTGTTTTGTTCGCATTCGTTCAATCTCATTTCCGAATACGGACAGAAATAGTTTATCTGTGCATGATATTCTTCTTGTTACTTGGTAAGGTAATCAGTTGATTAAGCTGTTTGGCACATGGATTGATAATTATATACCGCAACAACAGGAATTAAAATTATTAAACCATGAGAAAATTATCTATCGCAACAGCCTTATTTTTTATCGTTAGTATTCTGTTTCTGGGACCAGTTTCAGCCAAAACTATCCAGGGACAGTCGAATAGTTCTTTGGGAACTTACCAAATTAAAGAGATAGCTCCGGTTCAGGCAGGTGGTGTTGAATTGCAAGCCTACCAACTATCTTATGAGAATTCGGAGAATCCTATTACCATTTTGGTGGAAAGCACCCCGAAATGCAAGAATTACATTGTACGATCGAAAAATTTAGAGATCCAGTATGTTTGCAACAAACACGGGTTCGGCGCCAAACTGGTTAAGGCAAAGTATCAACGGCTCGATCCGACAGTGAATGGTTATTATCTTAACGAGATGGAACTTAAGAACCAGGAAAAGCTTTCTTCAACTCAGTTAGGTGAAGAAGATGCCTTGGAATTAATTGGCGCTTACTTTCCTGCTTTGGCGAAAGATGCTAAATTCCTAATGTAAGATATTTAATGTACAAGTTGCCCAAACTTGTTTTTTTGTCCACGCTGTAGTTTCTTCATAACTACGCACGTTAACTCCTAACTGCCGGGCCGCCACCCGGCAGTTTTATATTTCCGTAAAAAGTAAGCCTGTTGAATAGTTTATTCGCCTGTTGATATTGAATTAGATTCATTCCGGATTTGGCAATCATGCTTATTGCTCTTTCATACTGAAAATACGCTCCATTAGTTTCCATTTTTCTCCTGCGCTTGCATCCGAATTGCTTTGCTGGAATCTGGCAACCCAGGCCTCCCATTCTGCTTGTTTTGGTTTGGTTGCAAGTTCCTCCATTGCTTTGTCATGGTCAAAATCATCCACGGTATCCATGATCATAAATAACCTGTTTCCCAGAAGATAGATCTCCATGTTGAGAATGCCCACTTCATGCATGCCTTTCAATATCTCAGGCCATACAGCTCCCGCGGCGTGGACTTTCCGGTAATTTTCAATAAGCTCCGGATCATCCTTTAATTCCAGTGTTTTGCAATATCGTTTATATGGTTGCATACTTTTCTGTTTGTATCAAAAGGTCACTTTATTCATGATTAGCCAAGGTCACCGGTGCAATCCTGGAACCTGAAAAAGCATAGTAGATAATGTACAGGTAGCTCAAAAGTGGTATCAACATTGCTAAAGCCATGCTTCCAGTTTGGTCTGCAATAAGTCCCATGAGTGGTGTCCAGACCGCACCGCCGATAATGGCCATTACAATGATGGAACCTCCTCGTTTGGTGTTGTGTCCGAGACCTTTCACTCCTAATGCAAAAATAGTAGGGAACATCAATGACATGAAGAAACTGGTGAAGAAGATAGCCCACATTCCCAAACTACCCGGGAAAATAATGCCGATGCTCACTAACAGAACATTGATGCCACTAAAAATTCCCATCAGGGTACCGGGTGAGATGCTCTTCATTAACCAGGTAGCCGCAAACCGACCAACACCAAAAGCCACTAAAGTTCCCATAAGAAAGTTGGCTGCTACCTTTTCGGAAGCCATCGTGTAATCCTGTACATATTGAATGAAGAAAGACCATGTACCGACCTGCGCTCCAATATAAAAAAACTGGGCGAGTACCCCCTTTGTAAAATGAGGAAAGTGCCACAAGGCTTTTAAGCTCCCCTTCTCGTTGTCCGTTTCAACAGAAATGCCGGCTACAGCTGGAAATTTAGTTCGATAAATCAAGATAGCCCATAGAATCACCACTAAACCGATGACAATATATGGAGGGCCAATGCGTAACGTCTCCTCGCGGAGGAAACCGGTGTAAGTACCAGCAGCTTTCATTGCTGCTTCCTGTGTTGCACTTGGTTCAATACCTGAGAATATAAAAATATTACCGATGGCAACTCCGCTTATGGCACCTATTGGATTGAATGCCTGAGTAAAATTAAGGCGCCTTTCGGCGGAATCAGGTGCGCCTAACAACGTAACCAACGAATTGGAACCTGTTTCCAGAAAGGCCAGTCCGCTGGCAATCACAAATAACGCGAAAAGAAAGAAGCCGTATTTTCCCACAAGCGTTGCCGGGTAAAACAGAAAACAGCCTAGTGCGAAGAGAAGTAATCCCATTATCAGGCCACGCTTGTACCCAAAACGTTCCATGATGAGTGCTGCCGGCAACGCGAAAATGAAATACCCCAGATAGAACGCCGATTGTACCAATCCTGCTTCCAGCCTGTTCAGTTCGAATGACTTCATGAACTGTTTGATAAGAATGTCGTTCAGATTATTTGGTAGAGCCCAAAGAAAAAACAGGAATGTAACCAGTAAAAACGGTAAAAGATAAGCTCTTGGGACCAGCGGCGTATCTGTGATCTTTTTGTTCATTCTGTATACGATTAGATTTATTGGGCCGGCATCAGAAAGCCTTTCTGAATTAGGCGACAGCCAAAGTACAAAATCATTCCATTAGCGCCAAGAGACCGGATAGTCTACAGGGAAGGTAGGCTATTGCCATATTCTGTTTAGACGTTGTCTCCATTGTCGGGTAGGCATTGGAAGATTTAGTCTTAAAAGACAATCTATTCGGAGTCGAACGGTGATAAAATACAGGAACATACTTCTGCTATGTAACATATTCATTGATAAAATTTAAATAGTGCATTTCTGTTTTGGGCATTGAAAGGCTTTGAAATTAAAGGGAAGCACAAATGATAACCGGTAGGTTATCATGCAACGTATCATCTTGTTTTCTCATCTTAAAGATAGCTTAATTGAATTGTATTATTTTTTTAGTAAATTGATATCCAATTAAACCAGACAGCTACATGTTTCATCAATACTAAATTAACCTGCTTATGAAAAAGCTTATCAAAGCGCTGATGGTGATGGCCATCATTAGCCTGTTTTTTTCCTGTAATGAAAAAAAAGACAAGTATGTTACCCTTCAGAAGACCGACCCAAACGGTTACAAGTATGAGGAAGTGACCAATGATCCGCTAAAAACCCGAATTTATACATTGGAAAACGGATTAAAAGTTTATTTGTCGCAAAACACCGATGAGCCCCGCATTTTTACGTTTATTGGTGTTAGAGCCGGTGCATTGAACGATCCCCGGGAGACCACTGGATTGGCGCACTATTTTGAGCACATGATGTTCAAGGGCACTGAGGAATTCGGTACCAATAACTGGGAGAAAGAGAAGGTGTTGCTGGATTCTATCTCCGGTTTGTTTGAAGCGCATAAAGACGCTACTGATCCCGACGTGAAAAAGGCCATTTACAAACAGATTGATGAAGTATCGCAGGAAGCTTCGAAATATGCTATTCCGAATGAGTATGACAAAATGGTTTCGACCATTGGAGCTAAGTATACCAATGCCGGTACATCATACGAGTTTACGGTATATATGAACGATATTCCATCCAACGAACTGGAGAAATGGATAACGATGGAATCCGAACGATTCAGGGATCCGGTACTTCGCTTGTTCCATACCGAGTTGGAGACAGTTTATGAAGAGTTCAATATGTCGCAGGATAACGATGGGCGTCGTTTGAATCGTGCCGTTATCAGTGCGCTGTATCCCGGACATCCGCTGGGAACCGATGTGATTGGCAGACCAGAGGATTTGAAGAACCCATCCATGGTGAACATTATGAATTTCTATCATACCTGGTATGTTCCGAATAACATGGCCGTTATTCTAACGGGCGATCTCGATTACGACAAAACCATAAAAATGGTGGATGCGACCTTCGGGAAGTATAAATCGAAACCGTTACCGGAAGTGAAGTATGCCAAGCTGGAGCCGATTGAAAAGCCAATCGTGAAGGAAGTATATGGTCCTGATGCCGAGAGAGTGATGTTGGCCTACCGGTTTGGTGGTTATGATTCGCCCGACCGGAAGTTTGTGACCATGATAGATTACATTCTGACTAACTCAACAGCCGGATTGATCGACCTGGATCTGAACCAAAAACAGAAAGTGCTGAAAGCCGGTAGTTACAGCGATTTTTCTTATGAATACGGCGAGCACCGTTTGTTTGCTACGCCTAGGCAGGGACAGTCACTTGACGAAGTTCGCGATTTACTGCTGGCCGAAGTTGAGAAGGTTAAGAATGGTGATTTTGATGACTGGCTTATTCAGGCAACGGTCAATAATCTGCGATTAAATGCTATCCGTCAGAACGAAGGAAGATGGAGAGTTTTCAATTACCTGAATTCCTTTATCGAGAAATCGAACTGGGCCGACGAGCTGGCATTTTACGATGGGATGGAAAAGATTACCAAGGACGAATTGGTCGCTTTTGCCCGCGAACATTACAAGGATAACTATGTGCTTGCTTATAAGCGGACTGGGGAGGCCAAGGGATTGGTGAAAGTAGAAAAACCTGAGATTACGCCGATTTCGATTAACCGGAAGGATCAATCGAAGTTCTTCACCGATTTTACCGCACAGAACGTAGAACCGCTTAAGCCCGTGTTTGTTAATTTCGAAGAAGCGATCAATGAGAAACCACTGGAAGAAGGTGTGATGGTGGATTGTATTCCCAACAAAACCAACGAACTCTTCCAACTCGATTACGTGGTGGATATGGGTAGTAACAATGATCCAATGCTCGAATTGGCAGTAAAATACCTGCCTTATCTGGGAACAGATAAATATCCTGCTGCCGACCTGAAAAAGGAATTCTACAAGCTGGGTGTCGATTTGAATGTGAACACCAGTAACGACCGTTCCTACGTATTCATTTCCGGTTTGGATAAGAATGCGAAGAAAGGAATGGAACTCCTGGAGCATCTCCTGGCCAATGCACAACCCGATCAGGAAGCTTACGATAAAATGGTAGACGGTATTTTAAAAGAACGTGCCGACAAAAAACTCAACCAATACCAGATTCGTCGGGCATTGCAATATTACGGACAGTATGGTAAGGAAAACCCATTCACGAATGTGATTTCAGAAGCCGATCTCCGGAAGGTCGACCCGGCCGTTTTGGTTGATAAGCTGCACGAGTTCTGTCATTATCCGCACCGCGTATTCTATTATGGTCCAACGGCATCGGATCAGGTTTATCAGATGATAAAAGACCAGCATCAGGTTCCTGCAGAACTTAAGACTATTCCGCCGGAAAAGGAATTTGCTTTTCAACCCACGAATGAGGATAAGGTTTACTTCGTGAATTACGATAAATCGCAGGTGGATATCTGGATGATGTCGCAAAGCCAGCCGTTCTCTCCCGAAACGTACGTCAATTCACAGCTCTTTAATGAATATTACGGCAACTCGATGAGCTCCGTTGTATTCCAGGAAATCCGCGAATCGAGAGCTTTGGCTTATTCCGCATGGGCTGGTTACAGCGCACCATCGAAGAAAGACAATCCTTTCTACATTCATGGTGCAGTATTCACGCAAGCCGACAAAATGATGGATGCCATTGGTGCCATGAGCGGATTATTGAATAACATGATAACCGATAACCGGTTGTTTGGTATCGCCCGCGAAAGTGTCATGAAAAATATTCAGACCGAACGCATTAATAAATCTGACATATTCTGGACATGGTTGCGGAACAAACGCCTTGGAATCAATAATGATATCCGGCAGGATGTTTATAACAAAGTCGAGAATTCGAGTATTGCCGATGTAGAGAATTTCTTTAACGATCACATGAAGAACCAGCATTTTACCTATCTGGTGGTAGGTAACCGGAAGGATGCCGATTTGAAAGCGTTGAAGACAGTCGGTCCGGTTGAAGAACTGGCGCTCGAAGATATTTTTGGATATTGATTTGGCTTGTGCCGGAGCTGTCTCCGGACTACTTAAGCCCGTTTTAATAGGTGAATAGCGTAAGAGACCCGGTAATAATCCGGGTCTCTTTTTGCTTTCAGGATGTAAGGGTTGAAAACTTGATTTTTCCTTAATCCAAAGAATTTTTTCCGAGGGGCTAAATCCGTATTTTTGTTCCCTTGAAAAACGTATAAAACTGAAAGCTATGGAAAGCCCTGAAAACTTCGCCCCGATGGGCATTATATTCGACATGGACGGTGTTATCATCCACAGTAACCCGTTGCATATAAAAGCCTGGCGAACCATTCTTGCGAGGGAGAATGTTTCCATCAGCGAAGAGGACTTTACCAACATTATTTCCGGCACTACCGGCGATACGGCCATTCGTGCTCTGGTGAAACGGGATTTGACGCAGGAAGAGGTAAATCGCATCAACCTGTCGATTGATGCCGAATACCGGAGCATGGTAAAGCAGATGGATGAACTGGAACCGGTAGAAGGATTGCGTGATTTTTTGCAGTGCATTCTTCGTTCGGGGCACAAGATTGCCGTAGCCACATCGGCTCCTACTGCGAATGTGGATCTGGTAATGGACAAACTACGGTTAAGAGAATATTTTCAACTGATTGTCGATAAGACCGGCATTACCCATGGGAAGCCCCATCCGGAGATATATCTGAAGACACTGAAACAAATGGACATGCCGGCTTCTCAATGTGTTGTTTTTGAAGACTCGTTGGCAGGAATACGTGCGGCAGTTGGTGCCGGCATAAAAGTGATTGGAGTGACAACAAGCCATTCGGATGAGGAGTTGAAGGGTGTTGGAGCATCTGTAACCATCCGCAATTTTGATGAAATGAGTACCGATCATATTATAGCTGTGATGGGACGAAATTAACATCATCGGATACTTGATTTCAGATTGAGATATTGTTAGTGTTCTTTCGGTTGAAAAGCTCATTGGTTGTATTTGTAAGATGTTTACATACAGCTATTTATTTGGGTGTTTCAATTTTATTACATGAAATATTTCAATTCGTCCGGTCCATCTAAATAACCTGTTTAAAAAATGGTTTTATTTGGCAAATTTTCTTGATGAAATCTGCATGATGTTACATATTCGAAAGTCCTCACCGGATGACTTATTATTCCTTGAAAAACTGGAAAAGAATTCCTTCCCCGGTTTTCAGCAAAATAACCGTCGAAGTCTGGCGCTTAGTCTGACCAGTCCTTTTCAGGAAGTATGGATTGCTGAAAAGGGTACTTCGGTCCGGCAGCCGGTGGGAGCGATGGTTCTCTATTTGTACAAAAAATCACTACGGATTTACTCGTTGGCTACGTTACCCGGGTTTCAGAACAGCGGGGTGGGAAGCTTTTTGCTAAATCATGCACTGAACCTGGCTACTTCCCGGAAACAGGAGAAGTTGATACTGGAAGCCGATGCCACCAACGAAAGATTATTGGAATGGTATCAGCAACGGGGTTTCAAACCGGTTAAAACGGTAAAGGATTACTATGCGGAAGGGTTTGATTGTGTGAAGTTGGAATATCCGATGCCTGCGTTGCTCTATCAGAACCGGATGAAGAACATCATTGTGGTGAACCAGCCGCGCACCTGGCAATTTACCGATGTAAATGCCAAAATCATATCGGTAAAGGAATACATCAGCAATACGGAATACCATACCGACAACAGCCTGCGTGTTTTTAACCTGTGCAGCTCCTATCAGTACCAAAGCTATGGCTACTATGTGTCATTGCTGGCTTCGGCACGGGGACAGCGTGTTATTCCCAACGTGACCACCATTCGCGATTTCAGCAGCACAGGGGTAATCCGTTCCATTACCACCGAAATAAATGAGTTGTTGCAGACTGCGCTAAGGAATGTGAAAGGCAAGGAGTTCAGCATGAATGTCTATTTCGGGCATACCAATGTGCGGGGCATGAAGAGACTGGCGCTGAAATTTTATCAACTGTTCGAAACGCCGTTGTTCAAGGTGCATTTCATCCGGAACGGGGAATGGATGATTAAGAAGATACAACCGCTGAACCTGAACAAAGTCACCAATGATGAATTGATCAAGGTAAACGAATTCGCCCGGGAGTATTTCGATAAGAAGCGTTTCAATAAATCGAGGCTAACGGCTTATAAATACGATTTAGCCATATTGGTGAACCCGCAGGAAGCGACGCCTCCGTCGTGTAACACGGCGTTGAAACTATTTAAGCAAGCGGCTAACCGGAAGGGCATTTATACAGAGTTTATCACGAAGAACGATTTTGATAAGATTAACGAGTTCGATGCGCTATTCATCCGCGAAACCACCAGCGTGAACAATCACACTTATGAGTTATCGCGGTTAGCTTACGCCGAAGGTTTGGTGGTGATTGACGACCCGTGGTCGATTCTGCGCTGTTCGAACAAGATTTATCAGAACGAATTGTTCCGGAACAACAAGATTCTGACACCCAAAACCATTACCTATACCAAGAACCTGTTTCAGCCCAAGGATTTGGATGAGGTTAGTTTCCCGATGGTGATCAAACAGCCCGACAGTGCCTTTTCGCTGGGGATTACCAAGGCCAACAACAAAGAGGAGGCCCTGGAGGTACTCAACAACCTGTTCAAGAAATCGGATATGGTGATTGGGCAGGAGTTTATGTACTCCGAGTTCGACTGGCGGGTTGGGATTATCGATAACACCCCGCTGTTTGCCTGTAAGTATTACATGACCAAAGATCACTGGCAGATATATAACTGGCAGGGTGAAGCCGAGGAACAATCGGGTGGTTATGAAACGTTGCCGATCAGCGCCGTTCCCCGTCATGTTCTCGATACGGCCCTGAAAGCAGCCGCATTGATTGGTGACGGCTTATACGGTGTCGACCTGAAAGAGATTGACGGCAAGGTGTACGTAATGGAAGTAAATGATAATCCGAACATCGATTTTGAAGTGGAAGATGCCATACTGGGTGAGAAACTCTACGACATGGTCATCGATTCATTCCTGAACCGGATCGAAATAGCCAAGAACCTGAAACGATACGTGTCGAGTAAGTAAGGGGAAGGTTTCTTTTGTTACGCTTGTTTCTGTAGTTTCTATTGTTAGATGGTTTCAAGTCGTGCCATCGGTTGTATTATGGATTAACAATGTTGATTGCTTCAAAACCCAGGTGATGGATTATTTCGCGTAGCAGAAGAATCGTTGCAAAATCTTCCCGGGTGACGGCCATAAGGTTTAGCAAGGATGGTTGCCCCATGATGACATAGGCATATTGGCTGAAAAGGTTTTCCACTTCCTGCCGGGAGTATGTACTTTTTCCCAAACCGTTTTTGTGAAACACTTCTGCCAGATGTTGGTCTGAAGAAACCAGCGTTTCACCCTTGTTTAATAGTTCTTTGTTGCTCATCAACTCATCTTCGATGTCGTTAATGGCATACTCGGTTTCGGCCTCCGTGGGAATGTCCTGCCTGAAAAACCTGGCAGCAATGGTTTGGTAACCTGCCTTCAGTGTGATTTCTTTTTGCAATGAATGATTCACCAGATATTGAAACCGAAGAACTTCCTCATCTATATTCAAGACACGAACCGTTCCGGAATATTTCTCTGTCATCTTCTGAATTCGTTCCTGATTTTTCATGATAATACCTGCTTGTGTGAAACTGTTGTGAACAGTTAAGATTTTTCAGTCCTTTTACCCCGTCCCTAAAGGGAGAGTCCTGAAAAATCAAGTCTTCCTTTTAGTGTGCAGGGTACCTGATTTTTATTCATTTCAAGTAGCTTCACACAACAATTCTGCTTGCCGTGTTCCGGGAAACCGGATTGAGCAAACAGAATTGATAGAGTGTTCTAATGAATGATTATTTCAGTACACTCTTCACGGTATCAGCCAGCGGAGTGGTCGGCCTTCCGATTAGTTTGGAAAGCTGACGGGAGTCGTCGAACAAATCACCTTTCGATGCGCTTGTATCCCAACTGGCAATGGCATTAGCAAAAGTTTCCGGTAAACCGACATTCTTAAGGATGTTGGCATATTCCGATTCCGGCAGATTATTGTAAGGAATGTTCTTGCCGCTTTGCTTCGAAACCTCAGCCGCGAGATCGGCTAACGTATATGCTTTGTCACCGGCCAGTTCGTACACTTTTCCTTTGTGACTTTCGTCAGTAACGGCAACCGCTGCTGCTTCGGCAAAATCGGCACGGGTAGCAGAAGCAATTTTTCCATTACCGGCACTACCTATGAATGCTCCTGCACCCAGCGCACCTTCGATGGAACCGGTATAGTTTTCGGTGTACCATCCATTACGAAGAAGGGTATAGGCGATACCCGATTCTTTCAGTGCTTTTTCGGTAGCCTGATGTTCTCCGGCCAGGCTCAGCGATGAGGTATCGGCATGAAGCAAGCTGGTATACACAATCCACTTGACACCAGCTTTTTTTGCCGCATCAATTACATTGGCATGCTGCCGGGCCCGTTGCCCGATTTCGCTACCTGAAATCAGCACTAACCGATCGATACCTTTTAGTGCATCACTCAAACCTTCCGGTTGGTTATAATCAAACGCACGGGCTTCGACGCCCAACTTTGCGGCTTTTTCAGGGGTGCGTACCAATGCAACAATGTTCTCACCCGAAACTCTTTTCTTCAATTGTTCAACGACCAGGCTTCCTAACTGGCCTGTTGCTCCTGTTACAGCTATTTTCATCTTTCAATATGTTTAGTATTCATAAATTGCTTCAATGACAGAAGAGTCATTATTAGAAACCCTGTACAAATTCGTTTTCTTTGATGGCACTCCTGTACATCTTCCTGTTACGATTTGACTAACGTTGCAGTTACCTTAAAAAATGTTACCGTTTGTCAGATAAACCATTTGATACTAAGGTGCATCAACTTAACAGATAATGATTGTAATATGTTGCCGGCTGGAAGGGTTTCTGTTGTTAAAGGGTTTCAAGTGACAAGTTTCAGGTTAAGAAAGTTTCTGCGGTTTTTGTTGTTATCAAGACATAGCTGTTACTCACCCCAACCCCTACCAGTAGAGAGGGGTTGGGGTGAGTAGCAATCCCGAAGGGATGATATGATTGTAGCTTCTGCGTGATTGCATGCGGGCATGAACCCCGAAGGGGTGACATAATCAACTTTCTACCGATCATTCAATCCTTTGCCATCCAGAATTTGCGGGATGTATTTTTCAATCCTTGATTCACGGGTTTTCGATTGTTTGGGTTGACCGAAATGAAAGAGGTAGGCCCGTTGTCGTCCGGGAGTTAAGGCTTCAAAAGCAGTTTTCAGCGCCGGACTTTCATCCAGTTTTGTTTGAAACTCTTCCGGAACCGGATAATCTTTCGTCTTTTTCAGCTCCACTTTCAAACCGGCTTTCTCCACTTCGATGGCTTCGAAGATGTAGGCTTTTAGCGTAGCTTCCAGTTCAACGATATCCTGCAGGTTGGTGAACCGAATCTGGCGTCCTGCCTGTACATTCTCCGTTTGCTGAATGAGAATCCCGTTGGTGTCTTTTAGTAAAGCGCCTTTGAAGAACAGCAGCGCACAGTATTCCTTAAATCCGTGTATCAAAACCACATTACTGTTCTGGTAGGTGTAGCAGGGATGCATCCATTTCATTTCTTCATTCAGTCCGCAAGCGAGCACGATGTTTCTTAATTGGGTCATCTCTTCCTGCCACCTTTTGGCTTTGCTTAAAAACTCATCAACTTTTGGATTCATGTTGGGGATGTTTTATTCTTTCATTGATACGCTGCGCGAAGATAGTGGTTTCAGGTTAGTCGATCGTTCATCTGCGTCGGGAAGCTCGCTACCAACAGCTCTGCATCATCTTCCGACGTGGGCCTGATGAGCAGTCGCTCCGTTTCAAATGTTTTATATTCCACGCTCCGTTTTTTATGTTTACGATGGTCAACTGAACGTTGCTTACCCGCTATCAATTTACGCTTTGTTCCTCTGTTCTGCCCGTATTTTGAGCGGCAATTTATTTCTGGAGTTGAGACATCCTAATCGATGAAAGCAGTTCCGTGTAGCCACCAACATATTTGTTAAAGCTCTTTTGATTAGAAGCTTTCAGTGTGAATGACAACAAACGGTCGCCTATCTCGATATAGGTGACTGATTCCACCATTTGGGTATCGGGATTCTTAAAGACGAAATTTTTTGCTGTGGTGACCGATTTATGTAAAGATAGCTGTTGAGCCGGTTCTTTCGCAAGTGATTGGTATTGGTGATTAGCCTTTTCGATTGTCACGTCAAAACTTTGTTCCGATGGAGCCTTTGCGAGAATTTTTACCGATATGTTGGTCTCATGATGAATCGAATCTTGATAGGGATACATGAAATTATTGGCCTCGATGCTTCGCGAATATTCTTTATTCTCGATCCACTTAGAGGGAGCAATATATTCCATGACATATTTTCGTTCCAGTATCAAAACATTTCTCCCGGTTATACAGGCCGAACCATAGGTGTCCTGCCCCAATACGGGTTGAATTGATAATAAGGCGACGAAAGCTAAAACGAAATAACGGAGATTTTTCATGATGTTTACTTTTTCAGATTTGAGTAAATTTTGTTAGGTGACTATTTATAATTGACGTTTAAATTTTTTTCTTCAACTTTTTGCTACGACCAATTCAATCATCGCGTGTTGTTCTGGCGGACCGTCACCGTGCCGGTGTTTGTGCCCTATGCCTTCCCAGTGATAAACGATATGGTAATCGTTGAACAGGTTAAGAATTTCATTGGGTTCCAGAAACGTTCTGACGTTGCCTTGGTGGTCGCCAAAGGAATTCTTTCCCAATTCCTTCCATTCGTTGCTGTACTTCTTAAAAGTAGCATCTTTTGTCGAGAATGCGGTGATGAATGCCAGGCTTCCTTTTTCTGTCCATCGGTCGATCCGGTTGAGCAATTGATGAATGGCGTTCCAATCCAGTATCTGGATCAAGCCGAATATGAGTATGGCCGAGTAGGGAGTTTTTTCGGGAACAAACTCATGGAAACCTTTTCGATACGCCTGTATGTTGAGGTTTTCTTTTTGGGAAATGTCCAATACACTTTTGATGGCCACTTCAGACAGGTCAATCCCGTCGACCCGGAAACCTTTATGGGCGAGATAAAAAGCATTTCTGCCTTGACCTACTCCGATGTCCAACACCGGTTGAGCGTTGTCAATCTGGTCAACATATTTTTCCAGCATGGTCTCCGGCTGGCTACCAAAAACATGTTCGGTGGAGCTGTATGTTTTGTCGTAGGTCATTGAGTGATTTCCATTGGTGGCAACACTGGTTTGACTTGTCAATCCGATCCCGATAGTCATCGGGACCGCCTGCCATATGACAGTATGTTGTTGGGGGTTTTTATTTTATCTTATTTTCGAGAAATTCCAAATCGTCATTTATCAAGGCATTGATACAATCTATAACATCTTTTTCTGTCTGTCCTTGTATATCGGTCAAATAGTCATTGTCCATTCTCTCTATCAATCCAAAGAACCTTTTCACAAGTTTTGGTCTTTTGTAGAAGATATACCAGTCAGTTCCGTCAACCGCTGAAACAGAAAGTCCGTTTTTATTGTCTTTATTCTCAATCTCCAACGACGGAGAATAAAAAATTTCTTTCTGCTTTGCAGTTTTCATTTTCTCTAAATACTCTGACCAGGGGATTTTATGAAAAGTCTCCACAATTTTGTCTTGTTCAATGTTGCCTATTTCAATAATGTCTGGCTTAAACGGGTCACAAAATGATGCTCTAAAGTTCATATTTTTGTTTTTTATTGCGTGTTGTGTTTAGTTTTCTATTCTCCTACTATCATTCCTATAATTTTAATAATTAAAAATATAAGAACGAAACCAATAAGTATGAAGTATAAAACCTTATTGTTTTTATTGTTTTCTTCAATATTTCTAACAATATCTTTCTTTATAAGATTTAATTTCTCATCAGGTAAATTTTCTTCAATTTTTTCTTTTAATTCATTTATCCTTTTTAATCTACTTTTCTGTTTTTCCTTTTGTTTAGAATATATTCGATTTGTAAATGGAACATACCATAATGTAATTGCTATCATTAAAATTGGAAAGTAGATAGTTAAATTAATATTCAAAAATTTTAATAAGACAATATAAACAAAGAGGATTCCTGGAATTAAGAAGTACAATCTTTTATATGGTATAATTTTAATTTTATTTTCATTTAAAACCTTCTGTGCTATTTCTTCTTCTATCAATAATTCCGATAATTTCCATCCTGATTTGTAGCTTTCTATGTCATTAAAATCAAAATTTCTTCTTTCAAGTTCTTGTCTTGCATATTCAACTGTTTCATTTGGCAATAATGAGTTTCCTGAATAAATTCCATACAATTCCTTAATGGTTTTAGTCTCAAATATTTTTTCCCAGTCGTAATCCATTCTTTTTTATATTACTCTGATTTTGTTCTTTTTAATTACAAACAACGGTCACTTGTATGTGGTCGGGAGGTCCCGAAACTTCGGAGTCGGACAGAAATCCCGTCAGACCCGCAGGAGATGGCAATTTGTTAAGCACTGCCTTTTATTGTTTCTTTAATCTTTTCATTGTCAAAGCACATCATTTTCTTAAATACTTTGCTGTTATAAATTAGAAAAATTGGTGCAAAATGTATCAATGTAATTACAAGTCCTATCAGAAACACATATCCCGACTTTTCATCATAATCTGAACCATAAGTCACAAAGAAAAAGCGGTTTATATCAATCAACCATAAAACTGCCCAAATTGGCAATATTGTCACAAACACTTTTCTGTATTTTTTACTCCTCCTTGAGAGGTTAAATGCTGTCACAAAGAGAGCAATCCCCAATAGATTGATTGCAATTTTTGCTATAAAGTTCAAAGTTGGGCTTATAATTCCAGCATTTACATAAACGTCATTTCTAAATGAGTCATAGTCGGTAAGCATTGTGAAAAATCCATCACTATCACTTGTGATTTGCCAAAAGATGAAAACACTTATTATTAAGTTTATCCATTTTGCAATTTTAAAATCTGCTTTGTCAAAGAGGTAGATTTTTTTCAAAATCCCGAATTGCAAAACGTATACAAATACGAATATGATTAGAAACTTATAACTCATCTAATGTCTGCTTTTCAAGGTTGTGCTTAACGATGGTGATATGAGGTCGTGGCAGTCAGACGAGAGTCTGATTGTCCGACCGATGATTAGTGTTGCCTTATACCACGTGTTGTGCATAGTTTTTTATTAATAATGTCCCCAAAAGCTTCGTGATAAATAATCATTTGTCTTTGGATTGTAGAGTTTAACTTTTGAATAGAACAGGAAAAACTTGAACTCCATCAGAAGTTTACCTTTCTCATCATACTCAATGTTTTTATCGTTTAGAAATCCGTTCTTTTTTATGGATTCAATTTGTCCATTCTTTAGATAAGTAGTCAACTTTCCTAATTGCCCATTTTTAAATTTTCCTTTTTGCCATAATTCTCCAGTATTTCTATGAATCGTGTATTTTCCATGACATTTTTCACCACAATGAACATAGAAATAATAAGTTGGTCCAATATGTCCAGATGTTGAAGAAAGATAAATTGGAGGAATAATCAAGGTGTCAACTTTGTCTGAATCAATTTCAATGTTTTTCCTTAAGCTTCCCTTTGGAGAATATAATTCTAAATTATAAATCCCTTTCTCTGGAAGTATACATGTCCCATCTGAATCAGGCATGAAACTATAAGTAGAATCGTTCTCATTTTTTGTTAACCAAAATCCAGTCGATTTAATTATCATGCTGTCGCAAGAATATTTCAAATACAAGTCATAAGAAATCTTTTTAGATTCTTGCGAGTAGGTTGTCAATGAAATAATTAAAAAAATCAAACAGATTAAATTTCTCATTCTAAGTTTAGTTTGCTTCCATTCATTTAAATTATGCCAACGGTCACTTGTATGTGGTCGGGCGGCCCCGGTACTTCGGGGCTCGCCTGTCTTATGTTCAATTGTTAGCAGTTGTTACTCATTTATTGTTTTATAAATTTTCCTGTTCTCATTCCGGTTTTGTCGACAATTTTAATGGCATAAATTCCGCGAGGTAAACTGCTAATATCAATCTGGTTGCTGGTTAGTATTTTATTTACGAGTAATTTCCCTTTGATGTTATATATCGAAATTTCTGAGTTTGGGTTAATTTCTTTAATAAATAGAGTTTCTTTCGCAGGATTTGGAAAAACTGAAATTTCAGACTTTTTAATTTCATCTACACCCGTTATTCCAACGTCGTTCATCCAGACGCTTGCGTCTGAAGTACCTGCATAAACATAATTTGAACCTAGCATTAAAGAACTCACTCTTTTGCATAACAGGCCTGAATTTACTGCGATCCAACTACTACCATTGTTAGTCGAGACAAATACGCCGCCGTTGTATGTCCCGGCAAAAATTCCGTTTTCATTAACGGCTAATGACATGATTTGCAAATCGGATAGGCCGTTATTGACAGCAGTCCAGCTACTGCCATTGTTTGATGACCGGTAAACTCCGTCACCAAAAGTTCCTGCAAAAACATTATCACCACTCACAACAATGGCCTCCACCAATGCATTGCCTGGTAAACCGCTTGATGCATCCACCCAGCTGTTGCAATTATCGGTTGATAGTAAGATACCATTGGTGGTCCCAATAAAAGTACAGGTATCACGGGTAGCAATTGACATCACCTGTACTTTTGACAATTCGTTGTTTTTTTCCACCCAATTGCTCCCGTTATCCGTCGATAAGAAAACTCCACCGTTCGTTCCCGCTAAAATACTGTCTCCTGTCACGTTCAGCGCACGAATATCTGTACTTGTTAAGCCATTGTTTACCGCTGTCCAGCTTGTACCATTATCCGTCGACAGGAAAATGCCTTTGTTTTGTGTCCCCGCAAAAATATTACTTCCACTAACCGCTAGTGGTATAACAGAAGTACTTAACAATCCATTGTTCGCAAGTGTCCAGCTATTCCCCTGGTCTGTTGATGTGTAGATGCCACCATAACCTCCGGCAAAGATTCTGTCACCGGAATGGACGATGGAGCTAATAGCCATGCCGGTGATACCTTCATTCGCATCGGTCCAGTTGGTTCCATTGTTGGTTGACAAGAAAACACCCCCGTCCCAGGTTCCGGCGAAAATATTGTTACCAGATATAACAAAAGCTCCAATATACTTAGCTGGTATTCCGTCATTGATTGCCGTCCAGGTGTCACCATTGTCAGGCGAGAAATAAATACCGCTGCCAATCGTTCCGGCAAAAATATTGCTCCCATTTACAGCTATAGACCTTGTCGAGAAATTCGACTTTTCAGTCCAGGTGTCACCATTATCGGTCGATGTATAAATACCACCATTTGTGGCTGCAAAAATCATGTTTCCGTTTGTTGCCATCGAGAAAACACTTAAACTGTTCCCCGATAAGCCATTGTTGACTTCTGTCCAGTTTCCACCATTATCAGCCGACCTGTAAATGCCTCCATTAATACCTCCTCCTACGACGGAGGCATATAAGATTCCCCCACTTAACAGCAATGATTGAACAGATAAGGAATTGTCAGGGATTCCGCTGTTGATCGAAGTCCATGTACTACCATTGTTAGAAGAAAAATAAACACCATCATTCGTTCCGGCAAATATATAATCCCGATATACAACGATACAACTAACAAATTTGCCATAACTGGTAAGGCCATTATTAATTGGTGTCCAACTATTGCCATCATCAGTTGAGATAAATATGCCATTACCGTAGGTGCCGGCAAAAATCTTACTGTCGCTTGTGGCAAGTGCATAAACCGTATTGAATTCAATACCGTTGTTTATCATTGTCCAACTGGCTCCATTGTCTGTTGATTTATAAACCCCACCATGATTAAGGCCGGCAAACAAATGGTTTGTGGCCGTATCAACTGCGAGTGCCCGTATATCACCACCGTAGGGGCCATTGCATTGTTGCCACTGTGCTATCAAGCTACCTGAGAAGGCAAATGTACAAAGGATGATCGCAAGTACTTTTTTCATGAGATTTAAAGGTTAGGTTGTTATATCTGTGATTAAATAATTTGGTGTGTGTCAATTCGTTGGCGGTTCGTTGTTTTTCTCATTCGTTTTTCGGTTGATAATACAGAATGATAGCTCCATTCTTAAAGGTTTTATTCCTGACAAGGTTAAAAATAATCCTGTCGTTTATGTCTTCAAATAATGGCAAACCGTTTCCTTCCACCATTGGATGTATGCAAAGTTGGAATTCATCAATCAGGTTTAGTTTCAGCAGTTGGATAATTAAACTGCGGCTACCAATAAAAATGTCTTTACCCGGTTTTTGTTTGAGTTCCAAAACTTCATACTTTAAGTCACGTTTTGCCAGGGTGGCACTTTCCCAATCTACATTTTTAAGCGTATGAGAGAAAACAATTTTCGGAATTTTGTCAATAGCTAGGGCAAAGTCGTTCATTGATTTTTCTTCGGAAGGATTCTCTAAAAACGTTCGCCAAAATTCCATGAGTTGATACGTTGTTCTGCCGTATAGAATAGCGTCTCCTTGTCCTAATAATTCTGTATAATGCTGATGTATTTCTTCATCCGGAATTCCTGCTGTATGGTCGCAAATTCCGTCAACTGTCATATTGATTGCTGCAATTATTTTTCTCATGTTTTGTTTTTCAATGGTTCATCATTGATTACTGATGGCATGTCTTTCAATGACCGCTAAAACCCCCGCCTGCCATATGACAACTTGTTTCCGTCATGTTGTTTTTAAAATTCAAATCTCCAATTGTTTTTTTCTGCTTTCTCAACGGCTAAGTTCAAGTCATGTTTTGCCAAATCCAATGCCGTCAACATATTTATATTGGGTTCTTTATTCCTTTCAGTCATCGCAGAAATTCCGATTCTCAGATTATTCAAATCACCACCTGCATGAAAATGACTCACTAATTTGTCAAGTTGAACAGGATAAATTTTCCAAATCTCACGTGTCCTAATTAGAAATTCCTCTTTAACACAATGGTTTTTGACTAAAAATTTTCCTTGTTTGAAATTAAGATTTAGTCCATTCCTACGGCTTCTCAAAAGCGTTATAAAAATTGGAAGAAAGTAAACGCTTCCGAAAATCAGTCCGAAAAATAGAATCAATGCAAGTATCAAAAATATCCGGTCAATCGTCATTTTATTTGTCTCATTTTAATTTGCTAGGTTGCATTTTTACAATTGGCTACAACGGTTGGTACATGTTGTCGGGGCGGATCTCGGAGAGCGTTCCTGTCCGAAGGACATGGAACTGTGATGCGAGAATTGAGCTTGCGAAATCGGCGAAGCCAATCCGCAGTTGGCGTACCACCGAACCCCGCCCTGCAATATGTACTGTGTTAGCGGGTCGGCTTTTCATTTTTTAGTTTATACAATTCATTTTTTCTTATCCAAAGTTCATGACCTATTGTATCATTCTGGCTCTTATATAATACTATGTCAAAATGATTATTGTCCTTATTGAATTTAGAGGGTCGTATTAATGCAAATTTATAGTATTCATTTTCGTGTCTGCTTAGTGTTACATTGTCAAAGAAAATTGTATCGTTTACAAGTCTATATTTTCCTTTATTTTCATATACACCAAAACATCCTGTTTTTTCTCTAAATGTAAAATCATCTTTGAGTTTTAGAGTTGTCAGGCAATTTGCGGCACCTTCTCTTTCTGCAATTAATAGGTCGTTTCCCTCAATTCTATCAAAATCAATAAGTCCATAGGGTTTGTAAAATGTCAATATTAAAACCACTGTCAAAAGAGCAATTAGAACGAAACGTTGTTTTTCTTTAAATTTTTCTCTTATTGTCAAATATAGTTGTCGAAGAAATGCGATTAGAAGTCCTAAATAAACAATCACTAGAAATAAAAAAGTCGGAATTGCAAAAATTCCAAGTTTTCCTTCCCAGTAATAGGTTGTGTTCACTAAAAGGAAGAAAATTACTGTTATTATTATCAGTTTTTTGTTTTTCAAAATTCTATTTTATTTCGTTTTCCAAGCTGCCCGCTAACGGTCACTTGTATGTGGTCGGGCGGGATTTCTGGAAGAAATCGTGTCAGACCGCAGGAAAGTACCGCAAAAGGTTTGACTTGTCAAACCACTGAGGCCCCGCCTGCCACATGACAATTTGTTACCTGCTGGTTTTTAATTCATTTATTGTTAGTTCAAATTTTATTTTTTGTCTTTTCCCAGATTGACCAAACGAAATCTCAATAACTGGTCTTAAATTATTTGTTGTGTCAACTGACTCAATTTTCGGTTCGTAAAAATCACTAACTCTGAATAAGTTTTGCTTTGGATATTCGTCAAACTCAGAGACAGCAAAATATAAATCTGATGTAATTTCTCCATTGTCAAATCCAGCACTACCTGAATTATTTCCCAAAGCAATTACCCGGACAGACAGGTCACTTGTTTTAAATTCCTTTAGTAATTCAAAGTCGTTTGAGAATCTAATGATTTTGAAATCCTCAATTTTATCAATGGAAATATTACCATTCAATTCTTGGAGGTTTTGAGCTTTCACAATTATTGTAAAAGCAAATAGTATTGCTATGGTAAAAAATAGTCTTATTCTCATTCCTATTTGCAGGTTACTTAGTCATTTCAAACTTGCAGGTAACGTATGTGTATATTGCATGTGCGTTATATATCCTATATATGCATCGATTTTCAATCGTCTGTCAATCTATGTTTTACCTTGCCAAAATACGTCCAGCGGACTTTTTATTTTTGCAAGAGCCGATTGGCTCACGTGGGAGTAAATTTTTGTTGTTTTACTCGGTTCAAGTCTCGATATGCTTTGGTCGGTTTTCATTTTGTTGGTTATTACGGTTTTTCAAGGTAGAAAATATTTCTCAAAACTTATTGTTTACCAAATAAAACTTGCGGAATACCTGGTACCAAAGCCTCGCAAGATGGCGGGAACTGTTCTTCTCCTTCACCAATCGACACATGTCTGGTAACTTCCCGGTTAACGAACGAAAGGAAACAGGCAGGTCCCTAAATGCTTTCCGCACCTCTCCTAAGGTTAAGTTTTGGTGTGTTTGGGATAATTTCTCCTGTCGTCAGGAGCAAATCACCTGTCATCAGAATAAGTTTAGTTGTTGTCAGAACCAAATCACCGGTCATCAGAATCAAATCACCGGGCATCAGGATAAATTTAGTTCACGTCGGGATAAGTTTAGTTGTCTTCAGGATAAATTTAGTTGGCTCCGGGATAAACTCTCCTGATATAAGTAAGAGCGTTTCTGTTATAAGTAACGGCTTAGTTGGTATAAGTTTCTCGTCAATTGATATAAGTAACAGATTAGTTGATATAAGTTTCTCATCAACTGCTATAAGTAACAGATTAGTTGATATAAGTTTCTCATCAGTTGATATAAGTAACGGATTAGTTGACTCAAGTTTTAGCTTAACCGGTATAAGGACGGCCGTAATTGCTATAAGTATTGGATGAGTTAGCTCCGGAACACCCTTAGTTCACTAGAGTGACGGATTAGATGGTTCAATATATAGGTTACAGGTTTCAGGTTATAGGTTATGGAAGAGGTTTCTATTGTAACTGTGGTTACTGTTGTTTCTATTGTTAATGAGTTTGAGGTTTCGGATGAGTCGTCCGAAAGCCATCTCATTGTTCTGCCAATAAAATGAAATCGTTACTGAGCGAAAATTGCGCATCCCCATTCCGGTCACATCCGGAAAACTATGCTATTTTTATGTTTTTAATGAAACAAACTGAATCTGAAAGCTAATATGATGAAAATCGATCCTTCCAAACTTACTGTCCGGAAAGCGGACATCAGCGATGTGCCGGTGTTGGTTGCATACCGGGTTAGGTACCTCACCGAGCTCCAGGGAGAAATGGACGAGCGGTATAAACTGAAACTAGTGGATGACCTTACGCGCTATTTTGACAGGGCATTGACCGATGGCCGGTTTATTGCCTTTTATGCCAGGCTGGAGGAAACGATCGTGAGTTTTGGTGGGATGGTGGTCAAAGAAATTCCGGGCGATATTTACAAAACATCGTACCTCGAGGGCGATATCCTGAACATGTACACTGTTCCGAAAGCCCGCCGGCAAGGGATATCGTCGGTTATCCTGGAGGCATTGCTGGATGAAGCGAAGAAACGGGGGATTAGCAAGGTGGCCCTTCATACTTCGAAAGACGGGGAGAAGCTATACCGCAAATATCAATTTTCCGAACCTGTCTATCCTTACCTCGAACGGCCCATAAATACTGATGAATAGCATGTCGCAGAAAAAGAAGAATCCCTGGAGTTGGATTCCCACCGTGTATTTCGCTGAGGGGATGCCATACATTGTCGTGATGACTGTTTCGGTGATCATGTATAAACGACTGAATATCTCGAACGGCGAAATAGCCTTTTATACCAGTTGGCTGTACCTGCCCTGGGTGATCAAACCGTTCTGGAGTCCCATTGTAGAAATACTAAAGAGCAAGCGTTGGTGGATTGTGACCATGCAGCTTGTTATCGGGGCCGGGTTGGCCGGCGTGGCTTTTACGCTGCCCACAACCTTTTTCTTTAAAGGGACTCTGGCGTTTTTCTGGTTGCTGGCCTTTAGTTCGGCTACCCACGATATTTCCGTTGACGGCTTTTACATGATGGGGCTAACCGAAAACCAGCAGGCCTTTTTCGTGGGAATCCGGAACACCTTTTACCGGATAGCGATGGTGACAGGGCAGGGGATACTGGTTATCCTGGCCGGATACCTCGAAGGTTCGTCGTTCTTCGGACAACCTGAATCGCATAAAAGCATAGCGTTTGCCTGGGCGTTTACATTTGTCGTGCTGGCCATACTGTTTGTGCTGTTCGCCATCTATCACAAATTCTTTTTGCCACATCCCGAAGAGGATGTTCAGAAAGCATCGGTCAGTATCGAAAGTATCCTGGTCGGGTTCAGGGAAACCATCCGGGCCTATTTCGTGAAGAAGGAAATCTGGACCATCCTTGGATTTTTGATGTTATTCAGGTTGGGTGAGTCGCAGCTCATAAAAATGGCGTCGCCTTTCCTGCTTGACCCCAAAAGTGTCGGCGGCCTCGGGTTGTCGACCGAACAGGTAGGATTTACTTACGGAACCATAGGCATCATTGCCCTGGCGGTTGGAGGAATCTTTGGCGGCTGGCTGGCTTCCCAAATGGGATTCAAACGATTGTTGTGGCTGTTCGTTTTCTCCATGAATTTGCCCAACCTTGTGTACGTGTATCTCTCATACGTTCAGCCCTCGTCTACCTGGATTATTGTTACCTCAGTGGGAATCGAGCAGCTGGGTTACGGCTTCGGATTTACCGCCTACACCCTGTACATGTTGTATGTGTCGGCAGGAAAATACCAGACCGCCCATTTCGCTTTCAGTACAGGAATCATGGCGCTGGGTATGATGGTGCCCGGCATGGTTTCGGGCTGGATACAGGAAACCATCGGTTACCAGCACTTTTTCGTGTGGGTGATGCTGTGTACCATTCCCGGATTCATTATGGCGAAACTGATTAAGGTAGAAAAGGATTTCGGGATAAAGAAAGAATAAGGTTTCAGGTTACGCTTCGCGGTTACAGGTTTCATGTTTCAGGTTCGGCTTCGCCGTTACTGTTGTTCCTATCGTTCTGCTTCGATGAGGGGGTTCTTTGTGTTCTTCGTGAAAAGTCCTTAGTGTCCTTCGTGGTAAAAAATTAAACCACAATGAACACAAAGCAGGCACAAAGTTCACAAAGGCATCAATGAATGACTTGCCGCTCACAGTTCTGTTAGCTGCTGGTCAGGTAGGGGCACGATATATTGTGACCGCACGCAGAAAAGCAACATGGGGGCAGAACACGGTCAGGACATGTCCTGACCCTACCGGTAGGGAGCTCTACCTAAGGTTGACACTCAAGCCAAGCTACATATATTTCATCCCGTCGGAATTCTGCAGCGGCAAGGGGCTGAATCTGGTGTTACATTTTCATTACACTATTGGCGGCGGGTGCGGAATTGCGTAAATTGAACAGCGAAAGCGAATCGTGTGCCATTTTCTGAATAAAACGGAGATGAATATTACTATTCTGAACGGAGATATGTCGGCTACTGAGAGTGATTTCTCGGCCTACATCGAAAGACTGACCGGTAAACTGCGCGAGAAACACCAGGTGAAGCTCTTTCCGCTTAATCAAATGAATATTCAGCATTGTTCGGGTTGCTGGAACTGCTGGTGGAAAACGCCGGGCAAATGTCAAACCAACGATGATGCCGAATCGGTTCTCCGTTCGGTTATCAATGCCGACTTTGTCATTTTTGCATCGCCATTGATGGCGGGTTTCATCAGCTCGCGGCTCAAACGAATGACCGACCGGTTTGTGGCACTACTCCATCCGTATATCGAAATGCGAAACGGAGAATCGCATCACATCAAACGGTACCCTCATTACCCTGACTTTGGTGTGATTCTGGACAAAGAAGCCGATACGGACGAAGAAGATTTGGAAATCGTTCGTGATATCTACGATCGGTTTGCACTCAATTTTCATGCGGAGCAAAAGTATTTCAAATGCATCGATAACAGTAAAGTGGAGGAGGTTGTCAATGAAACTTGCCATTATTAACGGTTCACCCCGAAGGAAGAAAAGCAATTCAAGCATACTTACCGATCATTTTCTGAGAGGATATTACCAGGCCTGTACCGATGAGGTACCGGTTCATTATCTGGCCAGCCAGAAACGGAAAGGAGAGGGGATGTGGCTTTTCGAACAGGCCGAAACAGTTATTATCATCTTCCCGCTTTATACCGACAGCATGCCGGGAATGGTGAAGGAGTTTTTCGAGGAGATTTCGAAGCCGGGTGTGATACTTCCCCAACGGATAGGATTCATTGTGCAATCGGGTTTTCCCGAAGCCATTCACTCGGTTTTTGTGGAGCGTTACCTGGCCAAACTGGTGAAACGCCTGAAGCGCGAATACCTGGGAACGGTTATTAAAGGTGGCGTTGAGGGAATACAAATCATGCCTCCTGGAATGACACGGAAATTGTTCAGCCGGTTCGAAGAGCTGGGACGGTACTTTGCCGAACACGGAACCTATTCGCCCGCCGTGGTGCAGGCACTGCGAAAACCATACACCCTGTCGGTTACACGCCGGTTTCTGTTCAATCTTTTCAAGCTAACCGGATTGACCAACTTTTACTGGAATACCCATCTGAAGAAGAATGGCGCCTGGCAGCACCGGTTCGACAGACCTTTGGAGATGGCGATAGCAGAATCCCGTTGATTTTTATTTGATTACCGGCCACTGTTGAGCATTGTTGTCCGAAAATGAAATCGCTCGGTTCGTGTAAATGAAAAAGGGTGATAAACATTTTGATGCTCCAGCCGTTTTGTGAAAATTAATTATGGGAAGCCTTTTCCTGATTTCCCGAAGTTTCGAAAATCTGGTTAATTCAATAAACAACACGACTAAAACAATGCTCGGACTAAGAACAACGATTTACAAAGTAGGCGATCTGAACAAAGCCAAAACATGGTACGAAAGAGCTTTTCAAACCAAACCCTACTTTGATGAGCCTTTCTATGTAGGATTTAACATCGGGGGGTACGAACTGGGCCTGCAGCAGGAGCGGGTGGCTACTACCAATAAGCCCGAAAGCGTGATGACTTACTGGGGTGTCGACCAGATAGAGCGGGAGTATCAGCGGTTGATCGATTTGGGAGCTACGGCCCATGAAAGACCGGTGAATGTGGGTGGCGATATTATGGTGGGAACCGTGAAAGACCCGTGGGGAAATGTGATAGGGTTGATTTATAATCCACTCTTCAAGGCGGAATAGGGCTATAAGTTACAAGTTACAGATTTCAGGCTACGCTGCGCGGTTTCAGGTTGCGGAAGAGGTTTCTGTTGTTCCTGTCGTTACTGTTGTTTAGCTACGATGATGGGATTCTTTGTGTTCTTTGTGAAAAATCCTTGTGTCCTTCGTGGTAAAAAATTAAACCACAATGAACACAAAGCAGGCACAAAGTTCACAAAGGCATTAAAAAGTGGACCTGTCCTGTCCCTTTTGCTTCTGGTTTGGCATGGTCACACTTAAAGCTTAAATCTCAACACTTAAAACTGCCCTCTAACAACAGAAACCACAGAAACAATCTCAACAATAGAAACCTTTTTCTCTGTAACCTATAACTGAATTCTATTGTAAAACAGCTTTGTAATTTTATGATTCCTGATCATAATGTATTATCTTCGATACCATTGTGCATTCATTTGGCGAGAAAAGAGAAAGCCGCGTTCATTGATCGAGACAAACTAACGAACTGATTGCCTCCCACAGCAGTAGGAAACAGGGGTGTCGTAGCCGGCAATCAGGATGAACCGAAAAACGAACTACAAAGTGATTAGCCTATGAATGACAGAAAAGATGCGCCGCTGCGTTTGCTCAATTATGCGCAGATAGATAAAGAAGAACACACCGCTGAAATAATCATTCGGCGGTACCTGATAAAACGGACATATCAAGACAACATAACACCCCTTCCCGGCCCCGACAGGACGATGGAACAGGAGAGAAGGATTCCCCCGGTACTGTGCCGGAGACAGTAACCGGGGGATTTAGGATTTCTGATGCACTGCTGAAGAACAGGCTACCCACACGAAGTGATTCCCCCAAAAGCCAGAAACATTGACTCAGGTATCGAAAAGTAATTTTAAAAATTGATTGCTATCTATTAACCATTAGAATCATGATGATGAAACGTATAGCACTGTTAGTTATTCTGACGGTTTTCAGTTTGACTGTGAAAGGCCAACTGGTTATCGACAATGGCTCTTTTTTTTCCGAAAATGAAAAGACTGCATTAGCAGAAAAAATGCAGGAAATAAGAGACAAAAGTACAGTACAAACCTTACTATATACAACAACCGATTTAGCAGGTAAATCTCCAATAGATTATGGGAAAGATTTAGCCCTGAAATACCCTGCCGGGGTTCATGGTATCAACAATGGAATTATCATCTTACTTTCAACGAATGAGAGGAGACTTCAAATCTTATGTGGTTATGGCCTTGAGTGGATATTATCAAACAATGAAACGTAACAGATAGTCGCTCAAATGGTAGCATTTTTCAAACAGGATGATTTCGCGAAAGGTGTCGAGAATGGATTACTCTCAATTGATGAAAAAATCTCAAAAGTTAGCTGGGAGTCATCTGCGATAAAATTGAAAAACATCACCAAAGATGACCTGGGCAAAATCATCAGGTTTAGTTATACAAATAAATCCAGGAACACAAGGTACAAGTTTGCCATAGACCAGGACCCTCAATTTTCCAATGAATTTCAAATCGTACTGGAATCGGGCAAAACACAATTTCATTTATTTTATACGAAATATATGAATGACATGATCAATACTATTTTGACCAGAAAAGATATCACGGTGTTTGCCAGATTGACTGATTGGGACAACAGGAAGCTGGAACTGTTGGGTATTGAATAAACTAATATAATTTAGTCTACGCGCAAAGGTCGCTTTTCAAAATAGATAGATGACGTTATAAATATTAAAAACACTATGAAGAAACTCCTTTTAACAACCATTGTTGCCCTGTCGGTAGCGTTTACCTGCCAGGCAAAGAAAACGGAATTGTCGCTTCACCTGCAGCAAGGGAAGTCGTACAAGCAGGTAACCGATTCGCATGTTACCATCGACCAGGAAGTGCAGGGCCAGCAAATGAAGATTTCCATGGAAATCAAAGGCAGCATGACCTACAAGGTAACAGCAGTTACCGCTACGGGTTACAACATGGATGTGCAGTACGACAGCCTGAGCATGTCGATGCAAATGCCGCAGGGAACCATGAACTTCAGTTCGGAAAAGAACGATGCGTCAGATATTTTCTCTTCGATTTTAAAGTCGATGAAAAATCGTCCGTTCCAGGTAACCATGACCAAACAGGGAAAGATAACCGAGGTGAAGAACCTCGACAAGCTGTTCGACTCGATGTTTGAGGGTTTCCCACAACTTCCCGAGCAACAGAAGGCACAAATGAAAGCGCAGCTGGTGCGCTCGTATGGCGAAGAGGCTTTTAAAGGAAATGTGGAAATGACCCTGGCTATTTATCCGGAAAAGCCTGTTGCCCCGGGCGATACCTGGGTGATTGAGAATAAACAGAAATCGGGAATGCCGGTGGAAATCACCACGACCTATACCTACAAAGCCGATAACGCCAATGATTACCTGATTACCGGTGAGTCGAAAATCAAGACGACCAATCCCGACCAGTTTGTGGAAAATAACGGGATGCAGATGAAATACAACATGGACGGGACCATGACGTCGGAGATAAAAGTGGACAAGACCACGGGTTGGGTCAGGGAGGCCAAACTGAAGCAGGAAATGCAGGGCACAACAACCATCAAAGCCAATGCGCAAATGCCGAACGACATGGAAATTCCGATGACGATGCAAAATGATATGACATTCTCGGATAAATAACGACTGTTTTACATGATAGCCAACTAATAAATTATAAATCCGTTGTGTGAAACTGAATCATGAGAAGATTTTTCTTCACTTCGAATCTTTTCACACAGCGGGTTGCTCAAAACTCAAATCAATATGACGACCAAACAAAAAATCATACTTGGACTATTGATGCTGGGCCTTGTTTTCTCGAGCCTGGTTCGTTTGCGGTTTAATCTTTCCGACGGTTTCATTTCGCATGGCTTATGGACGAAAATGTTACCGGTCCCTGTTTTTGATTATAACGGAGTTTCGGGAGATCTGTCGTTAACTTCGACAATTATAGGTTACTTGTTTTTCCTTCTTTCGGGGGTATTATTGCTCATGGAAGCTAAAAACAACAAACAGCTAAAAGTCCTGTGGGCAGGTTTTCTGCTCATCACGATTTATACCACGTACTTCGAGTGGACTTCCCTGATGCAGGACATCCATTTAAAATTTGTTGGCCAGCATTTGTGGATGGGGCCGGCATTGTTCCTGCTGGGGTTGATACTGTTTTACCGGAATTATCAAATGAAGAAGGTTAGCAATTGATGACTCCGGGAAAAGAATTAGTACGAAGATAAATTGGGATAAATTTGTAATTTACATCCGGATGAAAGACCAGACTAACAATACCTGCGATAACATCGCCTACTAAGTCAGGGGGATGAATAATTCCCTTTTTTTGAAAATGATAAGAAAAACCTAAACGCATGAAAAATGAAAACAACCAAAACATTCATGCTAATTATTGTCGTTCTGCTGTGGCATTGGACCGTTTACAGCCAGGAGGATAAAACAGTACAACAATTACGGGATGTTGCCACCCAACTGAACAAAGAAGGTGATGGTATGGCTGGGTTCTTTATGGCGCTTTCCGATTTTTTTGATCTCACATCGGAGAAAACTTACAACGCCGACCTGGCTAAGGTAATGACTTCCCTAAATCTTCCCAATGGAGTTTATGCCATCGATGGAGGGAGTATTACAGCTGTTCCGGAAGGATATCTCAAGCAGGGTGGAAAGTGGTTCCCGTTAAGCGCACTGAAAAACGGGGCTTTGATGATGATTCTGGACGGAAAGCTGTACGATGTTCCAACTACGTGGCTGATGTACTACAACGGTGAACAATGGTATAAGCTTGAAACGGAAAAGCAGAAGATGAGCAAACCGTTTGTTCTCAATAATGGTCAGCTTGAGATTGTGAATGATGGCTGGTACACTGAGAATGGTGCCTGGAAACAGGCGGGAAATGTGAATCAGCAATCTGAGAACCGGTATATGCATTTTAAGGATGAACCGGAAGGATTGTTTGCCTTCTCCGGATGGACAGATACCAATCAGGATGGCATAAAAGAAAAGACGGAACTAACCGGTTTGAATCAGCCTGAGTTCAACATCGCCAGGGAAAACCTGTGTGTCGATCTGAATATACCCAATGTAGGGGATAACGTTGTATTTACTTCGTGGCGTGATGGCCGGTTAATCGGAACATCGGTACGAAATCTGAAAGCAATAGGCCGGGATTATTTTAATGCGATTGGTCCGGAAAATGATCCAACGGCATCGATGGATTATCTCGACCGGATAGCACTGGATGTAAAGAAAAATGGCCCGGGAACCTATCAAATCATCGTTTCCAATCCCGACAAGGATTTTAATGCCTTCGAAATGACAGTAAAGGTAAGGTACGAGCCATAAAGCATTATTTCTATAATGTAATGAATTACTATCTTCCACCACTAACAAATTGATTAACCTCAATTAAAACACTATGAAAAAAAGTACCGAAAGTAAAGCAGCCAATGTCTTTCTTGTGCTTGGGAAAGTTGTTTTGTTTCTTATTCTCTACACAGTAGTAATCGGCTTTTTGCAGGCTTTCGGGTTGTTGGCCATGCAAATTCCGTTTACCGATAGCGATGCTCTTAAGTCACTTAGTTTAGAGCAGAATTTGGTGTTAATGTCATTAACAACGATAGGGATGATTTTGGTAGTGCTGTTGTTCCGGAAAGCTATCGATCGGAAAACAGTGAAATCGTTGGGCTTTTCATTCCGGAATGGTACCCGTTCGTTGTTCTATGGCCTTTTATTTGCCGTTACCATCATCGGAGGGGGCACATTGCTTTTATACGCTACTGGCTATATCAGTTTGCAATACGCGCCAAGAGGCTTGCATACTATTGGAATCAGTTTTCTACTGTTCATTTTGGTGGCGCTCAACGAAGAAATCGTAATGAGAGGGTATGTTTTAGGTACACTGATGGGGGTAATGAACAAGTATTTGGCTTTGTTCATTAGTGCACTGATGTTTGCCCTTACTCATATATTTAACTGGAATGTATCCTTCCTTGGGATAACGAATATTTTTTTGGCGGGTATTCTCCTGGGAGCCGCATACATCTATACCCGTAATCTTTGGTTTCCCATTAGTCTGCACCTGTTCTGGAACTTCTTTCAGGGACCGGTACTGGGTTATGCCGTAAGTGGAACAAGCTCGACGGGAATATTCAAGATCGTCGATTCTGGTAATGAACTTATCAACGGCGGGATGTTCGGGTTCGAAGGTTCACTCATTTGCACCCTGTTGATGATTCCCGCTATTTTCATTGTGATACGATATCAGCAACGAAAAACAACTCTTGCTGCTGACATGGTTATGAGTGAAGATAGAAGCCTTTAAACGCTTCAGGTAAATGTTTGTTTTGGTGGTTGTGACGGTTTCTATTATTGGTGCTACGAAGGTATAGATTAAATAGGGAAAATTATTCCACATTTATCCGTACATTTATCTTAGTGTCAGTCACTAATGGAGGACCACCATGCAACTCAATGCAAATGACAGAGGCCATTTCCCGGTAGGCTATCACCGGTTTCACAAAAAACAGTTATACAATTTCCAGTTGAACCGCTGGTATTCCCTGGGATTTCTATCTTTTGAAAGCGCACAGGAAATAGGGTTGCGGGTGAAGGATTTTAACTCGTGGCATGCCGAAATGTTGCATCAGGCTGAAGAGTCCATAGTACAGGGCGATCACCTGACTGCGGCTATTTGTTTTCGGGGAGCAGAGTTCTATTACTTTGGTAATACGGCCGAAAAAGAGCGGCTCTACGATGAGTTTTCGTCGTTGTTTTACGACGCCTTGGAGTCGGAACCGTTGGAAAAACATGCAGTGCCTTATGATTCTGCATCCATGCACGCCATCAGAATACCTCCGGCCGGGGGACATCCGTCCAAGGGAACGGTGGTGTTACATGGTGGATTCGATTCGTATATTGAAGAGTTTTATTTCATGATGAAATACCTTTCGGAGCGAGGCTACGAAGTGATTGGATTCGATGGGCCAGGACAGGGAGCAACACTTCGGAAAAACGGACTGGCATTCGATTACCGGTGGGAAAAGCCGATAGCTACCATTCTTGATTATTTCAACATCGGAAATGCGACATTAATAGGCCTTTCGATGGGCGGATGGCTCTGCTTGCGGGCAGCTGCATTCGAACCGAGAGTGAAGCGCGTTATTTCGTCGGGAGGTGCGTATGATTATAGCAAGATTGCCTCGCCGCTTGCCTTCTGGATGATGAATTACTTTAGCCGGCATTTTACGAATTGGACCAATAAAATGGCCATGAAAAAGGCGAGGAAGGGCGGAATGGAAGCCTGGTCCATCAGTCAGGTGATGAACATTACGCAAATAGCTCTCCCCATGTCAGCTTATGACTATATGATGCAGATGAATGAAGAGAATCTGCATAGTGAACAAATCAGACAGGATGTGTTGTTGCTGACGGGCCGGAACGATCATTTCATCCCGTGGAAAATGCACGATAAAATGGTAAAGGTGCTAAAGAATGTTCATTCCATGGTTGACAGGGTTTGTACCCGTGAAGGGCAGGCGCATAATCATTGTCAGATTGGAAATATAGGGTTGGCGATGGATACCATGTGTGAGTGGATGGAGAGTTTAAAGTCGAAAATAGAATAGTTCAGGAAGGTTTAAGAAGGTGACCATTTCAGATTCCGGATTTCATATTATTAGAGTTTCTGTTGTTACTATAGTTTCAATTAAAACCTATTGGGAATACAATCTGTTTTGATAATAGATTTTATATCGGGCGATGCTTCGATAAAAGAAAGCCTATGTACATCAAATGGATTGTTTGCCAGGTAAAGGAAGGAATGAATGAAGCTTTTTCACATGCGCAAGAGCAATGGATGGAAACAGCGCAGGCGGAAGGCTTCATTGCTCAGTCTGGAGGTTGGGATGTACTTCGCGGAAATGAAGCCTGCATCGTCTCCTTTTGGGAAAGCCGGGCGTATCTGGAAGAGTTCATGGTAACAATGCATGACCGGATTTTTGAGGAAAACCATCAGTCTGATACTTATCACACCATTAGCGTAACTCATTTCGAAAGCCTTTTGGAAATGGAAGGACAAGCTGCGTCACTACCTGAAGCTATCAGGCATAGTAGTCTGTTGCGCATTGCCGATTGCGATGTCCGGCCTGAAAGTGTGGAGCATTTCGAAGCGATGCAGCAATCGGTTTGGTTGCCGGGCATGAAACAATCGGAAGGGATGTTGGGTGGATTATTTTCCCGCGCTGTTGAGTTGGCACCAAGATACCTGGTTTCCACTTTCTGGGACACCGAAGAACACCACCTCCGCTATGTTGGCGGTAAAGTACCTGCTCTTCGCGAAAAGGCGGCTGTTACCAATGATATTCTGCACCTAACCGGCCGGCAAATTAAGCTGGTGGAATTGTGGAGAGTGATTCCATAACATATCATCTGCAACTGCTTAACCTGTTTTTCATGGTTCCCTAATCCTGAGAATGCCGTATATTTATGTAAGGTATTTTGTCTGAGCCGGTTCATCCCCCTGGAACTGATCAGCATGTAAAACTGAACCAAAATTCCGAAATCATGAAATCACTGTTCATTCTTTTGCTTGGGATATTCCTGATGCATCCTTTGTGGGCGCAGAAAAATGTAAAGGTTACTTACATTTCCAATGAAGGTTTTCTCACAGAAACGGGTGGAACGAAGATATTGATTGACGGAATGTTTGGCCCGATAGCCGGCAACTGGTGTGATTCACCCGACGCCTTATCCATCGAATCGATGCGCTTTAACAGGCCTCCGTTCGAGGATCTGGATATCATTGCTATTACACACCAGCACCAGGATCATTTCGATGCCGATATCGTAGCTGACCACATGATGAATAATCCGAAAGGTATCGTCATCTGCCCGAAACAAGTCGAACGCTTATTGGCTCAATGCCCTCACTGGAATGATTTCCGCGACCGCGTAATTTCAGTAACGCCAAGGCTCTACTGTGATACTTGTCTGGACATCTCGGGAGTTTCTGTCCGGGTAATCCGTTTAGAGCACAGTCACTACATGGAAGAAGATACAACTACCGGAACGATGATTAACCGGCATCAAAACATCGAAAACCTGGGCTACCTCTTTCAGGTGAATGAAAGGACTATTTTTCATTGCGGCGATACCAATCCTGTGAACGCAAAGGAATACGAAGCGGCTGCATTAAACCGGGAAAACATCGATATCGCTTTTCTGGAGCGCATGTTCTTTACCAAAGGGGAAAAATCGCTGGATATTCTGAATCGCTGCATCAATCCCAAAGTCATCGTAGTAATGCATGTGGCCCCAGGCAATCAGAGCCGATTCGCCGAATATTTCAAGGATCAAACCGATGTGAAAGTATTTGAACAGAAAATGGACACAATGCTCTATTCTTTTACTGATTAACCATTTAATGTCAGGAATATTTCATCTACAGGTGTGTCTTCAAAAGACACTGCTTTGCTGGCTGTCGATTACCTGCTTGACAGAAAACAAATCGACTAAATTGCCAGCTACGGAAATAGGGAAGGAGGAAGTTTAATTGAGGTTTCTGTTAATCATAATCACTTTTATACTGTTTTTCTTCTCCGTCTGTGAACATTATGGCCTGTCTAAGCGCTGTTGTAGTTGGATATTCATTTATGGATTCTGAATGATTAAACGTAAATTTAGAGACGTTTTAAATAGCATGACATTTACATCAAATAAGATACAATAATGACAATTTCTGAAAGTACAGGACAGGTTCCGTTTAACGCATTTCTCAACTCGCTGAAGGAGACATTGAAAAGTGTTTTTTATGAGCGGGATAACATTGAGAAATTTATTCAGCGAAGGGGGTTTCCTGCCTTGGTATTGCGTGACATCATGTCCCGGAATCCTTTATCGGTAGCCATTCCTGAGGCCTATGGCGGCAGGGGAGTGAAGGTAAAAGAATGCCTGGGCGTTTTGGAAGCTGCTTCGTATGAGTCGCTTCCGTTGTCGTTGGTCTTTGGAATCAACATGGCTCTTTTTCTGGAACCCGTGGTGAAATATGCCCAGGATTCGGTGAAAGGCGACATCTTCAAACGGTTCATGGACAAGCAAAACATGGGGGGATTGATGATTACCGAGCCCGACTATGGCAGCGATGCATTGAACATGCATACGTTTAATGTAAAAGAGGGGTCACACTATCATATTCAGGGAACCAAGCACTGGCAAGGGTTAACAGGTATGGCCGATTATTGGTTGATGACCTCGCGGCCCAAAATTGGGGACGACCGGTTGGGACGTGACATCGACTTTTTTGTTTGCGATGCTCACCAGCCGGAGCAACGCATCGAAGTAGAGGAGTATTACAACAACATTGGATTATACCCGATTCCTTACGGGAAAAATAAGATCGATATCAAAGTACCCGAAGAGAATAAACTGAAGCCGGAAACCACCGGGTTGAAACTGATGATGGACTTGTTGCACCGCAGCCGGTTCCAGTTCCCGGGCATGGGAATGGGCTTTATTCACCGGATGCTGGATGATGCCATTGAGCAGGTGACTTCGCGTTTTGTCGGGGGCAAGTCGCTGATGTCGCTTGACCAGGTGAAGCACCAGATTTCCCGTATTCAAAGTGCGTTTACCATTAGTTCGGCCATGTGTTCGCGCAGTGCGGAACACAGCGGTATCGAGCATGATTTATCGCCCGATGCGGTGGAAGCCGGCAGTATGAAGGCATACATCACCGACCTGATGCAGGAAGCAGCCCAAACCTTGACGCAGTTGATGGGAGCCAATGGTTACAAAGCTGAGAGCGTGGGCTCACGGGGCATCATGGACTCTCGTCCGTTCCAGATTTTCGAAGGCTCGAACGATATGCTGTACACCCAGATTTCGGAAGGTGTGTTGAAAATGATGCGGAAGCAGAAAGTGATGAATTTGCTGGATTTCTTCCAATCGTACAACCTCACCGACCGGGCGGCTGATTACTTCAAGTCGCTGGTGAATTTCAAGGTCGATTTTGATTTACCACAACGGAAAGTGGTCGATTTAGGCAAAATCATCAGCAAGGTAATTGCGGCCAATCACGTGGTGACATTAGGCTCAAAAGGTTTCCGTGGCGATTTGATTAAGGAAAGCATCGAAACCATCCGGCACGACATTGCCATGCTGGTGAGTTCGTATAAGTTCCAAACCCAAACAGCTCCGGTAGTCGAATATCAGGAAAACAGCTCGTGGCTGAAGTTCAGCTAAGGGAGGATTTCTCTGAATACAAATGGTATTCTAAAGCGGGAAGTAACCGGAGTAATTTCGGTCGCTAACCCGCTTTTTTCTTTTCCCTTATTCTTTATCCCTTTTTATGCGGTTTTACATATCGCAATACAGAAGAAGTCTATATAAGAGGGCAAATCGTTGAAGCAGCTAAATTTCAGTTATCTTGTGCCGATTGAATGACAATAGCATGAGTAAATAAAAAGCTGAACGTTGCCTGACAGGCAGTGACGCCATGAAGGATTTGAAGAGGAAGAACAGATAATTTCCCGCCTGCCGGAAGTTCCCAAAGGTCAAAAAATACCCCAAGCCACCCTGCCCGTACATCCCAACGTTTATCGATTAACAAGTTTCATTATGGCAAACACCCATTCCTTTCATATTCCCGTAATGGGAATCGGATATACCATTGATACCCCTTTAAAAGTAGCGCATCTGGGCATTGACTCCGTCATATCGCTGGTGGACGATATGTTGCTCGAAAAGCTGCGAAAAATGTATTGCGAGAAGTTCGAAATGCCTTACCAGGAAATCACGGAAAAGATTGAAGATTTTCGCGCCAAGCGAATTACTTCCTATCTCAACCTGATGAACAGTGTGGCCGAACGCAAACTCGAGGAGCTGAAAAGTGCGGCATTGGAGAAGAGAGATGAAATCAGGGAATACATTAATATGTTACCTGATAGTTCTACCATCAAGCAGGAGTTCAAAAAACGGACAGCAAAATATATCAACTGGGATGAGATTGGAAACTGGCTGAGGGATAATCTCTCTTTGGGCAGCATCGATGTAAACATCATGACCAAGATTGATAAAGACAATTACCTGAAACAGGAAAAACTGCCGGTAGAATATAACGATGCACATGCTGCGTTGCGCGGATTTGCCAACAGCGATTTGCATTCGAGCATTGTATTGTCAGCCGGAATGAATCCACGGTTATACAGTTACCTGGAGCATTTCGACGACTTTTATCCGGATGAGAATGGCTACATCCAAAAGAAAATTGTGCTGAAAGTCAGCGATTACCGCTCGGCATTTATTCAGGGAAAGTTTTTGGCAAAAAAAGGATTGTGGGTCTCTGAGTACCGGATTGAATCAGGCTTGAACTGCGGCGGGCATGCATTTGCCACCGAAGGCAATCTGATGGGGCCTATTTTGGCTGAATTCCGGGATAACCGTGAAGAATTGACACAGGGAGTGCACGACATCATGGTACAGGCGCTTGCTGCAAAAAATAAAGTGGTGCCGGAGAAAACGCTTCCGCTGAAAATCACAGCACAAGGTGGCGTGGGTACGGCAGAGGAACATCAATTCCTGATTGAACATTACCAGATCGATTCAGTCGGTTGGGGTTCGCCATTCCTGTTAGTTCCGGAAGCCACCAGTGTGGACGATGAAACCATGAACAAGTTGGTGGAAGCGAAAGAAGGTGATTTGTATCTGAGCAATATTTCACCGTTGGGTGTACCATTTAATAACCTGCGCGGGAATACCAAGGATGTAGAAAAAATGACGTGGGCGGAAGGTGGCAAACCGGGAAGTCCGTGTCCGAAAAAATATGTGGCGCTGAATAATGAATTCACCGAAAAGGGCATTTGTCCGGCCTCGCGCCATTATCAGCTGCTAAAACTGAAGGAGTTGGAAAAAGAGGGCTTATCAACCGAAGCTTACCAGGAAAAAGCGAACCAGATAATTGATAAATCATGCATTTGTGTCGGACTGGGAACATCAGCGTTGAAAGCGCACCACCTCGATACCATTGAGGAAGGAGAAGGGGTATCCGTTTGTCCCGGACCGAATATGGCCTATTTCGATAAAGTGGTTAGTCTGAAGGAAATCACCGATCATATTTATGGACGTGGGAACATGATGGCACGTACTGACCGGCCGAACATGTTTGTGAAAGAGTTGAAGATTTACATCGATTACCTGAAGGATAAGGTAGAGGAGACCAAAAAATCGGTGACGGTAAAACAGGAAAAATACCTGTCCTCGTTCGCCGGTAACCTGGAAAAAGGAATTAACTATTACCAGGGATTGTTCAGCTCTGCGAAAGAGAAATTCAACGATACGAAAGCAGGCATTTTAACCGAACTGGACAACAGCAAAAAAGCATTGCAACATCTGGTGGCTGAAATTGAAAGTTTGAAGTAAAAAAATATCCCCGCCTGTGCAACGCATCAGGCGGGGAATCTCCATGCTAAGATTGAAACCTGGCTTTCAATAAGAATCAATCCATCGCTCTATCCACGAAAATTGCCTCTTTTATATTTCCTTAATACATTTTCAGTTATTTATCCCAGTTCACCATTGCTGACTGAATGTCTCTTGAATTTCCGCCAATCATCATTTCAAACTCACCTGGTTCCCAGTCGTATCTGAGATCATAGTTATAAAACTTCAAATCCTCCGGAGTAATATTGAACGAGACCGTTTTTGTTTCTCCGGCTTTCAAATCGATTTTCTGAAATCCTTTCAGTTCCTTAACGGGATGGGTGACACTTCCCTCCATATCTCGGATGTATAGTTGAACCACTTCTTTTCCTTCCCGGTTTCCGGAATTGGTTACTGGCACTGAGACAGTTAATGTTTCATCTCCCTTGAGCGAATTGCTACTCAATTTCATCTTCCCATAATCGAAAGTGGTATAGCTTAAACCGAAGCCAAACGGGTAAAGCGGATCGTTCGAAACATCGAGATAGTTAGAGCGAAACTTCGTAAACCATTTTCCATCCGGAAGCGGACGCCCGGTATTTTTGTGATTGTAATAAATCGGGACTTGTCCCAGGTTTTGCGGGAAGGTAGCAGTCAGTTTTCCGGAAGGATTGACATCGCCAAACAGCACGTCAGCAATGGCATTCCCGGCTTCTGTACCACCAAACCAAACATCGAGGATGGCGGGGACATGTTCCTGTTCCCATTTGATGGCCATTGGTCGTCCGTTAAAGAGCACTATCACCACCGGCTTTCCTGTTTTGAGCAACGCTTTGAGTAGTTCCCGCTGATTTTCCGGTAGCTCAATATGCGACATGCTGGAACTTTCACCGCTCATTTCAGCGGCTTCACCCAGTGCAGCGACAATCACATCAGCTTTGCGGGCTGCATTCACGGCTTCGCGTATCATCACATCAGCCGGGCGGTTATCCCGGTAGGTGGGTTTGCCAAATATGCTTACCCGTGCTTCCAGCGCTGAGTCAGCAACGACGTTCGCTCCTTTCGCATAAATAACATTTACTTTGTCGCCGGCCACATTCCGTATTCCATCCAGCAGTGATACCGATTTTTTGAAGTCACCCGCTACACTCCAGGTTCCGTCCATGTTTTCACGGTTATCAGCCAAGGGACCAATGAGGGCGATGGTACCTTTTTTCTGCAGCGGCAAAACCTGTTGTTGATTCTTCAGCAAAACAAAACTCTGAGCAGCTGTCTCACGGGCAATTTGGCGATGTTCTGGTGTGAAGATTTCGGTTTTGGCTCTTTCGGGATCGCAATAACGATAGGGATCATCGAACAGCCCTAATTTATATTTGGCCTCGAGAACCAGGCGGCAGGCACGATCAATTTCATCCTGTGTGATTTTCCCTTCTTCCAGTGATGTTTTCAGTGTCGTAACGAAGCCTTCACCCACCATGTCCATATCTACACCGGCTTTAAGCGCCAGCGCAGAAACCGTTTGTAAATCGCCTAAACCATGGGCGACCATCTCATTAATGGCAGTAAAATCGGTTACCACGAAACCCTTAAAACCCCATTGCTTCCGCAGAACGTCGGTCAGCAACCATTTGTTAGCACTTGCCGGAATACCGTCGATTTCATTGAAGGAAGTCATGGCACTTCCGGCTCCGGCGTCTACAGCAGCTTTGTAAGGAGGGAAATATTCATTATACATCCGGATGCGACTCATATCGGTCGTGTTGTAATCACGGCCGGCTTCCACGGCGCCGTACAAAGCGAAATGCTTCACGCACGCCATGATGGTGTTGTTTTTCGTCAGAGAGTCGCCCTGATAGCCTTTTACCATGGCTTTGGCAATTTCGGAACCCAGGTACGGATCTTCACCGCTTCCTTCGGCCACTCTTCCCCAGCGAGGGTCACGCGAAATGTCAACCATTGGTGAATAGGTCCAGCAAATACCATCGGCACTGGCCTCAATCGCTGCGATGCGGGCCGACTGTTCTATTAGCTGCATGTCCCAGCTACAGGATAAGCCCAATGGAATAGGGAAAACCGTCTCGTAACCGTGAACGACATCCATACCAAAGATCAATGGAATTTTCAACCTGCTTTGCTCAACGGCAATCTTTTGTACTTCGCGAATCTTTTCTTCTGTTTTGATATTGAAAAGTCCGCCCACTTCGCCATTCTTTATTTTAGTGGCAATGTCTGAATTGGTCGCTTCACCGGTTGTAATATCACCAGCTCCGGGTAAGTTCAACTGACCAATCTTCTCTTCAAGCGTCATCTGCTGCATCAAGGCATCAATCTTTTTATCCATTGGAGACTGATGATTTGTCGATGTGCAAGCCACAATTAGAATTGGCAATATTGCCGGCAGATAAAATCTTCGCTTTAAATGATTTGTCCATCTCGTCAGCCATATCAAAAGCGATATGGGCATTTTCAATCGTTGCTTCATTGTGCGTTTGGTCTTTATCGATTTTTCTTACTTATCAAACTACGTTTTCAGCTTATTTTCGGATGACCAGCTTTGTCTGGCCATAATTATTACCATTGACAAGCTGCAATAGATACATTCCGTTAGGCAGGGTAGAACAATCAGCAGAAAGCTCAGTACCAGCATTCGTCATATGTTTTTTCAAAACCACGCGGCCATCTACCGAGAACACATTCAGGAAAATCTTTTGATTCGGGTTGATGTCCGGAAAGTCAATGAATATCTGTCCGTTTCCCGGGTTTGGGTAAACGCTGAATGTTAGATTATTATTGATTAAGTCAGTCACATCCGTTGAGGTTTCATACTGAAAACCGAGTTTATCCAGTCCAGCCTGTACGTCGGTATCCTTCATCAGGGTATTCCACAATAGACCTGTCCGGTAGTTTTCAATCATCACCACAATCGGTCCCTGATCGATTCCAATATAGGCTTGCTGAACCCAGTTTAGTTCATCGTTGAATGCATCGTAAGGTCCATATAGGCCAAAGAGTTCCTGTCCGCGTTCGCGATAGAAATACTTCAGTGCTTTCATTGACTCTTCAGGAGTGTAAGGCATGCTGGCCAATGCAGCGGTCGGACTAATCGTTCCATTGTCGTTGCTCGAGGGTTGATGAGCCGTATAACCATTTGGATCATCACTGGCAGTCAGTCCCCAACATTTGTCGCTGTAATTCAGGAAATTTTTCGGGTTATCGACCGCATAAGCGTGATGAATCTTCGCCGTGTTGACATTTTCCTGCCAGTAATCGGCGTACTGGTCCTTTAAACCGTGAGGATTGATTCCCATGAAGGAGTAATGAATCCAAAACAATGGACCGCCCCAATCGGGTGACAAGCTAATGGGGAAATCATAAAAAGTGCGCTGATTTACGATGCTGCCATCACGGGCCCATCCCTGTTCATAAACCACTTTAAGAATACCATGTGTAGGAGAGGAGGCAGCCATCAGATAGGTGGTGAGGCATTCGTTCCAACCCTGTACTTTCATATTCTTGGCAAAATCATAGTTGGGTGACCAATGCCAGTATAACACGTTCTGCCCGTCCTGCCGGTACCAATTCCAATCGACGCCTTTCCAGAGCAGGTCGGCTTTTTCTCTTATCTGAGCCGATTTATCATCCGTTCCTGTGAAATAGTTTTTCAGAGCGATGAGTCCCTGCACTACATAAGACGTTTCGACTAAGTCGCCACCATCATCATCGGCAGTAAAAGGCTGCGTTTTATAAGTATCGGCGTTGTACCAATGCGACCAGGCTCCATGATGTCGGTCACAGTTTTCCAGAAAATGCAGGATATTCAGAATCCGGTCCTTGATTTCTTCCTGGGGACGGTATTCCCGTTCATATGCCACTATCATGGCCATCAGCCCCATGCCGGTAGCACCGGATGCTGCCGTTGTTCCGCTACCATTGGATCGTTCCAGTGCCATGCCTGTTGCCTGATGAGCACCTTCCCAGAAATAGCGAAATGCATAGCGTTCTGTCATATCCAGCAACTCGTCATCAGTAAAATCCGTGAGCGCGGCAGTCTGTTCTACCGGAGCGGATTCTTTTCCCTGGGTTGTTGAAACTACACGATAAGTGATGGCTGAATTTTTTGCGTTTTCAGGAACGAAATCCAGATAGTAATTCTGCGTGGTTTCGCCTCTGAGTTCGAAAGTCTGACCACCATCGAATGACGCATAAATCCGGTAAGACAAATCGTTCATGGGGATGGTCCAGTTCAACTCGGCATGGCTGTCATAACCTGTAGCAGTTAGCCCGGTTACTGCCGGTACTTCGCTGATACTTTTGAAAGCGGTAATTTCATCAATCAGAACTAGCCTCGAGCTGTTATCATTCTCCGATTGGTTGAAAATAATTCCCTTTACTTTTGTGAAATCGAGAGTGTTGTTTCCACTGTCGTCAAAAATCACGCTGAGCGGAAACGTAATCCGGTTCCATTGCCCGGTTTGCAGGTTTTTGTTGTAATCAGCTAAAGAGTATAGTTGGGAAGAGACCTCGGAACTCCCACCAGCCTGAATCGCCCTCAGGCCAATCAATGGTAACGCTGTGGCAGGAAAAGCATTATCCGTGTAAACGTAAAACGAAAGGGAATCCATTCCTGAAATATCGACGGTTGACCAGTCATTCCGGAAGATAGTTGCTTTCCAGTTCCCGTTAGGTGATGAAGTGTAGTTGAACTTTAGCGAAGTAGCTCCCTGGTAAGCCGTTGTTGAGCAAGGAACTTTGTCGTTGTATTGCGGCGCTCCCGGCGGATAAGTGCATTCAAATGTACTTTCGCCCAGGTTGGCCACATCGACCAGGCCCTGGTCGTAATAAGTCGCATCCGTTCCTTCTGAGAAAAAAGTTACTTCCTGCGACCATCCGGTTCGGAACAGCCCGATTAAAATAATGAGGAGAACAATGTGCCTGCTTTTTTTCATCTTCGGTTCAGTTAGGTATCGTGTCACAAATTCACTGTTCTGATTTTGTGGAATCAGGTGCTACGGTAAATCCCAGCCTCTCCAGCCCTTTTTGAACGTCTTCATTTTGCATGAATAATTTCCAGAGCAAACCGGTACGATAATTTTCAATCATGACTGGAATCGGGCCCTGGTCGATCGCCAGGTAACGCGGAGTGTACCATTTATTCGATATGCTGTAAGCATCATACGGGCCATATTTCCCAACCAGTGAATCGGCTTTAACATAGAGATATTTCAAAAACTGCATAGACTCTTTGGGCGTATACGGGAAAGACGAAAGCGCCGCGGTTGGAGAAATCACGCCCAAATCCTCTTCACCTGGATGATGACCGGCATATCCTTTCATCGAATAGCTGGAGGTTAGTCCCCACTGCTCTTCTCCGTAACCCGCATATCCTCTCGGATTGTCGAGCGCATAACGGTAATTAATCAACGCATGATTTCGGTTCAGTTTCCAGTAATCAGCATATTTGTCGGATAATCCATGAGGATTTAGCCCGAGATAAGAATAATGTGCCCAAAAGAGCGGTCCGACCGGAGCGTTATCGTGTTCGTAATGATTGAGAACGGTATGAAGTCCGTAATACACCGTATCTTTTTCAATGGCCCCGTGACATGTCCACCCTTCGTGGTAAACAGCCGGATCAATGGGATGAGTCGGAGAGGAAGCTGCCAGCACATACATGATGAGACACTCGTTGTAACCGCCTACCGGGAAATTCATTTCCCAGCCGTAATTGGGAGACCAGTGCCAGTACAAAACGTTTTCACCTTTAGTGTACCAGTTCCAGTCTACTTCTTTCCATAGTTTTTGGATTTCGGAAACTAATTGTTGTTCGGTGGCATTCCCGTTTTTGAAATACTCAGCAACCGTGAGCAATCCCTGCATCATGAAAGCGGTTTCGACCAAATCGCCACCATCGTCCTTTTTGCTGAACGGTTTCACTTTGCCGGTTTCACCATTTAGCCAATGTGGCCACGCACCGTGGAAACGATCGGCTTTAGCCAGAAAATCAACAATTTTCCGGTAACGGGTAAATGCTTCTTCACGGGTAATGAAACCATGTTCAATTCCGACGAGAATAGCCATTACACCAAAGCCGGAACCTCCAAGTGTCACGATATTCTGGTCGTTCTGCGGATAAACATTGTCCATATGGATACGCTCGCAGGCCATGCCGGAATTTGGTTCGGCGCCGTTCCAGAAATATTGAAACGTTTGGTATTGAACGGTGTCCAGTAATTGGTTATCGGTCAAGGAAGCATATCGATTCCCGGTATCTTCTTTCTGTTCTTTGTTATTCTTCCCTGTATGCATACATCCTGCCAAGAGGAACAGGAGTAGGCTGGTAATAATTACTTTCATATGCTCGGCACTCAAATTAGGGTGAGAGTATTCCCTGTGTGGTTCAATAGATATTAAATCGATTGGAGTTAACAGAAAGACATATCAATCCTCTTCCGGCAAATGATTTAGAATGAAAAGGCTGCCCGGATACTTCCGGGCAGCCATCCCACTGTCAGAAGAATCTATCTAATCTATTAACTAATCAGAATGATTTTGAGAACGCAGAGGATTTACAGGTCATTCCAAAACCCATTTTTGTATCACTGCGCATCATTCATTATGGTTTGTATCTCTTCCTGTGTAATTGCTTTATTGAATATTCGCAATTCGTCCATCATACTCAAGTCCGATAAGTGACCCCATTCAGTAAAACGTGGTGCCCCAGACATGATGGTCAGTAGATCACAGCCTGTCCAGTCAATGCCTGTAAATGAGGCATTTTTAACCAGGTTGCCATCAATGTAGACATTGCATTCAGTGCCAGATATGGTAAAGGCAAAGAGATGCCATGTATCTACTGTCGGATCAACTTCAGCATCTGCTCCACCGTCTACCCAGGTATCAGCTGTCCCGTTTCCGGCATTCAATTTAAATCGTTGCATACCAGGATTACCGGCTTCACGGAAGAAGCGGAACCCACTTGTCCGATTATTCTGAATATCCGGGTAATTTGCGTTCCCGGTGTCCTCAGGACTCATGACCAGAATACCAGCCCGATCAGGTGTTCCATTGACTTTCATCCAGAAAACAGCACTGAACTCATTGCTTTGCAGGCCTGTGGTCGGGAAAGTCAAATACGAATCGGTCGCTCCTTGATAAGCCTGACCAATTTTTCCATCCACGTAAGTCGGAGAACCGACCGTGGTCGCGGTAGTCATCGAAACTTTATCGGTCGCATTACCATCAAACGGCATATAGAAAACCTCGCCGTCATATTTTGGAACGTATGGAGAATCATCATTGATGACAGCCTGAATTTCTTCTGCAGTCAACGCTCTGTCGAAAATGCGAATGTTATCGTAATTACTTAAATCAGATAAATGATTCCAGTAAGTAAAGGTTGGTGCACCTGACCCAATGCTCATGGTGGTACAACCTGTCCAGTCGATGGGCGCTGACATCGTTGCTGTTCTTACGAGAGCACCGTCCAGATAAAGCATACTTTCTGTTGGCGTGACGACCATGGTAACATACACCCAATTGCCAAGTGTTGGATCGATGAGTCCTCCGTCATTCCACGATTCACCACTACCGGTACCAACATTCAGTTTTATTTGTTGGGAGCTGGCACTGCCTTCGCGGAACAGCCGGAAACCATTCATTCTACCTGCGTCATCATCGGTAGAACCAACGGTTAATATACCGGCACGGTCAGGTGCAGCATTTACATTCACCCATAATCCGATGGTGAATTCAGTAAACTTCAGGCTATCCATTGGGAATGTCAGGTACGAGTCAGCAGCACCGGCATACGCCATACTTCCCTGCAAACCATTGTCAGAGAACCCGGGTGTACCTACTACAGTAGCATTCTGGAAAGTAATCATCTCCATGTAGTCACCTTCGAATGGCATATAGAATTTCTCACCGGCATATTTCGGAGTATAAGGCGATACCTTTGAGAAGTTGACCGTTGCAGTGGTCGATTTTCCATCCAGGTCAGTAGCTGTTATCGAAATCTCATGCTGACCCAGTTCTACATTATCATACGTCACCTGCTTCAGGGCGCGACGGTAATCCTTGAAATCAGAAGACCCAAAACTGGCAATTTCTGTTCCGTCGTATGATACCGAAATCGTTCCAAGCTCAATGTCATCTGTCGCTACAAAGTCGATCGTAATGGATGACACTTGCTCAGGAAGTTTAATTTCGTAGTTCTCGGTAGGTGAATTGATGGTTATTTGTGGAGCTGTTTCGTCTGCTCCCGGCGCCACTGTTGAAATCGGATCGATGTACCCGTCTTTACAACCCGTAGCAAAAACGAGAGCGAGCATTCCAACTAATATGAACTTATATATTTTCATTTTTTTTCAGTTTTAGTAATCAATTTTCCGGATCAATTTCCACCTAAAATAGGCAGCTGATCTACCTGGGCTTGCGGGTAGGGCAGGAAGGTTTTGTCTTCGGTAAATGTTCTGCCTTCGTAACTCAATGCACTGTAATTAGCCAAACGGACCATGTCGTAGAAGCGTGTGCCCCATTCCATAGCCAGTTCGGCAAATTTCTCGTCCATTACCTGTGCATTGGTTACACCTGAAAGATCAGGCAACCCGGCTCTTTCCCTAACGAGATTGACCGCATCATCGGCACTCATTGCGGAGCCGGAAGCTCCCTGGGTCAGTGCTTCAGCGTACATCAGTAAAACTTCAGCGTAACGTATACATTGGAAGTTCTTGTTGTTACCATAGTCTGTACGTCCAGGTGTCAGCATATCAGATGGGAGATAGTGTTTACCACTGGCAAACAACGCTCTGGAATAATCGTTAATGGTATCTCCATCCTGGGTAACATTCGAAATCCACGCAGGTAATGTGGCGTAACTCGGGTCTTTTTCAATCTCCGTAATTCCGCGGTTGGTAAACAAAACGCTGGTTTGCAGACGAACATGCTCACCGCGGTCTAACATGAACTTAATCCATTTCAGGCTTGGTTCATAGAAACCCCAGCCACTGCCTGCACCTTTTACATAAGGAGACCAGTTCTGTGGCCCGAAGAAAGCAAACAAATAGCTTTTTTGGTCACCTGCTGCTTGTCCAAAATCGGAGTATTGAAATTCGAGCAGATTTTCATTGTTCAGTTTTCCCTTCAATTTGAATAGCTGATAGAAATCCGGCTCAAGACTAAATTTAGCTGAGCTGATAATTGCTCCGGTTGCATCGGCAACGGTCTGGTAATTCTTCAATTCCAGGTTGGCCAATGCTTTAATAGCGAGTGCGGTGTATTTGGTCACTCCACCAGGAATATCGGTCCGCTCATTGGGACGCATATCCGGCAGATTAGGTGTCGCTTCATCCATTAAATCAGAGATGTATTGCATTGTCTGATCCTTGGTACTCAGTTCTGCCACCAAAATATTAGATGGATCGGACGAAGATGGAATTAATACCGCTCCCCAAACGCGTGATAGTTGGAACAAATCCCATGCAAGAAGGACCTTGGATTCTGCAATGTATTGATCAGCTTTTGTTTGGCTTGCTCCGTTGTCGGCATACAGCTGAACTTGCTCCATAGCAGACAGATCAGTGAACATGTCTTTGTAAATCTGTTGCCACAGCGAGTTGAACATCCAGTAATCTTTGTTATAATTGAATTTATCCTCTTCTGCAAAATCCTGCTGGTCGCCCAGACCACCTGCATTAACATCGTCTCCACGTACTGCGATGGGAGGAAATTCTTCCCAACCACGGTCATAAAATTCGGCATATGCACCGATTAACGGCTGTATCATATTATCCGATTTTGTATAATCTGTTTGCCCGGTAAACGACCTGTTTTCGGCCGGCTCATCCAACACTTTTTGACAGGCTGAAACAAACAACAGCGCAACGATGAGAACTGCGAGCTTTATTGTGTGTTTAACTAATTTCATGATTTTCATGTCTTTAAAAGATTAAAATTTCACATTAAGCCCAACGGTATAAACTGCAGGAATTGGGTAGGTTTGACGATCAATTCCATCAGCCACTTCCGGATTGAATCCGTTGTACTTAAATACGGTCAATGGCCTGTCAGCCGTCAACGAGATTCTTGTTTCGGGAATTTGAGTTCCGAAAACCTGTTTACCCTTAATGGTATAGGCTAGTTGAACATTCTGGATACGGAAGAATGAACCGTCTTCGACAAAATAAGTACTCATCTTTTGGTTCCATCCTTTTCTTAAGCCAGCTGATGACGGATATTTGTTCGAAGTCCCTTCTCCATGCCAGCGATTTATAGCTAAATCGGCATCCATGTTCAGGTCGGGTGTCCAGATGACTTCTCCACGTTTCCGGTTTAGAATTTTGTTTCCACTCTGACCGACAATATTCGTCGAGAACTGAAGGTTTTTATAAGTGATTCCTAAATTGGCACCGTACATGAGTGATGGGAAATATGAACCTAAAACAACACGGTCATCATCATTAATAATGTTGTCGCCATTTTGGTCCTTGTATTTGAAATCACCCGGAATGATACTTGCACCGGTAGCATTTATGGTACCAACTGCAGCAGGATCGTTTTGAATCTCAGCATCATTTTGGTATACACCTAAAACTTCGTATCCAAAAAAGGCCATCAATGGTTCTCCAACGAGCGAACGCTGCCTGAATTCGGCTGAACCTCCATCGATATATGGTTGTCCGTACAAATCGCGTACTTCATTCTTCAAAGTCGAAATGTTTGCTCCAATGGTATAACTCAAATCATCAGTGATTTTGTCATTCCAGTCAAAAGACATTTCAAATCCTGAGTTTCGGATAACTCCCACATTTCGGATGACAGTACCTCCCAGGGTAGGAATATTTACATTGATGGCAGCATTCTTGGTATCCCTGATGTAGTAATCTGCATCAACTGATAAGCGGTGGTCGAGAAAACGGGCAGTGATTCCCACGTTGGTTTCTTCCGTCAACTCCCATTTGAGTGAAGAGTAGGTACTTGACGTCTGTGTTCCTGAAACCTCCTGGTCGTTAATGGCCGTGGTAACGACCGAAGTAGTAATTGCTCCGTCACTGGCCTGAATCTTATCATTACCCAGTCTACCCCAGCTTCCACGCAGTTTCAGATAGTTGAGGAAGCGAATATCTTTCATGAAGTTTTCTTCACTGATAACCCATCCAGCACCAACAGTTGGAAAGTAGCCCCATTTTTGCTGATACTTAGAACTTCCGTCAGCACGCATCGTTCCGTAAAGCAGATAGCGATCGTTGAAATTGTAAGAAATACGTCCGAAATAGGACATGCCGTATTGACGGAGGCCATCATCGTGTACGGCATCAGTTGGGAGTATAGCCCTGTCTGATTGTTCGATGTACCAGGCCTGTTGTTGATCCGTAGGGAAGTCCAGTCCTTTTGCAGTTAGCATTTGGTAAGATTCATCCCGGTAGGAGGTTCCGGCCATAGCTACCACATGATGTTTGCCAAATTGTTCGGTATAGGTAAGCACGTTATCCCAAATTTGGTTGGAATAGGTCTCAACCCTTTTAACAATACTGGAATAATCGTTCTTGAAATTATTGTTGATGAAATAAGGTAAACTAACATCCCGTTGATTCATGGTCATATAGGCATGATTGTACGTTGTTTTAAACGACAGTTTATTTGGAATGATATCTACCTGTGCGTAAAAGTTCGTAAGCGTTTTGCGAATCTTCTTTTGGTTGTTACGGAATTTTAAAGTCGGGAACGGGTTTTGCCCGCCTCGGTAACCAATGTCTTGTGCACCTGCATAATCAATCGGCCATGCCTCGGTATTGGCAGGGTCGTAAACCGGTAAAATTGGAACGGCCCAGTATGCCTGGCTCCACGCGTTGTCATCCGGTACATATTGGGTGGCGTTACTAAAAATCATATTTGCGCCAACAGTTAACCATTCAGTGGCTTTGTAATCGATTTTCGAACGCAGGTTAAAACGTTCGTATTCGTTTTTCATATCCAGAATACCTTGCTGAGCGAAATAACTGGAGCCAATGGCATAGGTTGCATCTTTACTTCCGCCCGAGATATTCAAACTGTGATTCTGAATAGGAGCTTCACGCATGACTTCTTTGTACCAATCTGTATTCACATCGGGGACGTTTGGATTGACCCGGCTGCGACCGTATCGTTGCATGGCATTCAAAATGTTCTGAATATCAGGCGCCGAACCAGACTCCATTGCCATGGTGGTAAATTGTTCGGCATTAGCCATTTGTAATACATTTTGAGCAATCTGATAGCCATAATAACCATCATAGGTGATTTGGGCCTTTTGGTTGTATTGTCCCGATTTGGTTTCGATTAGTACCACGCCGTTTGCAGCACGCACACCATAAATAGCAGCTGCCGATGCATCTTTCAATACAGAGATGGAAGCAATATCCGAAGTATTCAGGAAGTCAATATTATCGAAGAACATTCCATCAACTACATAAAGAGGAGCCTCTGTGTTAAGAGGATTTCCGTCAGCATCCTTTTTGGGATATGACCCGATACCGCGTACACGGATAGTCGGTGATGCACCGGGAGTTCCGCTACTGACGACTTGCAAACCAGCCACTTTCCCCTGAAGCGCCTGCATGGCCTGACCGGTAGGTGTTTTAACCAGGTCAGCTGATTTCACCGTAGCAATGGATGAAGTCAGGTCCTTTACATTTAATTTACCATAACCTACAACAACCACTTCGTCAACCTGCTGAGTAGAAGGCTGCATAGAGACATCGATGTTGCTTCGGTTATTAATGGCGATATCCTGACTTTCCATCCCCACAAAGCGGAAAGTCAGCACATCATTCCCGGCAGCTTCTATGGTATATTTACCGTCAAAGTCTGTAACGGTTCCTGTCGTTGTTTCTTTAACAAGGACGGTTACCCCCGGGATGGGGTTTCCGGTGGCAGCTTCGGTAACAGTACCGGAAACAGTTAATCGCTGTTGGGCGAAAACTGTCGCAACCGAAAATAAAAAAGAAAAGAGAATAATTAATTTTTTCATAGGTTCACTTTTTTGTAACAGATTGTGAACTAAAATTAGGTGGGATTAAAAAATGTATTTAAAATCTTTCTACACTACTTATTCTCATGTCGATGTGAAGTGGAAAAACTACCTCATCATAACTACTCATTGTGTTGTTTGAAAACTTGTATTGCGCAGAAAATCAGGACGTGTAAGTGTTCTTATTTATTAAATATTGTAAAAAAATGTTAATATGATGTACAACATGTTTTGATAAAATCGTGCAAAGAGATAGCAAATGGAGCTTGTGGCTTACTTATATTTGGCTTCAGAAAGGATAACAATAAGCAATTGAAAGCTATAAAAAGTTAAACTACTGGCGATGGGAAGGACTTGCTTCATACTGGTGTGGTTAATTATTTTACCTCTCATTCATAGTTATGGTCAAGCCGAAGAGAATGGTTGGATGGCGGTGAATGCAAAAGATCTGGCCCAACAGAATATCAATAATTTTAGCAAGATGGATTACGGCGCTGCGACACAAAACTGGGGAGTAAGTGCGGGCCACAATGGAATGATGTATTTTGCCAACAATAATGGTCTGCTGGAGTTTGATGGCACCAGCTGGCGATTGTATCACCTCCCAAACGAAACAATATTACGCGCGGTTCTTGCATTGAATGATAGTCTTATCTACACCAGTGGTTATCGCGAAATGGGCTTTTGGAAAAGGAAATCTTCCGGAGAATTGATCTATCATTCCCTTAATGCACTAGGGGCACAATATTTTTCCAAGAACGAAGAGTTTTGGAATATCGCCAGTGCTCAGGATAAAATTTATTACCACTCTTTTAACCGGATTTTTCTATATCAAAACGATTCCATTGTTCCCATTGATTTGCCGGGATTTACGAACGTGATGAATAAAGTTAGGGACCAGATATTGATTGGTGTTAGGGACAAAGGGATCTACCAATTGTCAGGAGACAAGATAACTCTGGTTGCATCAGACCCATTTTTTAATGGCAAGATTATCCGATTCATTCTTCCCTATAAAAATGACCAGTTAATGATTGGAACAGCTTCCGGTGGTATTGTCATTTGGGATGGTGTGCAAATAATGCAGTGGAAGCCGGATTGGACTCCTTATTTCAGGGAAAACGAGTTGAACCGTGCCTATATTTTGCCAAACGGAAATCTGGTACTTGGAACCATTATCGATGGGATTGTAGTTTTTGATAAGTCAGGAAATTTGATTCACAAATACAATCATACCAACGGGCTTCAGAATAATACAATTTTAGGAATTGCTGGCGATCAATTCAATAATATCTGGCTGGCACTTGACCACGGAATCGATTTCATTAGCGACCGAAATAATAATGGTGTCAGGATTGAGAATATTCCAAATATAGGAGCCGTTTATTCAGCAGCAATCTTTCAGAATCACATTTACCTGGGAACCAACCAGGGACTTTTCTCTAAAGATCTATCCAAGCCGAATGCGAAATATACGCTGGTGCCGAATACTCAATCACAGAACTGGGATCTCCGGGTGATTGACAATCAGTTGCTGGTAGGACATAACGAAGGAACTATTATTGTCGATCATGGACAAGCTAAATTCATTTCCCGTAATTCTGGAGGGTTTGCTATTCGGGAAGATATGAAAAGAAGGAACCATTTCATTCAATCTACATATAATAATCTGATATCGTACAAGGAGGTGAACGGACATATCGTGATGGATAACATCATTTCCGGATTTGCTGATTTGATCAGGTATATCGAAATTGACCATCTGGGAAATATTTGGGCAAGCCATATGCATCGCGGTATCTACAAATTAAGGTTGGATGATAGCCGACAAAAGGTAATTGCTCAGAAATACTATGGAGAAAATTCCGTTTTTGGTAAAGAACATTCGTTGAATGTGTTCAAAATCGAGGATAGGATTGTTTTTACCACGAAAGACAAGCTCTTTACATACGATGATTTGAATGATACGATTATTCCCTATGACCATTTGAATCAGCATTTGGGTGATTATATCAAGGCTCACCGGATTGTGAAAGCACCTGATCACCACTATTGGTTTATATCATCAGAAAAAATCGGATTATTTTACATTAACCGGGCTCAGGTACGTCTAATAAAATCATATCCGACATCCTATTTCAAACACAATCCTTTGTTTGATGATTTCGAGAATATTTTGCCGGTGACCGCCGATAAGGGAATTCTCTGTTTAGAGAACGGTATCGCCTGGCTTGATGCATCGGAGAATGATACTCTTCAAACAATTAGCAATTTTGCACCAAAGTTAAGGTTGGTTCACTTGATTAACAGACGGAATGAAGCTATCAGTAAAGTGCCGGTAAATCATACCCTGGAAGTCAGTAACAGTCATAACAGCATCGAAGTCCGTTATTCATTCCCACATTATTCTGCCGAGCCGGTTTTTTACCAGTCTTTTTTACAGGGAATCGATCAGAAATGGTCCGACAAATCAGAGACTTCTGTTTTTCGTTTCGATCGTTTACCGGCCGGAACCTATCAGCTTCAGGTAAAAGCCACCGATTTATGGAATAATGAGAGTCGGATCAACACACTTACCCTTGAGGTGTTGGAGCCCTGGTACGGTACAACGATGGCAAAAATAGGCTACTTTATTTTGTTGGTCATAATTTTTGTTCTTTTTCAGTCGTGGGGAGTAAGGAGTACCCGGAAAAAACAACGGATTCATATTGAAAAAAGAGAAAGAGAACTCATTTTGCTACGTAATGAGAAGTTAAGGACGGAAGTTGAACACAAGAGCAAAGAGCTGGCAAACTCTACTATGTCGATGATAAAGAAGAATGAGTTTTTGCTCGATCTGAAACAACAGGTAACACGACATAAAGAGCAGTTGGGAACCCGCTATCCGGATAAATATTTCAACGATATCATCAAAAAAATTGATAAGAACATCTCCAGTCATGACGATTGGCAGATGTTCGAGACCAATTTCGAACAAGCGCACGAACAGTTTCTGCGAAAGATTAAGGATGATTTTCCGGATTTAACAAATAAGGATTTACGAATGTGCGCATATCTGCGGATGAATTTATCATCGAAAGAAATTGCACCGCTCCTGGGAATTACTGTTCGGGGAGTAGAGAATCACCGCTACCGTTTAAGGAAAAAGATGGGGATGAGCCATGATGATAATTTGATTGATTTGATACTAAAATATTAATACAATTAATCATTGTGGCTTGAAATTAAATGTTTATCATTTTAGTCAGCAGTCAGTTACCATCCAAGGAACTGCATGCCCAGCCCGGCGAACAGGATAATCACGCCGGCTAGCAGGTGAAGGTATTTCTCGCGGTTTTTAATTTTGATTAGCGAGCTTCCCTTATATCCCAATAAAACTACAGTGAGCATGGTAATAATAGTGGCAGCACCGAAAATAACACTAACCGCAAACACTCCAAAGGTATTGTGTTGAGAAGCCGGATAGATAAGTAAGGGAATCAGTACCTCGCATGGGCCAAAAACAAAAATGAGAAAGAGAATCCACGGTGTTAATTTGGTATTATCTTCCTTATTTTGTTCGTCTTCAGACATGGGCAGATGGTGCAGTTTCCTGATTTTTTTAGGAACAAGGAAATGTGGCAGATGTGTGTGCCCCCCGTTTTTTAGGTATTTGTATATCCCGTAAAGCGAATAAAGTACTCCGAAAGCAATCAGCATCCAGCCAACCATGTTTCCGCGGTAAGATTCAATGGCTTCCAGTTTATTGACACTAATGCCCAACGCTACGCCGGCGATACCCAGAACCACCGAACCACTGATATGTCCAACTCCTCCGATGAATGTAATCCAAAGAGTTTTGGTCTGAGACCAGTTACGGGCTTTGCTTAATACAATAAATGGCAAATAATGGTCAGGACCAAGTGCTGTATGGACGAAGCCCAGTGTGGCTGCGGTAATCAGTAGAAGTTGTAAACCAGTCATTCTTGTTCGCTTATTACAATTTGTTGATTAAAGCAGCCTGACAGGCAGCTCCGAATCCGTTGTCGATATTTACCACCGAAACCCCGCTGGCACAACTGTTCAGCATGGAGAGCAGTGCAGACAATCCGCCAAAATTGGCGCCGTAACCTACGCTGGTTGGAACACCAATAACCGGTTTATCCACCAATCCGCCAATGACGCTGGCCAAGGCACCTTCCATGCCGGCCACGACAATGATCACGCGCGCATTCCGGATGACATCGAGCTTATGAAATAGACGGTGAATACCGGCCACGCCCACATCATAAATCGTTTCAACCCTGTTATTCAGAAAGCGGACTGTTTCAGCGGCTTCTTCGGCAACCGGCATATCCGATGTGCCGGCCGCTATAATGGCGATATATCCTTTGCCCGGCTCTTCTTCACGGTGCTTATAGGTGATGGTTTTGGCCAGTGGATTATAAACTGCTCCCGGAATTACGGTTTTTACTGCATCATACATCGCATCAGTCACTCGGGTAGCTAATACATCGATGCCGTTTAGATATAAGCGTTCAGCAATTTGTGCCACCTGCTCCACTGTTTTCCCGGAAGCATAAATCACTTCCGGAAGACCGGTCCGGCGCAAGCGATCGGTATCGAGTGTGGCAAAGCCCATCTCATCGATGCCATTGTTGGACAGATGTTGGAGTGCATCGGTCAGGTCCAGGCTTCCTCTCTTGTATTGTTCAAGTATCTCTTTCGCTGTCATATCAGATTAGTTTTGCCACTGCTTTTTCCACTTCCGTGATTGAAATATTGTGCTGAATGGCCAGTTTTTTGCAGTCTTCGAACTCTGGTTTAACATTCACTCGTTTGCCATTAAAATAGCTTTCTTTCACGCGTACCGTACCCAGATCGGTTTCAACAACTCGTTCCTCACGGCGAAGCATACTTTTTTGTATCGAATATTCGCGTAAGCCAATGGACGTGGTGTTTTCGAAAATGATGGTTTTCATTCTGACCGATAATTCACCCGGGCACAAAACGGCCAACTGTGTTGCTGGTCGCGATTTCTTCATGATAACGGGAGTAAGCCAGGCATCGCTGGCACCTGCTTCAAAAAGTAAATCCAGGAGGTAGCTGTAACGTTCCGGGCTCATATCGTCGATGTTGCATTCCAGCATAGTGGCTGTTTCAGTGGTCACATCGGTTATTTCCTCCTGTGTTTCCGAAAGGTAGACACGTAGAATATTCGGCACGCCGGGTACATCGCGCTGACCAATCCCATAACCTGTTTGGGTGATGGGGAAATTGATTTGTTCCGTAAACTCATCGACGGTTGCCGCCAATATTGCAGCGCCGGTCGGAGTAGTGGCTTCGTGTTGTACGAGGCCGGTTTTTACCGGAATATTCTCTACGATAAGGGCAGTGGCCGGAGCCGGAACCGGCATTACGCCGTGTGCACAATTCACTGTTCCACCACCCAGTTGGATGGGAGAAGAAAGCACTTTGTCCACGTTGAGGTAGTCGAGGCAAATGGCTGCACCAACAATATCCGCAATCGAATCGAGCGCTCCCACTTCGTGGAAATGCACTTTCTGAATATCGATGTTATGGACTTTGGCTTCTGCTTCAGCTATTCGCCTGAAGATATTTAAGGCGGTGGTTTTCACGTTCTGCGATAGCGTTGAATTGTTCACTATTTCCTCGACATGTCGGAGGTGCCGGTGTTTTTCGTTTTCCTGATTTTCAATGATGACAGTGGCCTTTGTTCCCGAAATACCTTTACGGATATCTCTCTCAATCTTCAGGTGAAAACCGTCGATATGTAGTTTTGCCAGTTCACTTTCGAGGTAATCGGCATCTACCCCCAGGTCAATCAGAGCGCCCAGGTTCATATCGCCGCTGATTCCGGCAAAGCAGTCGTAGTATAGGATTTTCATGTTTGAATGTTTATTGGTTGTTTCCCGAAAGGAGCCAGGCGTGACTTTTTCAGGAGTGTCTGTTTATTTTTTTACTACCCGGTTCAGTTTGCCGGAAACCAGTCCTTCCGGATCGATTTCACAATGTTCAAATCCGAGGGCGGTGATTTTCTCAAGCACTTCGTTCCGGACAAGTGTGAGCTTTTGCAAGTCTTCCCGTTGTACCTCAATTTTGCCGTAGGTACCATAATGGCGCACCCGCACATCATCAAAACCATAATCGTTCAGGATGTCTTCGGCTGCTTCTATCTGTTTCAGTTTCTCCTTTGTTACAGTGTGGTTATACGGGATACGGGAACTCAGGCATGGACTGGCCGGTTTATTCCAGTTGGGTAGTTCGAAATAGCGAGCCATCTCCCTCAATTCCTCTTTCGATACCTGGCAATCGACCATTGGCGAAAGCACTTGATATTGCTTTGCTGCATCGATTCCCGGGCGGTAGTCGCCCAAATCATCGAAGTTAGTACCACTCAATACATGGTATCCCGGATACTTCTCACAAATCTCAGTCAAATCATGAAAAAGATGCTCTTTGCAAAAAAAGCACCGGTTAACCGGATTCTGGTTGTATCGCTCGTCAGCCAACTCTTCTGTTTTGATGATTTCCAGATGAATATCGAACTGGTCACAGAAATCCTTAGCCAACTGGAAGTCTTTCTTTTTTAAACTCTCGGAGTTCGAAATCACGCCAATGGCTTTTTCTTTTCCCTGGAATTTTCGCGCCAGAAAAAGAACCAGCGACGAATCGATTCCTCCGGAGAAAGCCACAATGGCACCTTCCATGCTTTGAAACCATTCCTCCAGTGCGATGAGTTTAGTTTGTATCTCTATTGACAGATTCATGAAGATTATAGTCAGTTCGTAATACTCTTTTAAAGATTCGTGTTACTATTAAATGAAAAAATTTAATCAGCTCTTGTCATGGTCAATTTTCCATGTTGCATGCCTTTGATGCTGATTAATTTATCCGAAAGTTCAGTGAGTCGTTTAGCAATTCCTTTGACGGCCACTATTTCGAGGCATTTATCCTTTTCCAGCATAAAACGTTGTGTCGACAGAATTTCGTCGAAATAACTTTCCTGCAAAGCCGACAACTGATTTAGTAGTTCACGCTTATGCGGATCATAGATTAAGGTTACTGAACCGGCCACGTTATTATTGCATTGCCATTTGTGTTCCACCATGTTTTTGCTGATCAAATGACGAATGGCTTGAGAACGGTTCGAGAACTGATTCTCTTTCACGTACTCATCAAGTGAATCGAGCAGTTCCTGTTCTATGGATATGCCAAAACGCGAGACAGTCATGGTAGCAATAAGTTTGAATTTAGTAACACGATCAAAAATAATATTAAAAGTGTAAGAACTTCGGGTTGTAGAAAATATTTCAACTATTTATATCCGGTTAAAATGGTTACTGATCGCTCTTCTTCTTTAGATATCTTGAATTGAACGGCTCAATTGATTTCACATAAATTTTACATCAAAGGCCTGCCAATCTTTATCTACAACTGTATTTTAGTCAAATCGAAAATACACGAATACTGAAATACTCGATTGATGGAAAATAGACAAATGAAAATTGCCGTAATAGGAACAGGTGGAGTAGGCGGCTATTTTGGTGGAAGGCTTGCCCAGGCAGGTAATGAGGTAACTTTTCTGGCGCGCGGTGCTCATCTGGAAGCCATGCGAAGTAATGGATTGACTGTGAAAAGTGTGCTGGGCGATTTCCATCTGGTAAATGTGCAGGCAACCGACGATATCGAAACCATCGGGAAAGTCGATCTCATTATCATCGGACTGAAAGCCTGGCAGGTGAAGGAAATGGCTGCTCAGCTGGATAGCCTGATTAGTGAACAGACGGTAATCCTGCCTTTGCAAAACGGGTTGCTGACTTACGATGAGTTGAGTGAGGCTGTCGGACCGGAACCTGTGCTTTGCGGTTTGTGCCGTATCATCAGCAAAGTGGAAGCGCCGGGTATCATTAACCATTTTGCTTACACACCGGAAATTGTGTTTGGTGAAGCAGATAATAAACCCTCGGAACGAGCAAGACAATTAAAAGCTGTTTTTGAAACGGCTGGCATTAAAGCAACTCTCGCTGAAAACATTCAGGCTGAATTGTGGAAGAAGTTCGTCTTCATTTGTGTGGGTGGCTTGATGGCCATTACCCGGACCAATTACGGTGAGTTGCGTTCTATCCCTGAAACCCGGAAGCTGATGATTGATTTGCTCAACGAAATTGTCGCATTGGCACGCGAAGCCGGAATACCGTTCGGTGATGATTTTGTGCAAAAAAATATTGTTCTCATCGACTCGCTGGATGCTGCCTCCACTACTTCACTGGCGCGAGATATCTGGGCCGGTAACCCGTCGGAACTGGAATACCAAAATGGCACGGTGGTCAAACTCGCCAGCCAGTTCAATGTAGATGTGCCGGTGAATCAGTTTGTCTATTCCTGTCTGGTTCCTGCTGAACTCAAAGCAAGGAAAGGATAAAGGGTTTCAAGTTTCACAATTTCAGGTTTCAGATTGGCGCTGGGCGGTTTCTGGAGTTACTATAGTTGGTCTAATACTCCTGTTATTAAGTGAATCAACGTCCTAAGCTCCTATCTGATTCAGAGCGAGAACGAATAATTGCAGCCCTGTAAAACTTGTAACCTGAAACTTGAAATTAAGAAAACTCACGTACCGAATCAATACCGCAAACAACAGAAACAACCATAACGACAGTAACAACATAAACTTCTTTCGTGGCCGGATTTGTCGGAAAGTTGTCATTGCAGACAAGTGGTAGACACAGTACCTTGCGGATGTAAAAAGAACACGGATGAACACAGTGAATCCGTTCAGTTTAACCATCAAAAATGAACAAGGTATGATTAGAGTTGCCATTAATGGATTTGGCCGAATCGGGAGATTGGCTTTCCGCAAAATGCAGGACCATCCGGAACTGGAAGTAGTGGCCGTAAATGATCTCAGCGCACCGTCGATGCTGGCGTACCTGTTGAAATATGATTCTACACAAGGTACTTTTGCTGCCGAGGTAAAGTCGGGTGACGATAATTTGATTGTGAATGGGAAAAGCGTAATAGTACTGACCGAGCGCAATCCGGAAGCTTTGCCATGGAAAGAGATGAATATCGATCTGGTACTCGAGTGTACCGGATTCTTTGCATCGCCTGAAAAGGCTTCGGCCCATCTGAAAGCTGGTGCCAAAAAGGTGATTATTTCGGCACCGGCCGGACCGGATTTAAAAACCATTGTATTCAATGTGAATCATGATATTCTGGATTCGTCCGATAATCTCATTAGTTGTGCGTCGTGTACCACCAACTGCCTGGCACCAATGGCCGATGTGCTGAATAAGAACTTCGGCATTGTAGCCGGACAAATGAGCACCATCCATGCGTACACCAACTCGCAACCGTTGATGGATACGCCAGACCCGAAAGTGAACTACCGCAAATCGCGGGCGGCAGCCAATAACATTGTGCCTTACACCACCGGTGCCGCGAAGGCAATCGGGTTGGTGATTCCGGAACTGAAAGGCAAACTGGATGGTTCATCTCAGCGTGTTCCGGTAGCGGCCGGTTCCGTAGTTGAACTCTATACAATACTGGAAAAGAAGGTTTCGGCTGAAGAAATCAACCAGTCAATGCAACAGGCAGCCAACGAGTCATATGGATATACTGAAGACGCGGTAGTATCAGGCGACATTGTGGGAATATCTTACGGCTCACTGTTCGATGCTACGCAAACAAAAGTAGTAACCACAGGAAATCAACAATTGGTGAAGACCGTTTCGTGGTACGACAACGAAATGTCATTTGTATCGCAGATGGTACGTACGGCAGCCTACTTTGCAGCGTTGTAAAACAATTTGCCTGAAACGGCGTTAAATCAGTCCGGTTTCAGTGTAAGTGAGAAACAACATAATATACCAGGAGAACACGTTATGCTCTTCTGGTATTTTTTAATGACTTTTGGCAACCTTGTGTTGAGAGAGCATTTGTGTTAATGAAAAGATTGCAGTAAAAGGACAAGACAGATGAAACGAGCCATGAGAGCCAAACCTCTCACGCAGAAGTATGATTTCAATGGCGAGTTCCATGTGACAATTGAAAAATAAGGTACATACACATGAAAATGATTCAGGAAAGATATAAAGGTTTTGCCATTGTTCTGGCGTATGCCATCGTCCCCTTGTCGGGAATTGCGGTCGATTTGTATTCGCCGTCGCTACCAGCCATGGCCAGTGACCTTCACGTTAGTGTACTGAAAATGCAGGCCTCGGTCAGCATCTATTTGATATTTTACGGCATCAGCCAACTCTTTGTGGGAGTGCTACTCGATAGTTTCGGCCGGTTTCGGCTCAGCTTGATTTCATTGCTGATATTTTCCCTATCCAGCTTTGCCATCGCTGTCTTCCCGAATATCCACCTGATTTATATTTTTAGGGCCATACAGGGAATTAGCATTGGCTTTGTGCTGGTGGCGAAAAGGGCCTTCTTTGTCGATGTTTTCGAAGGTAGCAAATTGAAACATGCACTGAGTCTGTTGACCATTATCTGGTCCATTGGCCCGATTACGGCACCGTTTATCGGCGGCTACCTGCAAACCAGTTTTGGATGGAAATACAACTTCTATTTCTTAGGTGCAGCCTCAATGATAGGCTTCATTCTCGATTGGATATACAGCGGAGAAACCCTGCGTGAGCCTGCTAAGTTTCATTTTCAACAAATACTGGGAAATTATTCGAAGATGCTGGGAACGTTCGACTTCATCCTCAGTATCGCGTTATCCGGAATGGCTTATGGCGTTGCCATGATATTCACACTTACCAGCCCGTTCCTGATTGTGCATACATTCCACTACAATTCAGTCACGGTAGGCTACTCACTGCTGATTATTGGACTTGGATGGCTTTCCGGTAATTTATTGGGAAAAGCGCTCATCAAAACCGACTTCACGAAAACAGTGTTCATTGCCAACATCGTACAATTTGTACTGGTGGCCCTGATGATGGTGTTTTTCCGATTTGCACCGAATCTGTACACACTCATCGGGTTTACTTTCTTCATTGTGATGATGTCGGCGTTTATTTTCAACAACTCTTTTACCTACAGCCTGAGCCGGTTTCCCAAAGCAGCCGGGGTAGCCGGAGGTTTGGTAGGCGGTGTTACCTACATCCTTCTTTCGGGCATCACGTACCTGTTGTTGCTGTTCATCCCGGTGAAGGAACTGATGAGTCTGGCCTGGTACGATATCATCCTTATCAGCGGCATTAGCGTTGTGTTCCTTTCATTCCTGCGATACAGACGGAAACAGCTAACGCTGAAAAGCGCTTCCTGCTCGGCTTAACCTCATCGCACGGCCGTCTGGAAACTTCGCCTATAAGCACTGGGCGAGGTTTTCAGATGACGCAGGAATAACCGGCGAAGTGTATCGGCGCTTCCCAAACCACATTCACCCGAAATCTCTTCCAGAGTCAGGTTCGATTCTTCCAGTCGGCGACGGGCGGTTTCCACACGCACTTTTTCGATGTAGCGTGCAGGTGTGATACCGGTTTTCCGGGTGAAAACCCTTGAAAAATTGCGCGGACTCATGGAAGCCTCTTCGGCCAGTTTTTCAACCGAAAGGGAATCATTGAGGTGTTCCGGAATCCAGTCGATGATGGTTTGGATGGGATTGTAATCCACTTCCTGCTGGGCGAGCACCACGCTAAACTGCGACTGGTTACCCGGTCGTTTGAGATATAACACCAGCATGCGGGCTACATAAAGCGCTACATCGCGGCCGTAATCCTCTTCTACCAGTGCCAGCGCCAAATCCATTCCGGTGGAGATGCCAGCGGAAGTATAAACCGGCCCATCCTTCACAAAAATGGGATCAGGGTTCACCTTCACCTCGGGATACATGGCGGCCATCAGCTGGCAACGGTGCCAATGGGTGGTTGCCTCACGACCATCCAGGATACCGGCCTCAGCCAGCAGGAAAGCGCCCGTACAAACCGAACCGATTCGGCGGATGCCCCTCCAGTTTTTGCGTAACCAGTCGACGGTGGCTTTTCGCCTGTCCGTATCCTGAAGATTCGGGAAGGGAGCACCGGTGGGCACGCTTTTGCCCATTGGAGGTAATCCGGTCGAATAACCGGCAATCAGCAAGGTATCGATGGGATAAGTGATATCGAACAGTTTGCTTTCACACACAATGGGTAGACCCGAGGAAGTGGTTACCTGTAGTTCGTCGGCGTTGGTTACTACATGCGTTTGGTAAACAAACGGCGGCTGGTCCGTAAATTCGGGAAGAAACTGTTTCGCTTTCGCGAAGACTTCCAACGGGCCGGTGACATCCAGTAACGAAGTATTGGGCGATGCCAGGATAACGATATGCTTAACGGGTGTGTTCTCTTTCTTCTTCATGGCCTACACGAATTGGATGAAAAACTAAAGATACTTTCTTCTTCTCTGTCTGCAATGACAATTATCCGACAAATCAGGACACGAAATAGTTTAAGGTTCCAAAATTATAGGTTTCAGGTTGGGCGAGCTGACCTGCGACAGGTTGCACCTGTGATTGTTGATCTTTTGCCAATTCGTGGTTTTTTAGGAATCTGAAGTTGGGAACTATGGTAAGCGACTTCCCATTCCGGAATGACAGACGATTCCTGCCTTAATCAATGTATATTTCTCAGAGTCATGGATAATGTGATTGTGTTTTCATTAATTTTGCTGTCCGTATAAAACACGATGAAATGGCTATTCAATCCTGGCTTATTTACCTGGTATTTGTCCTGGTTGCCACATCGGTACCCGGACCTGCCGTTCTTTTTATCATGACAAACTCAACCTTGTACGGATGGAAGAAAGCTGTTTTTGCAGCCTTGGGCAATATTGTCGGATTATTGGGGCTTGGCATTATTGCAGTTACAGGGCTGGGCTCGATCCTGAAAACCTCTGTGCTTATTTTTGATATCATTAAGTATGCGGGTGCTGCCTATCTGGTCTACCTAGGATTGAAAATGATTCTTCAGAAAAAGACAGATTTAGCAGTGATGAAGAATCAGTTGGCTCCCACAACGATTTCATCTAAAAAAATATTTCTGCAGGCATTGGGTGTAGCTCTCAGCAATCCCAAAGCTATTGTCTTTCTGACAGCCCTTTTCCCTCAGTTTATCGACGTGAAAAAAGCTTTGCCTCCTCAATTCTCAGCCCTCATTGTGGTACTCATGTTCTTTTCGTTTTCCTTCCTGATGCTCTATGCTCTTTTGGCACACAGGGCAAAAAGTTGGGTGAGCAACAAAGCCCGGGTTAATTGGGTTAACAAAACGGGTGGCTCTCTCTTTATCGGATTTGGTATTTTGCTGGCATTATCGTCAAACAAATAGCGCTTTCAAGAACATTTATATTCTTCCCTTTCAAAATTATCTATCCCCTGGTTCCTTGCCAACCGTCAGGTAAGGAGGGATTGCCTGGCCCGGAATATGAATGATTTGGTAGAAGCAGAAAGTCAACTGTTTTATCTCGGTTGATGATTAAATTTTAAGCATATTTTTACCGAACCTACCGGGGAAAACTGTCAGATTCTCCAAACATTATGTAGTTTTGCGGGAAACCAAAAAGTATCAAACAATCGATGAAACATCAACCTTTATCTCCCGAAACGAAAAGCAAGTTGCTGGTGGCCCAGGGCAACGAGATAACCGAATATCATATTTACAGGCGGCTGGCCGAACGGCAAAAAGATCCGAACAATGCTGAGGTGTTGATCCGGATTGCCAACGATGAGCACCATCATTACGAAACATGGAAGGAATACACCGAAACCGATGTGCAGCCAAATAAGTGGAAAATCTTCAAGTTTTACTGGATTGCCCGTTTGTTCGGCATTACATTCGGGATAAAACTGATGGAGAAAGGGGAGGCGCGTGCACAGCTCAATTATGATGAAATTGGGAAGGAGATCCCGGCCGCAAAGATCATCAGCAAAGAAGAGAATGATCACGAAACCCAGTTGATTGGCCTACTGGAGGAAGATACACTAAAATACATCGGGTCGATTGTTTTGGGATTGAACGATGCGTTGGTGGAAATCCTGGGAACACTGGCCGGATTGACCTTCGCGTTGCAAAATACACAGCTGGTGGCGTTAGCCGGAATTATCACCGGATTAGCCGGAGCATTGTCAATGTCCTCGTCGGAATACCTGTCAACCAAATCGGAAGGACGCCATGAGGGCGCGTTGAAATCGGCCATATTTACAGGAATAGCTTATGTTATTGCGGTGATTTTCCTGGTGGTTCCTTACCTGGTATTCACCTCACCTTTTGTGGCACTGATTGTTGCCGTAGTGGATTCGGTCCTGGTGGTCTTTCTGTACAGTTATTACATTTCGGTGGCTAACGATCAGCCTTTCCGGAAACGGTTTTGGGAAATGGTTATCCTCAGTACCGTGGTCGGTTTGATTTCATTTGGTCTGGGTTACCTGGTCAGAATCATGTTTGGTATCAACGTGTGATTTGAATAAAGAATAATTGTTGTATTCGTTGAATTATAACGAAAGAGGATGCTTCAGGTATCCTCTTTTTTATTCTTAGCACTCTCGGGATAGTGTTTACTGGGACTGTTGATTTTTCTCTTTCCAAAACTTTGTAATTAACTGTGCGTTAAATGAACTAATGTATAATAAAACATTCTGCCTTCAAGGAGTGTTTGGTCGTGTTATTGCAACTAACTTAAATAATTACAAATGAAAATAAACTTGATTCTTTCCTTCCTGATGGTATCGATGCTATCAGCGATGAATTTAACGGCTCAGACACTAAAGGAGTCCGAGCATTCTTCAACTTCCCAGACAAAAGCAGATACAACATTAACCAAGCCTCAGAAATCGGTGACTAACGGAACGGTCACTGTCGAAGGTACGAGGATAGATTATCAGGCGGTAGCCGGAACCCTGGTATTGAAAAACAAGAAGGATGAGCCTACCTGCAGCATGTTTTATGTGGCTTATTTTAAATCGAACGAAAGCAATCCGGCAAAGCGACCGGTGACATTTATTTATAATGGTGGACCGGGAAGTGCTTCGGTGTGGCTGCATTTGGGCGCCTGGGGGCCGAAGCGCGTCAACGCAGCCGATACGGCTCAGAATGTAGCGCCTTATTCGCTGGTGAACAACGATTACAGTTTGCTCGATGCCAGCGATCTGGTCTTCATCGATGCACCAGGGACCGGATACAGCCAGCTCATCGATAAAGATAAAGGAGGAGCTGGTGACCCGAAGGATTTTTACGGTATTGACCAGGACGGAAATGCATTTGCGTCATTTATTGCTCAATTCCTGACGACATTTAATCGCTGGAATTCTCCCAAATACCTGTTCGGCGAAAGTTACGGAACCTTTCGTTCGGCTGTGGTTGCTTATTACCTGAGTCAGAATCACGGAATTGATTTGAACGGCGTGATCATGCTTTCGCAGATTTTGAACTATGATAATGTTTCGGGGATGGCCGACTTAAATCCGGGGAACGAAATTGCCCATCAGCTGGTTTTGCCGAGCATGACTGCCACTGCATGGTATCACAAAAAACTTCCCAATCAGCCGGAAAAACTGGAACCACTCCTCCGTAAGGTGGAAAACTTTGCGCTCGGAGATTATGCGTTGGCACTTAGCAAAGGTGCTACCATCGATTCCGTAACATTTAACCAAACAGCTGAAAAACTGCATGAATATACCGGCCTTCCGGTAGATTATATCAAGAAAGCCAACCTGCGTGTAACGGGGCCGGGATTTGAAAAGACATTGCTTGCCGGAGAGAATAAAGTGACCGGACGTTTGGACACCCGTTTTTCCGGTTATATGGTCGATCCGTTAAGCAAAAGGCCCAGCTTTGACCCATTAAACACAACCATCTCATCCATCTTTATTGCAACGGCCAACACCTACCTGCATTCCACCCTGAAATTCAGAGAGAATATTCCTTATCAACCATTCGGAGATGGCATTGGCGGTAAATGGGATTCGCGGCATCAAGCCCCCGGAAGTGGCAGAAAGATTTTCCCTAATGTAATGCCTGATTTGGCACGGGCCATGATATACAATCCCAAGATGAAAGTCATGCTGAACATGGGCTATTTCGATTTAGCTACGCCTTACTTCGAAGGAGTTTACGAAATGCGTCATTTGCCCATGCCGGTAGCTTTGCAAAAGAATATCTCCTACGATTATTATATGTCGGGGCACATGGTTTATCTCCATCTGCCTTCGCTAAAGGAGTTACACGATAAAACAGCGAAATTTATTCAGGAAACACACTAAATAGAATTTCTCAGAAGTTAGAATAGTATGGCTGTTTCACGATAGGTAAATGACGTGAGGCAGCCATCATTAATTTTATCCTTAGCGAAGAAAAATATTGCTCATTGTTCATTTTTGATTTTTCATTGTGTATCCCTCTTTTCCTTCTTATCTTTAAGCAAATCAAACCTTTCAACTGAACTGTAAATCATGAAACTTGAATCGCAACGCTTGCAATTGCTGGAAATCTCCTGGGACGATCTGGACGACATACACCGGTTGCATTCATTTCCTGCTGTCGATGAATTCAACACCCTCGGGATTCCGAAAAACAGGGAGGAAACAGAAGAACTCATACGCCCGGCCATTGAAGTACAGACTGAGCATCCGCGAAAATCGTATACCTGGAAAATCGTGTTAAAAGATTCCGGAGAATTTATTGGACTGGCAGGCTTTACCTTATCAATGGATAAGTTTCGCTTAGGCGAGATTTACTATAAACTTCTTCCGGCTCACTGGGGACATGGCTATGCTACTGAAGTGGCCCAAAGGCTTATTAAAGCAGGATTCGAGGACTTTCATCTGCACAAGGTAGAAGCCGGTGTGGCCACCGAAAATACCAAATCCATCAGGGTACTGGAAAAATGCGGCATGATACGGGAAGGCCTTCGTCGGAAAATTCTACCCATCCGGGGAAAGTGGATTGATAACTACCATTATGCTATTGTGGAAGATGAT